>Ga0209748_1000001_pt1 | contig 496809 bp, 500 predicted proteins | sample BarGraIncu00421A_FD_185490 | JGI IMG/M metagenome (GOLD analysis project Ga0209748, IMG submission 185490) | Arctic peat soil microbial communities from Barrow, Alaska - Barrow Graham LP Incubations 004-21A (SPAdes) (version 2) | ecosystem: Environmental > Terrestrial > Soil > Wetlands > Peat... | reverse complement strand
ATGCATCGACTTAACTAGTAATTGGTAATAACCATTTATTACTTCTTACTGGCCGTCAATCTTTAAAAAATTTTCTTACATCCAAATTGTTAAAAAACTTGTGGCCTCACACTTGAGTTCACATTCATATACATCTGTTAGGTGTACATTGTCTGAACTGAAGCAGCTGTACAATCTTACCCCAGCGCTCGCATCGTGTAAAGGGGTAGATGTTGTTATTTTTGCAATAAATAGAACCTCTTACGATTCACATTATTGCGTATCGCCAGAGGTTCCTAAAAGAACATTCGCTTAACTTCTTATAATTGTACTCGCCCTGCCCCTTTTATGCAAGTACTCGGCACACCAATTTATTTATGTATCAAGCATAATTTTTTAAATTGTTTCTCATTAGTATTTCAACAGTGAACGTACTATAATTTATACAAGCAATTGGAGGATGCAATGAGTGCAAATGAGACTATAGATGCCCGACCAGAAACAATAGGTGCATTAATCACATTTTCTAGTACACCTAACTCTATCTTAATACCTGTATATCAACGAATATACCAATGGGACCATGAAAAATTGGTAGATATTATGAAATTGACTGATCCCGACAGCCGGGATTTTGGTTTTATTGGAACCATGGTATTTGTACAGAACGAGAAACAGGTTCTTGAGGTTGTGGATGGTCAACAGAGGCTTATTACTATCATAATCATTCTTTGTGCATTGCGGGATTACATAAACGAGTATGTGAAAAAGTGTGAAAATGCAGAAACAATTAAAATGCTCGAGGAGATGTCGTCTGACATACAAAAAGAGAATTTACTGGTCTCAAAATCATACTCCGAGGACACTGATAATCCACGAATTATCTTCCACCGCACATCGTACGACCTATTTAAGCAGAAATACTTATCTGCCAATGCTGATTATATTGCCGAGGATACAACACTTAAGTTAGAGATAAACAATTTCTCGAATAATTACGAACGAGCAATGGGTTATCTTAGGGAAAAGTACGACCATCACAAAAAGGAGATTACTCCCCTGCTAAATAAAAGACTCGTAAGGTTAAAAAACCTTGTAGTAAACGCCATTTACATCACCAAAGCCGAATATGCAGGTGAAGTGTTTGAATCAATTAATGGGACTGGAATTACCTTGAAATTGTCTGAGTTAGTAAAAAATTACGTTTTCAGAAATATGCCGATTGCCTCTGCTCAAACCAAGTGGGATGAAATAGAGGCGAATTGCGACGGTAAGACCCCCATCATAGAAAATATTATCAAGTATGACTGGCAAAACAAGTATGAAGAGACTCAGGATTTTGAAATATTCCGTTCAATAAAAGCTCATGAGAAGGTAATAGACACATATTTAAATAGGCTTCTAAGGGTATCCAAGATATTTTCTTTTTACCTTCACCCCAGCATTGAGACATTTGCATATTTGAAGTTGAAAGATAATAACAATGAAAAAAACCACATCATTCGCCTAGCAACTACCTTAAGGATAATAAACGTTAAGCAGTTTTTGAGACTGATAATATCACTAGACACACTACGAGATTACATAAATATTAATGATTACCATAACTTATTGAAAAATATTCATAATTTTCAGATCCGAGCAAAAGTCGCAAACATTAACACAAACGAGGTTGACAGGCTTTACTCTAAGTATGGAAGGAAGATGCAAAAAATTTATGACGGCATCAATGACGGCGAGATAAAACAAACTGAAGCCCGTGCGAAAATACTACGATTATTGTTTTTCGAGTTTTCAAACGAATTATTGAAAATAAGCACAGATGATGGCTTTGCGTCAGGACTAATTACGTTCTCAAGAAGTAAAAGTACAGGGAAAGACTTCTTCAAATACCTTCTTAGTAGCATCGAGAACCACTTACAGAGAAATGAACTAATAATTGACACTAAGGATAACCAGATAACCCTTGAGGAAATCTACCCTCAGGACCCCAGCGAAGGCTGGAATGTAACCGATTTGGAACCAGATGACATCTACAAATTTGGTAATGCGACCATTTTAAAAGGTAAGGATAACGGTGCAGGCTCTAATAAAACAATCGATTCAAAGATTCTGATATACAAAGGCTCCAACCTGCTCATTAATAAAAGTCTAGTAAATATGGTAAAAGCCAACGATAGTAAATGGGACAAGCAAGCTATCGCTTTACGGGCACAGGAGATGTCTGAAACGGCGGTAAATATTTGGAAAATAAAGGTGAACTAAGCTAATTGTGCCTTGAAACACTACCCCATGCCATCATAAACTCATATACAAACCCGCAATCCCAGTCGTAACCTGCACAATTTATCACAAAGACAAGTTTTTGGTTATCCGACGACACGACAAAGCCAAGAAATTCGGCAGAAAGGAATAATTATGACTTTAGTAGTTGTTGTATATCCAGAAATTGAAAAAAATGATTATCAATGGATTCAAGATTACAGAGAAAGATACGACGAATTGTATTTTAAAGAGATTGGACCTCACTTTACCTTAGTTTTTCCGGTTTTTAACTACTCAGATGAAAAAGTTGTTATTAATCATATTGAAAGCTGCCTGCGAAAGTCGAAAAGTTTCGAATTCACACTAGACCATGCCGTGATAAACGATGACGCTTTTAATGATTATTGGCACACATTTTTGGTCCCAGGTGAAGGATACGAAGAAATTATCAAATTGCACGGTATTCTATACACTGGTCCCCTAGCAAAAGAACTTCGAACTGATTTACAGTTCATCCCGCATGTCGGCATTGGCAATAGCAAAAACAAGGAAATTATCACCGAACAAGTTAATATGCTGAATTCCGACGGAATTAATATCCACGGCAGCATCAAACGCATTGATATTTGTCGATATGACGATAAAGTAATAACTATCAAGACAATCACACTCCGTTAAATAACGACTATTGAATAGACACCACTTCGTTCTGTGATATTGCCATAAGAGACGATTTAAGCTAGAATGGTTTAAGTTCACGGTCGCGGGGCATTAGCTCAGTTGGTTAGAGCACCTGCTTTGCAAGCAGGGGGTCGTCGGTTCGAATCCGACATGCTCCACCATATGGGGTAGACCAGGCGAAAGTCTGGACTACTCCACCAAGAACTATTTACAAGATAATCCACAAACGTGGGCGATTAGCTCAGCTGGTTAGAGCGCGTCACTGATAATGACGAGGTCGGAGGTTCAAGTCCCTCATCGCCCACCATTTGTGGATTATTTTATTGCCAAAAAATAGGCCAATAAATCAAAATACCTCCAGCTTTCGCCAGAGGTACTCTGTTTAACAATTTGGTTGTGCAATCATCGTCATGTCTAAGTCAAGATTTTTTCGAACTTCGTCTTGTTCCAGATAAATCTGGAACTACGTTATTATGTAAGCTCAACATAACAACAAGACCGACCTAGCTTCAACAGTTGATTGCTCGAACTGTTGGCATAACATCTCCCTAGAAAGGAGGTAATCCATCCGCACCTTCCGGTACGGATACCTTGTTACGACTTAACCCCAATCATCCCCCCCACCTTAGGCCGACGAATCGGACTTCGGGTGTTGGTGACTTTCATGGTTTGACGGGCGGTGTGTACAAGACCCGGGAACGTATTCACCGCAGCATGCTGATCTGCGATTACTAGCGATTCCAACTTCATGCAGGCGAGTTTCAGCCTACAATCCGAACTGGGACTGGTTTTGATGCGATTTGCTCCATCTCGCGATTTCGCTGCGCATTGTACCAGCCATTGTAGCGCGTTTCTAGCCCAGGGTGTAAGGGAAATACTGACCAGACGTCATCCCCTCCTTCCTCCCCGTTACCGGGGCAGTTTGAATAGAAAAATACAACTATCCACAAGGGTTGCGCTCGTTGATGGACTTAACCAAACATCTCACGACACGAGCTGACGACGGCCATGCATCACCTGTCACTTGGTTCCCAAAGGCACTTTCTACTTTCATAGAAATTCCAAGGATGTCAAACCCTGGTAAGGTTCTTCGTTTAGCGTCGAATTAAAGAACACGCTCCACCGCTTGTGCGGGTCCCCGTCAATTCCTTTATGTTTTAGTCTTGCGACCGTACTCCACAGGCGGGATACTTAACGCGTTAGCTTCGCTACTGAAGGGGTCGATACCTCCAACAGCTAGTATCCATAGTTTACGGCGTGGACTACCCGGGTATCTAATCCGGTTCGCTCCCCACGCTTTCGTGCCTCAGTGTCAGAAATAGCCTAGTAACCTGCCTACGCCATTGGTGTTCCTTCTAATATCTACGGATTTCACTCCTACACTAGAAATTCCAGTTACCTCTGCTACTCTCGAGTTTGCCAGTTTGAACAATAGTCTGTGTGGTTGAGCCACCAGATTTCACTATTCACTTAACAAACCACCTACGCAACTCTTTACGCCCAGTCACTCCGGATAATGCTTGCACCCTACGTATGACCGCGGCTGCTGGCACGTAGTTAGCCGGTGCTTATTCATAAGTTACCGTCATATTCTTCACTTATAAAAGCAGTTTACAACCCTAAGGCCTTCATCCTGCACGCGGCGTCGCTCCATCAGGCTTTCGCCCATTGTGGAAGATTCCTCACTGCTGCCTCCCGTAGGAGTCTGGACCGTGTCTCAGTTCCAGTCTGACTGATCATCCTCTCAGACCAGTTAATGATCGTAGACTTGGTGAGCCTTTACCTCACCAACTATCTAATCATACGCAGGCCGTTCCCAAAGCGGATAAATCCTTTAATCCGAAGATACTATGCGGCATTAGCCACCCTTTCGGGCGGTTATTCCTCACTTTGGGGTACGTTCCCACGCGTTACTCAGCCGTCCGCCGCTCGCCGCCAGTCCGAAGACCGCGCTGCCGCTCGACTTGCATGTGTTAGGCACGCCGCCAGCATTCATCCTGAGCCAGGATCAAACTCTCCATAAAAATGATTATCACCGGTAAACCGATGTAATCACATAACTCAATATAAACTGACGATGATTTGCACAACCAAATTGTCAAAGGACTTATAAATCTTTAGCCAACTCCACGTTGAGACGCACTAAAATAGCGCGACCAGATTGTTATCAATCATACCTCATATGTTATCCGGTAGTCAAGTGTAATATCGTTATTTTGTTGCGAAAAATACAATAATGCCCACTATAAGCCCGAGTGACGCACCTAAACTGACTTCAAGAGGCGTATGTCCCATAGCTACTCTTGGGAATTTAATATTACTTTTTGTCTCTTTAATGAGTTGATGAATTGCCAGGCCTTGCTCGCCCGATGACCTTCGAACTTTCAGTGCATCGTACATTACAATCAGTGCAAACAAGGCAGCCATGCCAAAAAGCCCTGAAGCAATACCATCGCGCAGTGCAATTATAGTGGTCATAGACACTACCGCAGCACTATGGCTACTTGGCATCCCACCGGATATAAACAGATGAGCCCGTAAATTTCGCTTCTCCTTCTTTGATGCACTAATCACATACTTGATTGCGTGCGCCCCCAGCCAGGCAAATAGGATTGTTATTATATATGGCGAAATTAGACCGAGCACCATGGTTTATACCTCCTCTTCTTCTCCTTCATTAGTTTGATCTTGTTCCGGCATCAAGCCTAGCGATGCTACCTTGTCACCTTCACTCATACGCATAATTCGTACACCCTGAGTTGTTCGGCCAAGGGTAGGAATATCTTTTAGACCAACTCGAATTGCCTGACCATTTGTCGAGATTAACAGAACTTCTTTGGCTTCTGGCTCTAGTGTGTGTACAGCTACGATTGGACCAGTTTTCGAAGTAACAACTGCGGCCTTGATACCTACTCCGCCACGTTTGTGTGATGGGAAGTTTGCAACTTTGGTCGCTTTTCCATAACCGTTTTCGCTAATAACTAGTAGTTGTCGATTGTCGTCAACAATATCCATACCAACAACCTTGTCATTCGGACGCAAACGTACGCCACGAACACCACGGGCTGATCGTCCCATTGGTCTAGCATCTTTTTCATTGAATCTGATAGCCTGACCAGCAGATGTCGAGATGATGACATCGGTTTCGCCAGTTGTCTTTGATATCCAACATAATTCATCACCATCATCTAATTTGATAGCGATTAGCCCATTCGTCCTGATATTAGCGTACTCTTTCAATGGCGTCTTTTTAATCGTACCCTTTGTGGTCGTCATGAACAGATATCCATCATCATTTGCACCCTTTTCAAGGCGAATAATCGAGGTAATCTTTTCTTCTGGCTGCAACTGCAACAGATTCACAGCAGCCACACCTTTAGTCGCCAAACTTGCAGCTGGCACTTCGTAAGCCTTTAGCCTGAAAACCCTACCTTTATTTGTGAAGAATAATAGATAATCATGAGTGCTAGCTGGTACGAGTTTATCAATTACATCCTCAGCCTTTGTGGCCATACCCCTTTTGCCTTTGCCACCACGATGCTGACGATGGTATTCACTAACTAATGTCCGCTTAATGTAGTTCTCGGCAGTCAGCAGAATAATACTGTCTTCCTCTGGGATTAACTCCTCATCACTAAATTTACCAAGTTCATGATTAATCATCTGGCTACGTCTTGGGTCGCCATACTTTTCTTTCATTTCCAGCAACTCTTCTTTGATGATACGCAGAATTTCGTGCTCATCTGACAAAATTGCTTCCAATTTAGCAATCAATTCGAGTAATTCTTTCAATTCGTTTTCAATCGCTTCACGCTCTAGACCGGTCAGACGTCGCAATTGCATAGCCAGAATAGCCTTTGCCTGAATTGATGAAAGCTTGAACTTCTCCATCAAGGCAATTTCAGCATCGTCTGCTGTTTGACTGGCACGAATGGTCTTGATGACTTCATCAATGTGATCCAACGCAATTTTGTAACCTTCTAAAATGTGAGCTCGTTCTTTAGCCTTACGCAACTCGTATTCGGTTCGACGACGTACAACAACCTGTCGATGCTTGATAAATTCGTGAAGAATTTCTTGCAAACCGAGGATTCTTGGCTGAATTCCATCAATTAACGCCAGCATATTGTAGTGGAAGCTGGTTTGAAGAGCAGTTAGTTTAAATAACTGGTTTAAGACTTTCTTTGGGTAAGCATCCTTCTTGAGTTCAACTACGACACGGACAGAACCACGCGCACTTTCATCACGTAAATCGCTGATAGCGGTAATTTTCTTATCCTTGACCAAATCGGCAATTCTCTCTATAAGTGTTGCTTTATTTACAGCAAACGGAATTTCAGTGACAATTATCTGGCTACGGCCCTTTTTAGTCTCTTCGATGTTAGTAACTGCGCGAATCACTACACTACCACGTCCTGTTTGGTAAGCCTGACGCATTGGTACACCACCATAAACTATGGCGCCGGTTGGGAAGTCTGGACCTTTTACAAACTTCAATAAGTCGTCTAATGTCACGGTTTCCTGGTTCTCTATCATATATATAGTAGCGTCAACTAATTCACCCAAGTTATGCGCCGGGATACTAGTTGCCATACCGACCGCAATACCAATTTGACCGTTCAGTAATAGGTTTGGAAGTTTCGCAGGTAAGACAACAGGCTCTTGCTCGGAACCATCGTAGTTATCTCGGAAATCAACCGTGTCTTTTTCTAGGTCAACTAGTAGTTCATTGCCAGCTTTGTCCAAGCGAGCCTCGGTATACCTTGAAGCTGCAGCAGGATCGCCATCCATTGACCCGAAGTTACCCTGACCATTTACTAACGTATAGCGCATTGTCCAGTTTTGTGCCAGACGAACCATTGAATCGTAAATAGCAGTATCACCGTGAGGGTGATATTTACCCATTACGTCACCAACGATACGGGCAGATTTTGTAAATTTTCCACCTGGTCGAAGTCCCTGTTCACCCATTGAATATAAGATTCGGCGATGTACTGGTTTTAGACCATCACGGACGTCAGGCAGAGCGCGATCAATGATGACACTCATCGAGTAACGGAGGAAACTATCCTCCATAACATCTTCAATTGTTTCCTTTTCTACAACACGTGAATGCGTTTGCAAATCGACTGCCATCACTTCACCTTCGACTGTTGTATTTTCTTCATCGTTAATTATTTCGTCGTCCATGGCTATACATCCAACTCCTCTAGGCTAAGTGACTTCGCACGGCTTTGTATAAAACTTTTTCTCAAATCGACTTGATCACCCATTAGTTTGGTGAAGATAGCATCTGCCAATTCGGCGTCTTCTACCCTAACCTGAACGAGTACACGGTTCTCTGGATTCATCGTTGTCTCCCATAACTGCTCGGCGTCCATTTCACCCAAACCTTTATAGCGCTGCAGCATAGTTACACCAGCCTGCTTAACTCGATCGCTTTCATCATCAACTTTAATACCCTTAGCTTTTCGATCTGCAATCAGTTTATCAACTATGGCATCGCGCTCGTCGTCACTATATGCGTAATATTTCTTAGTACCTACCCTTAGTAAAAATAGAGGAGGTTTTGCAAGATAAATATATCCGCCATCGACTACTTCGCGCATATAACGGAAGAAGAAAGTCAGTAGAAGTGTCGCGATATGGCTACCGTCGACATCGGCATCTGTCATGATGATGATGCGGTGGTACCTTAGACCGGAAACATCAAATTGGTCACTTATACCTACACCCATGGCTTTAATCAGACTTACAATCTCATTATTGCCGAGCATGCGGTCAAGTCTAGCTCTTTCTGTATTCAAAACCTTACCCCGTAGCGGTAGGATTGCCTGAGTCTTACTATCGCGACCAGATTTTGCCGAACCACCGGCTGAGTCACCCTCTACAATATACAACTCCGACTCTGCAGGATTTTTACTAGAACAGTCAGACAGTTTACCTGGCAAGCTTAGTCCGTCCAATGCACCTTTACGAATAACGTTATCGCGTGCAGCCCTGGCGGCTTTTCGAGCCCTAGCAGCCAACAGCGCTTTACCAACAATGCCTTTTGCGACATTCGGATTCTCATCCAAATAGTAGCTAAAGTACTCGTTCATGACCTGTTCTACATAACGACGAACTTCGGGATTTCCAAGTTTATTTTTAGTTTGACCTTCGAATTGTGGGTCTGGTAATTTAACAAGAATTACTGCAGTAAGTCCCTCGCGAATGTCATCGCCAGTCAAATTTTCTTCTTTTTCCTTTAGTAAACCACTTTTTCGGGCGTAATCATTGATTGTCCTTGTTAGTGAAGACCTGAAACCTACTAAATGCGTTCCACCATCAATAGTTAGAACGTTATTGGCAAAAGGTTTTATTATTTCTACGAAAGTATCGTTGTATTGAACTGCTATTTCAACCATCGAGTCTTCTACTAGCTTCTCGACATAGAAAATATTGTCAGATAAAACATCCTTACCAACATTTAGGTGTTTTACGTAACTCTTTATTCCACCTTCAAAATAGAAAGCTTGGCGTTCATTAGTCCGTTCATCTTCTACAGATACATAAATACCTTTTGTGAGGTAGGCTTGGTGACGCAGGTAATTAACGACCCACTTATAGTCAAACTCGATGGTTTCTTTAAAAATCGTTGGATCAGGATAAAAAGTAATCGAAGTTCCCCGAGTCCTGGTAGTACTTGACTTCTCTAGTTTGCCTTTGATTTTGCCCTGTTCAAACTCCATGTGGTAAAGTTGCCCTTCGCGGACAACTTCAGCTATTAAAGTCGTAGATAACGCGTTCACAACACTCGAGCCAACACCATGTAAACCTGATGAGACCTTATACCCGCCGCCACCGAATTTACCACCTGCGTGCAATATAGTCAGAGCTGTTTCTAGGGAACTTTTTCCGGTCTTGGGGTGTTTATCAACTGGAATACCTCGACCATCATCATCAACTTTCGCTCCGCCATCTTTTAACAGTGTAACTTTAATCTTGGTAGCAAAACCAGCAATAGCCTCATCAATCGAGTTGTCAGCAATTTCTTTTATTAAGTGATGTAGCCCCTCTGAACCAGTGCTACCAATATACATACCTGGTCGTTTTCGAACTGGGTCAAGACCCTCGAGCACCTGTATTTGTGATGAATCATACGTATTATCTATTTTTTGTTTAGCCACTATCAACTCCCTCATCCATATCAGACTATTTTAGCTATTTACAATGTTACCATTATAACGAATAAATTGTGTTCACTCAAGCTATTGCTTGAACATATTTCTTATGCTAAAGTATATCATAAGAGGTAAAAAATAAACAAAAATCATGTTCAGAAAAATTATCTCAAATCTTCCCTTTAGCCCAGCACTAGTTGGTCAATTAGGTTTTTATGCAAAGAGGTTACGTAAGGAAGAGACCACACGACGATTGGGTCTTATTTTCGTAGCGCTAGCCCTTGTAGTGCAGTCCGTAGCGGTCTTCCAACCATCAGAATCAGCCAATGCTTCTAGCTCAACCGACATGGTTAATGGTGGTATATCATCACTAAATGACTACTTGACTTCATATGACGCAAATACTAAACATCTTAAAGATGTCATGAATTACGCTGGGATAACTAGAAGTGAAATTACTTCAACTACATATACGACTTTTCGAACTGGTGAAAGACTCTCTTGGGGTTTCGCCTCTCGATTTAGTTATGCCCAGGGCGAAAGAGAACATAGCATTACAGATTCCCAAGGCCGAAAAGTAGCTACTGTTTACTCTAGACCACTTAAACTATGGGGTAGCGCTAGCACAAAAATCGAAGCCTGGGTTGGTAATTCCAAGAAAATGGGTTGGTTCGCAATAATGAAATCTTGCGGTAATTTAGTAACCGAAACTCTACCTCCACCACCGCCACCTCCAAAATGTTTAGTAAACCCAAAACTATTAGAGACTGATAAGAATTGTCAACCTTGTCCAGGCAACACAACCTTATGGGTTGATGACTCAGCCTGTATACCAAATATTATCAAGTCAAAGACGGCTACAAACACCTCACAGGGCTTTATCGGCGCTTCGACAGTAACATCGCGCCCAGGAGATCAGATTAGCTACACTATTACTGTTGAAAATACTGGTTTAACATCCGCAACAACAAAATTAGAAGAAAACCTTGAGGACGTATTGCAATACTCAACAGTAATCGATAAAGGCGGCGGAACTTTCAACGAGTCAAGTAAAGTTCTTTCCTGGCCCGATGTAACTTTAAAGCCCAAAGACAAACAAACTAGAACATTCGTCGTTAAAGTTCTTAGCACAATACCGGCAACAGCGACTGGGGCCAGTGACCCTACGTCATTTGATTGTGTGATGACAAATACCTTTGGAAACTCGATTAACATCAAGATTGAATGCCCGACACCAAAGGTTGTTGAAACCATTGCAAACGAATTACCTACGACTGGACCTACAGAGAATATGTTGTTTGCCGGAATAGTCTTTTCGATGGCTGCATACTTTTATGCTCGTACTCGCCTAGTTAAAAAAGAAGTTTACCTTGTTAGGCGTGACGTAAGTTCAGGAACATTATAAATAGCTAAGGGGTGGAAATATGAGTAGTCCAGAACAATTACCAAATAGCGAGCACGGAATCGAATCTCACGAACCTAGTAATGAGTCGCTTGAAAAACTAGCAAATAATCCCGAGTCTACTGTTGAACTTTCGCCTCGAGATAATGAAGCAAAAGTCGAAAGAGCTCGTCAAGAAGCCCTAGAGAGCGCCGTTAGCGTTGAATCAGGTGGAAAAGAAAAGGAAACACCAAAAGACAGCACACAACCAAGGCGAGGACCAATCGATAAGAAAACACGAGAGAAAAGCTTCAATCAGACTATGAAACGAGTTCAAACTGAACTGCCAGCTAGCAGTCGAGCATTCAGCAAGGTTATTCACAACAAGACGGTTGAAAAGACTAGTGAAGCACTCGCCAACACGATAGCACGACCAAACGCAATTCTAGCAGGTGCCGTAGCAGCATTCTTTTTGACATTAATCACCTATACCGTCGCCAAAACAATTGGTTACAGATTATCAGGTTCAGAAACGATTGCAGCATTTATAATTGGCTGGATAATTGGACTTACCTACGACTACTTTAGACTGATGATTACTGGCAAGAAATCATAATTTAATCTACTACCTTAGATTAATCGAAACTTCATCATCAGGAGCACCGTCTTCTCTTATGTGAAGCTCTTCCTTTTGAACTGGCGGCGTTTGTTGATTAGCATCAATTACTGGCTTCGGTGCATTATTATTGGATGCAATTGCAGGCTTCGGAGTGCTAGTTATTTGTTGTCTTTTTGCTAACCATTCATCAAGGAACGAAGAACCGCTATTTTTCGCAGGACCTGTTTGTTGTGATGGTGGCAGTTGTCTATTGCCGGCCTGATTCTGTTGAATCTGCTTTAAAGCTTCAATCTTTGCTTTCCTAGCAGCATCTCCTGCCCCTAGACGCTCAAATATCTCTTTCTCGACTAATGCCCTAGGACGACCGTACTTAGAGGCTGAGAGCTTCTTAATAGCGTCCTGCAGCTGAGGGTTAGCCTTAACCATCGGAGGAATCAAATTCATACTGAATGCGGCCGATGGAACACCATTTATCATTACTGAAGTTATCGTTTGATAGTTAGGCAGTTTAGTTAAATCTTCAGCATCAAAAGTTGGCATAAACTTCTTCTGTAGTATCTCGGCATCAGTTATACCCAGACGACCACTCATCACAGTACCAATATTACCCAGGATTGATTCACGAATATTATCAGTCAGCTGAGTCATAAACTGATTAGCCAGAATCAGGTTAAGTCGATACTTCCTGGCCTCTGATAGTATTGTCGCGAAAGAATCGGTCGCGAAATTCTGGAACTCATCAACATATAACGAGAAATCTTCGCGCTGATCTTCCGGAACATCGGCGCGACCCATAGCAGCTGCCTGAAACTTCATAATAAATATCATTCCTAACAACTGCGAGTTAAGCTCACCCGTTTTGCCTTTTGATAGATTAACAATAAGTATCTTTTTGTTATCCATAATGTCTCGCAAGTTGAATCCACTTTTCGTCTGCCCAATAACATTTCTCATCATTTCATTAGACAAGAAGGCACCGAACTTGCTGACAAACCATCCTAGAACTTCAGATTTGTTTGCTTCACTGGTTTGTGCCATTTCCTTGTTCCAGAAATCCAGCACGGTACGATCTGTTACATACTTCAATTTCTCGTCAGTGAACGCTTGATCATTAAAAACTTGCGGAATATCTATAAAAGTCGAGCCCTTTGGGTCGCTCATAATAGTAAGAGCTGCATTACGAAACCAATGTTCATACCTAGGTCCGATAATACCTGTATGGCCTGGGTCATACAGTTTATAGAGCATAGCGATAGCTTCTTGTATTAAGAAATCACGCTGATCTTGGGTTTCGAATTCAAATAAGTTTAGCCCGACTGGGTTTTCCATATCACCTGGGCAGAAGTAAATTACATCTTCTACTCTCTCTTTAGGTATGACACCCAGCAGATTTTCGGCCGAGTCACCGTGAGGATCGATAAATGCGAACCCACGGCCGTCCATCATATCTTGAAAAGCTAAATTCTCGAGTAATACGGATTTTCCAGTTCCGGTCTGGCCAATAAAGTAAGTATGTCTTCTTCTGTCGTTAGTGCTTAAACGAATTTGCTTTCGAACTCCACGAAACTCGTTATAACCCAGCAGGAAGCCCTCATCCATAACTTCCGTAGGCCCATCAACTTGCTTGGCCATCTGACGCTGGACTTGTGAAGTTGGGATGCTGTTTTGATCTGGTAAGTGGAATACCGTCGCAAGTTCCACACTATTTAAAATATTCTTGTTTAGTGATTGCGGGAAAAACCTAAATATATATGAAGTTACCAGTTCCTCTATATCCTTCGATACACTAAACTTAAAACCATTATTTATAGTCGAATCAAATAATGAGAAGGCTGCGATAATGTTTTTCAGTAAACCCTGGGACCTAGCCGCAGTATTCGAAGAAACTACCACACGAATCAGAACTTCATAGCCTGGATATCTGGTTTTCTCCTCAATGGAATCTACTAAGCCCTGTTCAAGTGATGTTAATTGCTTGTCTTCAGGTTTTTCATCTTTAACTTCAGGTGGTTTCCATAGGGCCTCCATCAGATTCTTCGGTTTGAAGATATCGCCAACTCCACCTGATTTCACGCCCTTATCCTTCTTGATTTTATTAGCAGCAAAAATCGAGTTCTTAGTCCAACTTTCTGGAGCAGGTCTAATCATCATTTGAACAGCCACGCCATCTTCTCGGGTGACTGTTGAAAGTGCATTCAATAATGCACGTGCTGCATCGCGCTTCGACTCCTGATAGGTAGCTATCGGATATACATAATTTTTTTTCAAAGTGAATTCCCCGCCAATAGTCCCACTGATTTTGCCAGCTTGGCTAAAGATATTTTTTTCCTCTACCTCTTCTAATCTGGCCGTTGGATATGCTGCCTCAATGGCTTGACGAACAACATCCGTCAGAACTGCCGGCACGACAGCATAATAGTGTATTAGACCTTCATGGGCAATTATTTCAAAAGATATATGACGCTGCCCATATATTCGGCTCTTGAAACCCTTTGTCGCGGTGCTGGATATAACATTATACATAACCTGGGCTTGTGAAAGCACTTCTTCTGTGATGTCACGTTCATCTCGACCATTGGCTTCTAGGTCTTCACCTGATGGAGGAATATGGATATACATTGGTATCATCTTTAGACCACGTTCATAATTTTTAGCCTCACGTAGTGTTTTTTTGTATTGCATAAATACGACAACAGACACCACTAGACCAACAGCTAGGACAGATACGATTGAGATAATAAAGTTAAACATTATAGTTAAGTTTGGCAGCACTTACTCGGCGGCGCCTAACTCCCTCCCGAAACGTTTTTTAACGTAATCTACTTTTAACCCACTAATCCTATCATCTCGTTGTTTTGGATCATTTTGTGTTTCAGTCACTATTCTCTTTGCCCTATCAACCCATTCTTTTTCGATCAAATCATCATCATTAGCAACCAAGGGGCTGCTTTGTCCAGTTGTGTCATCGACAACTGTATTTGTTGCCGTCACCGGTGTTGGAATAACTGTTGTAAGGCCCACATCGGCAATAATTGCGTTAGCTTCTGACCTTTGTTCCTGACGTTCAGCATTAATTTCCAGTTCTGATTTATTCGCATTTGAGCTGGGGTCGACTTCAGCGCCAGCCTGGTATTGGACTGATGGTATCTCTGTGCCCAAACTAGATGTTGGAATCTCTGGTTTCATATCTGTAATTATATCATGATAACGACGAGCTTAATGCAACAATTCTATTTTACTTTTTTAGATACGTACAAACACCCAATTACTACAAATATTGAAACGAGAAGTAGCTCGTATAGACCCACAGATCCCACTGACTGTAAGCCGACTAACATAATTGGAGCAGCTGCAATAATGGTAGCGTAATAATACGACCTCTTTAGACTGATTTCATCAAAAGGCTTCCTTGATATTAATGATAGTGAAAGACGCGAAATTAGTAGGCTCATATAATGCAGTAGATAGGCGGATATCACAACCAGCAATATATATGACAAACCGAATATTGCCAGAATACCAAAAGGACCAGCGGTAATCGGTGTTGTTGTGTTCACTAGAATGATAAGTAAACAAAAGCTTACAAAGGCTGTAATTGCTGTAATAATTTTAATCATATCAACTATGAACTATAACATTTATCGTTTAGGCATGAAATAAGCCTGAGCGACAGATCTTTATGTCCAGATTGCAGCAAACGCCGTTTGTAAAATATTGGGCGTGTGAACCAAGGACAACCTGCCGCTGCAGGCTATAGACTGACCGCTCCGATATAAATCGGGGCATATGTCTCTTGCGAACGTTCCACGACCGAAGTCGGTACTTGTAAGCGCGCTCACGTTTAGACGGAGCATCGGCAACGCCATCTAATATTTATTTTTGTGTCTCGTATGAAACAAGCCATTTTTTTTATATTAAAAGTTGTCGTTACCGACTTTCCGTCCAAAAGCGGTCAGTGATATTTAAATTGTTAAAGTAATTTTGCTTTTTTATTTTTTTAAAGCTTAACCTTACCGTAACATAAGCATTACCTTCAGTCAATGCATACCGGCATCGTTATCGTTGTATAAAAGTAATGTGTAAAATTTAATATTGTTTTTTTAAGAGATAGAATATTATTCGTTCGTATTATTGTACGTTGTTATATATACAATATATTTGATATTTTCATTATAAATGCAATCAATGTGTGTCAAATACTGCCCTAAAACTACATCACCTTGTCTTTTTAGATTTGCTAATTAGAACAAAATAATAATAGCCTTTTCATACTAACTTCATAACTAGATCCGCAACTTTTTCATTTAAGTTGATAATTGTTATAAATATTCAGACCGATAAATCAACAAAAGTTTTAGTTACTTTTCATATTCCCAAATTTTCTTCACATTACCAACTTCAAATTCATGTGTCTGTATTTATATTTAAAAAATTATAAATCATTTGCATATATTATTCATTGAATTATTTTTTTGTGTGTTTATGGCGAGCAAAAAACCTATACGATTAATCTGAATTCTTCTAAAGTTGCATAATGGAGCAACATTAATAATTTTATATTTATCCACACGTAGTATTTTTTACTAAATAATCTTCAAAATAGTTATTGACACAAGCGCTTTGTAGTCCTATTATAGGGGTAGCCTCTGAATAAATAAATTATACAGAAGCCAAAAACAAAAAGAAGATCAAAAACTCCACAATAAAAACAACCGTTCCTCGCAGGCGGTTGTTTTTTATGTTTAAGACGTTAAAAATTACTAATACCCGCCTTAGGCGGGTATTAACTTTATAAATTTGGTGGAGCTGCGGGGAATCGCACCCCGGTCCGAAAGGTAACCTGCTATTTATCTACAAGTTTAGTTAAACCTGATCTTTAACGACTTTGGGGCTAAAGGCTTTACGAAAAATACCCTGTCTGTCGCGCAATGAGATGTCCGGTTTTGATGTTGCTCCCCGTCAAAACCGTAAGTAACATACTTATAACACCATACTGCCTCTATGTTACCTGGGTAATATGATGGCCCAAGTTAAACTCGAGCTGTTGCTAGAACTGGTGACTGAAACGCACTGGCAAAGCCAGAAATAGTCTCAGCTACGTAGTTTTTTGCTTTTGCAATAAATGTTGCAATTAAAAATGTAATTAACGACTACCGTCGACTTGCAAAATAACATGTTAAAGTCCCTTCGTCGAAAGCTAAAATCAGCCCCAACTTACACCTTGATTCTAACATAATTTGCGCGTATTTGCCAGTCGTGATTAACTAATAGCACTTATGGTTGCTAGGATAATAACAGTTGCACCGATTGGTTTTGAGGGTTCCTTAATTGAAGTTGAGTGCGACGCAACCAAGGGACTACCCTCTTTACAGATAGTCGGGCTAGGCAATAAGGCTATTGAAGAGGCAAAGGAGCGCGTACGTAGCGCGATATCTAACTCTATGCTAGAGTTCCCCAAAAAGAGAATTACTATTAACCTTGCGCCTGCAGAGCTGCCAAAGGACGGTGCTCATTACGACTTACCAATAGCCCTAGCGATATTATGTGTCAGTGGTCAATTACAACAATCAGAGCTTGATGGTGCTGTCTATGCCGGAGAGTTGGCACTAGATGGTAGCTTGAGACCAATAAAGGGTGCTATCAACATTACACAACTAGCAAAAGATTCAGGGTTCAAGCGTATATTCCTGCCTATTGGCAATGTTGACCAGGCCAGTTTAATAACCGGCATTGATATATTTGGCGTTACTTCCATAAAAGAATTATTCCTACACATCAAACAAGAAATATTAATTACTCCTTACCAGCCACAACCCCTAATAGCTAACGCGCGGAAACTAAATCCACCCATCCTTGATGATATAAAAGGTCAAGAACAGGCAAAACGAGCGCTTATCATTGCAGCGGCTGGACACCATAATATCCTACTCTCGGGAACGCCCGGAGCTGGCAAGACAATGCTTGCTAAAGCCCTCTCGAATTTGCTTCCAGATTTAACACCTGAAGAACAAATCGCAGCGACCAAGGTGCACAGTTTTGCCGGCAAAGTCGAAGGTGAAGTTGTTATAAATAGGCCATTCAGGTCACCACATCACACAGCCAGTATGGTGTCGATGGTTGGCGGCGGAAATCAACCAAAACCAGGCGAGATTAGCTTGGCACATACGGGTGTACTATTCCTAGATGAGATACCAGAATACCCCAGATCTGTGCTGGAAGCACTTCGTCAACCACTTGAAGATCGTAAAATTGACGTTAGCCGTGCTAATGCCCATGTCACCTATCCCGCAGATTTTATGCTAGTAGCAACCATGAACCCCTGCCCTTGTGGTTACTTCGGTGATAAAGCAAAAGAATGCGTATGTACTGGTTCGCAAATAATCGCCTACCAAAAGAAATTATCTGGACCCTTAATGGATCGTATCGACTTGGTTGTTAATGTTTCAAGAGTTCCAAATGAATCATTATTGACCACAGATTCGTTGAATGATACACAACATCTAACAGCTTTGAAAAGTATTAAAACAGCCATGGACATTCAAAAATCAAGATTCGAACGTAGTTCTTATTACAACTCATCAATGACAAATCGTGACCTTAAAAAATACGCTGCCCTATCCCCCGAAGCAAAATCCTTACTACTTGTGGCTGCAGATAGGCTGAAGTTGAGCGCTCGTGGTTATTTCAAAATAATCAAGCTTGCGCGGACAATTGCAGATTTGGAAAACAAGACAGATATTTCACCAGACCATATTAGCGAAGCTTTGCAGTATAGAATGTAATACACTTGAACTACTGAGACGTATCTGGTAGAATAACTAGCGATAACCGCTTAAAAGGCGAGATTTATTCAAGGAGATAAAAGATCAGTAATACAATCCGTATCAACCAAGAAATCAAAGCAGAGCAGTTGCGTGTCATTGGACCGAACGGTGACCAGCTGGGGATTATGGGGTTATCCGATGCGTTGAAAATCGCTGAGGATGCTGGAGTAGATCTCATTGAAATCTCACCAAGCGCTAATCCGCCGGTAGTGAAAGTAGTCGACTGGGGTAAATACCAGTACCAAAAGATGAAAGAACTACAAAAAAACAAAAAACACGCTAAAGCCGCCGAGCTAAAGCAAATGCGCATGGGCCTAAAAATCGGCGCAAATGACTTGGAAATCAAGCTTCGCAAGATTCGAGAATTCCTAAGCGGCGGACACAAAGTCAAAATTCTAATTTTCTTCAGAGGCCGAGAAATGGCGCATCAAGAATTAGGATATGAAATGATTGACCGTATAGCAGCCCAACTAGAAGAAGAAGCTATTGTGGAACAAAAACCTCAGATGGCAGGACGAAATCTGAGTATAGTAATAAGGAGTAAATAATGCCAAAGATGAAAACCCATAAAGGAACAGCTAAGCGCATAAAGATTACCAGCACCGGTAAACTGACGCGTCGTCGAGCATTTGGTAACCATATGCTAGCCAAGAAAAGCAAGAGTCGTAAACGCGCTATAAATGTGGTTGCGATCGTAACAGGTGCACAAGCAAAAAATGTTAAAAGAGCGCTTGGCGCCTAAGGAGTAACAATATGCGAGTAAAACGAGGCGTTACAGCAAACGCAAAACACAAGAAGATGCTTAAATTAACTAAAGGCATGCAACATGATCGTACTCGATCATTTCGACTAGCAAAACAAGCAGTTATTAAGGCCCTAACCTATGCCTATCGAGACCGACGCAATAAAAAGCGTGATCTACGTGGTCTATGGATAACCCGCATTAACGCGGCTGCTCGTGAGCTAGGTACAACCTATGGACAGTTAATTGCTGGTTTGAAAAAAGCCGATATTCAGATTGATAGAAAAGTTCTATCAGATTTGGCTGTCAGAGAACCTAAGGCCTTTGCTGCAATTGTCAAAGAAGCTAAATAAATAAGCTTTCTTATAACAAAATAACCGCTAACTAGCGGTTATTTTGTTAGGCAGATTATCGATAAGCCGGGTTCTGTCTTGGATGATCATCTATCTAGTCTAGTAGTTGCCTACCATATCAAGCGGATATCGACCTGCGGACGAGCAGCCCTTTATGCAGATCTCCTTGCAGCGAACAGGGTTTACCTTCATATCATGTCACCATGACATGCTGTGAGCTTTTACCTCACTCGTTTCACCTTTTCCCTTTTTAGGGGGTAGTTTCGTTTCTGTGGCACTTTCCCTAGAGTCACCCCCGGTCGCCGTTAGCGACTGTCGTGCTCTATGCTGCCCGGACTTTCCTCTCCGTACTTTTTACATACGGGGCGATCACCTAATAAACTGCCTAAAAACATTATAACAGATAACAAAAAATCCCGGAGATTGCTGTTAGCGCAAGATATTCCCTACCGTAAAGGCAAGGTGGGTGCTCGCAAATCAACTCAGCAGAGATGAATCATTAAAGCTCCCTATCTATATGATATTCAGGAAAATCATATACGCCTAGGTTTTCCCCGGGACATATCTATTATAACATTTTAGACACCAAAAATTCGACCGAACACCGTGAAAAAGAAGTTAATTAACCCAATCAGAATCGTCTCAAACTGAGGGCCGGCAAATAGTAAAATAGCAAACACAATAACTATTCCAAACCGTTCAACGGCCTCCATTCCCCTTCTGACAAATTCAGGAGCCAATGCATAAATTACCCGAGAACCATCAAGTGGTGGTATGGGAAGCATGTTAAATATAAAGAATCCCAAGTTCACCGAGATGGCTGTTATGAATATTTGACCTATAAGTCCCTGGCTAGGTAAGCCGAATAATGCCCAAACCCCGAATGTCGTGAATGCCAAAAATAAATTTGTTAGGGGGCCAGCTAGACCTACAAGAGCCACGCCCCACTCTCCACCGCGAACGTTATTAGGGTTGAATGGGACTGGCTTGGCCCCGCCAAAGATTGGAGCGCCGGAAATAGCTAACAAGATTGGTAAAAGTATAGTTAAAAATGGATCAATATGCTTAATCGGATTCAAAGATAGCCTACCCTGCAGCCTTGCTGTATCATCACCTAGCCAATAGCTAGTAAAGGCATGCATCGCCTCATGGAATGTCATCGAGACTAAGATGACACAGATAACGATTACAATGTAAACAATGTCGATATTCATTGCTCCAGTATAACAGCTAAGTGATGACAAGTTCATCTCTTGACGTAAAGTGTAAAAAGCCCTATACTTAGACAGATTGTTAAAAATAAGTGGATGTAAATTATGGCAGCTCGTTGCGAACTAACCGGAAAAGGCAAACAATTTGGCCACAACGTGAGTTTCTCTCAACGTCGTACCAATCGTGTCTTCAAACCCAATCTTCAAAAGAAGACTTTTGTAGTTGATGGTCAAAAAATTACTATGGTGCTTAGCACCCAAGCAATTCGAATACTTAAGAAAAAAGGTATCTTAGCCTAACTCTTAATCTTTGACATATTAAAATAACCACCCCAGAGGGTGGTTATTTTAATGCGCAGTTAAATTTTTAGCTGCGACTTATCTCGACGACAGATAAGGGTGAACCAGCTAATGGCTGTTGTTTTACCTTATATTTCTGGACCGTTTCAACTGGCGCACCGAGCTCTGCAATAAACAGGCTTAGCTCATCCTGTGGAACTTCATACTTAAGCTGATGATCATGATAATGTATTGGGATAACAACCTTTGGGTTTATCATCCTTACAAGCGCAGAAGCCCCATTAGCGTCTAACGTGTAGCCTCCTCCACCGACTGGTAGAATAAGAACATCGATTAGACCTAACTCTTCTAGTTGCTCGTCTGTTAATTTTTCACAAATATTGCCAATGACTCCCACACGAGAATCACCAATTTCAACTCGATAGATTGTTGACATCATAGGTTTAGTCTCGTCATCCATATAGCACCTGGCTGCAATTCCAAGTATATCTAAATCAGCTACACCATACTCACCAGGCCCATCAATCGTAACCGACGATTCAGGGCTATTCAATGCGAATCTGTCCTCGGTTGCTATTTCTACAGCCCCTTTTGTTGAGACATCCTTAAGACCGACTATGGATAGTTTTGGATCAAAAACTAATTTAGCTTTTTTTGTGGTAATAATGAAGGAGTTAGCGCCCTTATATTCGATTTCAAACATTTTTCTGAATTTCTCCGCTAGATTTATTAATTATTTCGTCTTTATCAATCACAACACTGTGTTTACCATTTATTATTTCAGTGATAAACCTATCTCTTACACTCAACCGATAATAGAACTCGTCGTATGGTATCACACTATAATTTATCTCGCGACCCTCATTCTTTTCAACCTCATCCATTACAGACTTGACTTTGGCATGTGCAACATTCCCTACAAGTAGCACGTCGACAGATGTAGTCGAGCCTTTTACTAGCACACCGGATAATAATGCCAAACGAAGACCAGTGATTTCCTCTAGTAGCGGACCGTACTTTTCACTGACCGCTTCACTACCCTTCACTTCAACTGCCTTTTGCTCCATCACAGTATCACCGAAAATTGCACGCAGCGGAACATAATATTCATATCGCTGGTTCACTTGATAGTAGAGCTTGTTATCTGCGCTATCACTACTAATTATGCCGACTTCTAGCATATTCGATAACTCTCGGCGAACTGAATTAATCTGTTCTTCAATTTTACGCGTAATTTCGCGCACGAAGAATGACTTACCTGGATTGTTCAGGAAAAGATGCAGAAGTTTTACCCGCGTTTTTGAACCAAATAATGCATCAATCATATACTCACTCCGTATAACTTTCGTACTCTATAATATCATGATTGACGAGTCATAGCGAGTTGGTCAGTAATATACTTTTCTACACCAGAAAGTGGCATCCATTGAATAAATTTGTTACGTTTCATCCACGTCATCTGACGCTTTACTAGATGCCAATCCAAAATTACACACTTACTTTTCAGTTCATCGATTGAAATCTGGCCTTCCAGGTATTGGTGAGTTAATCCGTATATGCCAGATCTCATCGGGTCTTTCTCCCAACCAAAATCTTCACTGAGGTTTTTCGCTTCGTTTATAACTCCATCTGACAACATACCATCCAAACGATTAATAATTCTATTCATAAGAACATCTTTTTCTGTAGTTATACCTACAACAATTGAGTTGTTGGCCGGCAGATTCGATTTATTGTTAACTACTCCGTTATTTTCTATAGCACGAATCATATATCTTTTGTTTTTATAATTTTCTGGCAATGTTATTTCATTATTTTGGCAATATTTATGCAGCTCATTGAGTGACATTTGTTGTAATTCTAACCTCAATACATTATTTGCTGGCAATCCAAATTTATAATCGAAAATTACTGAATCAATATATAGACCAGTTCCTCCTACCAAGAATGGAATATGTCCTCGTCCTCTTATCTCGGCAATCTTTTTGTTAGTATATGCTTTAAACTCCGCCACAGAATATTGTTCGTCCGGGCTAATAAGGTCTAGGCCCCAATGTGGAACTTCTTTCCTCTCAGAAGTGGTAGGTTTGGCCGTTCCAATATCCATACCTATGTAAACAGCGCGTGAATCAGCGCATATTATTTCACCGCCTAGGTGCTTGGCAAGACTGATAGCAACAGAGGTTTTTCCGCTCGCTGTTGGCCCCATAATCACCACTAGGGGAAGTGACTTACCTATAATTTCGGACGCCATCTAAGCTTCTCGAAATTATCTACTATATGATTAGTCGAACAAATACCTTCGGCGGCTAGGTGTTCAGCTTGCCCCTCTCGACCGCCTGGTGGATAAGGATAACCAGATGCAAGCCCACCAAATCGGTTGACTAGTCGATGCCATGGAAGACCAGGGTCTCCATAGTGTGCTATACCTCCAACAACTTGTGCGGCATACGGGTGCCCGGCCATTGACGCTAAATCGCCATAAGTAGTAACATTACCTGCTGGCAATTGTGACATCAGTTTTTCAATTTTTTGCCTAAGATTAGCTTCACTCATTGAAATACTTTAAAACCTCCGACCAATCTTTAACTCTTATAACTCCTTTGGGTAATTCATCCGCCTGGTTCCATTTGTAATCACCGAATAACAATGTTTTGATCCCCAACTCTGCTGAAGCTATACAATGCTTTATCTGATCATCAATTAAATAGCTCGCACCTAGTTTTTTAACAATATCACCTTTTGTACGATTATGTGATTGCTCGTCTGCATTATCCCAGATTCCTGCAAAATTTATTACTTCTGGTGAGAAAATACCAGGGAAATATTTGTTCAACCATCCTACAGTTTGGTCTTTTGAAATCAACCTTCTTGATGTTATAACTACAAGCTCATACCTTTCAGCCAACCATGCAAGTACAGGTCGTGCGGCTTCGATATGGCGCAATTGGCTTACAGCACCCCCGCCATGGAAGTTTCCAGCCCTTCGCTCAGCCTCCTCTCTGTCAACATTCCACATCCTGGCCAAATCCTCATTATAGTCAGCAACACTGAGATTAGTGTTGTAGGTATCATTGCTCCAAGCTATGAAACCCTCGACTGTTTCAGACAAAACATCATCAATATCAACCGCGATAATAGGTTTACTTTCGTTCGGCAATTTTTTGCACCTCGAGTTCTACTACTTCCCAGTTGTGGCATTCAATAACACCTTCAATTGGATTATCTAATCGGTTCCATATATAATTTCCAAAGTGAAGCGCGCCGCCGCTTGGCATCCCGTAATCGAGCGCGCTTAACAAATGACGTACATTGTCATCTATTAAAACATCAGCTTTGATTTGACGACAAACTTCACCTTTTGAACGATCTTTGCCGACATGCTCTACCGACTTAAAACAACCTGAAAAGTACTTATCAAGCATCGCCATTGTCGCAACCTCGACAGAACCGTCACGAGCAGTAATTAAATGTAATTCGTTACCCTTCACTAAACGGTGAATTGCATTTATAGCCTCTGTAACTGGCTTAATCTCCGAGTATTTTTTTGAGTTCTGAATTTCGGATAATCTGTCTAGAATTAGCCCATTGTCATCCGTTCCCCAATCGGGGTTATTGGGCTTGTGGGCATCCTCTAGGTTTACGTTTGTATTAAATTTATCGTTATAATCCATTACTAAAAAACGCGTTGTCTCGATCAATACGTCATCACAGTCAACTGCAATAACAAGTCGCCTAGGCATTATAATCCCTTTAGATATTCGACAAGATTATCTAATTTGACTTTTTCTTCACCATTTTGAGTGCGGATGCTAACCTGGCGGGCATCCTTATCCTGCTGGCCAATGATTAATTGGACTGGGATCTTCCAATTTGTAGCTTCACGGATTTTTTTACCTAGTGATTCGTTGCGTTTATCGACAGAGTAGCGAATTTCATTGTATTTAACTGGTTCCATTAACACTATTCCTTTTAGAATTTCCTCAATCTCGGACACATAGTCTAATACCATATCGTTGATTGTAAGAATCCGAATCTGTTCTGGAGCCAGCCAGAACGGGAACCAACCAGCATAATGCTCGATTAGGAAGGCTAAAAAGCGCTCATGAACAGATAGGGGTGCTCGATGAATAACGAATACATCATGATTCTTGCTACCCTCGGCGTCGTCATAGTCAAAACCAAAACGAGTCTTGGCGGCGAAATCAAGCTGAATTGTAGACATAGTTTCTTCTCGACCAATTACCGATGTAAATTGAATATCTACCTTCGGACCGTAGAACGCAGCCTCGTCGTCAGCTTCTTGGAACTCAACACCTTCTTCAATGAGTGCCTCACGAAGTATATTCTGCGAATACTCCCAGTTGTCGGGTTCATTTATGTATTTATCTGAGTGGTTAGGTCCCCACTTTGACAACCTGAACCAATAATCGGTTAGCCCAAATATATCAAAATACTCTTTAGTTAGATGGAGCACACTGATAAACTCCTGTTTGATCTGGTCCTTGGTGCAGTAAATATGCGCATCATTCATGGTCAATGCTCGCACTCGCAACAGTCCGGCCAGAGTACCCGATAGCTCATTTCGATAACAAGTCCCATATTCTGCCAACCGCAGTGGCAGGTCCTTGTAGCTACGCAACTTTGACTGGAAAATACGGTGATGATGCGGACAGTTCATGGCCTTCAGGTAATATACTCCGTCATCCATCTTCATCGCGGGGTACATATCTTTCTCGTAGTATGGCAGATGTCCAGAAGTCAAAAACAGTTTTTCTTTAGCGATATGAGGTGTTACGACCCGCTTGTATCCGTATTCTTCCTCTTTTTGTCGAGCAAGGGCTTCGATTTTATCCCTTAAAATTGTACCATTTGGAGTCCACATTATTAGACCCTTGCCGACCATTTCGTCGTCGATAAAGTATAATTCTAATTCCTTACCTAATTTTCGGTGGTCACGTAGCTTGGCTTGTTCCATATTATCAAAATACTGGTCCAACTCTTCTTTCGTATCGAAAGCTACTCCGTATATTCTTTGCAACATCTTGTTTTTTTCGTCGCCCCGCCAATATGCACCAGATATCCTCGTTAATTTAAAGGCATCGGGGTTAATCTGGCTGGTTGAGGCCACATGAGGCCCGGCGCAAAGATTGTCGAAATTGCCAGACCTGTAAAAACTAACTTTCGACTCGCCTTTTGCTTTTAGATCGTCGATTAACTGAGTCTTGTAGGGGTCGTTTTTGTAAAATTCATATGCCTCTTCGAAACTCATGTCGTGCTGTTCGAATTTGATATCATCTTTTATCAGTTTCCTGATGCTTTTCTCTATTTTAGGTAATAGCCCGGGATTGATTACCTGCGGTAAATCATAATCTTGATAGAAGCCATCTTCTACTGCCGGGCCCACACCCAAACCAGCCCCAGGATACAATTCATCGATTGCCATACTCATCAGATGTGAAAGTGAGTGTCGGACTGTTCCTATATTATTTTCGTTGTCTGTCATTGCAATGCTCCTGTTTAAATAAATAAAAACATGCGATGTTTATATTAAAAATATATATTTAATATATGTATCGCATGTCTCGGACCCCTGATAAGGGCGGTTCCACCGGACTTCCTACTGAGGTAGGCGCTTGTGAGGCAACGTTTCGCACATCGCCACATCCCACGGAACTCGGTAATTAGTTAGACCACGTCATCGTTCATTTATAATAATATCATATTCTTGCACCGTCACCCCTATTTTGATATCCTATAAGGCACGGGTCCTTAGCTCATTTGGCTAGAGCGCCACATTGACGTTGTGGAGGTGAGAGGTTCGAATCCTCTAGGACCCACCATTAGCACTCAACAGAGTGCTTTTTTGTTACCCACAATTTCAGAAAGTTTTCCACGTTGTTCAAGTCTAAATTGTCAGTTCAAATATATCATGAGCGTAATAATCACATAGGCACTGTTCTATTGACATTATATTGTGTTTATGCTAATATGTATTTATGAACCAGCCACAACAGATTCAAACAACCAATTCCCTGTCCCGCCTAGAACGATTCAGCCTTGGCTTTGAATATGATAAAACCCTGCAACAACTACGACGTGAGATGCGTATTCGTACACAGGCATAAACTTACATTTGATAATTTTTATAATAACCCCGTATCATGGGGTTATTATTTATTTCTAAAGAGACGCTTCTTTGACTGTTTAGCCAAGGCAACTGATTGATGTGTCGCTTTATCTGTTACATCAAACCTATCCAGATACTTGCCAAGGAATAATCTGCCTTGAGAATAAAGTGCCGCCGTTGAACTATATAGAATGGCCGTAAAAGGCATTAGAATCCACTGTGCGACCATTGCATAGCTTCTGGTGCGTTTGTAGCGCTCTGGTCGCGGTGGAAGCATCTTGAAGGCTAGGAATATGGTTATAAACAATCCAATCATTGCAATCGTCTGTATCAGGCTAATAGTCGTAGGTAGTTCCTGTGAGGATATGCTTCTGGTAGCCTCTGGGTTAATCAACATAGGCACCCAACCACCTACGGCTACTAAAATCGATACACTTGCAAGCGTTACATGTCCGTCAATTAGCCTGAGGAAGCGCGAAAAACCACCCACAATCGGGACATTACGATCCTTCGAAAACAACCGCACGGCCACATATGGGACGTCTGATGCTCCATAAGCCCACCTTCGCAACTGAATAAACTGCGCTTTCAGGGTCTTCCATAAAGTGTCGCTTAAAACTGCGTCTTGAAAAATTGGTACATATATCGGCAACACTGTGTAATTACCATTAAAATAGAAATAACTTCGCCAATACTGGTGGCCATCCTCAACAATAGTTCGTGTACTCCAGAAATTCATTTCCTCTAGCGCATCCATTGGCTGAGAATGTGATGCAAAATTCCTCAGGGTATGAGGCCTCATCGAGCTGATGATTGTCCAGAAGGAATTACCTGTTGCGATGACCCTCATTGGCGCAGGTGCATCCCAGATATTACTAAAGAATAGACAGACCGGCTGGAACGATAAATGTTTACGGTTCTCATTCGTTATAAATTCATATGTCGCATAATCAAAATAAGTTTTATGTGGCTTGTTATCAGCATCCAGTGTAGTGACCAAAACATTCTTCGATGATATACCCTCTTCTATCAGCCACTTCTGCAAAAACCTACCGGCGAAAGATATGTTACTACCTTTGCCGATAACTTCGTTTGGAACACCGTCCATATGCTCGGTTAGGTGGAAAGCGTAGAACTTATTCTTATACTCTTCCTGTAACCTTAATGCTGTCGCCTTTGTTACTTCACCACCCCTGTTTTCATAAGCAAGAACCAGAATTATTTTTCGGTTGTCATATGTTGAATCCAACACGGCTTGAATCGTTGGGGCAAGTATGTCGTATGATTCATTCCATGTCGCCACGATAACAGCGTTGTAAACCTCTGATGGTTTTGGAAAGGCGCTTGGGTCAGCCGACATCAAGCGTAGATTATCGACATGCACCACAGATCCAAAATTTTTTGACAGGCTATGGCGCATTACTTCATATGAAGCGACTGGATTCTCAAGATCAAGCACACGTCGGCGCCAATCAACATGTTCAGCTGCCACCAACCTTCTGTGGCCTTGTATTGTACGGAAGGCTATACCGACAGCTTTCACTAATAACGTAATTATTACCAACAATAAATATATGGCCGCTAATGTTGGGCTGATTAAAGATAAAACAACCAGTAGGACTAAAGCGCCGTAACTAAGAACTGCTGGCAGCATCTCGAATAGGCGGTATTTCAAAGTTCGTTTTCCGGTTGGGATTTCAATATCAATCATATGTCTGTTATGGAATCCAGATTTTAATTACAGAAATAGCCGTAACGAGCCCTAACGTAACAATTCCTATTCCATACCATGCAAACATGACCGCTAGTGGCCTGCCTTTGGCAACTAACAACTTTACAGAGATTAGTGTATGTAAAGCCGCAACAACTAGCTCAAATCCGACAAACACCAACAGATACGTCCACTGGTCCCGATATAAATGATTTGTACCAAACGCTGAGTAATGTGACACTAGCTGAAGCTCGCTGGGGTGAATAGTTAGAGCAATAATGACTGAGAAAATTATAGCTAGCAAAATTAGCCCTGACAACAAAAACAAAAGATACCTGTCTGCGACAAGCCCTTTAAACGAAGTTTTGATGATTTCTTTCATATATTTTGTAGTCAACTTGTCGCAACTTATATTTTTTTCTGTATAAGTGGAGCCGCTGTCCGGATTTGAACCGGAGACCTACGCTTTACGAAAGCGCCGCTCTACCAGCTGAGCTACAGCGGCACTCAGTTGATCGCTAACAATTATAGCATCTAAACCTTGTAAAATAAACGTCAGCCCTCTGTTGCGCTATAGATGGAAAACTGATAAAATGTCTGAAGTTCACACACATACGGGCTCGTAGTGAAGGGGTTATCACGCCTCCCTGTCACGGAGGAGATCACCGGTTCAAATCCGGCCGAGCCCGCCAAAATAAATAACTCACCCTCGTGGTGGGTTATTTATTTTGCTTGGCATCGACACGTATTCGAACCGGCTAGCCCGAAGGGCGCCGGGTCGCGTAGCGCCGTGAAGCGAAAAAGTGTTTACATTTTTTCACAAACAAGCGGAGGAGCGAAACAAAGTGAAGCGATAATCCGGTCGAGCCCGCCAAATTATTAAATATGAATCATCATATATTTAACGTCTATGTTAATATTTAGTTATGATATTTAATACCTTAGCAAGAGTACCAGATATAAAACCACCAACTATTTTCGATACTATGAGTCCATACATTAATATTGCGTTAATCATATTTCTTTTGATTCTACCAATATCGGCACTCGCATATTCAATCTATAAGAACAAGGGTGATAAGAAGAAAGTTGTTCGTTTAGCGCTGTTAATATGCTTATTTGTATTTTTGTATATCCTAATTACACTAATTATAAGCGCCCTTCAACCCGTTGAGCCTTGACACGACTACTAGAGGAAACGCTTAGCATCCTCTAGGCCGTAATACCGCTCCAAAAAAGTCCGTTTGTATTCAAAAAATGTCCCATCGCTAATACTATCCCGAATAGTATCAACCGTACGAACGACAAACCTTTCATTATGGATACTAGCCAGTGTTAATCCTAGTATTTCGTTAGCCATCATTAAATGATGGACATATGCCCGCGTATAGTTTTTACAAGTATAGCAATCGCACTCGCCGTCAATTGGCGTAAAATCATTTTTAAACTCACTGTTCTTGATATTTATACGCCCGCTATAGGTAAACAATGCCCCATTCCTTGCTTGCCTAGTCGGTGCAACACAGTCAAAAGTATCGATACCGTATTCAACCCCAAGAAACAAATCAGCCGGCTGTGACCCCATGCCCAATAAATGGCGTGGTTTGTCCTCTGGAAGAATTTCATTTACCCAACGAACAGTGTCTGGAATTTCCGCTGGTTCGAAAACACCACCAATGCCATATCCGTCAAAATTACGTTTACAAAGAAAAGTTGCGCTTTCCTTGCGAAAATCCTCTTCTCTCGCCCCCTGTACAACTCCATATAGTGCCTGTAGGGCTTCACTTTTTTCATCATTAACATCATTCAGCCTTTCATGTTCAACAAGACACCTATCAGCCCAAGAGTGAGTTCTATCCATAGCTGACTTTATGTATTCTCGCCCAGCAAGTGGCGACGTTAACTCATCAAAACACATATGGATATCAGCGCCAATCTTGTGCTGTAACTCCATTGACAACTCTGGAGTCAAAAATAGTTTACTCCCGTCCAAATGAGATCGAAAATGGACACCTTCGTCTGTCACTTTGGTTAGTTGCGCTTTTGTATGCACGGCTTGCTCCGGGTCACCTTTTTCACTGTGGCTAGTTGCATCGATGCCCTTTTTATATGCCATGCCTAGCGAAAATACCTGAAAGCCACCACTATCAGAAAAAATTGGACCATCAAAATTCATAAATTTATGAACGCCACCAGCGGTTAACACCACATCGGACCCGGGACGTAACATCAAATGGTAGGCGTTAACTAGGATTGATTGCCCGCCCAAATCTTTCACCTGTTCTGTAGTTAAGGTTTTAACAGTGGCCTGAGTTCCACCCACAATAAATGCGGGGGTCTCTATATCGCCATGGGGTGTACTGATAACTCCAGACCGTGCTAATGTACCGTCGAGTCGATTAGTAATAGAAAAAGTTAAAGCTTTGCTCATCTTATAATATTAACATCGAATCACCATAACTAAGGAATCTATAGCCTTCAGTGGTCGCATGCTGATAAGCTGGCGACAACTTATCCCAACCTGCAAACGCAGCCGTTAACATTAAGACAGTGCTTTTAGGGGCATGAAAATTAGTTACCAGACAATCAATTGTCTGAAATTTATAACCTGGATAAATAAATATATCAGCCTCACCTGAAATATCACTAGGCGCGTCTTTCAACAATTTACTAGCGTATTCGAGAGTTCTTGCAACAGTAGTGCCAAGTGCAATCACCTTTTTACCATCTGATTTGGCCGCCTGAATAGCCACAACCGTAGATTTGGGGACTTCAAAGTATTCCTGATGCATATGGTGTTCCTCGATTTTGTCTGTTCGAATCGGTAAAAACGTTCCAAGTCCTACATGAAGTGTAAGATATACAACAATTACACCTTTAACCTTAAGTGTTGTTAAAATATCATCGGTCATATTTAGGCTGGCTGTTGGGGCGGCAACTGAACCTTTCTCGTTGGCCCAAATCGTTTGGTACCTTTTTGTATCCTGTTCAGTCGCATTTCGATGCATATATGGTGGCAATGGAACTTCTCCAAATTTATCTGTTAACTTTAGAAGATCCATATCGCTATGAATGATTGCCAGTCCATCACCCTGAATCTCTTTTACAACTAAATTTGCTGGTCCTACCTGCAGTTTGTCGCCAACATTAAGTTTTTTTCGATAAAGAACCCGGTGGCTAAACCAGTCATTATCAAAACCATGTTTTTCTAGAACTATTATCTCACGTTTTGCTCCATTTTCTTTTTCTGCAATCAGACGAGCCTTAATAACCTTTGTGTCATTCAAGACCAAAACATCACCAGTGCTTAAGTACTCAACTATATTTGAATATTCACTGTCTTTGATTGAGTTCTTGGACCTATCTATTACTAATAGACGAGATTTTCCTCTTACTTCGGGCGGAAAGTTTGCAATCGACGAATCTGGTAATTCGTAAGTGTAATTAGATAATTGCATAGTGCTAATTTGTCTTGGCAGGGTCAGCTAATACTGGGACCGATATAAAGCGGGTAACTTTGTGGTCTTTTTCTATTTGTGAAAGTGATTTAGAAAAAGCCGTTAATGGAACCTGGATATATTCATATTTCACTTGTAAGTCATTGGCTTCGAGTAATCTGACAATAAAGTAACCTTTGCCTAGAGTTGATCGAATTATACCAGATACACCTTGGGCACTAAGTTTAGCCGCACTAGTCGCCAAACCACCATCTTGATTATAGCGTGGTACCCAACCTGACGTCCCATAAGAAACAGCTATGCCGCTAGACTTCGCTGTTGCTGTTGCAAGTTTATTTAGGTCAATCTTTGGGTCAGCTTTTACTGAATCTTCCACAGAGTTAATAGTGTTTAGGGCATCCTTATCCATAGCGTAGGCGACCTTTTGACTGAGTAACTTACTTTCGGTCATATGTCGATATTCGTCAGGGCTCCAGCCAAACCAATCCAGAACAATAGCGTTATAGGATTGCTCGGATATCTCGCCATTACTTATCTGACGTTTCTCTTTTAAGAAGTCCTGAAATTCACTTTCGCTAATCGAAATACCCATTTTATGTGCAAGCTTTTGGGCATAGGCATCTGAAATTGCATCCTGTAGAGATTGCTGTTTTATATATTCAATCTGACGCTTGCCATCATCCGTTTTTTGATTAAGTTGCTCTTTTGTTTCTAGAAAATGAATCGAGCTTAAGTATTTCATCAAATAATCACTATAAAGTACTGGTTGACTATCGACAGTTGCAACTGGCACAGGTATAAACTTTGTAACACGATACATAAATTCAGTAGTATTCTGCATTGGATAAAGCTGCCACCAGCCTATGGCAACCGCTACGATGACGGCCGATATAGTAATAAGAATAGCGTTAATGACCAACTTGTGACGGACATACTGAATTGGGTATTTAAACTTACGACCACCAGCTAGAATGTGCTCACGGTGTTCAGCGACTGTTTCACTTGTAATCCTAGATGGCGGTGGTAAATCTTTGCCCCTATGTAGCGCTCTATTGATTAGCTTCTTCATATACTCCTTGGGTTTCAGCAATATTATTAACTGCGTCCTGCAGTTTGTTATAAATTTCGACTGGATGTTCGACATTGTGGATGACTAAATCACCTACAAATGTCCTTATAACGATAGTGCCGAACTTGAAAAGTTCGCCACTAAATCCTGGTATATTATAGCTGATATTCTGTACCTTGGAAAGGCGCAGATCGATGACTTCCCTACCAAAGAGGCCCTTTTGCGTAACTTGGCGGATGCGCTGATCAGTCACAATATAAATCGTAAAATACCACAAAATAAAATGATAAAAAAACAGTAATAACCCTAATAAAAAGCCGGCTAATGGTAGATAAAATAATTCTAAATTATAACTCCAAATGAGTGGCGGAATAGCCGTGATTACCAGTGGTATTAACAACAAGTAAAAGCCTTTTCGCATAGCAATCATATGCCGACGGAATATAAATAATAACTTCTCGCCGTCACGTTGCCCGTCGAATGATTTTTTTAGCTTATCGTTGTTGGTGCCCTTTTCCATAACATAACCCCCTATATAAATGGTACCCCGGACAGGACTTGAACCTACAACCTTATCCTTAGGACGGATCTGCTCTATCCAGTTGAGCTACCGAGGCGTACCTTTACATTATACGGTAATGGATTGGTTTTGCTACTTTTTCTTGCTTGGAATACGACCACGTATAAATGGCCCTTGTGCCGTATCATAATCACCGTAGATTTCAGAGTCATCAAACCATAACGCGATTTCTTGTGCAGCCTCTTCGACGTTGCCAGAGGCATGAACAATATTTGGCAAAGTTGCACCAATAGGATTTGTGTAACCACGGGTAACATGCGTGTAATCTCCACGTATCGTACCAGGTGCGGATTCTTTAGGATCCGTCGTACCGACAAGTTTACGTACATACGAGACAGCTTCAACACCCTCTAAAACAAAAGCTATCACCGGAGCTTCAGTCATCATGGAAAGCGTCACATTAAAGATTTCCTCACCCCAACGACTAATCATCTTACTGATGCCTTCGTAATGTTTACGGAAATGCTCTTCATCTGGTGCCACCATCTTCACTGCAACAATCTTTAGACCGGCTCGCTCGAACCTTGAAATTACTTCACCGACTAAGCCTCGTTGAATTGTGTCTGGTTTTAGAACCACTAGAGTTCGTTCGATTTCTGCCATAATGTTTACTCCTTCTCAGATGTTTATATACCTAATATAACAAAAACTCGCTAGATGAGCTATGCTATTACTATGTATATGTCAGAGTTACTACTGGACTTTATAGAACACCTAGAGGTTGAAGGTGGACGTTCTGCTAAAACTGCCGAAAACTATACCCTATACCTAGAACGCTTCGTTGAATTTACTAATGACATAACCGTTGATAAAATAACATCAGAAATTATCAGAAAATATAGATTGTGGTTAAATCGTTACGAAAACAACAACGATGATAAATTATCAACGATTACACAAAGTTACCATCTTATCGCTTTACGTGGTTTTCTAAATTACCTATCAAAACGTGACATCACCAGCCTATCACCTGAAAAGATTGAATTACCAAAAGTATCTCGCCGACAAGTAACCTTTTTACATTACGATGAGGTTGAACAAATATTGTCACATATACACACGGATTCACCAGTCGGTTTGCGTGACCGTGCAATTATTGAACTACTTTTTTCAAGTGGCTTACGTGTGTCTGAATTAGTAAATCTAAATCGAGATCACATTAGCACTAAACGTAGAGAGTTTACCGTGCGAGGAAAAGGCAATAAAGATCGCCCTGTTTTTATCAGCGAAACAGCTGCTCACCATGTCGATAATTATCTAAAAACCAGAGCCGATTCGCTACCACCACTGTTTATAAGTTATAGCCGTAATATTGAGGTTTCAAATAACGGTGACTATAGGCGATTAGGCGCTCGTAGTATCCAACGCATTATTAATAAATATACTAGGCTCGCAGGCATTACAAAGCATGTAAGCCCCCACACCATGCGTCACAGCTTCGCTACCGACCTTTTGATGAATGGTGCGGATATTCGCAGTGTACAGGCCATGCTAGGTCACAGCAGTATCAGTACAACCCAGGTCTATACCCATGTCACAGATCAACATCTTCGTGAAGTTCACGAAAAATTTCATAGTGATAAAGATAAAGCTTGATAATGACTAAGGCGTGCAGGTATTACCGATGTTGTTCGTTGGGAAATCTGTAGCATTATCAGTAACGAGGAAGTTTTTACAAAGATTACCACTGGTAAATATCTCTGCATTCGGGTATGGGAAGTTCGAGTTTAATTTCACCCTAGATTGAACCCTCCTAAACATATTACTAGCCCTACCAGTTGAATCAATTATGGGCTGCACCCCATTAAAGTTTACTGCACCAGTAGGTGATTTTAGCAAAACTTGGTAGGTTGCGCTGTTATATGCGGCGCTTAAACGTAAAAACGCAGTGCGTTCACCAGCTCCAATTGGGTCTGGTAATGTTAAATTCACCGTACATGCATAAATATTTGATGTAAAGTTACTCTGGCACTTAACTGGCCATGGCGAGCCGACTGGGGCCGGGTTAACAGACCTGCGCGTATCATTTGCAGAAAAATCATACTGATTAATACCAACCTGTGATGGATATAGGAATACTGTGTTTATATCACTTTGACCAGATCCGTTACCGTCGAAATCGCTAAGTTTAAAACCATTACCGCCAAATTGGATTAATTGGGCCCTTAAGACCGGTGGCATATTTTGTGACCACGAGGACAGAAGTGGTACGCTACCGGTGTTTCGTAAGATTGGATTGCCAGTAGGATAATTCGCCTTTGTAAACCAGTTAATCTGGATAGACTTAAATGTTCCATCTGTGCCAAGTAGAGGGATTAACTCTGAACCGTCCTTGTCTAATGTGCCTATGTAATCTGGCGTATTCATTATGATTGTTGTGCAGGTGTATGCTTGGTCAAGTGAATTAACGGTAGAGTTGTTCTGAACAACCACCTCCTTACCTGTGGCGCTAGCGTTAGTCAAATCATTAAGGCCACCTGGGCTTGTAAAGTCGTTACATTTTAAAGAATTAATTTGATTTCGAGCAGTATTACACTCATTCGCCTTTGAGGGGTCGCCACAAACAGTCTGATAATGCAGTATCGCGCGTTTGGCGTCCTCCACCCCAGCCTGCGCTGAATCGAATGCACTCTGGGATAAGTCGATTGTGCTGGCTTGTTGCTGGTTATGTAACATTATACGCACAAAACTAACAGTAACGATTGTTAGGAGAAGTGTAGCAAAAATGACTACAAAAAGAGATACTTCTCCTTTCTGTTTGAAACTGATATATTTCATAGCTTATTCACTCCTTTGTTAATTCGAATCATTAGTTGCACTACCGGACCGGGCTAACACGTTAAATTGGCTGACTGAACAATAGAATGGATTGGCAGTTATACCTGATTGCACGCATACAGGCAGAGAACCCTGTGCAACGCTTGGGTCGAAGGCATTTTGGTCATTCGTTCCTATATAAAATTCTATACTATATAAACTCTGTCCAGTTGTACCATCCGAGGCATAAGAAACAATTTTGAAGCCATGAATTGCCAAATTAAACTGACCAGCATTTAATAATTCAACCGTATTAGTTTTGATTATATCTGGGTATTTTAAAGGTATACCAGATTTTGTGCAGACAGAAAAGCTTGGATCGTAGACTTTTGCGAAGTATATCTTGGTGCCTACATCAGCACCCGTATATTGGATGTAATTAGAACCTGGGCTATTTAGATATTTTCCATAATTCCAAACGTAACTATATTTTCCAGTACACAATCGACCGCTTTCTGTATTGTTAATGAAATATGTTCCCAAATTGAAGGTTTTTACTCCTGATATACCTTTTTGAAGTTCGTTAGCAATTGCGCCACCTTGTTGATTAACATTCGTGAAGGTTATTCCACGAGTATATATATTACTTATTTGAATGACTGTCATGGCGATTGCTAACAATAATGCAGACACAAATCCCATTGCTAACATCAATTCGACCAAGGTAAACCCTTGTTTATGTATGTGGTTCATATAACCTCACAATCGTTCCAAGAGTAACAGGTGTTGACTGTCCAGGGCTAACCCAACAAGCACGAATATGAAAATCGATGTAACCAACATGTCCTTGATTATTCGTATTGTCTGGCCAAACTTTAACTGCTTCAATCCAAATTCCCTCTGCAGATTTAAAGTTATCAGTAATATCATAATTAACTTTCGAGTAAGATACTGCAGGAACCGGTGCAGCTGTGCCGATAGGTTTCAGATACAAAGCCTTGCGTGTATTCAAAATAAAACTTCCACTCAGTATTGTAGGGCAAGAAGCTCCACTAGCACCAAAAGTAGACACATTACTAACACTTACATCATCCTGCATAAGCTTCCACTGGCCCGCTGGAGTATTCAATAAATAAGTATAGTTTGGATTGGGTTGATAAGCTGAGATATACGATGCATTCATAAATCTTAGTGCCTCTGCCTGGGCATCAATTTCATTCCTGACCAGTGTAATTTCAAGGGCACGCTCGGCGGTTGCAGTCCCCTGATTCATAATAGAAAGACAACTTACAGCGACAAGGCTAAAGACCGCAGTCGCAAATAACACTTCGACAAGCGTATCGCCACGATTTTTTCTATTGATTAATGACATACATACCCCGCTACACCATCACCGATAGTTTCAACGGCAGCCGCGTTCGACGCGCCTTTATTAATGAATACTTCGGTTTGTTTGTTAGTTGTAAGGCCGTTGGGGTCCACGCATAATTGGGCTGAGGTATCTAGGAATGTTGAGGTTAATAGATTAGAGACATTACCGTCTGCTATAACGGTTGTATTATTAACAAAGCTACGCACAGCGCCGTTAAGCGGTGATCTAAGCATTAAAATCGAGAATGACATTGGCGAATTGCTCGAATTCTTGATAAGCGTATTCCACTCAAGGTCATAAGTAGAAAAAGGAGTTAGGGTGAGATTATATTGTAGAAAAGTGGAAACGTCACTTGTAACTGCGTTGTTAATAAATTGACTCCCAATAACGTTCTTGATAGTGATTGAATTACCACCCGAGTATGTTATAAATCTTCCAAGGACTACGCAATTAGTTTGTCCTCGATTTTGGTTCGGTGTTCCGGCACAATCGACGCTGGTATTATCGTTAATAACATTAGTAACTTCTGTAAATTGTTGCTGTAGAATCGACTGAAGTGAGTTTACACTATCACGATATCGCTGGATGTTAATTGAACTGCCGGTACCAAAAATTATGCCTGCGAATAACAGACCGGAAATGGCAAGAAAAAGCATTACTTCGATAATAGTAAACCCGACTTTTCTTACAGATATCATTTGAGCTAATTATAGCATAAACATAATGGCAAATTAACCTTATGCCACAGTGTAAAAGAATAGGCTGATTAGCCAACTACCAGCTAGCCCTGCAATCACAAAACCGATAATCAATAAAGGCCCGAATGGCACATGAGAATCACGTTTTAGTTTGCCAGTTAACATACCAGGCAAAACTAGTAATGTGCCGACCAAATTAGCCGAAAAAAGTGCTATAAAAGCTAGTTTCCAGTCCGCAAGCAACAAACCTAGTCCTAGACCTAATAACGGATCGCCACCGCCTACCCATTTACCACCAGAAAACTTGAATAATACATAATACAGGCCGCCTAGTATCAAGACTGAACCGGCTATATTCAACATAGCAACCATTGAAAACGAAGAACTGATTAATAGGATTGCCGAGCTACACAGACCTAAAACAACAACAATATTATTGATATTCCTATCTAAAATAAACCATTTTGCGTCATAGACAAATAATATTGCCAGCGGGACGCCAGCCGCCAACCAAATTACTAATCGAGTAATTTGCAACCCGGTTTGCAAAGGATATGGCCAAAACATCAATGATAATACAAAAAACAGAGCTACACCAAGTTCAATTAGTGGCTCTAAGTATCCGATTTTCTTGTGGCACTTACGACATTTTCCGCCCAACAACAGCCAACTTAATAGTGGTATCATGTCGTACCATTTAAGCGTGTAGCCACAACTTAAACACATTGAACGATCACTAGATAATTTGTGTTTTGTCAGCTTCTCAAGCCGGCTGTATTCACTTTTTTGGACGTGTTCGCCTGATTCTTTATCTTCTTTTAGTTGACGCGCACGTAACCGCCAAATAGAGGCACCAGCAAAGCTTCCTAGACACAAACCAAAGACTGCAAGTGCAATATAATACATTATTCCTATTTCCATTGATATTAGCATAACAGTTTTGATGATTAATAAAAACCTCCTGCATTTGCAGGAGGTTTAAACCGAATAACTATGATTCTTAGTGATTATCTACACAATAAGGTGTACTTTGTCCCTCTAAAAACATTTGTAGAGCGTATTGTCTGCTCGTACCGGCTACTACTGCACCATCTATTCCGCAAATAAACTTGTAATTGTAGTAAACATTTCCAATTACTTTTGCTGCTGGCGCAGGTCCGGCTGCAACAGTATAGTTACCGGATTGAGGATCTTGATAGTCGGTTCCTGGTGTATTTAGTGAGACACCACCAAGATAGTTCTGTACGAATGATTTACCACCGCCACCGATTGCTGTATCTAGTGTGGCTGGAATGCCTCCACGGTTATTTGTCGTATAGTCATTTAGCTTAGTCAACATTCTAGAAATATCATTCTTACGCTGTGAATCACGTTGACTGCGTTGCAATGCAGGCAAAGCAATAAATACCATCAAGAATATGAGTCCGGCGATAGCCAGTACTAATACTACCTCGATGATTGTAAAACCTTTTTCTTTTGTGCGGATGTTCATAGAATTTTCCACCTTTCTTATGAACGATTACTATTGCGTTTTAACGCTTACGTTTATATTACCCCATGCAACAAACAATGTCTAGATGTTAAGACCGTTTACTAGACCGTAAATCGGTAACAAGATTGCAGCGACCATGCCACCAGCAACTACAGCTAGAAAAACCATTAATACTGGTTCGATAGCAGTTGAAATATTCTTTATCTGTTCGTCCAGTTCGTCCTCATAAACCTGAGCTGTTTTGCCCATCATTTCATCAATCTTGCCTGACTGTTCACCGATTTTTATCATCTGTGGTACAAGTGGTAATATATACTCTTCTGGCTTTAGGGCTTCAGATAACGCCTTTCCTCCTTTAACTTTATCGGCAGCCCGAAGGATATTTTTCTCTATTACTGTATTATTGACTGCTGTGGCGGACAGTTTGAGCATATCTAACATACTAACACCTGTGCTAAGTAAAGTTTGGCCAGTTCTGGCGAAGCGTGCCATATATAATTTCCTAAACATTTGACCGAAAATTGGGAAATTCAACTTCAATGAGTCCTTCATTTTTATGCCAGCATCGGTTTTTAGATACTGGATCAGGAAGTAAATTGCGATTCCTACAATAATTATTGCCAACCACCAATATTGCGTCAGGAAGTTAGCCGCATCCACCATTACTTGTGTAAGGAACGGTAATGATTTTTTCAAATCGTGATAGAGTTTTTCAACCTGTGGTACGACGGTGAATAGCATAAACGCCATAACACCAAAAATAACTACTAAAACGATTATTGGGTATGTCAGGGCACCCTTAATTTTACTCATAATCGCGGCATCTTTTTCTTGTTGATCGGCAATCCTCATTAATGAGTCGTCAAGTGTGCCAGAAAGCTCGCCGGCGCCAACTAGAGCCAGAAAAACTGCATCGAAAACTGTTGGAAATTTTGCAAACGAGTCTGCTAATGTTTTGCCACCCTCAACTGAAGAAGTGATCTCTTGAATTATTGATTGAAGCTTCTTATTTTGAGTTTGTTCTAAAGCTGTGTGCAGACCTTGTGCTAACGGTAACCCAGCTCCAATCAGTGTGGCTAACTGTCGAGTGAAAACAACTTTGTCTTTAGTTGTGATTCTGCCAGTAATTCGTTTAATAAAATTGTCATCATCACTCTGTTCCTTGATATTTAGTGGCGTAAAACCCTGTCCGATTAGCAACTTTGCAGCGGAGGACTCTGAATCAGCCTGGACGGTTGCCTTGGTAATTTTATTCGTAGACTGATCGCGGGCTTCGTAACTAAATTTCTTCATTAACCTCTCATCAACCTTTCAAATTCGACTAAATCGACTGCAACTTCAAAAGCATTATCATACGTAACAGTACCGGCTTGGACTAAGCCTACAAGCGTACGATCCATGGTTTGCATGCCTTGGTCGGCACTTGTTTGAATAACCGCATCCAACTGATGAGATTTACCTTCACGAATGATATTACGGACTGCTGGATTAGTTACCAAAACTTCAGCTGCTACGACTCGCCCACCACCAATCGCTGGGATTAGACGTTGAGAACAGATCGCCATTAGGATATTCGAAAGCTGAGCCCGAATTTGCGGTTGCTGATGAGGTGGAAAAACATCAATCATACGATCAATCGACTGTGAGGCGCTGTTGGTGTGTAGCGTCGCAAAGACAAGATGTCCGGTCTCGGCAATCGTAATTGCAGCACTAATCGTCTCCAAGTCTCGCATCTCACCAATCAATACAACATCGGGGTCCTGACGCAAGCTAGAACGAAGTGCCGCGCTAAAACTGTATGTATCGTAATGAACTTCACGCTGAACAACTGCCGATTTCTTGGATTTATGTGTAAATTCGATTGGATCCTCGATAGTAATAATATGGTGGGCACGCTCGGTGTTAATCTTGTCGACTAATGCCGCAAGAGTTGTAGATTTACCACTACCGGTTGGCCCAGTGATAAGTACTAATCCCCTAGGATAATCCGCAAAGCCCATCACAACATTTGGTAGGCCGAGTTCAGTTACAGTTTTAATCTCGTTTGGAATTAAACGCAAAGCTGCGGCTAAGTTGCCACGTTCATGGAAAGCATTTACACGGAAGCGACCTAATGTACCGAAGGCAAAGCTAAAGTCGAACTCTTTGTCTTTTAATAATATCTGTCGTTGGTCCTGATCAAGAATTGCAAAAATTAAAGTTTCAACAGTCTGCTCATCAAGTGGGTTGAACCCCATAATTGGGACTAATGTTCCATCGATACGAAGCGTCGGTGGTATACCAACCTGCAAATGTAGATCTGATGCCTTCTTTTTAACAACTTCTTCAAGTAATATTTCGATTTTTAATTCCTGATTTTCCATGTTTCCACCCTTCTTTTATGCCGTGTCCGATGTCACGCGATTTACTTCCTCGATTGTTGTTATGCCCTGCAGAGCCTTTAGGTATCCGTCTTGTCTCATTGTCACCATTCCCTGCTCTTGGGCCTTGCGTTGTATTTCAGAACTTGTCGCGTGAGCAACAATCAAGGCTTGAATCTCATCAGTGACGTCCATGACTTCGTAAAGTCCTGCCCTACCACTGTATCCTTTTGAGCCGGATGATTGAGGAGAGTCAATACCTCTAACTAGAGTATAAGCGCTTTGACCCGCTAGGGGCAAGTCTTTGTAGCCCAAATCTTGAGAAACTCTGGCAACATCGGTTGGCGTCTTCGGTAGTAAGTGACCTATAGTTGCTAAAATGTTCTGTGTCTCAATCGGATTAGACTGATATACTTCACGTTTTGAAGAAACTCGACGGACTAGTCGCTGGCCAATAATCGTATTTACCGTACTAGCAATCAAGAATGGCTCGATACCCATATCTAACAAGCGCGGAAGAACGCCTGCAGCACTGTTTGTGTGAAGAGTGCTGAAAACCAAGTGCCCGGTTAAAGCTGCCTGAACCGCCAAGTTAGCGGTTTCGCTGTCTCGAATCTCACCAACCATCACGACATCGGGGTCTTGACGCAGGATTGAGCGCAAACCACTTGCAAAAGTCAGACCGACATCAGCATTTACTTGAATCTGATTTACGCCATCCATCTTGTATTCAACCGGATCTTCTAGGGTAACAATGTTAACGGTATCATTCTTAATTTCTTTAATAAGTGCATATAAACTTGTCGTTTTACCACTACCAGTAGGTCCAGATGTTAGAACCATTCCGTTTGGTTGGTGAATCCCCTTTCTAATAGCACGAAGCGCCCGGCCAGTATAGCCCATTTCTTCGATATCGAAAGAATTACCGGATTTATCGAGTAGACGAATGACAACTTGTTCGCCCCAAATAACTGGGCTAATGGCAATACGCAGATCAACTTCTTTACCAGCGACTTTTACAGTGAACTGACCATCCTGCGGAGTACGATGTTCGTCAATTTTAAGATTAGATAAAATTTTAATGCGACTAACAAGTGCTGGTTCGATGCTTTTTGGTAATTGCATAATCTCGCGCAACATACCATCAACTCGACAGCGTATCTTTAAGGCATTTTCAAGTGGTTCGATATGAACATCACTGGCGCGTGACTTTAGCGCATACTCCAAAATCGTGCTGAGAGCTTTACTAATTGGCGAATCCTGAACGATGGTTTTAACTTCTTTATTTGATTCTTGGGTAGCTTCGACTTGACTGGCCTCTGCCGCCTCACCAACACTAGAAAGATCAGTTTTGTATTGATCAAGTACGTGACGAACACCCGCTTCTGAAGCCATAAACACCTTCAGTGGTCGTTCAATACGATTAGCCAGGTAATCAACAGCCTGAATATTGTTGGCATCAATCATGGCAACCGCCAAACGATTCTGAACTTGGGCCAGTGGTACCGCCATGAAACGTTCGGCGATGTCTTCTGGTAATAATTCCAAAATGGATTGGTCAATCACACTGTTTGTAAGATTGACATAAGGAACACCTGACACTTGAGCAATAGCATGAGTTAATAGCTCGTCGTCAACAATACCTTTTTCGGTCAAATGACTCATTAATGGTTGATTTAATTTAGCGGAATTATCCTTGGCATCTTGCAAAACACTACTACTAACAAGTCCCTCGTCAATAAGAAGACTGACGAGCTTTGATTGGATATCAGCAGTAAGAAGTGGCACCGTTTAGCCTCCTACTGTGTCCCAGATGTTGTCGTACTCGACCCAGATCCGGTTCCGTTAATTTGGACTTGAACAGCCGGGTTAATAGCATTCTTGTTGAATATATCTGTGCTTGGCTCAGTGATTTTCGCGTCAATCTTATCAATTGTTTTTACTTTGGCATTTCCAGTATAAGTATCGCCGAAAACGCTCTTCGCAACAAAATATGAGACCATAACGCTTACTGACGCGATAAGGATAATCATTGCTATGTCTGCTTTTTTCATTATTTTACCGTCATTTCTTTTAGTTGCACATCACGAGCCGGTTCATAGAATGCACGCGCCTGAACGCTTAACATTTGCACACCTCCCTGACTTTCAATTTTCAGTGAAGTAACATCAATTGTGCGAATAGATTTTTCGAGGTTGGTTAATACTTGTTTCAATGCCGTTTCGTCTCCGTGAACTGAAAAGCTGAATGTAATCTGATTTGGCTCGGCTGTTGGTGAAGCATTTACAATAGAACCGCTAGAAAGTGATTCAACACCAATAACAGGGTCGACTCCAAGCGCATCGATTGTTAAGCCATTAATTCCAAACAGTAATTTATTCTGGAGTGAAGCTCCTAACGCCAAGGAGTTCGCTTCGGATGGAAGTGCGTCCAAAATAACCTGAACAGCCTGATCATCTGGTTTAGATTTAATACTTATTAGTGCAGCGTTCGTATCGAGTACGCGAACCTGATCCTGAAGACCGCCTTTTTCAGTGATGTTCTTAAAATTTGAGTCAAGTGTTGATACAGTATTACTCTTTTCGTTCAAAACTCGCTCATTAAAAATTAGAATCTGAGTTAGGAAAATAACTGCCACTAGTGATATTCCAAAAACAACAGAAACACCAGCTACCCAAATAAACATCATACGATTAGCAGATGCGATTTGGGTTCTTTTTCGGATAGCTACAGTTTTTGGTCCCATATTATTGCCCCCCCGTATAATCTGGCAAGCGATCCGCAAAAATGCTTTTTGGAACACCCAGATATGAATCAGTAGCATTACCATTGGTTGAAATTATAATCGAGACGTCTTTTGATAAAGGCGAGAACACTTCTTGTGTATATTCAAAAGTTAATGTAAAGCGAAGGACCTTCGCACCAGTAGCATCTTCACCGTAACTGGTATTACTGGTACTGATATTTGATGCTAGAGTTGCGGTTTGTGATTTTCCATCTGCGTCTGTGTATTTAACTTTTGCGCCATCAAGGGTCTTTTTAAACACTTCAACAGCTGCATAGCTGTTGGGTGCCTGGCCATTTATTGTAATTGTGTTGGCCGTGGAATCGATGGTTAAGTCAGACACCTGAATATTATTAGGGGTAGGCGGTATAATTGCCGCCAGCATATCAAAAATCCTCGAGTCAATCTTCTTACTATCATTTAAGCCAGAGATTTTAGTCAACTGATTTTGGATAGTCAAAGTTTTAGACAAATCCTTCGGATCCTTGGAGTTTATGCTCAGCAATTTTTCGTTACTTGCCTTGATATTACCTTCCAGCAGAGCCCCTCTTACAGTTTGAACACCTAGAATATAGACCGCCAGAATAGCGACGGCAGCAATCGAAATAATACCTACCAATATCGAGAATGTTACAACCGTTGAGCGAACACGCTGAGCTTTGATAAGTTCTTGTTTGACATCTGGAACGAGGTTAATCTCTATCATTTCAAGTTCCTTCGCTCGGCCAAACCAATTACCGTAGCAAATTCGGATGCAATTGCGCTAAGTTGTTGTTGATCGGATTGAGCCACACGTACTTTTTGCCATGGATTAGCCATGCTGGACGCAACACCGGTTTTTGCGGTAACATATTCGCCAAATTGTGGAACGATTGCTCCAAAACCGGACAGTAATATTCCGCCGACTGGAGTGTTTGGATAACGAGTTTGGAAAAACTTGATTGATTTTACTAGTTCGGTGGCAAAATTGTCTAGTGTGCCCTCAATTGCACGATAAACTTGACCTTCTAGCCTATCCGGTGCAAGACCGAATTTCAAAATAAATTGTCTGGCTTGATCATCCTGAACATTTAAATTCTGAACAGCTGCCTTGATTAATGATTTCAAGCCCATCGGAATGTTTCGGACCAAGCGTGGAGTATCGCCGAATGTAATAGCTAAATCGGTTGATAATTCACCAACATCGATAATTAATCGAGCATCTTGAACACCAGATGGCAAAAGTGAACGAATCATAGCAATTGGATCAGGTTCAGCGGCGATTACATTAAAACCAAGACTTTCGATGAATTCCAGTCGTTCTTCAGCAAAACTGATAGCGGTACTTGCCAATAACACCTCTTGCTGTTGAGGATTGTGTAGAGACTGTCCTAGCAATGCCCAATCCACTTTGGTTTCGTCTATTGGCGTTGGGATATACTGATCGACTTGATAACGTAAAGTGTTTTTTAGCTCGGCTTCAGCCATGGTTGGAACATCAACTACTGTCGTAAAGGTTTTACTTGATGGTAGACCAATAGCGACATTTTTTTCTTTGATGCCACTTTGACCGACAGCAGTCATAATTACCTCGCCTAGACGGCGCAAAGATTCAGCTGAATTACTGCTGGTGACTTTTTCTTCGACAGCGGCATATCCGTAATGCTGGAGATTCCAGCTATCTTGGCCTGAAGGCGAAAGCTGCACTACTCGAACAGCGTTGGTTCCGATGTCTAACGCAAAGAAGTTGCCCAATCCTTTTAGTAATGCCATGTTGCCTCTCATTATACAGAAGCACAAGCATTAAAAGCAAGTAATTTATCGATGTTATAATCTTGGTGGAAGTTCCGTGGTGTGAACTGTTTGTATCTTGCCATCACCAGCAGATAAGCTGTATCCCCAAAGATAAGCATCAGCCCGAAGATTAAAGATCTCACCTGGATCGCCACTAGCGCCTCCACTACCCGAGCCGTAAGTTCTTCGAAGAAAAAGTTTGTTAGCAATGACTGGGCCATTAACGACCAGCTGGTCCTTGCAGTCATTTACTGTTTTTGGATCTATATCGCAGGTGTAAATATTTCCATTTTTGGCAATTAACCAAGAATCAACATGCGTCACTGACGCGTTAATAGTAATACTCTTGGCGATTATTACAACCTGTGGAATATCACTTAGATTATGCAATGTCGCAGTATTGTCGTAGTTAATATTAGTGGCAATGGTTATATCCGTATTCGGAGCATTAATAACCACCCATTTATTTGGCGGAATAGTTCCACCTGAAATAGTTAGGTTAGGATCTGTATATTTATATAAACCAGACATACTACTTATACTAGGGTTGGTCGGGACGATAGGGGTAGATACACTTGTTGGGAATCTTGCAGCGACATCTGGGACATTCAGAGCGTTGGAATAGTGGCCAATCGTATCTGTCGCACCAGTACAAGTTGCAGTGGCATAGTTGGTAGAAGTCGATAATGCATTCGCAAAACTCAATTTACTATAGTTACAGGCGAACGATGAGCCGGCACTGGTTGTTATGCCCACCTGCGCAAACGCGGCGCCTGACGCTGTACCTTTTATATTACCTACTGCAAAAATTGCATACTCAACCCAACTACCAAAGGTTTTTCCAGATTTAGTTGAAGTACTAGTGTCAGTATTTCCTCCAACTAACAAATCCCCGCCCCAAACTTGGGTTTTTGGTTTTTTGCCAATCAATACACATACTGGCGGAGATGAACTAATTGTGCCTGAATCAGTATCGGAGTGAGGAGTAACGGATAGAACAAAACACATATGAGTTCCTGGAGTATAGTCAGTACTTGTCTCGGTGTAGCCCAATACATTAGTCGTGCTTTTCGATGCGAACGTACCAGTTCCAGTGGTCGTGGCGCCGTTAGCGTCTGGGTTAGTTATAGTTTTAGCTAGTTTATAAGTTGCTGAATCACTTACTGTAGTCCCCGAGTTGGTGACAGATGGAGTAACACCAAACGACGAGCCAGCTTCGATTGTATTAGTACTTAGTGATACGGCGGGAGCAAGAGTATAATCTTTATTTAAAACAGGTATACCTGGCAGATTACCCAGAGGGTTACCGCAGTCTCTTTTTAGCTCATACACTATTACTCCATTAACACGAAGAACTATGGACGCTCTTGTTCCACTCTCAGAATATCGCACAACATCCCTGACGCCCGAGTCTACACCTCCAGGTTCCGTTCTTGAATTAATAGTGTAGGACCGAGCTTCACTGTTGCTATAAACTACGCTCGCATCGTTTAGTTTAGCCGCCCAGTCGGCAATATCATTTGCATTTGGACGACCGTAGTCAAAATTGCCAGACGCGTCTTTGCCTCGCATGGTTTGAATTATATAATCTGCACCAATCTTGTCATTATTATTTCCACTTGTGTGCTTGCTATTAATGAAAGAAATAAGTTCAGCTTTGGTATTTACCCAACCAGGAATACCATCATCTGCAGACCCAGAACCACCTCTTAACAGTTTATTTCCAACACCACTGTAGGAATTGCCAGTAAAATATCCAATACCCAAACCCCGAAGAGAATTGGCATCTTTTGTATAAAATGCAAATCCAGCTATAAAAGATACTAGCAGTACTAACGACAAAAATGCTTTATTTGAAATATAAAAAGATTTCTTCATCTAGCTAGTCTCCGCTTCTAGACTCTTAACGTGATCTGAATAATATTCGAAATCATTATCATACATTTGGCTTGGTTTCGGTATTCTTTCGAGAAAAATCTTGTAATACTTTATGGCGTTATTGATGCTACCGTAATTCTCCTCTAAATATGCAACCACATAAGCGGTATCTTCAGTTGGGCCTAATTCTTCAGCTTTGTAGGCTGCCTTCAGCGCATCTGATTGACTATTTTCGTTGACATTAAAAGCTGAATATGTGGATTTTACTGAGTACAGTAGTGACTGTTCTTGTTTGTCAGTAGTTTTGCTTATTCTAGAATCAAGAAAAGCCTGTCCCGCTTCTGGGCCACTTTTAGCAACCACAGCATCCAACTCATTAATAATTTTTTCTTTTTCTGCACCCTGTATTAAGCTTTTAGACTGGGCTGCTGGGGCAGATGAGCTGTCAGACTTTTTTTGAGAAATAACAAATATCCAACCACTGATTGCACCAGCAAGAAATAGTATCACTACAGCCAAAACAATCAGCCATTTCTTATCACTTAAGTGTTTATGGACTTTAAACGGCGGCTTCTCTTGTTGTCCAGTATCGATTTTCACAAATAATATTCCTTATGTTTACTATTCATAATCATAGCATATTTTTCGCCAGACAACAGCGATAGGATTAGACTCGATTTTTTTGGTTACCTCTGTTAGAATAGTTGAATGAGTCTTTCAATCGGAATCGTCGGTTTGCCAAACGTTGGCAAATCCACTCTCTTTAATGCCCTGACAAATGGTGATATTTTGGCGGCTAATTACCCGTTCGCGACGATCGAGCCGAATACTGGTATAGTTCCTGTCCCCGATGAACGTTTAGAAAAACTTGCTGCGTTATACAACACAATAAAAGTCATTCCTGCGACCGTAACCTTTGTTGATATCGCTGGTCTAGTTGCTGGTGCCAGCAAGGGTGAAGGACTCGGCAATAAATTCCTGTCTAATATTCGCCAATGTGACGCTATCGTTCACATCGTCCGCGCTTTTCATGACGACAATGTTATTCATGTATCTGAAAAGATCAATCCGCGCGATGATATAGATATTATTAATACCGAGCTGATTTTGGCTGACATTCAAACAATTGAAACTCGTTTAGCAAAAGCTACCAAAGAGGCCAAAGCTAATCCGAAACAAAAAGAAGTTGTCGATTATTTAAATGAACTACTAAACAAACTAAAGTCCGGCACACCGCTCTCCGAAATTTCGAATCTAAACATGGAAGTAATTTACGACCTACATTTATTAACAGCAAAACCAGTTATTTACGCCTTTAACATCGACGAAGAAACTTTAACCAACGACTCGAAAAAAGCTGGACTCGCTAAATTGGTTGCACCAGCGCGAACAATTTTTGTATGCGCTAAACTTGAAGATGAATTAAAAGGTTTAACGCCCGAAGATTCAGCCGAACTGTTGGAAAGTTACGGTGTAAAGGAAACTGGTTTGATGCAATTGATTCATGCGGCCTACGATATTTTGGGACTTCAAAGTTACTTGACTGCCGGTACAGACGAAGTCCGCGCCTGGACAATCAAAAAAGGCTCGACTGCCCCACAAGCTGCTGGAGTAATTCACACAGATTTCGAAAGAGGCTTTATTGCTGCTCAAGTTGTTGATTATGATGATTTAATGACAGCTGGAAGCGAAGTTGCAGCCAAAAGTGCTGGTAAAATGCGGACTGAGGGCCGTGATTATGTAATGCGACCTGGTGATATAGTCGAATTTCGTTTTAACGTCAGTAAATAAAATCGTTCCTGATTACCTTTTGCACCAGCGACATCGCTATCGCGTTTATCTTGAGTAACAAAATAATCCTTTGACCAATCTTCAAAATCACGCAAAATTTGTCGACGCATCGAATCATTTTTTATAATGCCTTTATTGGTTTGATCTTTGCCGGCTTCGAACTGTGGTTTTACCATGGCGACAATCTGGGTCTGAGGACCAGATAAATTGTCATGAATGTGAGGCAAAATATCGCGCAGACTGATAAATGATACATCAATAACAATGATGTCTGGTTTTTCAGTTAATGAAAAACCACGGATATCAGTTTTTTCATGAAGCTCGATTCGTTTGTCGCGGCGCAGGCTTGGGTGTAATTGATCAGTACCAACATCGACTGCGTAAACTTTTTTCGCGCCATGTCGCAAAGCATAGTCCGTGAATCCGCCAGTACTACTGCCTACATCCAAAACCGTTTTATCTCGAAAATCCAGTTTCAAAATTTCGGCAACTGATGCTAGCTTTAAACCAGCGCGACTGACATATTGATCTACGGCCAGTAATTTTATTTCAGAATCTACACCGACAAAATGACCGGGCTTTGAAACCATCCGATCATTTACAGTTACCTTACCAAGCTTTATCCAGCTTTCGGCCTGGCTGCGGCTAATGACCAAACCGCGTTTAACCATCTCGTTATCGAGTCGTTGTTTCATAAATTCCTTAAGTTAAAAGTTTGGACCACTTTTTTCACTGGCTTGCCGTACTCAACCAGACTAATATCCTTTATATCTATTTCAAAACCCTCTCCAGGATCTTCATTCTCACGAATAGTAAGATGTGGGTTGTATGCACCGCCAATGAAAGTTTTATCCTCTAAATCAAGTTGAAATTGACTCAATAACATTCCATGCATCACACCAAGTGAAGTACAGTCTTTTACTCGACGGACTGGAATGTCTTCGTTTACACCGAAGAATTCAACACTATCAAGTGCTTTCGCACCCAATGCAATACGACATGACTTCATATGCACAACAGCTAACTCAAGCTCAGCTACCGCAATCTCTTTATTCCGATGAAACCAAGGTAAAATCGAGATATGTAGCGGCCAATCTTCAAACTCATAATCTAATCCTAATGGCTCTGTAAAATGTGCGATCATTAATCGCTCTTGGTCTAGACTACTTTTTTCGCTCACGATAGCTACCGTCCTCGGTGCTGACGCTAATTACATCGCCGGTTTTAATGAATGCCGGAACTTTTACGACTAAACCAGTTTCGGTTGTCGCATCTTTCAGGACACTACTACTAGTGTCGCCTTTGACGACATTCTCAGAATAAGTTACTAACAAATAGACATTTTTTGGTAACTCAACGTTAATAATATTGCCATTGAACGACTGTAACGTTACGTTTTCGCCCTCTTTCAAAAAACCCGCTGAACCTTCGATAATATCTGCCCGTAATTGAAACTGTTCAAAATTATCAGGATCCATAAAGTAGTAATTTGAACCATCAGCATATAGATATTGCGCAGTCCGGTTCGTAATTTCAGCTGAATCGATTCGTTCTTGACCCTTGTATGTCTTTGGAATGACACTACCGTCAATCAAATTTTTCAATTTAACATTAACGATACTGCCACCACGTCCCATGACTTTTTGGTTATAGTCGATAACTTTAAAAGGCTTGCCGTCAACATCGACGACAACACCTTTTTTTAGTTCTGTTGGCTGGTAAGCCATTGTCTTATCCCTGAGTTACAAATGGTAGCAATGCCAAATGTCGAGCGCGTTTGATAGCAACCGCAAGTTGACGTTGCTGTTTAGCACTTAGGCCAGTTTTACCAATTTGCTTGATTTGTCCGTACATATCAACAAATCGTTGCAAAGTTTTTACATCTTTGTAGTCAAAATAAACAGGTGTATCTTTTTTAAATCTTTTTAATACCATAATTTTTCTCCTGGTTTCCTAGAAAGGAATTTCACTTAAATCAATAGGTTTGTCATCGATGTCTTCAATAACGACATCTTCGGTTTTCTTGCCACGACTAGTTGAGCCACTTGGTTCGCTAACGTCAGCACTGCTGCCGCTAGGTCCATCTAGGAAAGTAACGTCAGTTGCAGTAACTTCGACACGGCTCTGTTTTTTGCCAGTCTCTTTGTCATCCCAACGGTCTTGACGAAGTCGGCCTTGGACCAGTACTCGACGACCCTTAGATAAATATTGCATAACTAATTCACCAAGTTTTTCCCACGCATTAATGTTGAAAAAATCGGCTTCGTCATCTTGACCACCACGATCAACGGCAATACTGAAGCTAACAATAATTTTGCCAGTTCCTGTAGTTCGTTGTTCTGGATCGCGAGTCAAGCGACCCATTAAAATTACTTGGTTAACACTTTTTGCCATTGGGTTTTACTCCTCTTCGACTGATTCTTGTGATTCAGTCTTTGCATTAAGTTTTGCTTCTTCAAGGGCTTTGCGCCCCTTTTCGTCAACTTTAACTAGTAAATAACGCAAGACTTCGTCCGTAATGTTCAAAGTATTGCTAATTTTTAATGGAGCATCAGCCGGCAATTTAACATCCATATAAACATAGACTGCAAAGTCTTCGTTTTTGATGCGATATGCCAGTTTCTTTTTGCCCCAATTATCTTCACTGACGATTTCGCCGCCAGCAGTTGTGATAATCCCACGAACTTTTGTTAGTGGTTTCTCGATGTCGACCTCTAGGTCGGGGTGGATAAGAACGGTTAGTTCGTATTCCTTCATATAGATTTCCTCCTCTGGAATCCTTTTGGATGCTTATATCAAAGTATAAGCCGAGTTGATAACAGATTGATTATAACAAATTACCGTAAAGAATACTAGAGGTCGCCGTCTGAATCAACACCTTCAAGTTCAAGCTCTTCGACACTGCTAATTAATACTTCTCGTGGTCGGGCGCCATCGGCTGGACCAATAATACCTTGGTCTTCCATATTCTCGACTAATCGAGCAGCTCTGGCATAACCAACACGCAGTCTTCGCTGCAACAAACTAGCGCTAGCCTTACCAGCTTCAACAACTACTCGTACGGCATCTTTATACAGGTCATCGTCGTTATTACTGTCAAAGTCCATAACCACACCACCCTTACCATTCAAGTGCACAGGCTGGCTGACTACTTCATCGTTATATTGTGGAGGTGATTGCATACGCAAAAAATCAGCAATTTTGTGGATTTCTGGGTCACTAACAAAGGCACCCTGAACACGTCGTGGCTTACTCATTTCGGCAGTCTGCATCAACATATCACCCGAACCTAACAGTTTCTCGGCACCAGCAGCATCTATAATAATGCGGCTGTTTACTTGAGTGGAAACTGTAAATGCAATCTTGGCAGGAACGTTGGCTTTAATTAGACCAGTAATAACATTGGCATCCGGTCGCTGAGTCGCTAGTACCAAGTGAATGCCTACAGCACGGGCTTTCTGAGCCAAGCGAACAATCAAGCCTTCAACATCACGTGGCGCAACCATCATCAGTTCTGCCAACTCATCAATAACAATCACAATATAAGGCATAGCGCCGTTTTCGTGATCTTGTGGAATGCCGTCTTCGTCAGCGACTGAAATTTTCATGCGCTCGGCTTGAACCTTATTATTGTATGATTTGATATCCTTCACGCGGTGTTCGGCAAGTAGTGAATAACGTCGTTGCATCTCGTTAATAGCCCATTTCAAGGCGCTTATCATCTTGTCAGGTTCTGTAATAATAGGTGTTAATAGATGAGGAATATCCTCATAGGCTGCCATTTCAACTTGTTTTGGATCAACCAAAATCAGCTTTAAATCGCTTGGACTATTATGATACAACAAACTCGCTAGTAAAGTGTTAATCATGACTGACTTACCTGAACCGGTTTGACCAGCAATCAGCAAGTGCGGCATTTTATTCAATTCGCCAATTATCACACCACCGGCAATATCTTTACCGATTGCAAATGAAAGTGGTTCTGATTTATTTTCCCATTCTGGGCTAGATAATACCGAATATAATCGCACATCGGCAGCTTTGCGGTTAGGTACTTCGATACCAACGGCTCGCTGACCTGGAATTGGAGCTTCCATACGCAGACTCTGCGCGGCCAAGTTCAAGGCGATATTGGTTTCCAGAGCTGTAATGCGAGTCAATTTAACACCACTAGGTGGTTTCAAAGTAAACTGCGTTACGCGCGGACCAATGTTGGCGCCTTCCATTTCGACTTCTATATCGAACTCACTAAGGGTATTTTTGATAATCATGGCATTCTGTTGAACATCGCCGGCATCAGCTGGTGATTGTTTTTTCTCTAATAAATCTAATCCTGGAGCCTTCCAGTTAGGATCGCTAACCGTGACTAAGGCTGCTTGCTCTTCGGCGACTCTGTCGCGTCCAAGACCGCCTCTTAACCCTGAAGATTTTGACTGCTTTTCGTCAGAATTTTGCGTCGGAACACTAGCATGTAATTTGAAACTAGTTTCAAGGCCTGTAGCTTCAGCTGCTTCGACGTTGCGCATGACTTTGACATTAGCCTCTTGGTCAGACACGTCCCGGCGACCCATCTGCCAAATCTTTTTGATAACTGTAAATGGCGAAACGCGCAGAATGAATAATAATGTAATTGCAATTAGCAGTACATATACAAAGGCCGCGATACTGGAGTTAACCAGTTTCAACATACCACTGTTAATTAAATCACCTACAAAGCCGCCAGTAGTGGTTCCGCCTTTGGCGCGAAGTAGGCCAAACAACGATGAAAACCATAATATTGCCGATACGGTCGCCAGTTTCATGACGAATGGCAAACGATTCTCTTCTGACCGGAAAATTTCGATAGCTATATATATAAATAAGGCTGGTATGACATATACCGCATAACCAACAGCGTTAGAAGCGGCCAAATACATCCACTCCAACACCGGTCCACCGGCACCAAACCAGGCAACCATGAACATGATTGAAATGGCAATCAAAAGTATAGCACCTACCTGAGACCAAAAACCACTTGGCAATTCGTGTTCGGGTGCCTGCGATTTTATTGACTTGGTGGATCGTTTTTTATGGTACGATTTTTTTCTTTTTGCCATAGTTCATCCTATTATAGGCGTAATTGGCCTGTTTTCATATACATATTATATCTATGATATATACATATTATATTGGTAAATATAATATGTCGTAGTTCTAATCAAAACGAGCAAGCTCATTTTGCTTCCTCACATACTCATATTATAGCAAAATTTACTACATTTTGCAATAGGCTTCATCTTAAGCGAATTCTAGTAGCCGCGGTAGTACGAACGGACTTGTGGGTCAGCGGCTTCATTGTCAGCTGTGGCTGGCTTTGGAAATGTCTTTAGAATTGGCTGAACCTGAGGTTGTGGCTGTTGAGGCGCACTCGCCTGTTTAACTGGCTGAACCTGTCCATGACCGACAACTGGTCCGCCGATTTCGTTAATAACAGGGATAACAATTGGTGTTCGCCTGGTTTGATCGTAAAGAATATGGGTAATTTCCTCTTTCAATTCCTTCTTGATTGCGTCCAAATCGACGTGCTTACCGCTAAATGAACGAGCAACTTTTTGTTTCAGGTACTGACGAATTAAGCCCATCAACTCTTCACTATCTCGAAGGTAAATAAATCCACGACTAATGATGTCAGGACTGGTCATTAATCGCCCACTGCCTCGTTGAATTGTCAAAACAACGACGAACATGCCTTCACTGGCCATGTGGATGCGGTCTTTTAGGACAACTTCTGATACGACAGCGCCGCTATCATCATACATTATTCCGCCAACTGGGACACGCCCAGTCTTTTTAGCGCCTTCGGTCGTAATCTCAATTACATCACCGCTATCGCAGACAAAGATGTTCTCGCGCTTCATGCCGACTTCTTTTTCGGCTATACCAGCGTTATGAACCAACATATGGAATTCACCGTGGATTGGCATGTAAAATTTAGGGTTTACCGCAGCAATCAGTCGGGCATGATCTCCATAAAAAGCGTGCCCCGAAAGGTGCAACGGCCCAATGCCGGTCAAATGAGTCTTGTTATTTTGAATAACCTCACTACCCTCGCGCATTAGTCCATCAACAGTTCGAACAACAAATTTTTCATTGCCCGGAACCGGGTTAGAGCTGAACACTATGACGTCGGTATCTTTAATCTTGATGAATTTGTGGCTACCACTCGCCATACGGTTAAGGACGGCGTTGAATTCACCTTGTGAGCCGGTACAGATTATCGTAACTTTGCCATCAGGCAACTTAACCAAATCTTCCATTTTTAGAACTACGTCTTTGGGAACTTTCAAGATACCAGTTCGCAGAGCAACTTCTAAAGTTTGAATCATGCTATATCCGGCGAAGGCAACCTTACGGTCGTGTTTCTTTGCCTCGTCCAGAATCAGCTGCATGCGGTATATATGACTACTAAAACAACTGATAATAATACGGCTGTTAGTATACTTCTCCATTATCTGTCCCATACTGGCTTGAATATCCATTTCAGTATGGGGGTGTGTTCCATCGGTTTCGGCATTGGTCGAGTCGTTCATCAGTAGCAAAATGCCTTCCTTTGTGGCAATTTCAGTCAAGCGCTCTAAATCGAACTTTTTGCCATCAATCGGTAGTTCTTCAAAACGCCAATCGCCGGTGTGAACGACAACACCTAGTGGTGTTCGTATCACTACGGCTGCACAGTCAGGAGTAGAGTGTGGAACGCGAATAAATTCGATATTGAAACTATCGCCAATTTGAACACGCTCGTGAGTATCCGGGTTAACTTCGTTATAAGTTGGTTCGTAATCATCAGTTGACTCTTCCATTTGCCGCTTGATCATTCCGATTGTGAACTTGGTCGCAAAGACAGGAGCAGGTATTTTAACCGCAACGTGTCGGAATGCACCAATATGGTCCAAGTGAGCGTGAGTAAAAATTATCCCACGAATTTTATGCTTGTTCTCTTCCAAGTAGGTTGTATCTGGAATAATGTAATTGATGCCGGGATAATCGACACCTGGGAACAAAAACCCGCAATCAATAACAATAATGTCATTATCATATTCTATCGCCAGCATGTTTTTGCCGATGCCCATCTCGCCCAAGCCACCGATTGGAATAATCCGCAGTTTTGGACCGTTGGTTTTCGGCATTTTCTTTTGATCAACCGGGCTGAATTGTCGCCCATCGTATCCGTTATATTTTGATTTATTTACTGGTACGTTAATAACGTGCTGACTAGCCCGTTGGTTAACGTTTTCACTAGTACGGCGCTGAGCCCGATAGGCTTCGCCTTTCCTAGTTTGAGTACCGTTTAAAACGGTGTTATTTGACCTAGGCCTTTGTTGTTGGTCTGGTCGTTTTTTTTGATCGTCCGGTTGGGCGTTCGCGAGTCTTTGTTGACCCATAATTTATATATTCTCCTTTTCGTTTTTTAGAATAGATATTATTTTTGGTAACTTGATAAAGTCTTCAATTAGCGTTGACCGCATACCGCCGTTATAAAGGGCTGCAGCCGGATGATACAGAGGCACAACGACTAGTTTTCGTTCGCCAAACGGAATTCGTTTTGGCTGGCCATGTATCAGGCTAATTTTTTGATTCGGAAGAAAATATTCCATGCTATGCCTGCCTAATGTCACAACTATTTGGGGTTGAATGACATCCAGCTGACGTACCAAGTACGGCCAAAAGGCCTTTTTTTCATTTTCTTCAGGATCACGGTTGTTTGGTGGACGATATTTGACGATGTTAGTTATATAGACATCGCTTCGATTGATTCCGGCACTTGCCAGCATTTCGTCAAGGAACTTTCCGGCTGCACCGACAAATGGCAGCCCCTGTTCATCTTCGTTTTTGCCTGGCGCTTCACCGATTAATACGATATCTGCGTCAACGTTTCCGTCACCCATGACAAGGTTCTTGGCTTGCTCGGCCAAATCTGGGCAGACATTGTTTTTTTCAATATCTGCCTTAATCTGCTCAAGAAGGGTTTGTTTGTTTTTCACTTATTTACAAGACTTCGTTTAGTTACCTTAATATTAGCACAAATTGAGTTAAAATTCAAGATAGTAATCCAAAACCTTCCCTTGGGTGATGTCCGGTGGGGCAAACCGGGCAACAGGACCCCCGGGGATTTTGGATACCTTTTAGGCGTTGCGCATACTGAGGCTAATACGTCCTCGTTCATCGATTCCTAGTACTTTAACTTTAACGATTTGGCCTTCTTTTAGGACATCTTCGACTCTGTTAACGCGCTCATCAGATAGTTCACTAATATGAACCATACCGTCGATTCCTGGCATGATATTTACGAATGCACCGAAATCTTTAATGCTGACGACTTTACCTTCGTAGGTGTTGCCAACTTCTGGTTCTTCGGTCAAGCTCTTAATCCAGTTCATAGCCATTTCGATAGCTTTGGTATCGACTGCAGCGACTGTAATCAAACCGTCCTCGGCAATATCAATCTGAGCACCGGTTTCGGCGGTGATTTTCTTGATAACATCGCCACCCTTACCAATAACTGCACCGATTTTGTCAGGATTAATCTGAATTTTTTCGATTCGTGGAGCATATGGGCTAAGAGCTTTTCGTGGCTCTGGCAGAGTTTCAATCATATGTTTAAGGATGAAAGCACGTCCGGATTTAGCTTTTTCCAAAGCTTCAGTCAAAACTTTAACTGGCAAACCATGAACTTTCATATCCATCTGGATAGCTGTAATACCGTCGGCGGTTCCTGTTACCTTAAAGTCCATGTCACCGGCGAAATCTTCGGCATCGGCAATGTCAGTCAGGACGTATGATTTATCACCGTCGACCATTAAGCCCATAGCAATACCAGAAACTGGAGATTTAATTGGCACTCCGGCATCCATGAGTGCTAAACAGCTACTACAGGTTGCAGCCATTGAAGTTGAACCATTCTGGCTCATGATTTCAGTGACGCTACGAATAGCGTATGGGAAATCTTCGCGTTTAGGTAAGACTGCTGCAAGTGCACGTTCAGCCAAGAATCCGTGACCAATTTCGCGTCGGCCTGGACCGCTTAAGCGGCGAACTTCACCAACCGTGAAGCCTGGGGCATTGTAGTGATGCATATATGTACGTTCCATATCGTTGCTTTCCATGGTATCAACCATCTGAGCAAAACTGAGTGGCGCCAAAGTTACGATATTCAAAGCCTGAGTTAGACCACGGGTAAATATGCTAGATCCGTGAGTACGTGGCAAAATGCCAACTTCTGATGAAAGTGGTCGAACTTCGTCGAGTTTTCGGCCGTCTGGGCGAACATTATGCTCCAAAATTCCCTTACGAACATCTTTATGCAAGGCACTCGTGAAAGCTTCGTCATATTCATCGTGCATGGCATCGTATTCAGCAGCACCGATTTTTTTAGCCATTTCTGCGTGGAAAGCCCAACGTAATGTCGAGACTAATTCGTTTCGTTCAGGATAAGGTTTGCGAATAGCTTCACCTAATTTACCATCAACCCAACTATTTACGGCTGTTTGAATTTCGTCATTTGGCAAAATCAAAGTGTATTCTTGGGCAACTGGCGCAACTTTTTTGACAAGTTCTTGCTGCAATTTAATGGCTGGCTGATAAGCTTCAAATGCCCATGCCAAAGCTTCACCGACTAGTTCTTCGCTGACTTCGTTGGCACCAGCTTCAACCATAGTAATTCCGGATTCGATACCGGCGACTACTAAATCAAGGTCGCTAGCTGCGCGTTCTTCGGCGGTTAAGAATGCTTTAAACTCACCATTAACTCGTCCAACACGGATACCAGAAACTGGACCGTCGAATGGTGTGCCGGTTAGCATTAATGCAGCACTAGACGCAATCATAGCAACCATGTCTGGGCGGAAGCTTGGATCCATTGAAAGAACACTAGAAACAACCTGTACCTCTTGGCGATAGCCCTTTGGAAACAGTGGTCGGATTGGTCGGTCAATTAATCGACCAATTAAGATAGCTTCGTCGCTTGGGCGACCTTCACGTTTGATGAAACGGCTGCCGGAAATTTTGCCAGCGGCATAAAATTTCTCTTCGTAGTCAATACTTAATGGGAAATAATCCATCACAACTGGGCGGCTGCCGACCATGGCAGTTCCAAGAACAACGGTATCACCATAAGTGACCAAAACGCTGGCAGTTGAACGGAATCCAACTCGGTTGACTTCTAGTTTTAGAGGCTTACCACAAAAATCTGTGGTAACGGAAAAAATTTCCTTGCCGTTAGGGTTGATAGTAGACATTCATGTCCTCCTTTTTTAGCACTCGCCTTAGTTAATCTATGGCGAATAAGTAACGGGTACAGGAATTTGTTGCTACAAATTTCTCTATCCACCACTTGTCCGCCCTGGCTGTGTTGCCCTTATTATATCACAAATTCAGCGGTGTTATTAAACTCCGCCACCACCTCCACCGCCTCCGCCGCCGCCAGAAGATCCGCCACCACCCGCACCACTACTAGGGCTGGATGAGCTGGAATTACTATAACTCGAAAAACTACTAACACTTGAGGCAAAAGCGGCGGCATTAAAAGCACTAGAACCGCTATACCAACCTGGTGTTGATTGGCTGGTTTCGTAATAATTACCAAGTTGTTTCAGCCATTCTTTTTCTTGTCCGAACAACACAGCATATGGCAAAACTCTTTCGTACAATACGACCATATTTTTAGTGTCATTAGTATCAATTGGTCTCTTCTCGGCACCAGTTGGACTTTGTAGTACTCTGATGCGGTCAGCTTCAGCTAGCTTGATATATAATTTCAGTCCCATCAGATAATCGTATAGCTCTCGCCCGCTAGGTGTTAATGGCCTTAAATTCAATACATTGAGACCAACTATCATACAACCGCCGATAAATATCAGGATGGTGGCAGGAATAACAATGGCGCCCGTCCCGTCTGATTGGTTGAAAAGAAGGACACTTCCTACGATGATGAAAAATGTCGTTAATAGAACACTCTGAATGATTAGCTGCTTTTTTTGTTTAATTCGGTAACCCAGATTTACAGATTCTTCCTTGATTTCTTTATTCAATTTTTGAATCGAAGCCCCGAGTGTATTGTCGTTCGAAGTCATTTTATATTGACTACCGATTTCTTGGCTTTTGAACAAGATGTCGATGAAGGTCAGTTCATCTTGACCAAGTCCGTCGACGTTAAGGAGTTCAAGTGTATATTTTTTCGCATTGACAAACAAAACTTTCTTTTTAGCTTCAATGATTCTTATTTTATGTCTGACTGCCAAATCTAAAATCTGGGCTGTCGATGATGGGCCCACTTTACGTGATATTTCTGCGGCCAATAAAACCGACACGTCTTTTGGTGGCAAATATTCGGCAATAATAGTTCCTTTGCCGCGGAAATCCCTTCCGTAACGAAACTTAATATAAATGATAGCAATTAACAGGGGCACGGAAATAGCCAAAAAGATATACGGCATTATATCAGCGATTGTTATTTGATAGCCGGCAAAAGTTTTTGCTTTGAAACTTAGGTCGAATGATAGGTTTTCATGAGACAACAGCGGGCCATCCGAGGTGAATGAAATAGTCTGACCGTCTGTAGTGTTTTCGCAACTAGTTTTAGAGCCTACAACGCCTTTATAACAAGAAACCGCTCCTGTAAACTCAGGAAAAACCGAGTCGTCTAAATGCACACGAACATCCAAATTGTCGAATCGTTGAGTCCACCCGGTACCGTTAGTATCCCAGTACAACTCCTGATGGTCGCCAAAATCCTTGGTTACATCACGAAGTGTATAGGTAAATGTATATTTCTGTTTGCCGTTGACGAAATCGTCACGCCTGGTTGATAAAACCATAAATTGACCATCACGCTTTTGTGAGTACAGTGGTTCCTCTACGCCATTACGTGTCATGGATTCAAAGTTAAACGAAACCGAATGACCGTCATAATACAGTGGAATGGCGCGGGCTATCCCACGATTCTGGTCAATATTTACAAACTCAGCCGTTAATCGTTCGACAACTTTCATGATCGAGCGGCCGTTACTATCTTTTGATAGGTAATAATCAGCGTCGAATGAACTAAAACTAAAGTCGTTTACGTCAGCGTGAACGTTTTTCGGTATAAAACTTACCGCCAGAAATGAAGTTAATACAATTGCGATAAATATACATAAACGCTTCATGTCTTCATTCTAACAGCTTAAATAAAAACTCCGCAATTACTTGCGGAGTTTTAGGGTTGCGACGGTTTTCTTGTATCCGTCGAAATCTTTAGCTTCAAGATATTTGAACAATTTCTTTCGCTTGCCTACCATCTGAATCAAACCGCGGCGAGCCATATTGTCGCCTTTGTTAGTCTTCAGGTGAGCAGTGATTTCTTTAATACGAGTCGTTAAAACTGACGCTTGGGCTTGTGGGCTACCAACGTCGTCTTTGTGGGTCTGCGTCAAAGCAAAAGCTTTGGCTTTGTTTTCTGCTGTAATCATTAAGTGTACATTGTAGCAAAGTTTGGCGATTGTTTCAACACCTGTGCGCAAGATTAGCAAATTTAGTCGGAAATACCCATTTCAATCAACAGTTTAGCCTGGTCAATCTTCCATTCCCCGATTGTTGTTCGGCGTAGCGCAGTGCAATAGGCGCCAGTCCCCAACTCCTTACCGATATCTTCGGCCAATGTTCGGATATATGTACCGCTGGAAACGTGCGTTCGAATTTTTAATTCCGGGTATTTATAATCAACCAGGTCCAAACTATATATATTAATTTGACGCTGAGGCATTTCGACTGCCTCGCCTTTTCTGGCTAATTTATAAGCTCGCTCACCGTTGATTTTTATAGCACTGTAAATTGGTGGCGTTTGAGTAATTTCACCTGTGAATTTAGCTAAAACCGCGTTTATCTCGTCCGACGTTGGTATTTTGTCGGAAACTTCACTGATTTCGCCTTCCGGATCGCCGGTTGTGCTAGTTTGGCCCAGATGAATTGTCGCTTCGTAGGTTTTATCTAACTTGCTGTAATTTCCGGCATTTTTGCACTCTTTGCCGGTAACTAAAATCATCAGTCCGGTTGCAAATGGGTCAAGTGTGCCGGTATGGCCAACTTTCACTTTTTTGCCGGCCTTTTGCGACAAAACTCGACGAATTCGCGCTACTACACCAAAACTGGTCATACCAGTGGGCTTATCGATCAGTAGAATGCTATTCTCCATATTAGGTAGTATACCAGTAGATGGTAGGTGGTAGATGGTATTTGGTAGAAAAGCGAGAAAATAGTTAAGGCACTACTACCTACTATCTACAATTTACTAACTACTAACCAGGAATTTTGAATTGACTTGGGTCATTTGGGTCTGGCAAAGTCGAGGTTGGTGGCAATTCCTCCTGAGGACCTGGCAGCGTCGAATCAAAATCCGGTGGTAATGTCGAAGTTGGTGGCAAAGTTGAGAAATCTGGAACTGGTGGCGGTGGTGGCAATGGGATATCAATTGATGGCGAAACGGTCGTATTTGGTTCGATTGGAGTGCTGTTTTGAGCATCTACGTCATTTGGCGATTCCGAGAAAATATCGATGTCCTTGGTACTGTCATCTTGAATAGCGCTATTGATTGGCGCGACATTCGATGCCTCACCGCCCAGATAAGAATGGGCTAAAATCGTCTTGTTTTGCATATCTTCTAGTTCTCGCCTGGCATCTTCGGCGGCTTGATCAGACGTAGCATTCAAAATACCGCCTAGTAGTGGCTCTTCCATCATTTCAGATTTGGCGCTAACTTGGCTTGGAGTTTCTTCAATTTCTGGTATTTCCGGGGGCAATTCCGGAGGCATCGGTAATGTAGAAATTGGCATCTGCTCGGGTTCTTCAGGCTCTTTAGGTTCCTCAACTACCATTCTAGGAGTTGGCAATGACTCTTCGATTTGCTCGATTGTCTTGCCTTCCAGGTCTTCCTCATGAGGAATCATGAAATTGTCGGATGGTTCGACTGGTTTTTCTTCGGCGATAGCTTCTTTGTCTACAATTCGGATTGGTAACGAGTCAATTGCGTGTGATTCCTGTAGTTTAGACGCAATTAGTTGCTGATCAGCGCCGGCAGCCATCATTTGGGCAGCCATCGCCATTACTCGTGAAGAAGTCAGATTATTGCTAAATCTATCGGTTGCTGAAACGATACCGGTCAGAAGTGCTGTTGAAATTTGCTGATCAAGGAGTGATTTTTCAGTTTGGAATTCGGTGCTGAGGACCCCTACCATCTCGGACAGGCTGCTGGCGCCTTCATCGTGCCAATCAACACTGCCAAGTTTGCTGGAAAGATTGCCGCAACTAAGGGTCATGATTGATACGTCGCTCATAATCTGGCCATGGGCAGTCAGCGCAGCATCCAGGTGTTCTTGACTGGTGACGCCAAGCGCCAAAACAACTTCGATATTGAAATCGCCTTGGCTAAATTCCAAGTCTTCGGCGGTAATGTGTGTTCTGTAAGGAGTGACAAAGATTTTGACCATGTCGCCTTCGACTTTGTAGCGCAAATGATCGGCTTTTTCTTTGTCTAGGGCAATAATAAAATCACGCAAGCTATCAGCGGTATTTTCAAAAACTTTATCCGGTTCCAAAAATGTGATTGCCGGTGGAATCGCACCACTAAAAATCGCTGTGGCGTGCTTGTTTAGCTTGTTTAACAATGCAGCCAAACCCAATGCGGCCGACAATTCGTCAACTGACGGATTGGTGCTGACAGTTACCAGAATATTTGTCGATGATTTTATCTTGTCGACTATCTGTTGTTTAGCTTTATTGGCGACTTCTTGCATGTGGTGTTACCTGGCTTTTTATTTTATCTAGATTTCTCTGTTACTATACCATAAGTATTTTAGTGTCGTCAATAAGAAGTGACCATTTGCCACCTCTTTACAATCGGCCCGATATCCGTTATAATTCTTCTTTGATTGTTAATATCATTTTAAAGAGGTAAAAATCCAGCATGCCAATCATCAAATCTGCGATTAAACGCGCAAAACAAACCATCAAACGCCGCGAACGAAATGTCGGCATTAAACAGGATATCAAAGCCGCTCACAAAGCCTTTGTTGCCAAGCCAACTGCTGCTACTTTAAGCGCTGCTCAGTCCGAACTTGATACTGCTGTTAAAAAAGGTCTGTTAAAAAAGAATACCGTTGCTCGTCGCAAATCACAATTGCATGCTATTGCTAAAAAAGCTGGTGTTAAATTAGTTGCTGGAATTGCGAAAAAAGCAGCTGTTAAAGCCGCTCCAAAAGTTGTCGCTAAAACTGTCGCTAAACCAGTTGCTGTGAAAAAAGCGCCTATTGCTAAGAAACCAGCTGCAAAAGCTGCTACTGTCAAAAAAGCGCCTGCTGTTAAAAAACCAGCAGCTAAAAAAGCCGCTAAATAATCTATTGGTTCAGGAAAAAACGACCCGTCAGGGTCGTTTTTAATTTATATACTAGTAAAGTTTGATGGCCTTGGCATTTGGACATGATTGCAGACTGTAAAATTCATTCTGGTCCATTCCAAGTTCTGTAGCCCTAATCATCCTGTCAACACCCGCATGGCTCACCACCAAAATTGTCTGGGGGCTGTTTTTATATTCGTTCAAAAATGAATAAATTCGCTCGCGAAACTTAATTGGGTCTTCCGCGCCTTCAGCTGCAACCATCTCAAGCGAAGTTACTTTTCGTATAGGCGTACTCGTAATTGCACCCATGTCATATTCGGTAATCCTGTCGTCAATTTCAATCTTTTCCTCATCGAATCCAATAGCTTTTGCAACCTCTGACGCTGTTTGGCTAGCCCTGACTAGCCTTGAAGAAATAATTCGGTCTATCCCAAGGTTTTGGAGTTCTTCTGAAGCATCCCTTGCCTGTTGTTTGCCCAACTCGGTAAGTGGACTGTCGTTCTTTTGACCTGCGAAAAGACCCTCAACATTTGCTTCGCTTTCACCGTGTCTTAAAAAATACAATGGCATACTGTTTATAAACCTAGCAACTGTTTCTTTTTGGCTTCGAATTCGTCGTTTGTTAAAACGCCATCGTCGCGCAACTTGTCTAACTTGGCAATTTCGTCAGCACAATTTTCGTCATCGTCTGATGAGTTCTGTTCTTGATCGTCTTTATTAATCTGCTCCTCAATTAGTGATTTCAATTCATTCGGGTGGTCTATGGCGTTAAATGAAATACTCTCGACATCGTTGCCGGTGAAGATTCGAATCTTTCCATAATCTAGCGCCCGCCCAGCGAGGCTAACAACAACATCCACTGTATTAATTTTGTCGAATGGAATATGTTTTCGAGTTATATTTAACCATCCAGATCTATAGTCGACACCAATATCACTGACCGTCACACTAGAAAAAATGTACATCAATGTCATGAATACGAGGATGACTGACGAGATTGCCACGACAAACCAGAAAAGCTCGGTATTAATCGATGCTAAACCAATTACAATCAATGTAACGACATAGATAGCAAACAGTGTGCTGTTCATCCTGAAAGTTACTGGTTTATTTTCGCCCATACCCTACTCCTTCGTCTTTGTTAATTGTATTTCCGCGTAAGTTTTATAATCTGATGAGACTGTATCAACCATATATCCAGACGTATTCTTGGTGTTCATACTGCCAGTGGCGTATTTTTGGCCATCGACGGTCAACATATACTCTACGGCTTGGCCGGACCAGATACACTGGCTGCCCTGCGGGCAAACATCGTTAGTAAAATGAACTATCGTTACTGATACATTGCCAGATTTTAATTTTGCGACTTGGCCAGACTCTAATTTGACTGATGAATTAAGATTTATCAATTTTAATCCACCAACACCAACAACCGGAACCGCCATGAATATTGCCACAGCAAAAGCTATAACCACCGCGACAATTACTTCAATCTTCCAGTGTTCTTTTGCGAAATCAAAAACATTCAGTGCGACAGATTTGAAAGTCGCATTTTTAATAACCTGGGCTTCGGCAGGTTGCTGTGTGCTAGTATTTTCATCCGTTTTAAACATTCCACTAATTATAACCTATATCCCATGTTATAAAATCTGGTGTTTCCATTATCTGGTTCTTTTGAAAGAATATTTTGGAGGAATTTCAGTACTAAGTAACGTTGCTTTTTTCTTTTTTTGACTACGCCTATACTCTTTTGCTTCGCCTTGTGTAATAAATATTGCCGCGTCCCTAATTTTTATCTCGTTTTCCGTTTTAGTAATTATACCAATGTTCCTTTTGCCATTTTCCAAGTTACCACCGTGGGGCTCGAGGTATACCTCTTCGCAACCCGTTTCTGCATTAATCAAAACAGAAGCACATACATTCGTTTTAGTGTTTTTTGCATCCGTGTGTAATAAGTGGAGATGTACGTACTTTTGCCCTTGCACTGGACCGTGATCCTCTTTCTTAATCGCATATGCCAAGTGATGAAAAATAAAGATTGCTCCGTGATCCTCGTAGGTTAGAGTTTCCGTACAACTTGGTTTCTCAATTTGACCACTAATCGCCTTTTTTGCTAGATTCTTTTGACGCCCATTAAGAATCATTGCTTGTTTAGAATAGTCGATTTTCTCAGAAATATCATCGCTATCAATACCCGCCTCAGAAACAACGGTATACATTCTCCGCCCCAAATAATCGTAAATTATTTCAGTTTTTTCGCCTTCATTCATACCGGTATATTAAACAATAGTTATTAAAAAACATCAAGTGTTTTCTCAGCTATAGACTACTTAAATCTAATTCCTAGTTACACTAAAACCATTACCCAAGATGGCTGATGGCACGGCAATCGGCGACCTACGCGCAACCATCGTTATTGGCGAAGCTCCTATGTCGGCGATGTTATATAAATACGTATCAACTGTTGCCCTGCAACTCGAAAAATTAACTGTGCCGAAATTCGCTAGTGGCATCAAACTGCCTGACATATACGATGGATCTTCTTCTATCCACTCCGCCGAAGAGTGGGATGAAGTATAAGATATACTTTTTGTAAAGTTACCACCAGTTGTTAGGTTATTAATAACGACCAACCATTGATTAAGTGACATTTCGGTAATCGAAGCACTGATACTGTCACCTGCTTTTACGGGCATATCTACAATCATGGCTTCGGCTGGTAGTATTTCGTAGAATATAGCCGAGTTGACTGTACCATCGACCGCCACATTGTCCAAAGTCCCAACCTGAATCAGGTCTTGTGCCGTTACTCCACCAATACCAATCCAAGCACCATCGTACGAATCAACACCGACTTCACCAGTTACTGATGGAACCGTCCACGATCCTGAAACTGTCGTAAAGTTGCCGCCCGTAGCCAGATAACCGGACCAGTTTGTGGATGTATAGGTTGTCGACGAAACCCGGACAGGATTAGTTGAAATGTCGCTGGGCGGGACCGTGGTTGTAGCCGATGAAGAATCCGATGGCGCAGAAGTTAGGCTATCTACACTACTGGACGGAGCCGGTGCGACAGGTTGAACAACTACGACCGGCTCTACCGCCGCGACTGGTTTTGGCGCACTTGTAGTTGTTGTGGTTGGATTAGTCTTTGCTGGTTGCGGTGTACTATTTTTAGTAGCGGTGCTGATAGAAACTTTATTTGGACTAGTTGTTGTCTTGGAAATTTTTATTGGTGTTACGGTATTAGGATGAGCTTGACCGTACAGATAAAGACCTCCGACGGTAAATGCAGACGACAAGGCAATCGTAACGACCGTAAACGCAAGTATCGCGAGTTTTGATTTCAACCCACGACTTAATTTTTCGATATGTAGTTTTATCTGAACCATTTTTTTGTTTTTATGATTACCTTAGGATATTTTAGCACGAACAGCCAATTGAGTTTGCTATTTTAAATAAGGTCCGTCCTTTTTATTATAGCGAATTAGACATCGCTGTTAAAAAAGGCCTATTAAAGAAAAGCAAGGTCACCCGACGTAAAGCTCAACTGTCAAAAATTGCTAGATGTTATTGAGTCTGCAACTAATACGCCAAAATAATATTCGCGATTAAATCCTGACCAAACTCTGTCGCCTTACTTCCCTTAAGGTGAGTTTTTGAAGGATGAGCTGCTGTGTTACGAATACCAAGTTTCTCGTCAAGAATCTTGCGCGTGTCATTTGTAATGATACCGGCAGAACGTAATAATTCGATAAATTTTGTTTCTTTGATATCGCCAAAATCTTCAACTTTCTTGATTGACTTCAGTTTTTTATCACTATCGCGGGAGATTGCTCCATTAAACACTGGAAGCTCTTTAGCAAATACGTAATTATATATGTGACTCATAGTCACGGCCCAAATCATTACCACCGCTGCCCGGTAAGCCTCCACTTTATAACATCGAGCTGCCTCCTCGAGCAGATCCCGCTCATATACATCAGCGACTGACGCAATCTGGTGCTCAAGCTCTTGATCGAGTGCCACCAGAACAGGTGCCTTGGCAATTTTCCGCTCGAGCTCACTACGAAACGGTGCGTGAAGTTGATAGCCTTTAGCAAGCTTGATATATTTACCCGTTCGAACCTTAGATTCCTCACTAATGTACGGAGCTAGTCTGTTATATGGCTGGAGATTCAATTCTCCACAAACTGTCAAAATATCCTTTGCCGTAAATGAGCCAGCGCCCTTATGATATATGATATAAAAAGCAAGGTAATCCATCTGATCTTTGGCGTCAGTTTTGTAAAAATCTTCTATACTAGCAATATAATCGGTCAGGGTCATAGTTGTCCCAACTTTGCCTCTTCGTCTTTATCACGCGCTGTATCGTGAGCAAACTTTTCACCTGCATAACTCAGCTCAAACTTACCACTGTTACGTGTAAAGTACTTCTTGGTGTCCGCTGCATTATCAATTTGTTTCCTATGGTTCACAACATCCCACATCCCAACTTGCTTGTAGACATAGGCCAAGTCTTGTTGATCGATCTGAATAATATCAAGGTTGTCTTTTAAGAACTTGGCGATAATGACTGCCTGATTCGTGACAGTTTTGTTAAATACCTCCTGCCTTTCCCCGACGTACTCAACCAATCGAGCGATTATATCATTATTAAGTTTTCCACGAACAAGACTTTCTAGCTTGTCACCAGACTTCGTCCGCGCAATAGTTGGCTTTGAAGATGATTTTGGACGTGACTTTGGAGATTTCTTAGGTGCCGACTTAATAGTCATAAGCTCTTGTGCGAACGCCTCGGCTTTTATTTCAACCCATTCTTTATCTGGAGCGCTGACTTCGAACCCTTGATCACCATTAGTGCGCTTAATCGTGTACATTGTCATGTTTCTTACTCCTTTTCCTTTACTTCACATATTTCATACCAACCTGCTGCTAAGCGATAATAACCAGGCCTTGAACTATCAACCCAGCCTTTTGTCTTTGCTTCGTTCGGGTACTTCGGATTAAACTTCATCCCCATTAATACTTGTGCGGTCATTCGATTCCACATTTTTTCAATGTCTTTAACGGATATTTCAGTTGCTTCATCTCCCTTTGCTAGTAATGCGACAAGCCAGGTGAACTTTTCCTTACCAGTTTTTCCGTGTGCATATTTACTTACAAAAGCATTTGGATTTACATCAAAGTTAACACCGTGAGCCCCAACCGATAAAGCAGTTCCCGATGCATTAGTAAGCGTCTCGAGTGTCTCGACGCGGCGTTGAAGATCAAGTAACAAATCATAGTCAATCATTATTCACATCCTCCACTACTGTCTGAAAATACGCTTCGCCCTTGCGAGTTAAATCATATTTCTTGGTATCGTCCGCGTCACGTACGAGACCAGCTTTGATTGCTCGCTCAAGCTGTTTAGGATCAGGCTTGAGATCAAACTTTGCTGCCGTCCAGGCCTTTCGAATCTCAGGCATTGAGATTGGCCCTTCTTTAAGAATCAACTCGTTATGACCGAGAACAACAACGATCTTTTGTTGGCCGTTGGAAATAAGCAGGCTACCGGCAAGTTCCGATAATGATAATCGTTTTCCTATTGCTGATGTTGTTGTGTTATCGTCGCCAAAAACTTTATCTTCCAGCTTCTTTAGCCGTCGTTCGATATCTTTAGTGTCCATTTTCAAGCTCCTTTACGTAGCCTTGACCCGTCATTGTTAGTTTCCAAGTTTTCTTACCGTCAATCTCCCCGGCTGGCATGAGCAGTCCCTTGTTGATATTCTTGCCGATCTTATCTGGCACATTCGCAGGTTTCTTGATGCGCGCCTCCATAAATAAGTTAGTAATATCATCCGAAGTGAAGCTAGCAAGATTCCGATACTCTTCAAGGAAACTTGCAAAAACCACCGTGCGGTCGACATCGCTAGACGGTTTGAGTCGAAGGATATATTCGGTAACAGATAAAGTCGGTACCTCTGCCCTAGCTTTTTGCTGCTGAACATCTGTTATCCCACCAGTTAAAAGACGCTCAATAGAGGCAAGACGATTATCAATCGACGTTAATCGCTGCATAATATCATCGTAACTACTCATTTGGCATCCTTTGCCAGGCGTAGTCCAAGTTTGGCAATTGCATAGTTAGGCACATAGTAACGCTTATTGTCACTCTTTTTTATTTCATGAGTTTCCTCAAGCAGCGCCTTGAGTGTCGATTTGACACTGCCTAATGGCATAACATCAAAAGCGATAATTTCTGAGGGCGAAAAACCGTCTTTGTCTTCAAATAGAATACTTTTTGCCTTAGCTCCAAGCAGGATAGTCAGCATCTTCTGTTGATTAGAGGCTTCGTAAAACGATGAGAGAAATTGAATTTCCCCATCCGCCGTAAAAGCAATCCGATCTGTTAGTAAACCAGTTAGCTGATGTAGATCGAGGTTCTGATTACCCTCGACAATAAGACTTTTGAGTGGATTGTCGTCCGATGTCATGATATTTTACTCCCTATTTAACAATACCTTCAGTATGAACCGACCCTATGGTTTTGTCAATGATCTAGAACAAAAAAGTTAGTCTAGATGTTAATAAGCCTGATTCGGTACTTTAATACCTGACATAAGTACTTCACTCAGATACATGTTATATCATCTGTCTAAAATACACTGTAAAGTAAAGATAGTGATTTTATCTGTGTTGTAGTTCATGTCATTAGACCATTTATATGGTATTAACCTGTGCTATTAACGATAATTTAAGAAAACTAGCACTTCAGCCTACCAGGTAATTAAATTACTGCTTGTCCTGGTCGTTTGCAGGTCTAGTCACACGGATTGTGATGAGATATAGGAAATATCTACGATATTTATCTTTTATAAAGAGAGTAGATATGGGTAATATCATTACTTAGCCTTCTCGCAGCCTCACAGTTTCCCAGTGCACTGTGTTCACTTGAGCCACTTTCAAAACAGCTTTGTCTTATACGCTAAATGCTGCTTTTTCGACGGTTGTCCTCTCGGCATAGCATCTGGCAGTTCTCAGCTGCGGTTTTTCCGCCCTCTACCCAAGGAGTTATGTGGTCAGCCTCCATCTCGGAAATGTCCCACTGTTTTTTACAAATTGGGCAAGTGCCGTTTTGTCTTTCATAAGCTTCGCGTTTCATTTTATCGGTAAACGATCTAATGGACAGATATTTTTCCTGCCTAGTTAAAACATAAAGATAAATACCAGATTTTTTAGTTACATCTTCGTCCTGCATTAACTCTTTTATCTCAGATTCTAGCTTGTTAGAGTCTAACCTCGCATCTTTAAATTCGTTATATAGCTTACCCCACTCAACAACGCTCATTTCTCTGCGATAATTAGTGAAAGATTGTCTCACCCATTCAATCACATTTTGGAAATATACCCACAATTCGTCAGCACTCGAATCATGTTGATGTTTGGCCATGTAATCTTCTATTTTGCCGTCATTAATCCATGAAAGTGCAGTTTCTAAGTAATCTTGCCGAATTGGCGAGCCACTAATCAATTGTCCGTCGTCGTTGGCTAACAGATACGCTGCGCAATTTGATTTGCTAAATTTCAACTTAGCATCACTCAGCCATGGCCCTGTGTATACAGCATTGCGCAATTCTTGGTCGGTCAATTTTTCGCCGGCTATGTTAATAATCTTGAACCAGTCCAGTCTCTCTTTGTCAGTACCTTCGCAGAAGTAAATCATCAACTCATAATCCAAAATCTGGTTTTGCTCTTCGTCAGTTAAATTATGAAAAAAGCGATCATTCAGCGAAAAGTCACCATTTACGTATTGCCCAAGACTGATAGTACGTTGCTGCCCGTCTAAAACTTCGAAATTACCTTGATCCGTCTCAACCCAATACATTACATTGAGTGGGAAACCATTTACGACAGTTTCAATCACTGAATCACGTTGCCTACCAGTGTATACAAATTCGCGTTGATATTTTGGACGTATGTCGAGCTTTTCGCCATATGCCACTACACCTTCTTCGGCGCTATCCTTGTAACCTGCTAGAACTTCGCGCACTGGGATTCGATTCAACTCTATTTTCATTTCTGTTCCTTCCGTTTGATTAAAATGCGCGGATACATGGCAATATAATACTCTCCATCAACAATATAGTATGTTCTATCGATAGGAGGCTCGCTTACTTTTATTGCTGCACCGTCATTCAATTTCGTTACATTACTTCTAGCGCCGTCTTTACCTACCTGTATTTGTTTTGGGTATACTTTTGTCCTTAGGTGTGTCCCTATCGGTGTTTTCGTCATGCCAATAATCTCAAATTGTTCTGGATTATGTTTATCAACAAAAGTGATTGGCACACCTACAACACCCTCATAGTCTGTGGGAATTTCTGAGACTTTAGCTACCTCAAGAGCATCATAATTATCATATCTTGGATATTCGTTTGATGATAATTTTTTATATAAGGTTATCATGTCTTTATGTTTCTCAACATCAAGGTTTGTAAACCAGCAGGATGTTGATACACGTGCGATTTTTCTACCTGTATCATCAATATGGTGGAACTTCTCCCAGTCGTCTGGTACAACAAAAAACATACCAACATTAAAATTTGTGTACCCGGTACGTAGCTCGTTATCTTTAATCAAATTAAATACTTCTTTATAAGTAAGCGCATTGGTATTACCGATAATCAAGAATTTTTTATTATATTCCATCAGCTGCGTGAGGTACTCACGGAACAGCGAGAATGGTGGATTAGTCACAACTATGTCAGCCTCTTCGAGCAGTTCAATACACTCTTTACTACGGAAGTCGCCGTCGCTAATCATCTCGGTCATAAATTCACTTGGATCGGGCATTCGATTGCCATTCTTATCACCGATGTATTCAAGTTTATAAGGTGATTCCTGAGTAAATAAGCTTGCCTGTTTGTAATGTGTTGCTATCAATTTCTTCAGACCTAAATGTTCGAAGTTCATACTGAAGTATTTAACAAAGTTACTCTCTTTGGGGTCGTCGCAGTTACAAAAAACCACTTTACCCCAAAATTGGCCTTTATAGTGTTTCAGTTCATTTTCAATATCAGAGAGTTGGGTATAAAATTCGTCTTTTTTTTGCAGTTTTGCTAAATGTAGATTTTTTTGTGCCATCAACGAATATTATACACCCAGGTGATCTTCGATATTTTCATTACGTCGATCTTAACTAATAAACAACCACGGCTTGTCGATAGGCATCGAGGTTGATGTTAGCTGCTAAGGCACTGGCTGTCCAGTATTTAGTGCCGGACATTGGGTCGCTGACCCAGAACCCAACTGGGCTGCCTGGTTCGCCTTCTACACCTATGACGGTGCGGGTGTGGCAGGTCTAAATTGTTGAAACTTTTATCAAAGCCCGCTCGACCAACAACCATGGGGCTGCCTTTGAAATTTTCATGTCATCGTCAAGTTCAGTAAATATGTTGATAATTTGTGAAACGCCGACTTTGCTAAGTTTTTTGGCAGCTGGGGTTAGCTTTTGGACAACGTATGGATGAATACCAAAATCTTTTGCGACATTACCAGTTTTGTCCGCAGACACAACTGCAGCCAGCTGAAATGCCTGGGATGACAATAATGCCGTAAGTCGATAAACATCGTCAGTTTGCTCTAAAGTCTTGATCATTCGACTGACGCCCGCAGAATCACCACGAAGCGCTGTTTCAAACAAATTAAAGACGTTTTCGAATGGACTGGCCGTGATAACTTCTTTGATAGATTCTGACGTAATCTCGTCCGTTAACGCCAATTTTTCAAGTGCGTGAAATAATGCCCATTGGTCGATTCCAACCCATTCTAACAGGATTTGAATACATTTTTTATTCAGCTGAATACCCATGTTTATAGCCTCGGATTCGACCCATTTTTCGGCCTTGGCTATGTCGCGGTCTTCCCATGGTAAAAACTCGGAAATAGTCGCATTTTTTTGAAGTGCTTTGAAGGTTGTCGTTCGTTTATCGGGCTTTGGCTCGACTAAAACCAGGTGAATGTCGTCAGAAATTTTTGGCAACCAATCCCCCAGTACGGACCAGACAGATTTGTTCTCACCAAGCGAGCGAACAACGATAGTCCTGGCATCAGAGAACAAGCTAACACCCATTAAAATATCAGGTAATTGAGCCAACTTTAAATCAGCACCATCGATTTTTTCGACAACGCCGTCAAAGTCCCCTGTAATCTTCTGCAGGGCACGTTCGACTTCGAACGAATTCTCTCCAATTAACATCGTAATCATATCGTCATCTAGTATAGACTAGATGACTGGTAGTTGGTAGGTTGTAGACGGTTAGTAAAGCTAATGCTGTTATCTTATAGACATTCGATGTAGAATATCCCAATGAGTATTGAAAACAGAACGCCTGAACAACCACGTGACAGGTTCAAAATGCCTAAGCACTTAGTTGATGGCATTGAAGCCATTGGTTCTGAGGTTTTTTCTGACATTATCGATACAGAAATGGCTACTCTCGTATATGAAGATGGTATCAAGCGGGAGAGGGAAAGGGCAAAAATTACCGATGCGTCTGAATATGACGACGTCGAAGATGAGGCTGTTAATGCTGAAAGAGCGAAAATAGTTGAGCTTCTAACAAATCTAGCTAAGCCTTCCTTGGATAATCCTTATGTAGAACGGAAAAAAGCCGAGTTTACTGTCGCAGTATTAAGAGATATGGGGCTACCAGTTGACTGCTCTTTTGACCTGCTACGATTGGGAGTATCACCCGAAGAAATAGCCAATCAGATGATAGCAGAAAGAGATAACGAGATAGATACTTACAAACCCGAAGGTGACGACGCCTAGATTACCTGATCGTGTGGGCAAATGTGTGTGCCGCGACCAGCAACCCTGATTTTAATAATAGTATGGCCACAGCGAGGACAAGGTAGACCTTCACGCCTAAAAACTCGTGCAAAATCCATATAACTTCCCTTTTTACCTTCGGCATTAACATAATTTCGATTGGTGCTGCCACCTTTTTCGATTGATAAATTCATAACATATCTTACTTCGGTGTATAAATTCTTGAAATCATCATCCGATAAGCTACCAACTAGGCGGCTAGGGTGTATCATGGCACCCCACAACGATTCGTCAGCATAAATGTTGCCAACACCGGCAATAACAGTCTGGTCTAGTATCGCAGCCTTTATCGTGGTCCTGGCACGACGCTTGAAGCGTTCGGCGAACTGTTCGGCGGTAAAGTCAGCCTCTAGTGGTTCTGGGCCAACCTTTTTCATAAAATCGATATTTGGTACTTCTGGTGTTGGGATTAAACGGACCCAACCAAATTTGCGTTGGTCGTTGAAATACAGGTGTGAACCATCATCAAATTCAAAGATTACGCGTGTTGATTTGTCCGGCAGGTTGCCGACTAGGCTGTCATTAGGATGACCGCCTGCGAAACGAGTTTCGCCGGTAGGTGGCAGGTGGTAGTTGGTAGATGGCACAAAAACGAGTTGTCCGGTCATTTTCAGATGAATAACAAGCGTGTAATTAGTCGACAGATCAATCATCAGCACTTTGGCGCGACGACGAACGCCAGAAACTGTGGCATTTTTTAGAAACTGTTCGACGTCCATTGGGGCATTTGGAAAACTCTTCGGATTATCATGTGAAACAGATAATATTTTGCGTCCAACTATCAATTTTTGTAGACCAGTACGGACAGTCTCGACCTCTGGCAGTTCAGGCACGATCAGCCTCTAATATCTGGTTAAGTTCGTCGCGGGCTTGGCCAAGCGTAATAAACTGAATCCCCTGCATGCCGGCATTGATTGCTGCCTCGATATTAAGTGGCGTATCGTCAATCATGACGCATTCGTCTGGTTTAACACCTAGTTTTTCAGCTGCAATCTCAAAGATTGCCACATCAGGCTTGGCAACACCAACATCGTAAGATAGAACGACCTGATCAAACAATTCTGCCTGCTCTTTTAAATCGAAGAATTTTTGAAAAGTCTGGGCACCGACATTACTTAGTAATCCAATTTTGTATTCGCCAATTGATTTTAGACCCTTAGCCCAATTGATAACCGCTTCGTCACGGAAACTTATACCCCAGAAATAAGACTCAACTTCTTTGGCGCTAACACCTAATAATTCCATCAACATTTGGCTCATTTTTTGATGAGTCGACAAAAGCCCATAGTCCGCTTGATGAAAAATGTCTTCTATTTGATTTTTTAATTGAGGATATTTTTGATTTAACGCTTTTCTACCAGAGGTCGCCAATACCCCGAAACAATCAAAAACGATTGCTTTTACTGTCATAGACGTTCGATTTTATTTATAGCACCAGGAATCTGATCGGTGAATAATTCTCGCAAATTTGAGACACTGGCAGTTTCAGAGCCGGAAGTATCGGAGCAAGTTGTGACCCAAAGCATTTTGATGGTTTTGCCAGCATTTAGAACTTCGAATTCATACAATTTGCCGGTGGCGCAGATACCACGGGTATCATTTTTATCGCCGGTTAACTGGCTACCCGACATCATGCCGGCCACATTTAAGGCATAAACAAATTGTTCATACGAAGGAATATTATTGCTAAGCGTGATGTTATCAAATTGTTGATTTAAATAACCCTTAGAAAGAGTTAAGACTCGGTTATTAGGAGTAATTTGTATCTGGTATGTTCGAAAATCTTCATCAGCTACAATCGGACCTCGAACGGTCATTCGAACGGCCCTATCAGCGCCGGTGTTAACAAGTGAAGTTTGACCTGAATCAGGCGTAGTGACGTTAAGTGGTGGGAAGAATAATAATCGTCCAATATAAGCTATTACGCCAATAAGTAAGGCTGCGACTAATACGACAAAAGATATTTGCAAAAACCTAGTTGTTCTATAACTCGCCATCTTATCTGTTATTATAATATCTTTGCCTGTTAAAGTCAATTAGTTGCCGGTTCCGGTGCTGCCAAAGCCACCATCGCTTCGCTGAGTTTCGTTGATTGAAGCCGCTTCATCCCAAATAATTCGCTCATAACTGGAGATTACAAGCTGAGCAATCCGCATATCAGGCTCGACAGTGAAAGACTCTTCGCCGAGATTGATGACTAGAATACCAATTTCGCCTCTGTAGTCGCTGTCGATTGTACCGATGCCATTAACCATCGTAATACCATTTTTGATAGACAAGCCACTACGAGCACGGACTTGAGCCTCCAATCCAGCTGGCAACTCAATCGACAGCCCAGTCGGGATGATTGCCCGTTCCATCGGTTTTAGAGTTTTTGGGGCATCCAAGCAGGCATGCAAATCCATCCCTGAAGAGTGTTCGGTTTGATATTCTGGCAAAATTGCCTTTGGATTAATCTTTACGATTTTTACTCTGGTCATTTACAATTCTCCCCAATTCTTGCCAATATTAACATCAACTTTGAGTTTTATACCTAATTCAGGCGCAATGTTTTCCAGCGTGTCTTTCAAAATTTCGGCAACTTTATCAGCATTTTCGGCTGGGCATTCAACTAAAATACTGTCATGTATCTGCAGAATTTGCTCTCCGATGCCCTTTAGGCGTTTTTCAACCTTTATCATCGCGAGCTTCACCAAATCTGCCTCTGTCCCCTGTATTGGCATATTAGCAGCCGCTCTTTCAGCAGCAGCGCGTAGAACGAAGTTACTGGATAATACGTCAGGTGTTGGTCGTCGTCGGCCAAAATAGGTTTCAACGTAACCTTCGCCTCTAGCCTGATTCAGTGTTTTATTGATAAATTTGCGAATAGGGTCACGCAATTCAAAGTATTCATCAATAAACTTTTTAGCCTCACCGAACGTCATACCAGTTGCAGCACTTAATCCGTGAGGACTCATGCCGTAAAGGATACCGAAATTAATAACCTTGGCATTACGACGTTGAGTTTTGGTGACGTCGTCCATTGGCACACCGTAAACTACACTGGCAGTTTTAGTGTGGATATCAACATCACCGTTGAAATCATTAATCATTTCTTCGTCGCCGGCTAAAACGGCGGCCAAACGTAGCTCAAACTGCGAATAATCGGCGCTAACCAGAACTTTATCGCCGTCAGTTATAAAGGCTTCACGAATTTGACGGCCCAGCGGTGTGCGGATTGGAATGTTTTGCAGGTTAGGGTTTGTACTGGATAACCTGCCCGTGCTGGCAACATCCTGGTTGAAAGTTGTATGGACACGACCCTGTTTATCGGCAAGTAGCGGCAAAGCATCGACATAAGTATTTTTTAGCTTGGCCAGTTCCCTGGTTTGCTCGATTAATTCGATGATTGGATGTTGGCCGCGCAATTTGTTTAGTTCTTTTTGACCGGTACTGTAGCCAGTTTTTCCTTTTTTGATATCTTTGGTTGGCAACTGAAGTTTTGTAAATAAGACTTCGGAAAGTTGAGCTGGACTGCCAATATTAAATTCATGACCAGCCATTTCGAACATCTGTTTTTCCAGTTTTGCATGCTCGTCACCGAGGCTTTTGCTCATTTTTTTAAGAAGTTCAGGGTCAATTTTAACACCACGATATTCCATCAAAAATAGGACATGCGTTAAAGGAAAATCAAATCCCCTGGCAATGTTGGCAATCTTTGGCTCGGCTGTAAAAGACTTCATCTGAGTATCAAAAACATTCCAAAGCGCCGCAATTATTGAATGTGGGCTGTCGTCAATTTCTGACCCAGACAGGGCCGATAATGACCTATCGCGTTGGAGCGGATTAATCAAAAACGCAGCTTGATTAACATCATGAAGACCGCCGAATTCGACGAATACATCATTGGCCGCTAGTTGGTGATATACAACTTTGCTTTCGTAGTTAATAACCGTCGCCAGTTCAAAAACCCGCCAAACACTACGATCTAGGTCGCTAATTTTAGCTTGTGATAATGTTTTTCTATCTGTCGATAGCCACAAAGTATCATCAATAACGTGTATAACAACAGGGCCATTAATATTAAGCTCGTTAGGCCACGGTACTTCATGGAGTTGTCCTAATTCAGCAGCCAGTTCGGGTGTAGCTTCGGGATGAGTATGATGAATTTGCATATGTTTAGGCAAGCGACGAATTAATGAGTGGAACTCTAATCTTTTAAGGATGGATTCAATTTTTTCCAAATCGATATCATGAATATCGGCAATATCCCAATCCAGTTTGACTGGAGCTTCTGTCCAGATTCGACCAATGTTTTTAGTCATATAGGCCTTGTCTTTACCGGCGACCAATTTAGCGGAAACTGTTGGTTTAATTTCATCAAGATGACTATAAATATTATCGAGGGTGTCGTATTTTTGCAGAAGTTCGATGCCAGTTTTCTGACCGATTCCTGGTACACCTGGCAAATTATCAGATGAGTCCCCCATCAGTGATTTCAGATCGAGAAATTGTTCGACATGAATGCCATATTTCGCTTCAAAAGATTCCTCGTGGAATTCTTCAAGGTTTGAAAGTCCATTTTTGAGTGCATAAACTTTTGTAAGTGGACCAACAAGTTGCAAAGCGTCCAAGTCACTAGTTAATAAATCACATTCGATACCTTTTTCAGCAGCTTCGACGGCAAAGGCACCCATAATATCATCAGCTTCGTAATCATCAAGCTCGTACAACGGCCAGCCAAATGCATCCAATAACTCGTGTAGGATTGGAATTTGCGTATAAAAATCTTCGGGCGGTTTTTTACGTCCGGCTTTGTATTCCGGATAAATTTTTTGTCGTGAACGGATGTTAGTCTTGGGTTTATCCCAAGCAACCGCAACATAATCCGGTTCTAGTTTTTTGATAAGTTCAATCGCAAGTGAAGCAAACCCGTAAACGCCACCAGTTGGTGTACCGTCGGCCATTGATAAATTTGGCATAGCGTAATATCCGCGATAAAACACCGACTTACCATCTATCACTGCCAAACGCTTCGTCATACTACTAGTATACCGTAAGTTTGTAGTTAGTAGGTGGTTGATGGTAGTTGGTACACATAGCAGTCTGGTACAATATCAATATGACAGAAAAGAAAAATGTAAAAATTGTGGCATTTGTGGGTCTAACTGGCTCGGGAAAAAGTGTAGCCGTAGATTATATGGTCAGCAAAGGCTGTCCGAAAGTGTATTTTGGCGGAATTGTATTGGACGAAGTAGAAAAACGTGGTCTTGAACTTACCCAAGAAAACGAACAACCGATTCGCGAAGGTTTGCGACGTGAAGAAGGCAAAGATTTTATTGTGAAACGAATTGTGCAACAAATTTATGACCTGATGGCTGCTGGTCAGCATCGAATTGTTGCCGACGGATTGTATACTTGGACAGAATACAAAGTCCTAAAACACGAGTTCCCCGGTGAGCTAACTGTTATGGCGATTGTTTCGCCTAGACATGTCCGTAAAATGCGTATGGCTAGTAGAGCCGTTCGTCCGCTGAATCCAGCAGAAGTAGACCAACGCGATTGGGCGGAAATCGAAAATATCGAAAAAGGCGGCCCGATTGCTATTGCCGACTACTTCATATTGAATAATGGTGATTTAGAACACTTATACAAACAAATCGACCAAGTTACCGACGAAATTAAATTTTTCGAATAACTAACCCAGGTATTCGTGCAGTTTTTTGGCGTCTTTGTGTTTGCGAAGTTTTGCCAGGGCTTTAGCTTCGATTTGGCGGATACGCTCACGGGTAACGGCGAATTCACGACCAACTTCTTCTAACGTGTGGCTTTTGCCGTTTTCTAGACCGAAACGCATTTTGACAATTTTTTGTTCACGGTCGGAAAGTGTTGAAAGGACTGATTGAACTTGCTCTTTTAACAGTTGAGAAGTTGCAGATTCTTCTGGCGTAACACCTTCACCATCTTCGATAAAGTCACCCAAAACCGAGTCCTCGTCTTCGCCATCGCGACCAACGCCAGCATCCAATGAAGTGATGTCTTGCTTGATTTTGATAACGTATTCAACTTTGGCTGGCTCCATTTCGAGCTCTGCGGCTAGTTCTTCAATAGTTGGTTCGCGGTTTAATTCCTGGGTCATACGTCGCTGGGTGCGAAGTAATTTGTTGATAGTCTCAACCATGTGCACCGGAATACGAATAGTCCTGGCTTGATCGGCAATGGCACGGGTAATCGCTTGGCGAATCCACCAAGTCGCGTAAGTTGAGAATTTAAAGCCTTTGTCAGGGTCGAATTTTTCAACAGCGCGCAATAAACCGGTATTCCCCTCTTGAATCAAGTCAAGAAAATCTAGCCCACGACCGCTATAACGTTTGGCAATCGAAACTACCAAACGCATATTTGCTTCGGCCATTTTGTCCTTAGCTTTTTTCTCACCAGCTACAACGCGCTGAGCTAGGGCTAATTCTTCTTCGGAATTAAGCAATGGAATTTTACCAATTTCGCGCAGGTATAAACGAACACTGTCATCACTGGCATCATCAAAATACTGTCCTTTATTCAAAGTATCTTCGTCATCTTCTTCTTCGTCAACCAATTCATCTGGAGCTGGCTCTTCTAGGTCACCTAGCGCACCCCCACTGATATCTATTAAATCGGGGTCAACTACCACTTCTTCGTCATCATTATCTTTGACCACTTTGAATCTCCTTTATGAGTTTATTTAATGCAGTTCGAATTTCGTTTGCCTTTATATCATCACCAAGAGTTTCTGCATCACGCAGCTGCTCGGTTAATACTTCTTTTTGTTTCTTCTTATGTTCGGTTACTACCTGGCGGATCAGTCGTGCCGTTTCAAAGTAACGATCTTGGTCGTTCCAGTCGGCATATCGAGCGTCGGCCTTTAATAATAAGATTTTAACATAGATATCATGTTTTTTCAACTGGTCAGGAGTGTCTTTTAGGGATTTACCGCCATTTTCGGACAGGTATTTTACAACCGAACGTCGCTCATCGCCGATAAAGATATCGACGTCGACTTGTCTAAACAAATCGTGAGTTGCACCGTCAATCAGCGCTACAGCAAGTAAATTATCTTGAAGATAAGCCGGATCTTGTACCACTTCGGATTGGCCAACGACGTTTTTATAGATTTTCTTGGCCTGCATATCACCGTGACTAAGTTTTTCTTTCAAGGCTTCGACTGACGAGTCGCTATACTGTGCAATTTTATTAATATAAAATTCTTGTTCGACAGAGTCAGACAACATTTTCACTACATCAAGCGCTGCGGTCGTAAATTTACGTTTTCCGGCTGCCGTTGTTAAGTCTTCACGCAGTGAATACTGTTTTAGAACCCAGTCGACGGCTGGAATAGCGTCATCAATCGCTTTTTGCCAAAGCTTTGGATCCTGTTTTATTAATTCATCTGGGTCTTTGGCAGAATCTGGCATTGATACAATTGATAGTTCAACACCGACGTTTTGAGCAAGTGGAATGGCGCGCTCGGTGGCGGCTAGTCCGGCTTTGTCACCATCAAATGCTAGCCGAACGTGGTTGGTTAATCGGACTAAGGCACGAAGATGGTTCTCGGTTATAGCCGTGCCGGCACTCGCTACAACTTGAGAAATTCCGACCTGATGACTACTTATAACATCTAGGTTACCTTCAACAATAACAGCATAATCGTGGGCACGGATTGATTCTTTGGCCTGTGAGAGACCAAAAACATGGCGGCCTTTGTCATATAATAAAGTTTGTGGAGTGTTTAGGTACTTGGGCGCCTTGGGCTCATCAATAATTATTCGACCAGTAAAACCAATCACTTGACCTGTGCCGTCCATCAACGGAATTGTCATGCGCCCGCGGAAAAGATCACCGTCAAAACGGTTTACAAATCCAGCTTGAGATAATTCCTTAGGTGAAAAACCTTTTTTAGTAAGGAAACGAACAAGTGCATCGCCGCTAGTTGGCGCATAGCCTATTTTAAAGTCTTGAACAATTTTTTTACTGAGTCCACGTGTCTTGAAAACATATTCGACCGCGTGTTGATTCTTTATCAAACTTTGCTGATAATAATTTGCAGCCATTTCGTTGGCGGCCAATAGTCGTTTTTTACGATTAGCAATTTCTTGATTACCCTTGGTTTCGTACATCGATAGGTCAACACCAGCCTTGCGAGCCAGATGTTCCAAAGCGGCGCGGAAATCCATACCCTCGACTTCCATAACAAATGAAAAGATATCACCGCCCTTATTCGATGAGAAATCATGCCAAATATGTTTATCGGGACTAACGTAGAAGCTTGGTGTTTTCTCGCCAGTGAAAGGGCTGAGACCGCGGAAGTTTCGGCCGGCACGCTTAAGTTGGACGTATTCCCCAATAACGTCCTCTATATTTAGCCGCGAACGCACTTCCTCTTTGGCATCTTGCATGTCGTTTTCAATTATACCTCTGTAAAGAGATTATCCAAAACAAAACCGGATTTAGATTAAAAATAAGAGCTGATAATACCATCTTTGACTGCGATTATAATTTTGAGATTTGAAGTGATTATGGTTAAATGACAGTAGTATGTATCCAGACGATAACCAACTACCAGTAAGTCCTACTGACTATTTAAACCAGATTGCGCCTCAGCCAACGCGAAGCAAATTTGATTTACTACATCAAAAGCCATCGCGATTAGCACTAATTGGTCTTGGTGTTGCTTTTGTTATTGTCGTTATATTATCCGTTGTAGTCGGTTTAATGACCGGCAGCAGTAATGTAGAGCATTTAGCAGCAAAACTCAACAGCACTCAATCGATTGCCGTTTCTGCCACTGATAATCTAAAAGATACACAACTAAGAAAATTAAATAGCGACCTAAAACTATTCTTGACTAACACTATTCGCGATGCAACTCCGATATTTGCAAAAAGCGACGTTAAAATGGACAGCCTTAGTGCAAGCGTCACAAAAGCCGAATCGAACACGACGACGCTAGCGACCCTAGAAGATGCCAGATTGAATGCGGTTTACGATATGAAATACGCCCGCGTAATGGCCTACCAACTAGATACAGTCATTGCATTAATGCAACAGATTTACAAAAGCACCGGTAATGAAAACCTGAAGAGTTTTCTCATCTCTGCCTATAAATCGCTTGAACCAACTCAAAAACAATTTGCCGATTTTAATGCGGCAAATAGCTAGCTACTCTTCTTCGTTAACTAAATTATAACTTAATATGATGAAGCCTTTTAGCTCGTCATCCGGAACCTGACCGCTACAGATTATGGTGTTCCAATGTTTTTTATTCAGGTGCCAACCTGGCAATACTGTTTCGTAAGTTTCACGAAGTGTCTCGGCTAAAATTGGATCACATTTCAAACTTAGGCGGAGCGGATTGCTGCCATCGGCAATTAGGGCAAACATTTTTCCACCACCAGTTTCCTTGTGCCCTATTTTGTAGACTGATGTGCCTTCGCCAAACGGAAAATCCAACCATGTGTTCGGAAAACTTAATATATAATCTTCAATTTCTTTATGGGTTTTCATCTGCATGTTATCTATTCTACAGACTACTGTATGGAGGCTGCAACTGGTTAATAGTATTTTGCCAGTTTAATCGAGTTAATATACTCGCCTGTTGGTCTGGTGTGGCTGGTTTTACAATTTTATCACCGTCATTTGTTCCGACAACCCCAAACTTGTATTCAACTGTAAGCTTCTTCAGATTTTGTTCGGTTGCCGAGGCTAGACAGTCGTCTTTAAAAGTCACACATTTATTACCCAACGTTAGCCATTTTTGTAATAAAGCGTGGTCAGTATCGGTAACAGTTAATTTGACATTAATTCCCGCCGAGCGGATAACTTCGGCCGTGTCTTGTTGGTCAAACATAAAGTTACCCATTGAATAAACAATCAAATGTCCGTTGTAGCTTTCGCTAGTTTGAATCCAATGTGGATGGTCGCCCAGAACCATGTCAGCCCCACCATCGATTAAACTGCGATAGAAATCAGTTTTTATTTGGTCAGGCTCGGATTTATATTCTGCACCCATATGTGGCATAGCAATCACCGGCATATATTTACTATATTTGGTTATTTCGGCAACCGATTCTGGTGGAGGAATTCGAAAAACACCATGATAGGCGCACATGGCGACCGGTAATTTACCCTTTACAATCGTATTGTCAGTTTTTGTTACTGTCACAGGCAAACCAATAACTTCACAAATATCATCGAGTACGGTTGGATCATAATTTCCGAAATACTGAATACCGCTTTTTTCGAGTTGCTGTTTTGTTTCAGTAAAACCATCTGTACCCTGATTATCAGTATGGTTGTTGGCCAGAGTAAATGCCGTAATCCATTTGGATGCTTCAGGTAAATAACTTGGCGAACAATTAAAAGTTAAGGTCGAGTCCATTTCGGCTGATGATGTATTGATACCAGCCACCAATGGACATTCGATACCAGAAATCCAGGCGTTATATTGGTCACGATTGAATTCGTTCAATCGCGAGAAAGGATAGGAGTATTTTAGAGGACTAGCCATCGACCAGTCATTTATATAACGTCCCCAAAATGTGTTACCCAGGAACAATACATTTGATGATATGCTTTTAGGCTGCGGTTTTACTTCTAAAGTTTTGACCACGACTGGCGCATGAGTTTGCCACGTCACGACAACCGCTACGATGCCGGCAGAAAATAAGATCAAAAGACATCCCAAGATAACAAGATATAGGCTGCGTCTGCTACGATGAACCACACTTTGCATTGTTATTTTATTGTATCACTTACTTCAATTTAGCGAGGTAATATTGCAACTCTTGAATACTGCCACGAATATCATCAAGTGCTCGGTGATTATCAGGTTTAATAAATTTTGTTTTGAATTTTCCTTCGAAAAGCACTTTCCAGGCACTGACATCCAACATTCTGTAATGCAACCGTGCGTCTAATTTTGGCCATTTTTCGATAATGAATCGTCTATCAACATGGATAGAGTTTCCAGCCAGTAAAACTGGAACACCAGCTTTAAAATGTTTATCGATAAATTCCAAAAGCTCTTTTTCAATGGTTTTTGATGATTTTCCGTGCTGGTTCTGTTTTAAAAGTGCTTCCTTCGAATCAGGGTTAGCATCCCAAAAATCGGAGTTCGTTTTCATGCGTCTTTTGATATCAGACTCTTTGTTTCTTATAATTCCTTCATAAGAAGCAATCTCCTTAAAATCCCAATCCGTAACAATCGCGGCGACTTCTAGAATATAGTCATCGGATGGGTACACACTAGTCATCTCTAGATCAACCCAAAGAACGCGAGTCGGCCTAAGGTTACGGAGTTTCTTATCCATGAATTATTCTTTTTTCTTGTCGATTTTATCGAATCGAAGCAAGTGAATAATGAAATAAATTACAAACGCGATGACAACAAAGTTTATGAAGTCATTTAAGAATGTCCCATAGTGCAAAATCACCGGAACGCCAGAACTTGTTTTGCCAAGTGTCCAGGTCAGTCCAATTATGCCCTGCGCCGAGCCTAATAAAAAACCGAGCGGTGGCATTACTACGTTATCAATCAAAGATTTAACCAGCACACTAACTGCACCACCCAACACCAAGCCTACTGCCAGGCCAACTACTCCTTGAGTCCTAATAAAATCAAGAAAAGATTTTAGCTGCGAGCTTCCCACTTTGGCAATCCCACTAGGATTAACTCCTTTGAACTTCTGGGCAACTTTCATTACTTTCGGTTTAGTGACAAGTGATTTTTTCGGTGTTGGCATATTAAACTCCTATATTACGTATCTTATTATAAACTACATTTTTTCAGGCGTCGGGATTCCCAAAACCGTCAAACCATTATAGAGAACCTGGGCGTAAGCATTCACCAAATGTAAACGAATCTGTTGCCTTTCATCGCCTATGACTTTACTATTCTCATAAAAACGGTTGAAAGTCTGAGCCAACTCATATAAATATGTGCAAACATTATGAGGCGTAAATTCCAAAGTTGCAGTCTCGATTACTGATGTGTACTCTGTTAGCTTAAATAATAGACTCCGTTCGTACGAAGAATAATTATCATATGGCGGATTAAATTCGGTTGAATCAGAAGCTAGTTTCCTAATGATTGCTCTAGCTCGAGCTAGAGCATATTGCAAGTACGGTCCACTGTTGCCCTGGAGACTAACTGACTCTTTTGGCTCAAATACACTATCTGCCCCAATCCGAAATTTTAGAAAAGCATATTTAATTGCCCCAAGAACTGGCTCGTCGTTTCTGTTACCCTGTGCTATCTCATTTTCATTTGCTGTAATATCCAGTACATCAACGGCGCGTAAAAAATTACCTTTTCGGCTGCTCATTTTAACATCACCAGCAAGTTTTACATTGCCGTGTGTTATATGTTTTGTCCTAGACGATAATTCCGGCATAAACTGTTCGATACTTTTTAGAACAACTTTCATATATTCAGTAATGTCATTGCCAGTGATAATTACGGATTGGTCAAAGTGATAGTCATCCCATTTTCGAATACTAAGTCCGACATCTTTGGCTTCATATGTCGGCAAACCTTCTTTGTTCACAAAGACTCGAGTATGAAGACCATACGGCTCACCTTCAAAAATTACAGCCCCGTCACTCTCCTTGTAAACACCTTTTTCTTTTTGTTCTAATACTGTTGCAAGCCCAATCGGAGCGGTTTCACTTTCAGGGTAATATTTCTCGAACTTTGTTCCGATGCGTGCGTAAAAAGCATCAAAATAATCATAGCTCCATTGCCTGCAGGTCCAATAAATTTGTGCTGCTGGTGATTCATGATCGTTGTTAGAGTGGAATTGATACACTTTTTTGTTTAAGTCGATGATTTCAGATTTTGCCTGCTCGTCATCTTCGTATGCACGAGTACCTTCTACGTAACATGTCGCCATCCATTCTGAACGGTTATCTGCTTCGACTTCCAATAGTTTTTCAGGATATTCACCACCAAGACTTCTAATAATAGCCCACATCGTTTTTCCGACATGTAAACCAACATCACCCCCAAAGTTGACCCGATGGACTTCTCCGCCGGCATACTCAATTAGATTAGAAATCGCATCGCCGATGACACTAGTATAAAAATGGCCAACATGTAAAACTTTGAATGGATTTGGGTCAGAATATTCCGTTACTACAACTTTGCCTTGATATAAATTAGATTTCCCATAGTCCTTCGGGTTATTTATTATCTTTTCTAACTCGTCGGTAAGAAAACTGTCATGTAACCTTAGATTGATAAACCCGGGACCAGCGACACTAACCTCACTAAACAATTCATTCTCGCGTAGCTTTTCAACAAGTTGTTCGGCGATTTCTCTAGGATTTGCCTCTAGACGTTTAGCTAACTGCATAGCAACATTAGTGGAGTAATCACCAAATTGTGCATCAGGACGAGTTAATTGCACTGAAACATCAATGTTTAATAATTGACGAATAACTTCGGAAATAATTGGTGATATTGATTCCATTGATTCCATTGATTTCAGTATAGCAAAAATCATCTATAATAAGATGAATGGATTATGTATTTACTGACAGACCAATTGAGTTAGCGGCTGAACATGTGGCTGACGTTTTAAAAGAACATTTATCTAATGGTGAACGTGTTCTGTGGTTAATGACTGGTGGCTCTGGCCTAGACATCTCGGTAATTGTCAGCAAAAAACTTGAAGATACTGATTTATCAAATCTTTTTGTAACTTTAACAGATGAGAGATTTGGAGAAGTGGGTCATAAAGATGAAAATTGGCAACAATTACTAGACAAAGGGTTTGATTTAAACGGTGCAAATCTTTATCGGCCATTAATAGCAGAAGACATTGCTTCGACAACCTCGAAGTTTGCCGACTGGCTAGATGAAAAATTAGAAATCGCAGATTATTCGATAGGACTTTTTGGGCTCGGTACCGATGGTCACACTGCTGGCATAAAACCTCATAGCCCGGCCGTAACTACGAGTGGTTTGGCCGTCTCATACAAAGGTGATGATTTTGACCGTGTTACAATTGGCTTTAGCGTAATTCGACAGGTTAATGAGGTGATAGTTCAGGTATCCGGAGATGGTAAACGCAAAGTATTACACGAACTAATTTTTGATTCATTACCCTTGAATACTCAACCAGCTCAGATTCTAAAAGAAATCCCAAATATAACAATATATTCTAACAATCCAAAGGAGGAACAATCATGAAAATAGCGATTACCGGACTTGGTCGCATGGGCGGACAAATTGCAAAAAAGCTAGCCGAAAACGGTCACGAAGTCGTAGCAAATAATCGACACCCCGAACCAATCGACGAAGCTGTGAAATATGGCGCAATCGGAGCTTATGATAAAAAAGCTGTTGTTGATGCCTTCGATGGAAAACCAGTTGTTTTATGGATTATGTTACCTGCTGAGGTCATTGAAAGCGAGTTAGATGTTTGGTTAACAATGCTACCAAAAGGCAGCATTATTATTGACGGTGGAAATAGTGATTATCGAGGCGATAAGACCCGTTCTGACAAAGCAGCATCGGCTGGCTGCACCATGTTAGATATCGGTACCAGCGGTGGTGTTTGGGGAATTATTAACGGCTTCTCGATGATGTGTGGCGGTGATGAAGAATCATACAATATGGTTGTCCCAGTACTTGAAACTTTGTCTGTACCGCGCGGAGGTCATCAATATTTTGGCGAAGCCGGCAGCGGTCATTACGTTAAAATGGTTCACAATGCAATCGAATACGGCATGATGGAATCATTAGCTGAGGGCTACAGGATGTTGCACGAAGGTCCATTTAAGAATCTTGATCTGGCAAAGGCTGGCGACATTTGGCAGCAAAGCAGTGTTGTTACATCTTGGCTAAATGACTTAACTAGACAGGCCCTTCATGAAAACCCGACGCTTGATGGAGTTGCTGGAGTTGTCGCCGAATCAGGTGAAGCACGTTGGACACTGGAAACCGCTGATGAATTGGGCATTCCCCTACCATCTATCCAAGCCTCATTTGATGTACGACTGGATTCTCAAAAAGGTAAAGTAACATTTGCGACCAAACTACTAGCAGCTATGCGAAACAAGTTCGGTGGCCACGACATTAACGGCAAATTCTAACGAATTCTATATATGCAGGCAAAACCGTTGCCACTTTCACTCAGAAGACTGCGCCGGTAGGCAGCCGAACGCCACGTGCTGACCAAGGGTCACACGTAGAGTGTTCTGATGAGGGAAACGTGGCGACAGTTTTGCAATTACTTTTTTGAAGCACTTGCCTTAATGAGGCCAACAAACAATGGATGTGGTCTAGTCGGACGAGATTTAAATTCTGGATGTGCTTGAGTAGCAACGAAAAAGTCGTTTTGGATCGCCTCGACGAATTCAACTAACTTTCCATCTGGCGAAGTGCCACTAACAGTTAGACCCGATTTATTTAATGCTGATAAAAACTCCTGATTTACTTCGTAACGATGTCGGTGACGTTCTACAACATCACAAGTTCCATATAATTTTGCAATTTTTGAATTTTTCTTAAGCTTTGCAGGATAATCACCTAGTCGCAAAGTGCCGCCAGTCGATTCCTTACCAGCTTGACCTTCCATAATGTAAACAACGTTACAAAGGCATCCAGGTTCGAACTCGGTGCTATTAGCACCTTTAAGACCAGACTTTCTGGCACATGCGATGACCGCGACCTGCAATCCCAAACATAAACCAAGATACGGAACATTATTGTCCAATGCAAACCTGGCCGCAGCAATTTTTCCTTCAATTCCGCGGCTACCAAAACCGCCGGGTACGACAATTCCGTCGACTGATTGAAAGTCTTTTTTTATTGCAGTCTCGGCGTTAATCCACTTAATTTTTAGGCCGACCTTTTCATGCCAAGCCGCAGATTTCAAAGCTTCGATAACAGATATATATGTATCTTCATTATCAATGTATTTAGCAACCAGACCGACTGTTACTGTCTTTTCGTGTTTTGCGCTTTGTTGTCTAATAATTTTTTTCCATGCTGACAAATCTGGCTCATTACGAAAACCTGAAAAATCGGATAATAATTTACTCAGACTACTGGCAGCAAGTATTAGTGGCACCCGAAAAACGGTGTCGGCATTTGGCATCAATAGGACGTTTTCCTCTGGTACACCGCCAAATAAACTAATTTTTCTGGCAATCTCTTGCGGCGCTGGTTCATCGGTTCGCACCACCACAGCATCTGGCACAATTCCAAAGCCACGCAAATCATTCAAGGCATTTTGCGCAGGTTTTGACTTAAACTCTTTACTGGTATTTATAAAAGGGACATAAACAACATGAACGAATAAACACCTGTCGCGACCGACTTTTTGCGAAAACTCGCGAATGGCTTCGATGAAACTGAGACCTTCATAGTCACCGACTGTTCCACCAATCTCAACAATGTGAATATCATCGCCATCAGCCGCATCCAAGATTGCTCGTTGAATCGCTTGGGTCAAGTGAGGTACAAGTTGGACTGTTTTGCCGCCAAATTTTCCAGCGCGTTCGTCCATAATCAAATCAAGTAATAGTTTTCCGGATAATGTAGCGCTTTTTTGAGTTAGCTCAATATCTAAAAATCGTTCATAATGTCCTAAATCAAGATCAGTCTCAGCACCATCCTTAGTAACGAAACATTCACCATGCTCCCTGGGATTCAAAAGGCCCGCATCTACGTTCAGATACGGGTCACATTTTTGAATGGAAACGGTAGCACCCTTGGCCTGCAATACGGCACCGATGCTGGCTGCGGTGACACCCTTTCCTACCCCCGATAAAACACCCCCAGTTACAAATATGTATTTTTGCTTTTTAACCATGTTTGTTTTCACCTCCATGGGGTTTCATTGTAGCATGTTCTGGAACATATACGCTAGATGTAGTGTGTAATGTTGTTTATTCTACGCTAATACTAGCGTAATATCCGACCCAACAGAGTAGGGTTTGGGTGAATCTGGACTGTTCGACCAATTTTCTTGAACTGGTTGCAGAATTTTCCAACTTTCCAGCACTTCATCGCTGGTTGTGAATAGGCTTTTTCGGGTTGAAATAGCATCGACTATCACCTGCTCGTAGGCATCTGGCAATTTAGCGTCCGCTGGATAGTTAAATACCAAGTGCTGTTCTTCCAAATCATTGCTATATCCTGGTTTTTTGACGAATAGCTCGATATCGATACCCTCATTCGGTTGAATCCTGAAAACCAAGTAGTTGTTTTGGGTATCATTTGTCTTTCTTAAGCGAATGCGAATCTCGGTCGTCTTTTTATTTAGGCTCTTTCCTGCAATAAGCCTAATTGGCACCCCAGTCCATTCTGGTTGGCTGGATGTTAACTCCAGTGAGACAAAGGTCTCGACTTTACTGTCAGGATTTTGGACCTCATCACGATAACCCTCATATTGTGCACGGACAGCTTTGGCTGGATTAGCTGGTTGCAGTTGGCTTAATGCAGATAAACGCAGTTCTGGCAATTGTTCCCAAGTGAAATCAGCTGGGATGTTTAGTAGCGACAAGGCCAGAAGTTGCATTAAATGCCCCTGCACTACGTCGCGCAAGGCACCCGTTTGTTCATAAAAGTTTGCCCGTCCCTCAATCCCGATTGTCTCGAATGCAACAATATCGATTGATTCGATAAAATTGTTATTCCAAATGCTACTAAATAATGCGTTTTTGCCACGGATAGTCACGATGTTCTGCGCCATCTCTTTAGCCATATAATGATCAATTCGATAGGTTTGGTCTTCACTATAGTGAAGCTTGATGAGCTCTGCGACAGACTGCGCAGAAGCCAAATCAGTACCGAATGGTTTTTCAAACAATATCTTTACATTGGTAGTGTTCAAACCGGCACAGCCAAGCATATCAACAATGCTACCAACAGCCTTTGGCGGTACAGCTAGGTAGACCAACAGTTGTTCGTCATCCCCTAGTGCTAGATAATCCTTCAACTTAAAGTATTCGTTTTGATCGTCCAGACTCATAGTATAAACTGACAATTTGTCATTAAACAACTCTTTGTCTTTACAACTCACTAGCAAATCAGGAGTGTTAACTTCGTGCCTTGAAACGCCAATAATCGACAAGTCATTAAAGTCGCCTGTACTAATAATTTGCTCAAGCGCTGGCAACAATTTCTGTCGACCAAGATCACCTGTAATACCGAATATAAGAAGTTTTGTTTTCATATTTAAAGAGTTCGTCCAATACTTTTTAGAAAATCTTCATACGCCCATACCCTGCCTTGTTCGGCCGGAGCTTGCGAAAAATTATGCTCATCAATATATATAATTGCATGATCGGTTACATTAGCCTTGTTTACAGCAAGCTCGTACCGACTGGAAATATCGTTGAAATGAGATTTATAAGCCTGTTCCTTGGTTTCGGCGAATATTCTCTCATCTGGCGTTAACAATGTCTCCGACATATTGAACCTTTCTGTGTATTATTTAATAAGAACTTTTAGGGCTTCGTAAACTAAGAATGCTGGCCATACCATAGCTTGGAAAAAACCAAGCACACCTGCCCAGAAAGTCGTTGCGTGACCTATGAAGAATATAGCAGCGCCGATGAAACCTAGGCAGTAAACCGCTCCACCGCTAGCATTGCCCCTGCGACCGTGATGGTGCCGTTTCATCCAATAACGTTTGAAGTCTTTTTCATCGAAATCTTTACAATTTGCGCAATCTTTTTCGTCCATATTTTCTTTCATATTTCCCCTTATACTATTACTATATCACTTTCCTAATCTGCGATTAATCCACCACTTTTTAATTAGTGGTAGGCTTTGAGTTGATAGCAAGAAACCAATGGTCGGGATTAGCGCGTTCAAAAGATACAACTTAACGCCGATTACAGCGAAAACTGTCGCTGTAGTGACATATGTGATGAAGCTAATTATTGCTATGCGAAAAAGGCTAATCTCCCAAGCCTTTTCGGCTTCGACTCGCCTATTACGTTTATGAATTTGTTGAATCTCTTTTTCAATATCCATCTCAAACCCTTTCTAACTTTGTCTGAACGTCTGTAGTTATTTCTAGCTTACCATTTTTGTCGATGTAAAAATCGATTTCGCTGCGGAAGCCATATTTGCCCTCGATATAAATACCAGGCTCGTCTGTGTAGCCAACTTGACGAAGTAACGGGGTATTGCTTTTACTATGTATAACTCCTAGTTTTCCGTGACAAGATGTCGTTCCCAGGCTATGTCCGTAGGCATGTGGGACAAAATCCTGCAAGTCGGACGACATAGTTATATCTTCCATAGCCTTGCCTAATTCGCTATTCTGAATTTCTTCTCCGATAGCTAATTTATTTATGATGTGTTCAAGGCCCTTATCGCGTGATGCCAAAACTATATCGAAGCCTTTTTGAATTTCGGTGGGCACTTCCCCACCGTGCCAGGCCATCCAAGTGATATCGGCAAACGGCGCATCCATGTGGTCCATTTTTGCCCAAATATCTATCATAATAAGCGAATCAGGCCTTAACGTCAGCGCCGTTTCCTTTTCAGGAAAATAATGAACATTAGCTGTGCTTTCACGAAACGCCACAATTGGCGGGTCGTTTTCGGTAATCATGTTACTGTCATTATATTTGTCTAAAATGAACTGTTGGACTTCGTATTCTGTAACTGAACGATTTTGTCTAATAAATTCAAACGCCTCGTCCATAATTTCGCAAAGTAAAATAGCGGCAGTTTTGTGTTGCGAAATCTGTTCATCAGTCCACTGTTTTTCTGAGATTTTCTTAACCATTTTTACTTCTTTACTAGTCCATCAAATTTAAATGCTTTGTAATCCAACATATCGATACCGTTTAATGCATAAATCTGAAATGCAGAGAATATTTTCTTTTCGTCCGAGTCTAGACCCAATAGTTTTATTCCCCTTTCGACTTCAGCCATGGAACTGGATTCAATTTCTAGAAACGGTTCAAGACCAGGCATATAGTCGATGTCAAACTCAATACCATCCAGAATATACCTAATTCGACGTTTTTCCTCGATAAATTTGTCGGTGAAACCAACCGAATAAAAAATCTGCGCCGTCTTTTCGAAATCATCAACAATAATTTCAATTTCCTTCATGCCGTCGTCATTAGTCTTACCACTTTTGTCGACTTTGCTACCGTTGATTTTAGTTCCTAGCCTTTGTTTATATGTTAAGGTGATTTTGTCACCCTCATCGCGCAATCGAACCCAGGCGGCCTGTTCATTCAAACTTAAATCCGGATAGTCAAAAATTTTTACTCGATAGACCCGATTGAACTCCTTTTTAGCGCCAATTTTAACAAGCTTTTTCTCGATTTCATTGGGATTAATATCCAAGTATTTTACTTCGTATTCTTCCATATGCATCTAAACCAGAACGCTTCCGGCGTAGTAAAGATAATAAATTTGTTCACCATTTTTCGTAATGCTTTCACTACCACTAACTTCATAGAACGAATCTGTATCAGGTGAACAATCGTAAACAAAGCCATCTTTTTCCAAATGTATTGGTTTATCGCTTCTGGTTTCGGGGTTAGCTTTCAGGGCCTCACGCAAAATGTCATCGACTTCGTTTTCGGTCATTTCACCCCAATTCCCGTAGTAGCACATCGAGAAAACCGGTTTACTATCGAAATATATCGCCTCTAACCCAGTGAAGTTATTTTTGCCGGTATAATATACGTCGCGATATAACCAATCGCCATCAGCGAACTCAAGTTGGCTTGAACCCGATAAAGCCGCTACAGTCTTGCCACCATCACCAGCATAAGTTTTGGCACGTGCTTTGTATAAAAATTGCTCTAAATCGTTTTTATTCACCTTGATTCTCCTTTTTCGATTAGTTCAACCAATAATGGAAATTCGCGGTATGGCTGGTTGAACGAATCCGAGCCCATATGGCCATCGTGCATCACTATTAATTCTCCGCCCAGATGTTGCTGCATTTCACGTCCCATTTGATCGTCACAACCCCACGGGTCATTATCAGAATTTATGAAAACAAATTCGCCTGCGTGGAACTTTATTTTATCCCAATCGTATTGTTCTTGAATCATACCATTTCTTCCCCCGGGAAGCTGTTTATAGAAACCTGCGACAAGAATCGCCATCTTAATTTTTGGTTTGATATTTTCCAGAACACTTAATATTAACGCGCTGCCAGAAGAATGCCCGATGAGTACAGTTTCTTCGTCAAATTCAAGATTATTCAAAACGAAAGGCAAAGCTTCATTGATGTCTGGTTTATTCGGATTCGGCAAAGACGGAACAGTGACTTTGTACCCACGTTTCTCAAGTCCGAAAGCCAGCCAAGGAATCCAATATGCATTTGGGCTTCCACCAGTTCCGTGAAAGATAATTACATTTTTCATTTTGTCCCCTCCCGTAACCAATCAAGATAATCTTTTGAGCCATCAAGAATCTGTGATGAAATTATCTGAGGAGTTTCGTAGGAATGATTTTCCAAGATGAATCTTTCAAGTTTTGAATACAAATCTTCCGCAGTTTTAATCGTCAATTGAAACTCAGTCGTGTATTCAATATTACCCTTCCAACGATAGATACTTTCAACTTTTCCAATCGAGCAGCAGGCGCCTAATTTCTTTTCAAGAATCATTTGTGACATTTTATGCGCTTCCTCGATATTATCAAAAGTCGTTATTACCTCAATAAATTTAGTCATTCAGATACTCCTTCAACCTCTCAAAAGCAATTCTGCGCATACTAAGTGAATTCTTTTCTTCAAAATCCATTTCACCAAAAGTTTTGTCGTGACCGGATGGTTTAAAGATTGGGTCCCAACCAAAACCAGTGCCGGCAGGTCTTACAATTTCGCCTTCAATAACACCTTCGAAGAACTCGATGTGTTCGGCATCTTTTGCATAACCAATCAATGTTTTCGCCTGCGCCTTATTGTTGCCTAACTTTTCAGCTAGATTATACAAACCGTCATTCCCAATAGTTTTTAAAAACCATTTAATTAATGGCCCTGGCAACCCGTTTAATCCATCAAAATATAATGAGGTATCCTCTACTATCAACTCGCCATCTTTATGCTTCAGGCCCTCCAATAACTTGGCTCGAATAATAGCATGCGCATCAACATCTTGGATTTCAGGCAAATCAACATCATAGCCTTCGATACCATTGATTATCGATTTTGCTTCTGATAGTTTTCCGATGTTGCCAGTAATAAAATAGATCATTTTGTCTCACTTACTGAAGTTTATTATAACCTAATCTATAACTCTGAATAAGAAATTACCAACAAATGAGAAGCGCCCGCAAGGGGCGCTTCATTGAAGTGCTCTCCTTTCGGGCGCGATTGTGTTTATCCGTAGAGGGACGCCAGGACGTCCTGGAACTCTGAAAGAAGATTCTGGGCTATCCGTAAGTCCCTCTCTTCGACCGTCTCGTCGTGCTGGACTGCATCGGTTGCAGGCAACTCTTCTTCGCAGATAGAACTGTCCGCAATCAGCAGGTCCTCATCTGGTGGGAAGAATGTCTCTACCCTACTACGAGCCTTCTTCTCAATTCTCCGCAGAGTGGGCTCGGGCAGTGAGTATTGTTGTAGCTCACGTACCATCTCGCCCTCCGAGAAGCGGTGCTTCGTGCCAGTGGTTATAATTGCGACCATCTGGCGGTTGTGTGGATCATCAGACCTAGTGTAGAACAACACTTGTCTTACACGTACTAGCGAGTCCATGGCAATCCTTCCGTGGCAGGTTGGTTTGTTGTCGCAACAAACCGAATAGGACAAACACAATATATTACTATACAATACTTCGGTACGTAGGTCAATAATTATTTGGCGAAGAGGGAGGGATATCGGCTGAAGCCTCTTCCGCTTGCTCACAAAAATATGTAAACGCATTTTTGGCTCACTACGCTTCACTGTCCCCTCGATTGCGCCAAATAAATTTGTCGCTCGAGGGTTCGAGCCACTCCCGCCCATCAAATTAAAAGCCGACCAAAAAAGGTCGGTTTTTAATTTGGCGGAGAGGGAGGGATTTGAACCCTCGATGCCCTTGCGAACATACTACCTTTCCAAGGTAGCGCACTAGACCACTATGCGACCTCTCCCCGATTTATATATTATACCAGCTAGCTTTGAGCAATTTCTTTTTTCAGTTTTTCAATTAATTCGACCGGCATAGGATTAACGTTATTCAAAATGGCCAAGTATATTCCGACAAAATCTGCCAGAATACTTCCCCACAGCAACTGTTTAATTGCGGAATCACCGACTAAATTAATCTCTGTCGCTTTGGGCCTTTTACCACTTAGCAAGCGATCAGTAATCTCAAAACGCCGTAAGATTTTAGGATTTTCAAAACTACTAACTATATCAAAAACTGCAAATGGCTTTTCAACAGGATGTGACGTCCAACCGATAAATTCGTTGTGATTCGCTTCTGGTAGTTCGTTCCAAAATGCCATATTCTTGGCATTTTCATTAATGCTAATTTTCCATTTATAAGCGACCGGCGCAGTTAAGGTGCCACTATAAAAAACAGCCGTTTTACCAACTATTTTTTGAGCCAACTGTTTAGCATAGTTTTGTTCAGTTGGAATATTAGCTAACCATTTGGAACTTTCGCCCTTAATCCAATCCGAAGTGCTACTAATATCATCGAGCCGTTCGTTCGATATAACATTGAAATTGACTAATATTTTAACTAGTGCGCGTAAGTCATCGATAACAGCCATGCGTGGTTGTAGCCCTTTTGGAAGTAAGGCGCAAGTAATTTGGTTCTTGTCAGCTTTTTCGAGAAGACTACCGCCAGATGTCAAGACAGCGATTTGGGCACCTCGCGCCATGGCTTGATCAAGTGAACTGAGTGTTTCTTCGGCATTACCCGAATAACTACTTAAAATAACTAGCGTGTTGTGAACGACGTATTCAGGTAAATCATATGACCTAAAAATTTCAAATGGTAAACCTAGCTCTGTTTTCAGCCAATTTTTAACAAGTAATGCGGCCAAAGCTGATCCGCCCATGCCAGCAAAAACAATGTTACGGATTTCTCGATTGTCATGGTTAGGATTACGTATCTCGACTTCATATTTTTCTTGTTTGTACTGTTGGCTTACCACTTCAAGCGCCCCGTCCGGGTCGCGCTGTTTAAGTATATTTGCATCATCGAGCATAAGCGCCCACTTCCTTGCTGTGATATATATATCTATGATACAGTATTTATAGAATAAGTATAAGCATTAAAATCAGGGGTGGGAAATGGACGATACACAACCGCAAACAGCTAAACCAATTAGCGACGACCAAGAACTTGCAAAAGTATTGGCTGGCGTGTCTAAAGATTCAGACAATTTAATGTACGAAGAGACTCCTGCAATTATCCCAGATTCACAACCAAGTCAAGATTCTGCACAACAGATGCAAACTCCTCCAGTACCTTCTGTTGAGGCCTATGTTCCACCAGCAATGAATCCTACGTCAGATGCCAATAGCGGTGATTTAGATGATATTAAAAAGGATGCACTGACTGAACTACGACCACTTGTCGACAAACTAGACTTAGAGCCCGAAGAAAAATTTGACACATATTTATTGCTGATCCGTTCTACAGATGACAAAGCCTTGATTGGGCCAGCCCATGCTGCAGCCCGAGCTATTCCTGATGAAACTAGACGAGCTCAGGCATTACTGGACATCATCAAAGAAATTGACTACCTGTCTAGCCCACAGCAATAATCGACAGTATTGCTTTCAGATTTCGAAGTTTTCGTATTTTCCACATTTGAAGTTACAATAGGTTTAATGACAGTTCGTTTTGCATCAAAACCAGAGATTGAAAATTGGGACGAGTTAATTCTCTCTAATCCTGATAGCGGCAACGTTTTTGCTAGTTATGAGTTTGCTATGCAAAAAGAGACTGGTGGGTACAGGGCATACTTTTTAATAGTCGATGACCTGGCAGTCACCGTACTAGAAAAAAATGCTATTGGACTAGGGAAATTTTGGTACTTACCAAAGGGGCCAGAAGTTATTTCGTCAGAAAAGCTATGGCCATTACTAAAAGAACTCGGTGATTTTGCGAAAAAACACGGTGTATTCGCAGTCCGCATAGAACCCGAGTTACCGATTGGCGAGCAGACAGTTTTCGCTAAACATGGTTTGATAAAATCAAAGCCAATTATCCCAAATCCCTCAACTATTACCTTAGATACCAGCAAAGATTTAGACACAATCCTAATGGGCCTTCCTCAAAAAGGTCGTTACGCAATAAAAAAAGCTGAACGCGACGGAGCAACGACTGAGCTTGTACAATCAACTGACCAGAACTGCAAAATAATGTATGATTTGCTTTCGGAAACAGCCGAAGGCCAGTTCGGCATACGAAATTATGAATATTTCCGCACGTTTTGGCAACGGTTCGAATCTGCCGGTTACGGCCAACTGTTCTTTGCTTACCACGACAACAAAGTCGTCGCTGGAGCCTACGCCATGGCTTTCGGGACAAAAAGTACCTACAAAGATGGTGCTAGCGTTAGACAACGCACGATATATGGAGCCAGTCACATATTGCAATGGCGTGTCATTGGATGGGCGAAGTCACGTGGAGTAGTAATTCACGACTTTTGCGGTTCACCACCCAGTGACGAAATAAACAATCCCGATCATCAACATTACGGCATCGGCTTGTTTAAAACAGCTTTTAACAAAACCGTCACTGACTTTGTCGGGTGCTACGATTTGGTATTAAACTCAACAAAATACAGGATTTGGACAAATTTGGGCGAAAAAGTCGCCCAACGCCTTCACTATTACAAGCATCACGATTCATACTACTAGATAGTTTATAAAATTAAGACTTAAGAAGTTTTCGAGCGATTTCGATTTCGTTCCATGGATGCGCACCGTCAGCACGCTCGATTGTTTTTTCGTGACCCTTACCTAATAAAACAACTGTATCATCGGGCGAAGTTGGGCGACTAAACGCAAACTTGATTGCCGATTCACGATCAAGAATAAGGAACAAATCTTTATCGACAACCTTACCAGACTTCTTTGCGCCGTCCGCAATTTGCTGCAAAATCTGATTTCCATCGACGTCGCGGTCGTCTTCCTCGGTTAAAATAACTTCATCGCTATATTTTCCAGCAATCTCGCCTTGAACCGCGCGTTTTGATTCGTCACGACGTCCAGCTGACCCAAAAACAGTAATCAACTTTCCTTTAACAACCGGGCGTAAACTTTCGAATAAACGCTCGAAGGCATCCGGTGTCGACGCAAAATCAACAATTACTTTAAATTTTTGCCCCTCATCAACTACCGTCATACGGCCTTCAACGCCAGTTAGTGAACTAACACCGTGTTCGATTTGTTCTTTCGTCAAACCAACTTCCCTACCAACCGCTACGGCCGCCATTGCGTTACTAATATTAAAATCGCCAGGTATGTTAACTTGAATGTCGTAGGTTTCGTCATCGATTTTAGCTTTGAAAGTTGACTTGCTGGATTCAGCCATGATTTCAGTAGCCTTAAGCTCGCCACTGTTGATTCCATATGTTACAAATCTCGGGACTAGACTAGTGAATTTATTTACATTTGGATCATCGCCGTTAGCAATACCAAATTTGCGACCATACTTTGAAGCAATTTTAAACAAACGCGCTTTTGACTGCAAATAATTTTCAAAAGTACCATGGTAGTCCAAATGATCATTCGTGACATTCGTCATAACCGCAATTTCGTAAGGAATGCCCCAAACTCGATGCTGAGCTAATGAATGACTAGACGTTTCGAGGACAACCCACTGCACGCCAGCCCTTTTAAAATCACGTAAATGTTTTTGCAAAACACCAGATTGGGCAGTTGTGATGTGTTCAATTTGTTGGTGTATGTCATCACCGATGCCATAAGCCACTGTGCTAAGCATGGCAACTGGCAGTCCTGCTTCGTGCAACATTTTTTCAATCATAAATGTCGTAGTCGTTTTGCCATTTGTCCCGGTTACACCGATAATATGCATCTTTTTAGAAGGAAAACCATACCAAATATTTGCAACGACCGCTTCAATCAAATGACCAAAAGGCTCGATTTGCCTAAACAAATTTGTCGGAATCAGTTTTTTTACTATTGTTCGGAAATTAGTCATGTAGTTATTATACTAGACCTTCAAATCTCGCTTATTAAACGCCGAGAAGGCCGTAGCCATCAACACAGAAATAATGACGAGCGACAAGATTACATAAACTAAATCCAGATGCCCGTCATGGATTAAAATACTCGCATCAAAATACTTGAAAGGTGTAAAGTATTTCAGAAAATCTAATTTCGCATTCAAATCAATTACTACCCAAATAATGTACGTTCCAAGTAATATTGTGGTGGCCACAATTGATGGCAGTTTTGGATTTTTGAAATAACTGGCTAATGCCACACCAAGTGCAAAGAATAATAATTGCATAATAAACAGACCGGTCATCATCATTGTAATCGTTCCGTCGTTCAGGAAATTATTGGCGAAGGCTGCGACCATTATTATTGAACTAAAAAGTGTCACTATATTTAGAACAATGATATTTACTAGACCAGCTAGAATTTTTTCTGTAATAATTCGCAGTCTCGTTACTGGTTTTGGAAATAAAAATTCACTGGTTCTATCGCGCTCTTCTTTTGAAATTATTTCCGCACCCAACATGGCTGCATGGATAGTCGCAGTTAGTTGGATGTATAGATATAAAACTCCAAAATAACCAATAATTGTCGCAAGGTTCAGACCCTGAATGCCAAGAATGGCTAGTACCGGTTTTGGAAACGAAGCAAAAACTAGGTTTGCATTCTGACCGCCAGTGCCAAGTGCGCTAAATTTTGCCATACCAGACGCAACCAACAGAATCATAGCGATTGACCAACCTAACAATCCCTTCCAATGCGCCTTTAATTCACGGAAAAATATATTCATAAATAACCTAGGCCGCAGCCTGAATATCCTTTCGAAGATAAATGATGTAGGTCGCTACAATACAAACGACGACAAATATAGCCTCTGTCGCGACGAACTTCCAGTCGTAGCTATTGTTGGCTAACATGTACGAAATATCAAAGTATTTGAATGGTGTGATGTATCGTATAGCTTCCGTGCCGATAACACTGTCTAGTAACCCAACAATAAAGAAACTAAACACAATTGGTAGCGAGTACGCCAAGACCGTTTTAATTTTTGGTACTAATACTGAAACCAAATAGCCAAGTGCCAAGAAAAATATTTGGATAAAAATCATAGTACTTGTAATCAACAAAAACTTGTTCGTGTCGAAAGGCGCGGCCGTAAAAGCCTTGGCTGATAAGTATGATGACGTTACAAATACGATATTTGTCATAACAAGTATAGTTAAAGCTGCCAGCAGCTTCGATGTCAAAACTTTCACCCTCGAGACTGGCTTGGACAATAAAAAGTCAGCAGTTTTACCGGCAACTTCCTTTGACAAAATACCAGCGCCAAGGTTCATTGCCTGAATCGCCCCCACCATCCACATATAAGTTAGCAAATATCCGTAAAAACCAAATACTGTGAAAAATATATCAAGTTTTATACCTAAAGCTGCGCGAACAGCCGGAGGAAAACCTTCCAAAATTTTTAGTGAACCCGAAACATCCTTCGCGAAGGCTGGTAACAGTGACATGTATGCAAAAATACCGAAACCGAACACACACATCCAAATAATTGCAGATCGTCGGTAAAATTTTAACTCTTGTTTATAAATATTCACGATTGCTCCTATTTGTAGTAATGCATAAATATTTCTTCAAGGTCCGGCTCTTCAACTAGCAAGTTCGTCAGATTAAGACTGGAAATAATTTTGGTTATCTCGTTGATATGACCTTTATACAAAAAACTAACAGAATTTCCGGTTATAACAAAATCACTAATCCCCTTCAGACCAGTAAACCGACGCTTATCAAGTGGCACAGCGGTTTCTAATTTGAAGCGTTTATGTGTGTCTTCGGCCAAAGTACTAATTTTATCGACGCGAATAATCGTGCCGTCTTTGATAATGGCGACGCGGTCACAAAGTTTTTGAACTTCACTCAGAATATGTGACGAAAATAAAATCGTGGCACCTTTTTTATTTTCTTCGCGCAAAAGATTAAAGAATCTTTGCTGCATCAAGGGATCAAGACCACCGGTTGGCTCATCCAAAATTATTAGTTTTGGTCCATGTAATAAACCCTGGATGATTCCAACTTTCTTTTTGTTACCGTACGATAGGTCATCTATTTTTCGACCCAGATCTAAATCTAGGTATTTTGCTAGTTCCAAAATCCGCTTGGCGATTACTTTTTTGTCTTTTTTATAAAAGCTAGCCGAATATTTCAGTAGGTCAATGACTTTCATATTGTCATAGTAAAAGACCTCGGAAGGAAGATAGCCGATTTCTTCTTTGATTTCGGAACCGAATTTTGTGATGTCTTTGCCAAAAACTTTTGCGCTACCACTGGTTGGGTGAATTAGGCCTAGCAATGTTCGAATAGTTGTTGATTTACCGGCTCCATTCGGGCCTATAAAACCAAAAATTTCACCTTCATGAATATTCAGATCAACATTTTTTATGCCCAGCGATTTACCATAATATTTAGTTAATTTTTTGGTTTCAATAATATCCACTTCAGTCCCCAAAGATTAAATCATTACCTCTAAATAATAGCCCTAAACGTAATGATTATCAATCTTAGTCACCAGCGTGCTATTATGCTTATAGTTATATATTAACGAAAGGCATAGAAATGGACGAAGAACCAACATCGAACGAGGGTGATTATCCGTCACCACAAGTCCCATTTACAGAAACCGAGCCGAATTCAGATTCGGTAAAACTACCAGAAACACCGTTTGTAAATTCGCCCAGGCCAGAGCTTAATATCCAGCCGATATCTGATATTGTGAAGCCCCAGACCGAACTAGTAGAGTCAGAGCCTGAAACAGATACAGTCTATCAAAGCCACCGACCTGACGCCCACCAGTACAAAGCCACAGTTCCAGCTTTGAAAACTTCTGAGCCAGAGGAAAAGGCAGTCGCTGAAACCAGTACCCCAGGTTTAATTGTCCTACAGTGGCTAACCTATACATTCTGGGGATGGACGGTGTTGGCAATGTCGGTTCTCGTCATAATTGTCTTGACGTTCTTTTTTGATAAAAACCTGAGTGTCGGCGACTCGCCACTCTATAGCATGGCCGCAGTTTTGGTACTATTACCGATTTCAGTTATCTGCGACTTTCTATTTATTAAACGCGAACCATTGCATAAGACCGGCGGTGCCTCGCTTGTAACAATCGTTCACGCTGTGATTTTTGCCCTATTCGGTATTGGCGCCCTAATCAGCGTCGTGTTCTCGCTAGTAACATTGATGATTAGCGCCTCTGGCAGTGAAATGACTCAGATATCACTATACGGTGGGCTGATAATTGCGGTATTATTCGCTCTTATTTTCTTACGAACCATTCTGCCAAAGTTCCTAGTTAAATTCAGGACTGCCTTTGTAATTTTGATGGTCGTTGTTGTAGGTGTTATTTGCGCTTTCAGCATTTTCGGGCCAGTCAACGAAGCAAAACTTACTCGTAACGACAAATTAATTGTCGCAAACCTATCAACAGTCAACGAAGCAATCGCAACCTACGCAAATACTAAATACAGCCTTCCTGCCGACCTTGGTAGCTTGAAGCTAACTGGTGATGCTAAAAAACTAGTGACTGATAAGTTAGTGGTTTATAGCAAAGACCCAACTCCGTTCGGAGCCAGCGCGGACTATTCGACTTATTATTACCAACTGTGTGTAAATTACACAAAGGCCGATACATACCAAAGTTCATATAGTAGTGGCTCGAATTACACCTCAGATGACGGCTATTCAGATTACTTGTCAACTTACGGCCACGGCGCTGGTAACACATGCTATAAACTCAAAACCACAGACTATGGCAACATCAACCCTACTCCAATACCTATGACCAACGCCAAGAAGTAAATCAGTATATACAGTTGCTGTTCTATTCCCACCTCAAATAAACTATAATGTTTATGATTATGTTCAGAAAATACTCAGGTAAGATGTATTGCTTCTCACCACCTGTAATGTTGGCAACCTTCGTAATCGAGTTTGTCCTGGCTTTCTACACGCTGTGGCGATATAAATTGACCCCAGTTACACGCATAGCCTTCGTTATGATGATTTCCCTAGGCGCCTTCCAATTGGCGGAATACATGGTCTGTGGAGGCTTAGGTTGGTCACATATCGAATGGTCAAGATTCGGCTATGTGGCGATTACGCTACTGCCCGTCCTAGGAATCCATATGTTAGTAAAATTAGCCGACAAAAAAGCCCCGTGGCTAGTTGCCGCAGCCTACGTCACCTGTTTCGCATTCGTCGCTTTCTACTTATTTGGTCCTGGCGCCATCAACGGTCAGGCCTGCTATCCAAATTACGCAGTCTTCTATACGAACCACGACATTTCGCAGCTGTACTCGGCCTATTATTACGGCTGGCTGATGATTGGCATCTACTTGGCCTGGCATTGGGGCAATGAACAGCCAAAAATTAGAAACACTTTGCGGGCTATGATGTTAGGCTACCTGGTTTTCCTAGTTCCAACCACAGTATTTAATATTATCGATCCAACAACCCTCAAGGGCATTCCGTCGATAATGTGTGGTTTCGCCGTCCTATTGTCACTGGTCGTCGTCTTCGGTGTCCTACCAAAAAGCACAGAAAAACGCTAAATAACTCCATAACACCTTTGCAAGGTCCGTCCTCAACAAAGATAACTACTTTTTTAAAACATTTTGTGAGTGTGGTATCTTTTCTAACGAGACATACGTTCGCAATCAGCCAACTCTAATAATAAGTTCATAAACGCATATTTTTTTTGCGCAACTGTTGTATAATGACACCATCCAGATTAAACAGTAGGGATATAGCTATAGAAAAGTTCACTACAGGCATAATCACAGCGCTTATGACACCAGTCATTATATTGAATTTCCTAGCTGGTATTGTCGGCGGCATATGGCTTATGGCTACTGGACAATGGCCACTTTTTATAGGTGGCCTTGTATACATGTTCATTGGAGCTAATATTATAGGAATCCTTATATTGCCACAGCTATTAATAGCAATGCCCGCAGTGTACTTTACCGAGAAAAAGAATTATTTCATGCTGGTATTATTTAGTTTACTCAGCGTGGCATACTTATATACTTTAATAGCAGTTTCTAGCTATTTGGTATCCAACTTAGCACTTAATGGATTGGGTGATAACACAACGCCACTGTGGGCTAGTCTACTATGGCTATATGCCGTAGTTTTATCACCTTGGCAGTATATGGCTTCTAAGGAACGAGATAATGAGTCTACCGGCACTACTACGTTTGGCATAGCATTTGGGTTGTTTATACTAATTTTATGTATAGGTTTGTTCGGTATGACGCTCAATCAGGCTTTTCCAATATTTGTCATTACATTACTAATCCCTCTGATTTTCCAGATGACCCTCTTAATAAAAATGACGGCGTCGGAGCGGAATGAATTTCAAGACGATAAGATTATTGAGATTGAGACGGAGAACGAAAACAAGCGAAGCTGGAAGGACCTTGAGTAATGGAATTACCAAACGCACAACATCGTCAAAAATATGTAGACTCCGTAAGGGCGGTTGAAGAAGATATTAAACGTGCCACAAAAGATAATGACGTATCCGACGTAGATTTACAATTTGCTCAAGAGCAACTAGATGTTTTAGCTAAGAAATACCAAAATAATAAGGAGATAGGCTCAGCTAAGTACAAGCTTTATGAACTACAGGCATTCATACATTATTTCAACCATAAAGACGACAAAGCTTTAGAATTCATCAATAGTGCAATAGACATTAAAGGTGACACGTATCCGAAAGCAGAAAAACTCATAGATAACTTGTCGTCTAATCCGCGGGAGAAAACCCCTAAACAGTTGGACGAACCCAAGTTAACAAAAACCGAGAAACGAAAGAAATTTATAGGTTTAGAGGGTTGGCTAGCTTGGTTTATCGTAGGTCAGTTTCTGGCAATAATAATTACGGTTTCAAGGTTGTTTTCTGGTGGATTGATGCTATCATACTCTGACGTAAACGCTCTTAATGAGTATAAGGTAGGCCTAGGCGACACGCTACAAACAATCACGGGCATAGAAAACTTAATGATTTTCATATACATAGCCCTTGTCATAGCTACACTGATATTACTATTCCGTAGACGGAAATTGGCAAAGCCATTCGCTATTGCGATGTTAGTTTTCGTTGCTATATATGGAGTCTTGGACTATGCCGCTACATCGTCTGTCGTCAACTCATCAGGACTATCACAATTTGCAGGGATGCAGCCTATATTAAGCAAGATTGCGGGCGATGCAGGGAGAAATATATTTGCTGCATTCATATGGGTGCCGTATTTTCTCAAGTCTAAACGCGTTAAGGCAACTTTGACTAAGTAGTAATGGCGAACAGTATAGACAACCGCCCTTGGATTTACACTACAATAGCCGTCATTATCGGTATCGTACTTTGGGTTACAATGGCGTCATCTAATTCTGGCTACATACACATCAAGTATCGTGATGATACCGTAAATATATCTGCAAGTAATTTTGAGTATTTGAATAAATCAGATTCGACAGTGGGTGGTGCATGGTACGATACGAACGAGAAGTATATGATTATAAAACTAAATGACACGTACTACCATTATTGTAATTTCTCAAATGATGAGTGGAGCGGACTTAAGGTGTCAAATTCACTTTATACGTATTATCAGAGCAACATAAAAGGCAGCTACGATTGTCGAGTGTATCACGTTCCAGCCTACTAATGAGCAGTTAAGAAAGAACAGGTATTATCTGTTGTAAGGACGGACCTTGCAATAAGGTTTATATAAGTATTTTGTAAGCTTTTAAGGTATTTATGCACGATTCGGGGTGGATTGCTTCGATATGGTAGAATATAACAGATGAAAGTACTGGGAATTGAGACTAGTTGTGATGAAACTGCGGCGTCGGTTGTTGAAGACGGACGTGTTCTTTTAAGTAACGTCGTTAACTCGCAAATTGACATTCACGCCGTTTACGGTGGAGTTGTACCCGAGGTCGCCGCTCGTAGCCATATCGAGGTTATCAACCCAGTTATCAACCAAGCCCTGGCAGATGCAAAATTAACCTGGGATGATATTGATGCCATTGCCGTAACTTACGCCCCGGGCCTGATTGGATCATTATTAGTCGGCACACTTGCCGCCCGAACACTGGCGGTCTTAAAAAACAAGCCTCTCTACCCTATTCACCATGTCGAAGCCCATGTTTATGCGAATTTCTTGAATGAAAAGATACCCGAATTTCCAATGCTGGCATTAATCGTCAGTGGTGGGCACTGCCAATTGGTCTTATTTGAAAATCACGGAGCTTATAAATTGCTTGGTCAAACCTGTGATGACGCTGTGGGAGAAGCTTTTGATAAAGTTGCTAAAATCATCGGACTCCCCTACCCTGGTGGGCCATCAATCGCCAAAGCCGCCCTTCTGGGTAATCCTCTAGCCTATAAATTGCCCAAAGCAAAGATGGAAGGTGCTTACGACTTCAGCTTTAGTGGCCTCAAGACCGCGGTCTTGAGGGCTGTTCAACGTGAAGTTGGTGTAGACTTCACTTTCCCATCACATCAACTGGCAGAGCGCCTAAACGATCAACAACGAAATGACTTTGCTGCCAGTTTCCAACACATCGCTGTCGAAACACTCGTCGACAAAACCGAAAAAGCCTTCAATGATTTTAATCCTGCATCTGTTGTTATCGCCGGAGGCGTGGCCGCCAATCAAGAACTGCGCCGTGTTTTATCCGAGCGCATCCCTGTTAATATCGATTATGCGCCAATGAATTTATGCACCGATAACGCCGCCATGGTCGCAACATTAGGATACTATTATGCACAGAAAAAGCAGCCGACCGACCCCTTCGATTTAGAAGTTATGCCAAGTTTATCAATGACAAAAACCATTTGGAACTTAACTAACGCTTAAATATCTTTTTAATTCTGCGGGTAATTGACTTAGCAAAAGGTAAGATTACGCTGTAGAACCCGTAAAACATCGACAGTTTCTTATCAAAAGTTCCAGCCAGTTCAGTTTCTTCGGCAGTCCAGCCTTTTTTGAAGGTTGTGACTCCCCCTTCCAGCAATCCACCGAAGTCATAACGAGTTAATCCCCACTCTTTGCACTTGCGAATGGCGTACCATTTAAGAGCATAATTAGTGCGTAGCTCTTGACCAGCTTCATTCATACCACCGTAAAGCTCAAAAGCCGTGTCGGCACTGATTGCTAGCCACAAAAATGATACCGGTTGTTCGTCAACATAGGCCGCAAACACCTGTGAATGGCTGGCTAATTTACTAAACACGTCGTAATAATACTGATCATCATGAACATTAAATTTGGCTTTTTTAGCAGTGGCGTGATAAATCGCCAGACATTTATCCAGGTCTTCCCTACTGCGAACCTTTTCGATTGAAATGACTTCACTGGCCGACTTACGGATGTATTGCCTGGTTTTTTTAGCCATATCATTCAATAATTCGGCATCTGTTTTGATCAGATTCAGAATAATCGTTCTAGGTGGTAAAATCCGATTCTTTGACCGTTTCCAGCCCTTTGGAATAGCATATTCCACACTGTCAGGTTCAATCGATAATGCAACTGAATGATGGTTTCTTTTCACGTAATCTGCCACTAAATCCAGAAGTTCAGTTTTGTTGGTTTCGTCAACTACTGGTCCGCGCGGAACATAGGCAATTGACCTGAGTGGCCAAGGCAAATGCCGAATCAACACCTGAGCCGCGCCCATAATTTCATCTTCATCACTCAGTAGTAATAAGCGCTTAGCTTCCCAGCCGTGAACCGACTTTACATCTCCCCAACCCCATAACTGTAATGGATGACCACCATTTTCCAGGACATATTCATCCCAGTCTGGTTTGCTTTGACACTGAATCAGTTTCATCGTTTAGCCCCCAAATCAAAAATCATTATGTTGCCATTATACAACTTATTCTTGTCTGTTGTATGTGGTATAATACTAGGTGAAAACAAACACGTGAAAACCGGGAATTTTTTCAGGGGTCAATAGGTACTCCCTGGGTGGATTTAGTGTTTTTCACGTGTAAATATAATCATTGGATATTCAAATCATACAGATATGAAACTAGCAAAAACCTACGACCCAAATCAGTACGAGCCAGACATTTACGAAATGTGGGAAACCAGTGGCGCGTTTGAACCGACAGGAGTAGGGGAGCCATTCTGCGTTATAATGCCGCCGCCAAACGCCAATGGCAACTTACATATCGGACATGCCCTAGGTAATGCCATTGAGGATATTCTTACTAGATACCATAGGATGAAAGGTCACGATTCTATATATATTCCAGGGGCTGATCACGCCGGTTTCGAGACCTGGGTTGTTTACGAGAGATTACTTGATGAACAGGGTAAAAATCGTTTTGATTTTTCGCGCGAGCAATTATATAGCCAGGTTTGGAACTTTGTTGACCAGCAACGCGGCAACATGGAGCTACAACTCCGTGCCCTTGGCGCTAGTGCCAGCTGGAAAAACCTAGTCTTTACCTTGGATAAAAAAGTTATCGACACTGTCTATGGCACATTCAAAAAAATGTGGGATGATGGCCTGATTTACAGAGGTGAACGCATCGTCAATTACAGCACCAAATACCGAACCAGCTATGCCGATATTGAAGTTGAGCATCGAACAGAGAAGGGGACATTGTGGCAAATTGCCTACCCAACTTACGATCGTATTGGTGAAATTATTATCGCCACTACCCGTCCAGAGACACTTTTCGGTGATGTTGCTATTGCCGTCCATCCGGATGACAAGCGCTATAAGGACCTAATTGGCACCCGAGTCCTACTACCGCTGACTAACCGTGAAATTCCAATCATTGCCGACGAATATGTCGACCCTAACTTCGGTACAGGTGCTGTAAAAATTACACCAGCGCATGATCCTAACGATTTCGAGATGGGCTTGCGCCATGACCTGAAGCGTATTCAGGTAATTGACTTCGACGGCAAGATGATAAATGTTCCAGCCGGTTTTGAAGGGTTGACTGTCGAAGTTGCCCGCAAGAGGACTTTGGCAGCCCTCGAAGCCGAAGAGCTTATCCGTGGTAAAACCACCATTGAACACGCTGTTGGCTATGACTACAAGAGTGGCTTGCCGATTGAGCCTTTAGTTAAAGAACAATGGTTCGTCAAGGTTAAACCCCTGGCTGAACGCGCCAAAAAAGCTGTTGCCGACGGAGTAATCTCATTTGTTCCGGCAACTGGTAAACGAAATCTGATGAATTATTACGATAATCTGCGTGACTGGAACATTTCGCGACAGATTCCTTGGGGCATCCCGATTCCGGCTTTCCAAAACGTTGATGATCCAGATGACTGGATATATAACACCGAAGTTGATGAAAAAGTCCTAGAGATTGACGGCAAGACCTACCGCCGCGAAGAAGATACCTTTGACACCTGGTTTTCAAGTGGCCAATGGCCATTTATTACGACTGATTATCTGGAAAACGGCGAACTATCCAGATTCTACCCAAATACCGTCATGGAGACCGGTGGCGACATCTTGTACGCCTGGGTTGCCAGGATGATTATGTTGGGACTTTATGTAACAGATAACGTGCCTTTCAAGAATGTCTACCTTCACGGCCTAGTTTTGGACGAAAAAGGCAAAAAAATGAGCAAAAGTAAGGGCAACGTCATCAATCCGATGGATGCCATTTCAGAATACGGCTCTGACGCTCTTCGTTTGGGATTGATTGCTAACCGTAGCGCTGGCCAAAACCAAGCCTTCAGCGTTAATAGGGTAGTCGCCGGCCGAAATTTCTGTAATAAATTGTGGAATATTGCCCGATTTACAGAGGACAAACTAGGTGAGGGTTATCGCATCAGCGAGCCAGAACCAAAAACATTGGCTGACCATTGGATAATTTGTGAGCTTAACAATGCCATTGCTGATATCGATGGCAAAATCGATACCTACCGCTTGGCCGAAGCTAGTGATTCAATGTACCACGCCATCTGGGACGACGTAGCCGACTGGTATGTCGAAGCCAGTAAATTACAAAACAACCGCTCGATGCTGGCATGGGTTTTGGATACCAGCTTGCGCCTAGCCCATCCGTTTGCCCCATTTGTAACCGAAACTATCTGGCAGACCCTATCTTGGCATAAGGAATTGCTAATAAAAGCGACTTGGCCAGAGCCAATTGCTTGCGACGAGATTGCCGCCGCTGAATTTGGGCGATTAAAACACCTAGTAACAGAGGCCCGATTCGTAACCAACGAGTTACCTGGCAATAACCGTTATGTGTTGCTGTACCAAGATGACAGCCTGATTGCTGATAACACCGAATTAATCAAAAAACTTGCCAAATTAAAAGACGTTTCAGAGGTTGATGTGCCTCGCGGTTTGCGCCTGGCTAGCAGCGGTCGCCAGGCTTGGCTAGATATTTCGACCAGAACCCTGTCCGAGCACCAGACCAATCTGGAAATCCGCCTGGCTGAAGCCTTTGAGGAAATCAAGGCACTTGAAGCCCGACTAGCCAATGAAAATTATGTCGCTAAAGCACCAGCCCAGCTGGTTGATGAGTCGCGCGAATTACTAGAACAAAAACAGGCGCTGGTTGGGCGCCTGCAGCACGAATTAGAAATAATTAGCAATAATTAAGGCTTGTCGTTACCGAAACTTTCGCCGACAAGTCGTCCCTGGGCGATATGTTCATCTTCATCGCTCTTCCGTGTCTGCGCAAGAGGAAGTTGTGACGACATACTGGCACTGCTACCAGTAAACCAATTTGTGGCTATATCAGGGGTTGTACCATTCTCGGATAAATCGATTTTACTAGGCTTCATAACTACCATGTTATTAACTTGAGCGTAAGCTGCGTCAACAACAAACCTAAACTGAAAATCGCCTATAATCCAACCCACTAGTAAGGTGGCGGAGATAAGAATTGTGGTTGGTGTTGAGAGGTAAGAGTTCATATTTTGGTTTTTTATAGAGTTACATTAACAATATAGCATAAGCTTTGTAATATGTCAAGTATAGGTTGTTTGTGTGTTATTCGTGATGATAAGGATTGTTGTTGGCAATCTCTTGAGAGCGATAGATTTGTTCAGTTAATATCAATCGGACTAACTGATGCGGAAAGACCAGACTCGATAGCGACCAGACATAATTTGAACGGCCAATCATAATCTCGTCAACACCGTAGGCGCCACCGATTACCATTACAATCGGCTTTGACGCATCAAGCTGGCTGGTTAACATTTTGGATATTTCCATAGAATTGATGTTTTTACCCTTTTCGTCTAATAGAATCACATAGTCATTAGCACCAAGCCGATTTAGTATGCGCTGTGACTCTTCCTGACGAGCTCTGGTGCCCGAAAGTGATGAATGAGGTAAAAAGACCCATTCAATTTCGAACGGCTTGTTTAACCGCTTCTGATAACGTTCGATTCCTACGCTTACCCAAGATTCGTGTTTTTTACCGATAGTGATTATTCGGATTGGCATGGTTACATTCGAATTCTAGTGGCGATAGCTTCTAGGGCTGAGTTGTCCGCCATAGCCGGAGGTGGATCTGGATCAAAATCGACATGTTTATTAGAGTTAACTGGAATAAGGTGAATATGCGCATGGGGGACGTCAAAGCCCTTGACGACAACTCCGACTCTAATGGCATTTAGGGTCTGCCGCAGGTGTTGGGCGATTTTTTTAGTGGTTGCCCACAGATAATCGTAGTCTTCTTGTTCCATATCCCAAATTTGGTCAATTTGTTTTTTCGGTACGACTAAAGTGTGGCCTTCGCTGAATGGCTGAATCGTTAAAAAGGCGATTACTCGGTCGTCTTCGTAAATTTTATGGGCGGGGATTTCGCCGTTGATAATTCTAGTAAACACAGAAGGTTCTTGCATATTAATATTGTATCAAACTTAGCTATTATCAGATAAAAACCATTTGATATATATCGAATAATATTGTAAGGTAGATGAATGATTGAGAGAGAGTCGCCCTATGGGTCAGATTCGATTGTGGGCGTCGTTCTGAACGCAGCCGAAAAAATACGAAAAAAAGATGCCGCGGCTGAGGCCTCATTAACTGCGTCTCATAGATTGATGTTAGAACTTTCAAAACGTGCAATTGAGTGCGAAAAGTTGGCGGAAGAATGGGAAAGAAAAAGCATGGTTGACCCTTTAACCGGACTCGATAACCTAAACCGCTACAAAAGGATTTCAGAGCAGGAGTTTGACCCAATCCGCGATGACGGTCACGTGGCAGTAACATACATAGACGTAGATAACCTGAAACTAGTAAATGACACGATGGGTCACGATGCAGGAGATGCTATGTTGCAGGCGACTGCCGAATTGTTGCAATCTGGTAGCCGTAAGGCAGGCAACACTGTATTTAGACTAGGTGGCGACGAGTTTATTATTGTTAGCCGCACTCACCCAGGCAGTATTATAAGTGACGAATATGATGATGGCGGTGAAGAAACACATGGTGAAACCGATCAGAAAATCGGTCTCGAGGATTCTTTGACAATCATGATGGAACGTATATCAAAGGATGCTTTGGCGATGGAACCAAAGATAAGTTTCTCTTATGGCATAGCAGTCTATGACAAGATTACCGACAATAAAGCCCCGACCAAGAAAAAACTAAGCGTTTGGGCTAGACAGATTAAACACACCTCAAAACTTAGCAACGCATTGATTCGAGCCGACATGAAAATGCTTGCTCTCAAGATGGAAAAACGACAAAATATTTAGATTTTTGATATACAATGATTAATATGAATAAGCACGATCCTCTTTGGTTCCAAAAGTTGGCCGACAGGTTAATTGATAAAGGTTTTTTGTGGGCTATACCACCTAGCATCCAGCCTAATACTATAACTCTGATACGGTTCATCCTTATACCGTTCGTGTATTTGTTGCTAAAGGGCCAGCAATTCGATTGGGCTCTAATATTATTCGTTATCGCGGTCTGTACCGACTTTATTGATGGCACCATGGCCAGGACCAGAGACCAAATCACAGATACTGGCAAGATAATTGATCCGGTTGCTGACAAACTGCTAATACTGGCCGTTTTGATGTTTATCGGCTTCAAGTTTCTGATTGTTAGAATTTTTGTAGCCTTTATCATCTTTGAACTCATTGCCGTACTGTTTGGATCGTGGTTCTCGTTTGCTTTAGGCAAACCGATGGGCGCAAATGTTTTCGGCAAGATAAAACTAGCCTTGCAAGCAGTTAGTGTTGGGATGTTCTTGTTTGGCTTCATGACAGCAAACCGACCATTGGTGGTATTAGCAGGTTATATCCTGGCAGTTGCATTGGTTTTCGCCGTTGCAGCTGGTCTGGAAACAGTTAGGCGAAAAGCGATATACCTAAAAGAAAATAAGATTATTTATAATCAGCCGAATTAGTTATTTTTTGACGAACATTCAGTAGCTAATGTATAAAAAATATTAACGTTATTGTCTTTCGTGCCATGAGCATAGCCGACTCTGGCTGTCCACATTATAAACATCCCCATCTTATCGGACTCAGCCATCTCGACTGATAAGCTGGCTAGGCTTGATCTAATCTTTTGGGAATATTCCTCAAAATCAATTCCATGTTTTTCACAAATACCAGCAACGTCAGCGATAAGTTGTTGTTTAGCTCGCAAAAATTTTGCATCGTGAGTTTCGCGAAATTTGTCAGCTAAATCGTCAAAAACTTTTCCGGCTTCATCAAGTAACTCACAAACCGGTACCATTCGCAGTGTCTCAGCGTCTAGATTGTGGTGGAAATCGGTTTCGCCATCCATATGGTGGTATCATACACTTTTTTGGAGATATAGGTAATGGGAGTGGCGGAGAGGGAGGGATATCGCGCCGTTTAAACGGCGCTCCTCCGTTCATTCGTGAAAATATGTAAACACATTTTTGCTTCGCCTCTTCACCGAACCCTCGGTTGCGCCGGATAAATCTGTCGCCCGAGGGTTCAAATCACTTCCTAACCAACAAATTTAAAATATGACCACGCGGGTCATATTTTAAATTTGGCGGAGAGGGAGGGATTCGAACCCTCGGTACCTTGCGGCACACCGCTTTTCGAGAGCGGCCAGTTCAACCACTCCTGCACCTCTCCGTGCTAATGTTATATTTTAACAGATATGGCGGTATTAGTAACCTGACAATTGGTGATAAGATTGATATATAAGAATTAGTGATTGGGGACTAAATGCTAAATATTGAATCAAAAGTTAGATTAAATAATGGAACGGAAATGCCATTATTTGGTTTGGGCACTTATCAATCTCCAGATGGACAAGTTGTTTACGATGCCGTTCGTTACGCGCTGAAGTTTGGCTACAGACACATCGACACCGCTAAATATTATGGGAACGAGGAATCGGTCGGTCGAGCAATTCGCGAGAGCGGAGTTCCACGCGAACAGATTTTTGTCACGACAAAACTATGGCCAACAGATTCTATTAACGCGGAAAAGGCTTTTGAAACTAGTTTCAACAAATTGAACATCGGTTATATTGATTTGTACCTGATACACTGGCCAGTTCCCGGCATGATAAAGAAAAACTGGAAGAAAATGGAAAAACTGTACGAAACCGGCAAAATTAAGGCCATAGGTGTCAGCAATTATTCAATTCAGAATTTGAAGACGACTCTTTCGGTAGCGAAAATTAAGCCGACCGTCAATCAGATTAAGTGCTCACCATACAACTACAATCCAAAACTTCACGAATTTTGCACGGAAAATGGAATAATTATGGAAGCCTACAGCCCACTGACAAGAGGAAAGAAGTTAGACGACCCAAGGCTAATTGAAATCGGTAAAAAATACGAAGTAACCACAGCCCAAGTCTTACTTCGTTGGTGTATTCAAAAGGGCATACCAACTATTCCAAAATCAGTACATTACCGCAGAATCGCCAAAAATGCCGATATTTTTGACTTCGAGCTGAGCGAAACAGATATGTTAAAACTAGACAGTTTTGCAGAATAAGATGATAGTAACTCCGATAAAAACTAGTCGAGTGACCGCCGGTCAAGGCTCTCTTATAACTTTTATCGATGAATTTGTTGAAACGATGCCCGAAAACAGCGTTCTAGCCATTACATCCAAAATTGTATCGCTTTTCGAGGGCCGAGTTGTGCAAATCGGTAGCATCGACAAGGAAGAACTGGTCAAACGCGAGTCATCATTTTACCTGCCTGGAGAGTTTGGTAAATACGGCTACCACTTTTCAATAGTCAATAATTCACTGACATCTGCCGCCGGAATCGACGAGTCGAATGGCAACGATAATTACATACTGTGGCCAAGTGACCCACAAAAAACCGCCAACGAAGTTCGAGAATACCTAATTAAACGCTTCAATCTGCAAAATGTCGGAGTAATTATCACCGATAGCACTTGTACACCTCTACGACGAGGTACATCGGGCGCGGTGATTGCCCACAGCGGCTTTGCAGCGCTTCGAAATTATGTCGGTAAACCAGATCTGTTCGGCCGATCATTTGAAGTCAGTATCGCAAATGTTGCGCTGGGTCTGGCCGCTAGTGCGGTCCTAGTTATGGGTGAGGGGACTGAACAAACTCCGATGGTGGTGATTTCGGATCTGCCGTTTGTAGAATTCCAAAATCGTAACCCAAGCGTAGAAGAACTTGCGCGAATGTACATTCCACGCGAAGAGGATTTATTCGCACCGTTTCTAGATAAGGCAGATTGGTTGAAAGGTGTGAAATCAGAATAACTAGGCTTCTATCTTGTATTATTGTGATATTTATTGTATAATTACGCAGATTTAATTAAAGGTGCCCAAGATGGCGTTTTCTGAGAGAGATACAATTCCAGCTAATTTTTTACAATCCGAGACTACGGACATTTTTGATGATAGCGAGCCGGGGATTGATACTGGCCGAATGGTCGAGCACTTATCCGGTCCACGAGACCTTGATTTATTAGTTGCAGCATTCGAGCAGGGCAATACCATGACTCGAGATGCCTCATACTTAACTAGTAGACAAAGGGTTGAAATCGCCAATATGGGTAGGCGCAATTGGGCTAATGGAGCAATAGAACTCGGTGATTTTTCTCAAGTAATTAATCAGTCAGCTGATCAATTCGCCAAATTAATGTCGGATGAAGTACCAAGTGGGCTTCAAGACAATGCTGGATGGAATTTCCTTGTTAATGCGCAAGGTTTTGTTAACAATGGTTTTCCATGGGCAACTAATTTTAACGATCAACTTGGGAAATCTATGGGCGTTTCAGATGAGAGCGCAATTGATACTCTCTTGTATAGAGCTCTCGTGGGAGTGACCAGTGAACAGAAGCTTCGACAGACCATAGCAGACTTTGCTAGAAATGATGAGAATAAGTTTCACCTAGCTTGGTATATGGCGGAACGCTCACTTGTGTCAGAAGACTACCAACAAGAAAAGTATCAAGATAAGCTAGACCAAGCAAAGATTGATGCCACAAATACAATCAACTCACTGGGAGATTACTATAAGTTGTCGACTGAATCGAAGACTAGGGCGTGTAAACAAATAGAACTCGCTGATTTCAGTGGTTTTGACCACTTGTTAGACGGTGTAACATCTGGAGACAGAGGAGTTTCAGGTGATTATATTATTGGCACTCTTAGGGTCGAAGTTAAATTTAGTGGAGACCCATCGTCACCTGGAGATCCAGCTTTACCTGACGAGATCCTCCATCATGAATTATTTCACGCTTCGGCGGCTCAATCAATTGATGGGATTGCGGGGTTACAAACCGGAGAATATGAGGGCCGGGAAGTCAACGAAGCCATGACGGAGTTTCTTAGTAGGGTCTCGATGGGGAAAATAACCTATATAGATAGCAGGGTACAGCTGCCAATTGAAACGGGGTTTTACCAAAATGGGGTAGCGATAATGGCCGACATTGCTGAAAATATGCCTGTTGTATTCTCTTGTTTGTTAAAGGCTTACTATGGTGAAGTTTCTGACAAACAAGGTCTGTCGCTTTCATTAAACATTTTCTATAGTTATTTAGCCTAGGTTCAAGTCCAAGTCGGAGACACCAAAATTAATAAGACTAGTTTTCACTAGTCTTATTAATTTGGTACACCCGGCGCGATTTGAACGCACGACCTTCGGCTCCGCAAGCCGACACTCTATCCAGCTGAGCTACGGGTGCATACTACACCTCTAGTAAAACATAGGGCCATACAAATTGCATAGCCCTACACTTCATGTAACTAGAAGGTGCTTTCTGCCACATAATTGTGGTGAATAACGAATATTGTACCACGATAAGGTGTTCGGGGCTAGATGATTGGGGATAAAAAGTGGTAAACGAGATGAAACTAAAGTCGTAATTTACGAACAATTACGTCAATGAAATCGAGTTTGAGGTTTTCCATAGGTAAACGCGCGCCTAAAATATCGACAATTTCCTCACCAACTTCTGTTGGGAAATAAACAGATACTCCGGGCGAAAATCGCTTGACAGGAATTAGCATTATCGAATTTTGGCCGTGTTCTTGGACAAGGCCAAAGGCTTTGAATTCGCTAAAATGATGCAAAACTTCGCCTATATACAAGCCCTGACTACCACTAAGTGTGTACTCAATGTTTCGAGGTGGTCGCATGGAAAGAATAATTACTGTTGCAGCCATTACGACGACTAAAACTGAGAATGTGTATGATTTTATCCAAAAAATATCTGCTGCGATTAGTGCAATAACCACGACGGCAAATATTGCGAACCATAATCCGCCTTTTTCCTGTGGGATATACTCCGTAGCACTCCAGTAAACCGGCTGGTCATCGTCGGGCACAAAAGGTTCTGGAGCCTCTGGTTCTGGCTCAGAAGAATTATCGTCAGGAGTCGGAGTATACATTTCGGGCTCTTCGTCGGGTTGCATAATTTCAGTATACCCGAAATAGGCATAAACGTCATCAACCAGAGAAAACCGATGTGACTTACTATTTTTTTTCTCCTGCTTGGATTATTTATTTGGGAAGCGTAACAAAACGATTCCTGAGTTTTGAATATCCATAGTGCTGTATTCGCCAGTTCCGTAGAAGTTGTATTGGCTGACGTGAATTGTACTTCCAGAAACGGATTCGATAATCATGGCATGACCAAGTGGTGAAAAGCTTGGAGAAGCGGGTAGAATAACCGCGTCACCAGGTTGTGGATCGCTGACTCTTACCGCGCCACTATAATTTGGCGCGCTCCAAACCCATTCGTATGCATTCCCACTACCACTGAAATTGCCGACGTATTTACCAAATCTGGCCGACAGAGCCCAGGCAACATAGCTAACACATTCGCGATTATATAGACCCCAAGGATCGATACCGCTGTCCTGAGGCCCACAATACGGGTAGCCACCGCTACAACCCTGATTGCCACTCCAGTTTGAGTAATGGAAGTTGCCACTTACCCCAGATGACCCATTACCGCCGCTTTTTAGAAGACTTTGATAATAGGCTTGCCGAGCGGCCGTATCGGCTGCCATTTGATTTTTAGCTTGAGCTATTAACGATTGATAGGCTGATTCTTGGCCTTGGGTTTGGCTCAATAAATCTTGTTGCTGGTTTTGGGTGGCGACCAAACTGTTTTTCTCGGCCGTATGTTTATCAAGAACAGTTTTTATATCATCTTTTTGTTTAGTTAATTGAACCTTCAGGCTCTTGATTTTGCTGATAGTCGTTGTTAACTGGTCTCGTACTGATGATCTATACTCCTGCTTGTCGATAAATTCGCTGATGTTCTTACTACTTGCTAGCATCTCAATCGGAGTTATCTTGTCATCAACGTACATCTTGGCAATAGTTAGGCCCAGTGCATCCTGATTGGTTTTTATCTTCTGTTCGGTTTCGGAAATTTGTGCCGTCAACTTATCGTATTGTGCTTGGCTAATATCAATTTGTGCTTGAATGCTAGCAGCCTGAATTTGCAATGCGGCTATTGCCGACTGCAAGTTTTCGGACTGAGCGTGTAGTTGGGCAGCTTGTGCATCATAGGCTTCAATCTGACGCTGAAGGGCACTGATACGGTCATCATATTGGTCGGCTGAAGCTTTTTGCACGGTTTGGATTAGTGGTGAAATCAAAATCGCACCGATTGCGATAATCAGTATCGACTTTGTAAATCTTATTTTTAACAGCGGTCTTGTTTGTTTTGTAGTATTCATGCAAATTATTCTATCACAAATAGCTCGTGTTGACCTATACCCCAGGTATAGGTATAATAGATGTAATTAAGGAGTTATATTATGGCACACAATCACGGTAATCATGTAAACAGAGATAAAACATTAACCAATTTAAAGAAAGCGCAGACTCACTTGGCGCGAATTCAAAAAATGCTTGAAGATGATGCTTACTGCATCGACATTATGCAGCAAAACCTAGCGGTTATTGGCCTGCTTAAGTCCGCTCATCAGATGCTAATGGAAGATCATTTGCGTTCTTGCTTTGAGTCGGCGATGAAGTCCAATAATGAGAAGACAAAAGCTCGAATGACAGAGGAAATATTAACAGTAACAAAACTGTTCAATAAATAGGGTAGGCAAAAAAATATATATGAAATTACAAAGCAAATCCATACCAATAAAAGGCATGCACTGTAAATCCTGTACGGTAATGGTGGCCGATGAACTGAGCGAGATCCCGGGCGTTAAACACGCCAGCGTTAGCCTTAAAACTGAAACTGCAAATATTCGGTTTGAATATGAGCCGTCAGATACTCAGATTGAACGTGCAGTCGAAAGGGCGGGTTATACGGTTGGTACAGAAAAAAAGACGTTATTGAGCCATGATAAATCCGTTTACACCCAGTTCATATTCAGTCTGGCATGGATACTTATTATTTTCCTCATTTTAAAAAATCTTGGTTTCAATGGTATTAGTTTGAATGGCATCAACAGCAACAAGGGTATAATGGCCCTCGCAGTTGGCGTTACGGCTGGTTTTTCAACCTGTATGGCACTAGTTGGTGGCTTAGTCCTAGGGCTTTCTTCACGCTACGCCGAAAATAACCCTTCGGCCACAGTTGCTCAAAAATTCAAACCACATCTGTTCTTTAACCTTGGGCGAATCATAACTTTCTTCATATTGGGTGGAGTCGTTGGCCTGTTTGGGTCGTTTTTCAAGCTGAATAGTTCTGTAACTGGCCTGCTGACAATTGGAATCGGTATTGTAATGTTGGTACTTGGACTTCAGTTGACGGAGTTGTTTCCGAAATTAGCGAATAAAGGCATAACCTTACCGGCTGGACTGGCAAAATTCATTGGGATAAATCAACATAAACAAAAAGAATACAGCCACAAGAACGCCATGATACTTGGCGGACTAACATTCTTTTTACCATGCGGATTTACACAGGCCATGCAATTAGTGGCAATCAGCAGTGGTAGCTTTGTAACCGGCTCAATCGTTATGGGCTTGTTTGCGATTGGAACAGCACCGGGCTTATTAGGTGTTGGTGGATTGACGTCTGTTATTAAAGGTAAATTTGCAAAAATATTCTTCCGATTTGCCGGCGCACTGGTTATTTTGCTAGCAATCTACAACATCAGCAACGGGTTCAACTTGACTGGTTTCAGGTTTTCGCTTGGTGGTGGCAGCGCCAGCAGTTCAGCTTCGGCTCCGATTGATAAAAACGCGGTACTTCTAAAAACCGTCTTTTCCCCAGGCCAAGGCACACAGGATATTAATCCAAATACCTTTAACGTTGAGGTTGGAAAATCATATGTTCTGTCGGTGGACGCCAAAGGCGACGGCACAGGTTGTATGAGCACCATCATGATACCAGGATTGTACGATAGTCCAATACTAATAACCAAAGGATTGATTGCGTTACCTTTCAAGGCCGATAAACCCGGTACTTACAATATTACATGTGCCATGGGTGTCGTACGAGGCACGATTGTCGTAACTGCGGGTGGACAAAAATAATGACCACTAAAACTCAACTTTCCATTCAAGGAATGCACTGTAGTTCTTGCGCCGGGGTAATTCAAAAGCAGCTAAAAAAAGTCCCTGGCGTAAGTGATGCCACTGTGAATTTCGCCAGTGAAAAGGCCAGCATAACTCACGAATCCGAAGATTTTCAAGTTACAGAACTTATTTCGGCCGTTAAAAAAGCTGGCTATTCCGCTAGTGAAATAGACGAAGATGACCATAGCGGTTCGCATGATCACATGCATCACGGCGAATCTGAAAAACAATACAAGCGAAAGTTTCTGATAGGCCTAGGCCTAAGCTTGCCATTGGTTTATTTCATGGCTGCCGATTTTCTGAAGTGGCTGCCTGGTGGCGAATTATTTATGCCGTATGTTGGCCTAATCTCCTTGGTTTTGGGGACAATTGTCCAGTTTTACCTAGGCGCTGGCTTCTATAAAGGAGCTTGGTCCAGCCTGCGGATGAAGAGTTTCAACATGGACAGCTTAGTCGCCATCGGCACCTCGGCGGCATATTTTTATAGCGTGGTGTTCTTCTTTGCATACGTCATTCACAATGGCAGTCTGATTGGGATTGGTGGCGAAAAAATTCCAGAGCTGTATTTTGAAACCTCTGCTTTCCTAATAACCTTCGTCCTTCTCGGCAAGTGGCTTGAAGCTAGAGCTAAAAGTGCTTCTAGCGATGCTATACGGAAGTTAATGAATTTACAGGCTAAGGTCGCGCACCTACTAGTAAACGGCGAGATTATTGAAAAACCAATCGACCAGATAAAACACGGCGATATCCTACTGGTTCGTCCCGGCGAGACTGTGCCGCTAGATGGCCAAATCACAAAAGGCAGCTCGCATGTCGATGAATCGATGGTTACCGGTGAAAGTATGCCCGTCTCCAAGCAAAAAGGCGATAAAGTTATCGGCGCTACTATCAACCAGACTGGCAGTTTTGAGTTCTCAGTGACACATATTGGCAAGGAAACCATGTTGTCACAAATTATCCGTATGGTTGATGAAGCCCAGAACTCCAAGGCACCCATCCAGGCCTTGGCTGACAAAATATCGAATTGGTTTGTACCGGCGGTTATCATTATCGCCATCTTGACCTTCTTGGTCTGGTTCTTTGTTCTAGGCAGTAGTTTCTCGTTCGCACTAATGGCCTTCACAGCTGTGCTGGTGATCGCTTGTCCTTGTGCACTCGGCCTGGCAACTCCGACGGCTATCATGGTCGGAACGGGCAAGGGCGCGTCTGCAGGCGTTTTGGTGAAGGGTGGCGAGCCACTTGAAGCAGCCCGCCGTATTAATACCATCGTTTTCGATAAAACTGGTACTTTGACACACGGCAAACCGATTGTCACTGACATTATCAGTCTGACAAGCCAACCAGACAGCGAATTGCTGCAAATCGTCGCCTCACTGGAGCGTGACAGCGAACATCCACTTGGAAAAGCGATTATTGTCGCAAGCGATGAAAAAAAGTTAGCGAAATTCGAAGTACATGACTTTAAATCCATATCCGGTAAGGGTATTTCGGGATTAATAAAAGGCAAGCAATACTATTTCGGTAATAAACTTTTACAGACTGAGACGATTGGCGACAAGGCCCTGGCACAAGTAAAAAGTCAGTTGGAAGCCCTCGAAGATCAGGGTAAAACAGCCATGTTACTTTCCGATGGCAAAGTTCTGTTGGGAATAGTCGCGGTTGCCGACACCCTGAAACCGAATTCAAAAGAAGTGGTAAAAACCCTATCCAAGATGGGCCTTACTGTCTATATGATTACTGGTGACAATAAACGAACGGCCGTGGCCATAGCCAACGAACTTGGCATCAAAAACGTCTTGGCAGAAGTTTTGCCACAAGATAAAGCAGCCAAAATAAAAGAGTTGCAAAACATCGGCCTGAACGTCGCTATGGTCGGTGATGGGATAAACGACGCACCGGCCTTGGCTCAAGCTGAACTAGGAATCGCAATGGGTAACGGTACCGATATTGCCATGGAGACCAGCGGAATTGTACTGATAAAAAATGATTTGAACGATGTTATTACGGCTATCCAATTATCCCGCGAAACGGTCGGCAAAATTAAGCAGAATTTGTTTTTCGCGCTAATTTATAACGTGGTTGGCATCCCGATTGCCGCCAGAGTTTTCGCCGGAATTGGCATTATTCTGAGGCCGGAATTGGCTGGAATGGCAATGGCGTTAAGCTCGGTCTCGGTTGTGACCAACTCATTGACACTCAGATATTTCCGACCCGGCAAGCGCAATTGGGTGTCAGTCGCCGTGCCTGTCATTATGGCAATAGTTTTCGGTTCGATATTCTTCGGATTTGCACGGATTGGGATGTAAGGTTAAAGTCGTGGAGTTTGGCGTAGTAAAGCGGAGAAGCGAAGCGCTATTTCCCCACCTTCGGTAAATAAAATATCCGGCCTTTCGGTCGGATATTTTATTTTGGCGGAGGAGGGGAGATTCGAACTCCCGCTCCAGGTCTCCCCAGACTAATGATTTAGCAAACCATCCCCTTAAGCCACTTGGGTACCCCTCCGTATATTGTTGGGTTACATTATCCACGTAACTCCTGTATGAAGCGTAAGATCGGGGATGGTAAACCATCCAATAATTTACGTTTCACGCAGAAGCCACCTGTGTAGCCCTCGGTACTGGAACCTGCTCATTGTAGCATATTTTAAGTAGTGGGACTAGTTAGTTCGACGTAATTTTCGGCAAAATGTTTGAAACTATTTAGTTGCCTGTGAGTATATTTTTTGAAAAAATACTTTGTAGCCCAACCAATTAATAGCATTAAGCCCGAAAAGGTGACTTGGGTTTTAGATGTCAATTTAGTCAGATTATCGCCAACTGACTCAAAAGAGTCGCTCATTTTCAAGTCGATGTCTCTGGTCTGAAAAATATGAACATACTCAGACGGCAAATTGTCCTTCATAATGGTCTCGATAGCCTCAAACTCCAGTCTTTTTGTTTTAAACATTAGGCTACTTACCGCGCCGGTGTGCCCCTGGTTACCGCTGACTGATTCTGAGCTTTCTAGATTCTGCATCCATTCTGAACGATGCGCTGGATTACTGTATAACTCCATAACTCGAGGTAAAGATAAATGTATTTCAATAGAAGATACATATTTCATGTTTATATAATACTCTTTTATGTCAACTGGTATCTGTTGGGTCTATGCTAATATGGGTATTAGTTGTTATAATTCTTAAAAACGAGGGGGTTTATATGAGCGCCATAGAAATTATTAAAATAGTTTGGCCTTTGATAGTAGTCCAGTTGGTCTTTCAAATTTACGCTTTGTTTGATTTGTTTATGACTAAAAAAGGTAAGACTAAAAACCTGTCTTCGACGATTTGGGCAATTATCATTATAATCGGTGAAATTGTCGGTCCGGCAGTTTACTTTATTTTCGGTCGTAGTGAGGAATAATGTCAGCCATATCAGTTAAAAACTTAACCAAAAAATTCAAGTCATTTACCGCAGTTAACGACTTGTCATTTACGATTGAAAAAAACCATGTTGTCGGTTTCTTGGGTCCTAACGGCGCCGGCAAAACGACGACCCTACGAATGCTGGTTGGTTTGTCAAAGCCGACAAAAGGCGATATGGAGATTGCTGGTTTCCCGATAATTTTTGGCAAATCGCAGGCTAACAAGAAAATTGGCTATTTACCTGAATTACCGTCAATGTACGGTTGGATGTCGGGTTATGAATACTTGGAATTCATCGCGGATATTTTCAAATTCAAAAAATCCGACAAAAAATCGAAAATAGCCGAACTTTTAAAACTAGTCGACTTAGTCGAGGCGAAAAACAAACGAATTTCGACCTACTCCGGCGGCATGAAGCAGCGCCTAGGCATCGCTCAAGCCTTGTTGAATGATCCCGAAGTGATAATCTTGGATGAGCCAGTGTCAGCACTTGACCCAATGGGACGCAAAGAAGTCTTGGAGGTTATTGAAAAGCTAAAAAATACACGAACCGTATTATTTTCGACTCATATTTTGTCCGATGTCGACAGGATTTGTGATGACGTCGTTATTATAAATGACGGTAAATTGGTTGTATCGGCACCGTTATCCGAGTTGAAATCAAAATATGCTTCACCAATTATTGAAGTTGAGTTTGTTAGTGATCCAAAAATGATCTTAGACATGTTAAGTCATCAAAAATGGGTGAAAAAAGTCGAAAGCAGCGGCAATAAATTACGAGTTTGGCTGTTCGATAACAACGCTATTGAAACCAATATACCTATGGACTTTTTATTACGCCAAAAAATCGGTATCTTAAAATATGGTCTGACTCTGCCCGAAACAGAAGATGTATTTATCGGGTTATTAGGAGAATCTAAGTGATGATTTTGCTCACCTTACTAAAAAAAGACTTGATGGAACAGTGGCGAACTAAAAAGATTTTGATTTTAGTAATCATATTTTTGTTTGTAGCCGTCTCGTCGCCGATTATTGCCAAACTTACACCCGAGCTGTTGAAATCGATTTCTGTGCCTGGATTAACCATAAAATTACCGCCACCAACTTATTCGGACTCCATCGACCAGTTCATTAAAAATATCAGCCAAATCGCGTTGTTGGTGTTGGTTTTTGTGGTTGCAGGTGCCGTTTCGGACGAGAAGAACCGCAAAACTTTGGAAATCTTACTAACAAAGCCAGTTTCAAGGATGCTGTTTATTCTATCAAAATTTAAATCGTATTTTCTAAGTATTTCGGTTATTTTTGCCGCCTGCTCTGCGATTTTCTATCTATACACGGTATCAACTTTCGCTTATTTCAATGCCCTAAATTTCGCCATCATGGCAGGTAACGTACTAGTTTATATCCTTATGATTGTATCGATTACGATTTTAGCTAGCACTTTCGTCAAAAACTCAATTGCGGCCGGCGGGATTGGCTTCGTCAGCTACATTCTTTTTGGTACGATCTTCGATTTTTTTGAACCACTAAAGAAATTTTCGCCAAACACAATATTTTCAACCTACAAAGACGTTGTCGCACATGGCTGGAATGTGGATTTACTTTTACCGCTGTTATTTATGTTTTCCATCATCTTACTTTCAACACTTTTAGCAATCGCAATTTTCCGACGACAAGAAATAGAACGGTAGGTTTTGAGAGTAAGGAACCGAACAGTGTCAATATTTTGATTCCTTATCTGTTATGATATACTAACCTAGTCCAATCTGGAGAGGTGCCCGAGTGGTTTAAGGGAACAGTCTTGAAAACTGTCGTGTCAGCAATGGTACCGTGAGTTCGAATCTCACCCTCTCCGCCAAATTAAAAACTTCGGTCCGTAGGATCGGAGTTTTTAATTTTCCGGGGTGAGATTCGAAACTCATCTACCCAAGAGTTTGCCGCGCAATCACCGCAACCCAAACATGTTCGGCACCGGCATCACGTAGGGCTTGCGAAGCATATTTTATGGTGGCGCCAGTCGTTATGACATCATCTATTAACAAATAGGGAACTGAGCCGCCTAATTTGTCATGTGCTATGAATGCTTGTTTGGCTTGTTGCTCGCGTTGTTTAGCGGTTGATTGACGTTGTTTAGTATTAGTTTTTCGACTAACCAATTGCTCGCACTTCAAACCCCTAGCTTTTGCGACATAACGGGCAACCAACAGCATATGATCATAACCTCGTTCACGGATGCGGGCAGGGGTAGTGGGTATGGGCACAATTACTGTTTCGGCTGGCAAATCTGGCAATACATCCAATAACAAATCACCAAGCTCAGCGTATGCCGACATGGCTCGTTCAAACTTGTAAAGTCCGACTAATCGTTGCAAAATACCATCACGCTCGCCAACGACCCAAACTCGTTCATATGGCACATTACAGGTATGACACAACCAGTGATTCAAAGTTGGCTTATTACACACGACACAAACCATTTTTGGCTCGCTAGTGATGTTATATTTACAATTAGCACATAGCAAACAGCCTATTTTATCGCATCCACAACAGTGGTGTGGAGCTATAAATGATAGTGTCCTATCTAGCATTGTGTTTTTTACGTTTAGAGGCCTTCTGGCGTTGATTATACTGTATATGTTAGTTATAATGTGAGAGACTATTTGTCAATAGAGCCTAGAGAAAGTGGAGGATATCATGGCCCGTAAACAAAACGATGACTTACTAATTGAGGATGAGCTGACAGCAGCTTTCCTAAACGACGACGCACTATCAAACGAACCAACAGCTGCCGTTGCAGTTGAAGAAACATGGGATGACTCAGAAGAGGAATTCCCAGGACAACTTGCTGTTGATGTTTATGAAACCGAGGACCGATTGGTTGTTAAAGCCCGCACAGCCGGCGTTAACAAAGAAGAACTAGATGTTAGTATCAGTGATGGCATCTTGACAATCAGTGGAACTCTAAGTAGCGGTGACGAAACCGATGCTACTAACTGGCACATCCAAGAATGCTACTGGGGCGAATTCAGCCGCACACTAGCACTTCCAGTCAGTGTCAAAGAAGACGAAGTAGAAGCAGTCCTAAAAGACGGCGTCCTGACAATCAAATTCAGCAAGGTTCGCCAAGAAGCTGCCAAGAAGATTCAAATACAATAATCTTTCGTTAAACAAAAACAAAATACGACCCAAACAAAGGGTCGTATTTTTTATTACAAAAAATACCCGTCGTTTTGACGGGTATTTCGGACTACAGAGTTATAGGTTAGACTCCTGAGGTTAACCTGCCGATAACAAAGTTGACAATTGCGTATGCCATGATAGCAACGACAATACCTACGACTGCGTACAGAATCGTATTCTTGGCATCTGTAACTTGTTTAGTGTCACCACCGGAAACAGTGTAGCGGATACCACCGTAAATCAGCATCAGGACACTGATTGCGCCGATTAGAAACAAAGCTGCATTAGTAACAGTCTTGAAGACACCGTTACCACCGAAAAGATCGTTAGGCACTCCTTCTGGCTTCGCACACTCTTGACCGCCCTTAAGCGTAACTGTGCAATCAGCTTGTGCACTTGCGAACGTTGGCGCAGCGACGCTAAAGCCAAATGCTAACATCGGGATCATCAACAACCCTGCGAGCATTACATTTATTGTTTTTTTCATTTTTCTAATTCCTTTCATTATTTCTTACTTCCTTTATAACAGATTATCGCACGCTTGTTAAGACTAACTAATAATTATTGTAGTCTTATTTAAATTGATTTAGCACAAAATTGACTATAGCGTAGGAGCAAACGGCAACAATTAGACCAATAACTGCGTATAGTAGCGTGTTCTTCGCCTTGGTAATTGAGGCAGTGTCGCCCATCGAAGTCGAGTAGAAAATACCAGCAAAAATTATAACGATTATCGACACAGCGGCCAGTATAAATAGTAGCCCATTCACCAAATTCTTAATAAATGGTGACACTTTATTAACGTCTGCATCCTTACAGAGGGCAGACGTTTTGTCTATTGCACAAGCTTCTTTAGAGGTAGTTGATGCGCTGACCGTCACTGGCACAGCCGCCACAAAAATCCCTAGCAACAAACCTAAAGTTAATACAAAATATTTTATTTTTTTCATTTAAAATCTCCCCATTACAAATTGTGTGATGCCGAATGCAAAAATTACGCAGATTAAGCCTACGATTGCATACAGTAGGTTATTTTTTGCCTGAGTAATCTTGGCCGGGTCATAAACTGCAGTAGTAAATGAATAGCCCGCGATAATTATAACGATAATACAGGTTACACCAGCCGCGAAGTAGGCGATATTTAACCCATTATTTAACAAATCGGTTGCGCTGACTTTTGGTATGTCAACTTGTTGGCCTGGACCGGCAGTTATTTTCGGAACCTGTGACAGATAATATAGTATGTTCATTTTTAACCGCCTAACTTGCTAATTATGAAATTCACCGCAATCACGGCCGCAAACGAGATTACTAATCCTATTATTGCATCCAGCATTGTCATCCTAGCCTTAGCGGCATTATCTGGCTTACCCTGACTAGTCATAAACAAGAATCCACCATACAAGGTAAAGATTGCTGATATATAAATAACTGCCACCAATCCCATCTCAACAACATTTAGGCCTATTCGCCATATGAAGTCGCTTAGTGTAAGTCCACCCTTGCCCGGGCTATTTATTTCACAGTTATTATCTGTTAGGCCGTTATACCAGGCAGGAAAACCCAAAAAACCAGAACTACAGTTGACCGCAGCAGCGCCCGCAACCTGAGGCGACGCTGTCGCAAGAAAAGTACCACCAAAACCTGCAACAATAATTAATGAAACTACCCAATTGCGAACTATAGATATTTTTTTGCTGGCCATTACTTAAACATACCCCCGGGAATCATAAAGTTCAAAAATGCCCACATAGAAACATACAACACAATCCCCACGATGGTATTAGCAATAATTGTTCGTGCTTTTTTGGTTTGTTCGACACTGCCACCAGAAGTTGTATACAGTATTGATCCCCAAACAACTCCACCGACAGCCGCAATCCCTACGCCAACGCTTAAAATATTTACTATAAGTAGTAATAACGCCCAAAGGCCAGTGTCGGTCGTACCGCCGCCGCCAGATTGGGTACAGGCAATAATGGAAGTGGCAACGCCGCCGCAGCAGCTTTCACCAGGTTTTAAAGCCCTACCTCCACAGGTTGCAGCAGAGACGGGCAGTACTGTGGCAAAACCACATACTCCTATCAATAAAGCAATTGTCAGTACTGTTTGTTTTATTTTCATACCTATATATAAAATACGATAAAACGACGCTATCCGCAAGTACTAATAAATTTACAATGCAAGCGTATTGCAATTTAGTGCAATTTAGTGTATAAATAGCACTATAAATAAAGTTCCGCGTAACAAAATAATTACACAAGGGATATTATAATGGCAGAAAACGAACAACCAGACTTATTAAAACCCTCAGTTGAGGATACTCCAATAGAGACTGTACCGGGAACGACCGAACCCACAGAGCAGGAGCCAACTTCGGCTGAAGAAGAACAAAAAAAAGAAGCTTTTTTCGACAACAATCGGCATAAAGCAATGGTTGCTATCGCAGGAATTGCCCTACTCGCAGTGTTCGGAGCTGCTGCAATGAGTAATAAAGGTGGCGCGTCAAATATTCCTCAACAAACTACAAATACTGCTGTAGACCCCTCAAATCCCGATAATCTTCCTGGCCATGGCAAAAACGCTGATGTGGTTACCCCGCCGCCAGTTACTTCTCCTGAAGTAACGGCCCCCAGCTATGATCAAGCTATGGAGAGATTCAAGTCAATGGATATTACCGAATCTGAGCATTTATCAATTGACGAGCGACTTCAGTATCCGCAATTCCTGATAGACAAGATGGCGGCAAACGGAGCATACGCCAAAGGTTATGCATACGAGACAAGTGCTGGTAACTACTCTATCAACCCTGTAGCTGTTTCAAAAGATAATAGTGGTCAAGACATTCTAAATAATAATATGTACAACCGCCAGATGTCTTGGCTACAATATGTTCCAGACGTTAAAGCTAAAGAAAAATTGTTCAACCTCGCTGATGGAGAAAAAGTTTTAAGCGCTGTATACCTTGAAGTAGCCGACGAAAAAGTTGCAAGTACAGACTACGCGAAGGAAAAGCAACTATTGGAGTCATTTACCAACCCGACTTACACTCCATACAAAGAAACAGCCAAAAACACAGGCAAAATGACTGAAGGTTTAGATAGAGAAGGCAACAAATACGAGTACAAAGTAGTTACTTATACCAGGAGCGACGATTCTAAAACATGGTACACGAGATTTGTATACCACACCTATAAGAACTACAAAGGGGAAGAGAGTGCAATTTGGCTAATCGACGCCAGCACTACCGATAAGGCAGCGGTAGCCGACATGGGTATTGTTCGCTAGTTATTTACAGCACTAACGCCTGCATTATAGCTTGTATAACCACACCTCTCATGGTTAAATATAAGCATAATGTGGAGTAGCCACTTAAATAAAAAAATCATCTTGATATTCATGGCCGTGCTAATGGCCTTTTTGTCAGTTGCACCTGTATTTACCGCGCACGCAGAAGTTGCACCGGTCAGTATGGCAACAAACTTCCAGCCTTACGAAAATGCCAGTTCGTACATGTATTTTAATACTTTGTATTATTGCGTGGCCACTGCGCAGTTGAGAGAAAGCATAGCCCACGATAACCTCTCGGAGTCAGACGCTTCAGCAGGTAACTGGTTTACAGCCCATTCAGGAGAGGCCCCAGCGATTGGATATTTTCTTGGTAGCACAGACAATGGCGGGCTAGTTGGTTGTGACAACGCTTCAACTTGGCTCCCAGCAGCTGCTTCGCTTTGGGGCTATTCCCCGATTGAGTTGCTTTGTGCCTCGGGTGCGAACCGAAAAAATGGCACAAATTGTATCAACGGTGGTGGAATATTCACTGGTAATCAAGGAGGACGAACAGGAGGCGACTTATTTTGGAGCTACCTTTCAGCTGCTAAATTTGAAAAGGCAGTTGTAGACAAGGTATATGGTGGCGCAAACCCAAATGATGTACGAGCCAATGGTTCGGATAAATCTGCAGCTGCTCAATACGCTCAGGATAGGAATGTATTCTTTACAGGCTGTATAGGTAGCATAAACCCAACCGAAGATCCTGGCACAGCACAAAAAGATCAATTCTCATATTCAATAACAAATGTGGATGATGCTGGCACATCCGCCATCGCTAATTATTATTCCAAGATTGGAAAATCAAAAACAGACAGCGTGCCGGCATATGTCTCTGGATCTAAGATGCAGAATGTTTCGATGACTTGTGGCGAACTAGCAACAGCCCTTACTGGTACAAATGCTATGGCATTCTCGAACATTGCCCTAAAAACAGCAGGGGGGTTAAAAGCACCTAATTTACCCGGTTCAACTGGCTCTGGTACGACTAAACCAACCTGTGGGAGTGTGGTTAGTGGGACAGGTTGGATTCTGTGTCCAATCCTAAATTCATTGACAGGCCTAAACGATTTGATGTGGAAATTGGTTGATAGCTTGCTTGTTACCAGCCCACTCCAACAATCAGACCCTATATATCAAGCCTGGAATACCATACGCGGTATAGCAAACATTGTATTTGTAATATTCTTCCTGGTCATCATTATGTCTCAGCTAACTGGGGCTGGGATCACGAACTACGGCGTAAAAAAATTATTGCCTCGATTAATCATTTGCGCAATTTTGGTCAATGCTTCGTTCGTAATTGTCCAACTGTCAGTGGATTTGGCAAACCTCGTAGGCAAAGGACTATACGACATTATATTAGGTTTTGCGCCTGCGTATACCGCAAATTGGACGTCTTTTGTTGAAGACCTTCTTATCACCGTGGGTGTTTCGGGAGTTGCGGGAGTATCTGTAGTACTAGCAATGGGTGGAACATCATTATTTTGGCTTATACTTCCTTCGGCAGCTATAGCGACTTTGGGATTCTTTGCAGCGGTGCTCACTTTAGCTTTCCGCCAAGCCGCAATACCAATTCTTGCGATCTTGGCACCTTTCGCTTTCGTCTGTTATCTGTTACCAAACACCGAACAGTGGTTTAAGGAATGGAAAGATTTAATGGTATCAATGCTAATGCTTTACCCATTGGCAGCGGTTGTATTTGCTGGAGCGCGTTTTGCTTCTAATTTAATTTACGCTCAAGGAGGTTGGTGGTTCCATCTTATAGGATTAGTAATAATGGGCGTCCCACTATTTTCATTACCATTCATCGCTAGACAAGGTGGCGCAATTCTGTCATCTGTCGGTGGAGCACTTAATAAGATGGCGGAAAAGGCCCGGGCACCATTATCAAACGTCTCGAAAGATTTCAGAGACACCGCAAAAGCAAGGTATCTAAACGATGATCCATCTACAATGACGAAAAGGCAACAACAAAGAAGAGATGTTGTGAATAAGATGGGACTTGGTGGCCTTAGAACGGCCTCTAGGGGTGTTGCGGACAGAAGACAGGGTCGTGAATGGCGAAGAGAGGCCGATACTAGTGCGTTTAAGGCGCAGGTGGCTGAAAACAAAGTTAATGGTCTTAACGGTAAACCAATCGACGCAAACACAGCATTTAAGCGTATGGAAGCTGCAAAACAGTATATGGGGGCCGTACAGAAGGGCGCCGAGGCTGATGTCATGAAGGAAAATAAAGTAGTCAACCCAGAACATGGCGGTATTAAACTCAACGACAAAAAATATGAGTCAGAACTTGCCTATAGTACTGCTTCGGATAAAAGCACTGCTCGTCTCCAGGGCCTAAAAAAATATAACGCAAAACGCGCTACGGCAGAAAGGGCGAAAACACAGGCTAATACCGCCACAAAAGAGGCCGAAGATCGTACAGAAAATTCAGCAGGAATGTTACAAATTAGAGTAGACGATGCGCAAGCTGAAGCAAACCTGGATAATACAAAAAGGGAAACCGAAGCGGTAATTGCCGAAGCTTCGACTGATGCTGTAGCTGCACCAGGCTCAAAACTTGCCAGCTTGACCCCAGAATCCCGTACCGGACTTCATACTGCACAACTTCAGAAAACCGTGACAGCAAGTAGGGCAGCATCTGCACAACGTACTCAAGCGCAGGAGTATGAGAAGGCTGTTGCTCCAACTGTAGACATCGTCTACACAGATGCTGCAGGAAATCCATTGTTAGACCGTGCGGGCGACCAAATCCCAACCGGCCAAAAAGAAATCACGGTTACAGCGGCGACCATAGAAGCGGCGGGAATTGATAACTCTACAGCCCGGGTCCAAGCATTAGCACAGCAAGCTGGGGATAAGAGACAGGCGGAGGAATCCACCGCTCAGCAGGTACTTGTTGAGGCAACAACTGATATTGCAGGGAAGATCGCAACCGCGACAACGGACCTCGCTACCTCATTGGCACCAGCTCAGCGCAATACCGATGATGGCGCAATATCGACTGATGCTACAACTCAGATATTACTTACAACGGGCCAAAAAGGTCTAGACAGCCTGATTAAGACAACCGCTCAGCTCCCCGGTGGTGACATTTCAAAATCTGCAGAGGCGATTAGGAGCCGTGTTCTGAAATCAGGTGTAAAGGGAAAGAGTAGCGCCCTTGACCAATACGGCATCGACCAAAATCATAGAAGAATGGCAGAAATTCTTAGAGACTCGGATACCTACACAAGATTAAATATTGGCCAATTGGCTAGCCAAGGTGATTATGATCTTGAGGCCGCATTCGCTTGTGGCGGAATAAACCCGATTTTTGCTCAAGAAATAATTACCAACCTGAAGAACTTCCCAGATATTAACGGACGAAAACTAGAGATATTTCAAGCAGCAGCTACACAAGTTGGCGTACCGGCTGGCACCCCTAACCCTGCACTACTTGATCCGAAATCACGAGATTTTGTCGCACGAAAACTACCCCCTCTTTAAAACGCAACGTACAGAGGCAATTTGAAGCTTTCAAAAAAATACTCTGATACTGTTATACTATAAGCAGTATGGCGGTATATAAAGTCCCCCAAGATGTTGAGGCCGATGATAAGTTAATCGGTCCTTTCAGCTTTCGCCAGTTTGTATATTTGGTGATTGTCTGTTTATCGATATTACTGGCCTGGGGACTCGCGCAATTATTTATTCCCCTAGCAATCATCCCATTGCCAGTTGTAATATTCTTCGGTGCATTAGCCTTGCCACTTCGCAAAGATCAACCGATGGAAATATATATGGCAGCGATGGTGTCATTCTACTTAAAACCACACAGACGTTTGTGGGACCCAGACGGCATTGATTCTCTAATCGAAATCACCGTGCCTAAAATTATAGAGGTTCAACGTTCGAAAGGTATTTCTAAGACTGAGGCAGATAGACGATTTACTTATCTAGCTGAAATAGTAGACACTCAAGGTTGGGCAGTGCGCGGGCCCGGTGTTCAAGCACCTGATAGCGCCCTTAATAGTGATGTCTATTTTGAGGCTCAACAAGTTCAAGATGTACTTGATACGGATAATTTTGTTGCGCAATCGTTCATTAATAAACTTGGAAAAAGCGATGCCAAGCGACACGACGAAATGGTTAGTATTATGGCCAACCAACCAGCGACCATACCGCAACCGATCACTCAGACTGGATTAACTGCAACGATGCCAAGCCCTTCAAATTATTTCGGCGGGGTTCCGCTTGCAGAGCCAGTCGCAGCTCCCGATGTAAAAACCGACGAACAAGCTGTACAATTCAATCCATACCCGAATATCCAACAAGCCGTCCTGCAGCCCACAGACCAAACTAAACAAGCCATTGAACCAGTTCCAACCACTAGCGAAAAGGTGGTACCAGCTGGTATAATAAACCTCGCAAGCAATACTGATTTATCGATTGAGGCTATTGCGCGTGAGGCTAACCGAATTCAAGCCAAACAGGATTCGGATGGCGGAGTATATATTTCGCTTCGATAATAGAAAATAACAGGGGAGTGGGAATCACAAACATGCTACCAAACAATCAAGTCCCAAGCCTACCACCTGCCATCACTAGTGCAGGTAGTTCTGTTCCTGTGGCCCAAACTACCCAGCAAGCCGATGCGGCTGCCAAGCCCAAAAACCCAAATTCGACCCAAAACAGCCTGCTGCTATCCGAAGTCCGCGACAACATGGTTATTATGGCTGACGGCTCGTTTAGAGCTGTTGTGGCGTGTAAATCAATCAACTTCGACCTGATGAGCAGTAACGAACGCGAAGGCGTGGAATACAGCTATCAGAACTTCTTAAACGCCCTGAACCATCCTGTGCAAATACTGATTAGGTCACAACGTGTCGACATCGGGCCCTATATCGACAGACTAGTCGAAATACGCCGAGGCCAAGACAATATGCTGTTAAACGTATTGATGGACGATTACATTGATTTTATTGACGCCCTATCCCAAGAAGCAAACATTATGAACAAAACCTTCTTCATCGTAATACCTTATTACCCTCAAGGAGATATGAGTAACTTGATTGAACAAGGCAAGGGATTCTTTGGTAAACTGCTTTCCAAGCCAAAAAATGTCATTACAAAAATTGATACCGTAACTTACGAAAAGGCTAAGACCGAGATAAAAAACCGAACGGACGGCGTTATTGCGGGACTGTATCAAATAGGTGTTCAAAGCGTACAACTAACCACAAAAGAACTTGGCGAGTTGTACTATAACTTCTATAACCCAGACACAGCCGTCCGTGAACCGCTTGGTAACTTCGAAGACGTAACTGCTCTTTACACAAAAAAAGCACAGGTTGAGCAAACAGGAGTAGTACAATAATGGCTCGCAATAAAGTGGACGTAAATGATATTGCCGCCCAACAGCGGGCTCGTGAACAAGCCGAAGTCGAACAAGCATTTCTAAAAGGTGTAACAACCTTGCGCGATTTAATTGCGCCAAGTAGTTTGGAAATTCATGCATCATACTTCCGCCTGGGCACAAAATACGGGCGCACCCTGTACATTTATGGTTACCCAAGACAGATTTACACCGGCTGGTTAAGTTCATTAATTAACATTGACGAAGTTTTGGACGTCAGTATGTACGTCTATCCAGTCGAAAGCCAAGTTGTTCTTAACAACTTACGTAAAAAAGTTACTCAACTAGAAGCATCGATGTCCGTAAACAGTGAAAAAGGCAAAGTCCGCGACCCAGGGCTGGAAGCGGCAATTGGCGACGCCGAGGAACTGCGTGACCAATTGCAAGTCGGGGCAGAGAGGTTTTTCCGATTCGGTTTATACGTAACCTTGTATGCAGACAGCTTGGAAGAACTGGGATTTGTTCAACACAAAATCGAAACCTTATTCGGTCAGCAAATGGTTTTCAGCAAAGTAGCTAGTAGCCAGCAAGAGCAAGGTTTAAACAGCTCTGTTCCACAAATGACCGACCAACTTCAGATTCGCCGCAACATGAACACCGGTGCCATCAGCACCAGTTTCCCATTCACCAGTGCCGATTTAACTCAAGAAAACGGTGTGCTTTATGGCATCAATATGCATAACAACGGCTTGGTAATTTTCGACCGATTCAGTTTAGAAAATGCCAACATGGTTGTCTTTGCTAAGTCCGGAGCAGGTAAGTCATTCACCGTCAAACTTGAAGCCCTTCGCAGTATGATGACTGGCAGCGAAGTGATTATTATTGATCCAGAAAATGAATATCAAAAACTAGCCGATGCTGTTGGTGGAAGTTATATTCGCCTAAGTCTAAACTCGAACACTAGAATTAATCCCTTTGATTTGCCACGTGTTATTGATACTGACGAAGCCGACAACGCACTTCGCGCCAACTTAATAACCTTACATGGACTATTAAAGTTGATGCTAGGCACAACTCAAGTAGCCGCAACTGGAGCCACAATGAATGCCTTGACCCCAGCCGAAGAGGCTGACCTAGACCAAGCATTAATCGACACTTACGCCCGAGCCGGAATCACTAGTGATCCATTGACCCAAAACACGACGCCACCAACTGTCAGTGACCTATACGATACCTTACTGCATATGGGTGGAAGTGGTCCAAGTCTTGCACAGCGTCTACGAAAATATACTACCGGAACGTTTGCTGGTATATTCAGTCAGCAATCGAACACCGAGATTAATAACCCGATGGTCGTTTTCAATATTCGTGATTTGGAAGACGAGTTGCGACCGGTTGCAATGTATATCGTCCTTAGCCACGTCTGGAATATTATCCGTACAGTTCAAAAGAAGCGCATGCTGATTGTTGATGAGGCTTGGCAGTTGATGAAATATGATGACTCGGCAAACTTTTTGTTCAGCCTGGCAAAACGCGCCCGAAAGTATTATTTGGGCTTGACCACCATTACTCAAGATGTCGAAGACTTCATGAGTAGCAAAATGGGTAGGGCTATTGTCGCCAACAGCTCCATGCAAATTTTACTTAAACAATCATCCAGCGCGGTTGATGTTTTGTCGGATGTCTTCAAATTAACTGAGGAAGAGAAGAAGCGATTAGGTAACTTCCCGGTCGGACAGGGTCTATTCTTTGCCGGACAAAGTCATGTACACATTCAAATCGAAGCTAGCGAAACAGAAAAAGAATTAATAACAACAAATCCGCAGACTTCTCAAGAAAAGGCCCAGGAGGTCCCATTTGTAGCCCCAACCACCGAAGTAGCCGGCCAGGAGCAGGAGACGACCGCCTAGATCAGGATTCGATATGCCAAACAGAAACACCAACGAAAATCCGGCAGACAAAAAATACAACGACGAATACTTTAGTGGGTTAAAAAATACTGAAAAAAAAGGCTCATTCCCTGGAGCAGATGGTAAATCCGGAATAGACGGCGTTCGAGATGCTGAGTCTAGTCCAGGCAAAGGCTGGAAGGATAGTGTAGTCGGCGTTGCTGGTAAGGCAACAAAGGGTGTTGCAATATTCAAACGTAAAAGTGCTGGCCTCGCGATTGGCCTTACTCTAATTGGTTTTGCGTTGGTAGGGGTGGGCGGTATCGCTGGGCCAAGCCTATTGTTAACGCATATTAAAGAGACTCTGACTGGATACTTGAATGATGCAGCTCCAGCCCAAGGCATTCGGACAAACAAGATACTGTTTATGAAGTTTAAAAATGTAAAGGGTGGTTTTGCGGAATCTTCACCGGGGAAATGTAATATTACATGCAAATTCAGCACCGTAAATGACACCATGTTGAATAACCTTCGCGCAAAAGGTTTTGAGGTGGAGACGAAGGATGGGGAAGGATTATTTAAAAACCGTCATACAATAACTTCATTAACATTCCCTAATGGTGGTGCTACTGTTACTGACGGAAAATCATTCTCAAAAGAAATGTCTAAGCCGTTAAACGCAGTGTCTTTTAAGAAAGTTTTCAACTCAAAAACCGCCTATTTCTTGAACAGTAAATTTGGTCAGACTCTCAGTAGGGTGTTCCATCTAGATAAGCTACCAAAGCTAAAATCTGCCGTTGTTGATGCTGTAACTGGCAAAGTAAAAAGCGCGAAAGATAGCATCACAGCATCTATGCACACCGCCTTAAATATTCCCGAAGTTGACGTTAACGCACCCAAAAAGCCGACGGCCATGGAGAAAATCAAAAATAATCCTGCAATGGCAAAGGTATCTACGGCCATCCAGAACCTCAAAGATTTTGGTGGCGGTATAACTGGCAAAGCAAGCAACGCAATCGGAGCTATGTGCACAACTTACGACACAACGAAGGGAATTACAACGGCCGTAAAAGCCGCCAAGGTTGCCGCTTTCGTCGGGTTTACTATGTTATGGTTTACATCCATCGACCAAAACAAAGCCGGCGACGGCGATCCCGACGTAATGTCCCAACTTGGTAGTCAAATGACTGAGCTCGACGCCAATGGTAAATCTGCTACAGATTCAAATGGACTTCAGATTGCGTCGTTTGGCAACTCTGGATCAGCAATGACAGCCGAAGACCAAACCTACAGCGCAGCACCTTCGTCAGATGTTTACAAAGTGCTAACAGTACTTGTGGTTGCGCTTTCATTAGGCGGTTTAATCGGTGCAACTGCCGCAAAAAATATTTGTAAGGGATCAAATAACGCGGTTGTAGGTATGGGGCAAACTGTAGCTGAACTTGCTGCAGAATGTCCAGAAGCTATTGCTCTCGCAGCTGGGACAGGTGGTGCTGGTATTGCAGTAAGCGCTGCTGAGTGTTTATTGAAAAAGGTTGCCATTGACTGGTTTAAACAGGCCGCTATTGCTGCGGCTATCGGCTTGGCTGTTACAAAAGTTACTGAGGCAATCGTAGGTGCGAATATGCCACAACTTGATGAAAACACCAAGGGTGTTGCATTAGGAGATTCACTGTACACAGGTTCTGCCCAATTACTAGGTGGCACCTCAGCAGCCTATGGTCTGAAGGCCGGTAGTAAAGCAGAAATAAAGCAGTATGCGATTGACACAGCCACAATAAAAAAACAGGAAGAAACAATTGCTAGATACGAAGCGAAGGACACGCCATTCGATATATATAACCAGTATTCATTCTTGGGCTCTATCGTAAACTCAATTGGTGCAGCTAATATATATAGCTCTTCCTCGCCAGTGTCACTTTTGGGAAATATACTTTCAATCATACCTAGATCGATGGCGACAATTTCTAATAACGTAGGTGCTGAGGCAGACGCAAAGGCCGCTCAATACGACAATAAGTGCGACGATGTGGCCCTAAAGGGACTAGGAATTGACGGTGACGTATTTTGCAATCCTTCATATGTTATGAGCACCAGTGAACTAGACGCAGACCCGGTCGCAACTGCACAATATATGATTGATGGTAAATATGTCGATGAAGATACGGGTGAACCAATAACTGATACTGGATCTTGGACTGTTGATCTACTGGGTGGTAGTGTTTCAGCAACCAAAAACCCATATCAACTTTACCTCGACAACTGTGCTAATAGGACAGAGCCACTAGGCGAAACATCGGCCAGTATAGAGGACTCTGATTACGAATGGAAAGTTGGTATAAACTGCACTCAAAACACAGATATGATAAAAAATTTCCGAATATATACCATGGACAAAGCTGGAAGCGATACTATGGACGAGGATCTAAGTTCAGTAAAAGGTAGTGGTTTTTCTGACTCAAGCTCAGGCTCATCTTCAACTCCTGAAGCAACAATAACACCAGTTAACGCGCCAATAAATGGAGCTGCTGTCATCTGTCTTGACGCTGGACACCCTGGCGCCCCAGGTGAACCGAGTGGCGCAGGTGGCGAGCAAGCAATAAACCTGAAGGTTGCTCAAGACGTGCAAAAAGAGCTGGAAAGCCGCGGATATAAAGTCGTCATGACAAGAACCGGAACGTCTGGCGTAGCTTTGGCTGACAGACCTCAAAAATGTATCGACGGCAAGGCAAACTTTATGTACTCATTTCACGCCGATGGAACCTCCCGATCAGCCGGTTACCCCTACCAAATTTATATGAAAACTAGCAGGAATCAATCTGCCACCAGTAAGTCATATGCGGATACTATTGAGAAGGCCGTCGCTAAAGAGGTGGCGGGCATATCTGGTTTGAAAAATGGTGGTATTTGCATGGAGGGTAAATGTACCGCGCTGAAGAGTCTCCAGGTGTTTACTGGTACCGATAACGGTGGGATACCGGCAGTTATGACAGAAATGGTTCAACTCAAGAATGGACATTCCGCCCTAGATGATTCTAGCGTTCGAAGCAAACTTGTAACAGGCATCGCGAACGGCATTCAGTCACTATTTCCAATAAAAAATACAGGAGGGGTTAGCCACCAACTGCTATTATGAGTAAAAAAAATGTAATCATTATCTCCGTATCAGCCTTCGTATGTGTTTTGGTATTATTTGTAGTTTATCTCGTATTAAACCGGCCAGAACTTCCTAAAATCGGTGCCATTTCGGGTAACTACTATTATGTCGAAAAAGGGATTGAGCCTTACGCGAAAATCGCGAGGCCAGCAGTTGAAAATTATGCTAGTCAAGATAAAAATGAAACAATTTCAGAGCGCAATAAAAGACTAGCTAAATATTTCACAAGTGACAGTCTTGTTTACCAGTATGAACAAAAAAACATTAACCCTTTTATTAATAAGTCTTCAGCGATAGTCACGTCTGTAACGCTATATGGTGGAGAAGATAATCTTACAAGCCTAACTGTTGTGACCAGAACAACGTTTTACTCTGGCAACAAATCGGTGGATGCCACTCAAAACTATCTGGTATCAATCGCAAAGGATGAGGCCGGGAAATTGACCGTTGTTGATATTGGGGACTACAAACAATGAAATATTTTAAAACAATAGCGCTCTGGAGTTGTTTGTCTGTAATCGTTTTCCAAACAGCATCTCCTATAAAAGTGCTCGCCATCAACGCGGAATATTACGCAGGTAATGACATAGAATTCTATAACCCTGAAGACGGTTGTGGTAATGCGTCGTCGGACTCTTCTAGCTTAGGCAATGACATTGTTACGAGCCCCGACAAAACATATGGAACTGGTGCAGCAACCCCAGGCGCAGGACATGATTGGAAGCCGGCTGTCGCTACCTCTTTCGGTGGTGCTGGAGAATACCAGGCAACCTCGTTTGGTCAAAACACTAAAGTGATGGATGATGCGGGAGTATTCTACTTTGCAATCTTACCAAAAGACTACAGCTCCGTAAAAATGAACCCAAACACTCCAAAAGAGATAGTAGACGCAGTTAAATCTGGAAAACTAAAGCCAAAAGATAAGTTAATTTTTAAGAATGGCGATAAATACGCCATAGGATCATGGCTTGATGTAGGTCCGGGGGCTACTGGCGAAGGTCGGTGGTTAGACCTTGGACAAAAACTCCACGCCTATCTTGATGTACCAAGCTCAAGAAAAATTCAATGGGACTTTGTGAGTAATAGTGATGCCTCAAATACAAACTCAGGTCAGTCTAGCACTGGTACGGTAGCAACACCTAATTCGCTCCATTTAAAACAAAGCGATAAACTAAAACAAATATATGACCTTCTGGTAGCTGGCGGCCTAAATGCCACCCAAGCTTCTGCTGTCATGGGTAATATGTACGCTGAATCAAGTTTTATTCCCGATAGGCATGAGGTTGGTAATGATATCGGATATGGTTTGGTGCAGTGGTCATTTGGTCGCAGGGACAGACTGGAGGCGTATGCAGTCAAAAAAGGTATTGATAAATCCGATATTGGTTTACAAATCGAATTCTTACTAAAGGAATATAACGGCTCCTACAAAGACAGCTTGGATAAAACTGCCTTTAAAGACGCTACTGATATAGAAAAAGCCACCTACCATTGGATGAAGATTTTCGAAGCTCCGAAAGAGAAGCCAGCTAACGATCCTGCGCGGCTAAACTCAAAACGGATTCCCGCGGCTAAAGTAATCTTTGGTTTTTATAGCGGCTCTACGCCATCATCAACATCTGGAGATGGGTGCAGCTCAACTGATAATGGTGTTGTCGCTAATGATATTGTCCAAACCGCGTTAAATTTGGCACTGAAGACACCGGCTTCAAATGGAATGAACAGTGCAAACGACGCAACACCAGAATACATCGCGGCTTTAGATAAATATAACCACGGTGCAAATCCAGCAGATTGCGGTATATTCGTTGCTACAGTGGTTATAGCGAGCGGTGCTGATACAAAATATCCAAAGGCCGGCACTTCACTCCAGATGGACTACGTTAAAAGCAACTCGGCAAAATATAAAGTCATAGAAAGTCCAAAAAGATCAGACCTTCAACCCGGTGATATCTTGATTGTGCATAACGGCATTAACCATCATACGCTTATATATACTGGGGAATCGTCCTACCCAGTCGTAGACGCTTCTCAAGATCAGCGAGTCCCGAGCGTTAGAAAAGAAGGCTCATTAACTGATATGTTGAGCCATAGTGGGGTCATAATAGCGAGGTTAATAAAATGAGCACGAGAATAAAAATAATATTAAGCTGTGTGATATTTGTAATTTTATTTATCTCCACTTCAATATATTTGATAATACCCAAGGCCTACATTAAATTTGATACAGCACCTCACCAAGTCTTTATGTTGATAGACAACAAAGACGAGAAGTCTATAAACAGTGGCGACACTATAGGTATTGCTCCTGGTAAACATACGATTACCGTCTTCAGAGATGAATTCAACCCATATATAAAAGATATAAACATCGGGAACGGAAAAAGCGAAGATTTTGTTGTAGCCTTAACTGGATTAACAGATAAAGCCAAGAAGATACTTGTTGACAAGGATTTGGATGCAACAATTGGTCGGTTTGGTGATGAGATGATGGCTGAACAATCTGATTTTATTTCAAACATCTACCCAATCATGCAAGTTCTTCCGATTCAAGCCAGACTTTATAGCATCACTTCCTGTCCTTCAGTAAAATATCCAGTCAATCAACCCCTTAGGGTCGCTATTTGTGTTGACGCCTCACAAGATGATCTTGGGCCTTATGTGCAAAAAGATATAACTTGGCGTGGTTATAACCCGAACGACTACGAAATTATTACAACCGTGACACCTAACCCAATTTAATAGTTTTTGCTTTTTTACTGATATTAGGTGGTGTTTTGGTAGAGCTTATTATCATTTGGTTGGTTGTTTGCATTAATCGTTTTTGGCGGCTGTCATCCAGTTCACTGAAAACATCGTCCAGTAATATAATTGGTTTAATATTGGTGATTTGCTCAATAATTTCAACCTCAATAAATTTAATTGCTAGGACAATTGTCCTAACCTCACCACGTGAGGCGACGTCTAGGGCGGGTAGGTTATTAAACTTGAATATGACATCGTGTCGATGTGGGCCGGTGCTGGTGAAGCCTACAATCTTATCTTTTTCGATATGGGTATGCAGGTCATTTAATAACTTTTGTTTAATATCGCCAATGTAGGTGTGGCTATAGTGAACCGAAACATTATCCGTTGATTTTGCGATGGAATTATACATATCATTTAATTGACTGTTAATCTGTTCGGTAAAGGCAATTCGCTTTTCGATAATATAAGCCCCGTATTCACTCAGTGCCACATCCCAAGCAAACAATTCGTCACTCGTCAGATATGATTTCTTGAGCAGATTATTGCGCTGCTTCAGGGCACGTTCGTATTTATGCAGTGAACTGAGGTATAAGGGGTCCAGTTGACTAATAAATCTGTCTATAAATTGGCGGCGGCGAGTGGGTGAGCCGTGTAACAACCTTAAATCATCAGGCTCAAACAAAACAACTGGATGTTTGTGTTTTGCCGCCATACGATACATAACCTTATCATCAATCATAATTTTTTTTCGGCCACTAGTAAGTGCTGGGTCAAAAGTAATAGATCGCTTTAAAAATGAGTCGAACTCAATATCAATCCGCCACCAAGGTGCTTCATAACGTAAAATGTCATAATCACTACCCTTAAATGATGTGCCCTGTAGGGCTAAATATAATGCCTCGATTAGTGAAGTTTTTCCACTACCATTACCGCCTGTTATAACCGTCACAGTTGGGGACAAACTGGTGGAAAACCTATCGTGCGAGCGAATATTTTGAACTGATATTTTTTTGACCACCGTCATAATGTGATCTTAGCTCTTCAAAGGCATAATAATGTGGTAGTAATCAGAGTTTGGTTGGGTTGATTTAATCAAACAAGGTGCAAGTTTGCCGCTAAATCCAAACTCAACCTCATCACCATCAATAACCGACAAAGCTTCACTTAAATAACGTGAGTTTAGTGTAATCTGACCACTATTTGTAATTTCTGCACTAGCCTCAGAGGTGTTTTCACCAAATTGAGAAGCAATTGAGTGGACTGACAAGGTTTTTTTATCTTTGTCGGCTGTTAATGTGACGCTGCCGCCAGATTCCCGAGCAAATAACCCAGCGATTTTGGTAATTCTAACAAACTCAGCTTTATTGAGTGTGACGGTTGTCTCAGATGAAGTTGGAACAAGTTGTCGATAATTAGGGAAATTGCCATCAATTAACCGACTAATTATTTCGGTATCATTAATCCGGAATCTGACTTGGGTTTCATCAAACAAAATGTCGATTTCACCAGAATCATCAGATATATTACGCATGACTTCTTGCATGGTTTGGGTTGGAATAATTGCCGAAACATCACTTTTTGTTTCAACCAGTCGTCGCTCAGACAGACGATAACCATCTGTTGCCGCCAAATATAGTTGTCCTTTGTGTGAATTCCAATAAACACCAGTTAAAACTGGCCTGGTTGAGTCGTTACTGGTTGTAATTATTGTCTGTGAAACTGCTTGTTTGAAGTCTTCAATTTTTATACTGTATTGAATTGAAGATGATTCATTAATTGTTGGAAGTTCTGGGAAGTCATCCGCAATATAACCATTAATTACTGAGGTGTATGTACCACTTTTAATATGTAAGTTGTCATTTTTAACTTTTAATTCAATAGACTCCTTGGGAAGGCTTGAAATAAATTCTGTCATTAAACGAGCGGGGATAGTAATTGCCCCTGGTTTTGCAACTTTGGCGCCAATATATTGAGTTACAGCAATTTCTAGGTTGGTTGCAGCGACAAGTAGTCGATTTCCGTCAGTTCTAAGAAGAATATTACTAAGTATAGGCAACTGAGTTTTTGTACTCGCAACTCGTCCTACTGCTGTTAATGCACGATTTAGGTTTTCTTGGGTGACAGTCAATTCCATTATTAGTACCTTTCTTTAATTTTCTTTTATTAGGCTCATTAATAGGGCTTGTGGATTGTGTGTAAAAGTTTTACTCAACAGATTAAATTTACTACTCAGGGTTGTGTAAAAGGTGGTGGATGGTTGTTGTATATAGTTGTTTAGAAGTTGGGTTTGTGCACCATTGTAATTACATAAGCTTAATTGATTAACTAAATTAGTGGATGAATGAACACTATTTAAACTACCAATTATTCGCTGGTTGTTCACGTTTTTTACACACCTATTAATTTGAGTAATATATTTATGCATATAATTTCTCTCTAATAGAAGCAACTTGTTCACGGATTAGAAAATCTAACTTAATAGCTTTTTCAATTTTTTCAATCGAGTGAATAGCTGTGGTGTGATCCTTGCGGCCTAATTCAACGGCTATTTTAGGAAAACTTAGGTGTAATTCACTGCGAAGTAGGTACATTGCAATTTGCCGAGGCACAACTATATGTTTATCGCGCTTTTCACCACAAATCTCACTAAGTTCTAGTTGGAAGTGTTTTGCGGTTTTATCAATAATTTGTTTACTGGATATATGTTGTGGGCGAGAGTGACGAATATTCCCAAGCAACCCTTCAGCAGTCGAAATATCCGGTTCAATGCCACGCATCTCGGCATAGGCTAGTAACTGGTTTAGGGCACCTTCTAGTTCACGAATATTAGTCTTGATATTAGTTGCCAGATATTCAACAGTTTCTTGATTTAGTTTGACGCCTGATTGTGAAGCTTTGATATTCAAAATTGCACAACGCGTTTCAAAGTCTGGCATTTGAATATCAATTGCCATTCCCATCTCGAAGCGGCTTCGCAGACGTTCAGTTAGGGTTGGGATACTTTTTGGTGGTTTATCACTACTAATAATAATCTGTTTGTTGTTTTGGTGTAGGTGATTGAAGGTATGGAAGAATTCTTCTTGAGTTTTTTCCTTACCGGCGATAAATTGCATGTCATCAACAATCAACACGTCAACGTTACGGTACTTTTCCGAGAAGCCTTTTTTCTTGAAACGGATATAATCCAAGAATTCACTGACAAAAGTTTCGCTGCTAATATATAAGACACGTGCTTTCGGATCGTTTTTAACAAGTTCATTGCCGATGGCCTGCATCAAGTGGGTTTTACCCAAACCAACACCACCATATAAATAAAGCGGGTTGTATTTCACACCAGGATTGGCAGCGACAGCTCGGCTGGCAGTATAAGCCAGGTCATTACTTGACCCAACAATAAAACTATCAAAGGTGTACCTAGGATTTAAATTACCGATTGTGGTTGCAGTTTTTTGTCTAGTTGATGGCAATATATCATCAATCATCGTCGATGAAATGGGGGATTCTTCAGTCGTTTCACGATTCAAACGTGTGTGTTTGCCGGATGTGTTGATTGTGTAGGAGATTTGCTTTGGGTTGATGCCGTTTTTAGCTAGGACGGTTTTGATTTGGTCATTAAACTTAACTTCAAATTGTTTTTTGGCGAAAATGTTTGGAACAGAGATTACAACACCAGCGTCACTTTGATCCAAAAGCTCGGTGTTTTTGAACCACGTCGTGAATGTAGCATGCGATACCGTCAGCTCAATTTCACCTAACACACTTTGCCACAACGCGTGATGCATTCAAATAACCTCTCTAAATTCTCATATAATGTCTTTAACTATACTCAATATCCGGGTTTTCCACAACCCATATTGTTTTAGTAAGAATACAAAGCAAAAGGGGTGAGAGTTTTCCACAATAATTGCATGTCTCAGTTAATGTGTGGAAAAAGAGGATGATTTAGGGGACAACTTTTATATGCCAAACAATACAATTTAAAAATATTCAAATCCTGGCTTGCTAAATAGGGGTAATTTAGGTACACTGGTACGGATATGCCAAAAAGAACATTCCAACCACACACCCGCCACAGGGCAGCCGTACACGGTTTTCGTGCTCGCGTTGCGACTAAGGCTGGACGAGCTGTTGTTAAAAGACGACGCATTAAAGGTCGAGCCAGGCTTACAGCTTAATACATAACACTGCAGGAATCTGCGGTGTTTTTATTTCCAAACCCGAATTCCCATCTGTTATACTTATTACATATGATTTCTTTCAGTAATCGCTTCCATGGGCACAATAGCCTGATGTATGTTTACAAAAACGGACAAGTTGTACGTTCGCGTTTGATTGCTTTTCGTTATGTCGCCAACCCACACCGGAAAGACTCCAGGGTAGCGGTTGTAGTCAGCAAGAAAACCCTTAAAAGCGCCGTCAGGCGCAATCGAATCCGTCGCCGGTTTTATGAATATATGCGCCTTCAATTGCCACACCTACCTGGTGTATATGACATTGTGATTATCATCCAAAATAGTGAAGCACTTAGTCTGACGACAGAGGAGCTAACAACTCAAATGGATCAATTGATTAATCAGACGGGTATAAAAAACAGCAACAAGGGCATGCCAAAACCAGAATAAGCTGGTATAATTAGTTAACAACTATTAGAGCGTTTTGGAGTTTTTGCTGCTGTGGACATCTTTCAATTATTAATCGTACAACCTATATTTAACCTGTTAGTCGGAATATACAGTATTATTCCTGGCGGCGATTTTGGTGTTGCCTTAATCATCTTTACAATACTAGTGCGATTCGCCATGTGGCCACTTGTTAAAAAGCAGTTACACCAAACCAAGGCTATGCAAAAGATGCAGCCAGAGTTGGCCAAAATTAAACGCGAGACCAAAGGCAACAAACAACTTGAAGGTGTCAAGATGATGGAGCTTTACAAAAAGCATGACATCAGCCCATTCCGCTCGATTGGTATCTTGTTTATCCAACTACCAATTTTTATTGCTTTGTACCAGGTTATTCAGATTTTTACAGTTCATCGCGACCAAATCGATAAATATACCTACGCGTTCATGAAGTTTTTGGGCCCGATTCAGGATTTGATTGCCCATCCGTCACATTTTAACGAGAAATTCCTGGGTTTCTTGGATTTAACAGGCAAGGCTTATAACGCTAATCCATTCAGCATCAATATAGTTCTTATGATTTTAGCAATTGGCGCGGCATTTACTCAGTACATCATGGCCAAGCAAATTCAGCCAAAGCAACAGGGTCCGAAAAAGCGTCTACGCGACATCATGAATGCTGCCGCTGACGGCAAACAAGCCGATCAGGGTGAGCTTAATGGTGTCATGATGGGTTCGATGACCAAATTCCTACCGATAATGATGTTCGCTATCATGGTCAACTTGCCGGGTGCGATTGCTTTGTATTACACGGTTTCTAACCTTGTAGCTGTTATTCAACAAGGACGCGTTCTAAAGGGCGACACCGAAGAAATGATTGAGATTGCCGACGAAGAGCCAGTCGTTCACAAAAAAGCGACAGCCAAGGCTCGTGAAAAAGAAGCGGTGGCTGCCACGATAATCCGAATCAAAGCTAAAGATAGCTCGGATTGGAAACGTAAGAAAAAGGAGTAGTTATGAATAAAGAAGAATCAGTCTTATTTGCACAAAAATACCTCGAGGACCTGTTATCCTTTTTCGGAGCCAACATTACAGTCTCATCAACCTGCGACGAGGACGTTATCGAGCTGTCTGTGCCTTCCAACGAGCTGAACAGTCTGTTAATCGGCCGCAACGCCGAAACCCTTCGTAGCTTGCAATACATCGTTTCAACTGTACTTCGTAACAAGGAAGGCGAATTAACGCGCGTCAACATCGACATTGCTGATTATAAAAAGCAACGTGCTGATCGAATCGCCGCCCAGGCAAAGGAATGGATTTTGGAAGTTCAACGTACTGGTGATTCCAGAGTTGTCAGTCTTAACGCTGCTGATAGGCGAATCGTACACAAAGTTGCTAGTGAATACGGTGATATCCAGACCTTTTCTGAAGGCGAAGGTTTCGACCGCAAACTTACTATCGCTCAAGCTGGTAGTTAATAAATAACGTAGTTGTGCAGGGCGTCCATATAGACGCTGTGGGTCTGTGTGGCGGTTTGTTTCCATGAATACTTTGCTAGTTGTCTGTAGCCTTTAGTAACCAGTTTAGCGCGAAGTTTATCATCTGAAATAACTTCATCAATGGCGCGGGCCATATCGTCGGTGTCCTTTGGATTAAAATACATTGCCGCACTGCCATAAACCTCCGGCAAACAAGTGGCGTCACTACTGACAACTGGTGCCCCATAGCCCATTGCCTCAAGTCCTGGTAGGCCGAAACCTTCAAAAAGTGAAGGAAAGACGTAAGCTGCGGCATTTTGATACAACCAGTCGCGCTGTGAGTCAGGCAGGAAGCCAGTGAACAGAATGTTTTTGTATCCCTTGTCCTTAAAATGCTTTTGATTGTTTTTGGCGCTGGCATTCAGGCTACCAACTAGAATTAATCCCAAATCCGGGTGACGAGCCAGCAGCTTTTGATGAGCATCACCCAGCCGGCGTATATTTTTGTAGTCACTTTGCTGCCCGACGTACAAGATGAATTCTTTGAAATGATGCTCATAGGCTGCTGTTTTTTCATGACTAATATCGGCTGACAGCGGAGTTACCGCTACCTCATCCTCGGGAATGCTGCCAAACCTCAGAATTTCACTCTTTGAAAATTTACTAATTGTAATAATATACCGACTAGTTTTAATCACTCGCTTAAAAACAAACCGGCCAATCAGTTGCTTCAAGTGGAATATCAACCAGTTTTTGTCAGAATTATAGACTTTCAACAGAGTCAGGTCGTGAATTGTAGTGACGTGCAGCCCTCTGTAGAAAATTGGTTGTTGTGGCATACAAAAATGAACCAAATCGGGTTTTAATTTGTCTAAAAAGCGCTTAAAACCAATCTGTTCGCCAAGTGAATAATTGTCGAAATCGGCGACTTTAACACTAAAATTATCAGCCGTTGGTTTCCAGTAATCTTTATCCTTTTTTCTGACCAAAACTGTGTATTTATTAACTTTGTCGACCTCTTGCAGATAATGCAAAAGACGCTCAACATAGGTTCCAGTCGAACTGTTTATAACCCGGGCATCGATAGCAATGTGGTGCATTACTACCAGTATAACATCTAGTTTTTAGCATCTAACGACTAGGCTGGCTAGCAAGCTACATCAATTTATCAATTTGCGTCGTGCTGCGTAGGTCCATACTCCAGAAATTGGGGTTTTCGACAGGGTTATAACTATCCATCAAGGATAGACCCAGCAGCTCGTCTTGTGGGCGGCTCTGTCTAGAGAAATACATTTCAAGATTACTGTCCGAGTTATGGTTAACTATTCCGACTGTGCCGTCGCTCGATTCAACTATAGAAAAAATACCTTTTGGAATTTTGCCATCTGTATTGTGTACGGTGTTTGGGCCAACAAGGATAGCTCCTTCATCGCCAACAAAGCCTAACTGCTCGATATCACTGTTAGGTGTGCGTCGTGTAACGATAACGTCTTCATAGACCACGTCAACTTTGTCGCTACTATCTCTGAATACAGCCATCAAATCAATTATCGAATAAAAGCTATCGCCATCTCTGATAACAGCCCTTAGGTGTTGGCTTATGCCGTCGTGCTGGTTGCCTCGAGTTGCCATTTCTTCCTGGTGGCCGTGAATTAGTGGCGGTATCAGGTATCTTTTTTCGGACTCTGAAATTTGGACAGTGTCAAAGCGCGACTTCAGACCCTCTGTTATTTCGGGTGTAGATATGTGATGGTGCTCGTATCCCATTGCTTCAGGCAGATTCATACCGGTCCTTTTCACTATTAAATTAGTACGGTTATACCTATATGATAACATAAAAACAGTAAAATGTCCACGACTGAGGCTGTCACTGCTTTACAAATACAAATTTACGATAAAGCAAGTAATTCCAGATTAGAGAAGCTAACGTCGCTAAGCCTTTTCCGACTAATAGTACTATATATTTTGCCTTGAATAACGAACTTAGTTGTCCAAGCCAGATAACCAAAGCGCTACTAGTGAACCATGTTCCTAGGAGCAAATTTACCACCGTTATGATTATTGGTTGAATAATCCATAAACCAAAAAGTGTGATCGCAAAGAAATATATAAGCTGTTTGGTGGAGTTTTTGCCTTCATGGCGGAAGGTGAAGGATTTGTTGGCGAAGAAGCTAAAAACCAGCGCCACAGATGTGGAAACGAAGTTGCTGGCGATTGTTGGCAAACCTAGGGCCACCAAAACAAACAGGATGACAAAATCAATTGCCGTGTTGACTATGCCAACTAGGCCGAAACGGACTTTCTCAGCGTGCTTTTTTAACAGGTTTTTCACTGACGTTGCTTTCCTCGACAAAATATAATGGACGTTGTTTGGACTCTTTGAAAATACGGCCGACATACTCACCTATAATCCCCAGCGACAACAGTTGTACGCCACCCAAAAACAGCAAGACTGCCATTAGTGATGGATAGCCGGCGACTGCGTCACCAAATAGGGCAGCCTGTATAAGGACTTTTGCCAAGTATAGGAAGGCCGCTAGTGACACTAATGTTCCAAGGACAGTAGAGACACGTAGTGGCGTAGTCGAGAATGAGGTTATGCCGTCAAAAGCCAGGTTGAATAACTTTCGGTAGTTTTGTTTGGCAACGCCAGCAATACGGGGGTCACGGTCATAGGTAATCTCTTTTTTTCTAAATCCAATCCAGCTGTACATCCCCTTGGTATAACGCTCGGATTCACGAAGTTGCTTTAGGGCTTCGACACACTTTTTGTCTAAAAGGCGGAAGTCACCGGTGTTGTGGGGGATGGTAATTAATTGATTTTTAGTCATTTTGTTCAACAGCCAGTAATAACCATTGGCGGTGAACATCTTGAACCAAGTCTCGCCTTCGCGCTCGTTACGCTTGGCATATACGTCGTCATAGCCTTCTTTCCAGTATTTAAGCATCTTTGGGATGAGTTCTGGTGGATCTTGTAGGTCGGCGTCAATAATGACCGTGGCATCACCTGAAACATGGTCTAGGCCGGCCAGCATGGCCTGTTCTTTGCCGAAGTTGCGTGACAAACTGATATATTTAACCCGGGTGTCGGCTTCGGCATAGTCTTTGATTATGTCCAAGGTTTTGTCATGACTGCCATCGTCGCTGAATAGGAACTCAAATTCATATGATTTATTGTCGTTGGCTAACTTGCCCAAGCGGTGGTACAAGGGTTCTAAAACTTCTTCTTCGTTGTAGGCGGGGATCAAAATACTAATCTTTTTCATCAGTACTAGTATAACACCTCAACAATTGCTCCGGGCTTGATGATATAATTGAGAATACTATGACAGAATTATTCAATGAACTCACTAAAATTGATACAAGCCCGACCCTAGATAAAACACAAGTTGTAGAAGATATAAAAAAGGCAATCACCGATAGCGGCTATACACTTACAGAGCTCAATGACGATAAGCCTTGGGGGGCATATTTCAGGTTCGGTCGCGGAGACGAGGAACGATTTATCAACGAATTTTATGCAGGCTTAGACCCAGACCGTAATCTAATGGGTAGTAACGGCGGGTTAAGTTTAAAGATACTTATGGTTGATCCAGGCAAAGGGCTTAGTTGGCAGTATCATAACCGCCGAGAAGAAATCTGGTCATTCATTAACGAAGGAAGTTATAAACGAAGTATGACCGACGAAGAGGGGCCCTTGCAGACTGCCACGCCTGGTGAGATTGTTGAATTTGCCGCGCTTGAGCGTCACCGACTTGTCGGCTGTGTTGCCTGTTATAGTCTTGTCGCAGAAATCTGGCAGCATTCGGATCCCGATAACTTGTCGGATGAAGATGACATTGTACGCCTGCTCGACGACTATTCACGCTGTTAATGATATAATAGTTGCACGTTTATCAGACTAAAAGGCAAAGGATTTTTTTCATGACTACCAAAAAACGAGCTTTAATAACCGGAATCACAGGCCAAGACGGCGGCCACTTAGCAAAACTTCTTCACGAAAAAGGTTATGAAATTTTTGGAATTATCCGCGGGCAGCACAATCCAAAGCGTGAAGCGGTTGCATCAGAATTCCCTTATGTCACCCTGCTAGAGGCTGATTTAATGGACGCCTCTTCACTTGTCAGGGCAATGCAGACCTCGAAGCCTAATGAGGTCTATAACTTGGCGGCAATCAGTCATGTTGGCTATTCATTCAAAGACCCACAACTGACATGCGACATTACTGCCAAGGGTGTGTTGAATATGTTGGAGGCTATTCGGTTAACTGACCCTTATAATAAGGTGCGTTTTTACCAAGCATCAACCTCGGAGATGTTCGGGGGACTTGATTATAATCGACCCGAAAAAGGGTACGATGAGAACTCCTCCTTCCACCCACGTAGCCCTTATGGCGTTGCAAAACTTTACGGATTTTGGATTACCAAGAACTACCGTGAAAGTTACAAGATGTTTGCTGTTTCAGGTATTCTTTTCAATCATGAAGGCGAACGACGTGGAATTGAATTTGTTACTCGTAAAATTACCAACGCTGTTGCACGCATTAAACTTGGCCTGCAGGACTGTATCGAACTTGGCGATCTTTGGCCAAAGCGCGACTGGGGTTATGCCGGTGATTACGTCGAAGGAATGTGGCGCATGTTGCAGCAGGACGAGCCAAAAGACTATGTGTTGGCGACAGGTGAAACTCATTCTATAGAAGATTTTCTAGATCTAGCATTTAAAGAAGTTGGAATTGATGATTGGCATCCATACGTAAAGCAAAACCCGGCATTTATGCGTCCTTCGGAAGTCGATATATTATTGGGCAATCCATCCAAGGCAGAAAAAGAACTCGGTTGGAAAAGGAAAGTTAACTTCCGTGGCCTTGTGAAGCTAATGGTCGAACACGACCTGGCAATAGAGTCTACAAAGATTTAGATTTTACAAAATCGGCGACAGTTTGATGAATATCTATTTGAGGAGACCATCCGGTTTCCTCTTTTAGTCTTGATGAATCACCGACAATATCTAAAATGTCGCTTGGTCTTACTAGCGATTGATCTATCTCATACTCGATACCGTTTAGACCCATTGCACTTTTAAGTGAATGAAATATTTCTACACCAGAGACACTTTTACCAGAGCACAAGTTATAAACGCCGTATTTAAGTGTTGTCGCAAGTGCTAATTTACCGTAAGCCCTGACAATGTCTCGGACGTCAGTATAGTCACGCCTTGTCTCAATATTACCTGTGCTAATCTTTTTTTCGTCACCCAATGTCGATAATCTTTCGTACATGTCGGGTAGTATAAATCCTAGACCTTGACCTGGCCCGATATGGTTAAAAGGTCTGACGACCACACAATCTAATCCGCGATGCCGATAGTAATCAGCTTGATTCTCATTAAGGATCTTACTAACTGCATATGGTGAGTTAAAGCCAATTCGACCGCCTTCATTAATAGGCAGGTCTTGGGTAGAATCATAAACAGTACCACTGCTCACAATCACTATTCTTGGTTTTTTCTCTTTATCGAGGTAATATTCGCATAAGTTAGTCACCATTGAGCTATTTGCATTTATATAAAGTTGAGGCTTTTCATACGAGGGTCCAACAGCTGCCAGACCTGCTAGGTGTATGACAGCCTTCGCATCAGGAATATTAGGCCATTCTTCGACAAGATTTGCTTGGTGATATTCATCAACAATTTCAGAGATAGCAGGATTTATATCGTTCTCTTGGCCGATACCAACGACCGATACCCCAAGCTCATTTAATTCTCGCGCTAGGTGATTTCCAACGAAGCCGTTAACGCCAGAAATTACTACTTTATCTTTTTCCATTTGCATATTATAACATTATAATATTTAAAACGCTAGCACTTTTCTGATATAACAGAATTGATTTTAGCCTGCCTTTTCTCTATAATAAGGTCTACTGTGGAATTTTTTGAAAGACTCAAACGCAAATATCGGTACTCTATAATATTGCTAAAACAATTAGTTATTACAGATTTCAAGATTCGATACAAGTCGTCTGTATTGGGCTATGTGTGGACGTTGTTACGGCCATTGGCATTTTTCGCAGTTCTTTATGCAGTTTTCGTCGTTTTCCTAAAAGTCGGCGCCGGCATCCCACATTATGCGGTCTATTTATTGCTAGGCATAGTATTTTGGAATTATTTCGTAGAAGTCACTAATAACGGGGTATCGGCGGTTGTTGGCAAAGGCGATTTGCTTAGAAAATTAGCATTTCCTCGTTATACTGTAGTGATTGCTGGCTCAGTATCGGCATTGATTAACCTCTGCATAAACATGTTGGTTTTGGCATTATTCATGATCATTAACAACGTACCATTTACTTTAGGTATCCTATGGTTGATTCCGCTGGTTGCAGAAATGTTTATTTTCGCGTTATCCGTCGCTTTTATCCTCAGCGCATTATATGTAAAATTCAGAGATGTAAATTATATTTGGGAGTTTGTATTGCAGGCTGGTTTTTATGCAACGCCAATATTGTATCCTGTCGCGATGGTTGTGTCTAAATCTGCGGTAATTGCGAAGTTAATGATGCTTAACCCAATCGCACAAATAATTCAGGACGCAAGATATGCCGTTGTTACCAATTCAAGCACTACTATCACGGAGCTTTATAATAACCCATATGCACGCTTAATTTCATTTGGGATAGTGTTGACCTTCGCTATTATTGGAGCCTGGTATTTTAAAAAGAAGTCACCGAGCTTTGCGGAGGAAATCTAATGGACGAAAATATTGCTATTAGTGTAAAGAATGTTTCCAAAGACTTTAAGCTTCCTCATGAAAGCGCAGATAGCATTAAAAGTATTTTCGTAAATCCGTTCAACAAGAACAGAAAAAAGTTTGAAGTGCAGCACGCTCTTGATGACATTTCAGTCGACATAAAAAAAGGTGAGTTCTTTGGTATTGTCGGTCGCAATGGTAGTGGTAAGAGTACTTTACTAAAGATTATTGCAGGAATTTATCAACCAAACAAAGGCAATGTGACTGTTAATGGTCGTCTGGTGCCATTTATCGAACTTGGTGTTGGGTTTAACCCACAGCTAACCGGACGAGAAAATGTGTATCTGAATGGCGCACTTCTCGGATTTTCAGAGAAAGAAGTTGATGCAAAGTATGATGCAATTGTTGATTTTGCAGAAATTGAACGGTTCATGGACCAGAAATTAAAAAATTATAGTAGTGGCATGCAAGTCAGGCTGGCTTTCTCAGTTGCTACGATATTGGCTGAATCAGACATCCTTTTGATTGACGAGGTTCTAGCTGTGGGTGATGCAGACTTCAAGAGGAAATGTTACGAATACTTTAAAAAGTTGAAAAGGGATAATAAGACTATTATTTTCGTGAGTCATGACATGACCGCCATTAGAGAATTTTGTACAAAGGCAATGCTTATTGACGACAGTAGAGTTGTCGATATCGGGGATACAGAAAATATTGCTCGGAAATATACAGAGTTATTTATAAATGATGCGAAAGAATCTATTGAGAAAGAAGGGCATAACCCAGACAATCGTTGGGGCAACCGGAAGGTCGAGATTGTTAGTGTTAAGAGTACAGCAGGGAAGGATGAAGTTGATTTTAAGGTGAGACTTAAAGTTCGTGAACCTACGGATAAGGTAATATACGGAGTTCATGTTATTGCCACTGATGGCATAGAAGTCCTAGCGATGAATAATAAGATGGTTAATAGGCCCGACATCGAATGCTTGAAACCTGGTGAGGAATATACAATTTCATGGAATATGCTAAATATATTTAACGACGGCGAATATTATGTCACAATCACACTGACCGATGACACTGGAGTTACGCTAGATTGGTGGGTTGAGTCGAGTAAATTTATTGTAAGACGTGCCGAACGTTCGACCACCGCCATCTTCCCGCCACTGAAAGTTGAAGTTAATAAAGAAGGAGTCAAATCGTGAATATAAAAAAAGGAATAATAAAGTACAGAGGTAAACTTCTTGGTCTTAGTGGTATAGAGCGTCGGCTCGGTGTGATTGAACAGAAGGTTTCGTCCGTTCAAGAAATGCTGGTACTAATGCAAGATAAACCAACCGTTCAGACAGTATTAGTCGATCCAAAGACGTTGCTTACGCGACTATTCACTGGAATTAAGATTTACCTTGACCCTCAAGATATATCTGTATCGGCACATGTTGCGGTTGACGGTGTATGGGAAAAACCTGTTACAAAAGCCTGGCTAGCAGTTTTAAAGAAAAACGACACAGTACTTGACGTAGGTGCGAATTTTGGTTATTTTGGTATTCTTGCTGGCCAGTTCACAGATAGAAAAGACTCGAAGGTGATTTTATTCGAAGCAAATAAGAATCTAATTCCTTATATTACTAAGTCGTTGTCTCTAAACTGGCTTAACGAACATGTGAAGGTTGAGAATTTAGCGATATCTGACAGACGGGGCAAGGTGAAGCTTAATGTTTTAAAGGATTATTTAGGTAGTTCCTCCTTGCATTCAGTCGAAAAACTTGACTCATTTATGCATGAAAAGATGCAGCTTGAAGTAGCAGAAAGCATGTCTGTCGAATCTACAACCATCGATATGTACTGCAAAGAGAATAATATCCAAGCAGTTGACTTAATAAAAATGGATATTGAGGGTTATGAGGAAAAAGCCTATGCTGGGATGAAAGACATTATCAAATCTAGTAAAAACCTTACTCTATTTATCGAATTTACTAAGGACACCTATGAAAACCCGGAGAAATTCTACAGTGATTTACTAAAGGATTTCGGGAACGTTTATGTTATTGATAAAGACGGCTTTATTATTAAGCCTGTAGATGCGTCGTATGACTCAATTATTAACCAAACTGATGATTGGGTAATGCCAGTATTTTCTATGAATCCGAGCCTCGAAAAAGAGCAAAATATCGTAGTATAGTCTAGCCTACAAGTACCGATAGAAAAGCCTTAGCGTAAGTCTCCCAGGAGAATCTTTTTGCATTAGTCGGATAATGGCCTATGAGTTTCGTTTTACCAATGAAAACAAGACGCCATACGTTGTTGCGCCAGAATTCACCATAGAGATTCTAGTTGATGATTTCTTTTAGGAAGCCTTTAATGAAGCTATCCCAGGTATATTTTTCTGCGTTCTTGGAGCCGCTTTTTATTAGCTCTTTTCGTATAACAGGATCGAATAATCTACCTATATTCTCAGCTACTTGGACGTAACTGTTGACGGGGACAAGGACAGCGCTTTCACCAGCTACCTCTTTTATGGCGTCGGTTGAATACGATATCACAGGGCAGCCTTTTTGCTGCGCTTCAATAACGGGTAAGCCAAAGCCTTCATAAATAGAGCAGAAGACGAATGCATGGGCGTTTTTATATAAACTGTTCTTCTGTTCATCGGTAACAAAGCCAGCAAAATGGATACCGTCCCTATAAGGGCTGTCTAAGATTGCTTTTTGTGCTGCTATGTCAGGTAGAGTTTTAACAGATTTTAGTTCGTTACCGGCAAGTATTAAATCTAACTCACTGCCACGGCCCCTTGTGATGTTGAACGCATAAACTATATCTTCAATACGTTTTCGCGAGTCTGTCCCGCCAACGTATAGTATGTACGGTTTATTTGCTGTATACCGTTTTATGATAGAGTCGTCCTCTTTATCCGTAGACACTACAGGCGCTAGAGTGAGGGTATGGATTCTACCAGGTTTAACGTGTAGAAGATCAATAAATGACTGTCGAACGGTTTCTGATATTGCTATTACAGAGTCTGCTCGCTTGAAACGAGAGTAGTTAACTTTGAATTTCATTATATAATACAAAGATCGTATGACTGCTTTTATTTTTGCCTTTCTTCCACTCGTGTGTGAAAACGCGAATGAAGGTGTAGGCAAGTATTCGTTTTTTAGTATGAGAGGTATTAGATCATAAGCTACCAAAACAGTTTTCGTACCAAAGAAATGAGGGAGACCAAGCATTGCATCAAACTGGACGAACGTATTTATTTTGAGCGCCCTTAGTGGGCCAAAGCCATGTGTGCTTAGTTTGAACGAATCTTTCAGATCAGATATAGTCTTGACTTGGGTAGATAACCTTGGCGTTTGAACGAGTGTGTAGGATATTTTTAGCTCTATGCCGAGATCTTGTATAGGGTCGTTGCCTTCAAAGGCGTAAAAAAAGTATGTATTTTCTTGGTCGTCTATACGTTCGAGGATGCTGCGAACCACCATGCCAATACCTCGATTTTCATGGCCTATTTGAAGAGCCCTTAGATCGAATGCAATATTTTTACCCATTATTTACCTCTTCAAACACTTCAATTAGCTTTGCTGCCTCGTTCTGCCATGAGAATTTATCAGATTGTACGAAGCCCTTTCGGACCATGTCATTTAGCTGCTTATTGTCACTTTCTAGTACTTTGTTGATTGCTGCGGCTAGCTTAGGTATAGACGAGGCAGGCACTTTAATAGCAGCGTCACCAACGGCTTCTGGCAATGATGAGTTATCACTGGTGATTGTTGGTACGCCACACACCATGGCTTCGACGGGTGGTATGCCGAAACCTTCGTACTTGCTGGGATAGACAAACAGAGTTGCTCCACTATATAGAGCTGCCCTGTCGGCATCCTTAACATAGCCGATTGGTTGTTGTATGAAGTTACCGCTCATGCGTAGCCTTTCGATGATTTCAAATATCTCATTATCTAACCAACCTCGTGCGCCGACGAGTAATAGCGAATACTCTTTACGTGTTGCATCGTCGAGACTTTCATATGCGAGCAGGAGATTTTTAAGATTTTTGCGAGGTTCAAGATTTCCAACGAATAATATGTATTTTCCATGTACTCCATAGCGAGCTTTGACACGGGCAACCTCTTCGGCTGGCCATTTAAAGAAAGTAGACTGATCAATACCAGGGTAGACAATAGCTACTTCACTTTCTGTGATATGGTAAAAGTCAAGGATCTCTTTTTTACTATTCTCTGAAATAGTCACAACTTTAGCCGCCCGCTCAACCGACTTCTTAACATTATTACTCAGAAATTGTTGATTACGGGGTTCGACATATTGGGGGTAGTGCTCAAACGATAGATCATAAATTACAGAAACGGATTTTGAGAAAAGAAGTGGCCATGACGTATAGTTTGGGAAGAAATAAATATTTTTACCAAAAAAAAGATCGTAAAATGGCTGTAGTCCGCGTGTTTTTAGACCGTTACTAATACGAAGCGGAAATGGCGACCTGCGGACTTTAAAATTTTTGAAACCATACGATCTAATCTTTTGTATTCTTCGAAAGTATACCCCGAGGGTTATTTGGATGTCAGGGCGGCTATCCAATAGCTTGTCGAGCGCTAATAGCATCTCAAGTGTGTAATGCCCAATACCGCTAAAATGGGGCATAACAAGAACTTCAGCATCAACAAATATTTTTAGCTTTTTCGACATGTGTATCTGTTATTTTACCCGAAACAGACGTATTATGCAAATTACTTGACTATCTGTTTACGGTGTAGGTTGCCCAAGTTGGGAACCCATCATTGCGATATACAACTAGGTTAGAGTCATCCTGTAACATAAGCTGAGACACACCGTTTCTATCAGTGCCTGATGCCCATAATGGCTGCATAGTTGGGCTGTATAGTACTAGATTTCCATCACTTTGCATTGCAAGGAATTTAACTTGTTTTCCATTAGTTACAGACGACCAGATGGCTTTTCTGCCGCTGTCTGAATATAGAACAAGGTTGCCATCAGTTTGTAAAATCAGAAATCGTGTGCGATCTGGCGTCTCGATCCTTTGCATCGGGTACATTAGGCCAAAACCATTTATACTACTGGTTACCGTATCTCTCATATCTTGGGGTATATTTGTTTCTGAAGACCAAACTGGCACTCCGCCGGGTTTATAAAGGACTAAATTCCTATCAATTTGGAGCACTAGCGAGTTGGCATTACTGCCGGATGTAGAGGTACTCCAAAGGGCAGACCCGTCCTTTGTGTATACAACTAGGTTTCCATCAACCTCAAACTTCAGGTAAGCATCAGGGTGTCCTGACGTATTCGTAGACCAGACAAGCTTAAAGTTGCAATATAACTCAAGGTTACCATCATCCTGCATGATTAACACGCTATCCGCGTCAGGTGACATTAAATATTGGCCCTTAGTCAATGTCTTTCCAGAAGACATCGATAAGTAGTCCTGGTTGCGACCAGCAACGGGTCTTGTGACACTGATACGGAAACATTGTTTTTTACTGTTAAATAAAGTTACTCCATCCTGTACTAGGTTAAAACACTCAGTATATGTGCCGAGGCCCATAGTTGATGGAGCGTTTATTACAAATCGGAAAGTACCGGTGTCTCCTGGCGCAACATTTTGCTCTTGAAGGTATGCCGGACGGTTATCCGAAAGCCAGCTCTGGTCGTAGAATAGGCTGTTTCTTCCTGGGGGGTTGTCGGTAGTAAGGCGAGTCATGTTGTCCCAAGTTGTATTTCCTGTGTTTTGGGCTTTAAATTCAGCGTAAATCTTTTGTCCTGGAGCTATTGAAGGGTTTGGCAACATGATCTGGGTATAATTTGATTCTAAATAAGTATTTTGTGACGTAGGTTGCCAACTCCAGTTTTGGTCTGCCCTCGTTGATCCGAACCAGTCGTTAAAATATAGGTAAAAGTTTCTGTTACCATGGGAGCTACAACTATCACCTGCGCCATACCCAGCGTTTAGTGCTGCCTGGTTAGGCTGGTAGGGGGTATAGTTATATAAAGCTTGTGTTGCCCTATTTTGGATATTCACAGCACCACCGCCACAGTCAGTGTTTGGGCTGTAGTAGATAAAATTATTGCCTAGTATATAGGGTGTACTCCATACTGTCCCTGAGCGATACGGGTTGGACCAAATCTGATTATTAGTGACTATCGCGTGAAACATTGTGCCAGCCCAATTTAGTTGAGCAGTCAGGCCATAGTAGGCCGAGTCGCACGCAGCGGTGTCGGGACAACCATATCCTGTTGCGGATCTATATTGGACCGGTAGGGGCCAAGTATCCGTGATAAGGCCCTGTTCTTTTTGGAGCAACACTATTAGAACTTGTGGATTGAGCTGGTATGTCTGGGCAACGTTATAGATAATCTGAGCTGCACTTAAGCCATTCTCTGAATAGTCCTTTAGGCATGGGTATGGCGGGGCATCCCAACCTCGCAATGCAGCATATTGTGCATGGGTTAGATCAGAACGTCCAAAATCGGTTGCAGGTTTCGTGCCATTTGTGTCGCAAGAAGTTACTTTTGAGTTTAGAAAAGTCTGGATCTGGTTCGCGTTCATAGCGCCGCTGTTAGTAAATACAAAATCGTCGATAATTCTACCAGCCTCGAAACCAGCTGCGGAAGTAGCGTTGACTGTATGTGATAAACCTATAGCGATGAACCCAAATGATACAAATATGATAAGTAGTTTACCTACCATTGCTTTTATTGTATTTTTCATCATAGTTCCCATATGTCTATCTTATCATTTTATATCTGTTGTTGCAGATCCAGTTAGGCTATTGCTGTTATATTCAACAAGTACGTGCCACGCACCATCGGTTACCGTCACATCAAAACCTTGGCAGGTTGAGATACTGGCCAGAGCTTGAGTACTAGCGGTTTTTATGATTTGCGGCTGTCCAGGACTGGTTAATGTTAGAGTACATGCTCCTCCATCTTCAACCGCTCCTATTAGTACCCCTATATGCAGCTCAGAGCCATTTCTACTTGAGTTGATTGTTATTTGAACATTCTTCTTTGTACTACCTGGTATTGGCGTGGGTGAGGGCGGGGTATCGGTCGAGCCTGTTTTTGACTGATTACCGGCCTGTTTTTGCTCTGACGTTGTGGGGCTATAATTTATTTGGCCATTGTCGTTGGAACTTTGTGCAGATTTCCATCCGAAAAGGTTGCCGTTAAGACAATAGACGTACACTAATGATGATACAACCATAATTATCACCACGGCTCCGGCAACAATCATGACTTTTGGTGACCTTTTTTTGCGTGTGATTTTCATTTTTGTTTTTACACTTTTCTAAGTGTTTATTATACCATAATATCTTTGATTTTAGTAACTTTTTGAAAAGTGAAATGTATTTAAACAAATCAATAGTTTTCCGCAGGGGATTGTTTTACTATTTATGAGTTATTTTCCAAACAACCCATCGCGGGGAAAGTTTAGGTGCATACTCTATATTGTAAATTTTTTCGCCTTTGTCTGCGATGACAAACTTGTTATTTGGGTCTAGATACTTATTACCAATAAAAATATATTCTCCATTCACCATCCAACCATCCTGTACATTCATGTTAAGGACAATCTCTCCGGTGCTATCCCTTTGAATACTGATTTTATTTGGCGACCAGTAGGCCACACTCGCATTACCGGATAATACCAATGAGCAATTGTTGTTAACATTTTTGCCACATTTTGATGTATTATAAACCCCGTCAAGGGTGTCAACTACAGAGTCATCAGAGTAAACTTGCCCGATATTCTCGGTTGTCGAATAATAATATGAGTGGTTAATGTTAGTCCCCAAGTCTAAGTGTTTGCGCCCATTATCATATTGGGTGAAGGTCTGCGAAAAAGTAATACTGTTTGGAACAGATACCTGGTCCTGTCCAACCACGTTAGGTGGACCATAGGTCAAAAACAACTCGGCGACACTTAAAAGTAATAGGCAGTTTATGATTTTTCTGTTTGATTTACAGGATAGTAGAAAAACTAAGATAGTGAAAGCCGTCATGATCAGCCATCTGCTTGGAACCCGTGTCTGTGATATACCAGGTAGAATGTGCAGAATATGGTATGGAGAGAATTTACCGAAATCACCAAGTGTAAGCGCTAGGCCTACAAGCCCAACGATGACGATTGGTAGCACGAAGGCCCTATTAGTGATTAGTTCGGCCTTTGAGCGTGTGATAACTTTTTTTAGTATCGAGACAACGCAAATCACAAACGCGATACCAGCACCGATGCCTATGTACATCGAATATTCTCCCCATCCCCACTGTATGTTCTTCGGAATATTAAATAGGCTACCTATGGGTAAGAATATGGCTTGAAATATTATATCTGGTTTTGTGGTCATGTGAGCTGTGTCAACGATCCGTGAATTGGCAGAGGTGTATTGGAGCGCCATAGCAAATCTATATGCGCACAGCAGTGCTGTTAAGAAGACAGATTTGAAAGCGAATATGAAGTCAGACTTTTCAATGTTGATCGTCAAGGAAAGTCGTTTATTATTGAGCTTTGCACTCAGTAGGCTGACGAAAAAGTAGATTGCAGCTGCTACAGTTGTCATTATGAATGCATAGTGAATCGAGCTTAGTATTATTAGTGATTCGAGCAACCCAAGCCATAACCAAGCGTATTTGTTTCTTCGATTGTGTATCAATACAATTATCCATGGCATCAAGAAAAACAAAGCGAAGGTAAAATGCGAAATATTGTGTCCAGCGAAAAAGCCACTGAATATCCAGATGTAGGCTATTAATACAGACTTCAATGTATCTGCTCCGACGACTTTTTTGCCTAAATAGTACATACCCCAGAACCCCGCAACGGCGTATGAGACATAGGCGAGTTTAAGCCCATATATAGTACCGAATACCATACATAGAAACGACTGTATGCTGACGAGTCCAAACTGCGGGTTTGCGAAAAGCGGTATACCACCTGACATCCAAGGGTTCCACAGTGGCAACTGGCCAAACTTCAGCACGCTAATACGAAATGCTTCATACATTTGCGCATAGTAATCAAAGTCGCCGCCTAGTAGTCTATTGCCAGTAGCTATGTATTGATAAAAGAAAATCAAAATAGGAATTGATAGGGCAATTGCAAATACCCATTTTTTGCTTAAGGCTTTTTTAGTGGTGATGTGTATCTGGCGAGTGTATTTATTCATTGATATCATATTTGATTGTTACTAATTATATATGAAAAGACTATTACGGGGTAATCTTACGGGATGGCTCTTATAGTGCACCCATTCCAGTGGTTGCTGTTAACAGATGAATAATACTGCATGGTTATGTCATTTAGCCATACACCGTCACTAGGCTGGATATCGTCCACACCATTTATAGGTAGGCTGTAGCCTAAAATTGGGCAGGAGCCATCTTTAATTTGATTGATAATCGATTTGTCCCTTTCGTCCCATTGCACAGCATGTGTTTTTATAGTATCTCGGAGTATCACTAAGTTAGGGATATATAATTTCGTAGCAATCAAGCCGATGGCCACCACTGTAAGCATCGCTCCTACGACGAGCCCCCTCTGGAATAATGCTAAACCTCTCACCAGTTGTCCAACGAGTATTCCTGAAATCACAGATAATATGAATATAATCAGAACTGACAAAAAATATGATCGTTGAGGGAAAATATCGTAACCACCCATAAAGGTTAGTGAGAAATTGATAATGTAAGCCCCAACTCCGAAAACTGCTGACATAATTAGAACGTTCTTCCAGTATGAAATAGATTGTTTCTTTATTATCCACAGAGACAATAGCGCGGTTATTAACATGGTAACCACCACCAGACAAATGCTATGTAGATCTAGGTGAGCGCTAGTTTTTAATAGTGAAATTGGTAATTTGCTTAGCCTAGGCAGCATGCCAGCAGCAACCGAGCTTCTTCTTCCAGATGAGCCAACTGAGAAATAAAAAACTAGAAAACTGATTATACCAGAGGCTAATGAAAATATACTGTAGGAGTATGCCTTACTTTTCTTGATTTTTACTACAGCGAATATGCTAATAAGACTTGCAACGATAATCATTGTTGACACAGATTCGAACATCATACCAGTTACTAGTGGCAGGATAATAAATTTTGATATATTTGTTGCACTCCATGACCAGGCTGTATTAGCCCTGTAGGCACTGACTAAGTAGCTTATGAGCACTAACAGTAGACCGTAAGACCAGCAATGTACGGGTGCCGCTGAAAACCAAAAAGCTGAAGAGTATATAGGGCTAGCTATCGTGACACCAACGATAACCATTAGCGTAAAAACGGTAATTATTAGTTTTCGATTGCCAAAGGTATTTGATAGCAAGCTAGACAGAAGTTTATATACACCTGTGCCGACTACCAAATAACTTATTAGTGGGACGGCAGAAAGGAAATGAGGCACCGAATAGCCGACCAAATATATTAAGAGACTAATTAATCTGCCGTTGATTAATAGTATCCATAAGTTGTCGCCAAAATTCAACGTGCTCGTGGCACGCATAAATTGCAGGTCGTCAGCCATTGGACGGATAAAGATGCCTAATGAAACCACACAGATAATTAGGATAGCCAGGATGACAGCTAAAGAACACAGTACAGCAAATTTAGGATTTTTAATCCTGCCAAGAATCGAATTTAGTTTGAAGCCATAAGGATTTTTTTTCATTGTTGCTACCTTAGTTTATCATATCAGATACAAGCCTCAGTAGTTTTATATGTGGCTAATTATCTGCTATTATTAGTTCATATAATGTGCAATAAAAAGCGGAGCGTATCGTGTCATTTATTTCAATAGTTGTACCTGCCTACAATGAGTCTGGGAACATAGAAAAACTTGTGAAAGAAGTTTCAGAAAAACTCAAAGACGAAATCTTTGAAATTATTATTGTAAACGACGGCAGCACCGATAACAGCCTTGAAATAATCAAGTCAATCTCAAAGAAAAACAAAAGAGTCAAATACCTGTCTTTTTCTAGAAATTTTGGTCATCAGGCTGCTCTAAGGGCTGGTTTGAAAATGGCAAAAGGCGAAGCAGCTATCAGTATGGATGCCGACTTGCAGCATCCGCCGTCATTATTGCCGGAAATAATTTCGATGTGGCGAGATGGCGGCTACGAGGTTGTGTTTACTGTTCGGAAGGACACCTCAGAGACCAGCCTTGCTAAAAGGGTCACATCAGCGATATTCTACAAAGTATTAAATATTCTCTCCGGATTACAGATGAAAGAAGGCGCAGCGGATTTCCGTCTACTGGATCGCAAAGTATTAGATATTATTAATAGCCAAGTCGAGTCAGACATTTTTCTACGTGGCTATATCAGCTGGATTGGCTTCAAACAGATAGGAATACCATATGTTCCAGCTAAGAGATTTAGCGGCACCAGTAACTATTCGTTAAAAAAGATGTTGTCGCTAGCTGGCACCGGTGTCACTCAATTTAGCATTAAGCCTCTTAGGTTAGCTTTTGGTTTGGCAATGATTGCGTTGATAGCAAGCTTCTCATATGTAATATACGCTTTTATAATTGCATTGTCTGGGGGTGCTGTTTCAGGGTGGTTTTCACTTGTTACTCTCTTTGTTTTTTTACAGGGCATACAGTTCCTCTTACTCGGTCTAGTCGGCGAGTATCTTGGTAGAACATTTATGCAAACTAAATATCGCCCTGACTACATAATCTCCGAAGGTTCAGTGGATGATGAAAAATAAAATTATACGTTTATTGTCCGACAAGAAGATTCGGTACTTATTAATTGGTGGTAGCAGCGCTTTTCTTGAATTTGGAAGCTTTGTAGTAATTAACCACTTTTCTACTAATGTTGTTATTTCCAACGTACTGAGCTTTCTAGTTGGTTTACTATACAGCTTTTCGCTCCACAGGGTCTGGACTTTTAAAGGAGAACACAAACACAACCCGAAGCGTCAGTTCGTGTCATATGGAGTGCTCGCGATAATTAACATATTTCTAACTTCTGTACTTATCGGCTTCCAGGTAACTTCTCTGAATATCGCACCTTTTTTCGCCAAGTTAGTGTGTATGGCGCTTGTAGTGGTTTGGAATTATTTACTTTTAAGTAGGGTAATATTTAAAGGTGCTCCAGAAAATAATGACGGCTATATCTAATAATAGCCACAAGGAATTTTTCCGAAATAGCTTAATAGTCGGCTATTTTGTTGGGTTGGCAACGATCTTTATTTCTGGTTTCTCTACTACAACGAGCCCTTTTTTCATTTCCTTGGGTTGGGATAGTGCGATATTTAGGTTAATAGGTGTGGCCATGAAAACTGGCAAGTCTCTATACGTTGATATTTTTGACCATAAAGGTCCGGTACTCTTTTTCATTGAATACCTGGGGCAGGTTGTCCATGGGGGAAGAGGAGGAATCTTTTTGTTGCAGATCCTGTTTCTATTCGGGACGTTGTCACTCGTGTATCTAATAGCCCGATTATTCTTACAGCGAAACTTTGCATGGATATTGCCCGGTATGTATGTGTTTCTACTCACAAATTTCTATCAGTGGGGTAATTTAAGCGAAGAGTACTCAATGTTTTTTTGTTTTATTGCGGTATATTTACTGTTAAAAAATTTGCTTAATAACGATAGAAAATATCAGTGGCTTGAATTAATGCTGTCAGGCTGTGCTTTAGGGTTAGTAGTGTTTTTAAGAATGAATAACGCGGCGTCGATTGTGGCCGTGGCTATTGCCTACTTGTTGTCACTTGTGTTTGCAAAGAAATGGAAGAATGTATATAAGCAAAGTGCGATGTTCATATCTGGGTTTGTAATCACAACCGTGGTAATAGTCGCAGTATTCCTTGCGCTGCATTCATTGCCTGAAATGATATACGCGACCTTTTTATTTAATATCAAGTACTCAGAATTTAGTATTGGTGCTCTGCCTGAGCTTGCGAAAACAGGTTATATTTTCTGGGCTTCCTTGGGCCTTATTGTCGGCATTGTAGGCTCAGCCCTGAACTATTATCTTAAAAAAGAGATTTGGGTATCGCTGTCGGTGGTTCTTGTCTCGTTATTCACATTCGTTGCTGTGATGCTTTCAACTACGGGCTATTTTCACTATCTTCAGCTGATCCTCATGCCAATGTCGCTAGGGGCTATCTTGATCATCTACTCTTTGCCGTCCGCGCCGAGGAAGTTGATCAGATATTCACTATACGTAATCGGCATTATTTTTGTTCTCGTTGTCGTAAACGCCTCCATTAATAACATTAATGACTACCGAACTGGTCAGAGTGGCAATTACCTGGCTTCATCAAAAGGAGCGGATACAGACTATGCCAATAATGCGAAATTAATTGTTGGAAATATTCCTGAGTTCGAACGTGATGATATTTTTGGCTACAATATCCCCGCATCATTTTACCTAGCTACTGGGTTGGTTCCTAGCTTTCGATATTTCACCTTGCAAGATTGGTGGGGACAGCATGACCCAGGCATTTATAGGGAACTCGAAGGGATTTTTGAGCATAATCCGCCAAAGTGGGTCTTAGTAGCTGACGGGCCGATTGCTGATAAGAGAATATCTCTAATAATTCAGCAGCGGTACATAATGAATCAGAAAATAGATAAAGTCAGGCTGTTTCACCTAAGATGACATCAAATACTACTTTTTATATCCATTAGGGTTCTTAGACTGCCATCGCCAAGCATCTTTACATGCTTCTTCGATGGTTTTTTCAGCAAACCATCGAAGTTCGTGGTTGGCTTTCTCCGGTGAAGCAAAACTTGATGCTACGTCATTGGCTCTTCTGGGTACAATTTTGTACGGAACTTCTTTGCCAGCCGCTTTGCTAAACGCCACAATAAGTTCAAGAACTGATGTTCCACGACCAGTGCCAAGGTTATATATGCCCACGCCCGGTTTCGAATGTTTTAGTGCGGCGATGTGTCCTTTAGCCAAGTCGACAACGTGTATATAATCACGCACGCCTGTGCCATCGGGGGTGTCATAATCGTTGCCGAATACACTAACTTCTTTTAGTTTTCCGACAGCAACTTGTGATATGTATGGCAGTATATTATTTGGGATTTCACTTGGGTCTTCACCAATAAGGCCGCTGGAATGAGCGCCTATCGGGTTGAAGTAACGCAAGATTACAATTTCCATTTGGTCGTCCGAAGTGCTCAAGTCATTTAGTATTTGCTCTATCATATATTTAGACCGGCCGTATGGACTGAATATACCAACTCCGACTTGGCTTGTTTCGACTAGTGGCAACACTTCGGGCTCTCCATATACGCCAGCTGTTGAGCTAAATATAAATTTTTTAACTTTATACCTTGCCATTGTTTCAAGTAAGACGAGGGTCGACATTAAGTTATTGTCATAATACTTAATTGGCCTAGATACAGATTGTCCGACAGATTTAAGTCCGGCGAAGTGGATAACCGCATCAATGGTGTTTTCTTGGAATAATTTATTTAACGCACTTGAGTCCCGAACGTCGATTTCGTAAAAGGGTATTTTTGTACCGGATATTTTTTCAACTCTATTAAGTGACTCACGATTGCTATTGGATAAATTATCGGCAACAATAACTGAGTCACCATTAGCAATTAACTCGATAATTGTATGTGAACCAATGTAGCCCGCACCACCTGTTACTAAAATATTCATAAGTCGTATTATATCATTATGGAGTTGTTTAATAGGGTATAATAGGGCAATGATTACAGTAATTATAGCTGGCGGGTCAGGAACTCGGCTGTGGCCTTTATCTACCCCCAAATACCCAAAACACTTATTAAAACTAACTGGTGACCGCACAATGTTACAGACTGCTTACGAGCGGGCTTGCAAGTTGAGCGATGTTATATACATTGTCACAGAGGCTAGTCATTCTGACAGTGTTCGTGTTCAGCTACCCGAGCTGCCTGAGAGTGCCTTTATCGTGGAACCTGGCAGGCGAGGCACCGCACACTGTATAGTATTGGCGTTGGATATTATTTCCCGTACTCACGATGATGAAGAGCCAATCGCATTCATTCATTCGGATCATTATGTTCGTGATATCGGAGGATTTGCGCGCTCATTTGCGTCTGCAGCAAAAGTTTCAATGGAAAATAATGAGATTACACTAATTGGTATTGAACCGACATTCCCTTCAACTGGCTTTGGTTATATTGAACGTGATGGTGTCATCGGTGATGGAAACGGTGTTTTCAATGTTGAATCATTCAAGGAAAAACCAGATTTCGATACAGCGACCGACTATGTCGAATCAGGTAGATACTTATGGAATTGTGGTTACTTTGTTGGTTCCGTTAAGACATTCCTGGACGAGATGAAACTGAGCGCCTCACATTTGTACGATGACTTCGAAAGCCTAGCTTCAATTAAAAAAGTTGGTAGCAAAGAATATGACGAAGCCTACTTGGCACTTGATAACCAGGTCATCGACATTGCATTAATTGAAAAAGCCAAAAGCCTGGCAGTTGTATCCGCCACATTTGACTGGATGGATGTCGGGTCATTCAAAGATTTGCACGACGTCGTGCCAAGAGATATGAACGGCAACTATTTTAGCGGCAATAATATTCATGCAATCGATGTCGAGAATGTTTATGTTCGTAATGAGGAAGAAAAGCCTATTGCAGTCATCGGACTAAATAATGTTGTAGTTGTGAATACGCCTGACGGGATATTAGTATCGCGTAAAGACGTCAGTTATAGAACTGGTGAAGTAGCAAAAAAACTCCAATCTTAAAAAAGGAGAAAAGATATGTGCGGAATAGTCGGGTGCGTAGGTAAAAAAGAGGCGCGGGCGTATTTGATTGGTGGTTTGCATCGCTTGGAATATCGTGGCTATGACTCGGCTGGAATCGTAACTATTAGCGATGACAACAAGGCGACGTTAATTCGGGCCAAAGGAAAAGTTTCCGAGTTAGAAGCACTTGCTGATAAAAAACCATCGACTGACACGATTGGTATTGGTCACACACGCTGGGCTACACATGGCGAACCATCCAAAACTAATGCCCATCCTCACAAGGCCGGGAATATTTACTTGGTCCATAACGGAATTATTGAAAACTACAAAGAGTTAAAGGCTGGTTTGAAAAATCACAAGTTTGTGACACAAACCGATACCGAAGTTCTGGCAGCTTTGATTGACTCGCTTTATGACAAAGATACCAAACTTATCGATGCAGTTGCCGGGGCTTTGCAACTGGTCGTTGGAACATATGGTATTGCAGTTGTTTCTGTTTTGGATCCAGATGAAATAGTTGTAGCTAGGTCTGGTAGCCCATTAATTATTGGCGTAGGTGATGATGAAACATATATTGCCAGCGATGCCTCGGCACTAATTGGTTTTACAAACCAAGCAATTTACTTGAATGATGGCGAGATGGCGATTTGTAATCGTGATGGCGTTGAGTTGCGTGACTTGGCTTCACATCCAATTTCTTGCAAGGTTGAAACTATCGAGAGTGACATGGAGGCAATCCAAAAACAAGGTTATGAGCATTTCCTATTGAAAGAAATTTGCGAACAACCCACGACATTGCGCTCGACACTAAGTGGTCGAATAAATGTCAAAGATAAAACCGTGAAATTGGGCGGGTTAAACCTTAGCGCGGAAGAGCTACGCAAAATCGAGCATGTCACAATAATCGGCTGCGGGACGGCATATTATGCTGGTTTGTTGGGATCATATTACTTAGAGCAACTTGTTGATGGTCTGACAATCGACGTTGCTGCAGCCTCCGAACTTCGCTATAGGTCATTCCATTTGCCCGAAAACACTGTGGCACTGGTTATTTCTCAGTCTGGGGAAACTGCCGACACGCTGGCTTGCCTGCGCGAAATTAAAAGACGCGGCGTAAAAACATTAGGCATCATTAATGCTGTGGGTTCGACGATTGCTCGTGAAGTTGACGGTGGAGTCTATGTTCACGCTGGTCCAGAGATATCTGTGGCCTCTACTAAGGCGTTCACATCGCAATTGGCAGCAATTACCATGTTTGGAATTCAACTGGCACAGGCCAAAGGTGCGGGCTTACAGGTGACATCGAAATACATTGAAGAGCTGGCGATGTTACCTGATGAAATCGAAAAAGTTGTTGCGAACTATAAAGAAATAATTGCGAAAGCCGCAAAAAAATATGGTGATTATCAGCATGCGCTTTATTTTGGTCGAGACACGTTGTTCCCAGTTGCTATGGAAGGTGCTTTGAAACTGAAAGAAATTTCATATATCCAAGCCGAGGGTTACGCGGCAGGAGAATTGAAGCACGGTCCAATTGCCTTGGTTGACGATTCATTCTTTGAAGTTGCACTACTAATCGACAACTGGCTGTTTGATAAAAGCCTTAGCACTCTTGAGGAAGTAAACGCCCGTGGCGGCCACATCCTAGCGATTACAAATAGTAAAAAGAAAATCGATGCCGAAGAGACGATTCACGTCGATACAAAACTTGATTTAATGGCACCAGTTGTTATTAATGTAGTCCAGCAGTTGTTCGCGTATTACGTAGCGGTCGCCAAAGGCAACGATGTCGATCAGCCACGAAACTTGGCTAAGAGCGTTACAGTTGAGTAATTTGATCCTGAACAACTTTGTGAATTTTTGTAATAAATAAACTTTTATCGAAACGTTTAGCTTTTCTGTGAAGGGTGGCAGGTAAGAACTTGATTTGTTCGGCACGTTTGATAGCTTCGACGACAGATTTGATGGTCTGTTCGTGAAATAACACGCCACTTTCACCGTCCTGAACGATATCGAGCGCGCCACCAACTCCGTAGGCAATGACAGGCGCACCGGCGGCTAAGGCTTCGGCTTGGACGATACCGAAATCTTCTTCGGCTGGGAAGATGTAGCCTTTGGCGCTGTTTAATGCGGTTGTTACGGCTTCGTCGCTGGCATCACCAAAACGGTCAGTATAGAATTTCACACTTGGGCCGGCCATTTCGACAAGACGAAGGTGTTCGCTGCCGTTACCATAAACTTCCAAATTCAAATCGAGCCTAGTTGCGGCTGCAACTGCCAAGTCAATTCGCTTATAAGGAACTTGGCGACCCAAGGCGACGTAATAATTACCGCGAATACTGGAAGGAGTGAACCTGTCGACATCGACCGGCGGGTGAATGATTGTCGAATTTTTCCCGTAATATTTTTTTATTCGTTTTTGGACTTCGCTGCTGTTGGCGACAAACACATCGACTTTTTGCGCGGCTTTGTAATCGGCTTTTTTAAGTGGTGGCACAATAAGTGGCATTGCCAAGCGTACTAACCAGTTTAGTTTTCCAAAGCCCGGATCCTTGCGATATTCGCGGTAGTGGCTCCAGTAATAACGAATCGGCGTGTGACAATAACAGATGTGAATTTGGTCCGGACGAGTTTTTCGGACCTGTTTCGCTTCGGCACTAGAGCTGCTGAGAATTATATCGAATTCAGATAAATCTAGTTTGCGAAAGGCATTGACGCGTAGCATTGGGAAGAACTTATGTAATTTACGCAAAGGCCCAGGCAGGTTTTGTAGATAAGTTGTTCGTACATCGAGGTCTTTAAAGGCTGGCGTCTTATCTGGGTTGTATGTCGATGTGTAAATCGGCGCATCAGGAAAAGCCTCGTGCATTGCCAACACAACTAACTCCGCCCCGCCCATGTTTGTCAGCCAATCGTGGACAATACAAATCTTTGTAGCGGTCATTTACTTGGCTCCTTGTTTTCTAAGAACTGCTCCTATGGTTTTGAAAATAATTTTTATATCAAGCCAGAAGGTCCAGTTTTGGGCATAGAAAAGTTCCAGCTCGATACGTTCTTCAAACGTAAGTTCACTACGACCTGAAACCTGCCAAAGGCCTGTTACGCCAGACTTAACGCTATGAAGTAACGCGGTTCGGCCGTGGGCCAGTTTTGCTTCTTGTGGCAATATTGGTCGTGGACCAACCAGACTTAAATCACCTTTGATGACGTTAAATATCTGTGGTAACTCGTCGAGTGACCAGGTTCTAATAAACTTTCCAAATTTTGTAATCCTTGGATCATTTTCGACTTTACGGTTTTTTTCATATTCTTTAACCAGGTCCTCGCGTCCCATTTCGCGGAAATCTTCGGCAGCATCACGCTTGCCGTATTTTGCGTCCATACTGCGGAATTTTATCAAATCAATTGGTTGAGAAAAACGACTTAGACGTTTACTGATATAAAAAGCCGGACCTGGGTCAGCGATTTTCTTAATGAGGTATATCAACAACAGGATTGGTGATAACGGTATCAATATAATTAAGCTAACAACTATATCAAATATTCGTTTAGCGATAGCACCCCAGCCAACCAGCGGAGTTTGATAAACCGAAATCATTGGGTAGCCCAGGAAGACGTCGACGGTATTTTTACCAGAATAGAATTCAGCTTCGCCTGGGATAAAACTATAATTAATATGGTGCATCTGGGCGGCGCCAAGTATTTTTTGATTTCTGTCAGATGAATCGTATAAATCAGTTTGAATGATAGTGGTAATATTATTAAGTTTAATATCCCTCAAAGCGGTTTCCACCTGAGAATAATGCCTGTAATTAATTTCGCTCGGCATACATTTTTTTGGTCCGGCAATAGCCACTATCTCGTAACCACTGTGAACTGTGTCGGCTAGGCTGCAGGCAATGTCTCTGGTCGCTTCTGATGAACCGATAAGTAAAACTCGGTTGACACCTTTACCGTAGCGGAACATCCAACTTCGGACAAATCGCAAAATCTCACGCTCGATAATAACTAACGAGAAAGCGCCGATTAAATCGTAAACTGCCACCAATCTGGCCGGTAAAATAATTTTACCGCTGGCAAACTGCCAGCCAATAATTAATAAAATACCGATAAAAGAACCGATAGCAACCTTTGACCATTCAATCAGCCTACGATTATACGTGTTGGATTGGTACAGACCCAAAACTGCAAAAATCAATATCCAGACAGGGATAATAAACAAGAAAGCATGTAGATAGTCGACGGCATAAACATTGACTAGCAATGGGCGATTGTCCAATTGAACGCGGACCATGTAGGCCAGAATGAAAGCTACCAACAGAACAACGGTGTCGATGAGCATTAGGATTAAACTGTAAAACTTGGTGTTCTTACCTATCATAAGTAACCCAATTATATCATCTTTATACCTGGTGGATGGTATATAGTAGGTAGTAGATGGTAGATAAAAATACAAAGAGCTCAGTCGGGACTGTTGGTAAAATATATGTTTCGATATTATTAATAATTTTCGGGGGTATTGTTTTACATGCGCCACTAAGTGTGGGCTTCGGAACTTTGTGGCCTCAATATAGTCTGCTGGTTAAGTCATGGAAAGAAATTTTGATGTTGTTCGCAGGTGTAATGGCGCTATATTTGTTATATCATCACAAGCGATTCAAATTATTGAAAGACCCAATTATGGTTGCGATTGAGGTCTATGCGGCATTACATCTAATCCTTTTATTTTACTTATCGCAAGGTCTGCAATCTGTGCTGGCCGGCTTGGCGATTGATTTACGTTACGTACTATTCTTTGCGTTAGTCTATATCGCGCTCAAGCTATATCCAAAATATCGAAGTCTATTTATCAAGGTTGGTATCACTGGCGCGCTGGTCGTTTTAACTTTTGCTTTGTTGCAAGTTTTTGTCTTGCCCAAAGACATTCTCAAATATCTTGGTTACAATACAAATACAATCAGTGCTTATCTGACTATCGATAAAAACAATTTGTTCATTAGGATTAACTCCACTTTGCGTGGCCCGAATCCGTTAGGCGCATACGCCGGTATGGTATTGGCGTTCATAGTAGCGGCGATTTCGAGACACAAGATTAAAAAAGAAAAGTGGCCACTGGTGATTACAGCTATTTTATCGGCAGGGGGGGTTGTGGCGTTGTGGGCTAGTTACTCTCGAACGGCTTGGCTGGGCACATTAGCTGCGATTATCATTATTCTGGGTGTCGTAGCTTCAAAAAAGTTATCCCCAAAGCTGTGGATAACTATCGGTATAACAGTGTTGGCTTTGTCTGGAATATTATTTGTAGCTCGGGATACATCGTTCGTTTCTAATGTAATTTTGCATGATAATCCATCAGGCGGTAGTCTGGTTAAATCAAACGAGGGTCACGTCAGTTCATTGGCTGACGGCTTTAATCAATTGATCCATCAGCCGATTGGTGCTGGAATTGGTAGTACTGGTTCGGCCTCTATTCTTAGCAATAAAACTGAGATAATTGAAAACCAATACCTATTCATTGCGCACGAAATCGGATGGTTAGGTTTGGGGTTGTTCATATTTATATTTGCTGCAATTATGACTAAATTATGGAAGTTGCGAAGTAACTGGCTGGCCTTAGGTGTGCTAGCCAGCGGGATTAGTTTGGCGTTGATTGGAATATTATTGCCGGTATGGGTTGACGATACAGTTTCTATTATTTGGTGGGGCTTGGCGGCAGTTGTAGTAGGTAGTAGGTGGTATATAGTAGATGGTATAGAGGAAAAACATGGCAACTAGTGAACGATCAAGTAAGCGACAGAGGGAGCTATTGAATTTTGTCGATAGTTTTATCCAAGGCCATGGCTATGGCCCAAGTTATCGCGAGATTATGAAAGCCTTGGGATATAAATCAGTTTCAACTGTTGCTGTTCATATTGATGGGCTGATGTCGAAAGGTTATTTACGTAAACGCGACCGCTCAGCCAGGTCATTGGAAGTAGTAACCACTCATTTGGATGACGCGCCGCTACGCAAAGGTCCAACCCCGGCTCAAGAAAAGTGGATGATTAATGCCGTCACTAAGAGGTTTGAAATTTTAGAAAAATCCGAGAACCAAACAGTTTTGGATGAATTATATGTATTAATTGGTGCCTTGAAAGTTTTGGGACTTGATGGCGCACATATTGCCATGAAGACTCGGCTGATTGATTATCTGAAGTCGCATCACAAATCGGAATAGTCGGTTAACAGCCAGGACAATGTTAGTTTATTGTTTTGGATTAATGTATAATCAAATGATTAACAATTAAATATCAAGAGTGCAGCGAGAGTCCTAGCTTTACGACCTGCCAGCAACCTGCTTAGTCAGTAAGGTGCTAAACCTAGCCCGTATGGGGAGGATGTGATTTACTTTTTATCCTTTCCTGCGTAGAAAGGATAATTTTATGTCAAATTTCAGAACCGCCGAGAGTGTATCACCAAAACATCCGGATAAAATTTGCGATCAAATTTCTGACGCGATTTTAGACGCATACCTGGTACAAGATCCAAATACCCGAGCAGGTATAGATGTGGCCGGTGGGCACGGCACAGTATTTGTTACTGGCGAAGTTACGTCAACTGCCGTTGGAGTTGATATCCCGGCTATAGTAAAGCGCTTGGCTGGCGATGTTGAAGTGATTATTAAAATGGCGACCCAGAGTACCGAGATTGCTCAAGGCGTTGATATCGGTGGAGCGGGTGACCAAGGGATTATGGTTGGCTATGCATGTAATGAAACTCCAGAATTTTTGCCGCTTGAAACCGTGTTGTCGCGTCGCTTAAACCAGCATATTTATAAAAAGTGGCCATTTGATGGCAAAACCCAGGTAACCCTTCAAGATGGCAAGATTGTTAGCCTAGTCGCTAGTTTTCAAAATGCAAAGCAGGCGGAATTACGTGCGATTGTTGAGCAATGGTTGGTAGGCGAGCCACTGGCAGTTTACGATAAAGTTGATTTTCATATTAATCCTGCCGGTGACTGGAATATAGGTGGTTTTGAAGCAGATGCTGGACTAACAGGTAGAAAACTGGTGGTTGATAACTATGGTCCGCGCATTCCAATCGGCGGCGGCGCTTTTAGCGGCAAAGACCCAAGTAAAGTTGATCGGTCCGCGGCTTATATGGCACGAAAAATCGCCGTCGATTATCTTAAGAAAAATGATGCCAAGGAGGTATATGTATATTTGGCATATGCGATTGGTTATGACCAACCACTCGAGGCGACAGTTATCATAGACGGTGTGCAGCAAGAAGTGAAAGGCTATGATCTGTCACCAAACGGGATTATCAAAGCCTTGGACTTAAAGAGGCCAATCTATGAAGAAACGGCACGATGGGGTCATTTTGGCCACGATTCATTGTAGTTGAGGCTGGTGTGTTGAGACCAGCTTCTCAAACGTAGTTGTCTTACAAGGGGCCATGCGATATAATATCCAGGTATTCCGGCGTAGCTCAATGGTGGAGCAAGAAGCTGTTAACTTCGAGGTTACTGGTTCGAGTCCAGTCGCCGGAGCCAAACCAAGCAGTCAAATAGGCTGACCGTGTTCCATGACCGGTTCTCCTAATTAACTCCTTAGTTCGGTAACATTTTTACAAATTGTAAAAATGTAGTACAAAGGTTGGAACCGCCAGAAATGGCGGTTTTTGCTTTTTGCCTCTTTAATTCGGTTCCAAACTCGACCTAAAGTGCTATTGCAACCAAGCAGGATGAAGTGTGACCAGGTTCCATGACCTGACGTTCGTCAGCTTTTGCAGGGAGATAAATGTGGAGCACTAGATTTGTCATAGAGTGTTATCTGGAGCTGGTCAAGTTGTCGTAGATGCTATTATCCAGATATCCATATTTCTTACCTGCATGTCCAATGAAGTTGGTTAGATATTTACTCAGATCAGCGTACGCAGGGTCTGATTTGTGAATAATTTTCATATCATATGATGCGTTCTTGCGTCTGGTTATTGCTGCAATATCGAATTCGGAAGCAGTGTGCGAATAACGCAAAGGTCCTGTTCCAAGTCTGAAGTCTAAATTATTACCAGCTTCAAAGGTTACTTTTACATCTTCTTTAATATTAAGGTCGGTAAAATTCATTTCTACTTTTGTTGAGTAGGTTGGCTTTGTACCACGACTGTTCGGAATAGTTAGAGCGGGGAAAAAGTTAAAAGCATCTTTACTTAACCAAAAATATTGACTACCTAGCCCAGATCTCTCTCCAGGGTTGGCATTTATTCTAGCCGTATCTGCGTGGCCAAGCAATACAAGCATAGTAATGTCTTCGCCCTTACTTATGGTTGCGGTTTTTCCTCTTACCTCGTTATATAAGAGTGTCCAGTCGATTGCATTATCATGTGGCAGCGTTGGCGAATATATCGATTCTGAGCTATCTATACATGCTTTAAAAAAGTCGTCCCAGTCAAATCCCAAATTAACAACTGAATCATTAGACAGACTAACCGCCACCTCAATATTCTGACTCATCCCTGGCCCTGTAAAATTACCAGAAGTAACAATTAGGGACTGCTTATCGCCATATTTATAACCATAACATTTGGCATGCATGAGGTGCTTACGATTTAAGAGATCCACGGTAGCGCCTGTATGCAATAACGCCTCGGCTAGTTGCATGCTCGTTAGGTGCTGTGAAGTACTGCCACCAAACAAACTTTTTACTTTGCCGCCCCTTTTTACATGTTCCTTAAAATGGTCGTAGAATCTGACGCCGCCGTTATAGTTGCCAAATCCAGATATTAGATAAAAAGTGCCCTTACCGAGTTCGACGTCCTTTATCCAGTGGTCTTCGAGTAACTCAAGTAAGGTATTATTACCATGAGTAGAGTAAATGCTTGGCTGAAGTAAAAATTCATCTATTGCTGTCATCTACTAAATTTTACTACATATTCATGACGAATGGAGTTTTTTGAATGTATATCATAGCGATTGTATGCATCTACGGTTTCGAGTTCAATGTTTTTAAAACCTACTGCTTTTGCTAAATCAGCAATAATTTGTGGAGTGTCTATTACTATAATTTCTCCAGATAGGGTAGTCTTATTTGTTCCTACGACCCACAAATTGATTGCTTCGGGCTTCTCGATATTATATATGGACTGTAGTACATTCTGCATTGAGTTACAGTATCTCAATAGATTAAACGGAACAGCCTGCTTCCTGAATCCAGCATCAGAATCTTCTTTTAGCTTTTTGATAATATGGTTGCTAAGCTCTTGTATGGATTTTGGAAGCTTCAAGCCCAACTTTTTTATAACTTCTATCTCCAGCTTTGTAATGTCGCGAGCACCTATGAGCGCCCTTTCTGTCTTATTAATTGCGTCAGGGTCTATTAAATTAAACGCTACTGAAGAGAGTCGATAGGTATCAACATAAGGGAGTGCTGAAAAATAGGGCGGAGAGCTTACAGTACCATCAATTTTTTCTCTAATTATTTCACTAAGATTCTCAGAACTAGTATTAAGTATTTTTGCATACTTTTTTTGTGTGCCGTTTAGGTCAATCCATCGTTTGTGAACAGTTTTGAGATGCGCATATCTTTTCTCAAAATCAATAAGTAGGTTGGACTCTGTGGGTAATTCTTTTAATCTGCGTATTCTAAGATCCCTAGGATCTTGCATACTATTATTTCTGATTTGGTCACTAAGGATAGTTTTTAAGATTGTCTGTGTGTCTTCGTCGTACTCGTTGATTATTCCGAGGGCGATCATCAGATCGTCGTATTGTTTATCTGCAAACCATTTTCTTAAATAATTCTCATGAGGATGGTCTATTTTATTTTTTGGTTTTCGGCTAAAGTCAACCTCGGGTAAGCATTTTAACTCCTCAAATAATATCTTTGACCTAGCTATTTCATATGCAAAAGGATTTAGTTCGACCCCAAAAGCATTTAGTCCCAATGACCTAGCTTCAATTACGGTCGTGCCTGATCCCATAAAAGGATCTAACACGGAGGCTTTGTTTAAATCGAAATTTTGTATCAATAAAGAACGGGGGGTCTGTGGATTAAATTTGCCCTTATAGTCGTGAAGGCCGTGAGGACCATATTTCGTTGATTGTAACTTTACGGAGTTTTTCCCATTTATTGGCTCCCGCTGAGCTTGCGTTGTGATGTACGTCTCATTATTATGGGATACCTCTTCTACGTAGGTCAATTTCATTGCATTATCAATTGTTAAATTATCAACTTCAATATATGCATCGTCATTATTATTCAAAACGATACCACCTAATTTTCTAATCTCTTCAAAAAGGAAATTCATTTCGTAGTCAAAGTAATTATATTTAAAAAGTTTTAATTTCATCGTGACAACACAATAATATCTTCTAATTCTTTATTACCAATACCCTGGAATGAACTTCTTCTGCGACTTATGTTTCTATGGAAAGTAGCAATATTCTTCCAACCCAATTCTGCAGCTGCATCGATAACTATTTTTGTGTTGTTAACGGCTTTACCCTTAATAATTGATTGGCCAACAACCCAAAACTGTAGAGCGTCAGGTGTGGTTACTCTATCGATATTTGATAAAACAGACTTTATATCACTATAAAAATCCCACTCGTCCTTTTTACCAGATCCTGAGTAATGTGGCCTAACGCCAATCTCATTAGTCCTACTGTAGATTGGGTCCATGCCTAGCCAATACATTCTGTATTTGTGGTAAAGCCAGTACTCGTATGCATTTGGATAAGGAGGTGATGTTATCACGAGGTTAACGTCTTTGACTCCCTCGTATGTTTCTTTATCTCTAGAATCGCCGTGTATACATAAGGCACTATATTTAAATTTATCTTTTTCGGAATCAAATCTATCTAGGACTGTATTAAAAGAGTTTATTATAATGCTCTTTTTCTTTTCTAGGGTAAGTTTTTTGTCAATTGCAACATATTGCGTATCCGACTTCTGTTTTGAGATTGTTACTAAAATCCTACTAATACTCAATAGACCCATGATCTTTGCCATTTTTGAATTTCGTTCTTGATTTACGATATAAACAGAGGTTTGAACTATACGTATGGTTTCTTTATCAAACCAGTGATCTAAGTTAGGTATGTCTACTGATTTAACAGCACCATCTTTCAATAGAGCATCTGTGACTTTATCTCTCATTTTTATAAATGCCTCAAGGTCTGATTTCGTGTAGGTGGTTGTGTATGCTGTTTGGAGAAAGCTAGCCAATCCGTTGACATCAATACCTATTGCTTGTGCTCCTACGGCCTGAGCGCTTGAAAGTGTAGTACCACATCCTCCAAATGGATCTAATATTTTGAGATTTGATTGAAACTCTCGTACGGCTTCTACGATCGTGTCGGGTATAGAAGGGATAAAGCGCGCTGGGTAAGGATGTAGGGAAGTGATGTCTCCTCGACTTGAGTCTTTTTCAAAATCCCAATCAATAATCTCAAGTCTTTTTAAGACCTTCTGAGCTATTGAAGAGTTTTTATTAATTGGCATATATTTAACCTTTACCGACATCATTTACTATTATAAGTGTTTTAGACAAAAAATCCCAGTGTATTGTTTTATCAAGTAACGATTGAGTTAGTCGGTCTAAATTAATTAAATAATATTGACGCACATCCACTAGCGTGGTCCAAACCAAGAACGAGCCAGGGTTATCAGTTGAGAAAACAGAGTCTGCCATTATCAATACTTAGCTTTGATTTAATGCCGCTAGTAAAAGCTATCTTTTCGTTGTCGGTGCCTTTTGATAGTACGTACCTGGAGTATTCAATGAAAGGCTTGTCTAGCGACTGTTCTATCCCATAATGCCTTAACAGGGTCTGGGTGATTGAATAGTGTCTTTCAACCCTTGCCCTGAGTTTATCGTTTATTAGTATACTTTCGTGGTTATTTTCTATAAATTCTAATAGGATAGTTTGAAGGTTTGTTTCATTAATATATTTTTCGGTACAATTAGGGTCAACTTTTTTTGTGCAGTTGTAATAAACGTGTCGGTTATATTTACCCGTTTTTAACTTTTTTAGTTTTTCCTGTGCTGTTATGTCTCCTCCACATTGACCACATTTTAATAATCCTCGAAACGCAAATGTTTTTGATCCCCACACGCCTTTGTAAACACCACGTCTTTGTTGTACTAGGTTGTATAATTCTCTTGAAACAAGGGGCTTATGTGCACCTTTGAACCATTTGCCATCTGGGCTTTCAGGATATTGGAATTCTCCATAGTAGAATGGGTTTAGTAGCATAGCTAGTACTTGGCTAACGCTGACTGGCTTCCCTGATTTATTCGTAAACTCTAGCTCGTCAAGCCAACTTTTTAGTCTCCGTCCGCTCCAGCCTTCATTGCCTGCTTTACTAAACATTTCTGTGACTATATCTGCTCGGTCTGGATCGGGAACTATGTCATTGATTCCGCCAAATGCACGATTCATATACCCAAGTGGGGCAACGCCTGGTCGCCATCCCATTTCACATTTTGATCTAATTCCCCTTTTTACATTGACGCTTTTGTTATCGTTCTCGAGTTTAGCTTGTGAGCACAGTATCATTAATAAGAATTTCTCATTCGGGTTGTTTGTAAACGTTTGAGAGTAGGTGTGTATATGGAGTAGTTTGCCCTGATCCATTAAGTCAACGATTGAGCCTAAGTCGCCAGCATTACGGGACAAGCGATCAGGAGCCCAAGTCAGGACGGCATTGTATTCGTCTTCTCGTAAGCCTTTAAGTAACTGATTATATACAGGACGTTGACCTGATTCTTTGGCCGAATGGCTCTCATAGAGCTCGCATACGATGTTTAATCCTTCATTATCAGCAAGAGCTCGCATTTCGTTTAATTGTGAATCTATTGACATTGTCTGACGTTCGTCAGACTCGCTTGATTTACGAGCGTATAGGCAGTATTTCATATTTGTAGCTGTCGGGTTCATTACAAGTACAACAGTACCGCAATGATCTTGGAAGTCCAGCGATAATCATGATTATATAGTGTAGTATTGTTATATGACCAAGAATACCGTAAAGCCAGTCTATGATCTCACTGCAATGTCCGGACGAAAGTCGATAGTTGTAACGGCCACTACTCAGCAAATTACTGATATCACAGCTTTGTTGAGTTTAGATAAAACCAACATTACCAATCTAGACAACGATGTTTATGAGCTCCACATTGATTCGGTTAAAATTGACGTGCCAGTAATACTCCATGAGATGGAGGTTGACGACCTTGACGATTCAAGGCCAGTAAGAACCTCTAAAATAGACAGTTTTACCAATTGTGTTAAATTCTATTCTGATGCCAATAAATCTAATGGTTACAAAATAGTGTCCGATGAATTTTCGGACGTATTAAATATGGAATTATATAAAGGCTTTAGTTTGATAGAGCGAAAATTACGTCAGCTTGTACTGGAAAACTTTCAACGTAAGGGCCAGCCAACTGTGAACCACAGTTACAAAAAGAAAAATCCAAATCATTTTGTATCGACATTCCAACTTGGTGAGTTCTACGAACAAATACTAAAAGCACCTGCCTCAGAGGGATACATGAAAGCTGAGTGGCGCAGGAGTACGGCCAAGGATGAAGTAGAGGTCGTTAGAATCGCCAAACTTACTCGACTTGATGAAATTGATCCTGGTCTAACATTTGACGAGCTAAATGAAATCAGAAACCAACGAAATAAGTGTATGCATTTTAATGTCGTGACCATTACCGACTATAAAAAGATAGTACCGCTTATGAATAAGTATCTTCAGCTAACTGCTAGTAGAGAATTAGCCCGCAGTCTTAGCGGTGTTACCAAGGGGCTACGGGGCTATCTTGAGCAAATGCTGAAAGATATGGACATCAGCCCAATTACAAAGACATTGTCCGATATAGCGGCTAACCAACAACAACAAACTCAGGGCATCGTTAAATTATTTAATGACATGATGCTCTAGTTCTGGATACTGGTCACAATATCATTATCGAAATAGACATAGTTGGCTTTATATATTGAATTGCCGTAAACCCATTGTTCCGAAGTACCGTATGTGGAAGTTGTTTTATTTATATCTCTCGGACTGCCCCATGAGTACACAACTTCGATTTTTGTCATACCGATGGCAACTTTTCTTTCGGATACTGCCTTGATATTACTTTCCGCTATACTTGTCGCATATCCATCTCTTTCGCTGAATAACTTCCTAATGATAATTTGACACTCTTCATCCGTTAAACCCGCTTTATTATCTGCACCTGGCCAGTTCTGAGAACTTAGAGTCGGCTCGTTAATAGTTGTATCCTGGTGATTTTGGCAGTAAATTGGCGCATAAGTATCTGTAATTAATTTTTGCGTTTGTATACTTTCCTGAAGTTTTTCGTAATCTTGTTTCTCACTTTGGACTGGTGCTGTGACTTGATTTTTTTGACGAGGGCTATTTAATATTAATGTTACTGAAAACACCATAAAAAATAGGGGGATAAATACAAATATTATTAATAGAATGCCCCACCATTTTTTGTACCATTCTTTTTTAGTCTTTGATTGATTTTGCGCTTTATTATTCTTTTGCATGGGTCAGGTCTCCTCATTACAAGTAATGCCGCAATCGAGCGGGGAAGTCCATGCAAACAAAAAGGACAGCCACGCTGATTGTCTAGACCCACAACAGGGTTGAACCCATTGCTTTTTTACGTAGCTGCCCATTTTATGGTTCAACTACGCCAAAAAAGGCGCTTACCGTTGTGAGTCTAGACTATTTGATTATATCAGCTTATTACCACTGTGGAGGGTTTATATCTTTGGAAAGCCATCTTGGCTTTGGGTGAGCGTATTTTAGTTTTTGCTGCTCCTGATATTCTTGCCTCATTTTTTGCTTGTAAGTTTGGAGGTCTTTTTCCCCAATATGCTTCAGGAATTCGTCAATGCCAATCATATTGATCAAATGATCGAATAATTCTGCGTTCATCCAACCTAAACGTTGCACTTCATCCATGTACTCAATCTGGGCCCTTATGTTGTTGGGTCTGTAGCGTTCCGTATTATGACTAAGCCAATACGCTATGGATGCATATTGGTTATTGCCTATATTTTCTAAGAGCTTGGACTCCACGAAATCCGTAAGTTTAGCCCGACCTTTTTCTTGAGTGAGTTTCGACCTTGCATCAAAACCGCTATCGGCCTCGCACCATCTGTAATAGGTGGAACGAGCGATGCCGACTTTTTTGCAAGCTCTTTCAACGAGAGGATTATTCTCCAGTTCCATGAGTATCCGTGCTTGTTTTCGGTTCTTGGCCTTCATAGATTTTTACCCTCTTTAATCCTGTTTCTTTTTCCCATCTGCGCATAATTATTTCGGCATAAGTTGGGACCTTTTCCATAATGTTGCAACGTCGACCAAGTTTTGTTGCAGCAATTAAAGTGCTCCCCGCGCCTCCAAAGGGTTCAACTACCAAGTCGCCACGCTTAGTGAGAACCTTTATGTAGGGTAGTAAGATTTCAATTGGCTTGGTGCCGAATATTACACTTTGCCCAGAACTTTTTTCATCACTAGCCTGGTAATCAATAAAATCGGTCGGTTGGTATCGTTTGCCGTGCTCATAGCCCTCCCAGGTTGGTTTTCCAGCAATTGCATAAAGAGCTGTTTCATACTCCTCTTGTAGACCATCTGGTTCGATTTCGTCATTATACTTAACTGTGCCACTTGCGCCCACTACAGCAATATCGTGCTTAGAAAAGAATTTGTACTTTGAACTAAATCCTTGGTGGCGATTAGGCAGGTGCCATACAATCATGTTTTTGACCTTAAAGTATTTTTCCATTTCACCCCAAATGATACGTAAGTTCTTCCAGTTTTCGTAGCAGATGATACTAAAGTCCTGTTTTGCATATTTAGCTACATTAGCCATCCAAAGTTCTGTAAAGTTTTCAGGTATTGATTCAGTTTCTAAATATCGGCGATTCTTTTTTGCGCCGAATCCTGTTACTGGTTTACCTCCACGTTTGGCATTAAGGTAATCAAGGATATAGGGTGGGTCCGTGAGACACATGTCTGCCTTCTCGCCACCCATGAGTTTGTCAAAGTCCTCGGGTAACGTACTGTCGCCAATCATTATGCGCGAGCCGTCTAGCTTGTAAATATCGCCTTTCTTTGCGTTGATTGATTTAATGTTCAATTTTTCAAGTTCTTTTGCGATGTCAAATACTTCGGGTGTATCAATGTCGAGGTCATAGATAGTATCAATTTCTTCACTACTAAACCCAACATCTTTTAGTACCTCTTCGTTGAACTCAGTAAGAAGTTCAAAGTCCCAAGAGCCAGTATTCTTGTTGAGCCTTAAGCTCAATTCCTTCTCTTTGGCTTCATCAGGAATATTTAAATATATCACAGGAATTTCTGTGTATCCTAACTTTTTTGCAACATGTAGTCTCATATGCCCACCAATTACATTATTTTTACGTTCCGGCGCTGAGTTTACAATTATTGGGTCCACGATATTGAATCGTTGTATGCAATCTGTCAACTGCTCAATTTCACCATCAGACCATTTACGAGGGTTTCGCTGGTTGGGCTTTAGCTCGTCGATTCCTACATTTTGTATTTTTAACTGTGCATTTTGCTTGTTTTCTAACATGGCAAAATATCCCTTCTTTGGGCTGTTGCCGGACAAACAAAAAAGCGTTCTGCGAGTCGGTCAAACAGCATTAGTTTGCTATTTGATCTGCTCGCAAAACGCTTTATATTGCGTTTTATCTTGTTACATGCGGTAACAAATCTTGTAAGTAATATAGCATAAACAGGACTAAAAGTCACGTCAGAAAACGCTACACATTTATAGTTATTTAAGCTAGGGTGGTGGCACTATGAAAATAACGCCAAACGACTATTCTATTTATCTTACTCACGTAGGAAGTGGGTATCATCAGCTATTTATTAAGAATATATCGGCCGAAGCTGATTTTATTCGTATTATTATTGGCTATACCGAACTAGTCCACGGCAAGAGGGTCGGTAAGGTGATCAAAAGTTGGATTATCTCGCCATTACAACCAGGAGGCGAGCAAGTGTACCTTGCCGGCTTTTCAAAGGTTCAGCTAAAAAATCGAAGAATTTGGGTTGCGTTCGAAGCTGTACGACGCGGCGATAAAAATAATGTGGTCGGAAAATTCTTTGCCTTGTCTCCTTCCTGTGGTCGGCTGAGGACATCAGTTGGTGCACATACTAACTTGGATGTTAGAATGATTGAATCGGTAAAACTATCAGTTTGGGATGGTGAGCCATTCGTAAGAGATATACCATATAGCCGATTAGCTTAATTAGGTATACTATTGAAATTACAGGAGTAGTATTGGGTGATAAATATAGATAAACAAATCATTGACATCGACCGAGTTATTTGCGGTAATATTTCCACGTTCGGAACTATTGGTCGAGGGCTGTTATCCCAAAACATTTTGTCACAGCTCAGGAATTTCATTGAGCACGTATCCCTAAAAGCAATGAGTGGTCAGAATGATATTGACGATAGTTACGATAATATTCAAACAGCTAATCAATATATAAAAACACGAGGAGAGCTGAGCTTTTTAAGAAAATTTCATAAGTTATTGCAAATCTCGGCGTCGCATTACACCCTTGAGGAGGAGAATTCCGAGAGGCTAATGTTGAAGTACTACGAATATCTATTAAAAATAAAAGACTATCTTTATTATCAGCACGGCCTTACCGTATTAAGTAATATTGACGATTTCCCAATAAATTTAGACCGTTCTCTTATCGAATATCACGAGAAGATAGCCGAAAGGGTCGATGTTATTAGCGAAGACGGTGAAAGTACGAGATCAAGTGACCGATATTATATGCATAGCATTAAGCCTTTCTTTGTTGCGCATAAAGTTTATTACGAGGTGACATTTTGTAATGCTAATAATCGAGCGAGTAAATTCGACAGGGTAATTGCATTCACCTCTCTAGACATACCAGATAACTATGCAGTTAAGCTAAGTCTGGTTGATGCTCACATAAACATATTAGATAAGCAGATGCCCATAAAAGTTATTGACAAGTGGGAAGTCTCAATTAGGCCTTGCGAGTTCGATAATTTTGCTAGAATTCTCAACAAATCTATAAAAGTTCAGTCCTCTCATGCTGAGTATCGAGAGCTTATGCGATATCTTACTAAAACAGGCCTGAATTTAGTTGAATTATTGCTGTCGGAAGACCACTATTACCAAGCAGTTAGGGATCAAGTTATTATTAAAGCTCAAGTAATAAGAGTCTTTGATATCTTTGATAATGTACGTGAGCTTGTGAAGAATAACTCTCCTGGTAGCAACGTGGTTCGCTATTTATTAATCCGACTTAATAATAGAATCATTAAGGATCAGTACATATCTCAGAATTGTATAAAACTGTCCGGATTATGCCTTAAATATGGCTGCATCCCGTTTGACCAAATGCCCTTTAATTCTTCGCTTATGAATCATAACCCTAGAATTTCTGACGTTATGGAGTCTATTGATGTAGAAGGTAGGGAGCATGAGTTGCTCGCGAGACTTATAAACCATAACGTTGAATATAGGGGGGAATTGTACACGCCCATAAAGGACCTTAGCAAATTTGAGAACGTAGATCGTCTCATTAAAATTTATAACGGCAAACTTTATAGAACCCATCAGCATCGAAGGCTTGAAGTATATAGCGACAATATTTATATCAAAGGTTACGAGGAGGACACCTTCCATATTATTCAGAAATTGAGAGAGTTGGTTTTGGATGGATTGGACGGATATGCAAATTCTGTAAAGTCATGGCTCAAAACGTCCTCATATAATATCGATTCGCCAGAAAAAAAGGAGGCACTTGAGAGGTTATTTGAAGATTCGAAAGTAGCATTAATTTATGGGGCTGCTGGAACTGGTAAGTCAACGATGATCAAACATATTTCGAGTTATTTTAATGATAAGGAAAAACTATTTCTAACTAATACAAATCCAGCAATCGACAATTTGAGAAGAAACATTATTGCTTCAAATTGTACCTTCAAAACGATTACAAAGCACCTTTCTCCGAGTAATGAAGACCGAAAGTTTGACGTACTGATTATCGATGAATGCAGTACTGTAAGTAACTCAGATCTAGTCAAGGTTTTGGATCAAACTGAGTTTAAGCTGCTTGTTTTGGTCGGGGATATTTATCAGATCGAATCAATCCATTTTGGCAATTGGTTTAGTGCGGTAAGATTTTTTATACCTAAGACATCAATATTTGAATTAACAGAACCTTTTCGTACTAAGAACGAATCCTTGTTGAGATTTTGGGGCAAGGTTAGGAATATAGAGGATGACGTACTTGAGCAAATAGCAAGAAACGGCTATTCAACCAGCCTAGATGCATCAATTTTCAATAATAATGAAGATGACGAGATAATACTTTGCTTAAATTATGACGGTCTTTATGGAATCAATAACGTCAACAGATTTTTACAGAGTAGCAATAACAGCACTCCCGTTAAGTGGGGTATCTCGACCTACAAAGTTGGAGACCCGATTCTGTTTAATGAGCTAGAACGGTTTAAGCCTGTCATTTACAATAACCTAAAAGGGAAAATAAAAGGAATATCTCTAATTGAAACTGGTATCCAGTTTGATATCGAAATCGACAAGGCGATAAATGAACTCGATATTATATATCTTGAACTAGATTTAATAAGCAGCACCGATGATGGCAAGTCGGTAATACGCCTTGTAGTATACAAGAACAAGAGCACAGACGAAGATGATGACTCTTTAAACACAATAGTCCCATTCCAAGTTGCCTATGCTGTCTCAATTCATAAGGCCCAGGGTCTTGAATACGACTCTGTAAAAGTTGTTATTACCGATGAAATTGATGAAAAAGTGACTCACAATATTTTTTATACCGCAATCACAAGAGCGCGTAGTAAACTAAAGATTTATTGGAGCCCAGAGGTGGGAGATCGTATTATTGGTAGGCTAGAGCATAAAATAAACCGTAGAGATGTAGTGCTATTGTCGAATAAATACGGTCTAGACCCAGACTTTTCGGAATAGTTTCTAGTACCTTACTCTGTCAACTTTTATTGTAGTTCTTAAATTGGAGATTGTCTTTACGCAAAATTAAGTAAGGTCCATTCGGTATTTGGCGCACCCTGATCTTTCCTTCGCGAATCATTTTTCGAATCGTCTGAGTATGCAACCCTAGCTTTAAGGATAAAGTTGATTCGGTCATGTACTTTTCGTTTTTCCAATCTCCGCAAATCGATCCGGGGATTATTCTCTTATCGATAGCTTTCTGGCAATTCATGCACTTAAAACCCCATTTATCGTACCAACCGTCGCAATCATATACTGAACATCCACAGAGAGAGCAGTTGCGGCCTGCGCCTTCGAGTGCAAAACCCTTCGGTTCTGTTTCAAGTCGTTTCTTTCGGGCGCGTTCTTCAGCATCTATCTTTACAAGAGTACCAACATAATTAACCAAATTTTGAGCTGAATCCCGATATTCTTGCTCAGTTTCGTATTTAATGCCTTCCTTCTCGCAGATTTCCTTAAATTCCTTCAATGATTTATCAGATATTTGATGATACATTTTCTTTATCCTCAAGTTTCTTATCTTGGTATATATCGTAAAGCAGGGAAGCCAGTGCTAAGGCATCCCGTTCCCTCGCTTCTTCCTCGTTTTGGTCCAATTCTTGCGTCATAAACCCCTCCTTTTCCTAATAAATGAGACATTCTCAGTATAGCCATCCCGTGTAGCATTTGTCTCGTTTACGTCTGTTGTAAGGTTCGAGACCTGTATGCTGAGCCAATTTAAGAACCCCGCGTCAGCAGGGTTTTTAATTTGGCTCCGATGCACTGCATCCAGAACCAGTAACACGCCAGCAAAACTGGTGATGTCCAGTCGCCTTTAGTTTTACATCTGTTCGCGAGTGAGCGAAAGACAAAACTCAACAGAACTCGGTCCAAGCTACATTAATATTGACTAAAACAGTACATTATGCTAATGTATATACATAATGACAAAAGAAATAGACATGTATCTAGCTGATGTAGCCCGCCATGACGTGGGCCAACACCTAACCGCAGGACGAAACGAAGATACAATCGATCGTCTTAAATCTGAGATGTCAGAAGAAGAGTTTAATAAAGCTGAACGTCGAGCGAGTAAATTCGCAAGGACTGTGTTAAAAAATATCAGCAGAGACGTGCTACATATGCCTGCGTATACGAGACGTGGTCCACATATATTAAACCCTAGAATTGACGATGCCACACTCGATCTTGTAAATATAAAGATAAGCGACACAGCGCTAGAAGTTGTTAGGAGTACTCACGTTATAGGAGGTGCAGATGGTGAGGATTGGCTAAGCGTAGCACCGCTTTATTCCGAGCCTGTCCCTACGCCCTTCAAGGATAAATATTCATTATAGCTGCGAAGTAAGCGCTGTCCAATCGCTCAATCCAAGGCGTTAGCATATAATAGACTCTATGGAAGATTTGACAAAACAGGTTACTAAATTATTCAATCAGAATCATCATATTGCTCACGACATTAAGCATGTACTTAGGGTAGTTGTATTGGCAAAATATATTGCCAAACAGGAGGGCTACGATATAAAAGAGGCAGAGGTAGCTGGTTTGTTGCATGACATTGGGCGCACCGTACAAGCGGGCGATAAAGGACATGGACCGGCAGGTGTGCCATTAGCTCATCATCTTTTGGACACGTATACAGATTATGACGAAGAAACCAAATCACGTATTCTAAGTGCTGTCGAACATCATGGAGACTTAAACGCCGACGGCGAACTGACATTTATTGTTCAAGATGCCGACATGCTAGACGGTATGGGGGCTATTGGAATAATGCGCGCGTATACTTCAAGGGCCGAATTAACAGATTATGATCCAGAAAATATCATAGCAACCATAGGTAGACATGGCACTAACATTCATGATCAGATAGCCTTTCAGATGGAATGGCTTGAATTTATACACACACCAGCCGCAAAAAATATTGCCAGAAAAAGACATGATTTTATGGCTAAGTTCCTAGAAGAATTCCGCGACGAAGCACAAGGTAATGATTTCAGTGCATGATGTTCGTGACCTGTATTCTGAGCCAAATTATAAACCCTAGCGTTAGCTTGGGTTTTTAATTTGGCTCAGATGCTCTAAATTGTTATCTTTGTTATACTAAAAGAAGACTGGGAGCAAGTAATGCCTAAGTTCGTCAAGCCAATCAATAGTGACTCAATATGTATCCAATTCCATTGTGGTGAATGCAAGAAGCAGTTTATCACGACAATTGATGACTTTTCGAAATCTTTTATTTGTTCCAAATGTAAAGCGGTGGTCAATACACTTCCTATATTCTGCCAATACCAGGATCAGGGCTGTTTTGGGCGTTACATATTTAGGTGTGGTGGAACTATCAAGAAACTTTCAGATGATGAACGAACAATTGAAGAGAAGAAATCGAGTGATTCGGAGCTAGATATAACTATTGGTGCCAGACCGACAGGTGATTTTCATGAAGACATGCAGGATATTAATGCCTCGATTGTAACGTATAAATGCGACAAATGCGGTGATTCGTATTCCCTTCGTCAAGCGGTTAGTATGGGTCTTGCCTCGGGTAATGAGAAATGCCAGCGCATAACCTGTGACACGTGCGGACGCTTTCCTGAACCCAAGGGATTACCCGAGCCAGACGATGGTGTCGATAATACTCCGTTAGAGCGGTTCTTTTATAATTAGATTAAAAGTAGACGCTATATATTTATTATCCTTGATTTAGTCATCATCCTGTTCTTGGGAGTCGTCATCTGTGGTATCGTCGTCAACATCTGGGTCTGGAGTTTCCCAAGGACGCTCGACATCATCACCCTCTTGTTTTTTAGAAATTTCATCGGCTTCGTCCGCGTCATTTAAAGCACTTCTAAACTCGCCGTAACTTCTGAAACCTGGTAAAAAATCTCGTTCTGGGTTCATATTTAGAAGTGTACTTGGCTTTAGATAAAATATCAAATGGTGTTTGCTATACTCGTTACATATATGATTGTTGAAGTTCGCGTTAAACCCAGTAGTAAAATCGGGCCACAAGTCCAATTGGGGCTGGATGGGTCGCTACTGGTTTATGTGCGCGAGCCGGCGATTGACGGAAAGGCTAACCAGGCTGTGATTAAAACCCTGGCCGATTACTATAAGGTGTCGAAAAGTCGCGTTAAATTTATTAGTGGGCTAACTAGTAAACAAAAAAGATTCGATATAGACCTGTAAAATGACCTTTAGCCTGATTGATTGGCGATTACCCTTATGCTACAATTAGTCTAACGAATTATTGTGGAGATAAGGGGAGAATTTTTATGGATGAGAACGTACCGGTTCATACTATTAATCATCAGGCTGCTGCGAAGGGCCAGGTTAAACGTCGGAAGTTTGGCATGAAAAAGATTATTATTTCGGTAGTAGCTGTAGTAGTTATTGCGATAGCTACATTAATTGGACTCTTGTGGTACCAATCAACAATGGGTGCCAATATTAGCGACAATGAGTATCAGGCTGTCTTCTTAACAAATGGTCAGGTTTATTTCGGTAAACTACACACCCTTAACGGCGACTACATGAAACTGACTGATATATATTATCTTCAGACAAAAACGACTACCTCTGACGTACAGTCGGCATCAAGTACGTCGGCGTCTGACGTTACACTAGTAAAGCTCGGCAACGAGATACATGGTCCGGAAGATAAAATGGTTATCGCTAGGAGCCAGATTCTCTTTTTCGAAAATCTGAAGAACGATGGTAAAGTAACAGAATCCATCAATAAATATCTAAAAAAATAAACTAGTATTATAGGGTAAGACAATGCCTAAAAAAGATACTGAGACTTCAGCCAAAGATAATATAACTCCGAAAAAAACGGTCGTCAAGAAGTCTACACGCAAAGCCGCAATGTCAAATACCAGTCCGTCGGATGATTCTTCAAAGTCAGTTGAAATAAAAGTCAATAAGCTGACCGAGAAAGACATCGAAGGTGTTTTTGATAAAATTATTGAGAGAAACACCAAAGACAAGCCGCCAGTAAAGGTAAAGTATCGACCACCGAAAAAGGTCAAGCAGGAAGTTGTTAATATCAGTACTCCAACAGCCGCAGACAAAAGAGAAGCAATCCGCAAAAATAAGGCAGATGAAAAAGCTTCACGCTTAAAAAGGGAGGCCAATCAAAGGGTCGCTGAATTGACGTTAGAAGCTGATCGCATGGCAGCCGAATTGAGGGTTAGGGCCGAAGAAAAGGCCGCCGAAATTAGAATGGAAGCCAATGCTAAGGTTGCCAGGATAAATGGCAAAGCTAATAAAAAAGCCGTCAAGCGTGAGCTAAAGGAAACCATCAAGCGAGCTAAACAAGAGACGGCCGAAAAGCTTGGAAAAACTGTTAAGAGCAAACCAGTTAAAAAGGTTGTTGCAAGGTCTGATAGGTCTGAACCAGTTCGAAAGAAGCCTTCACTACCAAGAAAATTAGCGAAATTATCGATTGGGATCTTTGTAGTAATGTTGCTGTGTGTTGGTGTTGGTATTGCTTACACTTGGTATATGGGGCAAAATGATGTGTCGGCAGTATCAGACGTGGCGCCTGTTGCGGCGGCCAGTACGTCACCAATTATAAAGCCACAAAAGACAGCCGTAGATGCTAAAGTTGGTGTCTCGATACAATACTTTTCCACGCCTTTGACGCCAGGGTCGGCTGCCTCAATGCAGATTAAGACAAATCCCGAAGCTCGCTGCACGATTACCGCTGTTTATAATGACGTAACAAGTAAAGATTCCGGTTTAGTCACCAAAACAGCTGATGAATACGGTGTTGTAGGTTGGGATTGGACGGTTGATAGTTGGGCGCCACTTGGTAAATGGCCGATTACAGTGACTTGTTCTAATGCCAAAAACTCCGGTATGTCTAGGGGCGACCTAGTTTTAGTAAGCAAGCTTAATTAGCTAGACATTTTTTGAACGTCCAGCTGGTCGCCAAGGCTACGCCATTGTGCATCATTCATATCTTTGTCTGGTAGCATGAAAACTAACAGACCTCGTTCAATCATGATTGCCATTTGTTTGTTATTTTGTTTGACAGCTCGTCCAAGGTAAATTGTGCCACTCGAAGAAGATGCGGAACTATATTGGTTGATTACGTTATTTAGAAATTGGTTCTTGTAATCGGGTATCTCGCTAAACTCTGGTGGTTGTGAATATTCCGACACAGAAATTGTTTGACCTTTTGTGGTAATTATATAAGAGAGTATGGGTACCTGTCCTTCGACGGTGCTGAATTTATAGTCTGTCGTAAGATAATTAGAGCTATCTTTGGGGATAACAAATGGCGAGAACGTTAATTGGGATCGTAACTGCCTTGGTATCGGATTAGTATCGCGAGTAACATACAAATAGCCAGTCGTGAAAAGAGCGGTAAATATTATTATTCCGCCTGAAATTGCGATGGTGCGCCAGATATTCTCGCTAAGTTTATTTTTCATTAGGTTAACGCACAATGAAGTTTACGTACAACGATCCACTGCAGTCAGAGGCCGAAGAGCATGTTGTGGAATAGGTTGTACGAGTATTGCCTGCCGAATAGTAGAATGAGTTATTTGGGATGTAGATTACCGTGTTGCCGTAACCGTTTGTAGCACTGGTTTTGACGAATTGCCCTGCAGTACCAGCATTTGCTTTTACCCAGCCAGACCCGACGGTTGCAATAATGGTATTAGGTGCGCCCGCTGACGTTCCGCCATCAGTAGCCACTACAAGCCCATATAACTTATTACTACCGGCGACGGCTGGGGTTACTGCTCCACTGGTGCCGGCGTCCACCAACATACCTAATTCTGAAGGGGTCGAAGTGTTAACGGCCTCCTTAATAGTTGAGGTAAATGTTCGAACATCATAGATATTGTCGATAACCCCAGCAAGTGTTGCAGAGCCCTGGACGTCTGCGATGCAAAGTATCGGGTTGTTGGTACTGAACGTAGGCATAGCTGTTGTTGCTGTTGTTTCACCTGTCGTGGTGGTGAAGACAGGTTGGTTGTTAGTCCCCGAGAGGCAGATATGGCCCCAACGTGCGCCAGTGGTCAGGTTGATGCCCGTGGTTGCGCTGTTAGTAGTTAGGGTTGTGCCTCCTACGTTGACCCGTCGTCCCGCAGAATAGGCTACGCAAGGCTGAATTGAAACGCTGGTTTGTGAGGCCCAAGACACTCTGCATGGTCCTGATACTCCATTAATGATCAACGAAGGCAAATCATATGCATTATTTGTACCACCACTGGATGGGACTATGCCGAAAGTTAGTAGACCTAATGTGTCGGGGTTCGAGACGTCAGCCCAACTGCCGTTAATACAAGACCGTATGCTCCCCATGGACGTATTGTAATACATCGCACCCTGGTTAACTGTGGTAGTACATGCGCCGGTATCAGTTGGCAGGTTAGAGCTATCGAGTTGGAAGTTCACCTGAGTTGCATCGGTGACACTTTTCCCGATTTGGGTGTACTGGTTCAGGAAGATACCCAGTCCATTCGGTTGGACACTGAAAATATCAGTTCCGCCGCCATTTTGAACGGCAAACCTTCCTTTTGCCCCGACGGTTGTGCACCCAGTCGTACATTGCAAGTCAAAGATGATATTGCCTGGGGTAGCTGCCTGCTGAGAAGTAATCGAGAAGTCCTTGGCGTTAGCTAGGGTTATGTTTGCCGGACTACTGTTATCGTAGGCGTTCTGTAGAGTTACTGTAACCCCTGCTGCGCAGTCGCTGAAACCAAGAACACCGCTGCCAGTGTCCTTCATACAGTCGCCCGCGACGCCCAGGACCTGTGGCAGGGTCAGGCTATACGAACTGGTTGGGTCGGTTCCAGGTGCGACTAGTGATATGGTGTGCGTTCCGGCAGACGTGTTGAATAATATTGAGCCAGTCGTAGAATTGTTGGTGCCAAGAGTCAAACTATTGCTACCTTGAATCTTCAAAGTGCCGTACATAGTTGTTGCTACGCTTGTCTCACTATGTCCGATACTGATTGTACCTCGAGTTGTCGCCGTACCAACATCGAGCGTCAAATTGCCAGACGTACTGCCTGTTGCGTTGCCTGTTCGGATAACTAGGTTATTGCTGACTGTCCCAGAAGTATCCTGTGTTTGCAGTTGCGACATAATACCAGTGCCGCTGATATTGAAGTTACCGGTTTGGGCGGTACCCGGGCTGGTTCCTTGTAATTGTACTGACGAACCGGCCGATGCTGAATATCCAGTACAGGTTACCGCCGTCGTGCAAACATCTACGACCGCGCCGCCAATAATCGCTTTCAGGCTATTATTATCAGATCGGTAAAATAGGGCTCCATCGCTAGCGGCAAGGTTAGTTGTCGGGTCAGTAGTGGTGCTATCTAGCACCAACAAGGTAGTTGCTGTATCGCTGCCGGTGCTATCGCCAACCTTCAGGATATTATTGGTTGTATTGGCTGTAAATAGCGTTTGTGCCGATTGGGCTGATTGGATGCGAAAGGCGGTTGTGCTGTCGGCGCTGTTTCGGAATGTCATATCTGCAGATTCTGATCCTTGCCTCATGTAAAAGTCATCGAAATAGAAAGTGCCGCTATTTGCTGTTGATCGAACAGTTGCAGAAACCCGGGCAAAATAAGCGCTTGCAGGTACGACAGCATTAAGTTTGCGCAGGGCATAGCTTGTACCAGGTAGGCTGCTGTAATTTGTGGTATATGTGAAAACTGACTTATCCTTGTTGTACCAACTTATCTGGATACCTGCAGTACCGTTCGCTCCGGCGCTGTTTTTGACATAACCCTCAAAGTAAAGGTTGTCGCCAGGTTTTACCTCAAAAAAGCTGCCCGAAAAGACATCTAGGTTTGTCCCATTCGGTAGCACCTGAAGCTCGTAATTACCGGTATAAGCGTTGGCCGCATCGTTGACGATACTAGCCTGGGCTGAACCGAACCAACCTTCTTCGCCAGCAGATATGGAGCCGCCAGTTTCAAAGCCCTGATTCGCGATTTCATTATTTGGGGATTTAATGCTGTTGCTGAAGACATAATTGTTCGAGCTATTGATATTAAATAAGTAGTTGCCAGCAGTGTTCAAGACTCGGAACGCCGAGTATTGGTCCGAGGTACCTTGAATCGAAACTCGTCCAGTATTACTAACGCCAAACAATACTGTTCCTAGGCCGATGCTGTTGCTGCCATGAATGTTTAATAAATCAGCACCGATTGAAACATCAGCATCTTGAATATCAATCGTGCTTCGGGTGCTGTCTAGTTTAATTTCTGGAACTGTCGATGGGTTTGAGCCGTTGTTATAGGCGGCCTGCAAAGTTGTGGCATTGCTGGCACCACCGGCTGTCCAGGCTGTTCCATTCCAGGCCATTGAAGCAGTAGTATTTTGGCGCATGGCAACGTTGATAATGTCTGTGCCAGTGTTCATTGTCAGAACAAAGTCTTGGCTACCACTTGGGCTGGTTATATTTAGGACACGACCGGCAGCAGTGTTGGTCGGCGCTGGCAGGGTCATGATGATACTGGCAGTTGAGGCGTTAACCATTACAGTTCCATAGTTATCGACGTTTGCCTGAGTGATTGTGCAGTCCGCTGCGCAAACAGCATTTGTAGCTGTTGTGTAACCTGAGGCGCCGATGTTTACTATACCGCTTGCACCTGTGCCTGTGCCGACACCGCCTTTGATATTTACGTTGCCACCGTTATTATTACCAATCCCAGCCGCATTGCCACCTTGAAGCACCAAGTCACCACCGGCTGCGCCGGCGCCACTATTAGTAGTTGAGCCAGCAGATATCGTCAAAGACTTACCGACAACACCAGCGGCTGAAGCTGCTACAGATAAGGTGTGATTGGCATTCGCCCCAAGTAAGATGTCACCAGCGTTGCCCAATGTAAAGACCGTGGTGCTTGAAGCCTGTAAATTCAAAAAATTACCGGTACTAGTTTTGTTCAAATAGATGCTATTGGTATTTGTTCCAGCGTCGGTTTGGACACCTTGAGCAAGTTGTAAGAATTGAGCGCTAGACATTCCGCCCAATAGTCCTGCATTAATAGCATAAGGAGTGGCAGATAGTCGTTTCATCGGCAACATCTCATTGTCAGGTGTGCAGGATGAGAAAGGCGAACACGAGGCATTGGTGTTACCGACGTTTATAGACAGCCATAACACGCTTTGGTTCCAGTCGATGCCCGTTAATGGGTTTACGGCACCAAGTTCTACGGACAGGTAGCCGTTCTTTACCAGGATGCCTGTGCTGCTGGAGTTTAGGTGAGTTTCAGTCCATTTTAATGAGCCGGCAGGTGAACCTGTTGCATCATTTAGGCTAAGTCCGTCACCATCTTGATAAATTTTAAATTGGATATTGTAATTGCCGTCTGGAACAACTGCACCCTGAGCGTTTAGTAGGCGACCTTGGAAGTTCATTTGTTGATTGATGCCAGTGACAGCGTGTGCGGATTGGCTGGTGTTAATAAGCCCGAAGACTATAAACACGCCCAAAAGGAGGACGTAAAGGGTTGGTTTGTGGCATACTTTTAACACACTTGAATACATTTTTGTCTGTTATTTTATCTGTTAATGATAAAAGCCTATTTTCTCACACATTTGCCTTTTATCTCCATCAATCATAAACGTTATAGCCCATTTTTTCAATGGTAAATTTATAGAGACGGTACGGATGTGCAAAGTTATTAAGAGGTGGACAGTAGTCCGCGGGTTCGAAGTATGCGTTTTTCGCGTTTTTCGCCGAGCCAGAAACTAAGTACAACGCCGATTGCTCCAACGTAAAGTGGCCATAAAACTTGAAGTTTATCAGATGAGGCTGTCGTAATTGATGTTATGTTTGGTTGGCCGTTCACGATTGCGGCAACGGTTAGAAATGCGACTCTTCCGGCAGCGTCAGTCGCTTGAAGACTGATCTGGTAGGTACCGGCTTTGGCATACTTGTGACTGGTCGTAAAAGCACTGTTATCGTTACGTGGTACCACTTTGTTTGAGGCATCACCCCATTGAATATTTAGGGCGTATGGCGGGTTGCCACCAAGGATATCGATAGGCATAGACATATCTTGGTCGGGAAAAACACCCCTAAAGACGGCGTCAGTGTTCAGTAATAATTGAGAGCCACCAAAATTTAAAGACGTGATTGGACCGGTCTGAATTGGTAAAGCATCGTAGAATACGATTACTTTATTCGAATCTGGCCCAACTTGGTTCAGAGCATTATAATCCTTTGCGATAAGTTCGTTCTTGCCAACGAGTAGGTCGATATCCAAAAGATACGATCCGGCGCCTGTGCAGGGGGTCGATCCTGCAAAAATATTATTCTTATAGATTTCAACCAAGGTATCCACAGGGCAGGTACCACCGACTGAAACTGGTGTTGTGGTGGTGTGGTTTTGATCTACTGGCGAATCGATGGTCGCTGCAACGACTGGAGCCTTGCCTGGCATGGTTCCAGTTATACCGATTGAGCCGGACTCAGGACCATCATAGGGGGTCGCAGCGTAAACAGTGTAGGCCGTCAGGGCAACCCCTACGACAACGAGCATGAATAATAGTGGAATATATGACGTATGTTCGTGTGGCCTTAGGCGTCCACTATGTACGTGTTGACTCAATTTAAGCCAGTTTAGCATAAACATATTATATCACGACAACTGAGGCGGGGATTGTTACGTATGAGTTTCAGCTATTTCTTGCGATGCCTGGATTGTTGAGCTTTGCTGATAATGAACTGGTTGTAACGTTTAATGCCGAACCATAGTGCAAGGACACCCACTACAACCAAGGCAGCTACTACTGCTATTAATCGGTAAGGAATAACCCAGAATGATATACTCTTTGTGATTACTTGCTTGTTGGCGCCATAGGTTAGTGTCATATCTGCGGTATAGTGCCCAAATAACATCTTGTCACCGATAGTTGACCTGTCCAAAGTTTCTTCAAATTTGCGTGTGCTGTTCGGCAGAATATAATTTTGCGCTAAGTTTATATTTACTGCTGCAACCTTTTTGCCAAACATGTCAGTTATAGATATTTGACCCGTTGGTTGTTCAAAAATATTTCCGTCATTTTTGATTCTTTCAACAAAGTTTATCGGAGCAGATTCAAAAAATGTTCCAGTTTTACCACCTTCATTTGCAGAGAACTCGACTATTGACATGTTTTCCTTGGCTTGCCCATTTATTCGGAGAAAAATTAATGCCCCCAGGCTGGCAGATAATGATACGCCAGTTCCCTTTAGATCGGGTGGAGTAGCGGTAAACCGAACGACTCCGTAGTAACCACCAGGGGAAGCGTCACTTGGGACATTTATAGTTACTGGTAGATTTTTCAGTTGCCTTGATGACATTGTGAGTTCAGCCAACGGATTAACCCAAGTCTTCATTGAATTTGGATTAGTCTGGGTTTCTTCCAGAATAAGCTTTGGAACTCCATTCTCGCCGTTAGCAACAAAGTCGTTTATCTGACTCGAAACAACCAGGGTCCCTTTTGAAATATTTCGCAAGCTAATCTGGGATGTTATGGTTTGGCCTGGATCTGCCTTAAGAAACAAAACTGGTGGGGCAATTTCTAGCGCCTGGCCACTAGTACTGTTGGTAGTCTGAGCCAAGGCAATTGTGGTGGTAGATAAAACCGCTAAGGCTATAGACAATATGCTCAGCCCGATAATTATAAAAGGTTTTTGTATCTTCATAAGCTAGAAAGTTGCAGTTGCGATGTAAGTTAGTGTGGTGACGTACGTACCAGCAAGCTGGCTACCAGCCACGTTTACTATATATGACGTGGTAAAGATTTGTGCATTGGTTGGCCCAGCGCCATCATTGTCACTGGCGGCTATAACATTACCGCCAACGCCAGCAACAAACTTGAAACTATCAGCGGTGTCGTAACCGGACGAAGCTTGGCCTTTCAATTCAGCACCGTTTGGTGTTGGACTGACCTCAGTACCGACTGCTGGAGTTGAGGTGCCTACCGTGTTTAATTTAAGGTTCATGCCGAATTGGCTGGTACCGCGGACACCCACTCCTCCGGCCATCGCAGCAACAGTATTCGATCCTGAAGTCAAGGTCGGCCCATAGACGGATAGGGAATAGCCATAGAGGGAGTTTGTCGAGAGAGCAGATTGGGACGAAGCGGTAGCGGTATCAGATGGTGAGAAGAGCTGGTTAAAGCTAATAGCACCAGAAGTTGCTCCGGCACAATTCGGGACACTACCGTTAATAGGAACCGTAGCCCCTGCGCAAAATATAAGAGACTCTGGCATGATGCCGGTCAAAACAATTTGGCTAGCCGTACTGGCAGTAACAACACCATAGTCAAGGACAGTACCGGTCGTATCAAGGCTCGTATAAGAAGATATTCGTACAAAGAATGATCCCAGTACTGACGGGTTAGTAATATCAGACAAGCGATAATTCAGAACAGTATCATTGGCAATAACTCCTGCAGTGCGGTGGATGAAAGGTGCGCCATTAGTAGTTTTATTAAGCGTGAATCCTATAGCACCGTGCTCATAACTCATAGTGGTCAATCCACCGTTAGTTGTTAAGCCGGTTGGTGTTGTACAGGCTTCAGGCGTTAACCCTGGGCCGACGGCTTCATTACAGTATTCAAACTTGATTGACCCGACACTCGCTCCAGAGTGTACAGTGAACTGAAACTCGTGGTTTACAACACCACTAACTTTTGACCCACCATCTGTTGCGCCGTCCTTCAGTATCAAACTACGATGATCAATTTGCGTAGCAGCATATGCTGATTTACCAAAAAAAACGCTACTAGCAGTAGACGTCAATAGAACACCACATAATAGAAACCGAAAAAACTTAACCCTCACACTCATATTGTCCCCTCACTCTCATTAAGAGGATTGTAACATAAGCTTTAAATTGACGTCAATGAAAATTGACGTCAATTTATGAGATTCTTTTTTAGAAGGTTGGTGTACAGATGTATGTCAAAGTGGTGACATAGGTACCAGCGGGTTGAGAACCAGGTACGTTGACGATGTAGGTTACTGTGAAAATCTGAGCATCTGTTGCGTACTTGCCTGCGATACCACCATTGTAGCTATCGGCTACAGTATTGCCGGATGTGAACTTGAACGAATTAGGTGCGGAATAGTTCGTTGCTGCCTCGCCTTGTAGGGTGGTCCCATTTGGGGCAAGGGCTACGTCGGCTCCCACAGAAACTGTGTCAATTGTGTTCAACATCAGGTTCAACCCGAACTGACCAACTCCGTGAAGGTCAACTTCGTTCGAGTTCATAGGTGCTATCGTGTTAGTACCAGATGTCATAGTTGGACCGTTTACTGTAATTACGTAACCCGAACCAGCATTGGTCGAGGCTGCCATTTGTGATGTCGATGTTGCGGTATCAGTTGGAGAGAACAACTTGTTGAAGTGAATTACGCCAGTTGTTGCGGTCGCGCAGTCAGGGTTTCCACCGTTAGCGACACTGGTAGTAACGGTTGCACCGGCGCAGAAGACTAGAGATTCAGGCATGACGCCATCAAGGACTATCTGTTCGGCAGTAGTAGCGGCTACGGTACCTGCATCGGTGGCAGTCCCACTAACGTCGGTTGAAGTGTAGGTCTTAATACGTACGTAGAAAGTGTATGGGCTGGTTACAGGGAAGGTTGGGTCAGTCGGGTTGGTAACAGTATTAATGGTTGCACTAATTACTGCTCCTGGTGCAACAGAAGCTGCTATTCTGTGAATGAATGGTGCGCCGTTTGTAGTATTATTCAGGGACCATCCCATCTCAGGGCTTTCAATGCCCATTGAGGCAGATGTCGTTACTAGACCGTTAGGCATTACACATGTATCTGGGTTAGGGACGCCAGCAGCAAGCGTACAGTACTCGAATTTGATTGAGCCGATATTCACACTTCCAAGGTTCGGGACAGTGAAAGTGAATTTGTGGTTAACAACACCACCGGCCTTCGAGCCACCATCAGAACTGGAGGATTGAGCCTGGAGTTCAAGGCTACGAAGCGTGATTTGTCCAGCACTAGCATTGCTAATAGGAAGTAGCTGAGCCACGAAAATTGTAACCAATAAGGCTACACTTAAAACTCTTGTATATAGTGGTGTTTTTATTTTCATGGTGTTTTTGTTTTTCTCAATCTATTAAAATTGTTTGTTGAGGTAAGAATACCACGAGCATTATGCCAATGTCAACTGTTGAATAGTAGTAATTATTAGGCTGTGGATAACTTTGATTTACTAATATGTGCCGGTTACTATAACTGTTTGGTTACCAGTGTACTTACCACTTGTAGTTATGGGTGCAACATTCACCAAGTAGCTAATAGTATATATAGTGACTCCGGAACTTTTAGGAGCTGAGGCAATGACGTCGCCGCTTACATAACGGTATTTGTTTGGTGTTCCATAGTTTGCCTCAACTGATCCAAAACCAAACGAACCATTGTTCAAGTTCGCTCCAAAGGATTTTGGTGTGGTGTTGGCTACCAGATTAATGCCAAATTGTTCTTGACCTACTTGAGAGTCACCTTGCGATGACATTGTAGCTATTGTATGTCCTCCGAACGTCGGTGCACTACCAAATATTTGAGCTACGTAGCCATAGCTTGTGTAATTTGATACCGAGAAACTTGTTGTAGCAGTTGCCGGTGTGGTCGGAGAAAACGTTCCAAAATCACCACTGGCACTGATTATAGAGAACGACAGTACGGGGTCGGGTGACGTTTTAGAGCCAGCGTTGACTTGGTAGCTTGATGAGGAAGAATTTCCAACCGCAATATCACCGGTCGCATTGACCGATTTAAAGTTTGCAGAGGAAGACTGGTTTATGTCGCCGACACCAATAACTGGTTCATTAAGTATAAAATTTTGGGATTGTAAGCTGTCGGCATAGACAACTGAAAACCCGCTCATCAGGCAAAATACGCAAACAAAGCTTAGTCCTATCCACCCGGTTAACCTCTTTAGCATAGACCCTATTGTCGACGAAAGGGGTTATTTTTGCAAGCCGTAAGCAGTTAGATTGAGAGGTCACGTAGTTTGATAATAGTAAGTTTAAGCGGTATAATATTCAAGAGTAAATTAAGGTGGAACGATGACTAAACAGCCTTCAGACGAAGACAAAGACAAGCCAGTTGAAACAGAGTCGCCAACACCGGAAGTGTTGCAGATTCAGTCTGAAGAGACGGAATCAGTTACGGCTAGTGATATTCCTGCCAAGCCGAAGATTCTGAAGCCCCGTCATGCTATTTATCGTCCCAGTCATAAAGCGACTTTTATAGGCTTGGGCATAGTCGTATTAATATTATTAGTAAATGTTGGCATAGTGTTTTATCTTATGCAGACGCAGGGTAAGAATAATTCAGAGGTTAGTATTGGTGGTATCAAGATAAGCCCAGCTGTTCTTGATACGCTGGGGGTCAGTCGAAACACGATTGGCACCTCCGGTACTGAATTGGTTGTTAATCCTAATGCTCGTTTCAGTGGCACAGTAACGATCGGTGGCAATACAAGTGTTGCCGGTCAGTTTAATCTCAACGGTAAGATTACTGCGTCTGACACTAGTTTTACAAAGTTACAAGCTGGCGACACAGCGCTCAATACTTTAAATGTTAATGGCGATGCGACTGCCACAAACTTGAACCTACGAAAGGACTTGGCAATTGCTGGCTCGACAAGGCTACAGGGACCAGTCACGATTGACCAGTTATTAACTGTTAATAATAACTTGAACATTACTGGAAGCTTGTCGGTCGGTGGTACTTTGTCGATTAGTGCTTTCCAGACCAATATACTAACCATTGGCGGCCATATTGTTACCCGAGGATCGGCTCCATCAGTTGGTTCTGGTGGTTCGGCAGTTGGCAGCAATGGAACGGTATCTATCAGTGGCAATGACGCCTCGGGAACAGTCGCTGTCAATATCGGCACTGGTGGTGGCAACGGCATTCTTGCCTATATATCCTTTGTTAATTCATATACCAATATTCCACATGTCATAATCACTCCAGTCGGGCGAGCCGCGGGTGACTTTTATGTAAATCGTAGCGCCAGTGGATTTAGCATCGGTGTCAGTAACGCACTAGCGCCAGGTGGGTACGTTTTTGATTACGTTGTGATGCAATAATTATATATTAATAAATAGCATCACTTCGTTATCACGAACGGTAATTATGCCATTATTTATATTTAAGCTGACTGGATTGTTCGCAGTTTCGATTATCACTTCACCAGGGCTAAGTATTGAGAAGAAATCGGCGTGTTCGGGTAGGATGTCAAATTGACCGACCTTATTAGTTGCCGTTACGGCTTCGGCGGGACCTTCGTAATATACATTAAATGGAGCGCGGGCGATGACGTTGAGTTTTTCTGCTTCGTTAACATGTTTCATGATTGTTTTTTGTCGACTACCTTTTTAGTCATTTTTTTTATTCCAAGAATTTCTTCAATACCACTCAACGTCTGCTCGAGAGTAAAGTACTCGCCAGGCCTGCCGTTATAGCGTTCGGCAACAAAGAAATCTTGAGAAAAATAGGATATCAATTTGATTGCGTTTTGGTAATCATCACGATCAACGGGTGACAATTCACCTTCACCAATTATGGCAATGATATTTTTTAATGAATCATATTTTTGCATAACACCCTGCACTTTACTTGCCAACTGGTAGTGACGTTCGCCAACGATTTGCGTGGTCAGTAATGATGATGAAGTTTTTAGCAGGTCTACCGCTGGACGGATGTCAGCTTCAGCAACTGAACGCGACAAGACTAAGACTGAATCTAGCTGTTGTGAGATTGCTTGCACGGCAGGATCAGATAAGTCATCTGCGGGGATATAGACGGCTTGAACCGATGTAATCGTACCTTTCTCGGTAGAACTTAATCGGGCTTGTAATCTTCGCAGTTCAGAAAATACTATTGGTGAATATCCACCTTCAGACGGAATCAATCCAAGGCTTGTTGAAAGTTCAGTAAGTGCCTGGACGTGACGGTAAATGTTATCAACAAAGAATAGAATATCGCGACTTTCTTCGTCTCGAAAATATTCAGCCGCCGTGGCCGCTGCAGGACCAACCATGGAGCGGATGGCGGGGGTTGAGTCCATTTGTCCAAAGAACAAGACTGTCTTTTTAAGAACACCAGTGTCTTTTAGGGTTTGGTATAATTCATTACCTTCACGAATACGCTCTCCAACGCCACAATATATTGACAGACTTTTTTCATCTTGAGTGACGTTATGGATTAATTCCATAGTGAGGACTGTTTTACCGACGCCGGCACCACCAACAATACCAATTTTGCGTCCCTTAACGAAAGGTGTTAAAAAGTCGATGACTTTGATCCCAGTCTCGAGTAACTCTAATTTCTGACTTTTACGGTAACTCTTTACTCCAGTAGCCTCACTGATGGTTCGTCTATTTTCATTAATCGGACTACCTCCGTCAAGTGGTTCGCCCAGGGCACTCAATACTCTACCGATAGTCTTTGGGCCTACTGGTATCGTAACTTTTGAGTTGCTACGCATTACTTTTTGCCCACAGTGTAATGTTTGACTGTTTTTAAGGTTTAAACATACAGCTACGTTTAGTCTAAAGAAGCTTACCTCAAGAAAAACCTCGGGGTGATTTTCAACAATTAATAGTTCTCTTACATCTGGGAGCTCACCAGTTATCTGAACTTCTACCACAAGGCCTTTCAATGAACTAATAATCCCAACTTTTTCACCTGAGTTAGCCGTGGGTGGTATTTTCATGTCCTTGCTCCCATACGCTTTCGCTTTTCTTTCAGACAAATCATAACTTCGCGCATTCTGCGATCACTTTCAGATCGCTGGGCTTGATGAAATTCTAACAGGTAACCGCTTAAAAGTTCACCGGCTCGTTTCTTAGCTACCGCCATGGCGTTAAATCGACTAGCGGCCTGGGCTAGGCTGGATTCCAAGATAGTCTGCCCTAGGACTAGTTTCATCATAGTCATTTCCATTTCGTCAGCAATATCATCAAGTGAAGGCTCAAAAATAGTATTGTATGCAGTCATAATGTCATCATTGATGTCAACGTCTTCACTCATACTTTTCATGCTGGAGATTAGGTCAATAGATTTTATTTCCTGTACGCTTAAAGATATATATTTCTCATAATACACAATTGTTTTTGAGTATGGCATGACGGCTTCAATCACTGGTCTGACATCAATATAACGGTCAGATTCTGGCACTTGGAAAAAACGAATATATGGGATGCCTCGTATCGCTAACTGATTAGCACCATGAGTTCCCAGCACTATTATATCTGTCGTGGCTTTATCATAATCTCGCAACATCGTCTCTATTAGATGCTGGTCAATATCTCCACTTAAATTGGCTTCAGCAGATATGATTACAAATACCTTCTTGGGGTTTTTTTCAGAAAAATCACGATTCGTTATACGATTTTTTTGGTCTATTCTAATAGAGCTGTAGACTTTCCACAAAAGATTAAAAAATTCAGTTGAGAGTTGAGCCTTGTTTCTTATTTTAGCTACCTGAGTACTAGCGATACTTTCAAAAACCCAAGTCAAGTCATTGACTGTGGTGATTTCTTCAGTGTCCCTTTCGATTGCATTAGCTCGTCGCATGTTTATCCTCCTGTGTGTCAGAATCGGGATTGTCTTCCGCCATATTTTGTTCACTTGGCGATTCATCAACTGATGACTTTAACATATGCTTCTTAAGCAATTCAGCTTCGATATGATCAAAATCCTTCTCGTCTTTAATTTTTAAACTAACCTGTTTTACTGATTCTTTTATACCTAAAACGTCTATTTCCTTTTCACCATTATTAAGAAGAACGGTTTCTAGTAATAGTTGTTGCTCATTTAGAGAATGAAGTTCTTCGGGAGGTTGCAAAAGCGCTTGGTAGATGTTTTTACCGATATTCAGATCATTGGTGGTTTCTTTGGATAACTGGTTGCTAAAGTGTGAGAATTCCTCAGCCTGATGATATTTTGCTATTGCTTTAAATAAAGTTGTTGAAAGCCTTTTTTGGCGAACAGTTTGTGCCTGGCTACCGACACGAGAAACTGACAACCCAACGTTTACTGCTGGTCGTATGCCCTGACGGAAGACACTGAGATCAAAAATTATCTGACCATCAGTGATTGACATAATATTAGTAGGTAGATATGCGGTTACATCGTCACCAGGAGTGAGTACCACGGGTAGAGCGGTTAGGGTTTTGTTATTTTTTAAGAGTTTGCCTGCGCGCTCTAACAGGTTGGAGTGGGAATAAAACATGTCACCAGGATATGAATCACGACCTGGGTCAACTTCCTGTAATAGGGAAAGTTGTCTGTAAGCTTCGGCGTGGCTAGTGAGGTCGTCATAAATAACGATTACATCTTCACCTTCATTCCATAAATATTCAGCCATGGCACAAGCAGCATATGGTGCCAAATAAGATTGTGGTAATGAATCAAAAATGTCTGCTAATACTACGATAGTATGATCCATAGCGCCAGAAGTCCGAAGCCCTGCGAGCAACTGTTCGACGTCTACCTTACGTTTACCAATAAGTACATAAATAACAATACGTTTACTGCCTTGTTGGTTAGCGCTAAGTTGACTTAGAAATGTACTTTTACCAGATTTACTATCCCCCAGTATTGCAATACGTTGGCCTAAAACTATTGGAAAAAAGCTATCAACAGCTGTGACTCCACTTGCCAATAAGTCGCTTAAAACGCTACGATCCATAATGCCTGGGGCTGGATTGAAAATACCCGATGTAGCAGTAGTTCTGATTGAACCGTTACCATCAGCCGGTTTACCTAAAGGCGATACGACACGTCCTATCAGGCCTTTTCCTACGGGAATGCTTAGTATATCGTTTGCAACAACCGCCAAAGTTCCTATTGCTATTTTCTCAGAATCAATGTTAAACAATATAACTTTGTCGCCATATACTTCACGCACAACACCGTGTTGGCCATCTTCAAATAATACATCAGCTCCTAGGCGTACGCCCTCAAGCCCCTTTACTTCAATTATGAAACTATTAACAGCAACAACTTCGCCAGTCAGTTTGTCGGCTTCGACAAGTTTTTGAAAGGTTTGGTTATCAAACACGACGCAATACCCCTGGGAAATTTTTTCGACTAGCAAGTATTTGACGTCTAAACGACCAGTCAAACACGCGGCTACCATAACTAATTACCATTCCGCCGAGTAGGGTAGCGTTGAATCGGAAATTTACCAGAATATCTGGGGCAATATTTTCCCTAAACCAAGTAACTAGATTAGTTCTGAGGCTACTGGTTGGAGTGGCGGCAAGAGTAACAGTAATGGATGGAGCAGTTTTAGTATATTCTTCCAGGGTTTTTACGAGCAAGTCTAAACTTTGTTGAGTGATTTGCTGCTTAGCTTTCCATTCACGTAATAACTCTAGCGCGTTTGTTGACATGGTTGGCGATTCGGATGTGTGTTTTACGTCAACTCGTTTTTTTATAGACTCATGAGCAAACCAACTGACGTATTCGCGCATTTCTAATAGTAATGCAGTCAAATCTTGCGTCGAAGCTACACCACTAGGTAGCTTAAGTCTCATCATTAATATCCTTGGTAAGTTCAGCCTTGTGCTCTTCGAGGGTTGAAATTAAATAGGCACTCTGAGCCCCCAAATCAACGTTGTGTTGTAGGGTTTCCGTTAGGAATGAGGCAACAGCATCTGCCAGTTTTGTGTCAATTTGGGCAATTAAAACTTGTTTTTCAGCAGCTACTTCTTCATTCATTTTTGCTTCTAACTCGGTTTGTTTGGCGTCAATTCTCGACTTTAAGTCAGTTTGATGTTTGGTAATTTCGGTTTGCGCGCCACTGATATTTGCCTCAGTCTGCTTGCGAAGAGCATCTAGGTCCATCCGATAACGTTTCATCTCATCGCCAACAATTTCAGCACCCATTTTTTCTAGTTTGCCGTTTAGTCTGGCTACCGTATCTTTTAAGTCTCGTTCTAACTCGGCATTGGAATGGTCCAGAACAGTTTGGAAATTGGCTTGAGCCTTCTCTAATAAATGCTCTCTTACCTCAGTTGGTAGTTTAACGGCTGGTAGAGCCAAATGTTGCGGTTTTTCATCAGGGTGCGGATGCAGATGAGCCCAGCCATGTCGCAGGGCCGTCGCTGTAAAAGCCCCGATTAGGAAAATGTTTATCATTAAGAATATTTGTAAAAATAGGTCCATTTTGTTACATCCTTGTTAACACTAAATAAATTGATGCCATGCCGACGGCTAAAATAACAACTACCAGCACCGAAAGTTGAATCAAGTCGCGATAAATCGCGGACTGCGACATTGGATTCCGACCGACCGAAATTATGCTACTGCGAATCATCGAAAAGACAATACTAACAACTACGATAATCGTGATCAAAAATATTGCGCCACTAATTATAATTGGCAGACTACTGACATTTTTGCCTGCCAGAGCGTTGGCCATATTTTGGAGACTGGTCGGAATTAGTGTTTTATCAGGCTCTTTGAAGAAATATGAAACATTAACCAGGATTGGAATTTCGCCAATCAAGATAGATTGCTTCACGCCGCTAGCATCAGTGTAGGTCTGTTTGCTGCCTGATGATTCATTCAAATCACCCTGAGCGATGCCAACAACACGTACATTACTGGTGGCTTTCATGCCAACACCATTGATTGGTGAGGCGGTGATTTGGTCACCTCGACTAATCGAACCGTTTATGTCCGATACGATTACTGGCAGTGTCCCACTGGTTGCAACTTGAACTTGATTGGCTTGACCAGTGGTGACGGACAGTAGAGAATTGCCGGCATTGACGGCGACGCCGATTAGATTGTCGACGCTAGTGTTGGCAGATGCAATAACTTGGTCTGACGTGTTCTTTTGCAAACTAACAATTGAACCAACTGGTATGGCTTCACTGGTAGCGTAGCTTTGAGATATATAGGTTGAGGCGGCAACAAGCAAAGGTGTGCCGATAACAAACAAAGCCATGCTGGCCAGCCAAAGTGGGACGTAGTGCAGGCGCTTCTTCATCTCTGTATTATTGCTATGCTCCTATAGCCTACAGTATAACAAAAAAGCTTATGCCTTACCACGCCGTGGTATCATATAAATATAAAATAGTGAGGAATTTTATGGGTCGTACAACAAAAAATCAGTATGGTTTTACAGTTTTGGAATTAGTTGTTGCCATCGTGTTAATCGCAATCCTCGTGATTTTATTTGTAATCAGATAATAATTTTTTTAGTTTCAGGAGCAAAAATGTCTCAAAAAGTGAGCAAACAACCCCAAAAAGAGTCGTTAATAATGAAATGGATGCCGGTCTTCGTATTAAGCTTAGCCTTAGCCATCATTTTGATAGATTCCACATTATTGAATGTTTCATTGGCAACATTAGTTAAAGACCTAAACACCGATATCCAGAGCCTGCAGTGGGTAATAACTGCCTATACTTTGACGATTGCCGCCCTGACTATTACAGGCGGTAGGTTAGGCGACTTGTTTGGTCGCAAAAAAATGTTCATTACTGGTGCAGCCCTGTTTGCTGTCGGTTCGTTCATAGCCTCTATTAGCAATAATGTATCCACCATGATTATCGGTGAATCAATCATCGAAGGTATTGGTGCGGCTTTGATGATGCCAGCTACGGCCTCACTTTTGGTCTCAAAATATCATGGTCGCGATCGCGGAATCGCTTTTGGAATATGGGGTGGAGTAGCAGCTGCCTCTACGGCTATCGGACCACTTCTAGGCGGTTATTTGACGACTTATTATAGCTGGCGTTGGGGTTTTCGAATTAACGTTGTCGTTGCTGCCATCTTGATTTTGGGATCATTCATTATCAAGGAATACCGTGAAAGTGGAATAAAAATGAAACTGGATTTCACTGGCGTTATTTTATCGGCAACCGGCATGTTTTCGTTAGTTTATGGCATCATCGAGGCCTCGACCTATGGTTGGTGGACCGCCAAAATCCCGTACGCACTTTGGGGACAAACCTATAAGTTGTGGGGTTATTCGATTACGCCATTTGCCATCGGTCTGGGATTAGTGATATTAACCGCGTTCCTACTTTGGGAACAAAGAATCGAAAAACTTGGTAAAACACCGCTTGTTTCTCTACATCTATTCAGCAATCGACCATATCTTTCCAGTGTCGCTACTACGGCAATTTTTGCCCTTGGCCAGGCTGGATTAATCTTTTCAATACCAGTTTTCATGCAAGCAGTGCGTGGGGCTAGCGCCTTTGAAACTGGTCTAGCTTTAATCCCGATGTCAATTACAGCGCTATTTATGGCACCGCTGGCTGGCTTTCTGTCACATAAAATTGCTCCAAAGATTATGGTCCAGGTTGGGTTGGCGGCCTTTGTAGTCGGTTATTTGATTGTTTATCTTACTCTCAACGTCAACACTACAGCCTCTGACTTAATCGTTCCGTTTGTCATTCTAGGCTTGGGTATGGGTATGATGATGTCCAGCATCAGTAACATGACTCTGTCGGCGGTTTCACCTGAGCAAGCCGGTGAAGCATCTGGTGTCAACAACACTATGCGACAAGTCGGTGCTACCCTTGGAACGGCCATCATCGGCGCCGTGATGTTAACGGCTATTAATACCAATCTTGTAAACGGTATTAACGGCAGTGCAATTATTCCAAACACCTTTAAACAAAATGCAGATAAGATAGTTTCCCAGCAAACTTCCAACGTCGAGTTCGGCGGTGGAGCCCATATTCCCGGCACAGTTCCGCTAAAAATTCGAAATGAGATCACCAGCATTAGTCACACTGCCATAACCGATGCCAACAGGGAAGCACTAGGCTACGCTATTGTCTTTGGTATTGTCGGTCTATTCTCAACCATCTGGTTGCCTAGTGGTACTAATGTTGATTTCGCAGCCGATGTCGCCAAACGAAAAATCTAACCGCCTCTAGTCACAAGCGGTTTTTTGCATTGTTATTTACTTTATTTTATAAAGTGCTAAAATTTGTATATCAAAGGAGTAACAATGTATAAAAGCGGTTCACCAGAACGTCTAAGCTCAGGTCGTCCTCATCCAGCAAATTTATTACGTATGATAGGTTCAATCGGTATTCAGCCTGATTTTGAACTAAGCTCTGCGGAAGAAGATGTCATTAAGACCTCTTATCGTGAGTCATCACCAGCAGAATTGGCCCGAGAAGATATGCTGTCTGCTCAAGCTTTCGAACAATTACACATCTACCATCCGCTTGCGGACGCTGACCCAGAACTTTATATAGATTAGATTAGTTCTAATCGAACTTGACCATCTTCAATAATTAGATAGCTAAAGTGGTTTTTGATAATACAACCGGAGTTGGCGAATTTATTGACGTTGTCGACTTCCGGGCAGTGGGTGTCGCCACAGATTAACCAAGTATTACCCAATCTGTTTTTAAGTATGTTATTTCGATTTCTAGCGAACGAGGAATTACACGCTATTTTCGGTCCAAATAAGTCAAATCCACACGATTTTATTCCTTCCAAAAGTTGTAAAATTAACTTTAAGTCATGTTTCTCAAAATAGTTGATGCTTTTGGAATAAATTTTCATGCCAATATAGTCTTGAGATTCGAGTATTTTATGCCCATGTTCGAAGTGAAACGCTAAACCGCCGGACTTTATCACAAAACTATCTCCACTAAACACTGAAAAATACTCAGTTCGTTTATCATTTTTATGCGATGGGTCGTGATTACCAAAAATATAAATCGTGTTTTTATCAAGTAAGTGGGGAAATAGCTTGTTCCACTGCGAATTTAAAAAACCATCAAAATCTGTTAGCCAACTATCCCAGAAGTCACCGTTAATGACAACCTTGTCGGATTCCAAGATCAGCTTTTCCAAAATCGCGAATCTGCTTGCATTGAAACGTTTTGTTAAATGCGTATCAGATATAACCAGAATCTTTTCTCTTGGCACTATTTTCTCTCCAGAACTTCTAATAGTAGAGCTGCCCAAACCATACCCTCATCACCCCTATAAAGTGGAACTTTATACCATCCTCCGTCAGGATGTAGCAGTTCAGGGAAGTTTCGATGTTTCTTAATAATCTTTTTGAATTGTTGGAGCTGCTTACTAAACTCGGGCGACGAGTATTCGTTCAGTAGCTGCAGGTAAATCGCTCCCATCCAGGTCCAAATCGTCGAGCCGGCATAATTTGGCATTATCAGATTGCCCCACCAGTGGTACTTGAATTTAGATTTATCATCGGTATATTTCATAGGGTAGGGCAGGTTGATTTTCTTCTCGGAAATATAATCGAAAATACTTTTTATCTTGTCTTTGTCGTTTACGATATTTAAAGTGAACGGTAGTAGGTTACATTCCGCGCTGAAGCTGTCATTATTTTTGTCGGCATTATAGTATTTGCCATTCCAATATGAATCTAGCATTTTGCGATAGACCGTTGATTTATGTTTGAATCCCCTTAAGCCCAATTCGCCACTGACTTTAACGGCGGTATAAACCATACATACTGCATAGGCACTCTTCTTATAATTCACCGCATCTCGGAGTTCAGAATAAGATATTTCACTCAGGATATCGCCGTTTTTCGAATCGATAAAATCGTGTGTGTATTTAGTGATTTCTTTTTCCAAAAACTGCTTTTGTTGGTTGTTAAGTTGATATTGCGATTTGCTGATTGAGTGCAACAGCCAAGGCAGGGCATCAATTGATCTTTTTGGCGCATCAAATAAGCGGCCCTTGTTATGAATGCATAAAGTTATTTTTTCAGCCCGTAGGTATTTTCCAAGTGCCCAATTGATGGTTTTATGTACTCGGTCTAAGTTGCCAGTTTTGATTAGTGAATCGACAACGATGCCGAAATCTCGTATCCAGAAGTAGTTAAAGTGGCCCAAGCCAGTCTGATAGTATTGACCATTCCAGGTTTTATCAACAATCTGTTGGCAGATTTGTTTAGTATTACCTTCGAATTTTCCGTTTTTCGAAAAATACCTTCGCAAGGGGATTCTAACGCCGGCTTTGATAAATCCTAAATTCAAGTTTGACCTCACTGTTTAATCTGTTGATATTTTAGCAGACAAATCTCAACTTGGCTGTAGTGGTTGCCAGATGCTCAATAAATATCTATACTTCCATGTACTATGACTGACAATATTTTAACTCTGGACAATTTCGATATTAACTCACTACCGTCACTTGACGTTGCTGTACTTGGCGCACTCGAACTATTTCAGCAACAAGCTGTACCTGTAATAGACATTTCGAGTTATAAACGACCATTGATTGTTGGCTCAGGCAATGCCGAGGCAACCGGCCGAATTATTTTTGATAAAATCGATGCAGTATTCGCCTCTGAAAGCAATTTTGAATCGAAACTAAAAAACATTCCGAGCATTGACGGAGTCGTGATTATTTCGGCCTCAGGTGAAAAACATGCACCAATTATTGCCAAAGTAGCGAAGGACATGGGCAAGCCGGTTACTTTAATTACCAACTCGGCCAACTCAACAACCAGTCGACAGTTCGCTGGTAGCAAAACCTTCCATGAATACGTTTTTCCAAAGAATCGCGAACCATATACCTACAACACCTCAACCTATATGGGCATGATATTGGGTGCCACCAAAGAAAATCCAGCCGAAATCGAACAGTTTATTAAAAATACCATCGCCAACCTAGATTTTCCTGACTTCTCCAAGTACGACAAGTATTTCTTAATGGTACCAACGGAATTTTCCGGTATTATTCAGATGCTCCAGATTAAATTCAAGGAGTTGTTCGGGCGAAATATCGCCAGGGAAGTCGAGACAAGCGAATCCGTTAAACATGCTGCAACAATTGCTAAGTCTAACGAGTTGTTTATTAGTTTTGGCGAAGAGAACACGACTTGGGGCGATCCAGCAAACCGGTTCTTCGTACCAATGCCGAAAAGTGCTGATTACGTTGCAATGATGGCCATCGGTTATTTTACAGTTGCTCAGATTCAAAACACTTATCCTCATTTATTCAAAGATAATATTGTTGAATATATCGAAGAAGTATCAAAAATATTCGGTCAACAACTCAGCCCAATTGTTGATAAATAGACATGGTCAGATAATTAGTCGGTTGTTATTTCGCTAAGTTGTTGAACTGGTTGTAGCGGATTATTTCGGCGGATTTTTGTTTTTCAGTTTCAAGCATCGAGCTACAGTTAGAGCTTTTAAAACTTACCAACTGATCTTTGCAGACTTTTAATGCCTTGTCGCCAGTGGCGAACAAACTCTGGCCGAACATTAATTGATTGGTTTTGACACCCAGCAAATCTAAGATTGTTGGAGTAATATCGATATGAGCACCAGTGTTGGTGTGGATCTTGCCTTCAGTTTTATTTGGTAATTTTATAATCAGCGGTACTTCTTTTTCTTGGACCGAAGTCGGATCGTAATTAATCGTTCCAGCCTTAAAAGCTGGCAAGACTGGGATGTGGTCTCCGTAGACCAAAATTAACGAGTCATCATATAGTTTTTCACTTTTCAACTTATCAAAGAACTGCCCTAGCGCCTGATCTACGTAATGGATGTTCTCCAGATATCCACCAACTTGATCGGGATAATCTGACAAGTTCAAGCCAAGGTCCTTAGTCTTTTCATTAGTTGCAAAAGGAACATGCGAAGTTAGTGTGATGACGTAACTAAGGCTTGGTTTTGGTTGAGTTTTAATATATTCAGCCGTTTTTGATAGAAAATCGCCATCTATAATGCCCATATTCAAAGTTTCAGTCTTTGGGTAATTGTCAGCGGCGTAGAATTTTTGATAGCCAAGCGAAGACAGGGCAACATTACGGTTCCAAAAATTACGAGTGTAGCCATGATAGGCATTGGCACTATATCCAGCCGAGACCAAAGTTTTTGGCAAACTACTAAAACCATCTTGGCCATATCTGATAAAAACCGCCGCATCACTCAGAGGGAAATATGATGTGTTCGCCACAAAATCCGTGTCGGAGGTGTGCCCGGCGCCATACAAGAACCGGTCATTCGGGAAAAACTGTGACTCTGCGGCCAATTTGTCCAAGTTTGGCATCAATTCTTTACCGTTGACGGTCTGGTTCATGACAAAACCACCCATTGACTCAACCTGAATCATGATGACGTTTTTACCCTTGGCGGTTCCAGTAAATTCGTCGGTAGTCAGTGATGGTTTGTTGTCTTTGGACCAAGTGGCTAGGTCTTGTTCTTGAGTTTTTGATAGGTGAGTCGTTTCTTGGTTAATGATACGAATAGTGTCGATGGCATGGGTTACAAAAAGACCGTAGTACTGTGAAGTCGAAACACTATCAAAACCTTTATTCATCACCTCCGTCAGATTATTCAGGCCGACCGGTAGTAGTGACAACCAAAAGACCCCGATTACTGCAACTGTGACAAACCAGTTAATCATCACATTTTGACGTTTAAGGTCGTACTTTTTCTTTATCGCTTCAAAAAACTTTTTCAGAGGCTTAAATATAATAATAGCTATAATCACATCGACAAAGAACAACGCTTGCCACCAGAAAAGCAGTGTCGCAATTGCTGGACCGATATCCTGAGTTTGACCGAGTGAACTTAGTAATCCGACTGTCGGTAGTGATGTAAAATACGAAAAATAGACGACGTCAATCAGTATTAAGGCTGAAAACAAAAACGCGACTACAATAGCCAAAATATTCTTGTATTTTCTGACAAACAATAGTGGCAGAAATACCAAAGCTGCACTTAGGTAGCCAGTTGTAATCCCATCGGCATATTGTCCCGACCAGGTTACTTTCGTGATGTAGGTGCTAAAAACGAATAGCTTTACGCCCAATGCCAGCATAAAAAACAATACCAAATATTGTTCACTGACAAACGTCAGAACTTGCCTGATAAGACCATTTATAACCCGTTTCACTTATGGACTATTTTATCACTTACAAATGGCGATTCCTAGCGCATAAGGTTTGACATACTTTTCATACTTTAGTACACTATAGTTATGCACAATAAAAGACTTTTTGGCACAGCTACTGTTGGTACAAAGGGACAAGTCGTTATCCCAGCGTCTGCACGCGAAGAACTTGGTATAAATACTGGTGATAGGCTCTATGTGATGGGTGACCCTCGCAGGGGTATGCTGATGATGTTAAAAGAGGACCAACTTGAAAAGTTTATCGAGCACATCAACCTTGAGGTCGAAAACCTGAAGTCATTGAAAAAATCACAAGACGGCAAATAATCAGAAGCGTCACAGCCAAGCCTAATTCCTGGCAAATTTGACATTTACTATAACTCTTTAAAAAATATGCTTGTGCCTATCAAAATAGTGGCATATAATAGTCACCACAAGCGTTATTCGTATGACGCAGTCTTGACGTCTCGCCCGTAAATTGATACTATTGATATCGTGTCTCGCGCCAAAACTATATTTTAAAGGTCGAAGCGCGTGAGGCTGTACATAGTACAAGGAGTTAAAATCACATGCCTATAGCCATCGAATTTGTGTCTTCGCGACGCAAAGTGATAGCCGTGGATGTGGTGCCTGCCGAATGGCAACTGTATATCGCACAGTAAGAGTCGTTTGACTCAACAAATCCGCCCTGAGCTTGTCGAAGGGTAACAACAAAAGAAAACACCCCAAGGCACCGGGGTGTTTTCGCTTATTTAGGGTTTTTAATTTTGTAAAGCAACACCGGCTTTCTTGAGCTCGGCGTTGATAGCATCCTTTAATTTGGCGTCAGAGCCATAGACACTAGGATCAAGCAGTTTTCCATTAAGGAAGAAAGTCGGTGTACCCTGAACGTTGGCTTTCTTGCCAAGTGCTAAGTCATAGTCAATCTTGGCGGCTACATCTTTCGATGCCATATCAGATTTAAACTTAGTGATATCAAGTGACAGGCTTTTGGCAAGTTTTACATAATAGTCAGTTCTATCGGTCTCGTTTAGTTCACTCCAACCCGACTGACCTTCGTAGATTTTATTATGCATTTCCCAATATTTACCTTGTAAACCGGCTGATTCGGCAGCCGCGGCTGATGCCCTGGCATTGGCGTGAATTGTCGATATCGGGAAGTTTCGGAAAACGAACTGCAATTGGTTGCTGTCTTGCTCAGTAATGGCCTTGATTCGTGGGTAAACAGCTGCGCAAGGTGGGCATTGGAAATCGCCGTATTCGACCAATGTGACCTTGCTGTCGACTTTTCCAAAAACGTGGTCGGCAATGTTGCCGTCCTGGCTGTTGGCGGTTTGGATGGTGTCGATATTGATTTTACTAACGTCGAGATTAGTGCCTTTTGAAAAAATGACCAAGCCGACTAATATCGCGACAGTTACAGTTGAAAATATAATCCAAGCTAGTTTACTCAATGAATTCTCCCTTTTTTACTTAATCAATTGTAGCAAAAAATCGAATCCGTTGACAGTGTATCTCGCCGGGTTTCTGGGTTACAATAGTTGCATATGTCAATCTACCTACTGATTTTGACCTTTTTCGCCTTTCTGTTATTGCTGATTTTATCCGCAGTCAGGCCACAACACAGCAAACTAAATATGTTCGAGCTGGAGCGTAGAGCCGAGCAAGGCGACAGCCATGCTAAAGCCGCTTTGATTCGAGAACAGCAAATCGGTGATGTCGTATCTTTGCAGCGAGTGCTAATAGCGGTTTCACAGGTTGTCGTCGTTCTGATGACCGAACTAACGTTTGGGTTATATGCGGGTATTCCCATCGCTTTTTTGGTAGCTCTTTTATACGGTGCTATCGCTAGAGTTTGGTTCATTAAAAAACTTGCACAGTGGCTTTATGAGCATGTTGAAAAGTATGTTCTGAAATTTATAAAAAAAGCCCCAATTTTGTTAAAATTCCTGCGAAGTTCTCCGATGAGTACCGGTTCTCATATTTTGCATATCGACTCTCGGGAAGAATTGCAGCACCTAGTAGCCGAGTCCGATGGCGTATTAACACCAGAAGAAAAGAAATTAATCGTAAACAGCTTGTCTTTTAATGATGAACTGGTCAGAAAAGTGATGACACCCAGGCGTGAAATCGATTTCGTTAAAAAATCAGAATTTCTTGGGCCATTGGCGCTTGATGACCTACACAAGATGGGGCATAGTCGACTTCCTGTAGTTTCCAGCGATATAGACCATATTATTGGCATTCTTCATCTGGAAGGATTACTAGCATTGGACATCAAGCGGTCAACAACAGCTGAAAAGGCGATGGAGCCAAAAGTATTCTACATTCGTGAAAACCAAACTCTCCAGCATGCTTTGACGGCGTTTTTAAGTACGCGCCACTATCTCTTCATTGTGGTCAACGGTGAGCGCGAAACGGTCGGATTATTAACGCTGGAAGATGTTGTTGAAGCCTTATTGGGGCGAGAAATTGTTGATGAATTTAATAACCACGACAACTTGCGTGAAGTGGCAAAACGCGATGTCCATAGTAATCACTCTTTTTCAAAACACACCGACGTCTAGCCCTAAGTCTGTGTAGGTGTTAGAATGGGCATCATATGACACGAACACTAGCCCGAGAATTAGCATCAAAAATCGGTGAAACAGCCACAATTAACGGTTGGTTGCACAAAAAGCGCCTAATGGGTGGACTTAACTTTATTACACTTCGTGATCGAAGCGGTCTGACTCAGACACTGATTGATGATAAAAATGAACTCGAAAAACTTCGTGGCATGCAGGTTGGTACGGTCCTGTCTTTAACAGGGACAGTCGTGGCTGATGAGCGTGCGCCAGGTGGTGCCGAGCTTCACGACGTCAAAGTCGAAGTAATGGTACCAGTTACCGACGAACCGCCAATTGAAATCGATAAACCCCTGTCTCATCAGTCGGAAAACCTAGATACATTATTTGATAACCGTGTCATCGGCCTCCGAAGTATTCAGGAAACTAATATTTTCAAGATACAAGCTACTATCTGTAAGTCTATTCGACAGCAATTAGATGAACAAGGGTTCACTGAAATTCATACTCCAAAGCTACTAGCTGAGCCAACTGAAGGCGGGGCTGAAGTCTTTACCCTGGATTACTTTGGCAAGGTTGCAACTTTGGCCCAAAGCCCTCAATTTTATAAGCAAATTGCAGTTGGTATTTTCGAGCGAGTCTATGAAATAGCGGCTGTTTACAGGGCTGAACTTAGCGCTACAACGCGGCATATGACCGAGTTTATATCAATTGATGGAGAGTTGGGCTTTACAGATATGGCTGAACTTCAAACATTGTTAAGTAAATTATTAAATCAAGTTGTTGATGACGTTTGGTCCAATCACGAGATTGAACTGAAGCGTTGGAATGCGTCAAAACCCAAACTTACTGCTGAAATCCCTATGATGACAATGTCTGAAATACATGAGAAGTATAGTAAAGCTACTGGTGAAAACTCCATTGGCGAAAAGGACCTAAGGCCAGACGAAGAACGTTGGGCATGTGAGTATTCAAAGAAAAATTTGGGTAGCGAGGCGGTCTTTGTCGGCGAATGGCCAGCTGAAGAGATGAAGTTCTATCATAAGGCCAACGAAGTAAACTCCTCACTTGCTGATCGTGTCGATCTACTATTCCGAGGTGTTGAGATAACAACAGCCAGCATGCGTGAAAATAGGTACGATGTTGTAGTGGAACAATTGAAAAAAATAGTCGGTGGCGACCCAAATGATCCTGGCTTTGCGCCAATCTTGACTGCAATGAAGTACGGTATGCCGCCGCATGGTGGTTTTGGCATGGGCCTAGAACGATTGACCGAAAAGATTATCGGCCTCAACAACGTCAAAGAAGCTACTCTGTTCCCACGTGATATTAACCGCCTGACACCTTAATGACCAATCCTGTTAAAAGCAGGATTCATCGTCGGCTATTACCGCTATATATTGCTGCATTTTTGCAGGGCTTTGTTCTTTGGTACGCCATTGAAAAACTATTTATGACGACAATCGGTTTCAATAACGCCACAATCGCCGTCATGGTAGTCACCTATCTGTCAGTAATGTTGATATTCGAGATTCCGTCGGGTATTCTGGCCGATCGTTGGAGCCGTAAAGGTGTTTTAATGCTATCAGGGCTGGCCTTGGCTGTTTCATCGCTAATTGCTGGGTTCAGCATGAATGTTGTTCAATATTTGTTGTCAGCTTTATTCTTTGGTATTTTTTACGCGTTTTACTCTGGAACCTATGATTCGATTGTCTACGACACACTAATAGAAGAGAAAGGTAATTGCGATGATTATGAGGTTTATTACGGACGAGTCAGGTTACTGGACGGTTTAGCATTGGTAATATCCTCTATCTCGGGGGGCTTAATTGGCCAGATAATTGGTCTAAGGCAACCATATTTGCTCACAGTACCTATCGCTCTCTTGTCAATCATCGTATTATTTTTCTTTAGAGAGCCAAAATTACATTTGACGCATGAATATGTTTCAGTAAGGACACAAGTTAAATCAACTTTTGCTGCAATCACAAAAAAAGGTATCATCGTATATCTGTTGCTTTCAATAATTATAGCCGGACTCATAGGTGAAATAGGTTTCGAATTCGATCAACTGTGGCTAATTGCCTTGGCCGCGCCGGTGGTTATGTATGGTCCTATAAATGCTCTGCTTTTATCTTCGGTGATTGTGGGCAGCGGTATTGCAAGGTATTTCTCGAAACATATAAGATGGGTCGTAACATTGGCTGTGATGTTGCTTATCGGTGCCGGGTTGGCTTTGGCTTTGGTCAGGAATATTTATATAGTCGCGATTTCGGAGTTTATCATTGAGGTAATCGTGATTGCATACGGCATAGTTTTTAACAAACAGCTGCACGATCGCCTTACTTCCAACATCCGCGCTGGTGCCGTGTCGTCTGTCAGTAGTATGACGACCATATTGTTTATTCCTATCGCCTTGTTATTTGGCGCCATCAGTCAGCAAGCTGGAATATTTAGTGCTGCTTGGATATTATTTGGTTTAATTGTGATGGTATCTATTCTAATCTTGAAAACGTCTAATGGCATAAAGGCAATTACACTAAATAGTGCTGATGTGATTGACCAAACAACGTCTGGCGTTAGATAATAGATAAGAATGAAAATTTCAAGACGTCATCACGCTAATGTTATAATGACCCTATGAATAAAAGCGCTAATCATCGCTATAAAGCCGGTTTTACAATTGTCGAACTTCTTGTTGTTATCGTAGTTATTGGTATTCTAGCTGCAATAACCGTAGTCTCTTATACAGGCATTAATAAAAAAGCTATAGTCGCTTCATTGCAGTCTGATCTATCAGGTGCTTCTGACAAACTAAAAATGTACAGTGCCGAGAACGGAACTTATCCATCAGACGTTACCCTAACCAACGGCGAATATTGCCCAACCCCAGCCGATACTAGATACTGCTTTAAACTAAGTTCGGGGAATACAAAAGAATCATACACCAGCACGACAAGTTCATTTACCTTTGTGATTAAGAACGACACAAATTATTGGAGTATAAGTGATAATTCTGGACCAGTTGCAGTCATAGCGGCTATAGGTCAGAGTTTTGTTACAGCCTACGGCGGAACTGTCAATGACTATGGTAAATCTATCATTCAAACCACCGATGGCGGATTCGCCATAACCGGTCAGACAAGTAGTTATAGCGCTGGTGATTTTGATACATTTATAAGTAAATACGCTGCAGACGGAACTTTATCATGGACTAAAACCTGGGGTGGAACTAGTGCCGACGCAAATCTTTCTATAATCCAAACTACCGACGGTGGATTCGCTACAGCGGGCTATACTGCCAGCTATGGCTCTGGTGCTAACGACGTGCTACTAAGTAAATACGCTGCAGACGGAACTTTATCATGGACTAAAACCTGGGGTGGTGCCGGCAACGATACGGGATTTTCTATTGTCCAAACCACTGACGGTGGATTTGCCTTAACGGGGTATACGGAAAGCTATGGCTCTGGAAGCTACGATATATTTTTAATAAAATACACTTCAAGTGGCGCATTGTCTTGGAGTAAGGTCATGGGGGGATCTGGCGCTGATTGGGGGTATTCTCTTATCCAAACCACTGACGGTGGATTTGCCTTAACGGGCATGGAAGGCAGCTATAGCGACGATGGAAGCTATGACATATTTCTAGCTAAGCTCACTTCTAGCGGCGTTCTATCTTGGTTTAAGACTTGGGATGGCCCGAGCAGCTATAGTGATGATAACGGCCAGTCTCTTATCCAAACCACTGACGGTGGATTTGCCATAACTGGTACCACTAGTAGTTTTGGGCCTACTGGATATGACATGTTATTAATTAAATACAACGCAGACGGCACTTTAGCTTGGAACACTATGTGGGTTGGTCCTAACGTTGATTATGGGATCACACTAACTCAAACTAGTGATAGTGGTTTTGTTGTGTCAGGCTATACAACAAGTTACGGTGCGGGTGACAGGGATGTGCTCCTTGCTAAATATACTTCAGGCGGCGTCTTATTGTGGAGTAAAACGTGGGGTAGTACTGGCATTGACTCAGGTAGTTCTATTATCCAGACTAATGATAACGGATTTGCTATAACTGGATATACAAACAGTTATGGTGTCGGCGGGTATGAAATATTTTTAGCAAAATACAACTCTAATGGTATTATCGCGAATTGTTCTTCCCCTGCATGTCAAAGTCCAACGCCAACTATCGTAAATCCATCTTCGACTACTGCTAATCCAACGCCAACTATCGTAAATCCATCTCCAACTACGAGTAGTCCACCCACATCCACCAACAGTCCATTGCTGACTAGAACAACAATTGTCGCTCCATAGTAAAATTAGCATTTGACCAAATAGACCTCGCCGTTAGATAATAGAACAGAATGAAAATTTCAAGACGTCTGTTAGTAATATGTTTAATTGTTGCCGCAATGCTTGGCGGTGCTTCTTTGTCGCGTGTTTCAGCTCAAGATCAACCAACGATGACTGATCAGCAGATTGAGCTTATCCGCAGTAACTGCGTGACTGCCAAAAATACATTGAACCAACTCCATGCCAGTGACGCCCTGTTGCGTGTGAACATGGGACAGATCTACGAATCGATGTCGACTAAATTGATGGATGGTTTTAATGGACGAGTCTCAAATAACCATTTCAATAATTCCAATCTTGTTTCGGCGATGAACACCTACAACTCAACCCTAGATGTTTTTAGGGCTGACTATATTAATTATGAAGTCCAACTCTCGGCAGCACTTAACGTTAATTGCCTAAATCAGCCAGTATCTTTTTATGACTCCGTTGCTTCTGCTAGGACTCTTCGTAACAAGGTGCATCTAGATATTGTTAAGTTAAATCAGTCTATGGACCAGTATCAATCGGCTGTAACTACGTTTGAAACTGATTACGCGGCAGCAACTAATGGGGTGAGTTTGTAAAATGAACGATTCAAAAACCGAGTTAGTTGAAGAAGTCTCCTTTAAGGACAAACATAGTTTTTTGATATTTATAAGCCTATCGATTTTGGTTGCAACTGTGATAGTGACGATCAGCATGGCTTTATACAACAGTAGTGGCGCAGCGCAATTAGACCTATCCCGCCCTGGCTACAAAAGCGTTCGGTCCCAGGCTGGCAAAGATGATAGCGATTTTCAAACATTTTCATCATCGGGTTCAATCAGTAAAGGTATAATTAGTAGCTTCAAGGCAACCTACGACAAACAAGCCCAAAAAATAAAAGTGGTCGACGCCTTCGGTGGCGACCCGCTCAGTCCAGACGCTTTAGGCATTAGCGCCACTACGATCAATCAATAACTAGACGTTTTTTCCAAGTTTTTCACGCAGCCAGCTATCAATTTTGCCGGCACCCATACCGAGTACCAGTTTTCCGCTAGCACGTGCAGTTTGGATTTTGTCCCATAAATCATCACTAAAATCGACGATTTGAACCTTGTCTTTGTTAGTGATATTAGTGATCAAGTCTTTAGGTTGAAGGATTTCCAGGCTTGGGTCTTCACGCGACAGGTAAGTTGGCAGCCAGTAAATCTCTTCAGCTTTTTCGAATTGATTTGTATATTGATCGCGTATCTCGTACTGGCGTATATTTTGGTGCGGTTGATAGACTAAAACAATATGGTCAGAAATCTCACTAGCCATCTGTAGGGTGGCGGCAATTTCGGCCGGATGATGACCGTAATCGCTGTACAAGTTGTCGGCTAGTTTTTCAAAACGCCGATCGGTCCCTGGAAAATTCGTCAAAATTTCATCAGTGTTTTGCTCAAAACCGAGTTGTTTCAAACCAGCCTGCACCAAAGTGAAGTTGCGTCGGTTGTGTTGACCAGCGATAGGTAAGTTATGAATTTTTGTTGGATCCAGGATGGTTACACCTTCTAAACCGTTAAAAATTTCACTGCGCTGATCTTCCCAAGCAATTGTTTTATCACTTTGCTTTGCAAACTGGTGAAAGGCATCTAGATATTCAAAGATTGTTGGGTAAGTATCGGGATGGTCATAATCAACAGATGTAATAAGTGATAGGCTAGGTCTAAAGTGCAGAAAGTTCCTGTCAAATTCGTCACATTCATAAATGAAATATTGGCTGTCCGGGTCGTATTTACCACTTGGTCCGAAAGTGATAGTAGTTCCAATCGAATAACTGACAGGTATGCCCAGTTGTAACATTGTCCAAATCATCATGCCAGTTGTTGTGGTTTTTCCGTGGGTTCCGGCAACGCCAATTAGCTTTAGGCCTTTTTCCTCGATAATGTGGGCAATCAGTTCATCGCGCTTAGCTATTTTTATGCCAAGTTGTTGAGCTAAAACTAGTTCCGGATGGCCGACGGGTAATGAAGCACTATAAATCAGCCAATCTATCGGTTTTTGGTCATGGCAAGCTTTCAAAAAACTGCCATCTTGGCCAATATTTATTTGAACGCCTCTTTTTCGTAACTCATTAGTCATCAGACTCTCTTCTAAATCTGATCCAGCTACCTCATAACCAACATCGCAAGCAATTTCAGCCAAAGGTCCGATTCCGACGCCGCCTATCCCTGAAAAGTAAATATTCATTACTTTAGTATACCCGAGTCACTTCATCTTTGCGACCAACTGTGTTGTAATGGATATAACCACAACCAATATAAAAAATCATGATTAAAGACTTTTTCTATCGAGTACTCAGCCGCCGCCACTTCTGGCGAGATGCGACATTCAGCGAAGTTGCAGAACTTTATGCATCTAGAGTCTTACGTCTATCTGCAAGCTATGTTGGTGCAGGCTTTAGTACGGTGTTTTTATACAAAGAGGGTTACAGCCTAATCTTAATACTTGGTATTTGGGCTTTGGTCTACATAATTAAGACTTTTCTATCCCCGCTAGCAGGTATAATGATTGCGCGAATTGGTACACCCAAAAGCACACTTATTAGCAATATTCTATATATTCCAGCGATGGTCTCTATGAGCTTGGTGGAAAAGTTCGGGTTCCCGGCCGTTTTGGTATTTGCAATTTTTATGGCTATTTCAATTACGATATATCAACTCTGCTATTACGTAGAATTTTCAATCGTCAAGAACGAGGTGCATGCCGGTAAAGAAATCGGCTATATGAACATACTAGAAAAGCTGGCAATAACAGTTAGCCCTATCATAGGTGGCTTTATTGCTTTAATCTTTGGCCCACCAGCCATTATGATTGTTGCAAGCGTATTGTTTGCGATTGCGGCTATCCCATTGTTGAGAAAACCATCAAGGTCTGAACAAAGACAAAAGGTAACTCTGCGCGGTTTCCCTTGGAGAATGGCCTTGCCGAGCATGGTCTCGCGGATATCTTTAGGCTTTGATTCGGTTGCGAGCTCTGTAGTATGGGGTCTTTTTGTACTTATTGTAATATTTCCGAACAGTAACAATGACATCTACGTAATTCTAGGCGCTTTGTCCTCGTTGACGGTCGTGGTCGCGACTGTGGCATCCATTGCCTATGGCAAAATAATCGATAAAAAGAAGGGTGGTAACTTGTTAAAAGTCGGCGTAGTATCAAATGCAATTGTTCATTTATCGCGTGTCTTCACGGTTACACCGGTTGAGGTTTTTGGAGTGAATATCGTTAACGAAGCGGCCACAACGGCGCAAAACATGGCGTTGCTTCGTGGTGTTTTTGATACGGCTGATCTATCCGGTCATCGTATAGTTTATATGGTGGGTGGCGAAGCGATGGATGGGGTGGGCGGCGTTTTGGCATGTATAGCAATGGTTTTATGCCAAATGTCCGTCGGTGGAGTTAATGGTTTTAGATTATTTTTCATCATCGCTGCCTTCGCAATTTTGGGTAACGGCTTGGCTAGATTCCCTCTTTATCGCAAATAACTGCGTGCTATACTAGTTTTAACATTAGTGGGTTTTTCGAGGTGGATAAAAAGAAAGTAAGACACAGTCTCAATAAATTACAGCACATCAAGACGTGGCAGCTGGTTATTTTGCTGATTTTGGCTGGATTTATTTCAGCTACTTTCTTGCGCCTTAACAATATTGGTATGCTTGACCGCCGCAATGCAGTTATAGCGGCAGACACCGTTGGGGATGGAGGTGTGACTCAAAGCAGGCTGTATGACTTGCAGCGCTTCGTTTCAGCTCATATGAACACCGATATGGGTAAGGGGATATATCTCGAGGCTAGTTATAAACGTGACGTTCAAGCGGCCTACACAAGGGCCTCAGGCACTAGTAACGGTAATATCTATAAAAAAGCCCAGGAAGTCTGTGCACCTCGTTATACCAGTTGGTCACCAGCTTATGTCCAATGTACGGTTACCGAACTAGCCAAATACCCGTCAGCCGACGCGCTGGTCCTCCCGAAGGCCGATATGTACCTACATTCCTATGTTTCGCCGCTTTGGTCGCCTGATTTTGCAGGCTGGTCACTGTTAGTTTGTTGTTTTATTTTACTAATTATAATTGTCAGAATTACTAGTGTTGGTATCTTAAGGTTGTTGCTTGCCAGGCGGTATAAAAGCATTTAACCGTTGACACCGGCTTCCACAGCGTGTACTCTACTCTTGTATAGCACTAACAGGAGGTATAAGGATACTATGGCTTACAAGCACACAAACTCAAAAGGTGTAACATATTACTTGCACAGCACCGACGTAGTTCTACGTGGTGGCAAAAAACAAACTATCTACTTTTTTGCAAAAGTAGAGAAGAATGCAAAGGGTCACCCAGTTGATCTACCTGTAGGTAGCATCGTTAAAGAAAACCCACGAAACGGTTTCTTGACAGTTTCTAAGAAAAAATAGTCATTTTAGACTTGCACCATAAGCGCGTTTGATAGTATAGTAATAATCAAACAAACAGGTGCCAGAAATGCCCCTCCGGGGGCATTTTTGTTTACTCTGTTAGGTCTGATTGACATTTTATAGTGCATATGCTATAATATAAGTATGTCTGAAGTTGACCCTAATCAGCTATCCATAAATTTTGATAATTCCGTTGAATCAGAGCTTGATTCAAAGTCACTTCCCAATGGTCAACTTTATATTCTAGATGGTTTTGATAAGCCAAACGTCGCAGTGTCGCTTGATGAACGAGCTAAGTTGTTACTCCAGACTTTGGATAATTTTGCGGATGTCGCCAAAACTGACGGTCACATCAGTGGCATAGTTGATAATCACCCTCGCTTTAGGGGCAAATATCGTGACCCCGATGCCGTAATTGAAAGTCTTGCTAGGAAAAAGCGCAACTTCGAATATGCATCCGATTTAGTACTTCACCAGGCACTTGGCTACAAGGCATTAAAGACTATTTTTGATGAAGAAAAGGTCATAAAAGATGAAACTGAAGACATCGATAGCTTCCATAAAAAAATTATTGGTCCAAAAAATAAATATAACAGGGATAAGTTGCGTGCTAAGCTTAGGGAAGGTGTTGAACTTAGAAGCGAACTAAAATCTAAACAAGATTCCTAAACTTATCAAGTTGACTGATTTAGAACGGTTACGTCTTTAGAACTTTCGTTAATAAGGTATGCTTGCTGGTCTAAATAGTTGTTTGGTTGGTTGAAAGTCACTTTAACGAAATTACTGCCATTTTCGGTATATTCTAGACCAAGCGTACAAATGTAATCAATTGACAGATTTTTCTTGGTTCTTAGGTATTGGCAGGTAGAGTCTTCGGCATAGGTTTTACTAAAACCTATGCAAATATTAGTCCCAAGGATTACGACAACGCAAAAGGTTGCCAAAGCAATAACCCCGTATGCGACTCTATATTTTTTATTCATTTTTTTTGTTTTTTGGTGGTTTGTAATTACACTATAAACCTGTCAAAGATTTGTTGCAATACAAAAAATTAAGAGATATATATTATCTCTTAATCAAATCTGGTGGGGGCGGTTGGAATTATTTTAATCTATTCCCTAAACATCTTCCAATAACTTGTATGTCTCGAAATTTGTAAGTTCCAACATTGCGACTATAACTTCCTGATTCCTCAAAAAGTTTTGACATTTCCTTCGAATGTAGCTAGTCTATCCGTATGAGTAAAAAATTAATTATTTTAGGGTCTATTGCTATCCTAGGAATTGCGATATTTATAGCAACATACCTGTTTGATGTCTATTCATATAATGACTATAAGGTTAGAAATGGCCAGACGGGGTGTCGAACTAGTGGGGTCTGTATCGGATCTGTCAAACGCCCGGACTACATCAACCCCCTGTTTAAAGAAATTTACAAATACAGATAATAAAAAAGGACTCCTCAGAGCCTTTTTACTTGGTGGACTTGAGTGGAGTTATACTGAACCAAACATACAAACGTCTTAAGGAGTTTTATACCCAGCTATCTGGGTTGGATGTGACTAGGGTATTGATACTACCATAGTGTTATAGAACCAATATAACTTGTAGTAAATATTAAAAACTGATTAAATAAGCACAACTTATATCATTTACGAAAGGGCATCTCGTGAAACAGCAAAAACAATCAGTCTTTTCGCACCTAACAGTCGTTAACGTGAATAAAGTAACAAAAGTGAAAAAGAAAAAAGCTCTGATATTAGTTTTATTGTTTATTGCAATCTTCAGTTTTGGTTTTTTTGTAAGTAATACGTACATTTGGCCAGTTGCTAATTCAGAAAGTGCTAGTTGGGATCAGTGTTGGGAGAGATATTATGAAAAAGAGCATAACTATAATGTGGAGCCAACGGATCCTTGCGGACTACCTCCTCGGTCGTCAAGTGGTCAAATTTTCATAAATTATAACCTTCTTAATATTTTACTTCCTATAACTCTGGCTAGTATTTCCGTGACTATTGTTAATAAGAAGTATTTTAAATAACTCTATGAGAAAAGACCTCGAGTGAGGTCTTTTATTTGCTTAATAGAGTCGTCTGATGAAGCATTGGTGGGGGCGGTTGGAATTGAACCAACTACCAAGTGGTTATGAGCCGCCTGCTCTAACCGGTGAGCTACGCCCCCGACTCTGGTATTATAGCGTAACAGAGTGGAATAGGCTATAATATATACGGAAATTATGAAAAAAATAAACATCCGTCGAATTTTCTACCGAATAAAGAATGAATATATGACACTTAACAATGCCGTAATTTTGGTGGCGTTTGTTATCGCGGCTAACTGGGTTTGGGGTAGTTTGGGTGTTATGCAAAAGAACTTCACTCTACAAAAAGAGTTGGATGACAAATCTCGTCAGTTAATTGTTGCTCAATTAGATAATGGAAATGCTCAGTTAGAACAGAGGTATTATAAAACTGATGAGTACAAAGAACTAGCTGTTCGAGAAAGGCTGGGTCTAGTCACGCCCGGCGAAAGTGTACTGATCTTGCCGTCAAATTCCCAAGCTGTGATCGACGCCGACAAAGCCGCCCAGACAACTACGACACCACAGCTACCGCCAACCAGCAATTTCAAACAATGGATGAATTTCTTATTAGGCAGTAACAGCAAAAATATTTCGCAGTAGAGGCTTGTAAAAATCATTCGTATCTGTTAATCTTAAATATGCGACGCGGGGTGGAGCAGTCTGGTTAGCTCGGATGGCTCATAACCATCAGGTCGCAGGTTCAAATCCTGCCCCCGCAACCAAGAAAAATGCCTCAGCCCTAAAGGACTGGGGCTTTTTTCTACGCTACGCGTGCAGGATTTGGACCTACGACTATTTTTGCCTTTGGCAAAAAGTCGCAGGTATCGTCCCTAACTAGATTGGTGAGGGGCTCCTCCGCTTGCTCGAAAAATATGTAAACACATTTTTCATCGCTTCACTTCGCCAAATCCTGCCCGGCTCAAAACGGGGTGATAATCCTGCCCAAAAATCGTTGCAAGGACGGACCTTGCAACAGATAAGCCTGTGGATAACTTTTTGACATTAACACCTATGCAAGATCCGTCCTTGCAAAATGATGGTCCAGCCCTGGAAACTTTTTGAGTTATACTTAAGCTATTAGATAATTTGGAGTAGTTATGGACCCCGAAAATACACAACCAGTTACACCTCCACCGTATATGCCGCCGATTAAGAATAGCCAAGAACCTTCTGAACCTAACGAACAAAAACCTCTAACACAGGGTGAACCAGTTGTCGAAGAACCACACGCTGATTTGGTTGAACCTCCCAAGCCACCTGAACAACTGTCAGAAAAATCGGCCGTAAAACTACCAGTTGTATCTGTTCGGACTTTATTGGTTATTGGTGTTGTCCTGCTGAGTCTTGGTTTACTTGCTTGGTATAGTTACCAGGCCAGCATCGCCAAAATATCCACGGACGATCCTGGAACCGGAACTCTTGCTCAACAAGAAAATATCTCAGATAATTCTCAACGAGCTACTTTACCTACGATAGGCAATGGTTCGACTGAAACGACTAAATGCGCTGAAACTCCAGACGCCAATAGTGTATGTATCGGTGGAAGAATTTGGATGAAGAAAAATCTGAATGTCGGTACTTTTATCGATAGCTCAAAACCCCAAACTAATAACGGTGTAATTGAGAAGTATTGCTACAACAATGACCCTGAAAACTGTGCGATTTACGGCGGTCTATACCAATGGGACGAGATGTTGCAATATGTTTACTGGTCGGGTGATACCAGTTTCTGCCCAACTGGCTTTCACGTTCCAAACGACCAGGAATGGGTAAATCTGACGTCTGCCTTGGGTGGTGGCACGAGCGCAAATACCAAAATGAAGGTGGGTGGTTCAAGTGGGTTTGATGCCACATTCGGTGGGTATTTCAGCCAGGGATCGCATGGTAACACATTCTTCGCCGATTTTGGGGAAGCAAATTACTATTGGTCCAGCATGGCGGACCAGACTAATATTGAAGTCATGCCCGATGCGTCTAGTCTAGGAATATATGCTAACAAGGACGGTGTAGATAGGGGAGTTTTATGGACTACGTTACCAAAAGGCTACGCTTTGTCGATTCGATGTATTAAAAATTGGATGTGACCTAAGTCAATTTGCCGGCGGCAACTCTTATTGCTTCACTCCAGCTAAGGAAAGCGTGTGGGGTGTCGGCGACTTGGTATGCGCTCAGGCCATATTTTACAGCCAGTGCCAGTTCATGAATCATTTCACCAGCGTGCGGGGCGACGATTGATGCGCCTAAAATAACACCCTTTTTATCGGTGATAATCTTGACGAAACCGTCACGAAAATCTGAAGTGTTGCTACGGGCCACAATCGACAGCGGTGCGACAGCTTTTTTAATAGATATTTTGCGTTTTAAGCACTCGTCTTCTGATAGTCCAACCGTGGCAATCTCTGGGTTTGTGAAGATTATTTCAGGGTTAGCGATGTAGTCAGGCGCAATTTTTTCACGATGTAGGATATTATTGACGGCCGTTTGACTCTCCATTAGGGCGGTATGGGTACTGCTGTAGTTTCCTAGGACCTCGCCAGCCGCAAAAATATGCTTAACACTTGTTTGTAAGTGTTCGTTGACAGTTATGCCGCCATCGGTGAATTGGACTCCGGCATTTTCCAGGCCCAAGTCGACATTCGGCGTTTTTCCGACTGCTATCAAGATTTCATCAACCCGAACTAATTTCTCAACTCCACCACGCAAAATGATTACCCTCTTAGATAAACCATCCTTTTGTACGGACACGACTTTAGATTGAGTCAAAGTCATCACGCCCTTTTGTTCACTTAAAACCCGCTCTATTAATTCGCCAACTTCTATATCGTAATCAGGCAGTAGGTGACTACTCTTTTCAACTATATAAACTTTGGTGCCAAAAGTCGCCATCAACTGAGCGATTTCGACAGCTGCTTTATCGCCACCGATAATTAACAAGCTTTTTGGTGGTCGAATTGTCTCCAGAATGGTGCGAGGTGTCAGGTATTTTATTGTTTGTAACCCCGTAATCTCTGGGATAGTCCAATGTGCGCCAGTTGCAATCAAGAAATTGCTGGCTGAGAGGTGACGGCGATTAACGCTAATTTCGTTAGGCGACAGAAAGTGAGCCAAACCAACATAAGGACTAACTCCTTGATTCTCATAATATTTCTTGTTGCCACCGGCACCAGTACGCTTTACGGCCAACTCTTTCCAGGCTCGAATTGAAGGATAATTGTAGCCCAAGGTATTGGATCGAAGTCCAAACCTAGATCCATGCCTAGCTTCATCATAAAGGCTTGCAGCCTGCAACAACGCGTTGGTTGGGATATCTCCCCAGTTAGGCGAGTCACCACCGAAGGTATCGGCTTCAATAATAGCTACACGTTTGCCTTCCCTGGCTGCAATTGTGGCTGCTGCGCTACCAGCTGGTCCACTACCAATAACAATCAGGTCATAATCGAATGTGAATTTCTTGGACATAGTGTCTCCTTATGGGATTAAATAGTTATCCTGTGCTGTTCGTAAAGGTAGGCTGCCTCTGGATGATGGGCCTGCAGGTGTTTATGGGCAATAATTCGAATATCAGCACTTGTAACTTCGGGATGGGTTTGTAGCCAATCAACGACGGACTTACAGACAGCATTAGCGATTGATTCGGCTTGGCCTTCGGGGGTTCTGACACTCAAACAAGCGGCCATAATGCTGGCGTGAAGCTTCTTTTCCGAGAATTCCTCAGATAAGCGTTTCCCACCGTGTTTAATAATATCCACCGCTTGCCCCATACTACTTAAATCCGATAGCACTGCTACCTAAAATTTCGGTCACATAAACGAAAAAGCCCAGTACAATCAACCCAGCACCGGCTGAAAATTGTAAAAAGTATTTGTTTTTTTCACGCCATCGCTGGATTCTACCCAAATTATGACCGCTACCTATCAATACCCAAACCATTATCAATGAAAGTAGGGAAATGACACTGTAGATTGCAATTCCAGCCAATTGCCAGACTGCGGGTAATTGGATTAATACTAAAGAGGCAATAAATATCGGAGCGATGATGAATAATAGCTCTCCAGTGACGCTGACCAGTCCTAGTCCGAATGCTTCAGCGCTAAGTTTAGTCACTTTGGTCCGATGGCCGAGGTATTCAGCGACACCCCTTGGTATCCACAGTGTTGTACCCTTTTCGCGACGGTAATAGAATAGCCAAACTGACAAGGCAATTCCGAACAAAACTCCACAGCTAGCAGCCCAAACCACCTGAGGCGTGTCATCGCCGTAGAGGTGTAACAAAACTAGCGATACGAACGATAGCAATAGCATAGTCATGACGCCAGCGCCAAACACAAAACTACTAGTTAGTCGTAATAATCTGACGTGAGTTTTTTTAGAGCCGATAGCATGTCCACTGAGCAATGTTAAGACACTGACGCTCAGTTGAAAGCTGGCGTGGATCAAGGCGGCAAGAGCGATAACGGCGAGGGAGCTGGGTATATCCATGGTGTTTATTTTTTATTTCCTCACCCTATTTATACCATAACCACTACTAGACAGTCAAAAAACTGCCTCTAGTGGTATTGCCATTATTCGTTGCAAGGACGGACCTTGCAACAGAGGCGCCTGTGGATAACTTTTTGGCATTAACACCTTTGCAAGGTCCGTCCTTGCAAAGAGTGTTGTGGTAAATTTGTGTTTGGACAAATATAGGTAATTATGTTAAAAGGTATTGCAATTTTACTCCGTTTATGCTTAAATAGACTTACAAAGAAATAAAACACAAAAAAAGGAAATAACAGTAATGGATATAGACATACCTGGTATCGAGCTAGTCACCAAAAGTGATTTGCTGGGTCTGGCCTCCTGGGAAAAGCCTCGAACTACCGAACAACTACTGGGATTTATAGCCCGTCGTGAAGCCGCAGTTGCTGATGTAGATACCGAAGCCGACAACGATACCTAATAAGGTACGCAAAATTAGTCAATAAAACCCCTCTGAAAACGAGGGTGTTTTTTTGTCTGGCATTGACAATATCTGGGTTTTACCTTATAATCATTCAATGGTAACGGGGATTTCGGTCTTCGTTTCTCTTGCGTATGCAGTCCGCGAGACTCTACTGGGCACACCACGTGTGTTTTGAAGAGTGCGCTTGTTGTGCATACCAAGTACCGGACATAGGGCGCCCATGGGGGAACTCAGATCGAGGTAGTACGTGATAGGCTAACGCGCATAGGCGAGCCGCTACTCCGTATTACACAACCGACTGGGTACGAAGACTCACGACCTTCCGCCCGCCAGCAATTACAGCCTAAACCGTCAAAGGTTGGGCTTGTATCGTCTATTTGGCCGAGTTCACCACAGGTTGGTGAGCGGTCCCACTGGACGATTACGCACAAGCGAACTTAGAGCCCTCGCTTGCTGCGCCCCCGGATGAAAGTCTGGGGTGGAGGGGTCGGTGACCTCGGAGACTACTCCCTAGAGGAGTCTCCTTGCAGGGATATCCTGACCCCAACACACTCTCAGCCTTCTGGTTTGCGCTTGCGCAACCGGGAGGCTTCTTCAATTTTTGAACCATTTTATTCTATGCAAGGACGGACCTTGCAAAGACTGAACCTGCAAAAAAATGTTTATTAGAATCGAAAGTTGAAATAGACAAGCGAGTAGTTGTCGGAGTAGGCGCGCCGAAAGTGGCGCGCCTACTCCGTATCGAATAGAGTGGTAGGAGGATGGTTATGGGCCGACGGATTTGTCATCGCTGGTCATGGCCAAGCTCCACTTGACGTAGATGCCCTCGGGGTTTGAGTTGTCATCCACCGTCACGTGGACCCCGTTGAAGCAGAAGCTGACGGTGAATTCACCGTCTGGGCTGAAGGGTTGGACATCTGTTCGGCCGATGCTCCGGTTGTTCCAGAGGCTTTTGGCTAGGGCGATGTTCTCCGCGATTGCCTCTTGGACTTCGACGCCACCGTTGAATACGGACACATTCTTAACGAAGATCATGGATTGCACGACCTTTCTACTCGCTTGTCAATGGGCTCTCCCAGAGTATGAACTCGACGGAAGAAGCGCTTATTATATAATGTATTGGTAAATAAATCTATATCTATAGGTGGCTTCAGGCTAGAAAATTGGGTTATTTATTGATACAATCAATGGTACGCGTGGTAGCGTAGCTCAGTTGGTTAGAGCGCGAGACTCATAAGCTCGAGGTCACAGGTTCAATTCCTGTCGCTACTACCAAAATAAAACCCTCACCCTTGTGGTGGGGGCTTTATTTTGACACTAACGTCTGGAATCGAACCTGTGACTCGCCAGGAACTGGCGATAAGTCACAGGGTCGCGTAGCGAATTGCAATGAAAATGTGTTTACATATTTTCATAAACGAGCGGAGAAGCAAAACAAAGTGGAGCGATATTCCTGTCATTTTCATGAAAGAGTGGAAGACTCTTCCAGATATTACCGTTACTTACCTAGCGATTTAATTGGGGATTTTTTCCAATCAACCCCGCTCAATGTTTGTGAACGAAAGGCGTATAACTGCTCTGAAACCCAACCCACAAAATAATTAGCATCGTCACTCAGGATAGACCATTCGTTCTTTTTTTCATTATAGTAGACCAGGAATACCCCATTCTTTTTCGAGTTGTGTACCGGGGTCTGCGAAACCGCTTCCTCACACTCATAATGGGCCTGTTGGATATAATAAAAGTTATCCATATCTGAACCACAAACTATATGTAAACCTCTGTATTCGTAACCAGCAATTGCAGTAGATGGTTTAACCACTGGCTCACCATTCCAAAATGGGCGACTAATATCAAGTAATGACTTGTACCCTAGCTTGTTAAAGAAAACTACAAAACTATCCCACTGCGCGGGTGTCATGGCCACAATATTTTGATATCTGCTATTGTCAACGCCTACATAATTAGGGACCTTTTGGGGGCCAGTCTTATCAAGAGGCAGTGTGAAGTTGAATGGAATGGTAAATTTTGCACCCTTCACAATAGCCTTGCCTCTGTATTCATAAAAACTGTGCTCGAACCAATTACAACCAAGTTGAATTAGATACGGCATATCTATAAGACAGCGCTCGTTTTCTTGAGCAATGTTTCTTGTAACCTCTACCGAAACTACATTTGGGTTTGCCTTTTTAACTATTGATAATATATCGGCATTACCCTTGTTCCCGTATTCAAGATAGTAAATTATATTTTGAGGCACAGCAAACCAATACAATGCAAAACAAGCAATGACAAAAACTAACACGATGATAATAATCTTCTTAGTTTTAGACATCTTATGTTTTGGTTCATCTAATTGTGGTGACTCTGGTGTTATTATGTCTGGGCTAGGGTTATCTATTAGTGGCGGAGTTTGTGTATCTGGTGGTTGGATTGGTTGTTGGTTTTGTGGGTCCATATGTAAGCCATAATACAACAATATATTTGAAAGTGTAAGCAGTATCTAAGGTTTAATTGTAGCCGCTTGCATCATTTCGCCATTCACTGTTACAGGATTTATCCTCAAGTTTCTATAGTCTAAAATGCTATAATAAAGACATACCACGCGATACTCACTGGCTGAAAAGTTAAGCGTCCCTCGCGAAAGGTCTATCATCCAATTGTCTTCGGATTTCGGGTTAAGAAACGGACCAGAAGAACGGGCAAACAATTCATCACGTTTCCTTAAACAACTTTTAGGGGATTTTTGATATGGATGATGAACTTTTTTTGAACGAACGAATTCAGGTCGTGGCAGTTTTTGGTGGTGGGTTGAACCCTTGTCGGCCACTTAAACTCAAGCGGGCTAATGGTCGAGAAATCGAAGTTAGCGAAATCGGTTTGCGACACCCCAGTGCCAAAGGCAAGCGCTTGACCCATATTTTTGACGTGACTGACGGCTCGAGTGATTACCGGATTGAATTGGACGCTGAGCGTTTGACTTGGTATCTAACCCGTGAGGCAGACCATGCTGAAATATAACAGCGCCACACCGATGATTATGCACGTCGATTTGAATTCGGCCTTTGCATCAATTGAGCAACAAGCTCGACCGATGTTGCGTGGCCGTCCGGTGGCAGTTTTAAACCGTCGGACCGAGCATACGATTATCGTGACAGCTAGTTACGAGGCTAAATCTAAAGGCGTAAAAGTTGGCATGAGCTTTCTTGAAGCCAAGCGTTTGGTACCTGATTTAGTGGCGGTGGAAAGCGATTCGGTCAAGTACCGCTATGTTTACCGCAAATTGATGGCGATTATGAATGATTATTCGCCGAAAGTTGTTATGAAAAGTATCGACGAGGGCGTGATTGATTTTCACGGTATGCAACTGAATCGTTCCCTGGTCGATATTGGTTACGAGATTAAACAGCGATTGCGCGATGAAGTCGGCTGTGCGATGCGCTGCAATGTTGGGATTGGTCCTAGCCGGTTTTTGGCCAAAACTGCTGCTGGCCTACATAAACCCGATGGATTGGATGTGATTGACGCTAGTAATCTGCGTGATGTTTATAAAACGATGAAACTGACAGATATTACGGGGATTGCCAAGCATATGGAACAGCGTTTGAACGCGGTCGGTATCTTTACGCCGATTCAATTTTTAGATGCCGACATAGTTTCGCTGCAAAAAGTCGTTTTCAAGAGTATCATCGGCCGAGATTGGTACCAAAGACTGCGCGGTTACGAAGTGGACGATAGGTCATTCGATGTCAAAACCGTTGGTCGGCAGTATGTTCTGGAAAGTCGCAACCTTACTCGGGTGCAGATTGCGGCCAGACTGCATAGTTTATGTGAATCGGTTGGTCCCAGAATGAGGTCGCAAAACAGAGTGGCGCGCGGAGTTTATATATATGTCCGAACTAGGGAACATAGGTTTTGGCACACCTGTCGACTTACACAAATGCCGTTTTACAGTGATGGGACCATCAATACTCTGGCTCAGCAATTATTTTTGAGCGCGCCCGATGACATTAGGGAAATCGGTGTGCGTTGTTATAACTTGTCGGATAATAACGATCCGCAACTAAGTTTTTTCGGCGACATCATGATGCGTGAACAGCAACTGGTCGGTGCTATCGACAAAATTAACCATCGCTTTGGCGACAGGACTATTCATTCCGCAGACACTTTGAACACGGGCAGATACATTAAAGTTAAAATCCCATTTGGTAGCACACGATATTTGTAGGATGTATAATTGCAACATGAATAAAGGCGTCATCTTATTTTTTGCAATGGTATTTGAACTCGCGGGCAACTTCGCGCCGATGTTATTTGGCATCAATGATTTATTAAGTACGAGCGGTATCCTGTGGAGTATCTTGGGAGGGTTAGTCGGCGGTTTATTCGGTGTTTGGGTCGGCGTGATTGTATCTAAACGGTTTTTCTAGCGGACTGATTGTATACTAGTAAGATGAACAAATTTGTTGTGGCGGTTAGTGGCGGAGTAGATTCGGTGGTTTTATTAGACATGCTTGTCAATAAAGTCCTTCCCATTCCCCATTTCCCAACCCCTAACCCCCAATATATTGTGGCGCATTTTGACCATGGTATCCGACCAGATTCGGCACAAGACGCAGAGTTTGTAGCAGGTCTGGCAAAAGAATACGGGTTGCCGTTTGAAACTAAACGAGAAGAGTTAGGTCCAGGTGCCAGCGAAGAATTAGCACGTGATAGACGATATGAATTTTTGCGAAGTGTAGCGAAAAAACATAAGGCGATATTAGTTACAGCCCATCACGCTGACGATGTTGTTGAGACGATTGCTATTAATTTGTTACGCGGAACAGGCTGGCGTGGACTTGCGGTTTTGGATTCAGATGTTTATCGACCACTAACCGACATGACAAAAGCCGAAATTATTGACCATGCCCAAAAACATAAACTGCAGTGGCACGAAGATAGCACCAACGCCAGTGACGACTATTTAAGAAATCGCGTTCGCAAACAGACTATTGGGTTAGATAATGACATAAAACGACAGTTATTAGCGCTATGGGTTACGCAAAAATCTCTCAAAAAACATATTGACGATGAAGTTGCAAAACTAATTGGTAACGGCCCAGATTATAGCCGATATTTCTTTACATATCTTGATAATACAACGGCAATTGAAATTCTGAGAGGTGTTGTGGGTGGAAGATTGACTAGGCCACAACTTGCCAAGGCTTTGCACGCTATCAAGACTAGTTTGCCAAGTAAAATTTTTCAGGCGGGCGGTGGTGTAAATCTGCGGTTCACTTCTCGTAATTTCAGAGTAGAACTGATAAAATAGAAGCCAGTAAGTTACCGTTATTTGACTGATTGAAAGGATTTAATTTTTTATGGCAGTACAGTTACCGAATATGAAAAAGAAACCGAGCGAGATTATCCGGATGACCTTGTTTTGGGCGATTATATTTTTCCTTATCCTAGTAGGATTTGCTTTGCTATCTCCACATGATAATTTGAAAAGTGTACCAATTTCAGACGTTATAAAAAGCGCCAACGCTGGTGATGTCACCAAACTATCGATTCAAGGTAATGACGTAACGGTTACCTTAAAAGGTAACTCGTCTCCAACTGAAAAATCAGTCAAACAAGACGGTAGCAGCATTCAGGATCAAGGCCTGAAGGCAACCGCACCTGTTCAACTAGAAATTGTCCCACCATCAACTGCTGGTGATACCGTTTTCAGTCTTGCAACAATATTTATCCCTGTTATCTTGATTGGTGGACTGTTCTTCTTTATGATGCGACAAGCCCAGGGCCAAAATAACCAAGCTATGGGATTTGGAAAGTCAAAGGCAAAATTGTATGGCCTGGATAAAGAAAAAGCTGTGTTTGAAGATATTGCTGGCAATGATTCAGCCAAACAGGATCTCCAAGAGGTTGTCGACTTTCTTAAGCATCCCAAAAAGTATGAATTATTGGGTGCAAAAATTCCTAGAGGTGTGTTATTAGTCGGTAGTCCAGGAACTGGTAAAACTTTACTAGCCAGGGCAGTTGCCGGTGAAGCTAATGTGCCATTCTTCTCGATTTCAGGTTCTGAATTCGTCGAAATGTTTGTTGGTGTTGGTGCATCACGAGTTAGAGATTTATTCGCCAAAGCTAAAAAGAATGCTCCAGCAATTATCTTTATTGATGAAATCGATGCTGTCGGGCGTAGGCGTGGCAGTGGTATGGGCGGCGGTCACGATGAGCGTGAGCAAACTTTGAATCAGATTCTTGTTGAAATGGATGGCTTCGACACTGGTGCAAACGTAATTGTCCTTGCTGCAACCAACCGTGCTGACGTCCTAGACCCAGCTTTACTGCGACCAGGTCGTTTTGATCGACGGACTAACATCTTGCTGCCAGAGCGTCGCGACCGAGAGGCGATTCTAAAGCTTCACTTCAAGAACAAACCAGTTGACGCCACAGTTAATCTGGATTCTTTAGCAGCCAAAACCGCCGGCTCATCAGGAGCAGACCTAGCAAATATCGCCAACGAGGCAGCAATCGTAGCAGCCAGTCGCGGTGCTAAAAAAATCAGCAATGCGGATCTAACTGAGGCTTTTGAAAAAATTGCTATCGGTCCAGAACGTAAGATGAAAATCATGAATGACAAAGAAAAAGAAATGACGGCTTATCACGAAGCTGGACATGCCATTGTTGGTCATGTCATGCCCGATAGCGATCCTGTTCACAAAGTCACCATTATTCCTCGCGGAGGAACCGGCGGTGTAACTTGGTTCTTGCCACCAGAGGATAAAAACTACACAAGTGTCATCGAATTTAAAGACATTTTGGCACGAGCCTTAGGTGGGCGAGTTGCCGAAAAATTGGTTTACGGCAAGGACCGCGTAACGACCGGTGCTAGTAGCGACTTACGTCATGTCAACGAAATTGCCAGGGATATGATTATCGAACAAGGTATGGGTACTAAACTCCGTGATCAGGTTTTCCACGAAGATGTTGGCGGAATGATGTTCGATCGAATGACCCACGATCGACCTTATAGCGATGATACGGCTAAGGAAATTGATATTGAGGTTGCAAACTTAGTCAAAGAAGCTTCAAAACGAGCCGAAATTGTCATTGAAAAGAACCGTAGCTGCCTCGACAAACTGGCCCAAGCTTTATTAAAAGAAGAAACTCTTGAAGAGGATAAGGTTGCCGAATTACTGAAAGGAACTAAACTGCCAGAGGAGGCTAAGCTGTACTAGGCCTGGTTTCAAACAAATATGGTATCGATAAAAAGCACGGTCGCGAGAGCGAATAGAAAACTACCAATCAGTCTGGCCGCCACTTTGTTGGCCGGTTCGGCACTGCTATCTAGTTTTTTAGGGTTATTGCGCGAACGTCAATTGAACGGTTTGTACTACAAGACCTATCCGCAAGGGATTGATGCCTATACTGTCGCTTTTTTGATACCTGATTTCATGTTCTTTATTCTGGTATCTGGCGCTTTGAGTGTTTCGTTTATTCCAGTTTTTAACCAGCGGTTGGCTGACGGTAATAAAAAGTCAGCTTGGGAAGTCGGTACTAGTATTTTGAATTTCATGGCCATGGCTACCTTAATAACCAGTATTTTGATTATCATCTTTGCCGATCCGTTGGTTCGTTATCTAGTTGCTCCGGGTCTGGATGAATCCGGTCGTACCTTAGCCATCAGTATGATGCGTGTGATTGCCATAAACCCGTTCTTGTTTTCGATTGCCACGGTTATTACCAGTATGCAGCAAGCTGTCGGTCGGTTTACATTCTTTGCCCTGGCGCCGGCGGTTTATAACATCGGTATCATCATCGGAGCCTTTTTCTTTACCAACGGTATAAATCTGTTTGGATGGCAGGTATTCGAAGGTGGAATTATGGGTGTGGCGCTCGGCGTAGTACTTGGTTCGATAATGCAACTTCTGATTAGCTGTATCGGTTTATGGGGGATGGGTTTCGATTATCGGTGGAAAATATATTGGCGCAACAAGGGTTTTCGCAAAGTTTTGTCACTTCTGCCGCCTCGATCAGTCAACCAGGGAATTAATTACATCAACGGTATTGTCGAGACTAACTTGGCTTCGCGTATGGCAGCCGGCTCAATCCGTGCCTATAACCAAGCATCTAACTTGTCGTATGTGCCAACGACTTTAATTGGCGTGGCGATTAGTACGGCGGCTTTTCCAAAGATGGCAGAAAGAATGGGTCAGGGTAGACCAGATTTGTTTAAAAAAGAATTGCAAACCGTGTTACGCGTCATTATTTGGTTGACGCTACCAACGACAATTATAGCTTTCTTCGGTCGTGGCTATCTTGTTAACTTCATCCAGAATGGTGGTGATGTGCTGATGTCTGGGTTGCTCGGGATTTTGGCGGTGTCGATTCTATTTAGTTCGATTTACCAGATTGCGGCTCGTAGTTTTTATGCTAAACAGGACACTAAGACGCCACTTTATATATCGTTCTTTGCGATTGGTCTGAATATATTCTTAGCAGTTTGGTTTACGCTTGTACTGAATATGGGTATTTATGGTTTAGCTTGGGCTGCCTCAATCGTTGCCGTTGTGCAAGTTGTAATTCTGCTATTTGTCATGTCTAGGCAAATCAAAGGTCTGTTTGATTTTCAATTTGTTCACGCTATTGGTCGTATGGCCAGCGCCACCGGGTTAATGGCGATTATTACATATCTAAGTTTTATGCTGGTGCCGCTTAACGCGACTGATCAAAGTTTCTTAGCTAGTTTTCCAAAGTTCGTAGCAATTGTATCGTTAAGCCTGGTGTCGTATGTGATATTTAGCTGGATATTTAGATTGAGTGAAACCAAACCGATTATCGAACAGACCAAAAAACTATTATTCGGTGGATTCAAGCGAGCATGAGCCTCGATCATATCCGAAATTTTTGTATTATTGCGCATATCGACCATGGAAAGTCGACTCTTGCTGACCGTATGTTGGAGCTGACCGGAACAGTATTACAGCGAGATATGAAGTCGCAGATGTTAGACAGCATGGATCTGGAGCGCGAAAAGGGTATTACGATTAAACTCGCGCCTGTACGGATGAAATATAAAGGCTACGACCTTAACCTAATCGATACGCCCGGACACGTTGATTTTAGTTATGAAGTCAGTCGATCGTTACAGGCCTGTGAAGGTGCGATTTTGGTGGTTGATGCCAGTCAGGGCATCCAGGCACAAACCCTTGCCAATGTTTATTTGGCATTAAATCAAGATTTGACGATTATTCCAGTTCTTAATAAAATTGATTTACCAGCGGCCGATGTTCCCAGAGTTAGTGCCGAAATTATCAATCTTTTGGGTTGCAAAGAATCCGACATCTTAAAAATCAGTGCCAAAACTGGTGATGGTGTAATTGAAGTTTTGGATGCGATAATTGACCAAATTGGTCAGCCAACTGGCGACGAGAATGCTCCAACAAGGGCTTTGATATTTGATAGTTATTACGATGATTATCGCGGTGTAATTTTGTACGTTCGAGTTGTTGACGGATCGATTTCCAAAAGCGACACGATTGAAATGATTGCCACCGCTGCTAGCGGCATTGCCTTGGAAGTTGGCGCACTACAGCCAGCTATGACTGCAGGGTCCGTCCTTGCAACGGGTGAGATTGGCTATGTTGTGACTAATTTACGTACAACCAGGGAAGCTAGGGTCGGCGACACCGTTACTACAAAACGAGCACACACCGATTCGCAACTACCAGGTTATAAATTAGTTAAGCCATTCGTTTACGCCGGTTTTTTCCCAGTTAGTAATGATGATTACCAGAATTTAAAAGACGCGATTGAAAAGCTAAGCCTCAGCGATTCAGCCTTACAATTTGAGCCAGAAAATTCACCAGTGCTTGGTTTTGGCGTACGCATTGGATTCTTGGGACTTCTGCACATGGATATTATTCGCGAACGGCTAGAACGTGAATATAATTTGGATTTGATTGTTACCAATCCATCGACAGATTACCAAGTAGTTTTGAGTAATGGTGAAAACCTGGATATAAAAAGTGCGAGCGATCTGCCCGATGTTAGTAAAATTAAAGAGATACGTGAACCCTGGATAAAGGGCGAAATCGTTGTACCGCAAGCCTATATTGGCGCAGTTTTGCAACTGGTTATAAATAAACGTGGTATTCAAAAGAATCTTAGTTATATCGACGAGCGGGCAGTTATCAGTTTTGAAGCACCGCTAGCAAATTTATTGACAGACTTTTACGACCAGCTAAAGTCGATTAGCAGTGGATACGGTTCGTTTAATTACGAACTTGACGAGTACCGCAGTGAAGACCTAGTTAAGGTTGATTTCTATGTTGCCGGTAATATTGTCGATGCGCTGAGTGTTATGGCTCATCGCAGTGAAGCCCAGCGATTAGGCCGTGAAATTGTCGATAAACTAAAAGAAGTTATTCCAAGGCAAAATTTCCAAGTTGCCTTGCAGGCAGCCATTGGTGGTAAATTTATTGCTCGGGCTGATTTGTCAGCTTATCGCAAAGATGTCACGACTGGTTTGTATGGTGGTGATGTGACTCGCAAGAAAAAAGTTCTTGCCAAACAAGCTAAAGGTAAAAAACGTATGAAACGCTTCGGCAAAGTCGATATTCCTTCCGAAGCTTTCACTGTGATGTTGAAGAGGGATTAAGCAAAACCCTTCGGGTCCTGCTGCCTGGTTTGCCCCTAAAATTTTTATCGATTACGATAAACAATTTTGGGCGCTGCCCCACCAGACATCACCCGCAGTTTGGTTTTAATTCTTGTTTTGTTTAAGCCAAAGCTCGTCTTTGGCTGTTCTTGAAATCTGAAAATACATTAACCTTTGCAGCCAATGCTTGACGCCTGGCGTTTCGCTCTATAATCCAGGCAGGTGGTTCAACAGTACCAACGTGAATATGAGGTGTACCGACGTCCATTTTAGGTGGCGTAAGTGGAATTGGTTTTAGAACAACTGGCCTGTCCAGGGCTGCTAATTCATCGGCCAGCATTAGTATAATCTGGTCGTCAATGACCAGCTCTGCTTTTTCGGCTGGTTTTGCTATAGTTGCCGAAACTGAGCTAAAGTGATTAGTGACTGACCGGGCGTGATTAACTACTACCATCAGGATTGAAAGGTTGTACAAAACAATGATTGGTACGGCAATCAGGATTGATGTCACAAAGTCGTAGGTGAAGGGTGCCAAAATCGCAACCACCAAGCTACCGACGACTACCCACTTTTCGTATTTCAGCAAATTACGTGGCTGAAGCGGTTTAACTCTGTCGATGAATCCAATTAGTAGGGGCAACTGGAACATAATTACGAAAGTAACGATAATACTAGTTACGAAATTCAGGTAACTGTCGGCGGAAATCAGGGCGCTCAGGCCTTTAACTTGAAAGCCGGCAAAGAATTGTAGTGACCCTGGCAATATTACATAGAAAGCAAATGCTGCACCAGTAATTGATAGTAAGGCGGAGTAAGCCGAAGTGAAATACACGCGTTTCATTGGCAAGTTTGCTCCGAAAGCTGGACGAATAAACATTATCAGATTATATGTGAGGATTGGGATGGTGATTGTCAGCGCGCCCATGAAACAAATCTTCATGATAAAGGTAAAACTACCGGCCGGGGTGGTGTAATAAAGGGGCGCATCAAGAGGTGACGATAAAAACGCCAAAATTGGCGCATAAAACAAATAAACCACGACTCCTGCGATAACCATAGCAGTGGCCGATGCGAGAAAGCGCATCAGAAGTTCTCGTAAATGGTCATTTACAGTTGTTGGTGGACCTAAACGTTTAACGAATTTTCCCACTTAATCACCTTTTGTTTTAGTTATTTTTTGTCAGCTTTTTCGTCTGATTTTTTGTCGTCTGCTGGATCGTCGCGGAAACCTTTTTTCAGTTCCTTGGCGGATTGACCGATTCCACGGGCTAGTTCCGGAAGTTTTTTACCTCCAACGAACAACATAGTTACGACTAGCGCTAGTATTACGATAAGCTCAAATTTTCCGATGTCCATAATCCCTCTTTCCTTATGCGTATCATTCTAAGTGTAAGTAAAATGACGAGATTTCGCAATAGCATTTTATCTGGTGGCGTATCTTGTTAGTGATATTTGATTTTTTATTCGTTCTAGCTTATGATTATTAAGATAGTACTATTGTTTAGTACGGAGCAGTAGTGGCGTGAGTAAAAAAAATATTATACAAACAATTCGCGAAAAAGAAATGGACAGAAAAGACTTCTTGAAATACAGTGGTTTAGCCCTTGCGAGTGTCGTCGGATTCAAGGCTATTGTTACCCTTTTCACGCAAGATAATAGTAAATCACTAACTGATAAATCCCAACAAAGTTCCCGCGGTTTCGGTGGCGGAAAGTACGGGGCATAGGCAATGGCAACACCTTGGCGACTTCCAGAGGTTGATAGTGACGATGGTGCATGGGGTGAAATCCTTAACCAATATCTAAATAAAGAACATTACAACAACGATAATGCCGGTGCCGGCGATACGGCAAGTGGCGGGCATCAAAATGTAACGCTTCGTCCCGGCACGATAGCAGCTGGCACTGCACCTTTGAAGTTTACTTCCGGTCCGTGGATGACTACGCCCGAAGCTGGCGCAGTTGAATTTTTAACTGATAAGCTGTACGTTACTCAAACAACTGGTCTGGCTCGTAAAGCAGTTGCTACTTATTATGACGATGCGTCTGGCGCAACAGGTGATGTTTATTATCGTGATAGTGGTGGCAACTTTGTCAGGGTGGCAACAAGTGGTACGACTGGTCAGCTTTTGGCCGCCACTACTAACGGTGCGCCGTCTTGGGCGGATTTAGAAGATAGTTATCGTCAGCCAAGAATCACCACTATAACTTCAAGTTCTACCCCAACTCCAAACAGCGACACAACTGATACGTATACTGTTACAGCATTAGCAGCGACCGCAACATTTGGAATCCCAACCATGGCAGTGGCGACTGAAGGTCGCAAACTAATGATAAGGATAAAAGACAACGGCACAGCTCGTACACTTGCATGGAATGCTATATATCGGGCTGGTACAGATGTTGCTTTGCCGACAACGACCGTGCTTTCACACACTATGTATCTTGGGTTTATTTATAACAACACTGACTCCAAATGGGACTTGGTGGCAGTAACTGGAAATATATAATGGGGCAATTGATTTACACATCTGGGTCAGGTACCACGGGTACGATACCGGCCGGATCGACTAATCTTATTATTGGATGTATAGGTGGTGGTGGTGGTGGTGCTATAGGTGGCGGTGCCAACAAACAGGGCAATGGTGGTGGTGGTGGTGGCCAATATGTTAGGCATACGATTGCCTCTCCGGCCGCAAGCTACACTTATTCCGTAGGCGCTGCCGGGACTGGCGGTACATCCGGTAATAATGCCGTAGCTGGTGGAAACTCAACCATAAATGCTACTTTAGTAGTAGCCGTTGGTGGCGCTCGGGGCACCTATGTATCTGGTGGCGGTGGTGCTGGCGGTGCTGGCGGCACAGGTGGAACGGCCAACTCAACTATGTACAACGGTGGTGCTGGCGCTGCTGGTACAACTGCGCTATCGGGTGGTGGTGGTGGTGGTGCCGGTTCTGGCTCGGTGGGGGGTGGTGCATCAGGCATGACGGCTGGTACTGGCGGAACAGGAAACCCAGGCACTGGTACTGGCGGAAGAGGCACTAATGTAAATAGTGCGTCGGGAACAGCAGGTTCTATCTATGGTGGTGGTGGTGCCGGTTCTACTAAAAGCTCCGTCGGTGGCGCAGGAGCGGGCGGTTATATCATACTTAACTGGACAGACCCACCCGTAGGTGGAGGTGGTGATTTCTTTCTGATGTTCTAATTTTTTGTGGTATTCTTTTAAAAATGAACTTTATTAGTAAATTAGCTACAAAATCATCAAGTTTGTTACATCGACGTATGGCTATTATAATTCCGTTAATCACCGTGATATTTTGTATATTACTAATAGTATTCAGTTTTTTACCACATCAAACCGTATTCGCACAAACTAGCCTGATAACGCAATCAAAAGGCCTAACACTTTCGCCACTAAGAAGTGAACTTGAGATTCCGCCTGGCACCTCACTTAATGGCACATTGACGATTACAAATTCATCGAAAAATTTGATAACAGTTGACCTAAATGCCGAGGCTTTCAGCGTGGTCAATCAACAATACGACTATGCGTTTACAGAAGAGTCAGATGTTATTAAATGGATATCTTTTGACAATTCAGCAATAAGTCTTGCGGCCGGCCAAAGTCAAAAAGTTAAATTTACAGTTGGAGTTCCACTGTCGGCCGAACCAGGCGGTCGATACATTAGTTTGTTCGCTAGTACTAATACTGGCACAACTACTAATGGTCTTAGCTCGCGTCAGCGAATTGCGTCGTTGTTGTATATAACTGTTTCGGGCGATGTCACAAGAGAGGGTCATTTAGTGTCATTATCCGCACCTTGGCTAGTTGGTGATAAGGCTGATTGGAGCGTAGCACTCCAAAATAAGGGATCAACCCATTACCGAAGTCGCTATGACGTCGCAATTAAAAATATTATTGATAACGGTGTGGTAGCGACATCTCAGGGTGAGGCTCTCATTATGCCTGGAACAGTACGTTCAGTAGTTGATACATTACCGTTACCGCAGTGGCCTGGAATTTACAGAGCAGAGTTTACAATTGGCTTGGGTGACAATCCAGCCAAGGTTGAGACAAGGTACATATTGTATATGCCCCAGGCTATGATTATAGGTTTAGGGGCAATTATACTATTTTTACTGTTATGGTTATATCGTAATAAAGTATTCAAGAAAAGCTAAGTAGTCTGTGGGACGGCTGTATATATTACGGTAGCTGAATAATTGCCTGCTGGTTTTGCAAAATCAAGGTTCATGCCATAAGTAACAGTCGTTGCGTCATTTTTAATTGGCGACGAGACAGAATGAATCAGGGTGTCAGTCAATCCAATTCCAACAAAATTTGTTGAAGCATCAGTATTATATCCCCAGGTATCAACCGATAATGGCGCCGGGCTGCCATTTGCAGAAGTCGGCAATGGCGTGCCTAGATTATCCATATTCGTTGTATTTAAGGCTCGAATATATAGTTTATAGCCAACAACGTCAGTCGAAGAAACAGTTACGGTGCTAGAGCCAGTTGCGAGTGTGCCGTCAGTTGTTGGAGTAATTGGTATGGTGATATTTCCACTAGTTGAAATTGACAGTGAAGTCTGATTACCGTAGGGGACATTGGCGTCGTAAAGACCTTTTCCGTAAGGCTGCGCAAAACTAATTGACGGCGAGATAATAATCGCGAAAATTGCCAAAAATGTAGGTATAAATAGTATGGATTTTTTCACGCTTATGTTATTATATCATCAAGTTACATCTAACATAAGGTCTTCAGAATTAAGAACTATATGAAAAAAATAAACACACAATTGTTTTCGAAACGAATTATTTATGGAATGGTCGCCGTAGTTATGCTAATGGCATATTTCCCAAGAGTCGTTTCGGCCTCGGCTATTACACCCCGTAAAGTTGTTCTTGGGACTTCAGTTCCATCTTTGAGCACAACATATTCGTTCATATTTACTGTACCTCATAATACGGTAATCAAATCAGCATCATTTACGGCCTGTACAACGGCTAGTGGAGTTTGTACGCCGGCCGCCGGTTTTTCCGCAAGTTCTTCAACGCTTACTTCCCAGCCTACTAATCTGGGCGATGCAGCAGGCTGGACAGTCAACACTGGGTCTGTAAATTCCCTCCGAATTAGTAAAACTGGTAATGTGGCCACCCCATCGGGCAGCCAAACAGTCGGTTTTTCAAATGTTACTAACCCGAACTATCCAAACCAAACATTTTATATCCGCATAGAAACTTTTTCCGATGACGCATGGTCTTCATCAATTGACACCGGTACCGTTGCCGCGTCGACCGCCGGCACGACTAGCGTCGGTGCCGCTGTTGATGAAACTTTGAACTTTTCACTTTCAAACTCTTCAGTTGATTTAGGAACTTTGACAAAAACCTCGACTGGCGTAGGCACATCGACAATGACAGTCGGTACGAATGCCGCAACAGGCTATTCCGTTTCTTATCTTGGAACTACAACCTTAACATCCGGTACTCACATAATCGACGCCATGGCTGCGACTGCAAGTTCAACGATGAATAGCAAGCAATTTGGAATAAACCTGATGCATAACACCACACCTGCAGTAGGTTTAGACAAGACTGGCACTGGCACAGGTGGTGCAGCGACCGGTTATGATACATTAAATCAGTTCAAGTTTAATATTGCCGGTGACGTTATTGCCAGCGCATCAGTCCCAACAAATGATAATGTATTTACCACAAGTTACATCGCCAATATTGATTCTTCTGCTGCTGCCGGCATGTACACGACCACAATGACCTATGTCATGACAGCAAACTTTTAGAAGGGGATAGAACAGTATTGTTTTTTTATCGCTTATGGTATTATATCAATCAGATACGGTAATAAAAAATCATAGGGGTTAGTAAAAAATATGACAAAAATAAAAACAAAAATTTTATCAAAACAGATTCTGTACGGCTTTATTGCAGCAGTTTTGTTGTTCGCGTATGTTCCTAATATTGCTTCAGCTAACCCGATTACCGCCCGAAAAGTTGTAATTGGCAGCTCACTAGCGAGTGCCTATACGACATATGCATTTACATTCACTGTACCTCAAACTACAACGATTAAATCAGTAGGTTTCAGGGCTTGTACAACCGCCAGTGGTGACTGTACTACTCCAATTGCAGGTTTTGATTTAAGTACATCAACTTTGACATCACAGCCTTCTAACTTGGATGGCGCAGGTGTTAATACTGGCTGGACGGTCAGTACAGCAACCGCAGGTGAGCTTAGACTAAGTAAGTCTGGTGCGACAGTCTCACCAGCAGCAGGTATTGCTGTTGGTTTCTCAAATGTTAAAAACCCTACCGTAGCTAATGCTACATTTTACATGCGAATTACTACATATTCGGACGCCTCATGGACACCAGGCGCAGCACTTGATACTGGTGTAGTTACCGCTTCAACCGCAGGTCAGATCACCGTTACTGCCTCTGTCGATGAAACTTTAACATTTACACTTGCCAGCGCAACGGTTGCTCTTGGTATATTAACTACCAGCTCGACAGGAATTGGCACTTCGTCAATGACAGTCGGCACAAACGGTACAAGCGGCTACTCAGTTAGTTACGCTGGCACTACATTAACATCCGGAGTAAAAACTATCGATGCTATGGCATCTACCGGAGGCTCTGTTCAAAACAGTAAGCAATTTGGGATTAATCTCATGCATAACACAACACCTAATATGCCAGCCAGCTTAGATAAGTCTGGAGGAGGAACGGGTATTGTTCCGGTGGCTTCCGGTTATGACGTAACAAACCAATTTAAATTTAATGTTGCCGGTGACGTAGTTGCTACGGCAACCGGTCCAACTAATACTAACGTCTTTACGACTAGTTATATCGCTAACATCGACGCGGCTACATCTGCCGGTGCTTACTCAACTGTACTAACTTATACGGCTACGGCTAACTTTTAGGGGAAAATTATGAAAATAAATACTCGAAGATACAATAAAGTAGCACTACTAAGGGCAGTATTATTGGGCGCTGTCGTCAGCCTACTGCCGGTCCTAAATATGACGCAAGCTAATGCTGCGTCGATTTTAGGACGAACGCTTGCATTATCGACCTCTCAAGGTGACGCCAGCGGCGTAACCTACACATTTAGTACATCAGTAGCCTTACCAACAACAACTGCAGTTAAGTCGGTTGAAATAAAGATGTGTAATGCCTTGCCACCAGCAGGTTGCGTAACGCCGACTAATTTTTCCGCTTCAGGATCATCTCTTGCATCACAACCGACTGGTGTAGGTTCAACGACAGGTTGGACAGTTGATGCAAGCACAGCTGGTTCATTAAGGATTGTTAACGGCACCAACTCCACGACTTCATCTGGCGTGGTATCGATTGTCTGGAATGGCGTACATAATCCTCAAACCGCCAATACGACTTTCTATGGATTAGTAACGACATATTCTGCAGTTAACTTTACGGGAGTCATAGACACGGGCGCAGTCCTATTTAGTACTTCATCTGTCATTCAAGTTGCTCTAACTGTAAACGAAACTTTGACATTCTGTACCGGAACATCAATCACAGCTCAGGATTGTGGTACGGTATCTGGTAGCCAGGTTAATCTTGGGGTAGGTTCAACATCTTCCACGTCTACCGGTACATCAATTCTTGCGGCTTCAACCAACGGTAGTACGGGCTATACGATATCTGTTAGTGGTTCTACTTTGACGTCAGGCGTAAATCCCATAACGGCACTTGCTAGCGGTGGCACTTCTAGTACAAATACAAAGCAATTCGGCCTAAACTTGGCAGCTGCCAATACAACACCAGTTGTTGGAGCGGCTAAAACCGGAAGTGGAACTGGTTCAGCTGAGCCGAACTACACTGCTAATAATACTTTCCGATTTGCAACAGGCGAGCCGGTTGCTTCAGCCACTGGTCCAACCAATGCAAACACCTTTACTGTCGGATATATTGCTAACATCGATGGTCTGACCCCAGCTGGTGTGTACACATCAAACTTGACCTATACCGCAACGGCTAACTTTTAATGACAAAGATGCGAATTCAAAGACTTACTATCGGACTCTTAACCAGCCTGTTTATTCTAGTCGGATTCGCAATGCCAGTTGGCGCTCAAGCTGCCAACGCTAATGCTGCCCAAGGTATTCAAATTAGTCCAACATTGGTTGAATTAAACGCGGCCAAGGGCGGTACGTATAACATTAAGCTGACAGTAACGAATGTTACCGGATCTAGCTTGGTCTACACCACCTCAGTCAATGATTTTAACGCCGCCGGAGAGACTGGATCACCGCGCATTTTGACTGACAGCAATCTACCATCGACCGTATCTATAAAAACCTGGATAAATGCAGTCTCATCATTTACGCTAGATTCTCACAAATCAAGAGTGGTTGAGGCGCAAATTACTGTACCGAATAATGCTGAACCTGGCGGTCATTATGGTGTTCTTAGTTTTCACGGTACGGCTCCGGAATTACAAAGCACAGGTGTTGGTTTATCGGCCAGTGCGGGAGTCTTGGTACTAATCAGGGTAGGTAATCCAAATGAGATTGTTGAAAAAGCCAATCTGGCGTCATTCTATAGTTCCCAAAACGGTAATCAAAGCTGGTTCTTTGAAAATGGGCCAATCACATTTGTGACTCGCATTAAGAATGAGGGCAATATTCATCTTGCACCGGTCGGGAATATTGAGGTTCGAGACTGGTTTGGTAATTTAGTAGGTAATCTAACGGTCAATAGTGATAAATCAAATGTATTACCCAGTAGTATTCGAAGGTTTGAAAATAGCCTGAAAAAGGATTGGATGTTCGGACTTTACACTGTCAATCTAACTATGGGTTATGGGACTACCGGACAGGCGATAACTAATACAATTAACTTCTGGGTCATACCATATCGTGTAATATTAATCGGCTTGCTGATTTTAGTGTTGCTAGTGTTTATTCTGTCAAGGGTAATGAAGGTGTATAATAGGCACATAATTGAAAAAGCCAAAAATGAAAACAAAAAAAACAATAACAAGCAAGGCAAAAAGAAAGACTAGCAAGCGACCATTGGTTGCATCTCGCAAAGTCGTCTTAGTGCGTGCCAAACGTCCGGCACTAAAACATTTTCGCTTGGTTGAAAATAAGCATTCTTTTAAACTTATTCATTTTCGACATACCTCTCACTTGGCTTTAATCGGTATACTTTTGGTTGTCGGATTCTTTGTATTCGCAAGTAGTTCTTTTGTAAGCTCAGTGACTTATGGAGGTTCAGTGTCAGTCGGTGTGATTGTACCAGGCCCACCTCCAATAATCGGCGCAGTAATTACCTCACCGCTTGATGGCGAAAACTACACAGACAAGAACACCACCGAAGTGTCTGGTACTTGTGCCCCTGAAACTTTTGTAGTTGTTAAAGATAACGCGCTAATAGCCGGTTCGACAGCTTGTACTACCGCTGGTATTTTTGTGTTAAATATTCAATTAAATACAGGCAATAACGCATTAACTGCTTTGAACTATGACAATATAAATCAAGCTGGACCATCTACACCAGCCGTTACGGTTAATGTAGTTAAAACAGTACCAATCGCATCCGATACATTTATTCCGATTTTACCATCAAACCCATCGATTATACCTGGACTAAGCTCTAATATATCTAATGACTGCAATAACTTTAACCCTGGAAATTTACCAACTGGTGGTGAACCTCACGTTGCGGTTGTTTGTGTACCTCGTTTATTTACGCCTAAAATAAATCAAGTGTTAGGAGTTCTTGTTTGGGGAGGGGAGCCTCCATACGCACTTAGCATTAATTTCTCGAATAATAAGGATGATGTTAAACTAGTTAGTTTGTCAAAACCTGGCTATATAACTCAGTCATTCAATTATGAATTTCCTGGTACTTATAAAATTAACTTCAGGATAACTGATAACAAAGGTGAAAGTGCAATCGTCCAAACTGCAGTCCAAGCTAACGGTACGCCTGTATCTGGCGCCGGTTCCAGCACCACCGACGATTCATCAAATTCAAATCCTGTCAGTAGGGTAGCTAAAGAAATAATCAATTCTAGCTGGTTCCAATCGCCAGTACCATTTTATTTGTTGGCAGTCGCTATCACTTTAGGCTTTTGGGGTGGAGATATCTTTGATCGAAAATGGGGCTCAGGTAAGTTCAACTCTCGAAATCGTCGAGCTGCTTAGTTAGCTGTTTTGGCGCGTTCAAATAAAGCTTCTATAATATCCGATGTAACTTTTTCGCGGGATTGTTTACCGTCAATTTCGACGAGTTTGCCTATATTACGATAGTGTTCAATGACGGGAATTGTTTTTTCGTTAAACTCTGTGAATCGTGTTTTCAATACCTCTAATGTGTCATCATGCCTGCCGACACGGTCATTGTTGGTTTCACGAGCTAGCCAACGAGAGCGAGATTCATCATTCGATAAGTCTAGGTATATAACTGCCGTCAAAGGGTGACCTGATTCGTCTAGAGCTTGGGCAACTGCACCTTCTTCGCCATGCCATCGCCCCACAGAGCTTAGTAATAATGGCTTATCATGTAGGCAATTTTGTTTGAAATAGGGTAGTACAATGTCTATAAAGTCTTCTGTAGGTGTTAGGTAGCCTGTGCGGGTCTGTTTTTCGGCTCGACTACTTCGCAGTATATCACCGCTACCAATAGTAATTCCATTAAAAATGTCTGCTAATTGACGCCCTTGGTAATCTTTGCCAGAGAACGGTCTTCCAAAAATGTCTATAGAACCCGCACCTAGCCATTTCTTTATAATCTTAATTTTTTCGTTATCAAACATTATTTGTAGTATAGCCGAGCCGAGTAATATCAACAAGCTTGGCACTCGTTGACATTGAGTGCTAAAACACAGTATAATAACGGCAATGACAGATAGACAAATCCAAATCCTGGCTGCAATAATTGAACAGCATGCCGAAATTGCCGCACCGATTGGCAGCGTTATGCTAGCCAAGTTATTTGGTGTCTCTAGCGCCACAATTCGTAGTGAGATGGTCCGACTGGAAGAGATGGGTCTAATAACACAGCCTCATACCAGCTCTGGACGCATTCCAACTGACACTGGCTACCGCTTTTACGTCAATATGTTGAATGAAACACCTGATAGCCACTTACTGCCGTCAATCGATCGTAGTGCGAGAACGATTGAAGCTAGAGTCGGTAATCAAGGAGACCATGCCGACAGAGCTATCCGTAGTGCTGTCGACAGTTTGGTTGAATTGACGCAAAACCTAGGGATTGCCACGATTGGCGATGAGCTGTATATGAGCGGTATTGGTAACTTGTTTTCACAGCCGGAGTTCGCTACAACTGACCATGCCCAAGCCGTTGCTAGGTTACTCGACAACTTAGAGCCTTGGCTTCGCGAAGCAGCTCCAAATGAACCACTGAATGTCTATATCGGTGCAGAGAACCCAATCGGTAAAACCAGTGGCGTTAGCCTGATCATTAGCCGTTTTCGCTCACCCTACAGTGATCGAAGTTATATCGGCGTTCTGGGCTCAACCCGGCAAAGTTATGCTAAGGTCATGCGCCTTGTGCGACATGCCGGCGCAATGTTAGAAGAAATATTATAAATAGGTAGTAATATGGCAGAAAAATCTAAAAAAACCAAACGAGAATTAGAATTAACAGAGAAGTTAATCGAGACTGTCCAAGACTTACAGAGGACACGAGCTGATTTTGAAAACTTTAGGAAGCGCTATGAATCCGAGATGGTATCCGTCCGTGAATCTGGGCAGGCAAGTGCGATTTTGAAACTACTACCGGTCATCGACAACATCGAACGGGCAATTTCACATATGCCAGCTGATTTGCAGGAAAATACCTGGGCGCAAGGAGTTATTGGACTGTCAAAAAATCTTGATAAATCGCTCGAGGCCTTGAATTTAAAAAGAATCGAAGCTGGGACCGGCACATTGTTTAATCCAGATTTACACGAAGCTATATTGATGGACGAGAATGCCGAAGGCGAGCATGAAGTTATCGAATCCGAGATGCAGGCTGGCTATACTTTGAATGGACGTCCAATCCGCCACTCTATGGTCAAAGTCACTAGACAGTAGTACCCTCATATCTGTTTAAACCATTAGCACCATGGTATTATTAGTTTAGATAATGAAACCTAAGCCATTAATATTCATCGTCAATCCTGGCAGCGCCAGCCGAAAGTACGCCCTTTATACTGGTGGTTTACGCTTGGCAACTATTCATTTTGAGATTGTCGATGGCAAAGTTGTTGGCACCCTAGACTATGCTGGCCAGCACCACGTCGAAAAATACGATGACGCTAATTTGGCGAATGCACCGCACCGTACCTTACCATTATTACTCAAATACGGCATTATCACACAGACTAAAGATATTGATGCAATCGGTATCAGGATAGTTGCGCCAAGTGTTAAGTTTACGAAAGACCAATTAGTGACAGACTCGGTTATAAATGCTTTGGATGCCTTGACTCAAGAAACACCTTTGCATATTAAAAACGCTATTCTAGAAATCAAACAGTTACGAATCCGTTTTCCTAAAGTCCCAATTATTGCTATTTCTGACAGCGCTTTTCACACTACAAAACCAACCTGGGCTATGCATTACGGAGTTAATACTGCCCTGGTAACTAAACTAGGTATTGAGCGTTATGGTTACCACGGTATTTCGGTTGGTTCGATAGTCTATCACTTAAAAAAGAGTGGGATTTTGTTACCGAAGTTAATTGTGTGTCACCTTGGCAGTGGTAGCAGCGTAACGGCGGTTTATAACGGTAAAAGTCTCGACAATACCATGGGCTATTCGCCACTTGAAGGTCTGATGATGTCAACTCGCAGTGGTAGTATCGATGTTTCAGCGGCCATGGTTATTAAGCGTGAACTAAAGCTGACGGATAATGGCCTAGAACAGTACCTAGACAAGCAGGCTGGCTTATTGGGTGTTAGCGGTACATCAGACGATATACGTCAATTACTCGTCAGTGAGGCTAAGGGTGACGTTAGGGCTAAATTAGCACTGGATATGTTCGTTTACCGTATACAACAGGCGATTGGTCAGATGGCGGCCGGTATGAACGGAGTGAATTGTCTGGTATTTACTGGTACTGTAGGTGAGAGGTCGGCAATTATTCGAGGTCGTGTGCTAAAAAGACTTAGTCATCTGGGTTTTGAAATCGATTCAGCCAGAAACCGACAAGTTTTCGAGCCAACTGGTGTGGCTAATCTTGCCTCCGGTAGCAGTAAACCGATACTTGTCATCTCAACAGATGAAGCTGCTGAAATTGCCAGACGTGCAGAAGAATTCATAAAAACCTAGAAAAGCACGCTTTTGCACATGGCAAATATCATAAAATAGTCGCACTTCCCTGTTAAATAACAAATTAGCACTCTTGACATGAGAGTGCTAATTTTATTACAATTGATGTATTGGCAATCGTGACCAACGAGTGCTAAAATTGATTATAGATAAGAAATAAAATTATAAAATAGGAGATATATAGAATATGGGTAAAATTATTGGAATCGACCTCGGTACGACTAACAGCGCTGTCGCTTATATGGCCGCCGGTAAAGCTGATGTAATCGCAAATGCTGAAGGTAATCGAACAACGCCAAGTGTAGTTGCGATTAACAAAAAAGGCGAGCGTCTAGTTGGCCAAGTTGCCCAACGTCAACGCGTAACTAATGCCAAGAATACTATTTACGGTGTTAAGCGTCTAATCGGCCGCAAATTCAGCGACGTTGAAGTCCAAAAAGACCTAGACATCATGCCTTACGACATCGTCAAAAAAGGTGATGGTGTAGCTGTCAAGATGGGCGACAAAGACTATTCTCCAGAAGAAGTCTCAGCTATGATTCTATCTAAGCTAAAAGCTGATGCTGAAGCTTTCTTAGGCGAAAAGGTAACTGAAGCTGTTATTACTGTTCCAGCCTACTTTAACGACTCTCAGCGCCAAGCTACCAAAGATGCTGGTAAAATTGCTGGTTTGGAAGTAAAACGCATTATCAACGAACCAACTGCTGCCGCTCTGGCCTATGGCTTGGATAGTAAAAAAGAAGAGAAAATCGTAGTTTTCGACCTTGGTGGTGGAACTTTCGACGTTTCCGTCCTAGAACTAGGCGACGGTGTTTTCGAAGTTAAATCAACTAATGGCGATACTCACTTAGGCGGTGAAGACTTCGACAACCGCATTGTTAACCACTTCCTAGAAGTCTTTAAAAACAACGAAGGCATCGATCTAAAAGGCGACAAAGCAGCCATGCAGCGCTTGAAAGACGAAGCTGAAAAGGCAAAACAAGAACTATCGACCACTAAAGAGACCGAAATCAATCTACCATTCCTGACCGCCGACAGCGAGGGCCCAAAACACTTCGAATACAAACTGACCCGCAGTAAATTAGAAGAGTTAATTGCCGATTTGATTGACCGCCTGGCTGGTCCTGCCGAAAAGGCCTTGAAGGATGCCAAACTAAAAGCCAGCGACATTGACGAAATCGTATTGGTCGGCGGTATGACCCGCATGCCAATCGTCGTAAAAAAAGTCAAAGAAATTTTTGGTAAAGATCCCCTTAAGGGTGTTAACCCTGATGAAGTCGTCGCCATGGGTGCTGCTATTCAAGGTGGCGTTCTGGCTGGTGATGTCAAAGATGTCTTGCTGCTGGATGTTACACCACTGTCACTTGGTATCGAAACCATGGGTGGTGTTGCAACTAAGTTAATTGATCGTAACACGACTGTTCCAACTTCTAAATCTGAAACATTCAGCACCGCCGCCGACGGTCAGAATCAAGTTGACATTCACGTAACTCAGGGCGAGCGCGAGTTAGCTGCCGACAATAAGTCACTAGGCCGCTTTAATCTAGATGGAATTGCACCTGCTCCACGCGGCGTGCCTCAGATTGAAGTTACTTTCAATATTGACGCCAACGGTATCTTGAATGTTTCCGCCAAAGACAAGGGTACTGGCAAAGAACAGAGTATTACAATTAGTAACAGTGGTAATCTCAGTAAAGATGACATAGAGAAAGCTCAAAAAGAAGCTGAAATTCACGCCGAAGATGACAAGAAAAAGCGTGAATCAATCGATGCTCGTAACCACTTGGAAAGCTCAATCTACCAAGCTGAAAAAATGCCTGATGAATTCAAAGACAAAATCAGCGATGACGATAAAAAAGTTATCACTGACGCTGTCGAAGAAGCCAAAAAGCACCAGTCCAGCGAAGATATCGAGGAGCTGACAGCTGCTGGCAAAGCGCTGAACGATGCCATCATGCCAATTGGCGCCAAGATGTACGAAGCTGCTTCCAAGGAAAAAGCACCTGAATCTGAAGAAGGCGATAAAAAATCTGCCGACGACAAAGATGAACCTGTTGAAGGCGAAGTCGTTGACGATAAGAAAGAAAAGTAAAAACTAAAGGAAGATAAATTAGCACTCTTGTAATAAGAGTGCTAATTTTATACAATTGATAACAGATGACAAAGCGCGATTATTATGAAATTCTAGGCATTCAAAAAGGTGCCTCTGAGGATGAAATTAAAAAGGCCTACCGTAAGGCTGCTGTTGCTTATCACCCCGATAAAGAAGGTGGCGATGAAGCGAAATTCAAAGAAGTTTCTGAAGCTTACGAAGTCCTCAAAGACAGCTCCAAACGCCAACGCTACGACCAATTCGGTCATGCTGGCGTTGGTGGTAACGGCGGAGGTGGCCCAACTGGCAATCCATATGAAGGTTTCGGTGGTTTCAATAGCCAAAATGTTAATTTTGACTTCGGTGATGGCGGTCTGGGTGATATTTTTGGTCAATTCTTTGGTGGTGGCGGTGGACGAAACCAAGGCCCACGACGTGGCCAAGATGTCGAAGTCTCATTGCAACTTACATTTGAAGAAGCGATTTTTGGTATTGAAGAAAAAATTTCACTGGAAATGGATGATGAATGCTCGCACTGTCATGGCACAACCGTTGAACCTGGCTATGAAATGAAGACTTGTCCGACCTGTAAAGGTGCCGGTCAGGTCAATCGAGTCATGAATACGATATTTGGGCCAATTCAGCAAAATGCTACCTGTGAAACCTGTGGCGGCCGTGGTAAAATACCCGAAAAAACCTGCACCGTATGTCATGGAAAAGGCGTCGAACGCCGTAAGCAGACTATTAATTTGAAAGTTCCAGCTGGTATTGACGATGGGGCTACAATTCGTCTGTCTGAACGCGGTGAAGCCATCGGTAATGGTAAAAAAGGCGACCTATATATCCACATCCGCGTCAAAGCTCACAAAAAGTTTACTCGTGAAGGTGACATTATCTTGTCAGAACAACATATCGACATGGTTGAAGCAGCCTTAGGTACAGAAGTCGATGTTGATACAGTTGACGGCCCAATTCGCATGAAAGTTCCTGCTGGAACTCAATCAGGCACCGATTTCAAATTATCAAATCACGGAGTACCACACCTTAAAAACGATAAACGTGGTCCTCATATTGTCAGTATTGTCGTCGACACTCCAACCCGACTTTCTCGAAAACAGCGCCAGCTTATGGAAGAATTCACTGACTAACAATAACGGTCGTAAATAATAAGTTTCATTGATGACGATTATGTATAAGTCGGGTATACTTATTACAAACAGGGGGTCACATGGATATGTTATGGTTTCTATTGGCATTTATATTTTTCGTATTATGGGTATCAAAAAAATCCCGCAAAAAATCAGATGATATTATCGACACCAATAGTAAATCATATGCGCAAGGTTATTGGGACGGTGCAAGGGCACAAAGTAGTGGTGCAATCGACGACCATAACATGTCAGAGGATACAAATGTTGGGACACAAAACTTGGTTGTGCCAGAAGTAGTTAATCCTGCTACTCAAATACCGGTTATAAATGCTAGCGCACTAAAAGCCAAGCGTGATTTACAAAACATTAATACTACTTTGTATATTGCCAGCTTCCTTTTGGTTGCCGCCGCCGCACTATTTATTGGCACGTCTTTGCCTGAATCGGTAAGATTTGTGGGGGTTTGGTTCATCACCATTGCTTTCTATGTTGTTGGTCTAGTGCTACACGGAACCGTCGAAAAACTACGTCCTGCTGCTGTGGCATTTGTGGGAACGGGTCTAGCATTGTTGCCATTTACTGGTATTGCAATGTTTAACTTTGTTTTGCATGACGCTGCGATTTGCTGGATGGTCACATCTGTTGTCGGGCTTGCAGCCTTTATATTTGCAGCAACCCAATTACGCAACCAAGTCGTCTCATACATAGCTATTGCATTTGGGATAAGCCTTGCTACTTCGGGCGTCGCGGTATTGCACGCTGGCCTTTTGTGGTATTTTGTCGTGTCGATTGTCTTTGGATCACTGATGACGATTTTGGCAAAAGTTCAACTCAACTTGCAATGGATTCCTTCCTGTTTCGCTCGTCCTATCCAGGAATCAAATAAATGGATTGTGCCCCTCACTATCATAGCCAGTATGTTTGCAATTAATGGAATGACAGTCACAGATTATTGGATTATTTCTCTAGTCAGCGCATTGTATTACGGCGCAGTCGCAGCATCATCCGTAGAAGACCGTATTACGTCACTATTCTTAGCTAGGTTGCTAGCCAGTCTGTCGGTTGTTTTGATAGCATATGATGTGTCGAAGTCTTGGACAACTGTCGGTCTTGCTGTATCAGCTGTCGGCGTGTTACAGGTGTTTATTTCAACCGTATTATCACCTATAAAAGTTGTCGGCGATGCTAATAATGAAACGTGGCTTTGGTTGGGGTTAGCAATGCAATTATTCGCACCACTATTTGTTTGGCAGGATGCATCATGGGCTTCGATTGCATCAGGGCAACTATTTGTGATTATATTGATCAGTTTTGGGCTAGCGTTTCATCTTCGCAGAGTTTTGTTTTCTGGCTTTGGCACAGTGTCGCTGATGGCTCTACCGATTATCTTGGGTAGGTTTGTGTTAGTGCCGGCGTTGGATGTGCAGTGGTTGGCTCTAGTATTTATTAGTTTTTCTGCTGTATGTCTTGCGATTCGGGCGTTTATTAACCAGATTGAGCGGCATCCTGTTTTGCATCTGTTTTTAATTGCGAATTTCGGGATTTTTACCATGGAGGCCTTGTTGCATACTGTAGATGCAAGCGTCGGCTGGAGGTTTGGAATCTGGGCAACTGTTTCAGCCCTTTTGTACTTGCTAGTTTACTTGGAACGTCAGCCATGGTTTACGCTTCTTGCTAATACCTCGCTGGTTGTTGCCAGCTTTTGGCTGGTTGAATTGATGAACGTCGAGGTCGCATGGAGGGGAATTATCGTATCGTGGATTGTATTCGCGATATTTTACCTAGCATATTGGGTCTCTATCTCACTTACGAAAAAATCATACGGAATATATTTCTTGTGGTCCGCCATAGTAGTTGCCGGTGTAATTAATCTATGTGGTTTAGTTAGTCTAGATAAGCCACTGGTATTGGCCGCCGGTTTGAGTTTGGTCGGTACGTCAATAGTTATGGCTATTGAGGGCTGGGTCGCTCGAAAGTATGAATATATTACCATCGCCACGATTGCGGCAACCATAGGTCTACAGCGCATAGTTGGCATGTATGCTGTCGATACGAATATCTTAGTTTACACCCATTGGTGGGCTGCAATGTTTGCAGGCTTAAGTGTCCTTTACTACTCAGCAGACAAGAAAAAAGAAGCTAAGATGCTCAGCATAGTCGCGTTATCATTTGTAACTTTCTTCAGTGGTCTGGCGGCACTTGGTGCCTTTGGAGTAAGTACTATGCCTTATGAGACGATATTCCTGATTGAGCATGTTTTAATTCTAGTCTTTGGTTTAGTGATTTCGAAAAAGATGTTTACAACTTGGGGTGCAGTTGGTATCGTACTGGCAGTTCTGAAGCTTATAGGTTTCAGCTATATCTTATTAGCTCTCGTCGCCCTTGGGTTGATTGGTGCCGCAATCTTTGCCCTAACAAAACAGTCCAAAAATCTAAAATAAAGTGTTGCAAAGTCCAATCGTCTCGAAAGCAAAAAAAAGAAATACTTGAGGAGTTTGGTAGTTAGTTGTTGTTTAGTATCTTGTCTGCTTGACAACTGTTACACTTATTAGTGTATATGAGTGAGAAAAAAGAGTTAATAGCAATCGTTTCTTCAAGCACTGCTGCGCCTGGCGTCTTGTCATTACAGAGCGCCTCGCTTGGTTTGCCTTGCGAATTGGTATTGGCATCTCCTTATGACCAAAATATCAAAGAAACTCTGGAACGTGCTGATCACATCATTTTTCGGATGGGCCCCAAAAGTTTTCCTCAATATAAATTACTATTGTCGAAGCTTGAAGGTAGGTTATACGCAGAATTAAAAAAAGTTATTCGAGCATTCGATAAAATCGAGACCTTTGAGATATTATCTAAATCTGGCATCCCTACCCCAAGATCATGGAAAATTACAAATCGATATCTCTACGATGGCAAACCTTTCGTAGCCAAGATTGCTAAGGGTAATCAAGGTAATGGTGTCGAATTAATCGATAGCCAAGTAAAATTAAATGAATTTTTTGAAATATACTCAGATGAAGATGAGTTCTTAGCTCAAGAGTATATTGGTGAATCGCACGGCAAAGACAAAAGGCTTTTTATAATTGGAGATAAAGTAGTAGCCGCAATGGAAAGGCTATCAGGTTCGGATGATTTTCGGGCTAATCTACACCAAGGTGGTGAGGGAAAAGCGTATCTGCCCACTACTCACGAGGAAAGCATTGCCCTACAAGCCATCAAAGCCTTTGGGTTGGAATACGGTGGTGTAGATATAATCGACAGTAATCAAGGTCCGCTTGTTTTGGAAGTAAACCCTTCGCCAGGTTTTGGCATTAGCCAGGTAACCAGTGTTGATGTCGCAAATAAAATATTAGAATACATGATAGGAGTGAAAAATGATTGATTTAATACAAACCCCAGAAGACGAACTTGGGCAAACGCAAAAGTATCTTAGGCGGGAATTTATTAATCGCGGATGGCACGCGGAAATACCATATGCCGGGTCGGCAATATATTTTCTAACTCGGTCGGATGGCAAAAAACTACGAATGTTTAGCTCGACCCCCCCAACTACTAGTTTTGCAGCGGCAAGGTTGGCAAATGATAAATTCGCCACGTACCAGGTGCTAAAAGAAACTTCTGTTCCACAGTTGAGCACAATGACGACAAACATCAATAATGATATTGATGAGGCAGTCGGCTTCATGCGCGCTAATGGTACGGTTGTCGTAAAGCCAGTTGACGGTGGACACGGTAAGGGCATCACTGTAAATGTAACCGAAGAGGCGGCACTCAAGGATGCTGTGGCTACTGCGTTGCCGGAAAACAAGTATATTCACTCAGCAATTATTCAGAAACAATACATGCACGAAAAAATATTTGATATCCGGGTCCTTACCATCGGCTACGAATACGTTGCAGCCGTTCGAAGGGTTGAGGCCAGAGTCTTCGGCGATGGTCAGCACACCGTTCGTCAGCTTATTGAAATCGAGAATGAAACGCCAGATCGTGGTAAAGCGTACCGCGCAAAGCTGACGACAATCGACGTCGAAAAGGCTGCGTCTTATTTGAAAGACAAAATCGATAATGTCCCCGCGGTTGATGAAGAATATCAGGTCCTAGGGATTGCAAACTATGGGGCAGGTGGTGAAACAGTCGACGTAACGGATGATTTGCCAGATTGGTTGATTCAGCACGCTCTCGACGCATCGCGAGCATGCGAGTTGCCAGTAGCCGGAGTTGACTTCATGCTTGCCGGGATGCCCCACAAAGATTCGTCCCAGACTGATTTGGACGCAGCACTTACCGAGATAAATAAGGCTCCGTTACTATCAATGCACAGTACACCAACCATAGGGAAGACTCGGAATATCGAAGCCGTATACCTGGACTATTTAGACTCGCTTGAATGGAAACCCTAACGGCCCTGCGGTAAGGTGTTTTCAGTATTGACTAAATTGCTAAAAAGTGCTAAAATCACCCAGTTAATAACATAACAGCAATAAACCCTGTTGTTATTGCAAATATAGAGTTATATTAAGAATATGTCTGACTTTGACGAAGCAAAAAACCGCGATATGATTCTCTTTGTAGGGTCCTATTTAGATTCTCAAAAAAGCGCTGTAAAGCGTTTGGAAAAACTCATCAACAAACAAATTACTCCTTGCGTCCTGCTGGACGTCGCTGAAAACAATCCAAAACTCGCTTACGTTGCAAAAAGTAGCAGAATTGTAGTGATTAAATGTGATTTTTCTACTCCGTTAACCATTCATAAAGCGATTGCTCCATATAAACAGCGATTTTTAGCAGTCACATGCCGAGCTGAGCGAAAAATTCCACTATTTAAGAAAGTCATACCTCATGTTCCATATATCAACACACCAACCGAGCTTTCGCTTGATTGGACGACTGATAAGATACGAATGCGCCAGATGTTACGCAGCTTCGACAAATCAATTTCTCCGAAGTTCGCAGTTGTTCACGATGCCACAAAAGAAACTCTCGACAAACTTGAAAAAACCGTCGGTTTTCCTTTAATGATTAAGCCTGCCGGCCTGGCGGCTAGTTTGTTAGTCACTTTGTGTTATCACCGTGAAGAATTGGAATCCAATCTTAAAAATACTGTCCGAAAGATTAATCGAATCTACAAGGAAAAGAAGGGGCGTGGTGAACCGCAGATATTAGTCGAAGAGTTTATGGATGGCGCGATGTTTTCGATTGATTCATATGTCAACCAACGAGGAATCGTCTATCACACGCCGCTAGTTCATGTTAAAACCGGCCGCTCTGTTGGTTTTGAGGACTTTTTCGGTTACATGAGAATTACACCGGTTATTCTAAAGCCACACAAAGTTGAAAATGCCAGAAAAGTCGCTGAAAAGGCGATTGAGGCGCTAAATCTTCGCAGTGTAACATGCCATATCGAACTGATGAAGACTGAGGATGGGTGGAAGGTTATTGAACTAGGGCCACGTATTGGCGGATTTCGTCATGAGATGTATGAACTATCCTATGGTTTTGATCATTCTCTCAATGACATCCTCATTAGAATGCCACGTAAACCTATCATTACGAAGAAAGCTAAGGGTTTTACGTCAGTCATGCAATTTTATGCAAAGAAACACGGCAAATTAAAGAACATTGACGGTGTCAATAAAGTTCGCAAATTAGAATCGTTCACGCGAATCGATATAATAAAGAAGAATGGTGATATGTGCGATTTTGCTCGTAATGGTGATAGTCCAGTATTTACGATAGTTCTGTTCAATCGCAGCCGATCAAGGTTATTGGCCGATATTCGTCGCCTCGAGCAGACGGTCTCCATTAATATTGTTCCCTCGAAGCATTTAACCTTAAAATAAGAATTAAACCAACTATTGCTCGGACAATGTACTGCTATATTGCATATAACACTGAGTCGTCTCGGAAAACAATGAACAAGTTTATTGTTTCCACTCTTCTCCCCAGTGTTATAATATGCTTATGATATTTCATAGGCAGTCGATGTCAGGGAATTTAAGTGTTACTTTAATTGTTTCAGGTGTAATTTTAGTTATTGGCAGTACGTTTTTATTGTTTGTTTTACCAAGTCTGGCTAAACCTGAAACGAAAGTTTTCTTGGGTGATGGCATATTTTCGACTGACGTCGCTTTGAACCAGACGGCTCGTGAAACTGGTTTGTCTGGTAAACATTCACTTCAACCAGACCATGCCTTGCTGATGGCTTTTCCAAGCGAAGACAAATGGGGAATTTGGATGAAAGACATGAATTTTCCAATTGATATTGTTTGGTTAGACAAGGACAAGAAGGTTGTCTATATAGTTATGAATGCGCCACCGGATGATCAAGCTACAATCTATAGACCGAATAAACTGGCAAAATACGTTGTTGAACTTCCTGGCGGAACTGTATCTAGTAAGGCCATAAATACTAATAATATTGCAACCTTCGATATCAGCGGGGAAGTAAACTAAATGGAGCTGATAGTTGTTTACATAATTATTATTGCAACGCTATTTGCTTCGGCTTTTTTCACAAGACGACGCTTTGGGCTATTGGGTCTGGCCTTGGCCGCCGGCTCTCTGTTAAGTAGTATTTGGGGCTATGACGCTAGCCTTGTTGCCGGATTATTCGGTTTTTCTGGTGGACCAATGACGTCAGCGGTTGTCACTTCACTTATGGTGCTTTTGCCAGCCGGACTACTGTTGTTTCACGGGTATACATATAAATCATTGGTAGGACGAATTATTGGGGCGGCATTATTTACTATTTTAGCAACTGCCTTCTTAGTAGAACCTCTTAGCCATGTCCTGACAGTCCAAGGACCAGCAGCAAGCTTCTACCAATGGATAGTTAGTAATCGGACCTCAGTTATAGGTGTCGGCTTAATTGCAGCGATTGTTGATTTATTCCTGACTAAGCCAGTTCAGTTGTCTGACAGGCGTCGTAAACGTTGACAAACTACCCCTATAAATGATACATTCTTTAGATGTAAGCAGCTGTGGGCCCATAGCTCAGCTGGTTAGAGCACCTGCCTTTTAAGCAGGGTGTCGTGAGTTCAAGTCTCACTGGGCCCTCCAAAATTAAATATCCATCCAATTAGGATGGATATTTAATTTTGAATGTTCCATTGGGGCTTGGACTCACGACAAGAATTTGCTATAGGCAAATTCGTAAGTCGCGAGGTCGCGCAGCGCAGTGAAACAAAAATGTGTTTACATATTTTTGTAAGCAAGCGGAGGAGGCTTTAGCCGATAGTCTCACTGGGCCCTCTAAACCCAGTTATGCTTGCAAAAATAACACCGCCCAATCAAAATACTATTCAATATGGAAAGACAGGAAACTGGCCCAGGTAGTAATTGTGACAGGTCCGCCAGAGAGAGGGAGCGGATATTATTAAGTGCGATTTTTGGCAAGGCTTCAGAAGTAGAGTCTAAACCGGAACTTGAAAAACCTGACATTTTTGAAAGATACGCATATACTGATGATTTTATGCTTATTGCATTTCACTTCGAAGGGAAGGCATACAGAAGGACCGTACCGATTGAGATAGCTTTTGAATTCTCTGAATGGTTGGCTGAATATGCCGCTGTTACAGAAAGATGCGCAGATTGTCACGAATTGTTGTTCCCCGAAGAGCTGTTATCGGCAGAGGATGGTAAATTATCCCATTATAATTACATGTGCAGCAGTAAAGAACCTGGCTATATGTACGACTTCAAAGGTAAACTCGTTCCTCTTCAATTTAAAAACCCTTCATAGGTTTATATACATTCTTCTGGGGTCCCCCCTGGAATAATGACTAGTTCTAATAATAGATAGTGTACGTCCGGTGGTACAACTGGTTTATGTAGAGCTCCCTAGACAGCCACCAAATAGCTCTGTCCGCTAAGCCCGCAGATATTCCTAGTTTTTGACTTACTAATTCTATTGCCCAAATTGTTGCAGAGCGAATTTCAATTTCTTCTATAGAACCCGAGTCAATCAGCTCCCAATTATCAACTCTCGATGAAAGCTCATCAGAATATTTCAGAACGCCCATAAACCTAAGTAGTTGTGGTAGTTTATAGTCAGCCATAGCAGTCAATAACTCTGTATTGGTTATTATATTTTTTGAGGGGATTTGGGCAATATCAAAAGCATTTAACTGTGCTCTTTTATAGAAATAAACGCCTTTATAAGAATCATTGAAAGATTTGAAATTATCAATGGTGGCTTTTGCAATCAAAACTGCGTCATAACGGGATTCCTTAATAAGATTTGAGTAAAATCCATCATATCTTTCCAGTAAGACTTTTCCGGCTTCAACTAAATTTTCATATCTCATTTTTAGCAATGGTATTTCAATGCCATTTGAAGGTCGGAAAATTTCCTTCACCATATCAAGCGTAAGGTTGCTTAAATATTCAGCGTCAAGGATTGGTATTTCGTCATATATCGCACGCTCGAATACTAGTCGTAGCGCTGATGCTCCATCATCCTCTTTTCCATTAAATTCGACTTTCCATTTTTCTTTGCCTTTCTCGGCCCAAAAACAGAAGTTAACAACGTTTTCCAGGAAAACAATTTGAGTATCCTTTTGATAATCATCAAGATTGAAAAATTCTTCATACCTTTCCGGTAAGTTAGCATGTATTCTGTCTTTGACTTTTTGAGCAAGTCCATCAAGAGCTTGGTAATCGATATTTACATATTTTGACGACTCGACGTATGGTTTAGTGGTTTCGAGAACCTTGAGAGCGTCAGTTTTAATCGTTAAATCCATAGCTAAATCTTATCATATGTCCGGCTACGGCATGCTGAAATGTTATTCTATCCGCATGAACCGGTGGGTTCTAAAACGGAAATTCCACGTCGTGTCATGTTCGTTGTGTTTCGAGCAATACAGGAGCATAATAAAAAAAGTAGATAGTTTTAAGGAGTATGCCATGATAAAGTCTGATTGGTTTGAGGAGAATATATGGGTAATTATAAGCATTGTAGTCATCGGTGCTTTGGTACTATGGTGGATTATCGCTTCTATACCCCAGCAGGTTTCAACGCTATCTACAAGCGATAGTAAATGCTATTCTGCCGAACAAGCAAAGGATCATGAGAATGAGGATGGTTGTGTAAACTTTAATGTCGGCTACACCTACGCATCACCAGCTGGTAACAAGTTCATTGATCAATATGAAGATTACACTACTGGGTTTATTGCCTATATCCCTTCAGGTTCATCAGCTATTAAATTAAACCTAGAGCAGTTTAAAGGTAGGGACATACGTGTGTCTGGTCAGATCGTAGACTACGGGGGTGCTACGGAAATAATAGTTGATGATATATCTCAGATTAATATCTATAACTAGAGTCGATGGAGGATAAAATATAATGGTTAACAATAGAGTTGGGGCTGGTTCTGGGCTATATTGATTGGTGTTGGTATCTTATACGCAGTGTTTAGTGATAACTAAAAAGTCAAAGATATTTTGTCAATTAAGAGATTCAAGAGCAATATTCGAACTATACGGTCTTTTTCAGCGTAGAGGATTCTAATCCAACATCAGTTCTAACGGTCTGTTATAATGAAATCAGATACAACCAATATTACTGGAGGCTTGTCATATGTCTGGACATAGCAAATGGTCAACTATTAAACGTGAAAAAGGTGTCAAAGACGCCAAGCGCGGCGCCGTGTTTACGAAAATCGGTAACATGATTGCAATTGCGGCAAGGGCAGGAATTGATCCAGCCATGAACTCTAACTTGGCTATGGCAATTGAAAAGGCCAAACAGGCAAACATGCCGGCATCTAATATTCAACGAGCTATCGACAGGGCAGCTGATAAAAACGCTGCAGTATTAGAAGAAACTGCCTATGAAGGTATGGGACCGGGTGGAGTTGGAATTATTATCGAGACAGCAACCGATAACAAAAATCGGACTTTTCCAGAACTTAAAAATGCTCTGGCAAAGCACGGTGGGCGAATTGCTGATGCTGGTAGTGTCATGTTCCAATTTACTCGCAAAGGTGTAATCAGGGTTGCTGAAACCAGCGAGGAAGCGCTATTGATGGTACTAGATGCGGGTGCAGAAGATGCAGTTGAGGAAGAAGGTGAATTAACGGTATATACCGAGCAGAAAAACTTAGCGAAAGTCAGATCGGCAATAATGAGCGCCGGTTTGACAGTAACTAATGCTGAACTTCAGTATGTGCCAAATAATATGGTTGAAATTAGCGACATAGAAACCGCTGAAAAACTGATGCGATTATTTGATGCTATCGATGATTTGGATGATGTAGTTAACCTCCACAGTAATGCTGATATCACAGCAGACTTACCCGAATAGAGCAAATAGCCTATACTTATTGCATGAGAATAATCGGTATCGATCCGGGGACCGGCATTTTGGGCTTTGGGGTAATTGAAGTTGTTGGTAACGAATTGAAGGTGATTGACGCTGGTGTTGTTACGACTCCGGCCCACACGCCGTTGGATGTCAGGCTTGAAGATATTTTTGATAGCTTAAGTGAAGTTATTGCCGCGACAAAACCGGACGTCATGTCGATTGAGAAATTATTTTTTGCTCAAAATGTCACGACGGCCATGAGTGTTTCGCATGCGCGCGGAGTTGCAATGTTAGCCGGGCGAAAAGGCGGAATGCCGATCGCTGAATATACACCGTTGCAAATAAAACAAACTGTCACCGGTTACGGCAAAGCTGACAAAAAACAGGTACAGGAAATGGTCAGAATCCAATTAAAACTAAAAACTATTCCGAAACCAGACGACTGTGCCGACGCATTAGCGGCTGCAATTACTCATTATCTGATGACTCGGGTATAATAGGGCATATGATTGCACACGTCTCTGGGGTAATAGTCGAAAAGTTCGGTTCATCGGTTATTGTTGATGTTCACGGCATTGGTTATGAAATTCAAGTTGCCAGTGGCGATTTTGAAGCTTCCGAGTTAGAATCCAGTGCAAAATTTTATACCTTCCATCATATCCGCGAACAATCTCAAGACTTATTTGGTTTTTCCAGTCTGATTTCAAAGAAATTATTTGAGTTATTGATTACTGTTCAGGGGGTTGGGCCAAAAGCCGCTTTGTCAGTTCTATCATTAGCTGACAGTGAAGTTGTGCGCAATGCGATTGCTAGTGCGGATGCAGTATTTATTTCCGGAGCCAGTGGCGTCGGCAAGAAAACTGCCGAACGAATCATTGTTGATTTATCTGATAAAGTCGGTCATGCTATCCGAACAGACGTAGATATTATTGGCCAATCTAATTATGTCGTTGCAAGTGACGAAGCACTCGAAGCGCTAATGGCGCTCGGCTACAACCTAAATGATGCTACAAAGTCACTTGAGGGAATTTCGACAGAACTTTCAACCGCTGAACGTGTTACCCAGGCATTAAGGAATAAAGTTTAATGGCAATCGAGCGAATCACTGATGCTAGTTCGCACATTGACGATGTTGATGAACAACGAATTGAAGTGTCACTGAGACCTAAAACGTTCGCAGAATATGTCGGTCAAGACCGTTTGAAAAGTAATCTTAAATTGGCGATTGATGCAGCCAAAAAACGTGGTGAGCCAATTGACCATGTCTTGTTATACGGACCTCCGGGACTCGGTAAGACGACAATGGCGTCAGTTATTGCTAATGAAATGGGAACGCACATTCATGTAACAGCGGGCTCGGCAATTGAGAGGGCAGGTGATTTAGCTAGTATTCTGACAAACTTAGCCGACGGCGACATATTATTTATTGATGAGATTCATCGACTAGGTCGGGCTGTTGAAGAAGTTTTGTACAGTGCAATGGAAGATTACAAATTAGATATCATGATAGGTAAGGGCCCAGCCGCCCGAAGTATCCGTTTGGACTTGCCGAAGTTTACGGTTATTGGTGCCACGACCAGGACTGGTGCATTAACAGCACCACTGCGCGATAGGTTTGGGATAATCCATAGGTTAGAATTTTATACACCAGACGAAATTTCGAAAATTATCATGCGTGCTTCAGGTATCCTTAATAGCAAAATCGACTTAGCGGCTGCTAACATGCTTTCAACTCGTGCCCGATTAACACCAAGAATTGCCAACCGATTACTAAAAAGGGTTCGTGATTACGCAGATGTTAATGGTGATGGCATGATTGACGTGCCGACAACTACTGCGGCGCTTAAGTTGTTAGAGGTTGATGAACTTGGTCTGGATCCGGGTGATAGGAATTTGCTGATAAACATTATTGATAATTACGGTGATAATCCAGTTGGTTTGAATACAATTGCGGCACTAACAGGTGATGAAGCCACAACGATTGAAGATTTTTACGAACCATATCTGTTGCAGATTGGCTTTATTGAGCGAACTCCACGTGGCCGTCGGGTTACGACCAAGGCCCAAAAACATGTTGGCCGAACTTCAAAAACTAACGACCAACAAAAACTGGTTTAGTTATTCTTACTTTTCTTAATGTAATCAGCTTCATTAGTAAGTGCAGCTTTTAATGTATAGCCCTTGCATTTGCTGTCAGCGCAGTTTGTCGGTGAATATGTGTAGGCACTACCAGTACTACCAAGTTTGACTCCAGCAGGGTCTGTAAATAGCGCTGGGTCAACAGACTTTAGGTTATCGGTGCTGATAGTTTGAGGATAATAATTGTTGGCTGGGTAAAACACCTCTTCCAAACCGTAATACATTGCGTTAATAGCGGTTTTCATGGTGCTGTCTTGGGCAGTGGTTTCAATGTTATTTTTTTGAATAAAGAATATAACACTGGCTATACCCAGGACTACTGCCATAAAAATCAATTCAATAACTGTGAACCCAGATAGTCGTTTTGTCATTGAATATATTATAACACGACGATATGAGTGAAAAACAAGCTTACTTGTTTTTCCGAATGAGGAAGTGTTATATAGTTACGGCGATATAGCAAACATAGCAAATTATCCGATATCAAAGTATAATTAGTATCAATAAACGAGAGGGGAAATATGATGGCAAAGAAGGCTGAAAAAGCTGCGCTAGGTGAGAAGCCAACCGCTAGTGAAGGAAAATTGAAAGCTCTGGGCTTGGCTCAGGAACAAATCAATAAACAATTTGGTGATGGTGCAATTCGCAGACTAGGTGACACTACAACAGTTGACGTAGAGTTGTTCGGCAGTGGATCGCTATCATTAGATATTGCTTTAGGCGGCGGCTACCCTAAAGGACGCATTCTTGAGGTTTACGGACCTGAATCGTCAGGAAAAACAACTTTGGCGTTACATGCTATTGCAGAAATTCAACGCAAAGGTGGCACGGCGGCCTTTATTGATGCTGAGCATGCCTTGGATCCAGCCTATGCTCGAAAATTAGGTGTTGATACTGACAACTTGCTAGTATCTCAGCCAGACAACGGCGAACAGGCTCTAGAAATTGCTGAAACATTGGTTCGTTCTAATGCAGTTGACATTGTTGTTGTTGACTCAGTCGCAGCTCTTGTTCCGCAAGCTGAAATTGACGGCGACATGGGTGATAGCCATATGGGATTGCAGGCTAGGTTGATGAGCCAGGCGTTAAGGAAATTAACAGGTATCATTAGTAAAAGCCGAACTACAGTTTTGTTTATTAATCAAATACGTATGAAGATTGGCGTCATGTTTGGAAATCCAGAAACAACTACTGGTGGAAATGCTTTGAAATTCTACGCATCAGTTCGTCTCGATATTCGACGTATTGGACAAATCAAATCCGGCGAAGAAATTATCGGTAGTCGCACGAAAGTTAAAGTTGTCAAAAATAAAATCGCACCGCCATTTAGGGTTGCAGAGTTCGACATCATGTACAACGAAGGTATTAGTAAAGAAGGCGACGTCTTGGACTTAGCTGTTCAGCATGAGATTGTTGGAAAGTCAGGAGCTTGGTTTGATTATGGCGAGGCGAAAATCGGACAAGGTCGTGAGGCTAGTAAACAATACCTAAGGGAAAATCCAAAAGTTATGGCGGAGATTGATGCTAAAGTCCGCGCAAAAGTCGCCGAAGAAGCCCAGCAATAATATTGGAATTGCCTATGAAAATTACGGCGATTACAATCCAAACCCGCAATAATAATCGTGTTAATGTTTCTGTTGACGGGAAGTACCGATTTAGTTTAGACTCCTACCAGTTGATTGAACTAGGTTTGCGGGTTGGTGCAGAATATTCTGAATCAGAATTGCAAGCTCTCGAACAAGAAAGTCAATTTGGTAAATTGTATGGCCGTGCACTAGAATATTGCCTGATGCGTCTTCATAGCGCTCGTGAGGTAAAAGATTATCTATATCGCAAAACTCGACCAACTCGTGATAAAAACGGCGAGTTGCGACCTGGTGTTGCACCAGAAATAACCGATAGAGTGTTCGAAAGGTTGTTGGATAAGGGATATGTTAATGATGAAAAATTTGCCAAATTTTGGGTAGAAAATCGTTCAGTTACAAAAGGTATTAGTAAACGCAAATTGGTTTCAGAGCTTTATAAAAAGGGCGTATCGAGTGATATCATCGGTCAAATATTTAGCGAAACCGAACGAAACGACTCGGATGAGATTAAAAAAATTATCGCTAAAAAACGTTCACAATATCCCGATGATAATAAATTAATTGCCTACTTAGCACGACAAGGTTTTTCGTACGACGAAATTAAATCAGCAATCTAAAAACAGCTATTTATCGGATGTTATGGGGTGACTATTCTCGGGTCGCGGAGAACTATTTCGAAATGGGTTTAGGTAACTCAACTTGGCGGTCTTTTCGATTGGTTGAAGTTTTTGTGCTGTCGACCTAACGATTATAGACTTGTCATTTATTTCAACAATTTGAGTACGATGAATCAGAAGCTCAGTTTCAGATAAGCTCTTTAGACCACCTCGACTTACATTGAGTTGTTGAATCATAAAACTTGTAGTATCAAGACTGTAATTAATGACTTTTCCGAGTTTGTGTTTGGATTGATCAATGACTATCAGACTAATCAAATTAAAATTCAACTTAAATAGTTTTTCGATTGCCAGAACGTCACCTAGACCTACGAATTCGTCACTACTGTCGATAATCATACCGACGTCTGACAGCTCGCGCACGTCAGCCATTCTAATGAAGGATGGTCGCTCAACTAACAGAGGGCCTTCGACTTGATAGGCTGTGATTTGTAGATTCCCTGGGTCGATAATAGGAGCCTTGGTTACAGCAAGTTGAGTCCCTGTTTGAAGACCCATGATACGTGTTCCGATGAGCCTTGATCCTAAAAGTAACATGTTACTAGTATAAGCGTTTTTCAAGTTGTCGCCAACTATTCAAAAAACGGATTGATTCTACCGGTTGGAAGGTTATTGTAATTGGAGTTATTGGCGCTAGTGTCTAATCCACTAAGGCGGTTTATGGTTGCCTGGTCGAAGTCAGTCGTTGTGGTGGAGGAGCTGCTGTCAGGCTGACTTAAAATAGCAGTTAAGACTATAACTGAAAAGATTAACGAGCATGAAACGATGACTACGAAAATAACAAAATTATACCGTCCACCTGCGTTGGTTATCGTTTTAATAGGGTTGATTTGAATAGTCTTTGCCATGTCGTTATTTTGTGTAGACCTCCAAAATTATAGGGTCAACTGATACAGAGTTGCCCAGACTAGAGTTATGTGTAATATTTATACCAGTTAGTCTCATCTTTGGAATGTTAGTTTCTATTGCTTTCATAAATTTTATTAGATTGTTGTATAAGACTGGGTTTTTTAATGTCACTTTTATATATTGTGCATTGACACCTAATATATTGGAGACGGTTGCTCCAACTGGTAGTTGACTAGGGGAGACACTTTCTATTTCAATACCGGTGTTAGTTGCATATTTGGAAACGTCTGCGGTGACGGTATTTTGGAAGTCACTACTGGATGAAAGTAAGCCACTAGCCTTGGTCTCAACAGGTTTTTGGTTGGATATTTCTTTATTCAGATTTGCCTGCGCCTGAACGCTATCATTTTTAGCAAGTTCGGTGCTGGTTTTATTAACCTCAATCGCTATATCATTTAACCAATTTTGTGCATAATAAAAGCCTCCGGCGAGTACAGCTATCATCAATATTACTAACACTATCAACGATGCGCGTAAACTCATCGAATTATACTTAGTTTTTTTCATCTGGTGATTCCTTTGTTGAGGGTTGTACTAAACGATATAGCAGTAGGATAACCAGCGTAACTGGCATCGTCAGTTTTTGTTATTAAGGTATAGCCAGAGAATTGAGTTGAGCTTGAGATAGCCTGACTTAATTTTGACTCTAAGTCGGCTGAGGTTGCATGAACTTTAAAGTTTACTGATGCTCCAAATGAGCTGTCGGTTAGTGATAAGTTATCTAGTATAACGCCTTTAGGCAGCAAGGCTCCGAGGTTAGTTAACACATCACTGTATGTAAATTGTTGATCTAGGATATTTTTAGCGGTGATTAGCTCTGAACGGAAGGTGTTGGTCTGACCTTGGGCTGAATTTGGAGACACTTTCTGTGTTTTGGTTCGCTCGGCAACTTGGTCGTTTGTGCTTTTCTCGAAGTTCAAAAACAGATAAGACGCACCGCAAGCTAGTGCGACAAAAGTAATTGCAATTCCTAGAACCACGACGTATCTTATTAGAACAACGTTCGCTCTGGCGGCACGCGTTTGTTTTTTTATGTCATATGGTAGCAGATTTATCATTCCCAAATCCCTCTAGGTGATAGGATGGCAAGACCGGCAACAGTTATATATCTTGGACGAAACTGTCGAGCTGGCTCAGGTAATTTTCCGAAATCTAGTTTTTGCCAAGGGCTGGCGACTCGGGCTGGCATGATAAGTTCATTCGTAAAATATTCGCCAATACCTGGCATATTACTACCACTTCCAACTACTAATAGCTGTTCAAGCTTGCGCTCGTCACTGATTCGCTCATTATAGTAGCGCATTACTTTTCGGGTTTCAGCTAAAATCTGTTTAAGGCTTGGTTCGATTGCGCCCATAATTTTTGCCTGTCTTGGTCCGGCGCTTAGACCATTGAGAACTTTAAGTTGGTGGGCGTTTTCAAGAGTGATTGAAAGCTTTTTCGCAATATCCAGCGTCAATGTGTTGCCACCAACCATTAATCCGCCAGTCACACGGACCCAACTTCTATCAAGGATAGCAATATCGGTACTAGCTGGGCCGATATCGACAATTATACTTGGTAGTTGTCCGTCCTCAGTGTAGGTAAGTAGGCGAGCAACAGCACTCATGCCAGGCTCGACAAAACTAACAATCAGACCAGCGCTTTCGGCCGCAGCGACACATTTATCAACAACTGTTCTAGCGACTGCACACATTAGCACAGTAATTTCTTTTTTATTCCGTTCAATAATTTTATAGTCGATGTAAAGTGCTGAAGCTGGTATGGGAACATATTGGTCGACTTCAAGTTCGATAGCATCCTTTAATTTTTTCTCCACTTTAACTGGCAAGTTAAAAGTCCTCGAAAAGCTTCGAGAGGTAGGGACACTGATGGCGACATGGTTGCTAGGTAATGTTCCTATTAATTTTTCTTTAAGAAGCAGCTGAATATTATCAGCCAAATAAGTACTGTCGCCCTCTAATGATTCCTTTATCTTTGAAGGGTCGAGGTCTAATGAACCATAACCCTGTACGAGCCATCGCTTTACGTCAATAGCCATGACTTTTATGCCTGTACTGCTAATGTCTAGTCCGATAATTGGTTTGTCTGTATAAAATAAATTTGCCATTGGTGCCCACTGTGAATTCTAAGGATATTATAGCATGAGCATATTAGGGTGTATACGATTATTTGATAGATTGGGACAGGCTGGCAATTGGGAGCATAACACTGGCGGCGATAAGACCGACCATCGATCCCATAGTGACAATCATAATTGGCTCGATAATCGAACTGATGCTACCGATGGCTGCATCAACTTCTTCTTCAAAGAAATCTGCAACTTTAATCAAAATTTTATCAGTCTGACCAGTTTCTTCACCGACCAACAACATCTGAGAGATAATTGGTGGGAATAACTTATTAGCTTCAATGACTGACGATAGGGTTTTGCCATTTTTTACTTCAACCTCGGCCTGGACTAAAGCTTCTTCGTAAATAGCATTACCAACGGCCCGCGAAGTAACACTAAGGGCTTCCAGAACAGCGACGCCGGCCTCGATTAGGGCCGAGAAAGTTCGAGAGAAATGGGCGACGGCAACCTTGGTAACTATTTTTTTGACTATTGGAGTTTTAAGCATTAGGTAGTCCCATTGATATTTACCGCGCTTTGTTTTAATGTAGCGCAGGAATAGAAATACACTTACACCTATGACGATTATGACGATGTACCAATACGAGGTTATAAAGTGACTAATATCAAGCATGACTTGAGTCAGGGCTGGCAGTTTTGCTTCTGAGCCCCCGAGGTCGGTCAGGATTTTACCAATTTGAGGAACGATAAATATCATCAATCCAAAGAACGCACCAACAGTTATTACCAATAGGACTGTAGGATAGGCCATGGCGCTTTTGATTTTTTTACGCATAGACATACTTTTCTCTTGTTGCAGTGCTAGTCTGTTTAGAATCTCATCCAAGATACCAGCAGCTTCACCGGCCCTAACCATGTTTACATAAATATCATTGAAGGTATTTGGGTATTTTGCCAAAGCGTCACCAAACGTCGAACCAGCCTCAACACTTTCTATCACACCCAGTAGAATCTTCCTTAAGGCTGGGCTGTCGGCGACGTGATCAGACAAAGCGGTCAGGGCTCGAAGCAGAGGCACGCCGGCACCAATCATAGCTGCCAACTGACGTGTGAACATAACTAATTGATCAGGTTTGACTCTGTTAGCTCCAAGCATGTTTTTTAGATTAAAACTACTGGCAGTTTTTTGTTTGGCCTCTTTGATGCTGACTGGGCGCATCTCTTGTTTGGTCAAGTTATCAATTGCACTAGCTCTGTCTGGCTGGTCGACGGTACCGTTGACGGTTTTTCCTTCTTTGTCGATGGCTATGTATTCAAATATTGGCATATTATTCCTTTGTTACCCTTATGACTTCTTCGAGTGTAGTCTCGCCACGGATTACTTTAATCAGACCATCAATTTGCATAGGCAACATACCCTCTACTATAGCCTGCTCCTTTATTTGATTGCTAGTAGCATTTGAGACAATCAACTTTTGAATAGGAACTGAATTGATTAAAACCTCATAAATACCAACTCGACCTCGGTAGCCATTAAGTGAACCATCTTCGTTATCGTCGGTATTATTCCGCCATAGAGTGAGTATGCCGTTCTCATCTGTTCCAAGTGGTGTATCGGCACCGACACCTTCAGCCAGGGCTTGTTTTTCTAATTCGTGAATAAACTTAAAATCTTGACCAGGTTTTAGATTAAACATCTTTAAAATCATAGCTTTTTCTTCTTCGGTCGGAGTGTAACTTTGTCTGGTCTTATGATTCAACTTACGAACCAATCGTTGACCGACAACAGCTCTAACAGTACTAGCAATCAAGAAAGGTTCAATACCCATATCCAATAGACGTGGTAGACAAGTAGCGGCGTCGTTAGTGTGGAGTGTGCTAAATACCAAGTGGCCAGTCAAGGCTGCTTGGACGCCTAGGTCGGCAGTTTCACTATCGCGAATTTCACCAATCATAATGATATTTGGATCTTGACGGAGAAGTGCTCGCAGACCATTGGCGAAAGTCATTCCGGCTTTTGAATTGGTTTGAGTCTGGTTGACTCCAGGTATTTTATATTCAACCGGGTCTTCGACGGTAGATATGTTTACCTGAGGTTTGTTCAAAATCGTCAGAATGCTAAATAGGCTAGTCGACTTACCACTACCAGTCGGTCCGGTAATTAGAATCATACCGTTTGCTTCGGTGAGTGACCCATTAATAGATTTAAGGGCCTGGCCCCAATAGCCGAGCGATTCAAGAGACACAGCTTGGTCAGATTCATCCAAGATACGCATGACAACCTTCTCGCCATCAGCAACCGGTAAGGTGCTAACACGCAAGGCATATTGTTTGCCACCAACTTTTATTTTGAATCGACCATCTTGAGGTACGCGTCGCTCATCAATTTTTAGGTTTGATAAAATTTTTACACGACTAATCAGTGAACTAAGCACATTTCTAGGTAAACGGTTAACCTCTTTTAAGACGCCGTCAATTCGGTAACGAATCTGGACAAAGGCTTCACGAGGCTCAATATGAACGTCACTGGCGTGTGAACGGATGGCAGATTCAAGGAGTAGGTTAATAGTCTGGGCGATAGGTGAGTTTTCGGCGATGTCTTGTTCAGATACGGTCTCATTTTCTGTATTGTCGGCTCGTTGAATATCGATAACTTCTTCGAGTTCTTGCTGTACGTCACCACGGTAGGCATCAAGGGTAGCGACGATATTATCATGCGGAGCGATATAGATTTTGGTATTCTCACCAATTTCTTTTTCGATGAAGTTAACAGCTTGGACGTCGTCTGGATCATCCATTGCCAAGTAGTTATTGCCTTCTTCATCGACTTTGAAAAGAATTGCGTTGTATTGTCTGGCAATTCGTTCTGGAATTTTATTTAAGACATCGATTGGAATTTCGTGGGCCGATAACTCGATGTATGGTATCTGAGCGTACTCGGAGAATGCTTTGGCTAGAGTTTTATCATCAATAATTTCATTTTGAATTGCCAGTTCTTGCAAAGGCTTACTTGAACGAGACGCCTCTTCTTTCAAGGCATCAACTTGCTCTTCAGTAGCCACACCACTGCGTACGAGCAACTTTTGCATTGTACCATCTGAAATACGCATACTGCTTGTGCCTATTGTAAGCCACAGATAATAAAAATGCCAGGTGTTATAATAAATGTAAATGATCAAAGAGGTGAACAGTGAAGAAGAGATGAGGACCTTTGGTGCTGCCATTGGTTCTGTTTTGATTGGTGGAGAAATCATCGAACTTATCGGCGATATTGGTTCGGGTAAAACAACCATGGTAAAGGGGATTGCGGTCGGACTTGATATCGACGAATATGTCCAAAGCCCAAGTTTCACAATTAATCGAGTTTACAGCGGTAGAAACAGCCTAACTCTGGCACATTATGATTTCTATCGGTTGGACGACGCTGGTATTATGGCTAATGAGCTTAGCGAGGTTGTCGGCGATCCTCAGACGGTCACGGTGATCGAGTGGGGTGGTGTGGTGGATGGCGTGTTGCCAAAGGATAGACTGACAATCAATATCAATACAACATCCGAAAATTCTAGGAGAATAACTTTCAATCATGGCGGACCCGTCAGTCAGATGTCAGAGGAGCGATTATGATTGTATTACTCGACACGAGCACCTCAGTCTGTAAGCTTACGTTGGTTGATAATGATGAACATCATGATTTCCAGTGGCAGGCGGACAAGATGTTGGCAAGGGGACTGCTGAAATATTTAGATACTACACTCAGGGAGAATGGCAAAACTTGGTCCGATATTTCGGCAATTGGGGTTTTTGAAGGACCAGGGAGCTTTACTGGTATTCGCATTGGTCTGACAGTAATGAACACCATTGCAGATGCGCAGAAAATTCCTATTGTTGGTGGCCGGAGTGACGGGTGGCAAGCTATTGTTTTAGAAAAATTAAAATCAGGTGCAGACGAAAAAATAGTTTTGCCATTCTATGGCAGCGATGCTAATATCACCAGTCCAAGAAAATAGCTTGCGCGCATAGCACAAAACAAGCTACTATATATATAAGTCCAATTGTGAGGACTTCTGAATATTTTTTGAAACCGACGCCACGACTGATTGAGTTTTTACTTACGAGCATCACTTTTACAGTACGAACACCAGAAGTTTACGGCGAGGAAAGGATACACCATGTTTATAGAGGTAATTATTGCCCTCGTTGCTGCCGCAGCCGGGGTCGGGGGAACTGTATACTACGAGAAAAGCCGACAAACGGGCGGTAAACTAAAGATTGAAAAGGAGCTGGCGGCTGCTAAAGTCAAAGCCGGTGACATTTTACTCAAAGCCAAAGATGAAGCGATGGAACTTGAGAACGAACGTCGCAAAGACTGGAAAAAGACCGAAGATCGTTTGGCTGAACGCGAAACCTCACTCGACCGTAAAATGGACGAGTTAGATAAACGTGCCGAAAAACTTCGTGGCGAAGAAAAAAATGTTGAAGAATTGAAAAACGAAATTCGCGAAATTCGCATCAAGCAACAGGAAAAACTTGAAAAAGTCGCTAAACTTTCCAAGGACGATGCCGCCGAAAAACTGATGCAAATGACCGAGCGCGACATCAAACAAGATATGATTGGTTTGATTAACAAATTACAAAACGATGCCAAAGAAGATGCCGAAGAATTGGCTCAGACCATCCTAGTCACAGCTATGGAACGCATGTCTAGCGAAGTTACAGCCGAACGTACTGTTACGTCAATAAAGTTGCCTGACGAAGAGATGAAAGGCCGAATCATCGGCAAAGAAGGCCGAAACATTCAGGCTCTGCAACGCGCTACCGGTGTCGATATTTTAGTTGACGATACTCCAGGTATGATTGTTCTAAGCTCATTTGACCCAGTTCGCAGGCAAATCGCCCGTATGAGTTTGGAATTTTTAATGAAGGACGGACGTATCCAACCTGGCCGTATCGAAGAAGTTGTTGCCAAGGCTGAAACTGAGATTAACAAAGAAATTAATCGGGCTGGTGAAGATGCTGCTAGGGAAGTTGGTATTGTCGGCATTCCAAAAGAAATGTTGCGTTTGCTGGGTGAACTTAAATTCCGTACCAGCTACGGACAGAACGTTTTGATGCATAGTGTCGAAATGGCCCATATTGCCGGACTAATTGCTGAAGAGATTGGTGCCGATGTTCGAGTTTCTAAGACTGCTGCCTTGTTACATGACACAGGCAAAGCCGTTACTCACAAGATGGAGGGAAAGCATCACCACATCGCAGCCGAACTAGCTCGCAAGTACGGCGTCGCCGAAGACATTGCCCACGCTATCGAAGCTCATCATGATGACGTTGAGGCTACAACCCCTGAAGCTTTGGTTGTTCGTGTTTGTGATACGCTGTCAACCGCTCGACCAGGTGCACGCAACATCAGCGCTGAAAACTTCGTTGAGCGAATGCGCGACTTGGAAAACGTCGCCCTTGGCTTCAAGGGGATTGATAAAGCCTTTGCTATTAGTGCCGGACGTGAGGTTCGCGTTATCGTTAGTCCGAAAGAAATCGACGACCTTAGCGCCATCAAATTAGCCCGTGATATCGCTGTCAAGATTGAAAGCACTATGCAATATCCTGGCACCATCAAGGTCAACGTTATTCGCGAAACCCGTGCCATTGAATTTGCCAAGTAATTTATAAAACTTCTCATATCTAACCATATGCATTATTATGGTTCATAGTCCCACAATACAAATTGTTGGGATTTGAGACGATCATCTATGAGTTATAAAACTTGTCTTCTTTGGACGAGGCATATCTATAGATACGTCGAGTACAAAAAGACAGTTTTTAACCAGAGAGGACGCATCAAATCCTAATGATTTGTGTTGCGATGACTATAGATGAGCAAACCAGAAACACGTAAGGACTATTTCAAAAACGAATACGTTATAGTTGCTTCAAATAGGGCACAACGACCTCATATTGTTACACTTGCACCAGAACCACCGTCCGTGTGTCATTTTTGTCCAAAGAACTTTCATGACGAGATAATTACATATCAAGATAATAATTACCACGGTGATTGGGAAGTTATATCGGTAATTAATAAATTTGCAGCTCTTTCTCTAGACAATCCTAAGGCTTACGGACAATGCGAAGTTATTATCGAAACTCGAGACCATGGCATGGATATTAATGATTTCTCGATTGATCATATTGTTCGAGTATTTAATTCCTACATCGATAGATTTGACGAGTTACGAAACATTGATGATATTAAGCATGTTATTGTCTTTAAAAACGAAGGCGGTAAGGCTGGAAATTCTCAATCGCATACTCACTCTCAGGTTTATGCCATGAAAACTCTACCTCCAAAAACTGAAAGCGAGGCTTGTGACTTCAACAAGTATCGTCTGGAACATATGACATGCCCTTATTGTGATGCCATCTTAAAAGAGACCGACAGTCCGCGGGTTATTTGGGAAGACGAAAATATATTCGTATTAGCGCCTTGGGCAAGCACTTCACCATATGGTGCATGGTTGTTGCCAAAGCGTCATGTACGATTTTTGTCAGATTTAACCCGTTCCGAAAAAGAATCGCTGGCAATTGCACTGAAGTTGTTACTAAATAAACTTGATGATTTCGGAATTGCGTATAATTACTTTATTGAAAATGCGGTCAACGAAGAGGATTATCATATGCATATAAAACTAGCTCCGCGTCCAAACGTTTGGGGTGGTCTAGAATTGGGGACTGGTATCATCATAAATCCAATTTCGCCAGAGTTCGCAGCCAAAATCTACCGAGAAAATATAAAAGTTAATAACAAAACTGATTTCTAGTCTTGTTAAGCGGCTAATCCAATTTTTAATGCTTCCAGTTCGCCTGAAAGACGCTCATGTTCAAGTTTTAAGCTATTTTTTTCTGTTTGAAGCGTAACAAGCTTTCCGTCGATTGACTCTACAATCCCGGAACTAGCATGGTATCCTCCATTATAAATCTGGTCCCTGCCATCGGCGATAACTTCTGCTCGAGATTCTTGAAGTTTGATAGACTCGCGGTCAATTTCATTTATGCGTTGAATAATCTCAAACTTTTTATCCTCTTTCTCGGCCTTATCGGCATGCTCTTTTTCAAAACGAGCTTTTTCAGCCGCTTCAGCTCTTTGGGCATTCCCAGTTTCGATCTCTGATGACAATGCATCAACCTTAACATTTTCAGCAGTCGCTTCAACGAGTGCAATATCCTTCTCGGTTGTTTCGCCGAGGTTGAGTTTTCTCGCAATAAAACCTCGTTCAGTGTTGAGAACGTCTGCTTCACCTTGTCTTGCCGCAATCCAAGCTTTCCGATCCTCAACTTGTTCGGGGCTAACAACTTCACCGTTAGTAGACATCACAGGTTCTTCTTCGGGATTAATCATGTATATCCTTTTTGTTTTAGTTATTTATTAACTTAATCGTACAACTTTATCGAATATAAATCCAGTATTTGGTGGAGTATGGCGGAGTCGAACCGCCGACCTCAGCAATGCGAATGCTGCGCTCTAGCCAACTGAGCTAATACCCCTTGCCAAGTAATTATATGTGATACTGCCGATTAATAACAATATATAAGCGCGTTCGAAAACGCCAAGTTTGATAAGCTAAACAGCATCCTTTACAGGAATGCATCTTTGAACAGCCTCTACGCCGATAGTTTTTGCTACAGAGTCTGGTTTATCGACTTCAGGTTTAGCGACTGAAATAATCTCCTCGGGCGAAACTAAATATCGATTTATTATACCGCCGGTATTCGACGTTGCTCTTTTTCCAGTGGAAGCATTCTCAGCAATCGGGACGTAGTAAACCTCAGCGCTGTAAGCCCCTTTTCTAGTTTCAAAAGTCAGATCAAAACCAATAGTCATATCTACTGCCTTATCAGCGAATTTTGTCCGAACTTTGGGGTGTTGCCTACCTTGGTATTTTTTGCCACGCTCTTTGGTATCGAACATTCTGTCATAGGCGTCGGGTTTAGGCGATAAAGTAATTTTCCTGATTGGTCCGAAATAGTCATCTGGTCGAATCAAGTCAATTAGTTTTTTTCGATAAGCCCAGGCTGTGTTATTATCTGCGGATTCTTGATCAAGAGTAAATCTTTTAGCAACTTCATCCTCAAACACAGCTAGGTCGGACGAATTGTCTAAAACAATAACTTCACCAGACTGGCAATTTTCAAGAATTTTTGATTTCGTTTCAACTAGATGCTCGTTCATCTTGCATCTTTCTTTCTAGGTTGGAATTTTTGTAAATTTGTATCTTTTAATATATCGTTTCTGCGTAAAACTGTTTGCCCAATCTTTGCTGGAATACTTTGCAAGTCGCCTTCGGGAAAATCTTCAAGTTTAGGTTCCGTAAAAATACGTCGGACAGTTTCTCCGTAGCAAAACTCGGTAGGGGTTGGAACATACCAAAGTCCAATTCTAATTTGCTGCATAGGTTTGCCAGAACTCTTTGCATTAGCGCTCAAGATAAAACCCCTTGTTCGATGTGCTATATCATCGGACTTTTCTAGGATTTGACGGTGTTGTTTGCTTGGACCCTTTTTGAATTTAACCCCGTCTTCATACGCGTCGAGCAGGTTTTGGGCTGGATCTGGCATTTCGTCCAATACAATATCTCCTTTAATAGATCCAAAAAACTTTGATGGCATAATTGCTTTGCTTAGACTATCTTGTCGGTGCCAAACGGAATCATTTTTGAAAAGAATGTCAGGTTGAATACCCCGAACCACACAATCTTGGAAGGCATCAAGTTCTTGTAAGCTGGCAAGTCTAATAAACTCTAAAGGTTTAAAGTCTTCGATAGAATCAGGGAATTTTTCGCCATCTTTTTCGTACATATTTTTATAGTTTAACACTTTTAAGTCAAAAAAGCAAGGATATTGGATTCCGTCGTTATTATTTGAGTGTTGCGCGACGAGAACTCTTGGATTGGAATGCATCAGACATTGGCCACCTGCGCCTAGCGGGCGATGTGTTAAGTTCGGGCGACTCGGTATTGGTTTCATGTAAATCAACGACGACAGGCCTAGTCATGTAGCGCTTCACTTCGTTAATCGAACGTGAATCTATCTTTGTGTACCATAATTCAGACTGTACAGTTCCGTATAGACCCTTTGTACTTGTAAAATCAATTGTTGCCACAAAGCCAATTGTGCCGCTTTGTATTGCTGCAATACGTTTGGCTGAAGGTTTGTAGGGAAGTTTTTCACTAAAGATAAACTTAGCTTCCTGTTTTGATTCATTCGCCTCTAAAAGTTTGCTGGCTGGATTTGGCATGACTTCCATTTGAACACTAGTGACTGACCCGTTAAATTTTGCACCATTTATGGTGAATTTTTTAATTAAGTCTTTGAGTGGCTCTCGGATGGACCATTTTTCGGCTTCACCCCAAACCCCTTTTGGCTGAATTTCGGACGCCAACAATGATTCAAAGAGCGCCAGCTCGGACACGTCATTAACGGTAGGAAGTAAATCACCTGGCTTAAGAGACTCGACTAGAAGGGGCTCGTGATTTATTTCGGGTTGAATGATTTCAGGTCCCGGTTCGGATATAGGTTTTTCAACCTCATCTAGGTCAGTCGTCATTATCGGTCCGATTGGCATTTCTAAACCATCTTCTAGTGGAGTTTCGACATCTGTTGCTTCAATAATCATGCTTTCAGATTTTAAATTAGGTATTCCTCGTAACAGAGCTTGGTATCCAACTAGTCTTGCCATGGTAATTAGACTATTAAATTTTTGCTCTCTTATTTCTCGGGTGTCGCCAGATGGCTTGTCAGGGATCGAGCCACCTATGGCTTTGAAAGCAGGTTTAATTTTTGGAACAGGGGAGTGCCAAACGTTGACTGTTACTCGCGCACCGTAACCATCAACCGCAAATATTTCATCCGGGGTTTCAGAGTAGGTGGCCTGCGTCAGGTCTGGTTCTTTTTCTGGCATATTAAGTATATTATAGCACAGAATTGTTAAATAAGCAATGGTCAGGAAGGTGAAAGGGCAGTGTCACGATTGGTCGGGGTATAAGGTCTTCGCTTCGCTATCCCACTTGTCTATAAAAAAAATTATACATATTTTCGTGTCGACATTTCAAAGTATACCTTGGTCTGCCATAATGTACTTATGGATGAAAATAACAAGAACGAATATAGTGCGGTTGACGGTATGCCCAACTTACATAGCGCTCCATTCTCCTCTAATAGCTCTAGTATTAGCCCAAAACCTATTTCAGCTGGTGGAGGTGAACTCGCAGGTTTGTCGACAACAGAAAACCTGGTTCTAGATGGTGAAAGTGTGCCAGAGAACCCTGCTCAATCGGAAGAGTTCTCAAGACTCAGGAAAAAGGCATTTTTTGGGTTGGGTTTTTCCGCTTTGTTTGTTGTAAGTATTTTCATGTTTGTTTATTTTTTGAAACCGCAAAATTTTATAGCCGGTTTGTTTCGGTCGAAAGAGACCGTCCAACCAGCCCCAAACACTAAAACGGCTACCATCCTCCCAGTGACACAGACTCCAAGCGTGTCAGCAGAACCGACAAAGGACATTCCAGAAGTTACTTCCCCTGATTCAAATCGTGCTCCGGCCACTTCACCTGTCACTTCACCAACCAGTACTGATACAACTCCACCAGCAGCACAAACTGAAGCACCAACAACAGCGCCGTTAACCTACGGGAAAGTCGAAAAGCAATTGGGGACTTTTGTGTTGCCCGCTGGAGTTAAAACTCTAGAGGGTATACTTTACTGGCCAGATAAACCCGTGTATACCCTGAAGTTAGTTCTGGTTGATCCTACTGGTACCCCTGCTACGGATGTAACATACCCGGGTTCCAGTTTTATAACTACTAGTCCGGCTATGTCATTTATCAGTTATCCTAAGCCCGGTAAGTGGACGGCATATGTATACGGTGATAATGTGCCAAATCAAAGTAGCGAGTACTATTTTATTGCTTCCATTCCAAAATAAAGTTCTGAAACCAGGCTTAGGCCCATTCATCCTTGATCCAAATAAAATATCCGACATGAATGCCGGATATTTTATTTGGTCGGGGTGAAAGGACTTAAACCTTCGACCTCCCGGTCCCAAACCGGGCGCGCTATCAACTGCGCCACACCCCGATGGTGTGATTTACCTGTCGAATTATACAGCATTCACCACTTGTGTGCAACGTGGTAACAGGGTATTATAAGAACAATTCACTATGTTTAGCAAATTCTTCAAATCTAAACGAACTTTATTCGGCGTCGAGTTGTACGACTGGTTGTTAGTAGTGTTGGCTTTGGTGATATTCACTATAATTAGTCTGTGGACGATTACAAAATCATCAATTTGGTTCGATGAAGCCTTTGGCGCCTATCTAATCCGATTTAATTTTTTAGACATCGCCAGATATACCGCAACTGATGTCCATCCACCGATGTTTTATTGGCTACTAAAACTTTGGAGCATGTTGTTTGGAACTAACGAGTTGGCACTTCGATCAATGAGTGTATTTTTTGGTGGAATTGCCATTATTTTTGGTTACTTATTGACCAATAAACTATTCAACAAAACTGCTGCCAGAATTACTTTGATATTCATGGCACTTTCGCCGATGCTTATTCGCTATGGTCAAGAAGCCAGGATGTATACATTGGTGGCGACTATCGCTTTGGCTGCGACCTATGTTTTGACAATTGCCATTAATTCCAAGAAAAAATTGCCATGGGTAGTTTACGGAATTTTGGTTTCACTGGGAATGTGGGTCCATTATTTCTCGGCAATCGTCTGGATTGCTCATTGGATTTGGCGTGGTGATATTATTCGTCGAACTGCCAAGAAAGGCGAGTTCATCAAGAAGTTCTTTAGTAAAGAATGGAGATTGGCACATTACGTCGCAGTCGGATTATACTTGCCGTGGTTGCCATTTTTTGTAATGCAATCATTAGTAGTTCAGGTGCTTGGTTTCTGGATTCCTCCGGTCAATCCTGGTACGCCACTGAATTTTCTTACCAATGTTATTTACTATCGGGATTTGGGTGAGACTACTGGCCTGTTATCACTTGGGCTTGTGGCTGTCGGGATATTACTAGTTGCCTTAGCTGTTCGTGTCTATAAATCGATGGGTAAAAATGACAAGCAGTCTTACAGATTAATAATGACTTTGGCGTTTGTGCCAGAACTATTCTTGTTCTTCTTGTCGATGATAATCCGTCCGGTCTTTATCGATAGGTACTTTATCGCCTCAACAATGGCGATAGCAATGTTTGTTGGTATTACTTTAGCCTATGGCTATAAATATCTCCGTCCGAAATTCGGTATGTTTGTCGGAGTTTTAGTAGTTGTGATGATGGCTATCGGTATTGCCAACGTCTATCAATTAGGAAACTACAATAAAAACACTGGCGATTCGAATCAAACTCGACAGATTGTTCAGGCAGCTATGGCCAAAGCTGGCGACGGTCAACCAGTTATTGCTGCGACGCCATGGATTTATATGGAAGAAGTATATTATCAGACTAATAGTCACCAGGTATATTTCATTAACGTGACTGATTACAAATACGGCTCACTGGATATGGTCAAATATAGCGATTATCACAAGATTTCCGATATTTCAACATTCGCTGGTAACCATCCAATAATTTGGTATGTCGGTTGGACTGGCGGTGGAGAACTGAAGGCACCTAATTCAAATTGGAAACAGTTACAGCAGATTACGATTAATGATCCTATAACAGGCAAACCTGAGTACCAAGCAATTCAGTACAGCATCGCTGAATAAATAGCGAGTTGGTCTTAAATAAAGTGTAATTTTTATAATTATGCATTAAAATTAAGCTGACCCGAATTTTTAAACCAAGCTTGCTGTTTGAAAATTCGAGGGGAGCAACCGCCAACAAAGTGAAGTTAACAAACCTGTTTGTTAACGAACTAAAAGGCGAGTTGCGACGACGGAGTATGGCGCAGCTCGGTAGCGCGCACCGTTCGGGACGGTGAGGTCGGCGGTTCAAATCCGCCTACTCCGACCAAATATTATGGGGTATAATTAACCGATGGATAAACACCTAGAGGCTGTCACTACCTACTACAATACCCGAGAGTCAAAGCGGGGTTACAGTTTGTTATTGCACGGTACCAAGCATTTTGGCTATTACAAAAAGGGTGATTCGATTTGGCAATTTAGCAGGACGATGCGGCGAATGGAGCAAGAGTTAGCGGAGAAACTTAATTTGCCTACTGGTTCCAAGGTCCTAGATGCTGGTTGTGGAGTTGGCGATGTCGCTTCTTATCTGGCTTCGAACTGCGGCTACCAGGTTGAGGGTGTTGATATTTTAGATTTCAATATCGATGAAGCCAAAAAACGTATCGAATCCAGAGGTTTATCTGACTTGGTAAATGTTCAGTTGATGAGCTACGAAGACCTGGACTTTCCAGCTAAAAGTTTCGATGCCATTTACACTATGGAAACGTTCGTTCACTCAAGCCAACCGCAAAAAGTTCTAAGAGATTTCTATCGATTGTTAAAGCCTGGTGGAAAGATTGTTTTGTTCGAGTATGCGCATGAAGATTTCCGGCAAATGTCCGAACGGGCAAAAAAGGTAATTTCTTTTATCAATCGCTATTCGGCAATGCCAGCTTTCCAGGAATTTACCTACGGTGTTCAACGAAAAATGATGGAAGAATCTGGTTTCGTCGATATAAAAGTCACGAACATTTCAAAATATATAATGCCAATGCTGAAGGCTTTTAACATACTAGCTTACGTGCCATATGCGATTATTACGATTCTAGGCAAAAGGTCACAATATGTGAATATGATGTCTGCGGTCGAACTTTACAGATACAGAAATTACATTCGTTACAATATTTACACTGCCGAAAAACCTATCTAGGTCTATTGAAAGCCACTTCGCGGGCAAGTTGTGTGTACGGATCTTCAATTTTTAGTTTGGTAACTTTGCCGTATTTTCGCATTATAGCCTGTCTAATTAAGAAGTCGGCAATAGCTGGGTTTTTGGGCAATAACGATCCGTGTAGATAAGTGCCGATAACATTCTTGTATCGTGCGCCTTCACTAATGTCCATAGTGTTATTTCCGGCGCCTAGTCTAACTAGACCTAGTGCCATAACATTTTTTCCGAGGAAAGTTTGGCCACTATGGTTCTCATAGCCAAATATTTCGCCGAACTGTTCGCTGTGTGTAATGATGTTGCCAATCAAACGTTCGGATTTACCGTAGGTTTCGATATCTAGTAAATCAATTCCTTTTATAATTTCGCCGTCGGCAGTTTTGAAAAATTTACCAAATAATTGATACAAGCCGCAAATCATTAACATCGGCACATGTGCGTCTGCCAATACTTTCAGATGTGGTCCAATTTTAACTAGGTCTTTCATGATTTTGCTTTGGCCACTATCCTGTCCGCCACCACCGACAATTAGGTCGACGGCAGTCGGGAAGTTGTCGCCTTGGTTGTATCCAATAACTATTGGTTCATAGCCGTACCATTCTAAACGTTTCTTCAAGCAAAGAATATTACCCATATCGCCATAAATATTCATATCGTGAGAATACAGATGTAAGATAGTGATTATTTTTTTACTCATTTTATAACCTCGACTTTAGCGATTTTAGATAAGGCTTTGCGCAGAGTTGTCATGGCGGTATAGGTGCAATAAATGCGTTTCGGCTTGCCGTCAGAATTTTTGATGAACCTTTTTAATGCTTTTCGCAAATCAGTATCGACGTCTGTAATTTTAACTTCGTCATAATATAGACGCAGAGCCATATCATAGGCACGAATACCTGATACTTGGTCGACACCACTACTGGCAAGGCTGGTAAAATCAACGTCCCATAACCAAGACATGTCGCGTCCATCCGCATAATTATCATTGATGGCAATCATGGTCGCGCAGTCTGTTGGGTTGAAGGATTTTAAGCCTAGTATAAAACCGGACGGGTTTTTAACCAGAACGAGTTCCAGCGGCTGACCATCAACTTTGATTAATTCGCCGCGACCAAAAGCCGGTGTGACTTTCGACAGGGCATTAATTAATTCTGTCTGATTTACATCCTTGTCTAAAATCGCTCGGACAAGTGCTAGTGCAGCTGCCGCGTTGAAAACATTGTAAATGCCATTTAATTTTAGTTTGGTTTTCACTGGCTCGTCATCAATCAGGAAAGTACCGGAACAATCACTAAATTTCGATAGAATGACGTCGGCCTTTATTGCAGTTTTTTTGTTAGGCGATACGCCGTGCAACTCATCATCAGTTGGGAAAAACTTTAGCAAACTATCGTCAAGTCCGAAAAAGCTAACTTTTTTAGAATCGAGTGATTTAGCGATACCGGCAATCCGTTTGTCCTCCCGGTTCAAGACGACTTTTCTGGTTGTGGCGTTAGCGATGTGTCGAAGCAAGTTAGTGGTATGGTCTATCTCACCGAACCGATCCAGCTGATCACGCATAACATTCAAAATCAAACTGTAGCGAGGTGGGATTGCATCTACGAAATGAACGGCATGGGCCTCATCTAGCTCCAATACGGCAATATCAGCGTGCAGATGACCGAACATATCGACATCGCCCAGTAAAGCGGCTGCGACGCCGCGTGTGAAGTTGCTGCCGGTACGGTTAGTGAAGACTGTAAGCCCATGGCTTTGCAATAACTCGACGACCATTTTGGTGGTCGTGGTTTTGCCATTGGTGCCACTAATAACGACTACGCCCATAGGCAAGTCAGCCAGAGTATGTTGAATAAAATCAGGATAAATATGTTCGACAACCAGTCCCGGCAGCGCTGAACCGCCACCGCGTAGTCCGGCGACACCTTTAACGGCTTTTCCTAAAATAGTGACAAGTGGTCTTGGCATATGGTCTATTATAACTTAAGCGGTTATAATAAGTCATATGTTTTTAGTGGGCATATTGTCTTGGTGGTATGGTGAAGGCTGGCAAGCTAGAATTAGAATCATCAAAGAGAGACTATCATCTTCGGTTGACTATTTTTCGATAGGTCTTTTAATCACAACGTTGTTCGCACCATTCCGACAAATTTCTGCTGGCAGTGTTGAAGGTCCGTTGAATGAGAGGCTTCGAGCTTTTGCAGATAAACTAATTTCGCGTTTCATAGGCGCGATTGTTCGCAGTGCTATTTTGATTGCAGGTTTGGTCGTGATGTTTGTGCAAATTATATTTGGAGGTTTAGAGATTGCAATATGGCCCTTGATTCCTCTTTTTCCAGTAATTGGTCTGATTATGATGGTGATTGGATGGGTGCCGCAATGGACAGCCTAGGTTTAAATTACGCCAGTTTTCGATCAGAAAAGGCCAGAATTGGTGCGCAGTTCAACAAGGCTTTGATAATGGGGTTATCTGTATCTGTGATAGTATTCCTAGCCATCGGTATAGGCATGATTGCCCTGGGCTCATCAATTGGCTGGGCTTTAATTGGACTATCAGCAATACCGGCGATGGCGATTGAGTGGTATGAAGGTGAACTCCATCATATGCTTATTTCTGAAAAACCAAAATCAATTGACGATATTTTGTCGGGAGAGGTTCTTGGCCGACTATCAAAGCATCCAACACCACGCGAGGCCGCAATGGTTGTCAGCAGCCTAAGTGGCGGGCAGTTTTTTATGGTTCGTTTTGGCATTGGGTCAATGTTCTTACAGCAATTATCTAGTGAAAATACTAATGACATGCCAGCAGTATGGGAAAAGGCGCAAGCGATACGCGAAAAAACTGGCTCTAAGAACATTTCGGCCGCAGTATTATTAGTGGCATTAATTCAGCAAGCTCCTAATTACCAAACTCTGCTTAGTCATCTGCAACTAGACATTGACGATTTAATACATGGGATACTTTGGTATAACCATTTGAATGACATGATTGAAAAACACCGTGCTCCGAAACGGACTGGCGGTGTGGCACGGGATTGGTCATTTGGTTGGACACCACTATTAAACAGATTTGGCGTGCAAATTGGCAACTATGGTTCATCATTCTTCGGTTCAGTTGCTCATCAAGAAGCGATTGAACAATTGATAGGAATTTTTAGTAAAAACGGCCGTCAAAACGCGGTACTTGTTGGTCAACCAGGTTCTGGTAAGACAGAAATAGTTAATACCTTCGCCGACATGTTATTGGATGCAAACTCAACCTTGCCGAATAATCTGAAGTTCCGCCAAGTCTTTAGTTTAGACGCGGCTTCGTTAATTGCAGCGGCCCCAGACCGTGGCGGGCTCGAGCAATTAATTCCACAAGTTTTAAATGAAGCATATCGGGCTAAAAATATTATTATTTGTCTAGATAATGCTCAGCTATTCTTTGAAGATAGTGTTGGGTCAGTCGATATAACAAACGTTTTGTTACCGATTTTGAACGCAGGCAACTTACGGATTATTTTGACTGTTGATGAACAGCGTTTCTTGCAAATCAGTAAACGTAATCCCGAGATAGCCAACGCATTGAACCAGATTGTTGTAGCGCCAGCCAACAGTGACCAAACAATTGAAATCATGCAGGACCAATCAGTCTATATTGAATTTCAGACTGATACCACGTTTATGTATCAGGCTTTTGTTGAGGCATATCGTCTTGGTGATCGTTATGTTCATGAACGAGTCATGCCCGGTAAGGCAATCAAATTATTAGAATCTGCTGCTAATTATTCCGATAATGGGTTAGTCACAGCTGAATCAGTCAGGCAAGCGATTGAAAAAACTTTAGGTATAAAAGTTGGTGTAGCCACTGGGTCTGACGAACGCGATAAATTATTGAACCTGGAAGACCTTATTCATCAGCGGATGATTAATCAAAAACGAGCCGTGAAGGTCGTTAGCGACGCACTAAGGCGAGCAAGGGCAGGTGTTCGTAATCAGAACCGTCCGATTGGGACATTCCTGTTTTTGGGGCCGACTGGTGTTGGTAAGACCGAGCTAGCCAAATCACTGGCCGAAATCTATTTTGATGGAGAAGACCACATTATTCGCCTGGATATGAACGAATATGTCAGTAGTGATGATGTCGGTAGATTGATTGCAGATGGTGCAGATAATACTAATAGTCTGACAGCCAGAGTTATGAAGCAACCATTCAGCGTAGTATTGCTGGACGAGATTGAAAAAGCTCATCCCAATGTTATGTCGACATTGTTGCAAATGCTAGATGAGGGCATTTTGCGCGATATTCGTAATCGCGAAGTTAGTTTCAGGGATGCAATCATTATTGCAACCAGTAATGCTGGCGCCGACAGAATCCGCGAGTATATTGATAGGGGACTAGATATCGAACAATTTGAGGATAAATTTGTTGACGAGTTAATCAGTAGCAACCAATTCCGCCCGGAGTTTTTGAACCGTTTTGATGAAATTGTAATGTTTAGACCACTTAAAAAGACGGAACTGTTACAGGTTGTTGATTTGATGATTGCTGGCGTTAATAAAACTTTGTCGTTGCAAAAAGTCAGCGTTTCCGTGGCTGATGACGCCAAAGAGTTTTTGGTTGAGGCTGGATATGACCCACGTTTGGGCGCTAGGCCAATGCGCCGCGTAGTACAACGAGCAGTTGAAAACACTGTCGCCAAGCAAATGCTATCCGGTTCAGTTGAGCCTGGTAGTGTGATTGAAATTACACTAGAGCAAGTCCAATCAATGATTGAATCTAAAACAAATGCTGACCAAATAGCGGACGGTGAATCGAAAAATTAGGGTCGCAATGTACCGGCAAAAACTTGCCAAGCTAGTAATGATTTTGCAATAAGACTAAGGATGATATAGGCACGTTCGCCGTAAAGATAATCTTTCCACGGTCCAATTTTTTTATATTGCAAAACCATGTTGATGGCGAAGCAGTTAAAGAATACAAAGATTGAAACAAATATCCAGTAGACAAAGGTTGGTGCTGTGCTGCCGTTGGCTGCGCCTAACCACATATAAAAAGCAACAACCAGCCATGGTATCAGTCCAGCGCCACTGCCGATCCAAAAACTTAGCCAATTGGTTTTTTCAGTTGTCTGATTATGAATTTCCATAACTAGACCCATTAAATTCATGATAGCAGTAAGAGCGAAAATCATCAGAAGGCTAGAGAAGTCGTATATACCAACCAGTAACGAAATTGCCACCATCATTATGCTGGCAGATATTGAATACTCAATCCATCGGGCTTTGTTAATACCTTTGTTTAGATCTTTGTCGTATTGTTTTTTATAAACTGTGGCGATGACGAAGTGGGCGATGGCTGAAAGGAAAAAAAATATTGCGATTAGAGATGGCAGTGACAAATTAAACAGTACCTTGCTAGTGGGCACTAGGTTTTGGGAGACCTTGTTAAATAATAGATAGTTACCACTAATCGGTAAAGTGAAAACCTTACTTAGGGCGAGCACGGCAGCACCTTGTACCAAATGCAATAGCCCCATTGATATATTGAACTTTTGTAAACCGGTCTTTGTAATTTTGTTACTCATAATCCGATTATAGCACTATTATTTTTTGTAAATAACAGAGGTGGCTATTGTTTATCTTCGAAGACTCGTTTTTTAAAAGTGGTTAATATTTCTTTTCTTATTTTATGTACAAATTTAAATTCTGGAAACATTGATTGGAGCTTTTCTGTAAACAATTCATCGATTTCTTTTAATTTATCTAGATCGTTTATTTTGTGGTCCTCTTTGAATGTGCTGGCATCACCATCAACGATATGAATTACATCGGGCATTAATTTATCAACAAATCGGACAAATCTAGCTTCTGGCTCTTTCTGTTTTTCATAGCGAGTAAGCAACTGAGCAATGTGAGTTGGAAGTTCTTGGATAAGTTTTTGATTAGCGACCTTTTCAGCGGCCTCTTTTTTCGAACGATTTTCTTCACTAATGCCAATTGTCCAAACGTCGCCAGAATAAACCTCTGGTAGGTCATGGACCAGGCTGAATTGAGTGACTAGACCTAGGTCTAGTTCAGGATAGTAGTCAGCGGCCAGTTCGGCGGCTGATAGTGCCAAATGAAAACTGTGTTCTGCGTCATTTTCCCGGTCGCCGTTCGAATACCTAGGTGCACGATCAACTTGTGCAAAACGCATTGCAAAATCACCCAGACTTAATAAATAATCATGGGCCTGTTTAGCGCTATCTTGGCCGTAGTCGTCGCTTTTCATACCCGTATCTTATTACTGATTAGGGTAATTTGCAAGAGAGAGCGCCTCTGTCGGGTTGTCAGGCGGTCGCTACGCTTCCTATTTCCGCTTGTTTGGAAAAATATGTAAACACATTTTTCCTGCACGGCGCTTCATGCACCAACGACTATGTTTTGTTATACAAAACGTCGTTGGTTGAATCCAATCGAAGTGTCAAACTAAAATAATCAACTTCATGAGCTGATTATTTTAGTTTGGTACCCCGGGTTGGAATTGAACCAACGACCTTAGGCTTAGAAGTCCTCTGCTCTATCCACTGAGCTACCGGGGCATAGGTATGTACGTCATAGGGGCGTACCTTACGATATTATACCAAAGTTCGGCTTTATCTTGTGATAACTAAAATACAAAGAGTATAATTAATTCATAAGGGGGAATTAAAATGGATGAAATTATAGACAACGGCCCAACACCAGTAGTAACTAATGTAGTTGCAGCTGCTCTTGGAAACTCAAATTACCGATCAACTGTTTGGACAGGAAATAATTTGCAGATGACGGTGATGTCGATTGAACCTGGACATGATATTGGCATGGAAGTTCATGATACACATGACCAATTTATCCGAATTGAAGAAGGTTTCGCAAAGGTTTCAATGGGTCCAACCCAAGACCAACTAAGGGTTTGGGAGGCAAGTAGCAGCGATGCTGTGTTTGTTCCAGCTGGAACTTGGCATAATCTGGAGTGTACTGGCCCAGTTACGTTGAAGGTTTATTCGATTTATGCTCCACCTCAGCACCCACATGGAACAGTGCATGTGACCCAGCATGACGCCGAAGTTGCCGAAGCAGCCCAACAGTAATTTTAAGATAGACTCGCACCAGGGTTAGCTGTTATAATATAGCGGCGCGCGGGTGTCGTATAATGGCTAATATGCCTGCCTTCCAAGCAGGCGATGCGAGTTCGATTCTCGCCACCCGCACCATATGGCGAATGTAGCTCACTTGGTTAGAGCGCCGGGTTGTGGTTCCGGAGGTAGTGGGTTCGATTCCCATCATTCGCCCCAAATAAAAATATAGTCGTTTACGACTATATTTTTATTTGGAATTGAGCTAACGATTTAATTTTCAGCGAAAATATAAGACTAATCAAAACAAATCATGGTCTTGCCTGAGATTGGGCTTTTAGATTTACCTAGATCAACCACAGTACAACCACGAGGGCTATGATTGGTTGTAGATATGAAAAATACACTAAGTGCTATGATCAAAACAGCAATAAATATAGAAGTTGCGATAATGATATTCTTTTTTGAAAGCTTTTTTATATTTTGCTTCATTTTTTTGTTATTAACCATATTCTATATTTCCCTCAAAGTTTCGATGTTAGCGCCCAAAGTGTTTAGTCGGTTGGCGAAGTCTTCGTAACCACGATTGATTGAATAGACATTTCGCAGCGTCGATGTGCCTGGAGCGGCTAGCATCGCCAACATTATCACAACTGAAGGACGCAAAGCAGGTGGCGAGATAATTTCCGCTGGTCGCCACTTGGTTGGGCCGGTTATATACACTCGGTGAGGGTCCACTAGTTCGATTTTAGCGTTTAGCTTGGATAATTCAGTGAAATAAATAGCTCGGTTTTCGTACGTCCAGTCGTGCACCAACGTTCGACCGTTTGCGGCGGTCGCAATTAGGCCCAAAAATGGCAAGTTATCCATATTAACGCCAGGGAAAGGCATACTGTGTAATTTATCTTTGGGAGCGACCAATTTCGAGCGTAGAACACGAATGTCAACCAGGCGAGTTTCGCCGTTTCTGGCCTTGTACTCTGGGCCAATTTCACATTTTAGACCCATGTTGTCCAGGATTGACAGTTCAATTTCAACGAATTCAATAGGCGCACGTTTAATGGTAATTTCAGAGTCAGTGACTAGCGCAGCCGCGATGAAACTCATGGCTTCAATCGGGTCTTCACTAATAAAATACTCAACGTTATGGTTAATATGACGGACGCCACGTATTTTCAAAGTAGTCGTACCGATTCCTTCAATTTTTATACCAAGTTTTTGCAGATAGAAGCACAGGTCTTGGACCATATAATTAGGACTGGCATTTCGGATAACAGTGTCACCGTCGTATAGGGCAGCTGCCATTAGGACGTTTTCGGTGGCGGTGTCGCCGCGTTCGGTCAAGAGAATTGTCTTCGTAACGGATTTTTTCGAGACTGTTACGTGATAATACTCGTTCATAGTTTCGAGTTTCAGCCCAAATGGTGCCAGTCCGGCAAGGTGTGGCTCAACTGTTCGAGTGCCGAGGTCACAACCACCAGCGAATGGTATCTTGAAATCACTGTACTGATGAAGGAGAGGTCCAAGTAGCATAATGACTGTTCTAGTCCGTCTGGCAGCTTCGACGTTCATATTGGCAAGTTTCAGTCTCGCCGGCGGGATAATCTCGAGGTCGTTATTGTCATTTAGCCAGCGTACTTTGACGCCAATGCTCTGTAAAACTTCGATAATACGGTTAACTTCTTCAATCCGAGGTACTCGGCGCAGGGTAGTTGTGCCGTGATTAATCAGGCTAGCGCACAGCAAACCGACAGCAGCGTTTTTACTGGTTTTGACTTCGATTTCACCAGATAATTTTTTACCACCGTTGATAACGAAATCTATTTTGCCAGACTGGTTCACGCTGACCAAACCACTTGACAAAACTTCACTGATACGGGCTAACATCTCAAGACTGATATTTTGTCCACCTTTTTCAATACGATTTATAGCGCTTTGACTGGTCCCCAGGGCTTCAGATAGTTGTGATTGAGTTAAGCCTCGGGATTGTCTGGTCTCTTGAATAAGCTTGCCAATTTTGGTCTTGTAACCGTCATTTGTCATGCATTCAATGATATATCAGGCATGATATAAAATCAACAGGTGTATAATTAAGATAATAACGAGGGAGAAACGACATGGTAGACGACCAAATACTAAAGCTTATTGCCGGTGAAGAAAATCGACAGCGCGACGGATTAGAATTGATTCCAAGTGAGAATTACGTTAGCAGGGGAGTTTTGAATGCGCTTGGTAGTGTTTTCACGAATAAGTATTCCGAAGGATATCCAGGCAAACGTTATTACGGCGGTCAAACTTATACCGACCAAGTCGAACTATTAGCAATTGAACGTGCCAAGAAGCTGTTTAAGGCTGATCATGCCAATGTCCAGCCTCATTCTGGCGCGCCAGCTAATGAAGCCGTATACAGCGCGTGGTTAGAGCCAGGTGATACTGTACTGGCTATGGACCTAAGCCATGGAGGCCATTTGACGCATGGGGCGCCAGTTACTCGTAGTGCTCACTTGTACAACTTCGTACGCTACAAGATGAAAGACACTACAACTGGCGAGATTGACTATGATGAACTTCGCGAACTTGCCCTAAAACATCGACCAAAGATTATTCTGGCTGGTTTTAGCGCCTATCCAAGGGAATTAGATTATGCAAAATTTGCTGCAATTGGGAATGAAGTTGGCGCACTGTTGATGGCTGATATGGCACATATCGCTGGCCTAATAGCAGCTGGTGTTGCCAAGAACCCATTTGATTATGGCTTTCACGTTATCACAACCACAACCCATAAAACCTTGCGTGGTCCACGTGGTGGTATGATCTTGTCGAAGGGGATTGTCGGTAATCCGTTGAAGGCTCCCGAAAAGACGCTTGAAAACATTCCAACACTTATCGATAGGGCTGTTTTCCCTGGCATGCAGGGTGGCCCGCATATGCATTCAATTGCAGCTAAGGCTGTGGCTTTTTACGAAGCTATGCAGCCAGAATTTAAGGTTTATGCTGCTCAGATCCTCAAAAACACATCGGTTCTGGCCGACGAGATGATGAAAAGGGGATTTAGTTTGGTGACGGGTGGCACTAGCAACCACTTGATTTTGGCTGATGTTCAAAAGAGCTTCGGTATTGATGGGAAAGTGGTCGAAACAGCCTTGGATGCTATTGGTCTGAATGTTAACGCCAACGCCATTCCTGATGATACATTGCCACCGTTTAAACCTAGCGGTATAAGGTTGGGGACAGCAGCGATAACCACTCGTGGCTTTCTGGAAAAAGACATGGAGCAGATTGCGGAGTGGATGATACAAGCGATTGAAAACCGCGATAAACCAGACGAACTGGCTAAACTGAAAGAGCAAGTTGTCAAAGTAGCAAGGGCTTATCCGCTACCAAGCGATAAATAATATTCAAGTTTTGCACATATTTAATATCCCTCATATGAGGGATATTAAATATTCTATAAACTATTCTCTAATTTATGAACAAGTTCCGTTGTCAGCAGTTGCATCACCGCCGAATAGATATTGTGCTGAACCAGCACCAGTAAAGTCCCAGTATCCTACACAGATACCAGTCGTACCTTTAAGGCGGTATGAAAGGTATGAAGGATTAGTAGAGGTGACTGTAGCGTTTGTAATAGTTAGACCAGCAGGTAACTTAGCAACGTTACCGTTACCACCGACGAAGGCGGCAAGAACTGTAGCTGATGTACCGCTTGTTGCTGGGAATACACTACTGTTGTCAGCATAATATGTCTGAGCAGCTGCAACAACACTACTGGCGTTTTGCTTGTTTGCTGAAGTATTTGCACGTGCTGTAATACCAGTATAGGAAACTATAGTAATAGCTGCCAAGATACCGATAACAACAATAACGACCAAAAGCTCAACAATTGTGAAACCTTGGTCTTTAGCTTTAATATTTTTTAGAATCATTACTGATTGCCCCCTATTATTTGGTTATGTTAATAATATACTATTGATAAGCTATAAGCACAAGTGGTTTACGTGGGTTTAAGAACAAGTTATGTAGGTTATGGATGTGTACTTTATACTAAATACTCTAGGTATTAGTACAAGTTGATGTCTGGAGTGTGAGGTTAGTCCCTGTTTTTGCATCGCCAGCGTATAGGTATTGAGCAGATCCAGCACCAGTATAGTCCCAATATCCAACACATACACCTTGGCCACCAGCGTCTACAAGATACTGAATATAGCCAGGGTTAGTTGATGTTAATTGGTTATTAGTTACATTCAGCCCAGCAGGTAACTTAGCAACATTGCCGTTACCACCGACGAAGGCGGCAAGAACTGTGGCTGATGTGCCGTTTGTTAATGGGAATACACTACTGTTGTCAGTGTAATACATCTGAGCTGATCGGCGTACGCTGTTCGCATTATTTTTATTAGCTGCGGTATTTGCTCGGGCTGAGATACCAGTGTAAGAAGTGACAGTAATAGCTGCCAAGATACCGATAACAACAATAACGACCAAAAGCTCAACAATTGTGAAACCGTTAATATGTTTGCCTAGATGCTCAACGACCGCAAGGTCGCGACTATGTTCATTGATATTGTCCAAAATTATCATATCAAAGCCCCCTATGAGATGTTTTTATAACTTTAATATACTATGTTGTCATTCTTAGCACAAGCTTTATTAAAGGATGTAAGTTTTGTAGATAATTAATACCCCCAGAGACTGGGGGTATTAAGGGTTTGTTTTGTTGTATGACTAGGTTGCTGAGTAGAAGCAAGCAACAGAGTTGTAATTTGTCCCAGCAGATATTACAGTGCCGGATGTTTGCCCTGTTGATATTGTGCCTTGAGCTGGTGTACTAAGACCGTAGTCCCAATAACCAACAATAATGCCGGTCGGGTTTGTTGTTAAAGCATAGGTAGTCGGTGCTGCTGATGGTGAACCGGAAGTACCACCGGTAGTCATCGTGCTTCCACAAAGTTGATACGAGATCGTCGTCATAGTAGCTGTGCCTGAAGTCAATGCAGCATTTACTACTGTAACTCCAGTTATAGCTGCTGAAGAGTTAGTAGCCGACATCGCCAAAGCACCAGTTAGTGGCCAGTTCAATGTTGAACCTTCTGTTTGGTAAATGCCTACCTTTGAAATGACATTTGACGCCATTTGCTTGGTAGCAGCGCCGTTTGCACGTGCTGTAATACCAGTATAGGAAACTATAGTAATAGCTGCCAAGATACCGATAACAACAATAACGACCAAAAGCTCAACAATTGTGAAACCTTGGTCTTTAGCTTTAATATTTTTTAGAATCATTACTGATTGCCCCCTATTAATTGGTTATAATAACAATATACTATGCCAATCGTATTAGCACAAGTGGTTTGAGTGATAAAACTTACCTAAGGAGCTGTCTCGGTTCCAGGTGGAGTATGGGTTGGTTCGGTGGCAACATATTGACGAACAAGTATCTTTGGGTTAAAGTTTGTGCCGTCGCATGAATATTCGGAATTGTTATTTAGTCTAAAATAGATTGCATCGTTATTTATCACATTGGTATAAAGTAAGTAATTATATCCTACAGCATCATTAAAGGCCATCGTTTGGGTATAAAGCTGTGTAGCATTTTTGTATATTCTTGTAATTACGCCATTTCCACAGCCAACATTACTCTTTGAGACATTTCCGTAAACAATTAGCGAGTAGGAGCCATTACTCAGCCATTTCCTAGCTGAATCGTAAGCAGCAGTTGGATGAGGATGCATACCGTTATTCCACACAAGACTGTTAACATCCGTTCCAGACCAACTAGAACTGCCGCTGTTATAGGTCATGTTGCTATATGTACTACCGTTATATTCCTGATAGTACCAATTATTTACTCCTTGTGTCCCAGAAAATCCTGTTGAGGCTAAATAATTTGATGGAAATGTGCTTGAGTCGCTCGATGTTGCAATCGCGCTTGGATTTCCGTAATACATATTAATTGTAGTGTCGCCGGTCGCGAGAGATGGAATTTTAACCCAAATTGTTGATGTGCTTGTATTATTCCACGCCTCGTTCCAATACGAGTATTCTGTAGTTCCATTAGAATCCATAAACCGAACATCAGAACCATCTGTTTTTATATGTGTATATGGATTACCTAGCGCAGCAGTTGTCAAAGAGAGTTTAATTTGATAATTAGTTAATGCGCTGCCACTTGAATTTGTAATTGTAATAGGCCGTTTATATAACCATGAACCGCCACCTGAGTTTGATAGAGGTAATCCTGCTATTATATTGTTCATCTTTGCCACTCTCATGTAACCAGACTGAGTTACGTCACGCCCGGCAACAGTACTTGTCGCAGTGATGGTGACTTTGACGGAACTGGCGGTTTGTATGGCCGCTAATCTTACGGCATCATTTCCGGTGACTGCACCGGGAATCGGGGTAACTGTATCTGTGTTGGTGAAATAATCAACTGCAAAGCTACCGGATTTTGTCCAAGATAAAAGTTTTTCGTCTTGGGTCTTGCACGGGTCAACTCCGGTCGAAACTGCACAACTTGATCGTTGCCAAGGTTGGCCCAGGGCGCCGTTTACACAGCTGGCGGTTGAATAACCACTAGGCATGATAGTTCGTCGCCATAAACTGTTATTTTTTACAAAATATACGATATTAATTGCAACAGGTGTATTTGTGTTTACTGATGAGCTGCAAGGGTTTGGTTGATTGTTCCAGTAGACGGTGTTACTGGTAGAATTAGATGGGTTACCAGTTGTTGCGTTAGAGCTGATTATCAACATAGTGCCATTTGTCCCTACGTTTTTGAAATCAGTCGTGTCATCATTGTAACCCTGAGGGGAGGTGAGTGGCGTAATGCTGTTAGTGGCGAGTAAAGAATTGCTAGATTTGACGTCTAAATCAATTCGGTTTAGAGCGTCTTGAATATTAATCGCCAAGCCACTTGAGGCCCTAGAGGCGATTACTGCTCCGGTCATTGAGACAATAGCCGATATAAACCCTCCGATTAACAAAATGACCATTGGGGCGATAATAAGCATCTCAACCAAAGTAAAGCCACGATTGGTAGGTGGTAGGCGGTAGGTGGTAGGTGATGAAACTGATTTAGGATTATGGTTTGTAGACATAAGTTGAACTCGTTATTGATTGTTGAGGGGTGCCGTATTGTACTGTGACAGATAATTTTGACACTGATGTAGTATTGCTATAAGGACAGGAAATGGCAACATTTACGGTGACATTTGATAAACCCGGTATTGAGCTTGAATTAGTGAGTGGGGTAGTCGAGGATGGGGAACACGGTTTTTGAATAGATGGCGAAGTTTTGTAAGTTTGTAAATAATCTGCCGCGATGTTGCTAGCTTTAGCTTGAAAACGGACATCGCCGCTGTCCTTCATGACTAATGCATAAAGTTGGTAGCCTGAAATCAAGAAAGCCGCGGCTATGAAAAGAGTTATCAGTAATTCGATTGCGGAAAATCCAGATTGTTTGTTAATAGTTCTCATTGATGTCTACTCGTTACCATATGTACGGTATTATCTGCTTCAAGTCGGTAGTATAGATTGAACTCTACACATTCCTGAGCGTTACTAGTACATAACGATCCATCGCTTTTCAACGGTTGATACATGTATTGGTCGAAAGTCGGCGACGTCGTCGCACTTCCAGGTGTCTGTACACATACTCCGGTACAAGTCGCTGATATAAGTGTGATTGCGGGGTCGGTTATACCTGGTGCTGTGATTGCCTTCAGGTCAATGTCACGCAAAAATGTATGCACATTATCAATCGTTACTGCCGTGGTTAATACTGTTGATGGGTAAGTGGTTGTATGGGCGGTAGTAGTCCCTGGTGTTAGATACCGAACAATTACTACGCCCGAGCCACCCGCACCACCGGCTATAGTGCCCGAACTGTAAGAGCCTGCGCCACCACCTCCAGTGTTTGCTGATCCCGCTGTTAAGGCTGATGAATTCAAGGTTGTTGTCGATGTGCCGCCGCCACCCAGTCCGCCACTTATATCTAAATAGGCACCACCACCACCGCTATAATAAGTCGGAGTTCCTGAAATAGAATATTGTAAACCGTTGCCACCAAGACCAGTCACTCCCCCGGCTTGTCCGGCACCACCACCACCACCACCTCTGGAGGTACTTCCAGAACCACCTGCGAATCCTTGTCCTGCTGTGTTGGCACCTCCACCTGTTGTCGGGTGTGCACCTCCTCCACCAGAACCACCCAATGCGCCAGATCCAAGCGATGTAGCACCAGCACCTCCACCTATAGCTGTTAAGGTTGGAAAAATAGAATTTTGTCCATTTGTTTGGGCGGCCCCACCATTTCCAACAGTTACTGTGTAGGGACTTGCGCTAACAGAAAAAGACGGGCTGTATATCAAGCCACCACCTCCACCACCACCAGCTTCGTAACCATTCCCACTTCCGTTTCCACCACCACCACCACCACCAACAACCAATATGTCGGCATTGAGACTACTGGAACATGTCAAAGTACCGCTAACCGTGAATGTATGGATGGTGTATCCGCCATTGTGTGTAATAGTGCCGCCAGTACAATCAACTAAGGCTTGAGTACTATCATTTCCATTACTGTAATAACTTTCCAGGTGTAAGGCCAAAGCGTCAATATCTGACTTTCGCTCGGAATCTCTGGAGCTTACCTGCGACCCTCGTAAGTTAACAACTCCCAGTGTAAGCAGAATACCCATTATTACGATAACTATCAGTAGCTCGGTAATAGTAAATCCACGACGATTCATATCTTTAATCATAAACGTGTTGGATGTAAATCGCAAGTGGTCTACAGCTCGAGTGGCTCTTGCTGAATTTGGATTCTGAACATGTCACGTACTTTGCCGATTATCTCGTCGCGAGCCATAGCCAAATCTTCATATGAAGTTGCAGATTCGTTTACCAACACAAGAGCATTTTTATCATAAACTCGCATACCATGAATGATACTTCCTTTTAAGCCGACTTTTTCAATTAACCAGCCTACGGGAATTTTATAATTTCCGTCGCCCATATCAAAAACCTTTAGGTCGGGGTATTTTGTCTGAAGTTCGTCTAATTGCCACTTTTCAACTACTGCATTTTTAAAGAATGATCCAGTGTTTGGCAGAAGTGCCGGGTCAGGTAGTTTACTCTTTCGGACTTCTATTACGGCGTTCCTGATAGTCTCAAGCGTGTACATTTTAATATTATTGTCATCCAAATATTTTTGCAAAGAATCATAAAAAGGTGGTTGCGGCGAGTTTTTTGACAGTTTTATGGTGATAGCAAGGATTGCGTAGCGTCCGTAGTCTTTTCCACGGAAAATACTATCGCGATAAGTAAAACCGCAATCAGCACTATCTAAGGTTACAAAAGAGTCCGTCTGGCTGTCATAAGCCTCTAGCGATTGCAGGGTATCAGCAATTTCTTGCCCATATGCGCCAACATTTTGTACCGGTGCAGCACCAGCCGTTCCAGGAATAAATGACATGTTTTCAACACCAGAAAGCCCCATGTCAACGGCTCGCTTGACAACAGAGTCCCAAACTTCACCAGCACCAATTTTGATAACAGTCGAGTTGATGTCATCGGAAACTACCTCAAACCCAGGAATTCGCATCTTTACAACTAGTCCATTAAACCCTTCATCGCGAACAATGACATTACTGCCTCCGCCAAGTATAAATATTGGTAAATTTTGGGATTTTGCATTTTTAAAAACAGTAGCAACTTCTTCAGGGGTATGGACTTCGGTCATAAATCTAGCGTTGCCACCGAGTTTCATAGTCGTGTAATTTTTAAGCGGGATGTTTGTATGAATTTCCATGTAGTAATTATTATAGCTCAAGACCGTCCGACATGGTATAATTACCTCTGGTATGCACCCGTAGCTCAGCTGGATAGAGTACCTGGCTTCGAACCAGGGGGTCGTAGGTTCGAGTCCTGCCGGGTGTACCAAGCATAAGCATAATGAAAAGACTTCTTTGGGAGTCTTTTTTAGTTGACTAATGGTTTTGTGCCGTGATAACATATCAACAATGATTGATATGTTTAAAGCCATAGCAGAGGAAAATCGCTTTCAGATTATTAAATTATTGTCTGAGAAATCTTTGTGTGTTTGTGAAATTGAAGAAAAACTAAAAATACCCCAAAACTTAGTTTCACATCACTTATGTGTACTTAAAAAAGCAGGTCTAATTGATGATTGCCGTTGTGGCAAAAATAACTATTACACGCTTAACAAACAGTCGCTGAAAAAGCTAAATAAAATACTAACAAAGCTAGGAGAATAAAAATGAAAATATCAGTATTAGGTTCGGGATGTGCAACTTGTAAAAAATTACATGAATCAGTAGTTAAGGTTGTTAAAGACGAAAAAATTGATGCCGAAGTGGAGTATTCCGATGACGTTACCAAGATTGTTGAACTAGGGCTAATGCATAGCCCAGTATTAGTTGTTGACGGAAAGCCTGTTGAATTAAAATCTAACTCCGAAAAAGATGTCAAAGAAGCAATATGCGAAAAAATCGGCATGAAAAGTGATAGCAAAAGTTGTTCTTGTGGTGGCAAGTGCTAGTGGATATATTTGCTCCAATTCAGTGGTTTGCCGACTGGTTAGTTTATTCCATATTTAATATCACAAAAGGAACTTCGCTAGGTAACACTGTTAATTTTTTTGTTTACGACACTATAAAGATTCTTTTACTGCTAGCAGTAATCATATTTGTTGTCTCATTAATCAGATCGTATTTTCCTCCAGAAAAGACCAAGAAGTTTCTGTCAAAGGCTAAATTTCCAATAGTTAACAACTTGTTGGCCGCTTTGATTGGTATTGTCACTCCTTTTTGCTCTTGTTCTGCGGTGCCGTTATTTATCGGGTTTGTTGAAGCTGGTGTGCCGCTAGGGGTTACTTTCTCATTCCTCATTTCTGCACCAATGGTCAATGAAGTGGCCCTTGTTTTATTGTGGGGATTATTTGGTTGGAAGATAGCCCTAATCTATATCGTGTCAGGCGTCACTATTGCGACAGTTGCTGGTTGGATAATGGGCAAACTTAAACTTGAAAAATGGGTAGAAGAGTTTGTCTATAAGGTTAAAATCAAACAAGCTGACGAGAAGAAGTTAACAATCAAAAACAGAGCCCAGTACGCCAAAAAATACATGATTGATATCGTTAAAAGTGTTTGGGTCTATGTCGTTATTGGTGTCGCAATTGGTGCCTTGATGCACGGTTACGCTCCAAATGACTTGCTGGTTAAATATGCAGGCCCAAACAACTTCTTCGCAGTTCCTCTGGCTGTGTTAATCGGCATACCACTTTACTCGAATGCGGCTGGCACTATTCCAATCGTGTCTGTCTTAATCGCTAAAGGAATGGCGATGGGCACTGCATTGGCTTTTATGATGGCCGTAACGGCTCTATCGCTGCCAGAGTTCATTATTTTGAAAAAGGTGCTGAAGCCAAAGTTAATCGCCACATACGCATCAATAGTCGGCCTAGGAATTATATTCACAGGTTACTTGTTCAACATACTAATAAGATAAGGAGTAAATATGAAAATAACAGTTTATAGTACAAAAACTTGTGCCTACTGCACTATGCTGAAGCGTTGGTTGGATGAAAAGAAAATCGATTACATAGCATACAGTGTTGACGAGAATCCGATTGCAGCACAAAACATGGTAAGGCTTAGTGGTCAAATGAGCGTGCCATTCAGTACAGTAGAACGTGATGACGGTAGGGTGGTGAATATATCTGGGTTTGATAGAATGAAGTTTAACGAAGCTTTGGGCATAAAGAACTTCTAATTTAATAGTCACATAAGTACCTGGTTCTAGTATGGTAAGTTAGTGCTCGCTACTGACCAGCACGATGTTTGATTAATTAATTCATTCCAACGCAACAGTTCAGGTTTAAGTTGGTTCCAATTAGCGACCTTGAAGGTGTACCAAAGTAAAAGGACGAGCATATACTCGTCCTTTTACTTTGGTAACTCCGCGGAGGATTTGAACCGCCGACTCGACAGTTTCAGCTGGCGATATCCTGCCAGTTGCATAAGTCATTACCTCAGCATATTGATCGAAATTCCTGGGTTGAAATCGTCGTCAATCTCATCGTTTAGCAAATCGAAGTTAACTGTGTAATATCTGTGGTCGCTAGAGATTATACCTTTGTCTTTTAACTTATTGATTTCTAAAGTCGTGGTTTCTCTCGTCAGGCCGGTGAAATTAGCAATATCTTGTTGGGTCAGGGGAATCTGAATTTTGGATTTGTCATTTTCAAATTCTCGACCGAAACGTAATGAAAAATATCGGAAAATATAAAGTAATTTTGTATATCCGTGCTGCTTGGACAGGGCGTCTACCTGTAATTTTGCACCGACATACCCCTTTAACTGTCGGTCGAGCATCGCATCAAGGAACCTGTGACTCTCGGTCAACTTAAGTAAGAAATCTTGTTTTTTAATCGTCCACAGTTCGCAATCAGTATATGCGCGGTAATAAAATAATGCTCCGGCGGTTTTCGAAAAAGCCCAACTCATTGGAATAATGTCGTCAGCTATTTCAAAAGCGTTAGTTCGTAAGTCACCGCTAGGAGTTAAATTGTAGGATTCGACCACACCGGTACGTACCGCATAGACATATTTTGGTTTTTCACCTTGATGCATGATAATTTCGCCTTTTTCGAACTTCACCGTCGGGAAATCGCGGTAAAAAGATCGTAATTCGCTCATACATCGCCTCCTGACCTTGTGTCTGTTGGGCTTTGATAATTATATGATAACACTAATAGCACATTTGTAAAATACTCAAAAATGTAATATATATTACAGCTCTAAAATTAATCGTGTAATAAAATAAGGGCATCAATTATGTAACAAGTTGATGGAGGGTGATATGAACCATATAAATATCAAAAGAATTCCATCAAACAAACAGTATTTCTTGACAAAACAGGGCTTGGACGAACTAAAAGCCGAGCTTGATAATCTTCGAAAAGAGCGATATTCCGTTTGTGAAGAACTGCGGATGTTGGACGCCGATGAGAAAAAAGATCATATCTTGTCGACTGACGCGATTAAGATGTTAGAGATTAACGAAGCAGAAGTCGATCAGATAGCCGATATTTTGCTTAACTCGAGAGAATTGGACAAGGATGAAAATCCATCCCACGTCCATATTGGCTCGACTGTTAATCTTCGATTTGGTCAACATACGGTTGAATATACTTTAGTAGACTCAATCGAGGCTGACCCGTCGGCTAATAAAATTTCTGAAAAGAGTCCACTTGGTCGGGCGCTACTCGGAAAGCATGTTCACGAAAGTATTCGATTTAAAGCGCCAAAAGGAAAAATCTACAGATATAAATTAGAATTCATAGCCTAAAATCGGCTGAATTATTTAAAGCGTCTATGTTTTTTAGGCGTTTTATTTTATACTAACGAATAATGAAAGAAAAAATCTCAGAACTGTTTTTGAAAAAAATTCGCTTAACCAACTATCTAATTATTTTATTCGTTGTCTTTTTGTTATTGAAAACTTTTCTTCCAAGCATCAAATACGAAAGTGGTGCGTTAATGTTATTCTCGGTTAACTCATTTTTGTATGGTTTCTACATTTCACCAATTCTAGGCGCGCAAAAGGGAAGAATAGAAGAGCTACACAGAATCGTACGATCAGAAGCTAACGCAATTTTCGCTATGGCATTGGTAGTTGCAAAATGTCCCGACAAATTCCGTTTGAAAATTCAGGGTATGTTATTAGATTACGTAGACCATGCGTTGCGGCATCGATGGCCAGCTGGTGGTGAAGAAAAATACGAGTCTATGATTGCATATTGCTTGGATTATAAAGGTGAATATCAAGAGGAAATTGATAAATTACTAGATAAACTGATAGCAAATCAGCAAAATCGCACAAATTATGCGATGCAGCTAAATAACAAAGTCTACAGCAATGAGTGGATGGTTATGATAATTCTGTTTAGTATCACGCTATCCTTCGTGCTTCTATTAGATGCTGGTAACGGATATTTATATAAGGTTTTGATAGCGCTATTATGTACTGGTTTAAGCATGTTGCTAATCATTTTAGTAAAGATGTCGACATTAACTCACAAAAAAGCCAAACAAATGTGGGATCCGTACAAGAAATTAATGGAAACCAAATTCTACCGAATAGATTAATTCTTGCGCCAACAGAGGTAATAGTGTACAATTCTTTTTGTAATCAACGCCTATACATTGCAAGGTCCGTCCTTGCAACAGTGGTAGACGGTGATATCACATTTACAACTTTACGGGCCAGTAACTCAGCTGCCCAGACAGCTTGTCTGTCTGAGAGATAATATAAAGTGTCTGACACTCTGACCGTATATCGATAAGCTATGTAAAAAGCTAGTACCTATCATTTTTCAAACATATGGGCCAGTAACTCAGCTGGTTAGAGTGTCTGCCTCTTAAGCAGAATGTCGTGGGTTCGAGCCCCACCTGGCCCTCCAAATAATAAAGTCCTATCTACGGTAGGACTTTATTATTTGGTGTGTTTAGTTGGTCTTGAGTCCACGACATATCTATGGAATGTCGGGGGTGAGAACTGCTAGTCAGCAGTTCGCAAGGAAACCCTCCGATGGCAACTGTGTTGCCAGTCGCGAAGTTTCGGGGTCGCCGAAGGTGACCGAGCCCCACCTGGCCCTCCAAGCATTAAGCCTTATAAAAAACCTCTTCGGAGGTCTTTTTCTTTGTGCTACAATTAGCGCGTGAGACATCTGAAGAATATTATATTTTCAGTATTAGTTGGCGTTATTTTAGCCGCTCTGGCTAATCAATTTACTACCTCAAAGTATCCTCCATGCGATCTCGTTGTTAAAGGTATTGGCGTTTCTACTTACGGTTGCGTTAATTCAGGCGAATCAACCTATAAATGCGAGAGTGATTTGCCTAATAGTTCGAGTATGACGAGCTGCATTCAACAGAATTATTATAAATCAAAAACTTTCCCTTTTGGATTTAAGCAACTCTTCGGGGCAAATAGTAATCTAGAAGATGATAAACCACGACTAGAAAACGAAATCAGCACATTTATCGCTGTCTTCGTACTCACTTTACTGGTATCATATTCGGCGCAAGCAATGAGTAAATCTTCAAAGAATCAGGCTACTAAGAACGGATAAAAGTCGCGATAATGTGCACGATGGCCCTCCAAATTGATTATGCTTAAAACAGAGATATTTTATCTCTGTTTTTTTGATATCATTAAGTCATGAAACTATATTTATCTTCGTATCGACTGGGTGACTACGGTGAAAAACTAAAAAAATTAGTCAACAAACCTAATGCTAAAGTTGCGGTGAGTGTCAATGCCTTAGATTGGTCCGATGATTTGTCTAGAGTAAATGCTAATTTAAATAGAGCACTTGAAGACATGAGAAGTTTGGGATTTAAACCCGAAGCTTTAGATTTGAGAAACTATTTCGGTAAAAATAATTTGTTAGAAAAAATGAAACAATACGACGCAATATGGGTTTCTGGTGGCAACACCTTTATTCTAGCAAAAGCCTATAAACAAAGTGGGTTTGATAAGGTGTTAGACAAATTAGTTAAGACCGATAAACTTGTTTATGCAGGATACAGCGCAGCGTTTTGCGTCTTGGCATCATCTTTAAAAGGCGTTGAGATAGTAGACGATAAAGATGCTGGGGCTGATGGGTATGAGCCTGGTGAAATTTGGAAAGGATTTGGGTTGATAGATTTTTATCCGATTGTGCATTTTAGGTCAGTTCACGAGGAATCGGATTCAGCGGAAGTAGAGTATGAATATATTAAGTCGAATAAAATAAACTTTAAAACCTTTAAAGATGGCGATGTTTATATTGTTGACGGAAGTAATGCTCAGGTCCTTGCGAATTCCTAAATCCTATAACCACTAAATATATTTCTGCTATCATATAAACAATGAATTCAACAGCACTATTAGTAGCACTTTGTGGGCTTATTGCGGCTATTTCCTGGGGAACGGCTGATTTTTTTGCTGCCAAAGCCTCGAAAAAGGTGTCGGCGGAAGTCACTGTTTTGGGTGTGGCTTTGGTCGGGTCGGTCGCATATTCGATATTCTTTCTATTTGAGAGCGGATCGCAGCCCTGGCTGCTAGACGGATTATTATTCGGTTTAGTAGCCGGTTTGTTTATGGGGCTTGGTCTTTTATTTTTCTATCGTGGTCTAGAAAAAGGTCCGGTTAGTATTGTTAGTCCGGTCGGCAGCGCCTATCCACTAGTGACAACCTTATTAGTTTTGACGGTACTTGGCGGAGCTTTGTCCTGGTTGCAGTTTTTTGGCATTCTATTAGTAGTCACAGGGATAGTAGCTGCCTCTGGTGTGTTCGAGGCTAAGCCCAAAGAGCGCAAGCTTTCGTCCGGTGTAATCTATGCAATTCTAACTTTTCTCCTTTGGGGTGTTGCATTTGCGCTTTTGGGTCAAGCAGTTAGTAGTATAGGTTGGCAAAAAACAACACTAATAGAACTATGGGCTGAACTATTAGTTATTGTCATCACTTTGCCATTACTTGGTCATCATATTAAATTTAAAAATCTAAAGCGTTCATGGAATAAATTGATTATCGGAATAGCACTTATACAAGTTTTAGGTTTGGTGATATTTGATTTTGGGCTTACAAAAGCCGGCTCCAGCGCAGTCATAACCGCAATCTCTGCCTCATATCCAGCGCTAACAATATTCTTGGCATTGAAACATTTTGAAGAAAAACAAACCATCATTGCGCTGAGTGGGGCATTTATAACGATTGTCGGTGTGATAATTCTCTCTATCGTATAACTGAGCCAATAATTCCATGCAAGGTCCGTCCTTGCAACAGAGAAACCTGTGGATAACTTTTTGGCGTCAACAGATGTAAAAAGTTTGCAAGGACGGACCTTGCAAAGATCTATTGGAAACTTTGTAAGACCTGGATATATCCGCATTCATAACTCGATAGTTAAGAGGAAGCTGAGAGTTGTATAATATAACTATGAGTAAACTTCAATATAAGTTACTGGCGCTTATTATAGGTGTCGTAACTGTGATCTTTGGAACAATTTATGTTACGCAGCAACAGTCATTAAGGGTAGGAGCGAATGATCCACAGATTCAAATTGCAGAGGACGCGGCGGCGGCTTTGAATGCCGATTCGGTACCAGAAAGTTTTATGAATGGCAAAGTTGATATATCTAACAGTTTGGCGCCATTCGTTATAATTTACGGTAAATCCGGAAAAGTAGTAGGTGGCACTGGATATCTAGATGGAAAAATCCCAGTCGTTCCGCTCGGTGTTTTAGAAAATTCAAAGGGTAAAGACTACAATTTTGTGACTTGGCAACCAAAAAGTGGTGTTCGAATCGCTTCTGTAAGCGTATCGGCAAAAAATTATTACGTCCTTAGCGGAAGATCACTCAAAGAAGTCGAAAAGCGTATCGACTCGCTGTTTAACTATGTGGTATTCGGTTGTGCCTTCACGGTATCTTTAGTTTTGCTTGGTGTCTTGATTTATCCTAGAGTTTCTTTGTCGAAAAAGAGTTAGATAAGGATGCTGGATTTTGGTCGGTAGGCTTAGGTTATGTATGTCGGATTATATTCTGGTGAGGGTCTAGCCATATTAAAGTTCCTATATTACACCTGTACTGGTGTCAAAAAGGTGCTATCATTAATTGCAGACAAATAACGAAGATTTTTCAGACCGACGGAGTAAAAGAGATATGGCTAATGATAAACAATTGAATGCCAATGGCTTGCAACTAAGCAAGCAGCTGACAGCTGCTAAAACGGCGCAAGCAAAGGAGCCAACCGGCCGACTGATTAATGTAGCAGGTGTTGGTCGAGTTGTTTCGACTGCTTATGAACAGCTTCGAAATGCGGCTGAATATGCCCAGGAGCATCTGTTAATCCAAAATGCCATTCGTCGATATTTTGTCCGAAATATCAATCTTCACAATCACAGCCATGTCAGCAAAACCATTGGCGAAGAATTGATTATTGAACTGACTCAATCTGGATACATTAAAAACAACACTCAAGCCTATGATGTTGTTGAAAAGTTGAGTGCAGTTGTAGAAAAGCACTATGATAATTTCTGGCGCCTAAAAGCAGCTGGACTTAATGACCACAAAGCTCACGATTGGACGTTAGACCTGATGTCTATCGAATGCGAAGATCTGATGGTTGAGGATGTTCTACAGACTATATATTTACAATTCTCTTATCACCACTATATGGCTTTCTTGCAGAAAAAGATTTTTGCGTCCGGTCGAACAGAAGAGGCTAGTTTTGAAGTTGATTTGTATATCGCGGTTCATCGCGCTCTGCTGAAGTCTGACATTGCAGCAGTTCGCTATGATATGCAAAAGCTTTACAAGACCTCTGACAAAAACATTAACGATTATATCCAATTCCACAAGAATATCGATGATGCCTTCTTATCACCAGTTACCAATAAGATTATGCGTTATATTAACAGATATGGTGCGCCACTAAGGGTACTTCGTAGTTTTATCCAAGAAAATGACAGAGCTAGCGAATTATTGGCGCAAAGCAATTATTTTGATGAAGCTTTTTCGGCTCAGATTAAAAAAGATTATCGCAAATCCGAATCAAAACTCAACAAGGGTTTGATAAAAAGTATCATCTTTTTACTAATCACCAAGTCGCTTATCGGTGTTGGCATTGAAGTGCCATTCGATCTGGCCACAACTGGCGTGATTTTGTATGTTCCACTGATTGTGAATCTGTTGACACCAGTGGTTTATTTGGCGATTATCCGTCTTGGTTTTAAACTTCCCGGCGAGACTAATGCAAAGGCTATAAAAGCCTACGCTGATGACATGCTTTACGGTGACCAAAGTCGAGTCAATTTGTATCCAACAATCAAGGACCGAACTTATCCGATTGGTTTCAAGATTGCCTACGCAATGTTATTCCTAGTCGTATTTGGGTTCGTGTCGTATGTATTAATGCTGTTACATTTCAGTATTGTACAAGGGCTAATATTCTTTACATTCCTCGCCGCCGCCAGCTTCTTAGGTTTCGGTCTGTCACGAATTGTGCGTGAGTTAGAACTAGTTTCGTTTAAACCTGGCGCCTTAACGACTTTCCAGGATTTATTATTCACACCGTTTACTTTCCTTGGAAAATGGATTTCTGAAAAATATCAAAAGGTGAATATTGTTGCTTTGGTCCTAGACACAATCATTGAGTTACCACTTAAAACCGCATTGCGTCTACTGCGCCAGTGGACCGGTTTTATTGACGATAAAAAAGACCAAATCTAATCAATTACCAAAACGCCGAGTAGAGCTTCGGTTTTTCGTTCAGGGTTTTTAAAGATATATCCATCGTGAGCCATAACTTTGTAGTGACTATGAAAATACTCCACATTCTCAAGTTGGTCGGCATCGTAGACCATCCAAATATCGACTTTTCTTTGCGGTACTTCCAGCGACATTGGTTTCCACTTATGAAAACCGTTTAATATACTAATTGATATTGGACCTTCAACCTTGCAGCCAAGCCCGAATAAATCAATATATTTATCATTAACTCCTACGGCGTGGTCGTTTACCGTTTCGAATCTGTCTGAACCAAAGCCGATAATCTTTTTAATTAACTGTTCTTTTGGTTGATTATGCTTTTCGGATTGAATACCACGAAGGATGATTTTCTTTCCTGTGAACGCCTCAGTTAACGCGTTATCAATACACGTGCTTACTTTTTTAAGGTTTAAGTTGTCGAATTGATATTCAGGGCAATTCAGGTGTAAAAGTTTTGTAGTCATAACTCAGATTATATCTGAATTTGACTGTCTTCGCCTGGATTCCAGGTCCATGCATCGATTTCTGGTAGGTCCAGGCCGTTTTCCTTGGCATATGCGGTGTTCTTAAGGATTAACTTTTGGTACTTAACCATAATATTGTTTGCGACTTCTTTTGGAATACGTCCAGCGGCCGCCAGCTTTTCGAAAATTGAAATCACTAAATGGAATCTGCTGGTGAGGTTGCGAACTTGCATATCAAACGGTGTTGTTATGCTACCATGCTCTATATAACCGCGTATATCAAAACGTTTTGGATCGACATTGTAATTGAATAATATCGACTTCATAGTCTGTGGATAACCGTGGAAACTACAGATAACAGGTTTATTATCGGTTATTTGGTTGCTAAACTCTTGGTCGCTGACAAAATCGCCGCTTACGCCTATGCCGTGACCATGTCGTCCACTAGTTAGTGAGCTAATATTGACAAACCTTAGCCGCGCATCCGGCCATTCGCCCTTTGCTAGTTTAATAGCAGCCAGGACTTCTTTGGTAGGGTAGTCACCGACGCCAACCAATACCACATCTGGATCCGGATCACTAGCAAAATCCCAGGTCATAATGCTTTGTTCTATCTGTTTTTTGGCAAGTTCAGTTGTCAACCACCTGGGTTCCTGGGTTTTGCCGGCCGCCATGACATTTATTTTCTTGGTCGTGCCTAGCATATGTTCCAGTGCTACTAGGGTCGTATTGCCGTCAGCTGGGAAGAACACATTGACGAAATCACCGTGACGTCGCAAACAATCATCGATAAAGCCTGGATTTTGATGACTAAAGCCATTATGGTCTTGGCGCCAGCCCGAGCTGGTCAAGATGTAATTAAGTGATGGGAAATCTTGGTGCCAGTCTACCTCATTCATATGTTTCAAGAATTTGCCGTACTGGTCAACCATACTACTAACGATAGGCAAGAAGGCCTCATAACTAGCGAATACCGAGTGTCGTCCAGTTAAAGTATATCCCTGAGCTAAACCTTGAAGGTTGTGCTCGCTCAACATCTCCATAACACGACCATCGGTTGCCATATCTTTGTCCCAGTCTTCATGCGGCCAAACCCAAGCACGTTTTGCCTCTTCGAAAATACCATCAAGTTTATTTGAATAAGTTTCATCCGGTGACATAAATCGGAAGTTTTTACTATCTTTGTTCAGCTTGAATACCTCGTTCAGGTATAAACCAGCTCGAATCATACTACTAGAGCCAATTGTGCCAGGTCTTTCGGCATCTTCTGCAAATTGCTCAGCTGACGGCAGTATTAGAGGTTTATAAACCGCTTTGCCACCGCGGGTGTGTGGACTCATACCCATTCTCATATCGCCTTCTGGAATGATATTTTTAACAAAGTCACCAAAGCCTTTTTCACGATCAAATAATTCGTTGAATTTGTACGAGTGTAACCAATCCTCCAACATCTTAAGTTGATTTGGATCAGTTTTAGCTTCCATTAATACTACTTGATGCGATAGACAATTGCCCTCAATTTTGTTGCCGTTAAGTTCTTTGGGGCCACTCCAGCCCTTTAAACTGCGCATGATAATCATTGGCATTCTAGGTGAAACTAGTTCTCCTTCGGAGTTTTTAATGGACCAGATTAATTCGTGAGCCCAATCCAACGCATCTTCGACTTGTTGGTCCAGGTTATCGCCAGATACTAAGCGTGGTTCGTAGCCATAGCCGTAAAATAGTGATTTCAGTTCATCGTCGCTCATCCGGCCAAAGACTGTTGGCGCCGAAATCTTGTAACCGTTTAAGTGCAAAATAGGCAAGACTGTTCCGTTGGTTTTCGGATCAATCAATTTATTCAAGTGCCAAGCAGCGGCGGCAGGGCCAGTTTCGGCTTCACCGTCGCCAACTAAACAGGCAACAATCAAATTCGGATTATCCATCACAGCACCGTAAGAGGTAGAAAGTGAATAACCTAACTCGCCACCCTCTAAAATAACACCAGGAGTCGCTGGACTAGAGTGGCTAGGGAAGCCATATGGCCAGCTAAAGTTACGGCAAATATAAGCGATTCCATCATAAGTATGAGTGGCCTTTGGATAAAATTCACCCAAAGAACCCTCTAAAAACAAGTTTGCTTGCAGGGCAGGAAAGGCGTGGCCCGGCCCCAAGACGAACATCGTTTCTTGGCCGTATTTTTTAACCATGCTGTTCAGATGCGAATAAATAAGGTTGACCCCGGGCCCTGAACCCCAATGTCCAAGGAGCCGAGGCTTAATATCCTCAGGTGTTAGCGGGCGTTCCAGTAGGAAGTTATCCTGCAAAAAAATTTGTGCCGCATTTAAATAGTTTGTAGCTCGCCGAAAACGCTCGAAATCAGTCATTTGCCCATCCTCATTTTCATTCATACTTACGCTTATTGTATAGTAGCGCTCTGGGTTTGTAAAACAGTAAAATATCGCGGAATTACAGTCACTAATCTATTTTTTGTCAGCAAATACAACAAGACGGTTCGAATATGTGTTTTTAGTATTTTCCCACACCCCTTCGCAGGTTATGAGATTAAGATGTGATTTTCCGTCATAAGATTTAAAGACATTTTCTGCGTCTGCGTCTGGATCGTATTTTCGACTTTCGCGTACGATAAAAGTAGTAGTTATATCCTTGTCGTTGATAACTAATATTTCGTCACCCTTATTTAGTAAATGTAAGTTATTGAATACTGAAGCACTTCCATCTGCTGACCAACCATAGTGCCCAGCAATAACAGCACTGCCAGATTCTCCAGGGCGTGGTCCTGGCTTATACCAAGCAACTGAGTCTGGGTCTGGTCCTATATCCATAGTTCCATCTGATTTTAAACCTACATAATAGATGTTAGTGTCAACGTTAATTATTGGAATCTTGAGCTGCATCGGTAGTCCGGCACTCAGCTCACTTTTGGTGATTTTTGTAATCGTAGCTGGTTTAACGTATTTGGTTTGGGTTAACTTTTCATAAGCATTTAGCGAAATAAGTGTGATTATTGTTACTATTAATATCAGCGCCACAGATGATACGAGTCGAATCAACAGAAGTTGTCGAGAATTTCTATGACGTCGAGAACGCATGGCGATTAATTTCTGTTAATCGTTTGGTTAATTAGCACGCTTTGTTCGTACTATGATGAATGAAGCTAAGGCGACTAGGGCAGCTACGGCCGCAAGGCTGATGGCTAATAGTGTTTGGCTATTTTCCAAAGAGGCTGATCCGGTATTAGGAAGTTTTGGCGTAACAGTTGTGGTCTTACAGACTGGTACGGTGATAGTATCGTTAATTAATGTAACTTGTCCGTTGCGTGCCAGTAGGCTACCCTCGATATTCGCACCATTTGCAACTGTGATTGAGTTAAGTGCTAGGATGTTACCCTTGAATACCGCAGTTGTGCCAATGCTGGCTGAGATTACTCGCCAAAAGACATTGCAGGCTTGGGCTTGACCCGTGAGCTGTACTTCACTAGCATTTCCCACAGTAAGTCCGGGTTCATCCGCAGGTACTTCAAAGATGAAAACGGCAGAAGGATCACCTTGGGCATCTAGGACTAGAGGGCCTGCTCCTGCAGTAATTTGGAACGCAGTCGCGCCAGAGGTGTAAACACCAGCGAACTTAGTTGTTCCGCCGAGCTCTGTGCCGACGGTAGTAACCGGTGTTCGGTTAGCAGCGTCAGTGTACGCAGTAGTTAGGTCGACTTGGGCCTTATCTACTAGGGTCTTGTCTGGTGCGGTACCTTTAAAACATAATGTACCGTGACCACCACCTGTATATCCCGCATCAACACCGTATATTGTACTTAGACCAGTCATTTGTGAACACCACAGTCCAATGTCGGCACTAGTACGTGGGCTCAACCCAACATTTCCAGTGATAACAGATGTATTACCAGCATCAGTAATGGCAGGAGTTCCAGCCAGTATTGCAAATGGTGTGGCTGTCCCAAGGTCAACTGTTGGTTGCGCCGCATAAACATAAGGGGCTTTTATTGCTAATGCGACAAATCCAAGTGTAAACACTGTTATAATTGCGCCAAATAATAATTTTTTCATGTTTTGTTTTTGCCCCTTGTATTTTAACGCTTAATTTTTAATGATTCGGCTGTAGGATAACCATCTAATTAGGATGCTTATGATTTATTGTAATAATATCAACATTCAGACAACTAGTCAATCTAAGTAGTTGTCTCTTTAGTTTACTATCTGTTAAAATGAAGGTAATGAAAATATTAGATGGATCAGAACTTGCCGGATACATTAAAGAACGCCAACTGAAACAAGTCCGGGCGCTTAGTCAGTCATGGCGGGTGATTCCGCGTTTGGCGATTGTTCGAACTGGTGATAACCCGGTGATTGATGTCTATGTTCGTTTGAAATGCGCTTATGGCGAAGATATAGGCGTTGCAGTTGATGTTTATACGCCGACAGATGACGAATTGATGAGTCAAATCGAAAAGCTAAATGCAGACGAAACCGTTCACGGAATAATTATTCAGCTGCCACTTACAAATCCAGATTTAACCGAACTGGCTATTAATACCGTTGCTGCCGAAAAAGACGTTGATGGGCTAGGGAAGTCAGACAAATTTACACCAGCAACAGCTATGGCCGTAAACTGGCTTTTGGTAGGATATAACGTCGAACTTACGGATAAAAAGATCGCAATTATCGGCAATGGTCGACTGGTTGGCGCACCTCTTTCTAGGCTTTGGAAAAACCAAGGGCTAAACGTCACAATTTACGATGATCAAACCACAGACTTGGCTACGCAGGTAAAAACTGCCGATGTTATCGTAACGGCCGCTGGCGTTCCAGGGCTCGTTAAGAGTGATATGCTCAAAAATGGCGCTGTCGTAGTTGATGCCGGAACAGCTTCCGAACACGGCAAGATTGTCGGCGATTTAGCTGATGATGTTCGTCAGCGACAAGATTTGACAATTACACCAATTAAAGGCGGAGTTGGTCCACTGACAGTCACGGCGTTATTCGACAACGTTATTACTTCCGCCAGGCGCGTAGCCGACATAAAAGGCCAACGAGACCTCTAAATTATTTCTGTTAACTTGCTAAAGGGGATATATTCAAGTAAATAACTTAGCTCATCGGGAAGCTTTTCAGAGACGAATTCGTTCAAGACATATATTTTCTTTTTGTTAAAATACCTAGCGCAGGCTATTTCTTTCATGGCGCCCCAGGCATATCCTATACATACAAAAATATCACACTGACGGTTAAATTCGTTGGCTTGTCTATCCCAGTCGTGACAGTTGATTATCTCTCCTACGTCTACATTTAGATGTGTTTGATAGTCATCTTCTTCAAGTGGAACAACTAGCCACACATTTTTACCACCTGATTCAATATACTTCTGACCAAAATATTCCAATAATGAGTTTTTGTTTGGCGTAAGAATGATTTCGTGTCCAGAATCTGCAATAATTCGCGCAACTTTATCAATCATAACCTTACGTTCAGATATATCCCCGTCAATCTTATTCGGTCCGATTATCCCAATTTTCATCGTCATTTTCCGGTTTATCTTGTATTTGTTCGGATGGCTCTTCTGGTGTGTTTGATGTGGCAACAGGTTCTACGGGTAAAACTTTTTTCAAGATTTTATTTCGTTCAATGAAAAAGTACGTAATCAACCCCGCAGTACCTATGACAATTATGCCAATAAATATATAACTCCAAACTGACAATGCTGGTGAATCTTCTTTAACTGTCTCAACTTCATGCGCAGTAAATGCTTTGGCTGAATCATTGTTTCCCAAAACCGCCATCAGTGGTGCATCCACAGAATAGTCATTCCGGGTTAGGTAAGTGGCGTAATATTTATCACTGGTGAATTTTAGATTTGAAAAGTCTTTTTCGTCAGTATGAGTGATGTCATTCTCTAACGTACTCTTTGATACTTCGCGATTTTCAACCATAGCATAAAATTCAGTATCTGGTGAAACGAATTTTTCATTCAGCACCAAAAATAATGACAAAGTTTTATCCTTCAAAGCGTCTCGGCTATCCTTAATTTCCATTAATGGGTAAAAGTACCTCGAAGTGCTAAAAGTGAATAATAACGGATTGATGTCACTGTCAACCGCGTCTTTTTTGAGTTTAATGACATTCAATACGAAACCTTTGTCGATATATGTAGTTACCGGACCTTTAGCTTCTGATTCAAGATAAAAGCCATTGTCAGCTGTCCATATATTTAAATCCTCGTAAGAATTAGTTTTCAAAACGGCAATTTCAAAATTTCCAACAATCTTTCTTTCCAATACCTGAACGTTAGGTACAGCGCCCATGGTCACTTTTGAATCGCTGTTGCTATCGACTTTAGGTTTAACGATGTCGTATAAATCACTAAAAACTATTGTTTTAATCTGACTAATTTCAGATTTAACGGGTGTCGGGACGACTAATGCCGAGCTACTGCTAGTACCGCTCAGTTGGAAATTAATCGCCATTTGCTCATTTTGCGTACTGCTATCAAAAACAACCAGTCCTGTTTCACCCTTCATCGCAATTGTTTCGGATTTACTTGGGATCAACATACCACAGGCACACCCATAGGTTGGTGCTGCTATAAATACGCTTAATATCAAACTGGCAACGTAAACAAACGCTACTATCGAAATTTTGACTGATTTTTTCATAGGTTCTCCTATTTTTATTTTGTTGATTACTAAGAAATTCCCAATGCTTCTTTAACTCGGCCAACAACTTGACTTGGGGTCAGGTTAGCCTTGACGATGTAACTGTGAACCCCCAGGGCTTTCAGGGATTTTGGAGATTCTTCCTCGCCCATATTGGTCAAGATAATAACTGGTATGGTTTTGCCCCAGTCATTTTTGCGAATAATTTCTAGTGCCTCAGCGCCGCCCATTTCTGGCATTTGTAAGTCCAATAGAATAAGATCGGGTACAAAAGCTTCTACCAACGCGACGCCGCGTTTGCCGTTGTTTGCCAGCTCGACTTCGAATCCGTCGGCTTCGAATTTGGTCCGGTACATCTGGCTAATAACTGGGTCATCTTCGATGATAGCTATTTTTGTCATACTTTGATGTTATAATAAAGCACGAATAAATACCATAGAACCTGATTTTTCAAGAGGTTAAAGTGCCCGAAGTAAACCTTTCCGAAACACTAAGCTCAATCCGTGATTCAGTCGAGCCTGTCATCAGGCAAATTCTTACTGACGGTGTTGAAGCAAAAAATACAGAATTAATTCTTTACCAAAACAGTACAGGTGGAAAAAGAATAAGGCCAGCGTTAGTAGTTCTGTGTGGCCAGCTTTTCGGTGGAAATCTAGGTGATTTGCTGTTACCAGCTGCCTCAATCGAGGTACTCCATAAATCGACACTTATTCTTGATGATATCATTGACTGCTCAGAATTTCGTGGTGGTCAACCAACAGCTTGGAAAAAGTATGGCGATTCATTTGCTCAATGCACGACTTTTTCTTATCTTGCGTCAGTTTTTGGTGGCTTGGCCAATGTAAAAAACGGCTCACAACTTGCTGATCTCTACAGTAAAACTCTTAAGACAATCGTTGATGGTGAAATCAAAGACATATTGTTTGAACGTTCCGGCCGCGAAGATGAAGTATATGCGGCAGAGAACAGATATAAATCTATATCCAAAGACGACTATTTCGAGATGGTTGGTCAAAAAACCGCCTCGCTTTTGAAAGCTTGTTGTAAGGCCGGTGCAATCTCCGCCGGAGCAAATGAAGCTCAAATTCAGACGATAGGTGACTTTGGTTATAACCTGGGTATTGCCTTCCAAATCCGCGATGACCTACTTGATATCTTTGGAAATGAAAAAGAATTTGGCAAACAGATTGGCAAAGATATTATCGAGAAAAAAATGGGCAACTTCGTCATCTTATCTGCCCTTGAAAAGCTGGATTCTGGTGATAAGCAGGCGATTATTGACTTACTTGAAGATACTGACAAGATTACAGATGAAAAGTTAGTCGATATAACGGCGTTATTGACTAAATCAGGTGCTAAAACAGACGCTGAAGAAGCTGAAGATTCGTATATTCAAAAAGCATTAGAATCACTCAAAAAGTTGCCTCAAAATGACAATACCGAATCTCTTCGTCAACTAGCACTATACGTAGTTGCACGTGACAAATAGAGATTTGTGCAGCTATGCATAATCTTGTCACCGGTAAACAAATAGATATGTTATTATACATAACAGAGAAGCACCAAAACATATAAAAAGGGCTAATTAAATTCCCAGTAGCGGGACATTCAATATCTATGATTGAAACAAGTTATCACATATCAACAGTTGACGTTAACCAAAAAACTCCATATCTGGCAGTTAATCTTCGTAAAGTTGAAGAAGCTTACGAAAGACTTCATAAATATCTACCAGATATTGAAATATTTTACGCTATGAAGTGCAATCCTAACCCTGAGATTATGAAAACAGTTTTGCGGTGTGGAGGACTATTCGAGATATCGTCTGCTAATGAAATGACAAAAGCAATTGATGTCGGGGCAGATGCTAAACGAATATTGTTTAGCAATCCAGTGAAGACATTGGCCGATATAAAGTTAGCTAATGGGGCCGGAGTGTGTCATTTCGCTTTTGATAGTTACAGTGAAGTTGACAAGTTGGCAGAAGGTGCACCTGGCTCAAAAGTCTATGTACGTTTATCCGTACCGGTTAGAAAAAGTACTGTTGCTAGTGAAGGAAAATTTGGCGTTTCAGTCGAGCATGCAAGAGACCTTATTCTATATGCAAAAAAATGTGGGCTGGAGGCATATGGGATAGCATTCCATGTTGGTTCGCAGATGTTAGATTATGAGTCATGGGCACATGCAATCCAACATAGTGGAAAGTTGATGAAAATACTTCAGGAAGATGAAATATATTTAAGATTCTTAGATTTAGGTGGCGGTTTTCCGGTTTGTTACGAAGATGTTAAACAAGATAACCTAGAGAAGACGGCAAACCTTATAATAAAGGCGATTGAAAAATATATACCTAAAGATGTTAGGGTTGTTGTTGAGCCAGGACGATTTTTGGTGGCAGATGCGGGCACAATGGTTACGTCTGTCATAGGAATAGCTGAAAGATTCGATAAAAAATGGCTTCATTTAGATGTCGGTGCAGATAATGGACTCATGGAGTCTCTTGAGACTGCCAATAGTCTAGCATTCCCCGTCCATGACTCGAAAAGATCAAATAATAAGGATGTATTTAATCTTACTGGTCCCACCTGTAACAGCCAAGATACAATATTGTTCGACGTTATGATATCGTCAAATATCGCAATAGGTGACAAACTTTATATTGAATGCGCAGGAGCGTACTCTACTGCTTTCACAGAAAACTTTAATGGGTTTCCTAGCCCCAAAACTTACATCATTGATAATTAGAAAGGATGCTTGCAGCTATGCCTGATAATAATGAGATTGAAATTATCAAAACTGAGTCTTTAGAGCGTGGCTCAGAGCGACCGATTATTGATTTCAAGAGCTATGAAACAATCTGTAACTATCATAACGATGGCTCTAGGCGTCGTGGTATATTGTCTCCAGAAATGTACGGTGATATTGTCCAAGATCCAAGTACTGGCTTCATTGATGTAGATGGTTCACTTGTCCCTGCTGTTATTGATATTAACCACGGTCTGTCAATGGGTTATGATACTTTAAGGTGCAAGGCTTTAGCTTCTGATTTATCGCAAGACGTAAGAATATTATCACTTCCATTTCATGAACTTGATGATAGCGAGAAACAACAGGTCTTAGATTTACTGGTTTCTAGTGGAGACTGCGCACTTTACTTCAGCGACCACGACGGTGATGAGCCGAGATCGCTAAGTACGGAATTAGATGCAAAAGGATATTCACATATAGAAAAACCTTTACTAGATGAACGGGCAAAAGGTGATGAACAGGCGGCTTTGTATCTGTATTCCTGTCGTGCGGAGCAAACCGTTGAAAGAGGTGAACGAAGGAAACTTAGATTACACGATGTTCAGGATTATTATGAACAAAACATGGGTCCTTCGTACAACGAAGATGGTAGTGCTTTAACCACTCTTAATATGGGCGATAGATTGAGTGATGAAGAAGCTGAGGAGATGTGGTCCATCTACGATAATATGTTTAGCTTTTTAGGTGGTGATAATCACCCAATATCTATGCAGGACTCAAAAGAAGATTTCTATAGTCTTTTGCGCTCTGGGAACACTATGATATCTGCAACTTATAAAACAAATGAAAATAGCCCAGACGAACTCATGTGTTTCACGTATTTTATTGATGATATTGATAAACTGTATTGGCTCAATCAGGATTTTCTTCGAAAAAATTCGGATAATAACCCTGATTATGTTACGGACATATTTACACCCGGGATAGTATCTAGAGGAACTGACAAAAACTATGCCCCGTTATCAATAGGTTTTTTTGCCAGGGCTGCTGATGAATCAGGGCTTAGCACAAATATGACCTTTGAAAATACAAATCTATCAAGACGATATATACCTAGATTTGTTGATCACTCCATGAGTAGAGAGTGTAAGCATATGACGTTCAAACTATCAGAGAGTATCGACGAAGTTCAATACAGGCTTTGGCTTATTAAGCCCTTGAGCGAATAATTTTCTTTTCCAAATATCTTGAAGGCTGAAGACGCTCTTTGAATGTTCTAAGGCCGTCTATTCCCAGGTCTTGTTCCAGATTCATTTCCAGGTAGTCATGTTCTTTCAAGATTTTAGCAAGTTGATAGATCGTGTATTGAAAAATATATTGCACCGAGTAGTCTACCTTTAGGTGATTTATAGCGACTGTTTTGTTATCGAGTGGTGACATCATTGCGATAGAGACTACTTTATTGTTAATAATTATTACAAGTGCTTGTTTGTGAAAAAATGTAGCATACTCGAGATTCCGTTTAATAGCAGTTGGTTCTACAACATTTCTTTTTGATGACTCTTCATTACTATTTAAAGACATCGTATCGATATGGTGTTGAAAAGTCTTTTTTAATTCATCATCAATTTCATCGTAATATTTAACTTCAATAATATCTTCGGAATGTTCACGTTCAAAGAATTTTATCCGCCTTCGTTGTCTACTAAAGTCGTTACCAAGAAGTAATGATTGTTGAGTAGTGTCCAATATATATTCATAACTATCACGGTCGTTATCTAGAAGTAATTTGTTTTGGTCTAAGTTTATACATATTGTTGATGGTATTTCGTGAATTTCAGGTGTAAACCCATTATCATCTAGGTATTCCAAGACTTTCTCGACGACTGATTCATTAAGGGGATTTGACAGCGGTATTATATTAGTCTTGTTGTCATCAAGAATGTTGGTATAACGTAAAACTACACTATTCTCTAGTCTACTTATCATCAGGTCGTTATTAATATTTAACCAAACGAATAAATTTTGCGGGTGTATGTCGACGTAGGGGTTAAGACTGTTAGCCATATAATAGTCATAGAACCAAGTCGTATCATTTATGGTAAATGGTCTGAAGTTTGGAAATTCCGGGAGTGTTTCTGGCATGTTTGTTTTTCTGACCTCTTTGTATGGCATAAAGCTTATGTATACACGGTAACATTTATCGAGTACAATATCAACGATGGATGTTTTATCTTTAGTTATAAATATATCTTCTATTTTAGGGATGGCGGCTATTGCAACAATAGTTACCATTAGTAGTACGAATAAATCAAAGCCTTTTTTTGCTGCGACAATATACTCACTGTGCCTTTGGCTATCTTTACAATATATTACTCAGATTGGTTCCCCTGATGGTGTTGTTGGGTTGAGACTAGTCCAGTTGGCTTCAGCAGTCTCCTTTGCCATCGCAGTATTTTTTTATGGCTTCATCCGATCTTACTTGGACAAACCAATAACGATAAAGTACTATGTGTTATTTACTGTATTTTTTATATTATCACTATTTTTAAACATGTCGGGGTTGATGATAGAGAAGGTATCTGGCAGTAGCTCAGGGCTAGCTATAGACAAAGTAACAACTCTTTATCAGATCTATACAGTTGCTTTAGGCATTATAATAATTACAGCTATCGCTCAGCTGTTGGTTGCAACTTGGAAATTTAAGTCAAGGAAAGACAAGCTGGGTAACCGTTTGTTGATGACCGGTTTCCTTCAGGCTGTAGTTGCTATAGTCATAAGCAATCTATTTTTTGGATCGTCGCCCGAATCACAGTTAGTTTTTCCACTAACACTGGTAGTGATGTCAATACTGGTTGGTCTGGCAATTATTAAATATCGTTTCTTCGATATCAGGCTCGCTGTAGTAAGAGTTGTGACATATGCACTTTCACTTTTGACACTTTCGGGAGTTTATTATTCATTCGCCTACGCAATTTCATCTTTCGTATCGAATGGTAGTAATAATTCGGCGGTCGATACGAGCCCCGTAAATATCGTACTGGTGTTATTGTTGGCATTTATATTCCAACCGCTCAAACGATTTTTCGATCGCATTACTAACAGAGTATTTTACAAAGACAACTACAATACCGACGATTTCTTTGCTCGGTTGAATAAAACCCTGTCTGTCACTACTGATTTACGAGGATTATTAGAACGAGTATCGTACGAAATTGCTACGACTCTAAAAGCCGAGCAGGCGTTCTTTTTCATCTTTACGACTGCAGAAGGCAATTATGTCACTGCTGGAACCGAACATCACAAACAATTACCAAAACACGATGCTGTTTTATTCGAACAATATTACGACGGAAAAGAAGAGGTCGTTGCAGCGTCACTAATGAAAGAAGACGATCCAGTTAGGCGCATGATGGTCAGTCACCGTATCGAACTGGTTTTGCCGCTGATTCTAGATGGTGATGTTATCGGTTATTTATGTCTGGGCGATCACAAAACATCCGGTTATACCAACCGCGATATCAAGGCGTTAAATACCGTTTCTGACGAGCTTATTATCGCCATACAAAATGCTTTGGCCGTCCACGAAATTCGTGAACTTAACGCTACATTGCAACAGCGCATCGCCAACGCCACCAAAGAACTTCGTTCCAAAAACGCCATTCTCTTGCAACTAGACAAAATCAAAGATGAATTCATCAGCATGGCATCTCATCAATTGCGAACACCGTTAACCAGCGTCAAAGGCTACCTCAGCATGGTAATCGAAGGTGATGCCGGCAAGATTTCGCCATCACAAAAGCAATTGCTTGATCAGGCATTCATGAGCAGTGAGAACATGGTCCATCTGATTAATGACTTCCTGAACGTTTCTAGGATACAATCTGGTAAATTCATCATTGATAAAACACCTGTCGACCTGTCGAGACTAGTTGAAGAAGAGGTGAGTGGTCTGCGACCAAACGCCACCGCCCGCGGCATGAAACTGGTATACAAAAAGCCAGCTAAATTCCCACTTATCGAAGTCGATGAGGGCAAGATGCGTCAGGTCGTTATGAACTTCTCAGATAATGCCATTTACTATTCACACGAGAATTCATCAATCATGATCAACCTGGGTATTGAAGGTAAGGAAATTGTGTTCACGGTTAAGGATACAGGCATAGGCGTTCCGAAGAAGGAACAAGACAAGTTGTTTGCCAAATTCTACCGAGCAGATAACGCCAAAATCCAGCGTCCAGACGGCACCGGCGTCGGCATATACCTAGCTAAAAAGGTAATCGACGCCCACGGTGGCCAAATAATCTTCGAATCCGTCGAAGGCAAAGGTAGCACCTTCGGCTTCCGACTACCACTTAAGTCAATCGAAACTACTCTTCCAGCAACAACTACAAATTAGACCCTCACCAAACCCTTCAGCATCCTATTAGAATTCATTTTCAGCCCCAGCCTTGTTTTCTCGTCCTATCTTACACTCTTCAACAAAACAAGCTGGCCACCCCCTAAACCAACCTAACTCAAAGCTTTATTACTGTTGTCAAAATTACCGATTGCAAGGACGGACCTTGCAACAGGGGCGGTTGTGGATAACTTTTTGGCGTTAGCACCTTTGCAAGGTCCGTCCTTGCAATGGGGGAATTGCGCAAAAAATAGACCTTATGACAGGGGAAAGATAAGTTTGGATTTTAAGAGAGGTTAGTGTCCGGTTGCGATGCGAATGATTTCGTAGATAAGGACGATTATAACTAAGATTATGCCGGCGGTGATCAGAATTGGTTTAACGGTTTTCTTGTGATCAAACCACCATTGGGCTGGCTTTGATCGATTGACTGCCGAGATGTGAGTGATGATAGGCTTTGTCAATGCGGCGTCGATGCCTGTATAAACTTTATTTCGTTTCTTTTTATTCTTTGCCATAATACTTCCGATTATAGCACCAAAACAAAATTACCCCCGCTTTGAAACGGGGGTAATTAGGAGCGGTCAGACTCTGAACATTAGCTGTTCTTAGATCTTGCGTCGGCTAGCTCGGTAATAACCAAAGCTTGTAACCAATGCGCCAATTCCTAGGAAGGCAGCGATGTTTTCGCCCATACCGGTGTGAGGCAACTCTGGAGGTGTGACAACACAACGTGTGTCACCTTCAGGTATACCTGGTTTACATTCTTTTGGTTTGCAAACTTCAGTAACATCAACTTCGGCTGTGTCTTCTTTTGAGCCACTGCCGGTTGTTGCCTTTGCAGTATTAACAAGTTTGTTAAGACCACAAACTGGCAAACTATCGTTGGCTGCAACTTGACCCGTGAACTTGACGTAAGCATCGCCAGTAGGCATATAGCCACCGATGATGATACCGCCAGCTGTTACACCGTCGGCAACAGTTTTTGTGCCGTCAGAGTTGTGAAGAGCAGTAGTACCAGCAACGTAAGTTACGCCTGCTGGCAGAGTGTCTTTGATGACAACATCTTTCAGTTGTGTGCCACCAGTGTTTTTGAAGTAAATCTGGTAGTCAACTTTGTCGCCAGGGTTTACACTCACATTTTTCTTGAAAGTTTTGTCAGCAGCATTGTTGATGCGGACAGTCTTTTCAAGGGTGAAATCTGAAGAAGTTGCCTTGACTTTAAAGATGACGTAACCAGAATACTGGAAGCATCCTGGGATGTTTCCGTCCATTGTCTGGTAGCCAAGTTTAGCTCCAGCGCCTACAACAGAGTCAGGTAGCGCAATACCATCAGTGTGAACATTGTTGGTATATGTAGCTGAGCCTGGTACGTATGTTAGGTTAAAGTCGCTACTACCGCTAAAAACAGCCTGATCCCAAATTTTGGTTGGTGAGGCGTTTGTAGCAGAAATGTAGCCGTCTACTTGGATTCGGTTTGCGGTTTGAGTTGGAACGTTAAACTGTGCGGTAACGTTATTTGCAACCAACTTTAGATTGTCAGCTGCATTGTTGTGAACATAGGCGCGAACATAGTATTCTTTGCCGTTAACAACGTTAATGTCGTCGACCCATCCGCCAGCACTGGTGTTGGCTGTATCTTTGATAGTGACGAAGTTACGTTCGTCGCCATAATTTGGGTTGTTGGTAATCGAGTCAAAAGTGACGTGGTCAGCTGGATGCTCGATTGTAAAGGTTGGTCGTTCTGGTCCCCAGGCTAGCAGGGCTGCCGGTACGATTATTGCAGTTGCAATTATCGCAATGACTGCTGTGGTAAGCTTGGGAGCTTTTTTAAATAGTGCTATAAATTTACTCATCTTGTTACTCCTTGTCTTGATTATCCTCGCAGGTTAATCAAATTAATTAAATCATTTATTCGATAGACGTTTTTGAATGCCGAATTGTCAAGGGTAACAAATCAGATTATTACAAGGTTTTAAGTGCACGTCTGGCTGCCAAAAGGCGAACCACAAGAAGTCTCTCGACCGGAGCGCTAAAGCGCTCAGACAGGAAAAACTCCTCGGAAAAATTGTGAAACGTAGAACGTATAGAAAGACCCGAAGGGGGGATGCGACGTCGGCCGCCGCATCCCCGCTCACCTTTTAGCGAGCGACTTGTAAGTATTCCTTGTGGGGAAAGTGTCGCTCTGGTCGCTCTTTGGATGGGCCGAAGCTCATCTTTGGAGTGCGGGTTGCCGAATCAGTTGCGACTCGACAAACTGGTAACTACCAGGTCACGCCTCCGGATGGAGTGTGAGTCTGGTTGTCGTCGACAGTACCACCTCCGCTGGTCTTGGCCGTGTCGGCGTCTGCCTGGTGGGCAGTAACCTTGGCGGCAGTATCAGCGTCGGCTTTGGACTTGGCCGCAGTCGCATCGCCGGCTGGATTGGTCTGAAGGCCATTGGAAATGGTTGCACCATCTCCTCGGGACACAGTGTGACCATTTGATGCATGGCCACCAGTGTTATCCTTCTTCCAGGGGGCGACGTCAGGGTTGGCCCCAACGTCCTTGGAAGCATCCTTCGGCGTCAAGCCGGTAGGAGGTATCCCAGGGTGTCCTGGATGGCCGGGTTGTCCGGGCTGTCCGGGCGTGACCAACCACCAGATATTGAAGCAGTCAGCGAAGATTCCGCTGTTGCCGTCAACACCGATGGCCTTGCCGTTCTTGTCGTAGACGATAGGGGATAGCGACAGTCGGACCATCTTGCGAAGGTCCAGAAAGTCACCGACCTTCTCGAATCCGACAGACCGGGTGTTGCCGAGGATACCGACAGGATGTCGGAATATCTTCAGCAACGCGGCTTGGTCTTTACCGACCAGCTGGGCGGCGATTGCTCGCGCTTCGCTGTCGGTAAAGTTCCCGAAGACCTGGATGGTCAACGGGGTAACGCCGTTCAATTGCGGGTCATTGGCCGCCTTCTGAACGTCGGACCAATCGAACCCAGTCCTGTCGGCGTGGCTGTTGACCGCGTCGATGTAGTACTGGGCCTTGGCGGTCGTGACGTCTTCGTAGAGTTCCGCCCACGTCTTGTCGACATGGTTGGACTTGTGGAAGGGCACGAACGTCGCTGGTGTCCGAGGGTCCTTGGTCGTGTCAACGGGCGCAGTTTCATCTGCGCTGCCAACAGGCGGCAGGACGGTGGACGTCGTGGGGTTGCTTGTGGTCGTCGTTGCACTCGCCGAGTTCGGCTTGGAGCCGAAGACGTTGGTTGCAAAGACTACTGCCACAACAAGAATCGCTGCGACAATTGCCACGAAACGAGCAAACCTCCACTTGCGGTCACTGGACCACATGTGAATCCCTCCCTCTCTCCCCGGTGGGCGAAGATTTCGCGACAGTATGTCACGAAAACGCTGCGCCCTGGGGTTCGGGGACAGCACTTCGACTAACCTTATATGTAGGTTAATGAGGTGCTGTCCCCGAAAAGGGGATGGGTTTGAATTTCTATACGTTCAATACGTGTCTTTTCAGACATGCACTGTAATAATCTGACTTGTTAACGAACCTCCGTCACCTCTGATAACCTTCACCTCACATTAAAGGCAACTGATATCGTTAATTTATCACAAAATTAACAAAAAGTCAATACTTGTTATAACATATATCCCATAAATGCAAGTGAATTATACTAACTTAAGCGATACACAATTTTAAATTACCTTCGCCTCTAGTCAAAAAGCTTTAAAATTGCTACAATCATCTGGCGAATAAAGTTATGGTCTCATCGTCTAACGGTTAGGACACCAGGTTTTCATCCTGGCAACCCGGGTTCGATTCCCGGTGAGATCACCAAAGTAAAATACCCATCCTTATGTGATGGGTATTTTACTTTGACGCTTTCAGCGGTGGGAATTGAACCCGTAGGGTTCGTGAAGCGACAGGAGCCAAAAATTAGCTTGCTCATTTTTGCGACCTAGCGGAAATAGGAAGGCTTTAGCCGACCGCCTGACCGGTGAGATCACCAAATTTATTTTATTTAATATCCCCGTTATCAATCATCCAGATTTGAGATTTGCAGTTCTGTATCCCATTTTGTGCCGCATCTTGTACTGCCTGATCGGTCGAATTATCAACAACATATTGGTATTGACGCATAGCTGTCTCGAATAATGCCCTTGATTGAGTGACGTTTTTGTTTTCCGTGTCTACTGCCATTGCCATCAGCTGATCCGCCGCTGGTTTGTCAGATTGAGCAATGGTTTGATTTTTGATATTTGCAGTGTTAATTGCATTATATATAAGAGGCGATCCGATAATAATAGCAGCTACTAATACCGCCGAAATGGTTTTATAGATTAATTTCTTTTTTTCACTTATTTTTTTCTTTTTTGTCATGTCATTTTTTCCTTATGGGTTTTTATTTCGCTTATGTCTTTATGAGCCAATTTTACTACAAAAAGCAAAACAAGGAAAATACAATATGTTTTGAGAATTGATAATTTCAAGGGTTAGGGGGAAAGTTCGGCTTGAAAGCCATGTCTCTCTCCCTGGTAAATAGGGTAGTAACGTCGATAGGTGCGCGATACATTGGCCAATCATGCAAACTATATTGTACATGCAAGGACGGACCTTGCAACAGATAAGCATGTGGATAACTTTTAGGAGTTAACACCTATGCAAGGTCCGTCCTTGCAACGAAAAATATTTACATAAGTGAATTACTAAATAGTTCATTTAGACACGTTATTCTTCGGTAGCTAATAAATTCTTGAGATACTTGAGGTCTTTGCGCATAGTTTCATAATCAGAGACAAATTCAACATAATTTCGTCGATCTTTTTCGGTCTCAAGTAGTCTTGACTCGTGTAGCCAACTGGCGTGTTTCTCACCTAAGAAATAAGCGATGCTAGAATAATCATATTTTTTAAAATCAACAGCGTTATCAAGCGCGTTAAGGTGTATATAACGACTGACGTGCCACAGGTAGCCGTCATTGCTGATTCTGCTGGCTAGAAACCTGCCTTCACACAAGGTGCCGGTTCGCTTGTATTTTCGGTTAAAATACATAGTGTAAGCTGTCATGACGCTTCTCATCAGATCTACAATTCCACTTGGCTCAATCAGGTAGACCAAAAGATGAAAGTGATTTGGAAGCAAGCAAAAGGCGACTAATTCGACTTCTTTATCGAATTTTTTCGCCTGTCGGCTAGAACTGGCTGTCTCGACTTCATCTGACAGATGGCGTTTTAATAAACTCAGAAAATAATAGTAATCATTTGGTTCACGAAATATCTCTTGGCGATTAACACCTCTGTTGTATAGGTGATAATACTGATCAGCGCCATATTCTTTTATGATATTTCGCTTAGGCATAACCGCATTGTAATCCCCAATTTCGTCCTTTGCAAGGTCCGTCCTTACAAAGGTGTTAATGGCAAAAAGTTATCCACAGCCGCCCCTGTTGCAAGGACGGACCTTGCAATAAGGTTATTTTAAGGTTTATTTTGGGTTTAGAGAAGGGTTTGAGTGATGGTTTTGAGAGCTGGGTTTGAGGTTTTGGATTTTGTGTTGTAAAAGGTGCGCAAACTGAAAACTTTGGCATAAGTTGACCTGTCTCGCCTCTTTGAATCGTGCTATAGTTAGTGGGATGGGAATTATATTTAAAAGAACAAAAATACTAGCAACAGTTGGGCCAAAAACAAACTCAGCTGAGATGATTCAGGAATTGGCCGAGGCTGGTGTAAATGGTTTTAGATTAAATTTCAGTCATGGAACTTATGAGGAACGTGATCAGCAAATTGCTTGGATAAGGCAGGCGACGTTGAAAACCGGTAAACCAGTTGCGATTTTGCAAGATTTACAGGGTCCAAAGATACGGCTGGGCACCCTCAACCACGACATTATTGTCAATAATGGTGATGAATTGATTCTGGCCTTCGAGGTTTTACATGATAATTTCACGATTCCGATTCAATATAACCTGGCCGGGAAAACCAAACCTGGCGAGCGCCTGTATATCTTTGATGGAAAAATTCGTACAACTGTAACAGAGATAGTCAGCGAAACGGCGATTAAGGTTCGAGTTGAAAATTCTGGCATTCTTATGAGCCGAAAAGGCATTAATTTGCCCGATACTGATTTTGGTGGTGATATTTTAACTCCGAAGGATATCGAGGATATTGAATTTGGTGCAACGCGCGATATTGACTATGTGGCGTTAAGTTTTGTTCAAAGTGCTGACGATATCGAAAACTTGCGGCAAATTCTGATTGCCAACGGATCAGATGCCCAGATTATTGCCAAAGTCGAGACAAAAGCGGCGATTGTTGACGATGTTTTAGAAGAAATTGTTAAAGCAAGTGACGGTGTGATGGTCGCGCGAGGTGACTTGGCGGTCGAGGCTGGTGCCGAGATCGTTCCAATCGTTCAAAGACGAATAATAACTTTGTGTCGAAAATATGGGCGCCTCAGTATAGTTGCTACTCAAATGATGGCTAGCATGGTCTATGCACCCGAGCCGACTAGGGCCGAAGTTAGTGACATATCAAATGCTGTCATCCAGGGTGCTGATGCGGTCATGTTGTCGGACGAAACTGCCAATGGTCATTATCCACTTGAAGCGGTGGCCGAGATGAAGAAGGTGATTCTATACACACAAGATCATGAACCGGTCGAGCCACTTAAAGACAAGCTACTGGATAACGAGCTACATCGTGATGCAATCAGCGTGGCAGCTATTGGTCTTGCCAAGCAGCTAAAAGCTTCGGCGATTGTTGTCGAAACTAAATCCGGTGCGACGGCTGCTAATATTTCTACTCATCGTCCGAATTTCCCAATTATTAGTGTTACCAGTGAACTTAGGACCGCCCAACAGTTAGCCCTAAGTTACGCAACCAGAAGTTATGTTCGAGCTGATGGTCCAGATTCCGGACTAGACATCGCCAAAGAACTCAAAAACCAGGGTTATTTTGGTGAAGAGTCGGTCAGTTTAGTGATTGTTAGTGGCCAACACCCAGGTGCAATTGGCACAACAGACACCATAAAAGTTCGAACACTCGAATAATAAGTATTGGGCGATTGGCGACTAGACGCTTAAAACCATTTAGAGTAAACTAAGACCAGATAAACATAATCGATTTAAACAGATGAGCAGCGACAAAAGACTTATTATAGGTAATTGGAAGATGAACCTCGACATGCAAGAGTCGAGTCTGTATTTGCATAAACTTTCAAAATTAGTCAAAACTCATCGTGATGTCGAAGTGGTGTTGGCACCAACTGTGTTGACGCTTCAGTCTCTGTCATTGCAGGTTAATTTGAAACAATTTAAATTAGCGGCTCAAAATTTTTATTGGCGTGATAGCGGAACATTTACCGGTGAGGTCTCGGCTAGTCAGCTTCGTGGGATTGTTCAGTATGCTTTGGTCGGACACTCCGAACGACGTCATATTTTTAATGAATCAGATAAAGATATTCGTAATAAAGTTGCAGCTGCCATTCGTAACCGAATTCGTCCGATTCTATGTATCGGCGAGACCGCCTGGGAGCACGCTAGTGGCGAAACCCACGATGTTCTACACGATCAATTGATCGGTGGATTAGCTAACATTACTAGTGAAGAATTGAATCAAGTCGTAATTGCTTATGAACCAGTTTGGGCAATTAGTTCTGGTCCCAACTCACAACCAGTCATTGTTTCACCAAGTGAGGTGAAATTAGCAGTCAATTCAATTCGTGGCCAAATTGAACATTTGTATGGCAAAAAAGCCGCCGAATCAATTCAAGTTTTGTATGGCGGTAGCGTAACACCTGACAGTGTTAACGCCTATCTTGAAATTCTTGGTATTGACGGTTTATTAGTAGGCGCTGCGAGCTTGAATGCAAACACGTTTAATGAAATACTAGAGAAAGCACATAAAGGCGCAAAGGCCATTAAAGGTTAGGGGTGGGTTGTGAAGGATCTTGATTTTGAAGAGATAGACAGAGCTGTAAATTCAGTTATTTCTAATGGGCCAAGTAATGACTCAAACCATGCTAGTCAGCCAATCGACAATTCAACTTCAACTGAATATGTTGAGCCAGAATCCCAACCCGTTGTTACGGCTGGTGTCCCAAGACCGCCAGTTGCCAGGCGAAGCAGTGGTCAATTTATGGACGTTGTTCATCCCTCATCAGATATGCGCAGGCCTATCGCAATTCCGGAACGCCCTACTCAAACAGTTCCACTAAGTGAACCAAAACCAGCAGAAGCCTTCCAGACTCAACTATCGGTTGACACAGAGCCGACTGCGCCAGCAACTATCGAACCAGAAGCTATGCCATATGAAGATGCTGATATTGATAAGTTAAGTAGCGACATTGATATGGCGCTTGGTAAAACTACCGACGCTTCTCTTGAGTCGCCGTTTATATCCGGAACAAAGGTTGAAAAAAGGCCACTTGGGGCATTCTCAGATGATTCAGTATCAGAGACAGCTGAACAACCAAACTCAGATGTTCAATCCGATTTTGCGCCACAACCAGTTACAAGTGAAAACGAAATGTTGTCACCAGGCCAGGCACCGTTGCCGGCTGAACTACAAAATGATTTATTAAAGATTGAAGCCGATAGTTCAACTATGCCTGAAGAAGTAGCAATCCCAGAACAGCCAGCTGTAACCGAGACTGATGTAGCGCCGGCAGATTCGGAAAAACCAGAAGTTATTGAAGCAAATGATTCTTCAGGGGCCGTTGAATCTCCTCGTGATGTCGCCGAGAAAACTGAACCAGCCGGTCCAACCTCAATCGTTCAACAATATACCGAGAAACCAAACACCGGTGACCAAAGTACTGGTGCAATTTACGACACCGAATCTTATCACAAGACTTTAGCTCACCCAGCCAAGAAAAAATCTGGTTGGATGTGGGTACTTTATATAGTTATTTTGTTAATTGTTGGCGCAGGTGTTGGCGTAGCTTTACATTACTTTGTCATTCCGATGCTAAGTAGTCTATAATAGATACCAATGGACTTACTTGAAGGATTGAATCCTGCTCAAAAGGAAGCGGTGCAGATAACATCTGGACCGCTGCTTATTCTCGCGGGGGCTGGTAGTGGCAAAACAAAAACTCTGACGCATAGAATTGCCTATCTTATTGCTAACGAATCAATTCACCCCAGTGAAATTCTGGCTGTGACATTTACCAACAAAGCTGCCAAAGAAATGCGCGAACGTCTTGGCACTTTATTGAATCAGAACAGTGCTAACCGTAGTTTTATGCCTTGGATGGGGACCTTCCACAGTATATGTGTCCGAATGTTAAGAATTGACGGCGAAGCGATTAGCGTCCCGAAAAATTTTGTAATTTATGATGAAGATGACAGACAAGGTCTGATAAAACAAGTTATGAAACGAATGGCGGTCGGTGATAATGAACTGAAGGCAAGGTCTGTCAGTGCTGCTATATCGACTGCCAAGAACGAAATGGTTGATCCCGAAAGCTATGAAATGTCGGCCCAGGCTCCTTATCAGAAAAGTGTTGCCAAGATTTATAAAAAATATGAAGAGCTTAGGAAAACTGCTGGGGCTCTAGATTTTGACGATTTACTACTAGAAGTTGTACATTTGCTACGAGACGACCCAAAAATTCGCGCTAAATGGCAAAAGTCATTCAAGCATATTCTAATCGACGAATATCAAGACACAAATGCCGCCCAATATCATATCGTTAAGTCGTTGGTTAATGATCAGCGAAATATTTGTGTAGTTGGTGATGATTGGCAGTCAATTTATAGTTGGCGTGGAGCTGATTTTACTAATATTTTGAATTTTGAACGTGACTTTAAAGGAACATCAGTTATAAAACTCGAACAAAATTATCGCAGTACTGGGAATATTTTGGATGCTGCTAGCAATGTGATTGCTAAGAATGTGCAACGAACTGATAAAAAACTATGGACTAAAGCCGGTCCTGGTGCGCCAGTCCAGGTTCACGAACTTTATGATGAGGCCGAAGAGGCGAATCTGGTAGCGGAACGAGTGTCTTCGCACGTCGCGATTGGCGCTAGAAAATTCGGCGATTTCGCAGTGCTTTATCGAACAAACGCCCAGAGCTATACTCTTGAGCGTGCTTTTTTACGTTTCCATGTACCGTATCAAATCATTGGTGGCGTCAGGTTTTATGATCGTAAAGAAATAAAAGACGTCATTGCTTACTTGAAATTAATTTATCAACCACAGGATCGTATGAGTTTTAGCCGCATAGTCAATGTTCCGACAAGAGGTGTTGGTGCTATGAGTTTGGAAAAGTTTTTAATCTGGCAATCGGAAAGCCGGTTTGATATTATCACCGCCTTAGAAAACGTCAATCAAACCAGTACAATTACTCAGAAGGCTAAATGTGCTTTGTTGTCCCTAGGTGAAAAACTGCGAAATGCACAATCAATGCTGGGTTCGTCAACGCCAGCCGAAATTATCGAGACAATTTTGAAGTCGACAGGCTATCGTGACTACATCGCCGATGGAACACCAGCCGCCGAAGAGCGCGAGGCCAACATCGGTGCATTACTGTCAGATGCTCAAAGTTTTGTGTCTTTAGACGACTTTTTAGAAGAAGTATCATTAATGTCTAGTGTTGACACGAATAGTGAGGATGGAAAAGTTACTTTGATGACGTTGCACGCCGCTAAAGGCTTGGAATTTCCAGTGGTGTTTATAGTTGGTATGGAAGAGGGAATTTTGCCACACGCTAGGGTTTACGAAGCTGGACCAGCTGAACTCGAGGAAGAACGTCGCTTGGCATACGTAGGCATGACAAGAGCCCGCGAGGAACTACATCTGACTTATGCCGCCAGTCGTATGCAATTTGGTCAGCGTGTCTATAACGCAATGTCTAGATTTATTGCTGATATGGGTGACCAAGTTGCACTGACATCTCCTGCGGCGGCGCCAAAATTTTCACAAACTCAAGAATTTTATAGTGATGAACTTTTCACGGCCGGCGAACATGTCCGCTCAGCTGTTTTCGGAACTGGGGAAATACTTGAGGTAGATGGATTAGCTTTAACTATTAAATTCGATGACGGACGTACCAAAAAACTTAACGCCGAATACGCTCGTTTGGAAAAAATTTAGTCATTTTCTGGTATAATGGATTGAACATTGTGGGGTATAAAAGTTCACAGTAATGGTTAGATATATGCGAAAAAAGAGGTTATTTATGCCACTGCTAGGCGCGGTGCTGGTTTTGATGTTCGCTATGGTTTTTGCTTTGCCTCTAGTGACCCACGCCGATAGCGGTTCCAAAAGTGGGCGATTGATTACTATCCATGATCGTGGAACTGAAAAAGTTATTCTATCCAAAGCCGCAACTATTAGTGACGCTTTGAAAGAAGCCGGTATTAGCTTGGACGCTCAAGATGCAGTTGAACCAGTCGCGAGTGAAAAACTTGTCGCATCTGACTACCAAGTGAATATTTATAGAGCTCGACCAATAATTATCATTGATGGTAATGTTCGTCAGAAAATTATCACCGCTTTTCAAACACCTGAACAAATCGTCAGCAGTGTCGGCATAAAACTTTATCCAGAAGACAAAGCTTCAATCGACCGAATTGATGACTTAACGCAAGGTGCCGGTTTACAATTGACGATTACTAGGGCTACAGCTTTTGAGTTTACCCTATACGGAAAGACAACGACCGTCAGAACACAGGCCAAAACTGTTTCCGAAATGTTGTCCGAGAAAGACCTTAAAATGACTAAAGACGATCGAATTTTGCCGAGCGCATCAACTAAGATTACTGATGGTTTGACAGTAAAACTCTGGCGAGAAGGAAAACAAACTATTACCGTCGACGAAGTTATCGCTTTCCCAGTCCAACAGATTAAGGACGCCGATAGAGAAATTGGCTATCATGAGGTCAAAATACCTGGAGTCGATGGCGTGCGCAGCGTGACGTATGAAATTTCTATTCAAGACGGTAAAGAGGTGAGTCGAATCGAGATAGCAAGCTTGACAACCAAAAATCCAAATAACCAGGTTGATATTATTGGTGCCAAGCTCAAGATATTCGGCGGTACATGTTCGGATTGGATGATAAATGCCGGTATTACCGATTTAGGAAGTGCTAGTGAGCTAATTAGGCGCGAAAGTAACTGTAACCCGTATTCAGTTAACGGATCTAGCGGGGCTTGTGGCGTCGGTCAGGCGCTACCGTGTGGTAAAACTGGTTGTGACATGGGCGATGGAGCTTGTCAGACAATTTGGATGAATCAATATGTTATTGGACGCTATGGAAGTTGGGTAGCTGCACTTCAACACAGTTATCAATATGGCTGGTATTAATGACTGGCACCAACAAATCACTTGGTCAGCATTGGCTGTGTGATCGCGACACCCTAAGGCGAATTGCTGAGTTTGCCAAAATAACTGGGGAAGATACTATACTCGAGATTGGGCCAGGTCTTGGCACCCTGACTAGTGAGCTTCTGAAAAACTCTAAAAAAGTCGTAGCTGTCGAGTTTGACGGCGACCTTGCCCGCAAACTACCCGGTCAGTTTCCCGGAAAAAATCTGGAAGTAGTAGCAGGGGATATCCTAGAATTTGATTTATCACAGTTACCAAATGGCTATAAAGTTGTCGCCAATGTCCCTTATTACATTACCAGTAAAATCGTCCATACCCTGATGACGGCCAAAAATAAACCATCTATGGTAGTTTTATTGGTGCAGAAAGAGGTAGCCCAGCGCTTGGCAGCCAGACCAGGTAATATGAGTATCTTATCAATCAGTGCCCAAGTTTTTGCAAAAGTAACATTGGGTGATGTAATTCCGGCAAAGTTATTCGTGCCTCCTCCAAAAGTTGACAGCCAGGTCGTGGTCTTCCGAATGTTGCCAGAACCATTAGTCTCTAGCGCAAACCAAATCAATTTTTTCAGAGTCGTTAAAGCTGGTTTTTCGGCTAAGCGCAAAAAACTCCGCAGCAGTCTGGCTGGTGGTTTAAAGCTGCCAAAACCTGAGATCGAAAAACTTCTACATAATGCCAACATCAGTCCTGATGTTCGAGCCGAAACTTTGACTATAGCTGACTGGATTAGACTGACTGACGTTCTATCAAAGCAGCAAGTCTACTAGCGACTAACTTTCTCTGTTACAATATATGTAACTTATGGACAAGAAATTATACATCACAACCGCGATTCCTTACGTTAATGGCACACCTCACATTGGCAATGCCGTCGATTACCTATTGGCTGATATTTGGGCTCGGTACCAAAGGCAAAATGATCACGAAGTGCGTTTTTCCGTAGGCACAGATGAGCATGGCAATAAAATTGCTGCCAAAGCCGCCGAAGTTGGCATAGATCCCAAAACTTATACCGACCAAACTTATGTTAATTTCGAAAACTTGATGAAAAAAATGGGCGCCAGTTATACGGATTTTGTGCGTACGACCGACCCTCACCACATCAGTTCAGTTCAATATATCTGGCAACAATTACTTCCTTACATTTACAAAGATAAGTACGAAGGTTGGTACTGTGTCGGTTGCGAGTGTTTTGTATCTGACAAAGAAGCCACCGAAAACAATGGCGTTTGTCCAGACCACAATCAACCCTATCAGCGTTTAAGTGAAGAAAACTATTATTTTAAGACCAGTGCCTTCACCGACAAAGTTCGTGAAGCAATTGCGAGCGATGAATTCAAAATCGTACCAGAATTCCGAAAAAAAGAATTCTTGGAACTAATGAAAGACGGCCTGCAGGACGTTAGTATTTCTAGGCCGAAGAAAAGCCTGTCCTGGGGCGTGCCAGTACCTGGCGATCCAAACAGTGTAATGTACGTTTGGCTCGATGCGCTAGCAAATTATATTACTGTACTAGGTTATCCTGATCAGGCGGGTTGGCAGGAATATTGGCCAGCTGATGTGCAAATTGTTGGCAAAGACATTATGAGATTTCATGCCGGGCTTTGGCCAGCAATGTTGCTAGGACTGGGTCTGCCGTTACCGAAGAAACTATTAGTCCATGGTTTCGTAAATGTCGGCGGTTCCAAAATGAGTAAGACAGTCGGCAATGTTGTTGACCCCAACCAAATCATTGATGAATTTGGCGTCGATGCTTTCCGTTATTACTTCTCTCGTCATATACCAACGCTTGATGATGGCGACTTTACTTGGGAAAAATTCGAAGTTGCTTATAATACCGAACTGGCCAATGACTTAGGTAATTTGATGCAACGGGTTGCTAGTATGGTCACCAAATACCAGGCTGGCGTTATAGGTGATATCAAAAAGGGTGAACATGACACTAGTGTCTATCACGAATCAATGGAAACTTTGGATTTTAACAAAGCTATCGACGAAGTTTGGTCAATGGTCCGCGGTTTAAATCAATACATTGAAAATGTTAAGCCTTGGGAAATTGCCAAGTTGGTTGGCAAAGATGCCGAAGCCGAAACTCATCTTGGCGAAGTTTTATCATATGCGGTTGCTGCTATGTTGCAAATCGGTGATTTATTGGTGCCATTTTTGCCTGGCACCGCCGAAAAAATTCATCAGACTTTCGAGTCAGGTAAGATTGTTGCGTCTGAAGGTGTTTTGTTCCCAAGGATTTATATTCATACGCCAGATCCGTACGCACCAAAGGTTAAGTAATGCTAATTGATACCCATTGTCATATTCATTGGCCAGATTATCCTATTGATTCTGACGAAGTAATTAATCACGCCCATAAGGCTGGCATCATGGAAATGATTTGTGTCGGTACGGATGAAACCGACTCTCAGATTGCCGTAAAATTTGCACAGGAACATGACTCGGTTTTCGCCGCTGTTGGTGTTCACCCGCATTACGCCGAAAAGGGTATAGGTGGCTTAGAAAAAATTGTTAGTGATGTTGCTTGCCTTGTTGACACCGCTTATTCAGGAAACGGCCATAAAAAACTTGTTGCCATTGGTGAAGTTGGTTTGGACTACTACAAAAACCACAGTTCACACGAATCTCAGCAAAAAATCCTCCGTGAACAGATAGAAATCGCTCTAAAATATGATTTACCGATTATTTTTCATGTCCGCGAAGCGTACGATGATTTTTGGCCGATTTTTGATAGCTACCAGGGTATTCGTGGAGTTTTACATAGCTTTACTGATACAATGGAAAACGCCCAAAAAGGCATAGACAGGGGATTATTTATCGGTGTAAATGGCATCAGTACCTTCACTAAAGATGAAGCTCAAAAATCCATGTACGCAGACCTGCCACAATCTAAAACACTACTTGAAACAGATGCCCCTTACTTGACTCCAAGCCCGTTTCGTGGTAAAGTACAAGTAAACGAACCAGCGTTTGTCAAAGAAATCGCCGAACATTACGGCGCGACTCACCAAATCAATTTTGACGAAGTCGCGAAAGTTACAACCGCCAACGCTCGTGCGTTATTCAATTTGTAAAACACATATTTAAACAGTATCAACCTGAGGAGAGGTTTTAAAAGAGGTCTATGCTACTACAAGAATCCGACAGCCCACAAGCCATCCAACCCGATAATAATCGGGATTTTCAGTTTGACCCTATCCAAGGCATGGTCGACGGTGTTTATTCAAGTGACCTCGAGTTGGCAGTAAATGATGTTTTCGATAACCCATTCAATGACATCGATGCGATTTACAATAGCCAGTCTAATCCATCGCATGACCCATCTTTTCGACCGGAACTAGTCACAAATTTAGATTCTAGGAAATTATATTCAATCGGTAACAATATTAAGGCAGCGCGAAATTACAAACTTGATTCTGTTATTTTAACTCATGCCGATCGCCAAGATAGTTTCATTGGCAGTGTTTCAAAATTATTGTTCGGACAAGGTTTTCAAACTAGTCACCTAGTGCCATTGACCGAAAATGACTTACGTAATAAAGAGGGCGCAATCGGAGCAAGTATATTTGGTGAGATGGCTCCTAATGAAATCGAACGAAAATTTGTTTACGATACTAGAATCGGCGACAGGGATAGCTGGTTTTTCCATCAGGTTGTCAAAGACTCTTCTGGTTTTAATCTAGAAGTAACACTTCACTATGAAGTGCACCCAACTGGTATTTTGCGACTTAGCAGCGCCCCTGGTGTTAAAAATGAGTTTATCCATGGGCAGGAACTACAAGATTTTGTAACCTCGGCCACGATGTATCAAGAATTAGTCACAAGCAAACTTTATGCTGACGCTATGCTAAAAAGCAAGCATACCGCCGCTTAACTTGGTATACTAGGGGCATGGACACGGAGTTTATTTATCTTGACCATGCCGCAGCGACACCAATGGACGCGCGAGTTTTGGCTGCCATGCAGCCCTATTTTAGTGACAAGTTTTATAACCCATCCAGCCCTTATGAACCGGCAGTTTTAGTTCGGCAAGATTACGAGAATGCCAAACATGATGTTGCAGTTGTAATTGGAGCCAAACCAGGCGAAATTATTATTACCGCTGGCGCTACCGAATCAATCAACTTAGCTTTTAGATCAGTCGATGGACATGTCGTTGTGCCAAATATTGAACATCACGCTGTTCTCGAAAGTGCTAAAAATCACGAGAGTACCGTTGTAAAGGCCGACCCGAGGGGTTTTGTTAGTGCTGAATCTGTAAAATCAGCTATCACATCCAAAACCCAACTAGTCAGCGTGGCTTTGGCTAACAATGAAATCGGCACAATTCAGCCAATCCGAGATATTGCTCAGGTAATAAAAAACGAGCGTGAAGCTCGCTTGATGCGCGGTGATAAAACCCCGATTTACCTCCACTGCGACGCTTCACAAGGTGTCGGACAACTTGATATTAATGTAGCCAGACTTGGTGTTGATATGTTGACATTAAATGCTGCGAAAATTTATGGGCCAAAACAAGTTGGTCTGTTGTGGGTTGCCAGTTACGTCAAACTTCAACCACAAATTGTAGGTGGTGGGCAAGAAATGGGTGTTCGAAGTGGTACCGAAAATGTGGCTGGCGCAGTTGGTTTTGCGGCTGCCTTAAAGATAGCGGATGAACATCGTAAAAGTGAATCTAAACGTTTATCTAGTCTTCGCGATAATTTGCAGAAAAGTCTGACGGAGGCATTTACTAATGCGGTTGTTTCAGGTCATCCAAAACATCGCCTGTCTAGCCATCTACACATTTCGTTTCCTGATATTGACGGAGAGAGACTAGTTTTTAGATTGGAAAGTCGTGGAGTCTTGGTTGCAACAGGTAGCGCTTGTGCCGCTAATTTTGGAACCAGGTCACATGTTTTATCGGCCATCGGACTAGTGCCAAACGTGGCTGACGGTAGTATTCGCTTGTCATTGGGGCATTTATCGACTGATGAAAATACTAAAGCAGCTGCCAAGATCATGATTGAAGAAATCCAAAATGAATACGAACGGCAAAAATTGTGATTCGCTCTCTTATTGTTTTTATTGCTCTATTTGTAGGCTTAGTTGTCGGTGTTAGTTTTTACCTCCAACCCGATGATTTAAAAGATTGTGGTATTAGGCCGAGCGTTGGGAAAAACTGCCAGGCGGTTGACGCAATCGTTGCAGTTAGTGGTGGCGACACTTTATCACGGGCTAATCAGGCTATTGATTTATATAAAAACGGTTGGGCAAACAAGATTATATTTTCTGGAGCAGCTCAGGACAAATCTGGTCCAAGCAACGCCGCGGTCATGAAAGCGGCTGCCGAGAAAGCCGGTATTCCAGATTCAGATATTATCATTGATGAATACTCGGAAACGACTAAAGAAAATGCAATCAATACCCAGTCAATTTTTTCGAAGAACAACATTAAGAGTGTTATTTTGGTAACTTCGGGCTACCATCAGCGCCGCGCTAGTTTGGAATTTAATAAACGAGCCAGTGGCGTATCTATAATCAACCATCCGGTTTTGGTTGATCAAGATTGGTCATTTTGGTGGTGGACTAACCTGCGTGGTTGGTGGTTAGCCTCAACTGAACTAGTCAAAATTGCTATATATTATGTAACAGGATTTTGGTCATGAACAAAGTAAAAGTTTATGTCGGAATGAGTGGTGGAGTTGATTCATCGCTGACTGCTGCGCTTTTAGTCGAGCAAGGTTACGATGTCACTGGAGTTTATATGAAAAACTGGACGACTGATTTGCCGGGTGTTAAGTGCCCATGGACGACCGATTTGGCTGATGCGAAACGGGTATCGGTTAAACTTGGAATCGATTTTAAAGTTTTCGATTTCGAGAAAGAATATAAACACAAAGTCGTTGATTACATGATAGACGATTACAAAAAAGGCCGAACACCAAACCCGGATATCATGTGTAATCAAGAAGTTAAATTCAAATTATTCCTAGAAACTGCACTGGCTGAAGGTGCCGACATGATTGCAACTGGTCATTATGCCAGAGTTGAAAAATTTAGGCGTTTAACTAACCCATCTTCAGACGAAAGTACTCCAATAGGTGTGCTGGAAACAGCTATAGACAAGAACAAAGATCAAACCTATTTTTTGTACAGAGTTACAGGAGAGGCGCTTGGAAAAGTTTTGTTTCCAATCGGTGAATTTAAAAAGTCTAAGGTTCGAAAGATGGCAGCTGAACGTGGGTTATCAACAGCTGCAAAAAAAGATTCGCAGGGAATTTGTTTTGTAGGACAAGTCGGTATTCGTGATTTTTTAAGTTTATATGTACAGCAAAAACTGGGTGATATTATCGATAAAAAATCTGGTAAAGTTCTGGGTCATCATGATGGCGCGATATTTTACACACTTGGCCAAAGACACGGTTTGGATCTGGGTGGTGGGCTACCGTATTACATTGTTGGGAAAGATATGGATAAAAACGAAGTCTACGTCACTACCGATTTAAATGACGATACGCTTTGGAAGAAAGAAATAAAACTGAGTGATGTTCATTGGATTAACGAAGCGCCGCCAGAAGGCAAATATCAGATTCGAATCCGACATCAAGCGCCGTTTGTTGAAACAATGCTGTCGTTTGACGGAAAAAACGTAGTTTTGAAATCTGAAAATCCAGGCAGGGCAATTGCTTCGGGCCAGTCAGTTGTTATATACAGTTATAATAGCGAAATTTGTCTTGGTGGCGGTATCATTATCTAGCTGATTTGTGAAAAAAATGCTAAAATCAACAGATATGAATGCCCAACAAATCCGTAACGAATATTTGAAGTTTTTTGAGAGTCGTGGCCACAAGATTATCCCGCGTGCCAAATTAATGCTACTAGATGATCCAACAACTTTATTCACGGGCAGTGGCATGCAGCCGCTCTTGCCATATTTGCTAGGTGAACCACATCCTGACGGTGTAAATTTGGTCGATAGCCAAACTTGTTTTCGTGCAAAAGATATCGATGACATCGGCGACAATCGTCACACGACCTTTTTTGAGATGTTGGGTAATTGGAGCTTGGGCGACTATTTCAAAGAACAACAAATCCGTTGGTTTTATGAATTCTTAACTAAAAACGTTGGTCTTAATCCAAACAAACTATATGTCTCAGCGTTTATCGGTGATGAAAAACACGGAATTCCACGGGATGACGAATCAGCCAATATTTGGCAAAAAGTTTTTGCAGAAAACGGCATCGATGCCAAGATTGCCGAAATCGGTAGCCAAGCCGACGGTGACAAACGCGGTATTAAACCAGGTGAGCGAATCTTCTTTTATAACGATAAGGAAAACTGGTGGAGCCGTGGTGGCGGACTTGACAATACACCAATTGGCGACCCATGTGGTCCAGATAGTGAAGTCTTTTACGACTTCGGTCCACAGAATCACGCTGAAGGTTACGGCTTGGCACACCCAGCCAGCGATAGTGGTCAATTTATGGAAATTGGCAACCAAGTTTTCATGGAGTATCGTCGTTTAGAAGATGGTAGTTTTGAACCGCTAGCAAGCAAGAATGTTGATTTTGGTGGTGGGCTAGAACGAATCTCGGCCGCCGCTATCGATAGTCCAGATGTTTTCAAAATTAGTGTTATGTGGCCGATTATCGAAAAACTTCAGACAATTAGTGGTAAAAGTTATGAAAATCACACCGAAAGTATGCGAGTTATTGCTGACCATTTGCGCGCTGCAACATTCTTAGGTGTTGACGGAGTTACACCAAGTAACAAGGAACAGGGATATGTTATGCGCCGGTTGTTGCGCCGAGCCATCCGCTTCGCGTTTGACCTAGGGATTGAACAAAACTTTTTACAGCAAGTCGTGCCGGTAATCGCTGATTTGTATCATCAGGATTACCCGGAAGTTGCCCAGAAGCGTGAAGCGGTCATTGCAACTTTAGTAAAAGAAGAAAAGATTTTTCGTCAGACGCTTATTAAGGGTCTGCGCGAACTTAGAAAGTTCTCTGAACCCGGCCTAACTGGTGAAGAAATTTTTACACTTTACGATACTTACGGATTTCCTATTGAACTGTCGACTGAAGAGGCTTTCAAACAAAATATTAAACTTTCACAAGACTGGCACGAGCAGTTCGATGCAAAAATGGCGGAACAGCGGGCTCGCAGTCAAACAGCATCAAAAGGTACATTCAAGGGTGGCCTGGGTGGACAAACCGACATTCACAAACAATATCACACAACTGCACATCTGATGGCTCAGGCTTTACGAATGGTGTTGGGCGACGAAGTTTCTCAATGCGGCGCAAATATCACTGAAGAACGAATTCGTTTTGATTTCAAATATCCCGAAAAAGTTGCCCCTGAAAAACTCAAACAAATTGAGGATATTGTTAATGAGCAAATCGGTAAAGACCTAAAAGTTAGCTTTAAAGAGTATCCACTTGACGAGGCTCGTGCCATCGGAGCTGTCGGTGAATTTAATGACAAATATGGTGATGTGGTTAAAGTTTACAAAATTGCAGCCGATGGAGAGAATCCATTTAGTTTAGAAATCTGTGGCGGACCGCATATCGAACATACTGGCGAGCTAGGCGAGGGTGGTAAAAAATTTAAGATTATAAAAGAAGAATCAAGTTCAGCTGGCGTGCGAAGGATTAAAGCGATACTTGGGTAGTTGTATGACTTCTAAAAACAATAGTAGTGAACTCGAACCAATCAGCACAATTCCTTTTGATCAAATAACCTGTCGTGTCACTAGCCAAGATGCTATCGGTAAGCTAGTTGCTTATCACGAACGTTTTGGTGAAAGAGATTATCATGAAAGACATAATCATGGGATGTATTTATTGCCATCTTCTGTTTGTAAACGTGAATTAAAACATGCCGAGCGTCAACTGCTTTATGAGGGTAGGCGTGTTGAGCATGCGAAGCTGGTGCCATTAGATGCATTGCCAAACGAACTCGGAGCTATTGAGATAAATACCGATGGTCGCAGGTTTTCAATTCCAAGAGATAGTTGCGTAGATCTTTTTGGTTCAGAAGAGCTGACAGTTGAAACGGCAGTGGTTTCGGTTTTGGATGAAGAAAGGTGGCCTGAAGATATTTATTACTTGTGGCCAAATTCCACGGAAGCTTTGAATGAAATTGCCGACGGATCACTAATTGATGATGTTAGGGACATGGCAATTCATTTGAAATTAGGTGATAGAGTACCTTTTTCGAAGAGGGATATATTAGAGAGAGAACTTTATGCTAGGACTTTAGAAAAATTCGGCCTTGATGATATAAACGAGGTCAAGAAAATACTTAAATCTATCGGTTTAATAATTATCGATACCTCTAGCCGATTAGCTGAGGCCGACAGGGATGATGAGAGTCGTACGCTACGTTCCAAACTCGGTTCAAAGGCAATTAGTATTTCGACCAGATTGTCAGGTAGTAGTGAATTAAGTGCGAGCGCCAAAACCGAAGTCGACGCTTTACTCGAAGCCATTCATAAAACCAAATAGCTAAAATTCCAGGATGACGATTACGCTTAAGCCGAGTATAATGGTAACATCTATGGTATTCAAAAAACTTCGAAATTTTGGAAAAGAAATTGACACTAGCGATTACATTGTTGCGTTGGATATAGGTACGGAGTATGTCAAAGCTTTAATTGCAAAATTGGATGATGATAAATTGAACATTGTCGGTGTTGGACGTGCGCATCAACAAATTAGCGATATGTATTCAGGCGCGATTGCCGATATTTCCGGAGTTGTCAGAAACTGCGAGGCCGCATTATCTGAGGCCGAGGAGCAAGCTGGTTTACAGGCTAAAAAAGTTGTTATCGGTATCGCAGGAGAACTTGTTAAAGGTGTAACAAACACTATTCGCTATCGTCGTCCACAACCAGACCGACCACTTGATACCGCTGAAATGGAATTTATTATTGAAAAGGTTCAAGAACGTGCTCAAAATAAAGCTCAAAAACAGATTGCGCTTGAAACGGGCAATCCCGATGTCGAGATTAAACTGGTCAACAGCGCTCTTGTTAGTATTCATATTGACGGTTATAAAGTCAGTAACCCGATTGGTTTTCAGGGACATGACGTAGCAGTCCAAATTTACACGGCTTTTGCGCCGATGGTTCATATCGGAGCATTAGAGCGAGTAGCCGAAGAATTATCGCTTGAACTTTTGGCAGTAGCGGCCGAACCGTTTGCGGTCAGCCGAAGTGTTCTTGGAAATGATGCCAGCAGTAATTTCACTGCAATTCTGGCGGATGTTGGCGGTGGAACAACAGATATTGCTGTCGTTAATGATGGCGGTGTCGAAGGCACCAAAATGTTTGGAATAGGTGGCCGTAGCTTTACTCGAACAATTGCCAGCGAAATGAATATTTCTTATGAAGATGCCGAAAAATTGAAGGTTAATATTGAAAGTGACAAGATTAAATCAAGTGTTGTTGAGGAAGTAAATAAGGCTCTCGACAAAACTTTGGATGTCTGGATTGCCGGTGTGGAACTTGCGTTAAGTGAATTCGATTCGGCCGATCACTTGCCAAATAGAATCTTGTTGTGTGGTGGTGGTTCCAGCCTTAAAAAATTAGTTGAAGCTTTGCAAACTTCGGATTGGCATAAAGATTTGCCGTTTACTAAAAAACCAACTATTCATCATATCCATCCGTCTGAAGTAGTCGATATTAACGACGCGACTGGTCTAGTCAATGACCATACCTTTATCACCGCCATGGGCTTACTGAGGGTTGGCTATGATACAATAATTGGGAGTAGCGAGGCTGATTCGATTAAGGAAAAGCTAAATCGAATCCTCAGAATTTGATATGAATAAAGACATAATTTACATTGATACCGACGACGACATAACGTCAATAATCGGTAAAATTAAAGCCAGCAAGGAAAAAATTGTTGCATTAGTACCACCTAAAAGGACTGGGCTTTTGCAGAGTGCTGTCAATTTGCGATTATTAGCGCGCACTGCCAAAATTAGCGAAAAAAACCTGGTCATTGTTTCAAATAACAAGGCTTTGATTGCCTTGACGGCTCTTGCTAAAATACCAGTCGCCAAAAATTTACAAAGCAAACCAGAAATTGCCGAAATCGCCGCACTAGAAATTGATGATGGTGAAGATATCATCGAGGGTGCTCAGCTACCAATCGGTGAACTTGTTAAGACTACTGATTATACGAAAAATGCCAGCGAAGAAGTTATTGCTGGAGATATGGGTAGTATAGATATTGATAATGAAGGTCCGCAATATATTCCGCCAACTTCAACCGGCGCAACCGTCGTAAAACCCGAAAAACCAGCCAAAAAAACATTAAAAGTACCAAACTTTACAGAGTTCAGAAAGAAATTATTCCTTGGCATTGCCGGTGGTATTATGTTTATCATTTTCATGATTTGGGCAATTTGGTTCGCTCCGGCCGCGACGGTAATTGTAACCGCCAAGACAGAGCCAGCTCCAGTCAGTATGACTTTGACCTTAGGCGGCGCTCAAGGAACAGATATTAATAAAAATATTGTTTCGACAGTTACGAAACAGATTAAAAAAGATGTCAGTGTTGATTTTACAGCTACTGGCAAGGACCAGTTAGGTACTAAATCAAAAGGGCAAGTAATCTTTAAAAACTGTGAAACTCAAAGTACCCAGCATCTACAGGCCGGTACTACAATAAGTTCGAACGGATTCTCGTTTACTACAGACTCTGCTGTTGATGTTCCAGCAGGTTCTGGTGGTTTTCTCGGTTGCTCAGCCCCGGGTGTATCTAGCGCTGTAGGAATTACAGCCACTGATGTGGGCAGTAGTTACAATATGAATAATGGTACGTCTTTTTCCGTGGGAAACCACATTAATACCACTTCTGCATATTTCAGAGCAATTGCTTCTACTGACATAACTGGTGGTGAAAGCCATGAAGCGATAATCGTGACCCAAGGGGATATCCTGAAAGCCGGCCAAGCCTTGGTTGATTTGCCAACCGGTGATATAAAACAACAACTTATCAAACAATTTACAAATGGAGAAACAGTCATTCCGGACAGTTTTAACATAGATCGGGCAGATGCGGTTTCTGCGCCGTTAGTTGGTGCCGAAGCGGTTGGCGGCAAAGCAAAATTAACATCATCAACTACTTATTCATTAACTGCTATCGCCAAATCGGAACTTGAGTCATTCCTTCGTGAAGCTATCAATAAACAGATCAATGGCACGAGCCAGCGTGTCTATTCGGACGGAATTGATAAAGTGACGGTGTCTGGGTTCGTTAAATCTGACACCGGTTCAACCGTTAATATCGCCGCAAGTGGCCAAATCGGTCCAAATCTTACAGAAACCCAGGTTAAGACTATCGTAAAGGGCAAGAACTTCGGTGATGCGCAGTTGCTGCTAACCGCTATTAAAGGTATTAAAAACATTGACGTCAATTTCTCGTATTTTTGGGTAAATACCATTCCAGATGACGCCACTAAAATCCAGGTTAAATTTGTTGTTGAGCATGCCTAATCCGATAACCATCATGGGCTTGGACGTGGGAGAAAAGCGAATCGGTGTCGCTGTTGGTGACAGCAACGTTCGAATCGCCGTTCCATTTGAGACTATCGAAGTTGATGGCAACGAAGTCGAAGCTATTGCCGAAGTGTATATAAGGCAAAAAGCCGAAATTATAGTAATTGGATATCCACGAAATCAGGCAGGTGAACCAACAGCCCAAACTAAATTTGTAACTGATTTTGCAGAAAAACTGTCTGATATTACGTCAAAAATAGTTTTTCAAGATGAATCATTAACTAGCGTTATCGCCGAGCAACGATTAGCTAGCTATAAACGACCGTATTCCAAGGCTGATATCGATGCTCAGGCGGCAGCGATTATTTTGCAAGATTATATCGAGGCCAATTATGCATGAGAATAAAACCACTCACAGCCAGCAACCGATAAACGGCACCAAAACTGGTCTTAAGCACCGTAAGAAACTTGATTCTGGTAAAGTTTGGGCATGGGTTGGCGTAACTGTCGCCGGGTTGTTAATTCTAGGCTTTGTTGGGTTATTGACTTGGTATAATGTGTTGCTTTCACCTCTTGGCGGAGATCTCAGCCAGCTTAAGAAAATTACCATTAAACCTGGCAGTACTTCCTCTCAAATTAGTAAAGAATTAGAGAGTCAGGGAATTATTCGCAGTGCCACAGCCTTCGACGTTTATGTCCGCTTGTCTGGCAAAAATAATGTCTTGAAGGCCGGTTCGTACCGCTTATCATCGGCGGAAAGTACACCAAAAATCGTTGAGCATTTTGTCAATGGATCGGTTGACCAATTTAGTATCACTTTTTATCCTGGTGCGACCTTGGCTGACAATACCGATAAATCAAAAAAATATGACGTAACGACAGTGTTGACGAAGGCTGGTTTTTCGGCAACCGAGATAGCCGACGGACTCAGCGCTACTTATGACGACCCATCATATATCCAACTATTTGCCGGTAAACCGTCAACTGCCGATTTGGAAGGCTATATTTACGGTGAAACCTATAACTTTAACTCTGGCGCCTTAGTGCATGACATCTTGGAATCGACTTTTAAAGAGTTTTACGCGACTGTTAAAAAGTATAATCTGGTATCTGGTTTTTCAAAACACGGTTTGAATCTGTACCAGGGGATTACTTTGGCATCGATTATTCAGCGTGAGGCTAATAAACCTGATGACCAAAAACAGGTCGCCCAGGTTTTCTATTCGCGATTAAGTATCGGAATGACACTGGGTTCAGATGTAACCTATCAATATATTGCTGATAAAACAGGTGTTGCCAGGGACCCTAACCTGAACTCGCCTTATAACACCCGTAGATTCACCAGTTTGCCACCTGGACCAATTGCTGTGCCTGGCTTAAGTGCTTTGCAAGCTGTTGCCAGCCCGGCCAGCGGTGATTATTTGTTTTTCTTAAGTGGTGATGATAATGTTACATATTTTGCCCTAACAGATGCCGAGCATCAGGCCAATATTACAGCCCACTGCAAGATAAAATGTAGCACGCCATAAATTGACACTAAAGGCAAGGATTGGTATACTAGTTGGAGCACATTTGTGGTTTCGTCTACAGGTGCAGTTTCTTTTTGAGCGACTGCGGGTGGGTAAAACGAATCACAGGTGAGCCTACCAACAAATGTCGTACGGGTACCGCAATTCAAAACCTAATATCATTAATATAACGGTCGACACGTGCCCCGTTCTTAGCGAGAAGAAAGACAGAGTAAGGTAGAAGCCTTCGTAGCAATACATTGGCCGGAGAATTGAGATTCGTAACCAGATCACAACGAGCTTTGCCTCGAGATCGCAAGTCAATAAACAGCTAACCCAACCAAAAACACGCTCTAGGGCGAAGTTTAAGGTTAAGCCGTCAGTCATTGCTGTTTATGCCAGCACCTTTGCTTTAATCATAGCTATGGTATTTATCGGTTATCACGAACCGCACAGTACTTCAGAGGTCGTTAACGCTGCTAATGTCAGCACAACTACTCAAATTGATCAAACCTCTGTTGACAACGTTCTAGCCACCGGTGTTGCGGCTAATGTTGCTCAGATTACTAATTTGCCGATTGCTACATCAGTTGCCAATATGGCTATTTCTGCTCAAACCAAGAGTGAGTTTACTCAGACCGATGGTGTTAGTACGACTAAACCACAACTTCTTGGAACAACTACGACTCGAGAAGTCATTAGTTACACGACTGTAGCTGGTGATACGGTTGAGTCTTTGGCATCCAAATATAATATTTCTTCAGATACGATTAAGTGGGCGAATAACCTAACTAGCGACGCTTTGAATCCAGGGACTGTTCTGCGAATTCTACCTACAAACGGTGTTTTGTATTCAGTAAAAAGTGGTGATACTGTTGATTCGATTGCGACAAAATACGGCGTCGACAAAACTCGATTAATTCTATATAACGACCTTGACGTCAGTGGTGTCTTGCCAAATACTAGTATCATTCTTCCTAGTGGTGTGCTACCAGGAAATGAACGACCAGGATATGTAGCTCCAGTTCAGGCAGTTCAGAACTTTTACTTCGGTGTAGCTGGAACTGGTTTCGGAGGCCGAACTTGGTTTATTAGTTACGGCACGCCAGACAACGGTTTGTATTCTCACGGAAACTGTACCTTGTACTCATACAATCGCCGAAAAGCCCTTGGTTTAGGCGTCGGCGATCATTGGGGTAACGCTGGTTCTTGGGCGCCTTTGGCTGCATCCGATGGTTACCAGGTAGACCATAATCCTAGTGCAGGTGCGATTATTCAAGATCCTGGCCACGTTGCCATTGTTGAGGCACTCTTGCCAAACGGAGATATTAGTATCAGCGAGATGAACGCCTACGTTTCTGGTGGTGGTTACAACATTGTTTCAGGACGAATTGTCTTGGCCGGTAATATCGGGCAATACTGGTACATACACTAAAAACCATAGTTAACTAAATAGTCGCCCCTGTTAAGTTAGGGGCGACTATGTTATAATACGCTTATATATGTTTGTCGATACCGCCAAAGTATTTATTAGCGCAGGAAAAGGCGGCGACGGAGCTGTCAGTTTTCGGCATGAAATTTATGTTGAAAAAGGTGGCCCAGATGGTGGCGAAGGCGGCAAGGGTGGCGACGTTATTTTCATAGCCGACAGTGGTCTAAACACCTTAGTAGACTTTCGCTTCAAACCAGAACTAAAAGCAAAACCAGGTGCCAACGGTGCCAAGCGAGATCGTCACGGTGCGGCGGGCGAGCCACTTTACGTCAAAGTACCGATGGGCACAATTGTTAAAAAAGATGGTGAAATCATTGCCGATTTAACAGAGGCTGGACAACAAGTTATCATCGCCAAAGGTGGTGATGGTGGTTTTGGTAATGCTCACTTTAAATCATCGGTACGTCAAACTCCGAGAATTTCCGAAAAAGGCGAAATGGGCGAGACTTTCGAAGCTAATCTAGAGTTAAAGCTATTGGCTGACATCGGTCTGGTCGGTTTTCCTAATGCTGGTAAATCCACCTTTTTATCTGTTGTTAGTAATGCTAGACCAGAAATCGCTGATTACGCCTTTACGACCCTCACACCGAACCTTGGTGTCGCAGTAGTCGATGATACTAGTTTGCTAATTGCGGACATCCCAGGGCTTATTGAGGGTGCTAGCGAGGGAAAAGGGCTGGGGGATGCCTTTTTACGACATGTGGAACGTACGGCGGTCTTGTTACACCTAATTGATGCCTATTCTGACGATGTTGCTGTATCTTATCAGACAATTCGCTCAGAATTGTCGAAGTATAACCCAGAACTAGCCCAGCGACCTGAAATTATTGCAATTACCAAAATCGACGGTTTAGACAATGATATTGTCCAGATGCAAATTGATGCTGTAAAAGCTGTTGCGGGCAAAACACCAGTTTTCGCGATTTCGGCAGTGGCCCATCAAGGTGTAACCGAGGTTCTGCGAGCTCTTCGCGACAAAGTAATAGAGTCACGTGTATTAATTGAAGAAATATCCAGTGATGATGAAGAACTCGAGACAATCTCACTTAGCACAGCTAAACTTGCTGAAGGTTGGTCTGTCGAAAAAGTCGAAGACGAAGATGGCATTCGTTTTGTTGTAACTGGTGAAAAAATTGAAAAATTTGCCAGACGGACTGATTTTGGCAATTTCGAAGGTGTTAACCGCCTTCGTGACATTATGAAAAAACTTGGTATCGCTCATGAACTTCGACGCCAGGGTGCTGAGGGTAATAGTATTATCCGCATTGGTGACAGTGAATTTCCTTTCCTCGAACAATAACCACAATAAACAAAAAATCATCCAAAAATGGTAGAACTTTCAGTTGATAGGTATGGGCGATATTGCCATTATTGTGCGATAAAGCTTATACTAAGCGTATAAATTGAATCGTTATAGAAAGTGAATGACTATAATTATGAAAATAAAAAACAAAATACCACAAGGCTTCACGATTGTAGAGCTGATTGTAGTAATTATGATAATCGGAATACTGACTGCAATCACCGTCATTTCTTATAATGGGCTTCAATCAAAAGCCCGTGACAGTAGTGTGTTGTCGGATATAGATACGATGGACGCTCTTCAAACAAGTTACGGCCTAAAGAACTCAACCTCGGGGCTAGCTTATTATTCAGGAAGTGGTGCGAGTACGGCCTTAGGCTTTACCCCAAGTAGCGGTAATGTAATAGATGTCGTGAAGAACAGCACAGATTATTGCATAAGAGGCTATAATGCAACAGCAACAAAAAATTCTATCAATAATGCTTTTACCAAGGAGTCGAGTAGCGGTGTGTGTAGCCTACTTCCAGCTTCTGGAGTAGCTCGAGGTATAGATGTAGTGACTATTGGAGGTCAAACTTGGATGAAGTACAACCTTAATGTTGGGACAATGATTCCAGCTGCCAGCTCTTATACCAATGAAGGCTTGGGTTCACAGGTAATTCAAAAACATTGCAAGGCCAACGATCCCAACTATTGCTCCACTTATGGTGGTCAATATTCGTGGGGTGAGGCTACTAACTACCCAGATTGGGACAAAAGCGAGGGAGTGCAGGGGATTTGTCCCGATGGCTTCCATATACCTACACTTACGGATTTTAACACCTTAGGCGCCGCACTCGGTGGTAATGCTGTGGCGGGTGGCGCAATGAAAGAAACGGGAACTACCCATTGGTCAAGCCCAAATAATGGCGCTACTAACTCAAGTAATTTTACAGCACTACCAGGTGGGTACGCCGACAATGAAAATTTCTACCAATACTCTACGGACGCATTCTACTGGACTAGCACCCACGATTCAGTAGACCCTATAGGGGAAGCGTATTATAGGACTATTTGGAGCGGCAATACTGTTTTAGGAGGCTATTCTGGCACTAAGTCTTCCAGTATGACTATACGTTGTATTCAGAATTAGCAATTATTTCGCGTCTATAGTCATGGTAAATAGCAAACCCTTAATCAGATGAAGCTCCGTAATTTGCTAGCAATAGAACTTCATCAAGCTTATACTATAACCATAATACAAACCACATAGAAGGTTAAGTTGGGTATGAAAAACTTGTATAGACGAAAACCTCAAGGTTTCTCCATAATTGAACTGCTAGTGGTTATTGTCGTGATTGGCATATTAGCCGCAATCACTTTTGTTTTTTATACCGGTGTTCAGTCTAGGGCAGTTGATGCCAGCGTTCAATCTGATATTAATAATATGAACTCTGGTCAACTTCAGTATGGCCTAGATAACGCTGGTTCTGCACTAGCTTACTACTCAGGCAGCGGCCCCAGTTCTACTTTAGGTTTTACGCCCAATGGTGGCAACATCATCGACGTTGTCACTAACGGTAAGGACTATTGCATTAGAGGCTATAACACTAAAGGTACGAAGAATTCAATTAATAACCCTATTACAAAAGAATCAAGTTCTGGTGTTTGTGACATACTTCCGGCTTCGATTGCTTCTTCAGGATTATGGATTGCCGGCATTGCTGCTACTGTTTTGGCTGGCAAATATGTTCGAAGTGCTGACCTTGGCTCAACCATCTCATATAAAACAACTAGCGATGCCGTTGCATCACCTCAGGGAGCCACTGGCCTTGACCCTAACTATCCTTCCAATATGTCTCTAGTTAGCCCTCAAACCAACCCTGGTGTAGATTTCTCGGCTTATCCTGCCCAAAACGCCTGTAAAGCAATTGGAGGTAGATTACCTAATACGCAAGAGCTATTAGCCATCTACGCAGGTCGTGCCTCGTACGGTAATAATTTTCAGGCGGACCTCTACTGGTCGTCTACGGGGTATAGCAGTTACTCCGCGTACACCGTGAACTTCAGCGATGGCGATGGCAGTACGGGCTACGGCAACATTGAGACGAACGACTACCCTGTGCGGTGCGTCTCGGGCTGATGATTTGAGATTATTTGGAATTTGGTTTTCGGAAAGTGCATCGCAGGTCTTCTTAGCGTAACTTCTCGTCATCCGATACTTAACACCATGTTTTTTACTTGATAGTATATAATTAATTTAATGCCTAAAACCTTATTTTTCTATGACCTTGAAACTAGTGGCTTAAATCCACGTGATGACAGGATAATGCAATTCGCAGGCATTCGAACTGACCTGGATTTGAAGCCGATTGGCGAGCCATATAATATGTTGGTCAAATTGAATGATGATACTTTGCCAAGCCCAGATGCGGTAATGGTTACGCAAATCACACCACAACAAACCTTAGAGTCAGGTTATACCGAGGCGGAATTTGCCAAAATTATTGCTGATGAGGTTTTTACACCAGACACAATAGCAGTGGGTTACAATAACATCCGTTTCGATGATGAGTTTATTCGTCACTTATTTTGGCGAAATTTCCATGACCCATATGAATGGAGCTGGAAAGATGGTCGTTCGCGTTGGGATCTTCTGGACGTTGTTCGTATGACCAGAGCTTTACGGCCAGAAGGCATGATGTGGCCCGAAGACGAAAAGGGTGCAGCAACAAATAGATTAGAGCTTATTGCCAAAGTCAATAAAGTAGAGCATGCCAAAGCCCATGATGCGCTCAGTGATGTACAGGCTTTGATTGATGTCGCCAAGCTTTTACGCGAAAAACAGCCTCAGATTTACGAATATTTGCTTAAAATGCGTGACCAAAAAGAAGTTAAAAAGCTTGTAAATGTTGATTATAAGCAGTTATTTGTCTATGTCAGTGGACGTTACGAATCCGAACATAACAAAGCAACAGTCGCTTTTCCTTTGACGCCTGGACAAAACAACAAGGTTATTATTTATGATTTACGTTATGACCCAACACCATTTCTAAAAATGGATTCGAAGGAATTGGCAAAAAAATTCTATGCAACTTGGGAAGAACGCCAAACTGAGGGTTTTGTAAAATTGCCAGTGAAAGAGCTGCAATACAATCGAGCCCCAGCAGTCGCGCCAATTAGCGTCTTGGAACAAGGTGATGGTTGGCAAAAAATACATCTAGACCAGGAAACTGTCAACAAGCACAAAGAAATCTTATTGTCCGAACCAGGTTTTGCCGAAAACATCCGTTCACTTTATGAAAATCGTGAGGAATTCAAGAAATTACCAGATCCCGAAGCTCAGCTATATGACGGATTTGTTCCGGACGTCGACAAGATACGTATCGAAAAGGTCAGAAGTGCAGGCGTTAATGAGTTAGCTGATTTTCATCCAAATTTCACCGACGAACGTTTGTCGCCTTTGTTAATGCACTATAAAGCCCGCAATTTCCCAAAAAGTCTATCCGAAGATGAGTCAATTACTTGGGAAGAGTGGCGGGCAAATAGGATAAATGTGGCATTGCCGAACTATGTAAAATCCTTACAGAGGATATCTGCAACAACAACCGACGAAAACAAGCAATTCATCTTGCAAGAACTTCAACTATGGGCCGAGAGTATCGCACCAGCCGATATCTAAACAGCTAGCAATGTCGTACATAGCCCTATCGTAATCTCATTGCAAGGTCCGTCCTTGCAAAGGTGTTAATGGTAAAAAGTTATCCACAGGCACCCCTGTTGCAAGGACGGACCTTGCAATAAGGTTATGTTAAGTATTTTATAAGTATTGCTTGAGAGCTTTTTTCTTGGGGGTTGGGGGACTGGAAAAAAGTGGTGTTTTAGAGTATAATTGTCTGTTATGTCAGAGGTGATTAAAGTAACGGGCGCGCGTGAGCACAACCTGAAAAATATTAATGTTGAGATACCGCGCGACAAGTTTGTTGTGATTACAGGCCTTTCTGGTTCTGGTAAATCGAGCCTTGCTTTTGATACTATCTACGCCGAAGGTCAACGCCGTTACGTTGAAAGCTTGTCCAGTTATGCCCGCCAGTTTTTAGGCTTGATGGAAAAACCCGATGTCGACCAAATCACTGGTCTGAGCCCGGCGATTAGTATTGACCAAAAATCGACTAGTCATAATCCTCGTAGCACAGTCGCAACCGTCACTGAAGTTTACGATTACTTACGTTTGTTATTTGCACGCATTGGAATTCCACATTGTCCAATTGACGGTAAACCAGTCACGCGTCGCACCAGCGAAACTATTATAGATGAAATTATGAAATTACCCGGTGGTGCGAAACTAATGATTCTTGCCCCGCTTGTTAAAGATAAAAAAGGTGAATTTGCTCATATTCCAGAACAGTACGGCCGACTTGGATTTGCCAGGGCCCGGGTTGATGGCGTTGTTTACGCCCTGGAAGAGTTTCCAGAATTAAATAAACAGTATAAACATAATATTGAAATTGTGGTTGACCGTATCGCGTTATCGGCAGATATGTTAGGCCGGGTGACTCAATCAGTTGAACAGGCTTTGGAAATCGCTGACGGCATAGTTGAGGTTTTAAACACCGATGATAATAGTTTAAATGCCTATAGTCAACGATATGCTTGTCTGGACCACCCCGAAGAAGATATACCCGAATTAGAACCTCGTTTATTTAGTTTTAATGCACCACAGGGCGCTTGCCCAGTTTGTACTGGCCTGGGGAATAGGTTAGAAGTTGATCCAGACTTGGTTTTAAATCCGAATCTGACAATTTCCGAAGGCGCTATTCGTCCATATAACCGCGTCAACACTGACGCTTGGTATATGAAAAAACTGACGGAGGTTGCTGATGCTCACGGGTTTAGTGTTCGCGTCCCCGTTAGGGATTTGAAAAAATCAGATATCGACAAGGTTTTGTATGGCACTGGCGATCAAATATATACAGTTCAACTCGGCAACGGTCGGATGTATGATACGACTTATGAGGGAGTAATTCCTAATATCGAGAGGCTTCATAAAGAGACAGATAGTGATTTTCGTCGACGTGATTTGGAACGATTTATGCGTGAACGGGTTTGTAACACCTGTCACGGCGCGCGCTTGAAACCAGTTGTTTTAGCGGTTACAATTCACGGTTTGAATATCATGGATATTTGCAATCTGGATATTGATCACGCCCTCGACTTGTTCCAGAATGATTTGAAACTAGACGAAAAAGAATTATTCATTGCGAATCAGATTATTAAAGAAATAGTTTCGCGACTTAGTTTTATGAACAATGTTGGTTTGAATTATCTGGAACTTGGTCGTGCCGCTAATACATTGTCTGGCGGTGAAGCTCAACGTATCCGGTTAGCAACTCAAATTGGCTCTGGTTTACAGGGAGTTTTGTACGTCCTAGATGAACCGTCGATTGGTCTTCATCAACGCGATAATCATCGACTAATCGAAACTTTGAAGCATCTACGTGACTTGGGTAACTCAGTTATAGTTGTCGAGCATGACGACGATACAATTCGCCACGCAGACTATTTGTTGGATATTGGACCGGGTGCTGGTGTGGCTGGTGGAAATGTTGTTGCCTATGGCACCCCAGAAGAGGTTGCCAAAAATCCCGATAGTATCACTGGAAGATATTTGAGCGGTGTAGAAAAAATTGAGACTCCCAAAAGGCGCAGAGCCAAAATAAAAGACCGTTCGGTTATAGTTCGGGGCGCTCGTGAAAATAATTTGAAAAATATTGATGTAGAATTCCCGCTAGGATTATTGACGGTTGTTAGCGGGGTTAGCGGTAGTGGAAAATCAACATTAGTAAATGATATCTTAGCCAAAGAATTATCAGCTAGGTTACATCGTTCACACGTAATTTCAGGTAGCCACGATAAGATTGAAAACATTAACCTCCTAGACAAGGTTATTGTGATTGATCAGTCAGCAATTGGGCGGACACCGCGGTCTAACCCCGCGACTTACACTGGTGTGTTTACTCCTATTCGTGAATTATTTGCTTCAACACCTGATGCTAATATCCGTGGTTACAAAGCTGGGCGATTTAGCTTCAATGTTAAAGGTGGACGTTGTGAAAACTGTCAAGGCGACGGTGTGATTAAAATTGAAATGCACTTTTTGCCGGACGTTTATGTAACCTGTGATGTCTGTAAAGGTAAACGCTATAACCGCGAAGCGCTCGAAATAAAATACAAAGGCAGTAACATAAGTGACATTTTGGGAATGACGGTCGAACAAGCCGCGAAATTCTTCGAAAACATTCCGTCTATTGCTCGCAAACTCGATACTTTGGTTGAAGTCGGTCTTGGGTATATCAGACTAGGGCAACCAGCTACAACATTTAGTGGTGGTGAAGCTCAACGAATTAAACTTGCCAGCGAATTATCCAGACGTGCAACTGGTAAAACATTATATATTCTTGATGAACCAACTACTGGTCTGCATAGCGCTGATGTGAAGAAACTTCTGGCGATTTTGCAGAAACTTGTCGAAGGTGGCAATAGTATGATAATTATCGAACATAACCTAGATGTCATCAAAAATGCTGATTACTTAATTGACATGGGTCCCGAAGGTGGGTTAGGCGGTGGAACAATTGTGGCAGCCGGCACACCGGAAGAGGTCTCCAAAGTCACTAACTCCTTCACTGGCCAATACTTAAAGAAGATGCTCTAACCGTTTAGTTTTTTATCGACAAAAATATCAATGACAATAAATATTGCTAAGATTACAAAGCCTAGCCCAGCTGAGGCGATGACATCTGTTAGCCAATGGTAGCCAAGGTAAAGGCGAGAGACCGCAATTGAACTGCCAATCACGATTGTCGCTGCGCCCCAGGCAAACAGCCTCGGGTAACTAAAGTGGCGTGAGTAAACTAAGTATCCTAAGACTAATAACAAGACAACGATACTAATTGTGTGTCCTGATGGAAAAGAGTAGTCTAGCTCGAATGCCGGTACCATATTTACAATCGGTGGTCTGGCATCCATAATTACAAGTTTTAAAATAAATGACGTAAGTGCAGATACTCCAACTGCTGACGCCAAAACAAGTGGCCGCCAAACCTCACGTTTTATTAGTGCCCAAACAACCACAATCAAACCTGAAAGTATAGCAAAATAAATCGGGCTAGCAATATTTGTAACGAATTTGGCAATGTTCGTGAAGTCGCCATTGCGATGGGCTAACATCCAGTTTAAAATTGGTTGATTAAATGAACCAAATCCAATGCTTTGACGCATGCCAATATAAGCAAGAACAAAAAGAATAATTCCCAGAATTAGACTAGCGATTGCTAAAAAAAGGCGATGTTTTGTCGTCAATGAAAATTTTTGTTTTGGAAGTTCTGTGATTTCTAATGCCATTTTTTGCCAGTTATTTTAGTCTAAGCAATTTCTTGCACTGTTTTTTCGTACCATGCCAAATAGCCTGACGCTGTTTTTCATTTCTTAAAACATGAATAATTGCCGGTGAAACTGAGGCAAGTAAAATCAAGATAACAATAGGTAGTAAAACAGTATCAATCTCAATACCAATTGATGTTAGCCATGCTCCGAGGAAATAACCGCCGTAAGCTACGCCAGCCGTCCATATCAATCCACCAATCAAATTAAAGGTTATGAAAGTTTTATATTTCATTTTACCGACACCTGCAACAATTGGAACAAAGGTTCTGACAATTGGTATAAACCTGGCTAGTAAAATGGTTTTTCCACCGTGTTTTTCGTAGAATTGTTGAGCTTTCAAAACATTGTCTTTTTTGAATAATAGCGAATTTGGCCTGTTAAATAGGTGCGGTCCGATTTTGCGACCAGTCATATAGCCAACACTGTCACCGGCTACTGCTGCAATAAATAAAAGTAGCACCACGCTGTTGATATTAAGCCCGAATTGAATCGTTCCCATACTTTGCAAAAGAAAACCAAGGGTGAAGAGTATGCTGTCTCCGGGTAAAAAGAATCCAATCAACAATCCGCTTTCTGCGAAAATTATTAATGCAACTAATAATATTGCTGCTATTGGTCCGGCGGTATGTGTAAACTGAACAAGGTCAAATCCTGGTATCATATCAATACATTTTAGCATGACAGCGCTTGAAATGTTATAATACAGTTAGCAGTAAATATTTAACGACTGAGATAGGACAAAAGAGGTGAACGAAATTTCATTGAAACTAGATGAACGAACGGCCGAAGGCAAAAAATTAGTAAAATTACGCGAAAGTGGCTTGACACCAAGTGTTGTTTATGGTGCGCAGGATAAGCCAATTATGGCTCAGTCTGCTGCAGTTGAAACAGCCAAGGTTGTTCACGCCGTCGGTAGACATACTCCAGTAAATTTGATAATTAATGGCAAAAAGAAACTCGCTATTATCAAGAGCATCGATATGGATCCCGTTAAACATATTCTTCGACATGTTGCTTTCCATACAATTAACCAAAACGATGTTATTACAACCGATGTTCCTGTTGTTCTAGTTGGTCTTGGTGAGAGCCCAGCTGAACGTGCCGGCCTAGTGATATTGCAGGCTATCGAACATCTGGAAATCAAAGCCAAACCAGCCGACTTGCCAGAATCGCTTGAACTAACTGTTATGAATCTGGAAACACACGAAGATAAAATTGCAGTAAGCGACATTAAGTTGCCAAATGGTGTCGAGTTTGCTGATGTTGATCAGGATATGGAATTGGTCATAGCCAACGTTTACGAACCAAGCGCTTTACAGGCAGCTAATGAAGCTAGCGGCGGAGAAGCTGAAGAAGAAACTGAAGTTCCTGTAGAAGGTGAAGAAACGGCTGATGGTGAAAAACCTGCCGAATCTGAAAAACCTGCCGAACAGTAATTCAGAAGTAAATCCAATTTAAAAACCGGAGCGAACGCTCCGGTTTTTTGTTACTTTATAAACCCACCAGATTGATGTTGCCACAACTTGGAATAGACGCCGTCATTTTTTAGTAGTTCGTTGTGAGAACCTTGCTCGACGATTTTGCCTTCGTCTAAAACGACGATTCGGTCCAGCTTGGCGATAGTCGACAGGCGGTGGGCGATAACGATACTGGTTCGTTTGCTCATTAACTTTGTTAATGCGCCTTGGATTAACTTTTCATTTTCGCTGTCCAGTGCGCTAGTTGCTTCATCCAAAACTAATATTGGTGAATTTTTAAGGATTGCTCTGGCGATTGCAATTCGCTGACGTTGACCTCCGGATAGTTTTACGCCACGTTCACCAACTAATGTGTCAAAGCCTTTTGGTAACGACTCGATAAAGTCCAAGGCATTAGCTTGTACGGCGGCTAGTCGAATTTCTTTTTCAGTTGCGTTCGGCCTGCCATAAGCGATGTTCTCTCTTAGACTTCTATGGAAAAGCATCGGCTCTTGTGGCACGTAGGCGATAGCATTGTGCAAATCAGCCTGAGTAACATTAGTTATGTCCTGTCCATTTATTGAAATCTTGCCACCATCTAAATCACTGAAACGAAGCAATAAGTAAGTCAAACTAGTTTTGCCCGAACCAGACCGACCGACTAGACCAATTTGTTCGCCTGGATTTATAGTCAACGAAAAATCATCAAATAATTTGTCATTATTTTCAGAATGTGTGAAATGAATGCCATCGAACTCAATTTCTCCATCATCTACAACTAGCTTATTTGGTTTTTCTGGGTCGCAAACTTCAATGTCTTCATCCAAGGTGTTTATCATCGGACCAGCATCGCCCATAATCCTCAAATACGACCTTGTGGTATTAGACACTGCCCATAATTGCGAAACTACGTTCAAGGTATAACTAATAACCAGGTATGTAGCACCGATGCTAGCGATGTGATATTCCGTTGCTAGAATCGCGGCTATGAAGGCGCTAGCATTCATGATAGTCATCAACATTCCAAAAGTGCCTGTGATTATCAACACATTTTTCATTTCTTGTAGGCTAGCCGTGCGCCAATCCTTTATCAGCCTTTCGTAATGTTTCACTTCGGATTTTTCTCTAGCAAAAGCCTTGACGGCAGCAATATTACCAACAACATCGGCTAGATAGGCGGTCATAGCGCTCGATTTTTCCGACACTCGGCGACTAACCGGCGCAACAGCTGTTTGGGCCCTAATTATGACTGCGATTACAATAATTGATAGAATACCTAAAGCAACAGCATACTGCCATAGGATAAAACTTAGCGCGATACAGACCGAAATGACAGTCGTAACAATTGGTATTGCGTTAAAAATGAGCGTATCCCAGAATCGTTCGATAGAACCATTTAATTTGTTGGCATCAGATACTATACCACCACCCATCCGGTTGGAATGGTAACCTAAGCTTTTTGATGTCAAATGCTCCAAGATTCTGGATGCGACCACCGCCTGCATCTTCGATTCGGAAATGAAAGCCATGGCAATTGTGACGCGGATGGAAATTACTTCGCCTACTAACAGAATCAACAGGTAGCCGCCCAGCAGTCCGATGCTACTTTGCATTGTCGCTGTTCCTCTGGCAATATGTGTTAATAATTGCGATACAAATATTGGTGCAATTGTCGTAGTTAAGACAGCGAAAATAATCTGAACTATAACCATAGTCAGCACGGCGAATGGGGATATTCTCCAAAGCCCAACAATAAAGCCGATGATACGCTTTGATGAAGTTTGTTTTTTCATAAAGTCTCTCCTAGAAAAAGAGGGGTTAGATTGATCTGATGCGCTTTCTGATATTTATAGCGCATACGCTGTTAAGCGATTAGAGGATCCTTCTCGTTTTTCAGTGGATCATAGTATTACAAATTATACAGTATAATAGAGATGATGCAAAGAGGAAAATCTAATGAATTTATCTGCTAAATTAAAGACTCTGCCGAATAGCTCCGGTGTCTATTTTCATAAGTCTAAATCCGGGGAGATTATTTACGTTGGCAAGGCAGCTGTTTTAAAAAACCGCGTTCGTCAGTACTTCCAAAAATCACGTGACATGGATATCAAAACACAGGCGCTCGTGGCTGAAATTGCCGATACTGATTGGGTCGAAACTGATAGTGAAATCGACGCGCTGTTTCTGGAAGCCGAGATGGTCAAGCGCTATATGCCCAGATACAATATCCTGCTTCGTGATGACAAATCGCTATTGTATGTGCGAATTGATATGAATAATCCTTGGCCATATGTTAGTTTTACGAGGCACCCGTTGGATGATAGAGCTGAGTATTTTGGGCCGTTTTATAACGGGGCGGCCGTCAAAAAAGCCCTGCGTTATTTGCGTCGAATTTTCCCTTACTTTGTTAATCCACCGAAATTTGCAAGGACGGACCTTGCAACAGAGAAAGCAGATTTAGATACCCACTTAGGTCTTTCACCTAACGGAATTACTAGTGATGGATACAAGGCTATCTTGAAAAAATTGATTAGCTATATAAAAGGTGACCAAAAAACCATAGCTGCCGATTTGGAGCGAGAAATGAAAACCGCGGCAAAAAACCAGGATTTTGAAACCGCAGCTGTCCTGCGCAATAAACTTCGAAATCTTAGTGAATTACAACGACGAATAATGTTTGGCGACAAAGAATTCCTAGACCTCAGTAAAGACGCGGCGCTGGCAGACATAACCGAATTATTTGGAATGGTCAAAGCACCAGTTAGAATTGAAGGTTATGATATATCGCATCTTGGTGGAACGAATGTTGTTGCCAGTATGGTTGTTTTTACAAACGGAGCTAGTGACCGCAGTAAATATCGTAAGTTCAAAACCAGAACTGAGCAAAATGATGATTTTTTCAATATGAACGAAACGATTTCACGCCGTTTTAGCCAAAAGAATTTAAAAGATTGGGGCAAGCCGAATTTGGTCTTAATTGACGGCGGGAAAGGTCAACTGGAAGCGGCTGTTAAAGCCCGAAATAAACTAGGCAGCGAAGTTGTACCTTTCATCGGCCTAGCCAAGCGCGACGAACAAATCGTTGTTGCTTCCGACATGTCGATTGATAAGAAGAAGCTGGCTAGTTTGGGTGGTAACCTGGAAGTTTCGAAATATTTCACTATAATTAATTTACCGAAATCCTCACATATTATTAAATTATTGCAACGGATTCGTGATGAATCTCACCGGTTTGCGGTTAGCTACCATACCATCCTTCGTAGCAAAAAGCAGACTGCGAGTCTATTAGAGGAAATACCAGGTATTGGCCCTATAACACGCTCTAAACTGATACGTAAATTCGGAAGTCTCTCGGGTGTAAAAGACGCATCTGAGTCGGAATTAGTGGCGATAATCGGCCCATCCAAGGCTAGGCTTGTCAAAAATTACGTAAAAGCGTTATAATTCAAGATAAGCATATGCGTAGTGAGATTATACTTAAACACAATCGTTCAGTGGGTTTTACGCTTATTGAACTTATTATAGTTATTTCTGTTATTGGTATTTTGGCAGCCATTGGCGTAGTTAGTTATAACGGTTGGAGCAAAAATACCAATATTGCGCAGATGAAAAGTGATCTCAATGGCATATCGACAGCGATGGAAAATGCTCGTACATTTAATAATGGTTATCCGTCAACTGTGCCTTCGACTTTTTCGCCAAGCCAAGGGATAACCTTGTCGGGTGGTAGCACAGATGGTGGTCTAACTTACTGCGTCAATGCTGTTAGTACGAAAGATGCCAGCCTTCATTATTACGTCGATAACAACCAAGGTGTACAGTTAGGCACTTGCCCTGTTTATTTCACTCTTACACTCGTCGCTGGTGCTGGCGGTACCGTCAGTGGTAGCGGTTCATACGCTTCAGGTTCAACACCAACCATCACGGCTACGCCAAACACTAACTACTCACTTAGTAGTTGGACAGGTGATACTGGTTGTAGTGGTGTGGCCAGTCACACTATTACAATGGATGCTAATAAATCTTGTACGGCTAACTTTACGACTGCCTACACCTTGACACTTGTGGCAGGTACTGGTGGAACAGTTAATAGTGGCGGTTCATACGCTTCAGGTTCAACACCAACCATAACGGCTACGCCAAATACCTATTATTCATTTAGTAGCTGGACTGGTGATACTGGCTGTAGCGGTATAGCAAGTCATACTATTACGATGGACGCCAACAAGACTTGTACGGCTAACTTCACACCAACTGCCATTGCTGTACCGACAGTTCCAACCGTCACACCGTCAACTGTTGGTGCGACTACAACCTACTCATGGGGAGCCGCTTCCTGTCCGGGCAATACTGCTAGGTACCAATACCGTTACACCATATCTCCATCTGGTTATAACTCAGGTTTAGTTGCTACTGCCTCAACATCTGTAGCGTTTACAACCTCAACTGAAGGACAAACCTACACTGTGACTTCACAAGCAGAATGCTATAACACCGCAACAGCTAGCGGCATGAGCGCAACTGGATCGGCTAGTTATTACAGACCAGTTCCTCAATGTACATTGACGATAGCTAGTGCTGGTAATGGTACTGTTAACTCCGGTGGTACTTACAACTGCGGAGTCACAATTAGAGATACGCCAACTATCACTGCGACACCAAATGCCAATTATCAATTTAGTAGTTGGTCTGGCAGTACTGGGTGTAGTGGAGTTGTTAGCCACACAATCACTATGGATGCCACCAAATCATGTACAGCTAACTTTACAATAATTACCTATACTCTAACCATAGCAGCTGGCGCTGGGGGTACTGTCAACTCTGGTGGTACATACAATATCGGCACAGTTCAAACAATTACTGCCACACCAAGTACCTATTACTCATTTAGTAGCTGGACAGGTAATACTGGATGCGCTGGTGTTGCCAGCCACACAATCACTATGGATGCTGCTAAATCTTGTACAGCTAACTTCACCCCGACTGCTATCTCTGCGCCATCGACTCCAACCGTCACACCAAACACAGTTGGTGCAACTACGACATTCTCATGGGGCGCCGCATCATGTCCTGGTAATACTGCTAGGTACCAATACCGTTACACTATTTCACCTTCTGGATACGACTCCGGTTTAGTCGGTATTGGCGGTACAGGGGTAGCTCCTACGACTTCAACTGAGGGTCAAACTTACACCGTTGCTGTTCAGGCTCAATGTTACAATACTGCTACCAGTAGTAGCTGGAGTGGTTCGGGATCGGGTAGTTATTACAGGCCTGTAAGCACAATTTGGGGTTGCACCGATCCAGGCGCACTAAACTATAACCCAAGCGCAACAGCTAATGATGGAAGTTGTTACTACCAGCCTGCAACTGGCGGAACCATATCTGACTCCGGTGGCTATCGTACACATTTATTTTCGTCGAACGAAACATTCAGAGTTTACTCACTTAGTACCACAGCTACAGTAGTTGTGTCGGGTGGTGGTGGTGGTGGTGGTGATGGTGGTTGGGACGGTCCTTGTAGTGGTACTAGGGGTGACAGTGGCGCAGACGGAGGTAAAGCATCAATAAGCTATAGCGGTACTAATTACATTGCATATGGTGGTGGCGGTGGTGGCGCCGGTGACGATTGTGCATATGGCGGTAGTTCTGGAGGCAATGCTGGAACTAACAATCCTGTCGGGTGGACTTCAACGACTGGCGGCGGCAGTCCTGGCGGAGCTGCCGGAGTTGGTGAATATAGTTTCTGCTGGGGTGGAGCTGGTGGAGCTGGTGGAAGGCTCAATGGTTCGATATCTATCTCGCCAGGACAATCTTATACAATCACTTTTGATGCAGGTGGTGCTGGTGGTGGAAATGGTAGTGCTGGTGCTATTGCCTGGGTATCGATTAGGTATCCTTATTAATCGATGTAGTACGGAATATTTGATTGAGTTCTGATTGGTAATTAATCACGTGTTACAATAGACAGCAGTTATATGAAGAGAAATTTCTACGTTTTTATTGTTCGTTGGTTGTTTAATTCGCTTGGCTTGTGGGTTGCGCTCCGCTTATTGGGTTCAGGTTATGAGAATATACACCTCAGTATTACTCTAACAGGAATTTTGTTGGCTGGATTGATATTTTCACTTGTCAATACGATCCTTAAACCTATTATTGTTATCTTATCTTTGCCGGCAATTTTGCTGACACTCGGACTGTTTATGATAATTGTCAACGGCATTTTGGTATATATTTCGCTCAGACTATCACCTGGAATTTCGATGAGTTTTATCAATTCAATTTTAACTGGAATGTTATTAAGTCTGGTAAACTATATAGTGAGTGCGACTTTCGTGTTGCGTTCGGATAATGTAAGTTAAGGAAAAGTAATGAACATCGATAATATATTACAGATTGTGACCGTTGTTTCCGCCATACTTATGATTTTGGCAATTTTATTGCAGCAAAGAGGCGCCTCGTTGGGTGCTGGTTTTGGAAGTTCAGGCGAGTTATTTACAACACGTCGTGGAATTGATAAAAATTTATTCGAAGTCACAGTTGTATTAGCGGTCATCTTTGTTCTTTCGATCCTGGCTGGTCTTATTTTACCGGCATTTCGTTAGGAAAAAATTATGGGTGATGATAAAGGCGACAAAAAAAGCTGGTTGCCAAAACCGACTTTCAACCGAAAAAAAATTAGTCGTCGTGTTCGTAAAGTTGAAGGTGCCACAATTAGGCACGCCAATCGTTTTGTTATTAAGCGTTGGACGAATGTCCGTGAAGTTCAACGTGAGGTAGTATTTTGGGTTTTGGCAATAGGATTGCTTATTTTGGCTTCCGGATTGCAGTTGTTATGGTTTCAACAAAGTTATCAGACTAATGCACCAACCAATGATGGAACATATGCCGAAGCTGTTTTGGGGCCCATAAATACACTTAACCCATTGTTCGCAAGTTCAAGTGCTGAACAATCCGCCAGCCATTTATTATTTTCGAGAATTATGAGTTATGACAAAACCGGTCATTTAAACTATGATTTAGCGACTAACGTTAAATTAAATGAAGCCAAAAATGTCTATACAGTGACAATTCGACCAGATGCTAAATGGTCGGATGGAGTTAAGCTTACAGCCAAAGATATCGCATTTACGATTGAATTAATGAAAAATCCAGATGCGCGCACGACCGAATCAGGTTGGGGTGGAATTTCTGTAAAAGTAGTAAATGATACGACGATTGAGTTTACTCTACCGGCTATTTATGCGCCTTTCGAGCACGCCCTAACTTTTCCAATAGTACCTGAACATATACTTGGTAAAGTTGCGGTGATTAGCCTTCGAGAGAACGATTTTAGCCACAACCCAGTCGGTAGTGGTCCGTTCAAATTTAGCTTCATTCAAGATGTTGATATAAAAAATAGCAACAAAGTAATTCATCTAGTCAGAAATGATAAATATTACGGTGGTTCGGCGAAATTAGCAGTATTCCAATTACATGCCTATGGCACAAATGAAGCAATTGTCAGTGCTTTGTCATCAAATGAGGTTAACGCTGCGTCAGGAGTGCTATCAACCGAGATAAAACAAGTTGACACTAAACGATATTCAGTATCTGTAGAGCCGATACAAAGCGGGGTTTATGCGATGCTTAATACCAAGAGTGCCTTTTTACAAGACTTGAAGTTACGGCAAGTGCTACAAATAGGAACTGACTCGGGAGCTATCCGCAAACAATTACCAGCCGGTACTTCATCTATAAGTTTACCTTTTACGAACGGACAACTGAGTGGTGATGTCCCCCAGGCGCCAATCTACGACCAGAAGGCAGCTAATAAAATGCTTGATGATAATGGCTGGAAGCTTAACGGCCAAAATATTCGCGTTAAGGACGGCAAAGAACTAAAGTTGTCTGTTGTTACTCTTAAGAATAGCGAATTTGAAAATGTTTTAGACACACTAGCTGGTCAATGGCGAGCACTTGGTATATCGGTTGAGACTAAGGTTATTGACCCGACTGATGCAACCCAAAATGCTGTTCAGACTATTTTAGAGCCTCGCAATTTTGACGTATTGGTTTATCAGCTGAATATAGGAGCTGATCCTGATGTTTATGCTTACTGGCATACATCGCAAATTTCCATAGTCGGCCGTAATTATTCCAATTACTCCAATGCTATTGCCGACGATGCACTAATAACAGCCCGCTCAAGAATTGAGCCAAATCTTAGAAATGCTAAATATATAACTTTTGCTCGTCAGTGGCTGGCTGATGTACCGGCAATCGGGCTTTATCAATCCACAACACAATATATAACTAGTCGGAATGCGATTTCCATAGATAATTCGGACATACTGGTTTCGCCAGTTGATCGATACAGCACTCTTTTGAATTGGTCAGTTGGCAGCCGTACAGTTTTCAAAACACCTTAATTTTTGTTATAATACGGTGGAATTACACTTATGCGCGCGTGCTGTAATTGGTAGCCAGGCCAGCTTGAGGTGCTGGTGTCCGCAAGGACGTGGAAGTTCAAGTCTTCTCGCGCGCACCATATTGTAATATCAATACCTTATCTGTATAATCTCCTGAAGGTAGGGGCGCTTAGCTCAGTTGGCTAGAGCATCTGTTTTACACACAGAGGGTCGGGGGTTCGAGCCCCTCAGCGCCCACCATAAAAAATAACTTAACCTTTTGGTTAGGTTATTTTTTATGAATTGGTTTTGTGAGTTCGAAACACCGACGCCAAAGGTTGGGGGTGAGAACTGCCAGGCGGCAGTTCGCAAGGAAATCTTTCAGATTTACGGCTGTGCCGTAAGTATGAAAGTTTCGGGGTGGAACGTGACCCCGAGCCCCTTCACGGCATGTCGCCATGACATGCAGCGCCCCAAAACGCTTGTGCATACAATACTGAACTGGTAATATATGGGCATATGTACAAAGCAGGTTCTCAGCAACACGGCTTCACAATTGTTGAACTTCTGGTAGTCATCGTCGTCATTGGCATTTTGGCTGCGATCACCGTCGTCGCCTACACGGGTATCAGCCAGAAGGCCATTGTCGCAACGCTCCAGTCCGACCTTGGTGATGCGGCACAGAAGCTCAAATTGTACCAAGCAGAGCACGGTGGCCTGTTCCCACAGACCTTTACTGGCAACTGCCCGACCGACTCCGCTGACATCAGCTACTGCTTGAAACCTAGCTCTGGCAATATCTTTTACTACACCTCTTCTAGCCCCTATTCGACCTTCGGTCTAACTGAAACTAATACTAATGGTACTGCCTATAACGTGACCGACAGTACTGCCGTAGCTGCTGGTGCACTGTCAGATCCTTGGGCTAACTGGTACTCCGGCATTGCCGCCACCGCCTTGGCTGGTAAATACGTCTATAAAACTGACCTTGGCTCGACCTACCAATACAAAACTTCGGCCACAGCAGTTGAATCTCCGCAGGGAGCTATTGGCATTGATCCTAACTCTGGAGGTTGGTCTCTAGTCAGCCCCCAAACCAATCCTGGTGTAGATTTCTCGGCCTATCCTGCCCAAAACGCCTGTAAAGTAATTGGAGGTAGATTACCAAATTTGCAAGAGGAGAACGCTATCTACGCAGGTCGTGCCACATACGGTAATAATTTTCATGCGGACTTCTTCTGGTCGGCTACGACGTATAACAGTAGTATTGCGTACGGAGTGCCCTTCGGCTCTGACCCCACGAACGTCTACATATTGACGACCAACAAGTATGTGCGGTGCGTCTCGGGCTGATGGTTTGAAATTATTTGGAATTTGGTTTTCGGAAGGTGCATCGCAGGTTTTTTTAGAGTGACTTTCTCGTCATCCGAGCGGGGGTAGCGGCTCACGCATGAGCTCCTCGATCGGGTCTGAGCCAACGAGCCTTAGAACCGGGCTTACCTCAACGCCGAACCTTCCGACTTGATTATTTTGCAAATTCTGCTAAAATTGACAGATAAGGAACCCGATATTCGGGTATATTTTTATGAAAGACCCAAAATTTATTCGCAACGTTGCCATTATTGCACACGTCGACCACGGCAAGACGACTATTGTTGATGGGCTTTTAAAACAGTCTCACACTTTCCGCTCTAATCAAGCCGAGATGGAACAAAACCTAATTATGGATAGTGGCGACCAAGAACACGAACGGGGAATTACAATTACCGCCAAGCAAACATCGGTATATTATGGCGATTACAAGATAAACATTATCGACACCCCAGGTCACGCTGATTTTTCGGGCGAAGTTGAACGAACCTTAAATATGGCCGATGGTGTATTGCTCATTGTCGATGCTCAAGAAGGTCCAATGCCACAAACTAAATTCGTTTTGTCGAAAGCTTTAGAGCTTGGTTTACAGCCAGTTGTAATTATCAACAAAATAGACAAGCCAGCACGTCGAATCGATGAGGTTATAGATGAAATTGCTGATCTATTCTTGGAATTGGCCGTCGACGACAGCCAATTGTATTACCCGGTTTATTACGCGATTGGTCGTGATGGCAAAGCTTGGAAAGAATTACCAGATAATCCAGCCGAACACACTGATTTGACTTCTATTTTCAACGCCATTATTAACGATATCCCAGCTCCGACCGTCGAAATTGACGGAACATTGCAATTACTTGTTACAGCCTTGCAATACGATTCATTTTTGGGTAAATATGCTATCGGTCGTATCACACGTGGAACTGTCAAAAAAGGGACGCCAGTTACATTAGTCAAACGTGATGGTGCAAAAATCAGCGCTCGAATCGATAAGGTTTTCGGTTATCGTGGATTAAATCGTGAAGAAATCGATGCAGCCTCGGCCGGCGATATTGTGGCATTAACTGGTATCCCAGATGCCAATATTGGTGAAACTATTGCCGATAAAGATAATCCTGAAGCTTTGCCGGTTATCGACGTCGAAGCTCCAACAATTAGCATTTATCTTGGTCCAAACACCAGCCCGATGAAAGGCAAAGAGGGTAAATATAACACTTCTCGTCAAATTGGCGAAAGATTAAAACGCGAACTTGAAACTAACGTAAGTTTACGAGTTGAAGAAGATGGTATTGGCTATAAAGTCTCTGGCCGCGGTGAACTACACTTGTCAGTTTTGATTGAAGCCTTGCGACGTGAAGGTTACGAATTCGAAGTTGGCCGCCCACAGGTAGTTACGGTTACCGAAAACGGAACCGTCAAAGAGCCAGTCGAAGAACTAATGATTGAAATATCTAATGACTTTATGGGTGTTGTTAGCCAAGAATTAGGTGCTCGTCGAGCAACTTTGAGTAAACAAGAGCAGACTAGCAGTGGCACAAACCGATTGACATATATTTTGCCGACTCGGGCTTTGATTGGCCTGCGAAACTCACTTCTAACCGATACTAAAGGTACGGTGATTATGAACAGCTTACCGCATGGCTACCAAAAACTCGGTCCGAAGTTGCAGAAGATTCGTAACGGTGCGATTATTGCATCCGAAACTGGCGTTACAACTCCTTACGCTTTAGAAATGGGTGAATCTCGTGGCGAATTGTTTGTTGGGCCTGGATCTCAGGTTTATCAAGGAATGGTGGTTGGTTTGTATCAACGTAACGATGACCTGGAAATGAATGTTTGCAAAGCCAAGCATTTGACGAATATGCGTAGTTCATCTAGTGACGGCACGGTTCAATTGACGCCATTTACAGATTTAAGTCTTGAACAATGTATTGATTTCATCGAAGATGATGAACTGTTGGAAGTTACTCCAAAAAGCCTCCGACTTCGAAAACGATTCTTGGATCCAAACCAGCGCAAACGCGCCGCCAAAAGCTAAAAAATCTTTTTACCTTTCAGCTCGTCTGGCAAAAAACCTTTTTCGTGTTCGAAACCGGCTTCCCATTTGTATCCTTTTCCATAGCCTATATCTTTCATCAGTTTAGTTGGAGCGTTACGTAATTGAATCGGAATAGACGAGTCCGGATATTGTTTGGCTAGTACTGTTGCATTGTTCATAGCATTCGTGGTTTGACGAGATTTTTCACTTTTGGCTAGTGCGGTTGCGACATGGAACAAGATATAACTTGATTCTGGCATTCCAATCCGTTCTACTGCTTGAAATGCATTGAGCGCCAGTCCAAGTGCCCCATTGCCAGCCAATCCAATATCTTCTGATGCAAAGATAATCATACGTCTAGCAATAAATTTAGGGTCCTCGCCAGCATCGATCATCCGTGCCAGATAATAAAGTGTAGCATTGACATCACTACCGCGCATGCTTTTTATGAAAGCGCTAATAACGTTATAATGCATGTCGCCTTTTTTGTCATAACCAGGTAAGCGTTTTTGAGCTGCAACTTTAACGATTTCAGGTGTTACTTTTTCGCCCAGACTAAGTGCTAGTTCTAGGTTGCCAAGTGCGATGCGAGCATCACCTCCAGATAATTCCGCCAAGTAATCCAAAGCTTTGGGCGTGACTTCTTTTTGTTTACCTTCTGATTTAAGTGCGTTTTTCAAAATACGGATAATATCTTCTTTAACAAGAGGTTCCAAAATTAGTACACGTGTCCGCGAAAGTAAAGGAGTGATTATTTCAAAACTTGGATTTTCTGTCGTTGCGCCAATTAATGTAATTAAACCAGACTCAATGTGTGGTAAAAATGCATCTTGTTGAGCTTTATTAAAACGATGGATTTCATCAACGAATAATATGGTTCGTAATTGAAGATTCCAATTCTGTTTAGCGTGTTCAATAATGGTAGTAATATCTTTTTTGCCACTTGTAACTGCTGATATTTCGATAAATTCAGCATTAACTTCATGTGCTATGATGCGCGCTAAGGTCGTTTTACCGCTACCTGGAGGACCCCATAATATTAAGCTAACAGGTTCTTTGTTTCGGACTATTTGACGCAAAATTTCGCCATCACCTAACAGATGCGTTTGACCAACTACTTCATTAAGTGTTTTTGGTCTCATTCTCTCCGCAAGTGGTACCCGTTGCATACTTCTATTATAACTGCTCTGTTGAAGCTCTGATAGGCTATAATTGAAGTAAGTGAAAGTTTTAGTAAACAATCAACTAATAGAATATAAAGATGAAGGCTTAGGCAAGGTTCTGTTATTATTGCATGGTTGGGGGACAGATCTAACCACTTTTAACCAGTTATCTATCCATTTATCAAAAGAGTTTAGAGTCATTAGATTTGATTTCCCAGGCTTTGGCCAAAGCCCAAAGCCGGATGATAGTTGGTTAGTCGAAGATTATTCTAGGTTGACGCGTGATTTAGTGAAAAAACTAAAAATTGAACGAGTTTATGCCATTATTGGACATTCATTTGGTTGTCGCGTAATTATAAAAGGTTTAAGTCTTGGTTATTTTAATCCCAAAAAAGTTGTGTTAATTGGTGCCGCTGGAGTTAAGTCACACCAGGGAATCAAAAAGTCTATATACAAATCAATCGCAAAAGTGGGAAAATTAGTAACCTCAATGCCTATTGTAGATAAGATACAGCCATCTCTTCGCAGGTATCTTTATAATTCAGCAGGTAGTACCGACTACTTGAACTCTAAACAAATGCAAAAAATATTTACTAACGTCATTAATGAAGACTTATTGCCAGAAGTATCAAAGGTTACTCAATCAACTTTATTGATTTGGGGTCGTGATGATAGAGAAACTCCACCAAGTGATGCCAATCTAATATTGAAATCGTTAGCTAACGGCGAATTAATCGTAATTCCAGATGCTGGACATTTTGTATATATTGATGCTTACGATAAAGTTGCAAAAGAAATGGATAAATTCTTAGTATGAAATATTATTGGACGCGATTTAGTTTTTATTATCCCGCAGTGATTATATATATGCTCCAGGGATCTAATTATATTATCAAGGATTATCTGAAATGGCTGCATCGGTCCAGTGATTTTAGAAAAGTCATTAGGCGTCGTCAACTTGACCACACTATCAAGGCTGTATTAATGCTGAGTATAGCCTGGTTAGTCTTAGCTGTGATTTATGTAATTGCAGTAATCATGTTTTTACAGGCCGTTAGCTTAGTAAACGTGATTCTGGTATTTCTATCAGTATTGCTATTTATGGTTGCGCCATGGTTTCTGGGCTATGTTATTATCGTGCCACTCTGGTTTGGTAGTATTTTTATACAAAGACCACACCACAACAAGTTAGTTCGTGAAGCTAAGCAAATTTTCTCGAATAGTCAGGCCTTAAAAATTGCAATTGCTGGTAGTTTTGGCAAAACGACTGCCAAAGAGGTGCTTTATGCGGTGTTGAGTGAAGGTAAAAACGTTGTTCGTACACCTGGTAATATGAACACAGTAATTGGAATCAGCCGTTTCGCTCAAACCTTAGATGGTAATGAAGACGTTATTATTTTTGAACTTGGTGAAGAAAAAGTTGGCGATGTTAAGGAGCTTTGTGAGTTAGTTAACCCGGACATGGGAATAATTACTGGTGTAAATGAAGCACATTTATCCAGCTTTGGTACGATTGATCGGACCATCGCGACTATATTTGAGTTACAGGACTATCTGGGCGACAAAACTCTATATAAAAACATTGAAAGTCCGCTAGTGGCTAGTAAGGTTAAGGATAGTGAAAAGTTCGCGTATAACAAAAAAGGCTCTGATGGCTGGAGAGTTAGTCGAATCAAAACAAATATTCATGGAATGGAGTTTGTGGCTGAAAAAGACTCGAAAACTGTCTTCGCACATTCTGGATTACTGGGTGAGTATAACGTTGGGATTATTGCCACCGCAATTTCAATTGCGGATTCGGTTGGTCTGACTATTTCACAAATCGCCGATGGGATTAAAAAAACAATGCCGTTTGATCACCGCATGCAACCCAGGCAACTTCACGGCGCATGGCTAATTGATGATACTTATAATGGTAATAGCGAAGGTGTTCAAGCTGGTTTATTACTTTTAAAGTCGTTGGAAGCCAAAAGACGAGTTTACATAACTCCAGGTTTAGTCGAGCAAGGCGATAAAACGAAGGAGATTCATGAGAAGATTGGTCGGCAGATTGCCAAGGTGGCTGATGTTGTCGTTTTAATGCAAAATTCTGTTACAGACTATATTTCAAATGGCTTGCAGGATGGTAAATTCCGAGGCCAGTTACTAGTCGTAGACAATCCTTTAGAATTCTATACAAATCTTGACCATTTTGTGGCAAGTGGTGACGTGGTGTTGATGCAGAATGATTGGCCCGACAACTACGTCTAGGCTGTTATAATTAGTAGCATGACAAAAACAATCGGCGTTTTCTTTGGTGGCAAATCAACCGAGCATGATATATCGATTATCACAGCACTTAGCTCTGTTATAAAGCCATTAGAAATGACAAATAAATTTAATGTTGTACCAGTCTATATCTCAAAAGACGGTAAATGGTATAGCGATGATAAATTAAATGATATTGGTTTATTCCGAAATGGCAAAATTGATGAATTTATTTCAAAAACAAAGTCAATTTCCATGATTTTTGATAAAGGCTTGGTTTTGCGAAAATCAGGCATGAGCAAAAAAGACGTCCGTATCGACATTGCGTTTCCAGCAATGCATGGAACGTTTGGTGAGGATGGTAGTCTGATGGGGTTGTTCAGAATGGCTGGTATTCCATACGTTGGTGCTGGATTGCAGGCCAGTGTTATTGCTATGGATAAGGTTTTATCTAAGCAAATTATAGAAGCAAACGGCATTCCGACTTCTAAATTTATTTCTTTTTCGAAAAGTGAGTTTAAAACTAAACCCGATGATATTCTAAAAAGAATAAGTAAAGAATTAAGTTATCCTTTATTCGTAAAGCCACCACATCTAGGTTCCAGTATTGGCATCGCAAGGGTTGAAAACCTGTCCGAGCTGACGAACGCTATTGAGGTTGCGTCGTATTACGATGATAAAGTGTTAGTCGAAGAAGCTGTCAATAACTTGATCGAGGTAACCGTACCTATAATCGGCAATGACGACTTACAGCCAGGGTTGGTTGAAAGACCATTATCTCACGAGGAGCAGTTTTTTGATTTCGAGACGAAGTATATAAACGGCGGTAAAAAAAGTGGCGGCCAAAAGACAGGGTCCCAAGGTTACAGTGAGTTGCCAGCTAAAATCTCGAGTGAGTTATATGCAAAGTCATTGGACGTGGCTCTAAGATCGTACAAGGCTATCGGTTGCGAAGGTATTTCACGGGTTGATTTACTGATAGACTCTAAAACCAAGACCGTGTATTTCAATGAAATTAACCCATTGCCTGGTAGTCTGTATGCCCATAATTGGCGTGCTAGTGGCTTATCGTCAGTTGAATTAGTAACTCGTTTGGTTGAGTTGGCAGAAGATCGCTTCGAGCGCGAGCAAAAAACCGAAACAACATTTTCGTCGAATTTTCTGAAGCAGTTTTGAAATAAGAAATTTCTTAAATAAAACGCCCGATCTCAGGGATCGGGTATTTTATTTGGTGGCTCCTCCCGGACTTGAACCGGGGACACAAGGCTCTTCAAGCCTCTGCTCTACCAACTGAGCTAAAGAGCCACACTAACATTATATTTTACTAGAGATGATAACTTTCGACAAGTCGGTCTTTCAAGATTAGTCTATCTTGCAATTTGTTCAATTTTTCCCTATAATTTTTAGGTACACGCGGGTGTAGCTCAGTTGTTTAGAGCGCTTCCTTGCCAAGGAAGAGGTCGAGAGTTAGAGTCTCTTCACCCGCACCAAGCATAAGCAGTATAGCCTCAGTAAATCTGAGGCCATTATTGTGCTTTCGTTTGTGACGGTTATCGGCAGTCACAATTATTTTTTTCTATAGATACTGTGTTTTGCAAAAATAACTGCGGTTAATATAACCCCAGCGTACAACAGAAAGACCGGTCTAGTACCTAGTGCTGTAACCATGAAACTTGCCGCAACATACCCGAGGCATATACCGATTGACGCGAAGGATGTATAAGTCCCAGCAATTAAACCTTCCTTCTTGAACTTTTCTCCTATCCTAGACATATAACACCATGCACTTGTGTTCCAAGCAGCACCAGATAACCCTATACCTACTACTGTAACAAGAACCATAGTGGGGTTAGTGGCAAAAAAGAACAAAGCCATTGTAATCCCAAACATTGTTACGGACCTTATGATCATTTTCTTGTCACCAGAAATGTCACAAACTTTTCCGAATATAAATTGTGTAATATGCGATAGTGAAAGTATGGCAGCAAATAAACCTACGTATCCAATATCGGCATGCATCTCTTGCACTAACAATAATGGGACAAAGACGGTTGATGCACCCTGACTGAAATTAGTCGCCATTCCAAGTACTGCCATGCCGCGGAGTTCCTTAATACTCAAGAACTCCTTCATATCAGCAAAAAAGTTTAGATCATGTCTGGAGGGCCGATTGTGGTTGATGTCTTTGACGACAAAACCAAACGCAAACAGCAACGCAAATAAGGCTATTGCAACTTTAAACACAGTTGATATCGGGAGGAACCCCACTAAGGATGTACCGATCATTATACCTATCAGGCTTCCGATATTCCCTAGACTTTCGAATATACCTGTCGAAAACCCTCTTGATTTATTTTTGAATCTGTCCTGAACTCTTTCTCGGGATGTATTGAGATACACTTGATATGCCACTTCCATTACTAATGAAGCAGCAAGGATAAGTGCAAAGTTTTTATTCGACACCAATATATAGGCCGTAATTGATCCTATCATTGCTATAACGGTCAGAACTAGTATTTTTTTGCGTCCAATGACATCGGCAAGTCTACCAAAAATCGCAGATGAGAATATAAGCACAAATGGAGCAAACGCAAATATTAACGATATTTCGGATTTTGTAAAACCTTTTGTAACCAAATAGGGTGCTATAAACGGAGAAAAGATGCCGTAGACAAACAGAAAGAACATCGATGAAATTGTTGCGATGACTGCTACTTTTTTTGTTTTTGTAAAATATTTTAACATTTAACCTTATTCAGTATACGTAAATTGACCAGATATTGCTACCAGCGTAAATCTCTGACCCTACTTGCATAAAACGTATTCTCGATAAGGCCCATCCAAAATCTTCCTCCAACGGCTTATCTCACCACTGATTTCGTGAAAACTTTTTTGCACCTGCCGCACCAATTTTAAAACCTCAGCCATTGGTTGGGGTTTTAAAATTGATAAACAAATATCATAAAATAGTACAAAGCAGTATAATGATATTATCAAAGCATAAACTTAATGAGGTTTTATGGAAGAAGATAATAACCCAGTTAACACTCAGCCTGATGATAATATTCAGCCTGAGCTTATTACACCTGCCACAGAAAATATAAAAGTTGACCCAGAGATAGCAACTAACCCCGGTACTTTTTCAATCCCGGATGCGTCCTCGCAACCGGCTCCAAATATTGATAAGCCAAAACCAAAGAATCGTAAAAAACTATACTTGATAATCTTGGCTGTTGTGATCTTGATTGCTGCTGGTGTCGCGGCTTGGTATTTTGTTATTTATAAACCTAGTTCGACTGCTAATAATGCAAAAGTACCAGCTGTTAGTGCTCCAAAACCTACAGCACCAGTCGTCAAAGAGACTGACCCTCAAGTTATAAAATTCATAACCCCAACAACGGGTGAATCCTGGTTGGATAATCCGGTCAAAATCGCCAAACAGGGATTCTTTGTATATAAGGACCCGAGTTATTACGCCGGAGAAGGATTTACTGACTATTTTCGAGTTGGAACTAGGGGTAAGAACACAATTATCCTAACTTCTGCGCCAGGTGTCGTCGCAAGTGACTACCATCTATACGAGCAATCGCCCGACGGAATAATAACCGTCATTAATCATCCAAGCTCAACGGCGACTTACAATTCAGACTACAGTAATGAATTGCCGTCATATTCCAGTTCAAAAGTTCAGTTGAGTAATGACATTCATTACGATTCTTTGAGTGTTCCTGACCAGATAAGGATCGACGAAAAGGGAAGCATTGTTACGCAACCAGCCTATCCAAGTCTAGGTAACGAATATATTGCGCCTACATCGACCGATAAAACCAGCTACAAGGAAACGCTTGTAAAACAACTAGGTGGCAGTTCGCTGTATCTGAGCGAAAGTACCAACCTAGAGACAAAACTAGTATCAATCAGTTATTTCATAAAAACTCCATTCAATAGCCAAATCACAATGGGATACGAACCGCTAGACCTTTCGCTCACAAATTATAAATGGGAAACAGGATTTTCTGTTGGTTCAAGTTTGAACGCTATAACTCGTGGTTGTGGTTCAGCTAGCGCCTCAGTAACTCGAAGCGATTCTATTTCACAGAGTGATGTTGTGGAAGTTGGTAAATCCGGTAAAGGTCTGCTTGTATATGGTTTTAAGGACAAGAACAACAGCTTACTACAAAAAGCATTTACTGAATTCAAGGATTTTCTGTCATATGATCCATCCTCAAGCCTGAAAGATATGACAATTGATGATTTTATGAAAGAGCATGGAGTTGTTTTGTACAAAGACGTAAATGGACAATGGTTGGTCTACGTCAACAGCCAACTAGCACCAATGGGTGGTTGTGCCAAACCTGTGGTTTATTTGTATCCTCAAACTGAGGAATCCGTCACGGTCAGAGTTGGGGCAGATGTTGAAATATCTGATCCATTCTACAACCCTTCGACAGGTTGGACGGCTGTTGCCAAACCAAACGGACAGCTTACGGTCAATGGCGTTAATTACAATTCACTATTCTGGGAAGGCCCGGGCTACGGTCAATACCCACAGATTACTGAAGGAACAGTAGTAAAACAAGGTGACGTCATGCCAACTGTCCGAAAGCAACTTGCTCAGCAAGGTCTGAATCAAACCGAAATAAACGATTTCATAGAGTATTGGAATGGGAAGCTTCCGACTAAACCATATGTCAGATTAACCTGGTTTAATACAGCTCAGATGGATAAGCTAGCTCCATTATTTGTTTATCCAAAGCCAGACACGGTTATTCGAGTGTTCCTAGACGCCAGCGGTTTAGATAAACCAATCAGTTTGCCGTCACAAAACTTGCAGTCGATACCTCGAAAAGGCTTCACTCTTGTTGAGTGGGGTGGGCTACCTAGCCAAAGACTATACTAATCAACAGTTCCACTCTATAATTTGATATAATAGATACAGTTAAAGAGGGGGAATATGAAAGTATTGATTATCTGTGACTCAAACTTTGGCAACACAATGTTGGTTTCGAAGGAAATAGCCAAGAATATCGGCGACGACGTTAAAGTTGTTTCGGCCAAAGAATTTTCTAATTCTGACCTACAAGGTATTGATTTACTAATTTTTGGCAGTCCGATTGTCGGTTGGCGACCAACTGAAACCGCTACGGCTCTTCTGGGGTCGCTAGTCGGTAAATTACCTAAAGACCTGAAATTCAGTACATTTGATACTCGCGTTAAATTGTTTATCCACGGTGATGCAAAAGAGAAAATTGCAGCAATGCTGCGGAATGCTGGTGCGAAGCAGATTTTTGAGCCACAAGCCTTCTATGTAAAGGGTAAAGAAGGTCCTTTATTTAACGGTGAACTAGAGAAAGCTGCTAGTTGGGCAAAACTCATTAAAGCCAAGATGGACCAACTTTAATTTAAGCTTAACCACTTATTGACTTTTTATATAAAATAGTCTATCTTACTAACAGATAGTAATAAAAAATAAAAATATGAGGTTAAAAAAATGAATCAAGACCCAGAAATGCCACCAGTAACGCCACAAGTTGAGGGTACTGATTTCGACGAGACCCTACGACTTGCACAGGAAGAAAAGAAAAAAGCAGACGATGCTATTCGTATGAACGATGCTTTTGGTGTTGTACCTGGTAGGCTACCATCGGACGAACAATTTACTGCTATGCAAGATTTCCAGGGTGCAGTAGATGGTCACGAAGCCAGGGTTGCTGAGATTAACACTTTCAATGAAGCTAATATGGGCGAGAATGGTGTACCGAAGGAAGAATATTTCTTCGATAGCGACAAGCCTCTCGATGCAGTTCAGCAAGAACAGGTTAAAGAAGATAACGACCTAGATTATCTAACTAGTCTCTTTGGTGAGAGCACAGACAAGGACCATCTAGACTCAGCCTGGAAATTATTTGACGAATTTGTTGACAAAAAAGACCTGAGTCGAGACGCAGAGAGACAATTGCGTGATCATTTTATGAATATTAACCATGGAGTAGCGGTCACCGCCGAAACTCCATCCCAACCAACCCCAGAAACACCTGCACCAGGCGATGAACCATCACCAGAAGGTGCCGAAGCTAAGCCAACTGGCGAGCCAAAACCAGAAGCAAGCCCAGATGCAACGCCTGATGACACCAGTTCTGAGACCACTGAAGGTCCAAAACTATTTGATTACGACGCTGAGGGTGTCTTTGATGATTCAAAGGTTACCGAAGGTGAAGCCGCTTCAGCCGAAGGTGCTGATGCCGAAAAGTCTGATGATACTCAAGATTCAGGTGAAGGCGGAGAAGCTGGCGGTGAAAAACCAGAAGAGGGGGAGCCAAAGCCTGAGGGTGAAGGCGAAGAGGAAAAACCTACTGAAGAAGCTAAACCAGAAGGTGGACCAGTATTATATAACTGGGAAGATGAAGCTACCTTCGAAGACGAACCACTTGATGAAGAAAAAGAAAGAATATCTATCTGGACGAGAATGAAAGCCGGTGGCGAAAAAGTTCGCGAAAGAATCGACCATTACTTTAATGGTGGTACTGAAGAACAAAACTCCAGACGAAAAATGGTTGCTGTTGGAATCGGTGTCGGTGCAGTTGGAATTCTACTAGCTGTTGGTGTAGGCGTTGGTGTGCATAATGCTGACATGGCTAACTTAGCTCCTCAGGTTACAACCGCTTTCCATGGCGCTGAAGCAGCCTTACCGGGACCAGGCTTTGGCGTTCATGAAATTGTCAGTGGAGCTTCTGCTCATATAAACACGGCTGGTGAGACATTAAAAGCTGTCAGTCAAAATATTTCCGGGTCCGGTGATACAATCTGGGCTCATGCGCACACCCTACTTGAACAATGGGGCGTGAAACCATCGAATGGTAACATTCTTCGACTAACTCGCGGCATCCTAACAGATAACGGATTAGGCTGGGATTCGGCAAGGCATCTGGCTAATGGGGCGAAATTTGTAGTAAATATTCCATCTTGGATAAAATAATATAACGAATAACAAAATAATCAAGGGGTGAGCAAGATGTTTCAATTAGTAAAACTAGATGAAGAATTTTTGGCAAGTATTGGCCTGGCTGACTTGTCTGACGAAGAAAAAAAAGAAGCTCTTGACGATGTCAGAACGGCTTTAGAGGCCAAAGTCGGTGTCAAGTTGACTCAGGGCCTATCTGATGAACAAGTTGATCAATTCAGTAACATGCTAGCTGGTGATGACCATAACGCTGCTATGGAGTGGATGGAGACAAACATACCGAACTATCGCGAAGTTGTTATGCAAGAACTAGACGCAATCGTTGACCAGATCAAGCACAACAATTTGTCCTACGTCAAACGGCTCTAAAACAAGTTTTCAATCTGCGCTATAATTAGTTACACGCGAGTGTAGCTCAGTTGTTAGAGCGCTTCCTTCCCAAGGAAGAGGTCCAGGGTTAGAGTCCCTGTACTCGCACCAAAAGAACTTATTGATTTATTATATTTTCTAGTTCTTCCAAACTTTTCTTAATTGTCAATTTTGAGGTATCAAGTTGGTAGTTGTGATTAGAAATTGTCTGACTTTTTGACGCATTTACTAGCTTTTTATCTATATGTGGTTTTAGGACACAGCCACGTTTCCTTTGACGTTGTTTTCTGACCTTTTCGTCGGCCACAAGAGTTATTATTTTTATCGCGTAACTATATTTTTCTGCAAGGTTTACGAAGTCAGATATATCCATCGGGTCGACATCTGTAATTGAAACCAGTGCTCCCTCAATGACGATATCCTTTTCGGCTTTCATGTAATTTTCGGTTACGGATAATAAATTCTGAAGAGCTATTTTATGATCGAAGCCATTGGGTAGTTTTGTCTTCAAGCTTGACGGATTCATTCGAAACAGAAAATGATCCTGAGTTATTAGAGCAAAATCATGCTCTTTGGCAAATTTAAAAGCTAATGTTGATTTTCCAGACCCAGAGTAGCCATTTAATATTACTAACTTCATAAAAGCAATTGTAACATAGCTGTCGCCACGCTACACCGAGAGCCTCACTGTGATGTCGTTTAGCTTACTTGAGCAAGCATCAGAGCTTGCTCGCCAATCTGATGAATTATAGGAAATGGAATTAATTGTTTGTCTATTTGTTCTGGTAAAACTCCAAAATCCATATGTGCGTATCGGATTCGGAAAGCTTCTTGTTGGTATTCATCTAGAAAGAAATATAATAATTTTTGGTCTGACAATTCCGTGCATTCTTTGTTGGCCCGAGCATCAGCATAATCTTCGGCCTGTTGTTGTGACAGCTCGACATCAGCAAAACGTGCCATTGAAAAAGCGCAACATATTGAGTTTCTATAACTTTTTTCATTTGATGTTAGTGTTTCTGTCATGAAAATCCTTATACTTATTCTCATAATACCACCAGCTTCAGAATAGTCAAATTATTTGAATTTGGATTATACTGTAAATATGGCATTCGAAGATTTCAAGCAAAAAGACAGTGTTACGGTTGTTTACACTGGCGACGGCAAAGGTAAAACCAGTGCTGGGTTAGGCTTGATGGCTCGTGCCCTAGGCACTGGTTGGAAAGTCGCTTTTGTCCAGTTTATAAAACTGTGGGATGTTGGCGAACACCATTTTATTAATGATATTAAGCCTGTTTATGGCGATAAACTGGATTTTTATAAAGGCGGACTCGGATTTTTTGACGCTGGTGAACTAAGCGCTGATGCGACTAAACAAGACCACATCGCTGAAGCTCATCGAACTTATCATTTTGCCTATAATGCAGCCAAGTCGGGTGGCTACCAGTTGGTAATCTGTGATGAAATTAATAACGCTGTTCATGATGGCTTACTGCCAATTGAAAATCTAGAGAAACTTATCTCAGATAAACACCCGAAAACTAACCTTTGCCTGACTGGTAGATACTTTCCTAAGTCATTGGTTTCAAAAGTTGATATAGTAACTGACATGACTAAAGTTAAACACCATTATGATGATAACTATTTAGCCAATAAAGGTATCGATTTCTAGACTAGTTTTAGCACTTACTAAAACCGCACAATTCGCATTTTTGACAACCTTCGATGTATCGCAGGCTAGCTGACCCACAATCAGGGCAAATATCTGTCTGTTTGCTAATATCCTCTGATTCGAAAAGCGATACAGTCTCTGGGGTAGTTATAGCCTCATCTTCATCTTGCGGTTCTAGGGACTGTTTTGAAGCTTGATGTCTTTCGATAGCTTTAGCGACTGCATCAGCTAGTGACCTGACGCGGTTTGCACCGAATCCGGTAGAACCTGAGCCGCCAATTCCGCGTAGTTGTCCGATAACTTTTTGAGCAATTTGGTCAGATGAATAATTCGACGGAATACGGAAGGTCATCGATACTAGTCGTCCGATTGCCTCAGCGTCAGCCGTTATGTCTGATCCAGCATGCCCAACATTAATAAACACCTCAAAGATGTTGCCCTCAGTATCTTCATTTATAGAAATGAAGGCGTGACCAAGTGGTGTAGTAATTCTATGGGTTCGACCGTTTAAGACCTCAGGTCTTGGTTTCAGTTTTACAGGAATCGAAGGTAACTGGTTAACGGGTGATTCGATAATTTCACCTGAAACTGCGGTTGTCTGAGCCTTGGATGTGCTATCAAGTTTGTCATAATATGACGATTCTTTTTTAACTTCCAAAACTTGTTTCTCACGACTGCCATCGCGGTAAATTGTAATTCCACGGCAACCAATTTCATGAGCCATTACATAGGCATTACGGACATCTTCGATTGTTGCATCGTTGGAAAAGTTAATCGTCTTTGAAATTGCGTTATCGACATATTTTTGGAATGCAGCTTGAATTTTTAAGTGCCACTGCGGAGTGATATCACCGGCGATGACAAAAGTTTTCTTTAGTTCATCCGGAATCGAATCGATATTCTGAATCGATCCACCATTATTCTGAATCTTTTCTAACAATTCCTCTGAATATATACCATGTTGTTTAAGAGCCTCAACGAAATATGGACTAGTCTGGAACATCCGTTTGCCTTCAATTGTATTCTTAGCATAAGTTAGCGCGAACAATGGCTCACAGCCGCTAGAGGCGTCGGCCAACATGGCGATTGTCCCAGTTGGAGCAATTGTTGTCCTAGCACCGTTACGTGGTTTAATCTCACCCGGTTTATCATAAATTGAACCTTTAAAGGCAGGAAATACTCCGCGTGTTTCGGCCAGTTTGGCACTAGCAATGTCAGATTCTTTTTGTATGAATTCCATGACTTGCTCGGCCATTTTGACGCCCTCTTCGGTGTTATAGCCAATTCCCATCGATAACAGTGCATCGGCGAAGCCCATGATTCCGAAGCCGATTCGACGAATTTGACGGACCATGTCGCGAACTTTATCGATCGGGTATTCATTCATGTCTAGAACGTTGTCTAAGAAGTGAACTGATTCGTGAATCGCTTCGCGCATAGCTTCCCAGTCAAAATTTTTGCCATCAACAAACAGCGACAAGTTTAAACTGCCCAAAGTACAGGCATCATAAGGCAATAGCGGCTGTTCGCCACAAGGGTTAGTTGCCTCTATCTGTCCCAATAGTGGTGTTGGGTTAGCGCGTGAGTCATTGACCTTATCGATAAAGATCATTCCTGGATCGCCATATTGCCAGGCAAAACGGGTGATTAAGTCAAACACTTTCTTAGCATTCAAACGTCCCATCGTAGCGCCGTTACGTGGGTTAATTAATTCATACCCGTATCCTGGTGCAGTTTCGTCACACCATTCATGAAGCTTGGCAACAGCCACATCAAGTCGAACGTTTTTAAGGTCCATATCTCTGGTTTGGTGAGCTTCGCGAACTTCTGCAACGAAACTATCAAAATCAAAGTCTTTTTCATAATCATCAGCCAAGATTTTCTTATCAGTAGTTATTTGGTCAAAAAATGCTTTAGCTGTAGTTACAGAAATATTAAAGTTTGTCAGGCTAAATTCGTCTAGTTTGTAGATTATGAATAACAATATGTCAGGGTGATTGTAATGCAAAATTCCCATATTTGCGCCACGTCGAACACCACCTTGGCGAACTGAAGCAGTAATATCGTTATACATTTGCATGAAAGCGATTGGGCCGGTCGTTGTTCCACCCGAAGATGAGAGGAGGTCATTTTTTGGTCGCAAACGTGAAAATGCAAAGCCAGTGCCACCGCCCGATTTATGTATCATTGCCATATCAACGGCCGATTGCATGATGCCTTTTAAGTCATCTGGGACTGGTAAAACAAAACATGACGACAATTGTTGTTTAGGTTTACCGGCATTAAGTAGGGTTGGAGTACCAGGTAAAAATTTACGAGTTGACATCAACTTGTAGAATTTAGTGGCAGTTGCTAAGTGTGTTTTCTCGTCACCACCATATAAGCGATCGGCAGTTGCCATATTGTAAGCAACTCGCCAAAATAATTCCTTTGGAGTTTCAACTGGATTGCCAGTAGCGTCACGTCTGGCGTAGCGTGTCCGTCCTATGTACCATGAGTTCTCACTTAGTTTAGGTTCAGCCAACTTTGCTGGTGGGGTTGGAATGTTCTGTCCTAGTTTATGAATTTCGTCAAGCCTGTCTACTATTTCCAAACCTAATATCGGTTGATCCGTATCTGTCATCGTACCCTCTTTCACCCCTACCCATTGTGTTTTATTTTTTAGCACAAACGCTATATGTTGCGTGTAGCATTAAGTATAGGCGCTATATGTTGCGTATGTCAACGATAATTGTTATTATTACATTTACGACAAAAAAAGTTTAAAAAAGGGGTAAATAATGAAATCGACTGATAGAAATGCTTTTAAAACTGATGTCATAGAGTCAAAAAAAGTGGTTCTGCTGGATGTTTGGGCAACATGGTGCCCTCCATGTAGGGCAATGCTACCAATTGTAGAGCAGGTGGCCGATGAAACAAAAGACTGGGCAGAAGTTGTTAAGTTGGATGTTACAGATGATATGGAAATGGCTCAATCACTTGGGGTGAATAGTTTGCCAACATTCATTGTTTATAAAGATGGTGAAGTTGTAGTTGAGACTATTGGTGCGACCTCAAAGACCAATCTGATTGACTTGATGTCAAAAGCCAAGTAATATTTTTACCACTAGTTCTGTCAATCCTCTGTTATAATATTCTTTGACGGCGCGTTGACGGAACGGTTACGTGAAGGTCTGCAAAACCTTTTAAGTGGGTTCGACTCCCACACGTGCCTCCATTAACAATTTGCGAGGATGGTGGAATGGTATACACGAGAGACTTAAAATCTCTTGGCTTCACGGCCTTGCGGGTTCGACTCCCGCTCCTCGTACCAAAATAAAATAACTTCCCTTGGGAGGTTATTTTATTTTGGAATGTTGAGTTGTAAATTGAACCCGTGTCGCAAGGCAGGGGTTCGTGAAGCGAGAGCGGAAATAGGAAGCACAGCGACCGCCCGACCGCTCCTCGTACCAAATAAATAAGCCCAATTTTAGGGCTTATTTTAGTTTATAGCAAGTGATATAATATGAGTATAATTAGGTAATTTTAAGGAGGGAAAATGATAACTGTTTGGATTATTTTAGGGGTCATTGTTGTTTTGGCTCTATTTTTATGGATGGTATATAACTCTTTGATAACTTTAAGGGTTCGTGTTGACGAAGCCTGGAGCGATATCACGGTTCAATTGAAGCGACGCTTAGACCTGATTCCAAATCTGGTTGAAACCGTCAAAGGCTACGCATCACACGAAAGTAGTGTCTTCGAGCAAGTTACTGCAGCTCGTGCCAATGCATTGAACGCTCAGGGAGTTAAGGCTACAGCCGAAGCCGAAAATCAATTTGAAGGTGCTCTGAAAAGTCTGTTCGCAGTCGCTGAGGCTTATCCTGATCTGAAGGCAAATCAAAACTTCTTGGAACTACAGCAAGAGCTAGTCGATACTGAAGACAAAATTCAGGCATCACGTCGCTTTTATAATGGTGGCGTACGGGATTTGAACACCAAGATTCAGGTTTTCCCAAACAATATGGTTGCTGGAATGTTTGGTTTCAAAAGCCGCGATTTCTACGGTCTAGATGAAGCTGAACAAAAAACGGCCGAAAAACCAGTTGATGTAAAATTCTAAAAAGTTAGCTTCAAAATAAATGTATAAATCAATTGCCGCTAATAAACGCAACACTATTCTAATAATGGCTCTTTTTGTTGGGCTTATTAGCGCTATTGGCTGGGCAGTAAGTTATTATTACGGAAACTCAAATATCACTTATTACGTAATTGGTGGCGCAGCTTTATATGCTGTTTTGCAATATTATATAGCTGCTGGCTTGGCTGTTGCTGTAACTGGTGCTCAGGAAATTGAAAAAAAGGATAACCCACGTTTTTATCGCATTGTTGAAAATTTGGCAATTACTACTGGCATGCAAACACCGAAAATATATATCATTGATGACCCGGCGCCAAATGCTTTTGCGACTGGTCGTGACCCAAAGCACGCAATAGTTGCTGCGACATCAGGACTTTTAGATATGATGACCGACAGTGAATTAGAAGGTGTCATGGCTCACGAAATGGGACATGTCAAAAACTACGACATTCGAGTTAGTATGATAACTTTTGGACTGGTTAGTGCAATTGGTCTGTTGACAGACATTGTTCTACGAATGTTTTTCTTTGGTGGCAATCGTGACAGGGACAACAATAATCCAATTGCAATGTTGATAGGAATTGTCGTTCTGATTCTTGCACCGATTATAGCCGTTATGATTCAAATGGCGGTTAGTCGGCAACGTGAGTACTTGGCTGATGCAACTAGTGCTATGACTACCAGAAACCCAGAATCACTTGCAAGTGCTTTGGAGAAATTATTAAAAAATGGTAAACCTATGCTGAAGCAAAACTCAACAACTGCGCATTTGTTTATTACAAATCCTTTAAAACCGGGTTTTGCTAGTAAATTATTTAGTACTCATCCTCCACTTGAAGAACGTATAAACAGGTTGCGTGAAAACGCGAATAAATTCTAGTTATGGCAAAACTAAGACAGACCCGTTTCTCAATGTACGTAAAAAGAATTAAAGACTTTCTAAAGCGTCGACCCCATCGTAGTTTTCGATTGACCCGCCGACGAGACAGTAATCGCTCACTAAAGCTACCGGCTTATTTCGCGTATACAAATTATGTCGTTAAAACAATTTGGCATAACCGAATTACGCTTGGTTTGCTAGCACTGACAGCGGCAATTATAACTGCCTTAATGGTTGGTATCGCTTCTCAGGATACTTATTCGACACTAAAGAATACACTGAATTTGACTAGTGGGACTATCTTTAGTGGAGCGCTTGGTGAAATTGGTAAAGCTGGTCTATTATTTGTAACGTCAGCAACGGGTGGAATTTCACAAAGCTTGACGGATGTACAGCAAGTCTATGCTGGCTTAATCACAATTCTAACTTGGCTGACAAGTGTTTGGCTACTGCGTAACATTTTGGCTGGTCACAAGGTGAAATTACGAGACGGTTTGTATAGTGCCGGTGCGCCGATTGTTTCGACTTTCATTGTGTTGTTAGTATTTGTCGTACAGCTGTTGCCGATAGCTTTGGCTTTAATAGGTTATAGTGCTGCTTCGGCAAGTGGTTTACTGACAGGTGGTGTCGAAGCTATGTTGTTTTGGGTTGTGGCCTTACTGTTGGCGATGCTTTCACTGTATTGGATTACCAGTACTTTCTTTGCGCTGATTATTGTGACTTTGCCTGGCATGTATCCGTTTAGGGCCCTTAAGGTTGCGGGTGATATGGTTGTTGGTCGTCGACTCCGAATCGTGTATAGACTATTGTGGGGTGGTCTAAATATTGTTGTGGTTTGGGCTCTGATTATGATATCGGTTATTATGATTGATTCTTGGATAAAGAGTATATGGACTGCAATTGCGTGGTTCCCAACCTTACCGATTGTATTGTTAGCCCTCACCACATTAACTGTTATTTTTGCGTCATCATATGTTTATTTACTCTATCGCAAGGTTGTAATCGATGAATCCGAACCAGCTTGAAAGGCGAGCTCGTGAGCTACGCGAGCTACTAGCTAAATATAGTTATGAATATCATGTTCTTGATAATCCTTCTGTTAGTGACGCAATTTATGACAGTTTATTCGCTGAATTAAAAAAAATTGAGTCACAACATCCAGAGTTAATTACAGTTGATAGCCCAACACAACGAGTTGGTGGTGAGCTTTTGGGTGGTTTTAAAAAAATGCAACACAGCTCAAGAATGCTTTCACTAAACGATGTTTTTGATAGGTCCGAAGTAGAGGCGTGGGTCACAAGAATGGATAAGTTGTTACCATCCGGAAAACATGAATTTTTTGCCGACATCAAAATGGATGGACTAGCCTGCGCACTTATTTATCAAGATGGTTTATTAACTCAAGCCATCACTCGTGGCGACAGTTTCATAGGTGAAGATGTAACTGAAAATGTCAGAACAATTAAAAACGTTCCACTAAGGCTACGAAGTTCAAAAGGTTTTGAAAAATTATTGATTGGCCGAACTGAAATTCGGGGCGAAATAGTTATGTTAAAAAAGGAATTCCTTAAACTAAATCAAAAACGGGTTGCTGATGGTGAATCGGAGTTTGCCAATCCCCGAAATCTTGCGGCTGGTACAATTCGCCAACTTAATCCAAAACTAGTTTCTCAGCGGCCGTTACATTTTAGGGCTTACGATTTGCTTCGTGATGAACCATCTGAAATACCAACCAATATGTTTGCCTATGAATCACTAACCGCGCTTGGTGTGACTAGAAATTTGCAGGCCAGTGTGTTCACAAGCCTGGATAGAGTTATGAATTTTGTTGATGATTGGGATAAAAAACGCCACGATTTACCATTCAATACCGACGGCTTAGTTATAAAAGTTAATGACCGAGCGCTATATGCCGAGTTGGGTGTTGTTGGGAAACAACCACGGGCGGCTGTGGCCTATAAATATGCGCCTGAGCAAGCGACTACAGTGGTGCTAGATATTGTAATTAGTATTGGTCGGACTGGTGCTGCCACGCCAGTCGCAGTCTTTAATCCAGTTGTTGTTGCAGGAACGACTGTGCAACACGCCAGTCTACATAATTCTGACGAAATTCAACGATTGGATATACGAATAGGCGATACGGTTGTAGTTTTTAAAGCTGGTGACATAATTCCGCAAGTTCAAAATGTGGTTTTGGAACTTAGACCAAAGGATTCCACAAAATTCGATTTCGAAAAAGCTCTCTCATTGCAATACCCAGAACTAAAGTTTAGTCGCCCTGAGGGCGAAGCAGTTTACAGGGTAAAAGGTGTAACCGGCGATCTACTATTGAAATTAGCTGTTGTACATTTCGTTAGCCGAAGTGCATTGGATATTGATACATTGGGTGAGAAAAATGTTTTTGCATTGGTCGATGCCGGGTTGATATGTGACTTAGCTGATATATACACAGTGACAAAAGAACAGATTCTAGAACTAAATAGATTTGCGGAAGTTTCAGGAAGCAAGTTAGTAAAGGCAATTTCAGAAAAGAAGAATCCGTTATTGGAGCGTTTTGTTTATGGTCTTGGCATTCGTCACGTTGGTACGCAAACAGCAATTGATTTAGTAAATGCCTTCGGTTCGCTACATGATATACAAAATGCCACAATTGAGCAGCTTCGACAAGTTGAAGGAGTCGGTGAGATTGTTGCCGAAAGTATTATTGCTTGGTTTGCCGATCCCGATAATGAAGCTCTCCTCGAAAAATTTGAAAAACTTAGCGTCAAGCCGGTTTTCAAAAAGAAAACTGGAAAACTTGTCGGACAGAATTTTGTTATAACAGGAACGTTAGAAGCTATGTCTCGTGATGAAGCAGCTGATAAAGTTCGCGAGCTTGGCGGAACTTTTCAAACAGCAATCGCCAAAGACACAACTTATCTAGTTGCTGGTAAAAATGTGGGTGCGAGTAAACTTAAAAAGGCTAAGGAGTATGAAACGAAGGTTGTTACTGAAACAGAGTTTCTGGAGCTTATAAAATGAGAAAGCTACTCGACCCGTTTGATGCCAAATTAAACATGATTAGCCGTGAAGTTTCCAAATCGGAGATTTCTGCTGAATTCGTGAAATCCGTAGTTGACGACATGCAACGTATTGCACTAGGCGATCGTGATGCAACTCATCCGGATTTGCCGTCTCTAGTCGGTTTAGCGGCTCCGCAAATCGGAGAGTTAATTAGAATTATTCTGATTGATATAAATGCAGACCCTGGGAAAACGAACATGACGCCGAAGTTCACAATACTCATCAATCCCAGAATTATCAAATCGTCGAATACCGAGATTCTTTCTAGGGAAGGCTGTCGTTCTACGGGTAATATTTGCGGTGCGGTCTATAGAGCTAAGTTAGTAACGGTTGTCGCATTAAATAAATCAGGAGAAGAATTTACGTATGAACCTGCCAATGATTTTTTGTCATGTATCCTTCAGCACGAAATCGACCACTTGAACGGAATTAGGTTTCCATCCAGGGTGCGGGACAAAAGCCAATTGCATCTGGTTGAGGAGCTGGATTTCCAAAACTATCGCGAAAACTGGAGAACTTGGGACAAACTTTGCCCATACAGTGATTGGTTAAAGATGTTTAACGGAGAAAAATCATAATGCCAACTTTTCATCTAAATAAACTTGTACGCGACAAACTACGGGAAATTTATGCAGGTCTAGACCAAAAGGCAAAATATAAAAAACTTACATCACGTGAGCATAAAGAACAGTTGATTAGAAAAATTACCGAGGAAGCAAACGAAATTGATATCGATTCGTCAATTTCTGAAATTACCGACGAAATAGCCGACTTACGCCAAGTTCTAGAAGATATGATGTTAATATATGGAATTTCTGAAGAACAAGTCAAAAACTCACAAAGAGTTTCATTTGATAAAAAAGGTGGCTTTATTGGTGGTACATATGTCGAAAAACTTGAATTAGCTGACGACGATGAGTGGGTAAGTTATTACCGTAAGCGACCAGATATTTTTTCTGAGGAATAATGATAGTATATTTTGTTATTCTAGCGACAATTATCTTCACCACATTGGGTGGGTTGTTCGCCATAAAATTTCAAGATAAATTACACTTGATTTTGGGTTTTAGCGCGGGTGCGGTTTTAGGAGTGGCGTTATTCGATTTACTGCCTGAGTCGATTGAACTAACGAAAGGAATTTACGATGTTAGAGTTGTCACAATACTCATAGCAGCTGGTTTTGCAGCCTATATGTTTATTGACCGTCTGTTTTCACTTCATAAACATGACGACAGCGACTGCAAAAAACCATCACACAAAGGGAAGCTTAATAATTGGGCATTAGTTTTCCATAGTATTTTGGATGGTTTTGGTATCAGTCTAGCTTTCAAGATTTCGCCAGCAATTGGCTGGGTTGTGGCACTCGCAGTATTAACACATGATTTTTCGGACGGTATAAATACTGTCGGACTGGCTTTGAAAAGGAAGAACAAAAAATCAACCGTTTTCAAATGGTTGGCGGCTGATGCGCTAGCACCAGCGATTGGTGTAGGTTTGGCTTATTTGTTTTCTGTTTCCGGTCCGACTCTCGGATTGATATTAGCGGTGTTTATAGGACTATTCTTATATATCAGCGCCACCGACTTGATTCCCGAAAGCCATCACCAACACCCGACAATTTGGACCACATTGTCTACAATATTGGGACTTGCTGTAATTCTGGTCGCCGTTTATTTCGCAGGCTAAAACAAAAAAAATACCTCGCCACAAGGACGAGGTATTTTGTTAGTCAGGTATTAATTACCAGCTACGTTGTCGGAATGAACCGCCACCGTTGCTGCTACCACCGCGATCGCCGCCGCCACCGAAATCACGCTTTGGGCGATCTTCCTTTGGACGTGCTAGACCGACGCTGATTGCGCGACCATCAAGTTCTTTGCCGTCTAGTTGATCAACTGCTTTTTGGTTGTCGGCTTCGTTAACGAATTCGACAAAACCAAAGCCTTTTGATCGACCGCTATCACGATCAGTGATAACTCGGGCGCTTGCAACTTCACCGATTGTCTCAAAATGAGCTTTCAGTGTGTCATCAGTAGTAGCGTATGCTAAGCTACCAATGAATAGATTTTGCTGTGCCATATACTTAGGTACTCTTTTCTTCTTATTTCTGTACTCAGATCGACCGCTACTGCGATTTTTTGCGAAGAAGAGAGTTTACCTATAAGAGGTAAGCGCCCGCCTTTTGCCTTTATGCGCGTGTGCTTCTGAACACTATTATTTAAGCATACTTTCATAATTAATACTAGTATAAGTGTTAACGACGATAGCGCTTGTGTTTCTTTAATATTTGAGTCATAATATCGATATGGCTGGTGCGCATCAAGGGGTAACCTTTGCGCTAAAAACAAACACACAAAAACGTGCCCCGGGTGGGCGCGCAACAGCAGAAAGTTCGCTCCTAGATAAGGGAGCGAACTTTGTATACCGTATCATTCGATACTGCCATGTCGAATGATACGGTAATCAAGTGTTATAATATATTTTCGTACGGGGCTGTAGCTCAGTTGGCTAGAGTGCTTCCATGGCATGGAAGAGGTCCAGGGTTCGAGTCCCTGTAGCTCCACCAAAATTATTTGAACAATCTCTAGTTAACACTCATATAGGTTATAATTGTTATTATGTTTAAAACCTACATCCAAAAGCGTCTTGAAGAATACGTTAGACAGTATTTCATTAGACACCCCGAAGTTAAACTAGTTGTTGTGACCGGAAGTGTTGGGAAAACCAGTACCAAAGTTGCCATTGCGACAGTTTTATCTGAACATTTTCGAGTTCGATTGCACGAAGGCAATCATAACACTCAGATGAGTACGCCACTTGCAATTTTAGGTATTGATTATCCTAAAAATATCAAAAATGTATTTTCTTGGTTGGCTGTTTTTCGTGCGGCAAAAGACAGAATCACAGCCCCAACTGACGTTGATGTGATAGTGCAAGAACTCGGCTCGGACCGGATTGGTGAAGTTCCATATTTTGGAACCTACCTGAAACCAGACATCGCCGTAATTACAGCGGTAGCCGCTGAGCATATGGAATTTTTCAAAACTATCGATGCGGTTGCACAGGAGGAACTGTCTGTTGCCAACTATTCAAAAATGGTATTAATAAACAAAGACGATATTGACGGCCAGTTTGCAAAATATTTGAATAATGCCAATATCAACACTTATGGTACAAGTGGTAGTGCCGAATATCATTTTATTAGCAAAGATTATAACGCCAAAGATGGTCATGTTGGAATGTTTTTCGCGCCAGAATTTCCAGATCCAATGCCAGCCACAATTCAAGTTATTGGTGAGCATACCTTAAGACCGGCAATTGCTGCGACTGCCGTCGGAGTTAAGCTTGGCATGGACACGTCGCAACTAGTCAGAGGCTTAGAGAAAGTTCATTCTTTGCCGGGACGTATGAATAAATTACGAGGTTTTAATAAGACGATTATAATTGACGACTCTTATAACTCCAGCCCTCTTGCGGCAAAATCCTCACTTAGAACTTTGTATCAAATTAACGTTAATCACTGTATAGCGGTTTTGGGCGACATGAATGAATTAGGCGAAACTTCGGCAGTTGAGCACGAAGAACTTGGTAAGTTATGTGATCCGAATCAATTAGCTTGGGTTGTAACGGTAGGTGAGGAGTCTGAAAAATACCTAGCTCCAGCCGCCAAATCGCGTGGCTGCCAAGTTAGAAGTTTTCATGACGCATTGTCGGCCGGGGCTTTTATTAGGAAAGTTGCCGATGAGGGGGATGCGATATTATTCAAGGGTTCACAGGGTGAAATTTATCTAGAGGAAGCTGTAAAGATTGTGTTATTGGATGCGGCTGATGAATCACAACTAGTTCGTCAAAGCCCCGAGTGGATGTTAATAAAGAACAAATTTTTTTCGAAATTTTCATAAAATCAGTGAACTATTCAAACTATATAGCTTATGTTAAGCTGAAGCTATTAGTTGCATAATAAAAAGGATATTTTATGCCAGAAGAACCACTAGATACCGATCAACAACCTCAATTCAGTCCACAACCAAGCGAAGAACCAATCACTGAGGAGCCTGAATTAATTCAACCACCTGCGGCAGGGCCGATGTTGCAACAGTCAGTACCACCAATGGGTTTGGAACCGCAGACTCATCCAACACCTGTGATGGAGCCGGTTTTGACTCCGTTTAAATCTGCTGATGTTCCTAGTGAAGCACCAATTATTATGTCTGAGCCTGTCATGCAAGCGCCTTCTGAGTCAGTCTCAGATGAGACTATGTCAGCTCCTATTGAAAAACCAAGTTGGTTCAAAAAAAATAAGTTGCTAGTAATTGTTGGCGTAAGTACTCTACTAGTTGTTATTTTAGCGGTCTCGGCATTTGCAGTAACTTCTTGGTATCAGAATCCGCAAAAAGTTATTACAGACTCAATCGTCAATGCTTTTACATCAAAGACAGCAATATATGATGGGAACTTGATGGTTGACGGCAATGGCACTAAAGTTAGTGTAACGATAAATTCTAAATTAGCCGACGCAACTGGTAGTCTTGACGCCAAAGTTTCTTTAACGATGAACAGTAAAACTTATGACGTTGACGGCAGTGCGCTTTTTGATAAGAATGGCGACTTGTTCTTTAAGGTTGAAAAGCTAGCGGGAATCGTGGCTGAACTAAAATCAAGCACGGGTTTGGCAGCAACCTCACCACTCGCAACTGCAGTCGACAAACTCGTAGCAAAAATCGATGGCACTTGGGTAAAGATATCCAGCAACGACTTAAAGCAATATAGTCAAGCTACGGCCGATGCGAAAAACTGTGTTAATGATACTATTAAAAAATTCAAAGATGACAAATCGGCAATTGCAGAAATATCTGATGTATATAATAAAAATCAATTTATCGTCGTTGACAAAGATCTTGGTCAAAAAGACGGTAGTTTTGGATACCAGATAAAAAGCGACAGTAAAGTATTAACAAGCTTCGAAGAAGGTCTTGCGAAAACTAAGGTCTATGAATATATCCATGCTTGTGACAGCACTATTGATATCAAGAGTCTCGATACTACCAGTACATCGACCACGTCTAGTAATGGTACTGTAAAATTGTGGGTTGATGTTTGGTCACATCAAATCACGAAGATTGAAGCCAATGGAACTAGCGACGGCACAACAACTTCTATGACAGTTTCACCAAAGTTCAACCAAGCTGTTACCATAACTGCGCCAGACAAATCGATAACACTATCAGAACTTCAGGTATATATAACTGATTTAATGTCATCAGTCTATTTCGATTAAGTAGTATCGACAAGATATTTTTGATATACTACATCTGATATGAAGCGTTACAACCCAACTGAAATTGAGAAAAAATGGCAGGAAGTTTGGGAAACAGAAGGCACCTACAAAGTTGACTTCTCGGATCACACCAAACCGAAATATTATGGTTTTAGTATGTTGCCTGGGATTACCGGTGTCGGCATTCATACCGGACATGGACGAACTTTCCAATTCAGCGATATTAAAGTGCGTGCTAAACGACAGCAAGGTTACAATGCCTATCATCCTATTGGTTGGGATTCATTTGGCTTGCCGGTTGAAAATTACGCTATTAAAATTGGTAAAAACCCGCGGCTTGCTCACGATGAAGCTTTGGTTAATTTTAAGCGACAATTGAAACGCTTGGGTTACAGTTATGACTGGTCCAAAGAAATTAGTACGGCCGATCCATCTTATTACAAATGGACACAGTGGATTTTTAATCAACTTTTCGAGCGCGGTTTAGCCTACCAAAAGCAGAGTCCGCAGTGGTGGTGTGAAACTGACCAAACAGTTTTGGCTAACGAACAGGTAGTCGATGGAAAGTGTTGGCGTTGTGGTAACCAGGTCGTCAAGAAAAACCTTAAACAATGGTTTTTCAAAATCACGGAATATGCTGATGAAATGTTGGAAGCGACTGACGATTTGAATTGGACAGAATCCGTCAAAACGATGCAAAAGAATTGGATTGGTCGTTCGGTTGGCGCAGAAGTTGAATTTAAAGTTGACGGTAGCGATGAAGTTATTGAAGTCTTTACGACTCGACCCGACACTTTGTTTGGTGCAACTTTTGTCGTTCTCGCACCAGAACACATAATGGTAAAACAGCTAACAAAACCGGAAAATTCAGAATCAGTCGAATCCTACGTTCAGGAATCAGCTCGTAAATCCGAAATCGAACGAATGAACGAGTCTCGAGAAAAAACCGGAACTTTCACTGGAAGTTATGCAATTAATCCAGTCAATGGCGACAAGATTCCAATTTGGGTAGCCGATTATGTGCTGTCTGGTTACGGCACCGGTGCAGTTATGGCGGTACCTGGGCATGATGAACGAGACTTTGAGTTTGCCGATAAGTTTGGTATTGAAATACGACAAGTAATAATGCCGTGTGAAATCGACCCGACAAACCCACCAAAAGATGGTTTTGATGAGGTTGTGCGGGATACGGTTATCGTATTCTTGAAAGACAAATCAACCGGTAAGTTCGCCTTACTGGATTGGCACGGCAGTTTAGACGGTATCTCGACGGCTATTATGGGTGGTATTGAAGTAGGTCAAACCGCAGAAGACGCGGTGTTGGCCGAAATACAGGAAGAGGCAGGGTTAACCAATGTAAAAATCACTAAAAAACTTCGGTGGATTACAGCCGCACAATACTGTGCTTCTCATAAAAACCAGAATCGAAAAGCAATTGCACAAGCCTTCCTCGCTGAGGTTGATAGCTTAGATAATCAGAAAGACATAGAACAATCAGAAAAGAATCTTCATACTCTAATATGGGTAGAGAAGAAGGACGTATTAGACCACTTGATACCAATTCATCAAAAATTAGTTTGGAGCCAGCTAAACAACGAGACGCCATTGTCGGGTGAGGGAATCATGATTAATAGCGGTCAGTTCGATGGTATGGAATCTAGCGATGCTCGCGAGGAGATTGTTTCTTGGTTAGAGCAGCAGGGGACAGGTCACACTCAAACAACTTACAAAATGCGCGACTGGCTGATTAGTCGCCAGCGATATTGGGGTGCGCCGATTCCGATTATTCATTGTCCCCAGCACGGTGCGGTTGCTGTACCCGACAATCAATTGCCAGTTATATTGCCGGAAGTAGAAGACTTCAAGCCTCATGGCGGCGTGACTTCGGCGTTAGCCAACGTTCCAGAATGGGTAAACACAGTTTGCCCTAAGTGTGGCCAACCCGCCAAACGCGAAACTGACACTATGGACGGCTATGCCTGTAGTAGCTGGTATTTCTTGCGATACTTGGACCCATTTAACGACAAACAAGCTTGGGATCCAGCCGTCGAAGCTCATTGGGGACCGGTCGATTTCTATAACGGTGCCGACCATGCCGTGGCTCATCTGTTGTACTCTCGTTTTTGGATGCGTTTTTTCTGGAAACTTGGCCTAGTTGCGAACCCAGAACCATTCAAACGTATGATGTATAATGCCTACATTTTGGCGCCTGACGGCACAAAAATGAGCAAGTCAAAAGGTAACACTATCGATCCACTAGAGATTATGGACAGTGGCTACGGTGCTGATAGTCTGCGAGTTTACGAAATGTTTATTGCACCTTACGACCTGGAAGCGCCATGGGACACTAGGGGCGTACCGGGCGCCTACCGATTCTTGAACCGTGTTTGGAATTTAGTTCAGGAATATATTGAAGCCGGCGAGGTGATTTTGGACAAAACGGCCGAAAATGAAATACTTGCCGTCGCGCACCGAACTGCCAAAAAAGTCACATCGGACATTGAAGACGAAAAATTCAACACTTCAGTCTCAGCAATGATGGAAGCTGTCAATAATTACTTCAAACTGAAAGAAACTTTCGTTATTGGCAAATCAGACGCCTGGAAATTTACTATCGAAAGCCTATTACAAGTTCTGTCACCATTTGCACCCCATATTACCGAAGAACTATGGCACGAATTGGGCCACACTGACACGATTCACGTCGACCATTGGCCAATGTGGGACAACAAATTCCTTCAAACAGATGCGATGACTATTGTAGTTCAGGTAAACGGCAAAGTCCGCGCTAAATTGGAAGTCGCGAAAGATACATCCGAGGAAGAAATTAAAAAACAAGCGCTTGAAAATGAAAACGTCAAAAACTTTGTCGCTGACAAAAAACCGGCAAAGGTTATATACGTTCCCGGCCGGCTATTGAGTATAGTTACGGTTTAGTAGTAGAAGTTGTTTCGGTTCGAGTAATTGGAGCGCCTAGGTGGTTAACCCAAATTTCTGCACTTTTTGGGTCAACTGGAATACCACTATTAGTTTTTAGTTCAAAATCCTTATCTTGTTCTTTTATTGCATCATATGGCAATTTTACCCATTCGCCATTGTCGCCTTCACTGTTAGTCACCATGTTCTTAGCTGTTATGGTAATTGTTTCATCCAAAGATCTATACATGTTAGGCTCATTGCCATTTTGAACTTCATGGCCAGATCTTAGATGAGAATTTGGTCCAATCTCAATAGATTGAATGTAGGGGTCGATTGTATTGGCAGTAATTTTTGGCATTTTAGCCATTACATCGTTGCTATATGCCTCCACAGCAACACCAACTCCTCCAAAAATAGCCGCTGCCGTTAGGGCGGTGACACCGATAATCATCCATGTCTTTTTCTTCTGCTCATACTCAGCAGTGTCTGGCTTTGAGTCAGGTTGTCTCTCTATCCATTGAGGCGTGGTGGGTTTCATGTCGAAAATAATATCACTAATGCTTATAATTGTCAATAGCCCTTGAGCTAAAGAGTAATGTTCGATATAATAGGGATAAGTTTTAACAAATAACCTGAAAAGGAGTTCTTTATATGGGACAACCCAAGAAACAGTCCAGCCCCCGCAAGACCGGCACCCGCCGAAGTCATTTGCGTTTGGACCTAGCCCGACGTGTTAACAAAACATCACCGGTCAAAGTACGTACAACTGCCAAAGAATCTGGCAAAGCGCTCGCTTAAATTAGCGAGTTGGATTCACTTTAAAAATAATCAAAGAAAGAACAAAACGCTATGGCATCTAATCGCCACCTTGGTCGCATCGTTGCTTTGCAAAGCCTATACGAATATGAATTTCGCACTAAGGCTGAAGATTTAACAGCAAATATCGACGACATTCTGGCCCGTAATCTCGATAGATATGAGACTACGATTGATGATAAAGGCTTCGTTGATGCGCTTGTAAAAGGTGTATTAAAAGAACAAGCTGATTTAGATGAAAAAATCCAACCGATTGCGCCTGATTGGCCAGTCGAACAGATTGCAAGGATTGACTGTAATATATTGCGAATTGGATTGTACGAGCTTTTGCATCAGGCGAAGGTTATACCTCCTAAGGTCGCAATCAATGAAGCAGTCGAACTGGCAAAAGCGTTTGGTTCTGATAACTCAAGCAAATTCATCAACGGTGTCCTTGGCACCGCTTACCGAACGCTTGTGGAGGATACAACCGATGGCAGCACCAAAGTTTGAACGTATAAAAAAATACTTTACTAAGAAAAATCAAATTCAAGAAATAGTCCGCGAACCAACTAGCGGTGGAATAATTTTTCGTCATGCCAAAGATGGTGGAGTTGAAATATTATTGATTCAGGACGGAAAAGACCGCTGGACAATTCCAAAAGGTCATATTGAAGAGGGTGAAACTGCCGAGCAGACGACTGTTCGTGAGATTGGCGAAGAGGCTGGCCTTTCCGATGTTGAAGTCTTGGGCTGGTTGGGTAAAATTAATTTTCGTTATCGTCGAGTCGATAAATTAGTGCTGATGACTACCCAAATTTACCTAGTTCGCGCTCTTGGGGATACCAACGCGATTCAAAAAGAAGAATGGATGAATGGCATCAAGTGGTTTAAATTCAATGATGCCTTGGACGCGATTGAGTATGAAGATATAGGTAAATTGATGCTACTGGCGATGAAACGAATCAGACAGGAGAAATTGTAATGAGTGGAATGCAAACGCAACCTTATCAGGATTGGGCGGTTGAAAAGTTGGGTTTTGAGTTTCAAAACATTCAGTTGTTAATCACAGCCTTGACTCACCGAAGTTATGTCAATGAACACAAGAAAAGTGTTAGCGAGCACAATGAACGTTTGGAATTTTTGGGCGATGCCGTGTTGGAGTTGGTTGTAACTGATTACCTGTACCATAATTTTGCCGAGCAAGAAGGTATTCTGACATCTTGGAGAGCGGCTTTGGTCAGAACCGAGAGTATTGGTGATGCCGGTACTTTGCTAGGCTATGAAACCTTGGTCCGAATGAGTCGTGGTGAAAAACAAGGTGGTGACAGGGCAAGACAGCAGATTTTGGCGAATGCTTTCGAAGCTGTGACGGGGGCAATTTATTTGGAACGTGGTTATGATGATGCAGCCGTATTTATTCAGAAACATATCATTAGTAAACTTGAATCAATATTAGAGTCGGGCAGTTGGCGTGATGCCAAGTCTCATTTACAAGAAGTTTCCCAGCGGATGGATAGTATGACACCGCAATATAGGGTGATAGAAGAGGTCGGTCCTGACCACGATAAAATATTTACCCTCGGTGTTTATGTTGGTAATGAGCTGATGGGAAAAGGCAGCGGACCAAGCAAGCAAGTCGCTCAACAACTAGCAGCTCAGGCGGCGTTGGACGAATACTCCAAACGCTCTAACTGATTGACGTAAGAGCTGAAACAGTGTAAGATTAGTCAGAGTAAAAATCAATTTAAAGAGAGATAAGGAAAGTTTTATTTATGCTCGCAATTCGTTTGCAACGTGTCGGCCGAAAGGGCCACGCTATGTACCGCATGGCCGTTCAAGAGTCACAACGTCACCCATCAAGTGGTCGTGTTGTCGCTTATGTTGGTACTTATGATCCACACACCAAGGCTGCTAAAGTTCAGGTTGAGCTAGCCCAGAAGTATCTGGATAACGGTGCACAGCCATCACCACGCGTCGTCAAATTACTGAGTGACGCTGGAGTTAAATTACCTAAATGGGTTGAAAAGGCTGACACTAAAAAGTCTAAAACTATTCGAAATGCTACTAAACTTCGCAAGAATCAACCAAAAGTTGAAAAACCAGTCGAAGAAAAAGAAGTCATCGAAGCTCCTGAATCCGAACTAGCTGACGTTTCTGAAGAACCAAAAGAGTTGGCCGAGGTTGCTGATGTCGAATCCGAAACAGCTCCTGAAGTTGTTGAAGAACCTGTTGAACCTGTTGCCGAAAAATAAACGTGATACAATAAAAATACTAAGTAGTATTTAGCGACCGAAGAGGCGAGGGGGCAATATGGCGACAATAGACCAAAGTTTCGTAGAGTATATCGTAAAATCACTTGTTGGGCATCCTGACGATGTCGAAGTCGAGCGTATTATCGATGAAAAAGGCGTTTTGCTGTCGTTAACTGTGAATCCTGAGGATTTGGGACGAGTTATAGGCAAGCGTGGTGTAACTGCGCAATCTTTGCGTACACTTTTGCGTGCGCTTGGCACCAAGAATGATGCTAGGTATAACCTGAAAATCGTGAACAATGACGACCAGCGTGAAAACTATTCGACATCTGAAACATCTGAGCCTAGTGAGGTTACTACGACCGAAAGTGACGAAAAAGTCGAGACTGTGAAGAAGTCAACAGATGAGACTGTGGAAAACACTTCAGATTACGCAAAAACATCTCGTGAAGAGCTTGCGGAACTAGACGATCTAGATATATAATCATAAACAGTTCAAAACATGAACTGCGAGGCTCAATTCGGTCACTGATCGTTGAGAGATTTATGTGTCAAAGAAGCCACTCCAAGAGTGGTTTTTTTGTTAGATTAGTATAAGATAGTAACAGATGAAAAAGATTCAAATAATTACACTGTTTCCCGAGATGTTCGATGGCGTATTAAACAGCTCAATGATGTGGAAGGCTCAAAAAGAAAAACTGGTCGAGTTTCGACTGATTAACCTGCGGGATTTCGGTCTGGGACCACGAAAACAGGTTGATGATACACCTTACGGTGGTGGTGATGGGATGTTACTGATGCCAGAACCTCTGTTCGCTGCGGTTGCTGATGCTAAAAAATATAACCCTAGTGCCAAAGTGGTGCTTTTAACGCCAAGAGGGGACCGCTGGAAGCAATCGACGGCTCAAGCTTGGTCGGAAAGCAAAGAAGGATATGTCTTTGTCTGTGGGCGCTATGAAGGCTACGATGAACGCATTTTGACTTTGGTTGATAAAGAGGTGAGTGTAGGGGATTATGTTTTGACTGGCGGAGAGTTACCAGCTATGACTGTTATTGATAGTATAGTGAGGCTGATCCCAGGGGTTTTAGGTGGTGAAAATAGTGCTGCGATTGAAAGCTTCAGTGATGGCGAAACACTAGAATTCCCGCAATATACTCGACCTGAAGTATTTAACGGACAAGAAGTTCCAAAAGTATTACTTAGTGGTAATCACGCCGAAATCGCCAAATGGCGTCAAGCTCACTCATTCAAAGCTAAATAATCAAGATAGTCATGCTTGTGTTACTGTCTCTATTCATCAATAATTAATTTATGATTGATTTTGAAGATAGTAGACCACCTGAGCTAGGGTCTCAGTTTTCCGAAAAGCGCGGTGGCACTACAAGGTACTTTGCAAATAATCCAATGGCTCAATCCCAATGGGTTAGGTCGATTTTAGGGTTTGCAGCAAGTTCAGAATGTCTTCACGCTGAAACAGTCAAAGACCCTGAATTAAGGGCAGCACTACAATTAGTTTTAGCGAGGTTTTCAATGCGATACCCTCAGTACTTAGAACAAGAAGATTCTGACGATTTTCACGAGACCTCAGAACAACTTACTGCAAGGATTGCTAAGGGATTCTTGGATAACAGTTTTAAATAATGTGTGGTGAACCAGTTCTTATCAGGTACGTCTTTGTATAGACCCTGAGACTTAGAACGACCTTATTGCAAGGACGGACCTTGCAACAGATGAGGGTTGGGTTGATTGGTAATGTTTTTAATATAAAAGCAAGGGGGATATGGTGAAGAAACAAGGAACCCCGCAAAAAGCGGGGCTGTTGTGGTGGATATCGTAGAGCGATTCGTCACAATGTTTTTTGGTGTGTTTTTGTTTTTGTAACTTCGCTTGTCTGTACTTTAAGTTAATCTGATTAAAAGCGCAAGCGAAATAGCAAAAAAAACAACATTTGTGGTTAAAAAGCTTTAGCGCTATGCTTGAAACATGAAATTCTTACGAAAAACGACACCTGCATCCAAACCAAGAACTAAAGAATCCGGACAAATCGCATATGCATACGCAATTGTACTGATTGTTCTAGTTTTGTGCCAATTATTTACATTTGATAAGTTTTTAACACTGCTGCAGGGTTTTGCATTCCCAGGTGGGGATGTGACGGCTCACTTAGTTGGTAGTATGATCGTTATCTCGGAAGTGTTCGCACTCCCCTTCTTGTTAGAAATGAATTTAAGCCCGCTTATGCGCGTTATCAGTATGGTGTTTGGTTGGATTGCGTCACTGGTATGGTTTAAATTGGCTCTATGGCTGATTTTTGTTGCCAACTCTGTAACAAATATTGGCATACTTGGAACTGTTGTTGCTGTTATACCGGGGTGGTGGGCTGTCTATATAAGTATCGCGCTTGGCACAATGGCAGTTTGGGCCAGTTGGGGACTTTGGCCGGGCAAACGTAAGTAAACAGATTGTTGTCTTTTTATGCTAGTAGGATTATTATTAAATTGTAACAGGGGACATATAGTGTCAACTAAATACGGAGGACGGTAGTTATGGAATCAATAAAAAAAATTGAGGATATGATTGAGGGTTGGTTGAAGCCAATTCCACACTTGCCTACTAATTGGCGAAAATGGATATCTGAGAATATTTGGTGGATAACACTTATTGGTGTTATTTTGTCAGTGCTCGGACTGTTAGGGTTGGCGGTTGCTTTGCTTGGTGCGATGTCAATCATTGGTACAGCAACAGTAATTTATGGCGCGTACACGCCTGTGGCCTATACCGGCATGCAGTTAGTTTCAAGCCTGGTATCACTTGTGCTATTGGCTGTCACTGTAGTAATTACAGCTATGGCAGTAAAACCACTACATGTATTAAGCAAAAAAGGATGGGATTTGTTATTCTTGGCCTTTTTGGTTGGGATTGTGTCACAAGTAGTTAGTGCGGTTCTAACAATTAACCCCGCATTAATTATTACAAATCTAATTGGCGCTTTGATTGGTGCTGCAATTAGCGCCTACTTCTTATTCGAGGTTAGGTCTTATTTCAAAGATAAGAAAGAATAGATAATTTAACAAGTCAAAAAAACGGCTCGCATTTGCGAGCCGTTTAATATTATGTTGATCTACCACAGGTTTTGGCGCTTGACTGATAGCAAACTGGCTATGATGTATTGGACAATGAAGAATACGATGCTAGAGCAGGCTAACCAAATGCCGGCAAACAGAGCAACAGAATATTCAATCATTTGTTTATCAACAAGATACGAAGTAAAGGTCAGTACTAGCGGAGTAATTATTATTATCAACTTCAGGATAATAGTTATTTTCGGGGTTAGCTTGATTAGGTTCTTTTTGGTTTCTTTCCTGTGCTGAGCCTGTAGAACTATAGGCGCAACACTGTTTGCTGCTCTTTGTACGGACTTTTTGCCAGTGCGAATTATGGTCGCTGGTATCTTATAAAAAAAGTATATCGTCAGCGCTATCATTGCTACGAATATAACTCCCGCAAACATCGTAAGGACGATATTCGGCTCAAATACAACTGGGCTAGGTGTTTTCACCACTTGATTATTTGTGGGGCTGACAATTACTACCAAGGCTTTTATCCAGCTGAAGTAGAGCACAATTGCCCAAAGCCACTGCAAAGCGCAGGATAAGTAGCCCAGGGCACCAAAAAAGTTTGCAAATTTCCCGCCGATATTGATTTTTTCTAATCTGTCCACAGACTAACAATACTAAACACCAGCGTTATTAACAATATTGAATATTGATTTTTACTTGAGCCGACACCTTCTTTAGTGTACAATCTGTACTGTCCGATGGGGTGTCGCCAAGTGGTAAGGCACCGGCTTTTGGTGCCGGCATTCGGGGGTTCGAATCCCTCCACCCCAGCCAATAAAATACTGTGTTTTAGTCGAACTTTCTCGCGTTCATTGATAATCATGTATAATTTATGATGCATGAGAAAATCTTAGAGGAGGCATACTAGTGAAGTTTTTAAACGATGTTCAGCCACAGTATGAATTGACTTTTAATGACGTATTTATGGTGCCTTCGATCAGTGATATTGAATCGCGAATGGACGTGGATTTGACCCCACCAGACAGTGTTGGAACGACTTTCCCTCTGGTGGTTTCTAATATGAACGCAATTTCTGGTAAACGTATGGCTGAAACTGTCGCCCGGCGAGGTGGCATTGCTATCTTGCCACAAGATATGCCAGACGCCGAACTGAAAAAGAGTATTGATTATGTCAAATCCAGGCATGTGGTTTATGAAACTCCTTTGACATTGACAGTCAATGACCGCATACAAGATGCACTGAATATTATTCACAAGCGAGCTCATGGTGCGATTGTTATTGTTGACGAGCACAATAAACCAACCGGTATATTTACCGAAAAAGACGCTGTTGATAAGGACCGATTTGCTCAAATTACAAATGCCATGACACCATCAGTATTTTCTTTTGTAGAAGGTACCAGTTTGAGTGAAATGCATGGCGAACTGAGTGAAAGAAACCTTAGGTTTGCTCCAATTGTTAATAAAAGAGGAGAACTTATCGGTGCTATTACCAAACGCGGTACAGTTAGGTCCAAAATGTTCAAACCGGCGCTTGACGCAAATGGCCGTTTGATGATTGGTGTGGCCATCGGTGTCAATGGTGATACGGCAGCTAAAGCTGCGCGTGCCTTGGAGTTGGGTGTTGATGTTCTAGTGATTGACACAGCCCATGGACATCAGAAAAAAATGATTAATGCCCTGAAAGCTGTAAAAGCTATCAATCCTAAGGTGCCGATAGTGGCTGGAAATATCGTTACTGCCAAAGCTGCGCAAGACTTAATTGATGCCGGAGCGGATATTTTGAAAGTTGGCGTTGGACCTGGTGCGATGTGTACTACCCGTATGATGACAGGTGTCGGTCGTCCACAATTTTCTGCATTGTTAGAGTGTGCTGAAGTTGCCCGCAAGGCAGGCAAACAAATTTGGGCTGATGGTGGTGTGCGCTATCCCCGTGATGTTGCCTTGGCACTGGCGGCTGGATCAGCAAGTGTGATGGTTGGTAGTTGGCTAGCTGGGACACACGAAAGTGTAAGTGATACATTTACCGATGAAAGCGGCCGCTTGTATAAGGTTAATTTTGGTATGGCGAGTAAGCGTGCCGTTACAAATCGGGTAAGCAAGCAAGACGATTTTATAATTGCTCAGAAAGAATTATTTCAAGAAGGTATCAGTGTTTCAAGAATGTATATTGACCCTGAGCATCCAGGCTTAGAAGATATAATTGACCAGATTGCTGCAGGCGTACGAAGTTCGATGACCTATGCTGGCGCAAGGAGTATTCGCGAATTTCATGAAAAAGCTATTGTAGGCGTCCAGTCTGATGCTGGTTTCAATGAAGGTAAGGCCCTAGATTCTTCTTGGTAGTTAATCATACAAACTACTCTATTGAGTTAATTGCCAATCTCTCAAGTTTGGCAATTAAAAGTTAACGATTCTAACTGAAGTTGCGGTTATCGTGCTATTCGATTCAACGCCAATCACCACGATGCTGTCGTTGACGGATACTTTTTTGTCAGTTGTGTTCCAAGTCGTACTGTCACTTGTGTCCACATCAACTTTTGCGCCATTGCCACCAATTACAAAGCTATTTCCATTAACTGACGTGACAACACCAGATGCTACTGACTGGACTGTCGAGTTGGTGGTATTAACTTCGCGAATATAGGTCGATCTCATCCGTGGCATGTCTTCACGAACATTGACTATATCTCCTCCACGTCGCCAACCCATCATATTGCCTCGGAAAAACATCAATGTTCCACCTATAGCGAATAGTGCAATGAAAAACAGCACTACGATTGATATGACAGCGAGTGGAGAGATGGTCTTACGACCATCATATTTATCACTGGCATGGTCAGGCACAGCCATTGTTTCAGGTTTATTGTTTGTCGGTTCTTTTTCAACTTTTGGCATGTTAAAAATCTCCTTTTCGAAGACTAGTATAGCTGTTATGGTCTGAAAAAATGCTTAAAATTGACTATCGTCAATGCACGAATTTGATAATTGCTTCAAAGGTGATGACAATGGCGATTAGTAGCCAGAAAACTATATCATAGTTTTTGGCGATAGCTTTTTCTAGAAAGTGTCTGTAAGTTTTGTTTAGCTTCAAGTCCTTATGATTCAATCGAAGCCATGAACCACTGATTGCTAGCACTGCGCCGTAGCAGAAAATACAGAAAATACATAAAGCGCCAACTATAAATATACTTTGCCATAAGTACCAGAATCCAAAGCCGACGAAGAACAGAGACAACCCCATAAATACCAAACGTAATTTTTTATCTATAGTGCTACCGGTCCAGCCGATAAGACCAGCGGTCATCATCACAGCAAAGAAGGTAACGCACATCAGCGAGTTTGGAAATCCGAAAACTGAGCTTTGCCAAACATTCAATATGTTCGTGCAGCTAAATACCGAATTGATATTGCAAAATAGTATAGAGTTAGGGTTTTTGAGTAATTCAACCTTTTCTATCATTTGTAGGAAAGATGACAAAAAACCAATTACGCCAGCCAACATTATCAGTGTGTATAAACCCTTGTCTTTTTTGAAAATTTTAGCGAACATGTTTCCTCCTATTTGTTATTAACTAATTTTTCACAAACTTCATACAAAGTCATAGCGGATTTTTTCCAAGAAAATTTCTCGGCCTGTCTTTTACCTTTTTCGACTAAGTTACTCACGAACTCAGGGTTGTCCAACTTTTTTACTTGATCCGCGAATTGTTGCGGCGAGTTATAGTCGAAGAACAAGGCACCATCAGCTGCTACCTCGTGGAATATCGTCATGTCGCTACAAACAACCGGTGTGCCAATCATTTGAGCTTCAATAATCGGTAAACCAAATCCCTCTTCCTTTGATGCTGAGGCTAGGCAGTATGCGCCCTGAAGAAGTTTTATATATTCTTCGTCACTAACTCCATTATGGAAGTCGACCTTGACACCCGACTCAATCAACTTACTTAGTTCCGCTCGTCGGCCATCAAGGCACTTACTTAGTAGATGTAGAGTAAAGTCATGTGGCAAATAAGCCATACCCTTTATAAGAACCTCGACATTTTTATATGGCATAAACGCGCCCATATAGACAATATTCTTAGTGAGTTCGTTGCTGCGATGAGCCTGCGATGGATCAAGACTTGGTGCGTTATAGATTACAACAATTTCGCGTTTTGTAAGATTTAGTTGTCCGATATTTGCTTTGGAATAGTTGCTAACTGTTGCCACTTTGTCGGCATTGTTTAACAGAAACCTCTGTGGCCATTTGACTAAATGAAATAGTCGCCAGATAACTCTGGCTAACCCTGTAACATTTTCAGGTGGTTTTGGGTGAAGGTAGTAAATAGTATCGTGAAGTGTGACTATTAATTTATATTTTCGACCCCAAGTTCCGATAATCTGGAACGGAGTAATCACCATTTCAGCCCCAAGTTTGTTAAGTTTTTTAGCTAGAAATAATTCCTTAAATGATAATGGGTCATTTACTAAAAGATATGGCATATCGCTCGGCAACATTTTTAGTTGGCGTTTATCTTTGATTAGTAGAGTTATTGGAATGTTGTTGTCTTTGAAGCCCTGGACAATGCCGGCACCATAACGGCTAATACCGTCGTGAAAATCCAAGCGCGTCCACCTTGAGTCATAGTATATATTCATATTTGCAATTGTATCACGCCGCTAATGGTTTTTGTTAGATGGTGTGATAATCTAGGTATATGATTCAAGATATCGCTATCAGAGTTGCAGCCGACGGCGCTATGGTGCCAATTGTATTAATCGGTGCCTATGCTTTAGTCTTTAAGGTTCCAAAAGGACAACGCTTCAAGGCCTATAAAGAAATTGTTTTTGTCGGCCTATTTACATATTTATTAGCAAAACTTGTTGGATCTGTTTTTCAACCCGAGACGATTCGGCCATTTGAAGCGGCTGGCGCGAATGCTGGCGCATCATTTTTGAATAATCCCGGTTTTCCTTCAGACCACACCTTATTTGCAACGGCATTAGCGGCGGCGGTTTGGTTTGAGACAAAACAGAAGTTGATTACTTGGATAATTGCAGGATTGATTGTTGTTGTGGCCGTTGGTCGCGTGCTTGCCCTAGTCCACACTCCAGCCGATGTAATTGGCGGGGTGGTGATTGCTTTGATTGGTTCAATTTGGTATCTGAATTTTAAAAAGCAATAGTTACATAACTTTAGTTTTGCAAAAATAGCAACAAAAACGTATAATCGTAATATATACGGAGGTTAGTCATGGCTAGGATTATAGACAGTAGAATTGAGTCGAGAACTGTTAGTGATTATTTCCCAGTAATCCAAATAGTGGTTGTGGGCTTAATCTTAGGGCTATTGTTTTGGGGATTGAATGCCTTAATCGGACGATTTACAAACTCACTTACAGTATCTGGTGATATAGCAACAATCCTGGTTGCGACCATTGGGTTAATTGTGATAGTTACAATGCGCATGGCTAGGCCAATCATCATTGTGTTGGCTTGCGCTGCAACCTTATGGGGATTAGCGGGTTTAACGAGTAGTTTTTCACTGGGTGAGATGATAGCTTGGGACGTAATTCTGTACGCGCTAGCCTATGTCTTATTTTCATGGATATCAAGATTTTCAAGAGCCGTGCCGGTCCTGATTTCGATAATTACAATTGTCGTGATTGCTCGTATTGCCGCAAACTTATAATGCTATACTAAATAACATGGAACAGACTATTTTTGTGGTGGTGTTAGTAGTTGTCGTATTAGGTTTTGGCATTATTCTATCTATTTTGAATCAACGACTTAAAGATTTGAAGAGTAGCGGTTCAGTTGAGATGATAAAAAGTGATGTGTCCGAGTTGGCGCGGGGTATTAATAGTCTACAACAGACTGTAGGTGATAAATTAGAGCGAAACAATTTATCAATGCAGACCTCAATGCAAAAACAGTTATCTGAAAGTGCAAAATTGGTTAGTGATGTTACGCAACGGTTGGCAAAACTTGATGAAACTAATCGTCAGGTTGTTGACGTTGCCCATGACTTAAAAACCTTACAGAATGTCTTACAGAATCCTAAACAGCGTGGTGTTTTTGGTGAGTATTATCTGGAATCGGTGCTGGATAATATCTTACCATCAAAAAATTATCAAATGCAGTACAAATTTAAAGATGGTGAAATTGCTGATGCTGTTGTATTCCTTGATAAAGGTCAGATTTTGGCAATCGATAGTAAATTTAGTCTTGAAAATTACAATCGAATGGTTGGTGAGCACTCTAAGCCAGAGCGCGAAAAGTTGTTAGCGAAAGTACGCACAGATTTAAAAAGCCGGATTGATGAGACTAGTAAGTATATCCGCCCCAGCGAAAAAACCATGGATTTTGCTTTTATGTTTATTCCAAGCGAGTCGTTATATTATGACTTGCTAATTGGTGATGTTGGGACTGGTTCAAGTGCCCGTGACCTAATCGAATACGCATTTCGAGACAAGAAGGTTATTATTGTTAGCCCAACCAGTTTTATGGCTTATCTACAGACTGTATTGCAAGGTTTGCGTAGTTTACAAATCGAAGAGCAGGCTAAAGATATCCAAATTCGTGTTGGCCAGCTGGGTCAGCATATCGGTCGTTTTGATGAGTACATGCAAAAACTTGGTAGGTCACTCGGCCAGACTGTCGGTCATTTTAATGACGCCCACAAAGAACTTGGTAAGGTCGATAAAGATGTTATTAAAATAGCCGGTTCAGAATCAGGCATTGATCCATTATTACTAGACAAACCACGCAGCGACGAATAGATAAGTATAAAAATAATCCCCGCGATTAGCGGGGATTATTTATTGTATTACTATTCTTTATTTACATTCTTCACAATCACAAGCTTCGCTTTGACTGTGGAAGAAATCTGCAAGTCCAAATCCTACTAAACCACCAAGTACAGGTGCTAGGACGTAGATTGCGATTGGCCACCAGTTCCATGACAAACCATTAGCTGCGAATGCAACTGCTGGGTTCAGGAAGGTTAGGCTGACGTTAGCTTCGGTTAAAAGAACTGTTGTCAGTGACATGCCAATGTAAAGTGCTGTTAGGAAAGCAAGACCGGCTGCAAAAGCAGAAACGATTTTGTTTTTCTTAAAGCGTAGTGCTGTTGCAACACCTAGGCCCAGGATAGCTGTAGCCAGAAGTTCTGCAAAGAAGACATACCATTCTTTACCAACCGCGACTGTTGCGGCATGGAATAGTACTGGTGCACCAGCGGTTGAAGCTGCAACACCGTTTTCATGAAGGAACGTGTTCAAAACTAGGTATGCAACGGATGCACCTAGTAATTGTGCGACAATGTAACCTAGTGCATGTAGCCAGGTTATCTTGCGTGTTGCCCAAGCGCCGAATGTCATTGCTGGGTTAACGTGTGCACCTGATACACCGCCAACAACCAGAACGACACCAGCAAGTGCAAATCCTGCGAATAGTGGATTACCTTGCATTTCCAAGAACGCTGTTGTTATTAGGAATGCTCCAACAAATTCAGCAATGATTTTGCTGATAAGTGGCATATCCTTTAGTGCCTTACAGACAGATTGATACATAGCTGCCATCGGCGTGGATGCTGTCGCTGCTTGTGCCTTAGGTTTTGTGACTGTCGATTTTTTTCTCGACGAAGTGGCTTTGGTTGCCATATATTCTTCCCTCCTTAAAGTGAAATATGAACATAGTATACCATAATCAAAATAAAACAACCACGAGAGCTATAGGTGATATACTTGATGCATGGCGTTATTTATCAGACAAGACGATGAGCGAAGCGAGCTGCAGAAACAAATTGCGGCTGAGTTACAAAGAAAGTCTATTGAAAAATCAAAGTTGATAGAAAGACCTGATGGCGTAGAGGATTCCCAATACGTTAAGGGATCAATGATATCTAGTAAGTATTCTTGGATCTGGGTTGTTGTCATAATTGTTGTTTCTGTCGCGATTATATGGTTGACGGTGTCGAGTATGTCACGTTAAGATGAAATGAGCACTATGCAAGATATAGAAGAAATCGAAAAAAAATTACTGTCACAGGTGAGCACAACCAATACACCTCGTGATGTTCTGAAATCTCCTGATTTAAAGCAGCTATATAGCGCGATTAAATCTATCCCGAACGAACAACGTAGTGCGTACGGAAAACGGATCAACGATTTAAAATTATCACTTGAATCATCTATATCTAAACGTGAAGCCGACCTAGATAACGCAACAGTCGAGACTATAGATGTTACCGCGCCTTGGGATATTAATTCTGCCAGAGTGAATTTACTACCGACTGAGCTTGGCTCCCAACATCCACTTACCTTAGAAATAGAAAATGTAGCAGATATATTTACTCGAATGGGCTTTGAAGCAATTGAGTCTCGACAGATTGACGACGATTATCACATGTTTGGCTCATTGAATTTCCCTGAGAACCATCCAGCTCGCGATGGTTATGATACTTTTCGCACCGAAGAAGGATTTATTGCTCCGGCACACACCTCTACTATGCAAAACCGGATTTTAAAAGCTGGAAAAGATAAGCTCGAGACCGGCGGACAAATCGGTGTCGTGGCTTTGGGCCGCTGTTTCAGAAACGAAGACTTGGATGCGACTCACGAGCATACTTTCTATCAATATGAAGGTGTTTTTGTGAGTAAAGATGCAAATCTTGGACAGATGCTAGGTACGCTTCGTAGTTTTTTTGAAAGTTATTATGGTCAGAGCCTGAAGATTAAAACTCAACCAGCCTATTTTCCGTTCGTTGAGCCTGGGCTTGAATTTGCTATCGAAAAACCTACGGCACTCGGCGGTAAACCCGGCGAATGGCTAGAAATGCTGGGATGTGGCATGATTCATCCGAACGTGCTACTTGCTGTTGGAATTGATCCGAAAAAATATCGTGGTTTCGCCTGGGGTGGTGGAATTGAACGCTTGGTTATGTTGAAATATGGCATTGAAGATATTCGCCACTTTGAATCTGGTAAATTACAATTCCTAAGGAAATTCGCATGATTATTTCACTAAACTGGCTTAAAAAATTTACCGACATTGATATGCCAGTTGATGAACTGTGTACGTTAATTGGCGCAAGGCTTGTTGAGATTGATGAAGTTATCGACCAGGGCGCTAAATACTCTAATGACTTGGTTGTTAAAGTTGTTGAATGCGCAAAATTGGAAGGATCGGATCATTTAAGTATAACGAAAATTGATGATGGTGGAATCGCAAAAAATGTCGATCGAGATGAAAAAGGTTTGGTCCAAGTAGTTTGTGGTGCACCGAATATCGCCGCAGGACAATTGGTCGCTTGGTTACCACCTGAATCAATAGTTCCAGCCACATTTGGCAAAGCTGAATCATTTGTTTTAGGAAAAAGGGAGTTACGTGGAATTATTAGTAATGGCATGATTGCTAGTGCCAAAGAACTCGATTTATTCGATGAACATGATGGCATATTAGTTTTAGATAAAGAAATTGCTCCTGGCACTTTGTTCGCTGAAGCCTATGAATTAAATGACTATTTATTAGATATTGAAAACAAATCATTAACACATCGTCCAGACTGTTTTGGTATTGTCGGTTTTGCACGGGAAGTTGCTGCTATAACTGGCACACAGTTTCATACTCCAGATTGGTTGATGACCTTAAAACCTAATTTTGAAAAAGTTAAAAATAGTGAGGTTGAATTATTTGTTTCAATTGACAATCCCGAATTAGCATCCAGATACCAAGCAATTGTTATGGCTGATGCTGATGGAAACAAACAATCACCCTTGCAAATTCAGACATACCTATCAAGGTCTGGCATTCGTCCAATCAGTGCAGTTGTTGACGTCACCAATTATTTAATGCTTTTGACTGGACAGCCTTTGCACGCTTTTGACTATGACAAATTGGTTGCAGTTGGCGGTGACAAGGCCGATATCCATGTTCGAGCCGGACTGGACAAAGAAAAGCTTGAACTTTTAGATGGAAAAAAGATTGAACTGACGACTGATGATATTGTTATTGCTGCTGGGAAAACAGCAATAGGTTTGGCTGGCGCAATGGGTGGAGCAAATACTGAAATTGATGAAGATACCAAACGTATTATTATTGAGGCCGCTTCATTTAATTTATTCAACTTACGCGCCACTCAAATGAGACACGGTATATTTAGTGAAGCTATTACCAGGTTTACCAAAGGTCAGCCAGCTGATTTAACAGCGCCGGTGTTGTTTGAGGCGGTTAGATTGATGCAAGATTGGTCGGGCGCAAGGGTAATCAGTGAAATCGCTGATACGTTTCCAAAACCAAGACAAGAAATCTCAATTGAGACTACTTCTTCAGCAATCAACGACATTCTCGGTAGTAGCTTTAATGATGAAGCTATATTATCGACCCTGCATAACGTTGGGCTTGGTGCTGAAAAAACAGATACCAATCAATTGAAAGTGATTGTTCCTTATTGGCGAGCTGACATCCATATAGTTGAAGATATTTCTGAAGAAATTGGACGATTGAACGGTTTTGATAATATCAAACCGGTATTACCCACACGCGAATTTACCGCAACCAGCCAAGGTGAATTTGATGATTTTCGTAATCAAATCCGAAAATTGTTAACACGAGCCGGCGCGAATGAAGTTTTGACGTACAGCTTTATCCATGGCAATATTATGCAAAAAGCTGGGCTAGACACGAATAACTCATACGTTATATCAAATTCAATTAGTCCTGATTTAGAATATTATCGTCAAAGTTTAACACCAAGCCTATTAGACCTAGTCCATCCAAATATAAAACAAGGCTTTGATAAGTTTGCGCTATTTGAGTTAAATAAGACAGAATCAAAGGCTAGCGGACTTAACGATGAAGGTGTTCCAATTGAATCCGACATGTTTGCTATGGCAATCGCATCCAAATCAACATCAGATAGTTCTCAATATTACGTTGCAAAACGAATGCTGGACTTCTTGTGTGAATCTTTGGGCCTGAATTTGAGTTATTTACCGCTAGAATCAGATATGGTTGAGGTAATTGCAATGCCATTTGAATACCGACGCGCCGCCAAACTAGTCGATAATAATTCCGGTGAAATTATTGGTGTTGTTGGCGAATATAAAAAGCTGGTTTCAAAAGGCTTTAAACTACCAAATAAATCAGCTGGTTTTGAAATTGATTGCCGAAAGTTGTTTGGGCTATATGATGGAATAAATAAAAAGTACACACCAATTAGTCGTTTTCCATCTGCCGAGAGAGATATTTGCTTCCAGGTGATAAGCTCAACAAACTTTAGTCAAATTGTTGATTCAGCTAAAAAGGCTTTAAGTGCAACAAGTTTAGAATACGAACTAAAACCTGTTGACATCTATCAACCAGAAAATGGCTCAACAAAAAATATAACTCTTCGATTCAAGCTGACATCACAAGACCACACATTAGTGGGTAGTGAAGTTTCCGAGATTCTTGGCCTTGTTTGCAAATCAGTTATTGATCAAACTCATGCCGTTATAATCTAGGAATTTGATTAATCGGTGCCAGTCTTTGCTATAATAGATAGAATTGAAATAACAAAGAGGGGATAGGTTTTTATGGCGACTCCGCGTTCGCAACAGATAGGTATTTGGATAATTGCAGTCGTAATGTTGGTTGGTACGCTCGGCTCGTTTTTAGTGATGGTTTTAAGCAATCAGAATCAAGCAAAGGACCAAGCTTCGCTTCAAAAGGCATATAACACTTATCAAACTGATGTGTCAGCTCAGTCTAAACAATTATCTGACAAATATTATTCGACTTTCAGTCAATATTCTGCGACTCCGGCGGCTTTTAGCGTTGATGGAATAACAGCAGTGACAACAACTGATTTGAAAGTTGGTGACGGCGATACTTTAACTGATAAAACAGCCTATAGCGCATACTATATCGGTTGGAATCCAAAAGGTATTGTTTTCGACCAGTCAATTGAGAATGGTGCTCTTAAGGCACCGATAGCTGGGGGTAATTTGATAAATGGTTGGAATGAAGGAATCATCGGTATGAAATTTGGTGGAGTTCGTGAAATTACTATTCCGTCAGACAAAGCCTACGGTGCTACTGGCAGTGGCGATAATATTCCACCAAACACCCCAATTAAATTTGTAGTCATGGTAATCCCTAAGGTAGCTGATGTACCGATGCCACAAATTCTGCAGGATTATTATAACTCGCAACAACAGTAGTAAAATAGAATAGCAAGGATAAAAATGACAGAAAAAATTTATGACATTATCATGATAGGTGCCGGTCCCAGTGCATTGGCAGCAGCAGTTTATACAACCAGGGAAGAGTATGACACGGTACTTTTTGAGAAGTCAGTTGTTGGTGGTCTAGCAGCAATCACCGATAAAGTCGATAACTATCCTGGTTTCCCAGACGGCATAGAGGGCTGGAAACTAGCAGAACAGCTGGAGCAACAGGCAAAAAAATTTGGTGCTGTAATAGAATCCGGCACAGTTGAATCGATTCGCGATGAAGGAAAACTAAAAGTTGTTACAGTCGATGGTGTAGAGCGAAAAGCTAAAACAGTTTTGATTGCGACGGGCAGCACTTATGGAAAGATTAACGTTCCTGGCGAGGCCGAATATTACGGCAAAGGCGTATCGTACTGTGCAACTTGTGACGGTGCTTTTTATAAAGGTAAACGAGTAGTTGTTGTTGGGGGTGCCAACTCAGCAATTCAAGAGGCCATATATTTATCAGGTTTCGCTAGTCATATCGATTTGTTAGTTCGTAGTACTGTCAAGGCCAGTAATGTCTTACAGAAAAAACTACAAGAATTGGTTGACGCTGGCAAGATTGAAATTCATCTGGAAACCTCGACTGATGAAATTGTGGCTACTAATGGCAAAGTATCACACACTCATGTTACGAAAAAAGGTAAAAAGATGCAGATTGACGCAGAAGGTGTATTTATTTTCGTTGGACTTAAACCAAACACGTCATTCTTGGCAGGCTCTGGCGTGGAACTGGATGAGGCGGGGTTTATTAAAACCGATAAAAAGCTTGAGACCAGCGTCCCAGGTATTTTCGCTAGCGGTGACGTCCACAGTGGTTCGACTATGCAGATTGCTTGTGCGGTTGGCGAAGGTGCTACAGCAGCCCATAGTATTCGCAAATATTTGCAAAACCTATAAACTTCTCGTGTTATAATCTGTATAAAGCAAATTCCAAAATTAAGGAGATACATTAATGACTGATTTTAATAAAGCGCTTACGCCTGGTAATGTAGAAAACGGATTAGTTAATGTTGTTGTTGAGATCCCTGCCGGTAGTACAAACAAAGTTGAATGGGATCGAGAAAAAGCAATGTTTAAAGTCGATAGGGTTGAGCCAGCAATTTTTGCAAAACCAATCAATTACGGATTTATTCCTCAGACTATAGACGAAGATGGAGACGAATTGGATGTATTGATATATACAGATTCTCCATTACCAATGGGTGTCTACCTAGAGGCGAAAGTAATCGGTGTTCTGCGTTTTGAAGATGATGGTGAAGTTGATGATAAAATTATCGTTGTTCCAGCTGATGACCGAAATACAGGCGATCATTTTAAAAAACTATCAGATATTCCACAACACAAGCTACACCAGATTGCCCATCATTTTGATCACTACAAAGATCTAAAAAAACCAGGCTCAACGCACGTAAAACACTGGGGTGAAGCGGCAGAGGCAATTACTGTTATTCACGAATCTATCGAGCGTTGGAACAAAAAGTAGCTAATCGTACATTTCCGCGACGATGGCATAACGACCGTCATCGGTTCGATTACCTTGTAAAAATTCACTGTGTGAGTAATAATTCATATCCTTTGAGGTATCAGCTGGGTTGTCGTTTACGTTTTTTTCAAGAACTCCAGCAGTGACCATTTGTTGATACAAAACATTTTTTAGTGAACGATTGTCGAACTTATACAGAGGATATACGTCGGGACCTGGTGCCGGTGTCAGCCAAACCTGAAGGTTATTCGGATTGCTACCATAATGATCGACTAAAAATTTGACTGATTCAAACCCGCCATTTTGTTCAAGACTGTGCCTTCCCAAATGAGTCAGCATCAAGATATTATTATCTGGGTCAAAAAACACCGCGCCAATACAGTCGGCAATAGGCAGAAATAAAGCATGATTTGGTAAGCGGGTGACTAGGGCGTCAGCCGCGACAATACCATCATATGCCATACCATCACCTTTATGAGCTTCGGTCAATTCATAATACCGGCAATAGTTATCACCCTCATGAACGACATTTACTCGTGTGGTTCGTTCAATATCAAAACCATTCTTTGCCAAAAACGATTTTCGGTTTTCGATAACTTCTATATTGGACCGGTCATCGGGTACGAGCATGTTGCCATCATCTACTGTTGAAGTTGCTACGCGTATATTCATTTTCGAGACTTCTTTCTCCGTATTATATTTGCGGCGCTGGTTATCATCTCAATGACGCCAGATTTTTTTAATTGTCCGTTAAGTTTAGTCCGGGCGTGGGTAGTAGTGACTAGCTTTTGCCAAGCCTGCTTTGGTTGAGACAATTTATTCGTAACGACTTCGACAATGTCGCCGTTTTGGAGTGGCTTATCAAAAGGATGTATCTTGCCATTTACCCGGAAACTATAGGCATTTTTGGCAATGTCGCTATGAACAAGATAAGCAAAGTCCAAAGGCAAAGCACCTTCGGGCAAATCGTAAATGTCGCCTTTTGGTGAATGGACGAAGATTCGATTGCCGAATAGATCAATGTTAAGTTGGTCTTTGGAAATTTCTTCGTTATTGATTAGTCTTGACGCAATTTCTTGTAGTTGGCTTATCCATCGCATGTTACGTGGAAGTGGCGTCGACTTATTCTTTATGTAATCTTTGCTATCTTTTTTGTCATGATAATGAAAGCTTGCAGCCAAACCTCGCTCGGCGTATTCGTGCATGGCATAAGTACGAATCTGGAACTCTACTATTTGCTCATTCGGAGTGATAACGGTAGTATGTAAACTTTGGTAACCATTTGGTTTTGGTGTTGAAATATAATCCTTAATACGATTTATCATCGGTTTATAAAGGCTATGGAGTATACCAAGAACTTGGTAACAATCTTCTTTCTTGTCGACGATTATCCTTAAAGCCATCAGGTCGTAGATGTCGTTAATATTTCCACCAACCTTGGCGAGTTTTTTGTGCAGACTATATATACTTTTAACACGACCGTTAATTTCGGCTTTAATCTCATGTTTCTTTAATGTCTCTTCGACCTCGGCTCGTATTTTTCCAAGCTTACGTGTACTCTTACCTAGTCGTTTTTTCATTAGAATTTTTAGTCGTTTAAATTCAGCCGGATCAAGATAGCTGAATGACAGCTCCTCGATTTGCATTCGGACACGTCCCATACCCAGCCTGTCCGCCATTGGTCCAAAAACTTCAAGTGATTCCCTGGCTATTCTAACCTGTTTTTCCTTAGGAAGGTATTGCAAAGTGTTTAGGTTATGCAACCTGTCGGCAAGTTTGATAATTATTACGCGTACGTCTTTACCTACGGCAATAAGTAATTTTGACAAGTTATCCTTAGTTTTAGGCAGATAATTGTCTAAGTTTTTCATAATTGAGCTAGTCTGTGAAACTTTTGTCACCCCGTCAACCAAAACAGCGACCTCGGGCCCAAATAGTTCCTTGATTTGATCAAGAGTAGCTTCAGTGTCTTCGATAGTATCGTGCAAAACACCGGCTATAACACTGTTGGCATCCATTCCCCAGGAAATCAATGTGTCGGCAACCATTACAGGGTGTGATATATAAGGTTCGCCACTTTTTCTTTTTTGGCCCCTGTGGGCCTTAGCGGCAAAATCAACAGCTGCTTCCAGCCTATGAAACTGTTCGTCGTCAAAGTACGACCTGGCATCGTCTAATAATTCTGCCTTTTTCATATACTCATTATACGGTATATTTAAGGCAATATTTTCTTGTCTTTGGTCTAAAGATGAAGACTTGCATATTTACACCGATAACGCTTATACTTTAGGTATGAAGATTTATCTTGGTAGTGATCACATGGGCTTTAATTTGAAGGAAAAAGTTTTTGCTTATTTAGTTAAACATGGATATGACGTTGAAGATGTTGGCGACCAGAGCTTGGACCCTAGCGATGATTTTCCTGAATTCGCCCAAGCTGCAGCGCTTAAGGTGTTGGGTAGCGACGATAAAGACCCTCGCGCAATTCTACTATGTGGTGGAGGCCAGGGTATGGCTATGGCGGCTAATCGATTTCGTGGGATTCGAGCCAGTGTTATTTGGGACGCCTTTGAAGCCAAGATGACAAGAAATGATAATGAAAGCAACGTTTTATGTTTGCCGTCGCGAGTTGTGCAAGATGATGACAATTGTTGGCAAGGGATTCTTGAAACCTGGTTGAATACGCCATTTGCGTCTGCTGTTAGATTTAAGAGGCGCAATGCGCAACTGGACGAATTATGAGTGTTATTGCACCTTGTCTGACTGTCGAAAACGAAGACCAATACAAAGCTGGTGTTGAGAAATATCAGCCCTTTGCTCAACGAGTTCAGATAGATATTAGCGATGGAGAATTTGCCCCAACATTCCTATTAAGTCCTGAAAAACTGTGGTGGCCAAAACAATGGATAATTGACATTCATGCCATGGTCTCTCATCCGGTGGACTATGTTGATAAGCTGATTTCATTGAAGCCTCATCTGATAATATTCCACGCCGAGACAGATTCTGACTTGTTGCCAATCTTCGAGAAGATTAAGAAATACGGCATAAAAACTGGTCTTGCATTATTAAAACCCACTGTTCCTGAAACCGTCGCTGACCTTATTCGGGCTGTTGATCATGTCTTAGTATTTTCAGGCGATTTAGGTCATTATGGTGGTACAGCCAGTTTGATGCAGCTTGAAAAAGTTAGATTAATCAAAGGAATTAATCCTAATGTCGAAATAGGTTGGGATGGTGGCATAAGTGTTGACAACGCATTCAACCTAACCCAGGGTGGTGTCGATGTTTTGAATGTTGGTGGAGCGCTTGCCAAGGCCGAAAATCCAGGGGAAGTCTATGCTACACTTATAAAAGAAATCAACAAACAGGGAATTATTTAGTCGAATGGGTGGAAAATTGACGATAATTGAGATGCAAGCCAAAGCAAACGTCCTGCGTCGTGATGTGATTCGCATGCTACAAACAGCTGGCAGCGGTCATACCGCCGGCTCTCTTGATTTGGCTGAAATTTTAACCGCACTCTATTTTCAAATCATGAAAATTGACCCTAATAATCCCGAAATGCCCGATCGTGACATTTTCTTACTGAGTAATGGCCACACTGTGCCGATTCAATATGCGGCTATGGCCGAAGCTGGATATTTCGATAAAGAAGAATTAATGACATTGCGCAAATTATGCAGCCGCCTGCAAGGCCACCCAGAACGAACTAAATTACCTGGACTTGAAAATACCAGCGGACCACTGGGCAGTGGTTTGTCCCAGGCAGCTGGTTTTGCTTACACACTGCAATATATGGATGTTAATAAACACCGCTTTGTCTATTGTGTGATGGGTGATGGTGAATTGGACGAGGGTAATGTCTGGGAAGCAGCAATGTTTGCTGGCAAATACAAATTGTCACAGTTAATTGCTTTTGTCGATAGAAACAATATTCAAATCGATGGTGCAACCGAACAGGTAATGCCTCTCGAGGACCTGAAGGGTAAATGGGAGTCTTTTGGCTGGCATGTTCTAGAAATTGACGGTAATAATATTACCAACATAATCGATGCGGTTAATATGGCTAAAGCAATTACTAACCGACCATGTGTCATCTTGGCTTATACAATTCCAGGCAAAGGGGTGGATTTTATGGAATACGATTACAAATGGCACGGTGTGGCGCCTAACGTGGAACAAGCCGAAGAAGCATTGCGCCAACTTGATAATCTGGAGGTTCAGTAATGAGCGATTATCAACTGGATACGGATTTATTTGCTGAAAATGAAAAGTCAGAACCAATCCGTGCCGGATTGGGCCGTGGTTTGGTCGCGGCTGGTAAAGCTAATGACAAAATCGTAGCGCTCTGTGCTGATTTGACCGAGAGCACACAGATTTCGCCGTTTGCCGAAGAGTTCCCGAAACGATTTGTCGAAATTGGAATTGCTGAACAGAATTTAGTGACGGTTGCTAGCGGTATGGCGATGGCTGGAAAAATTCCATTTGCCAGTGGTTACGCTGCTTTTAGCCCAGGTCGCAACTGGGAGCAGATTAAAACTACCATTTGTCTGAACGACCAACCAGTCAAAATTGTCGGATCACACGCTGGTATAAGCGTCGGTCCAGACGGAGCAACTCATCAAATGCTAGAGGATATTGCGCTGATGAGAGTTTTACCGAATATGGTTGTCGTCGTTCCCGGTGATAGTGTTGAAGCTGAAAAAGCTACTTTGGCTATCGCTGAAAACGACAAGCCGTCATATATTCGTTTATGTCGCGAGAAAACCCCAATTTTTAGTACGTCAGAATCACCGTTTGAAATTGGCAAGGCCTATGTCTTGCGTGATGGCACCGATGTAAGTTTAATTGGGACCGGAACAATGACCTACCAGTTGCTTGCGGCTGCAAATATTCTGGCGGGGATTGGAATTAATGCTGAAGTTGTGCATGCACCGACGGTTAAACCACTAGACAACGAGACGATAATATCTAGCGCACTTCGAACCGGCCGAGTCATAACTGCCGAAGAAGCTCAAATTGCTGGTGGATTAGGCGGAGCAGTCGCAGAACTGTTAGGCGACAGGTTACCAACACCGCTATTGCGCCTTGGTATAAACGACAGGTTTGGCGAGAGTGGAGCCCCAATGGAATTATTCGAGTATTTCGGCTTGAGCGCCGACCACATTGCAAAAACAGTCGAACAGTTTGTCCACGACAAACCGCAATACCACAGACAATACTAATAAGGAGATAGATATGACACAAACAATCGAACAAATCCGTGAAAATACAACAAAAGCTCGAAATTTGATGAAGAGAACGCGCGAACAACACTTTGCCGTCGGTGCTTTTAATATTGACAACCAGGAAACCCTAATTGCTATCGCCAAAGCTGCTCAAAAACTTAATTCACCTGTCATGGTAGAAGTTAGTAAAAATGAAGCCAGCGCTATGGGCTTGGAAATCATTCGCGAAATGGTTGATCAGTACAAGGCTGAGTATGGAATTGAAATGTACATTAATCTAGACCATAGTCCAACCGTCGAAGACTGCAAAGCAGCTATCGACTCTGGCTACGAATTTATCCATATTGACATCAGTCAAGCTAACCATGACGCGACTGACGAAGAAATAATCGACTGCACAAGACAAGTTGTCGAATATGCAAAACGAACCGGCGCTGTCGTTGAAGCCGAACCGCACTATTTTGGTGGTTCGTCAGACGTATTTACTGAAGAAATCGATTACGAAGAAATCAAGAAAACCTTTTCAACTCCAGAAGGGTCCAAGGCTTTTGTAGAAGCAACCGACGTTGACACTTTTGCAGCGGCAATCGGCAATCTTCATGGAAAATACCCAGTGCCAAAGATTTTGGACTTGGAATTATTGCAAAGTATTCGAGATGCACTTGACCAAAATACAGTAAATATTAGCTTGCATGGTGGCAGTGATACACCACTACATTATTTTGAAGATGCAGTAAAAATCGGTGTCAGTAAAATCAACGTCAATACTGACCTGAGGTTTGCCTTCCGTACGAAGCTTCAGGAAGAGCTACAGGAAAACCCTGATCAATATGCCGTTGTCAAACTTATGCCAGAGGTAGAAAACGATGTTCAAGCCGTTGTTGAAGAAAAAATAGGTGCCTTCAATAGCGCAGGCAAGGCCGAAATCTAAGTGGTCAAAATACTAACAATTGGGGCGGCTGTTCAAGATGTTTTTCTTAGTCATTGCCCAGAATTGAAACCTGTAGCCGAGAAAACCGCGGACGAACTATTCCTAGAAATAAAACTCGGTTCAAAAAATGACGTCAATAATATAGACTTCAGTACTGGTGGCGGTGCTACTAATGGTGCTGTAACGTTTGCTCGTCAAGGTCTAGAGACTGAGTTTATGGGTACGATTGCCAAAGATCCAGCTGGCCATGTTATATTGCACGATTTAGACAAAGAGGGCGTAGACACCTCTTATGTTAGTTATTCGGATAAATATCACACTGGTTATTCAGTTGTGTTATTAGCTTCGACCGGAGAACGTACTTTTCTGACGTATCGCGGTGCTTCGACACATTACGATATCAAGAATTTCGACCTTGATGACTCACATGCCGATTGGCTGTATGTAACCAGTATGGCTGGTAATATGGACATCTTGGACAAGATTTTTCGTCAAGCAAAAAAACTGGGTATCAAGGTATTTTTTAACCCCGGCAAAGATGAATTACATCAAAGCGACAAACTCATTGCGATCCTGGAAGATGTCGATATTCTATCAGTTAATAAAGAGGAAGCGGCGATGATTACTAACGGCACCGACCTCGAGGAGCTAGTCCGTCGTTTAATGAATCACGTACCAATCGCTATTGTTAGCGACGGTCCAAATGGTTTGATGGCTAGTGATAGTAAAACGATCGTTAGGGCTGGAATGTACGAAGATGTCAAAGTTGTTGACCGAACAGGTGCTGGTGATGCATTTGGTTCCGGTTTTCTAAGTCACTGGGCGCAAGGTAAGTCTCTAAAGGACTCAATTGTGTTTGCAAGCGCCAATTCGACTTCAGTCGTAACAAAAATTGGTGCCAAGGCTGGAATATTACATAAAGGTGCCAAACTTCACGCCATGCCACTAAGTGAGAAACCATTTTAAGGTAAAATATGACACATTTTTTGCAAACAGTATTAGCACCGGATGAACCACTACTTAGTCACGGACTAAAAGAGCTGGAGAAATCAACCGGCAATAGAGGTGTTGATACTAGATTAATAGCAGATATTCTTGAACAAGCACATATCGTAATGAGAAAGTTAGAGCTAGACACTGCTGACACAACTGGCCACGAATTGTACCACGCACTTCTTTCGGCTGTAAAAAATAATAATATAGAATCTCTTTTGCAAGAATGCGACTATGTTTTATACATTATTGACAAAAAAATCATTTCATTTAACTTAATAGATATTATTGAAAATTTTCATCACGAACTTGAATATAACCAGCAATCAATCACACATGGTCAACGGAGTCTTCGTGGCGAAATCGTTGGACGGTATTTAAACCACGCCAGAACAAATGAGACAACAACACTTGAAATTGCGACAACAATCGGTCTACTAACAGAAGATAGTGCATGTTATAATATCGCTAAAGCTTAATAAAAATAGGGTGGGAGTTTAATCAGTGAAGTATCAAATCTGTGTATCCGGTGCGGCATCAGGCAAGACTGTCGAGGCATCTCATCAATTAGCCTATGATCTGGGCGTAGAAATAGCCAAGGCTGGCAAAACCCTTACAACTGGCGCAACTGTTGGTTTGCCATGGTTTGCTGCCAAAGGTGCCTTTAGTGTTAAAGACCGCGAAGGCGTCTCGGTTGGTTTTTCGCCAGCCAGTTCTTTCCGTGAGCACGTTACTGTCTATAAACTGCCAACTGTCGAATTTGATTACATAAACTTCACCGGCAAAAGCTATGTTGGGCGTGATGTATATCTGGTCCGCAGCAGTGATGCTGTAATTACCGTCGGTGGACGATTGGGTAGTCTACATGAATTTACCACTGCTTTACTTAGCCGCAAAGTTGTTGGAGTATTACTTGGTAGCGGCGGTTTGGCAGATTACATTCCAACTTTGGTTAAAAGTATAGAATGCCCAGATTCTCATGACATTATCTACGATACTAACCCCGCAAGATTAGTCAAGAAAGTTATTGAGGCTCTTGACGCACTATATGGTGATTTCAAACATGATGGGACTGATAACAACATTGGTTTCCGTCATCACGAGGACGAATGGGGCTAGTATACTGAGCTGTCAGTTACATTAGTTGCTATAATAGTCTAGATGACCCAAAAGTTTCGACTGAGAAGTGAGTATAGTCCCACAGGTGACCAGCCGTCCGCTATCAAACAGTTAGTGGCGGGGTTAGAGTCGGGCGAAAAAGAGCAGACACTTTTAGGTGTGACTGGTAGTGGCAAGACTTTTACGATGGCGAATATTATTGCCAATCGTAACGTCCCGACGCTGATACTGGCTCATAATAAAACCCTCGCCGCGCAACTTTACAGCGAGTTCAAGTCATATTTTCCTGAAAACGAAGTTCATTACTTTGTTAGCTATTTCGATTATTATCAGCCGGAAGCCTACATCGCCAGCAGCGACACCTACATTGAAAAAGACAGCAAGATTAATGACGAGATTGACCGTTTGCGCCACGCCGCCACAATGTCACTACTGACGCGCAAAGATACGATAATTGTCGCCAGCGTTAGCTGTATCTACGGTATCGGCTCTCCTGAAGATTATTCTGCCATGTCGATTACGGTAATGAAAGGTGAACGTCGACTTCAAGATAAGTTCGTGCGTCAATTAACAGATATACAATATCACCGCAACGATATCGATTTTCATCGCGGAACTTTCCGAGTCCGTGGCGATACGGTCGATGTTTTTCCTGCCGGTAGCGATGTTGCTTACAGAATCGAATTTTTCGACGACCTTGTCGAGAGGTTGACTCGGATTGATCCGCTGACTGGCGAGATTTTAGCCAAACCGCATGAAGTGTCGATTTTTCCATCAAGCCACTATGTAACGCCAAAAGAAAAATTGGCACATGCACTTGAAGGTATCAAAAAAGAGTATGCGCAGCGGATGGAGTATTTCGAAAAAAACAACAAACTTTTAGAAGCTCAACGCTTGTCGCAGCGAACCAAATTTGATATCGAGATGTTAGAGGAAACCGGTTTCGTTAAAGGCATCGAGAACTACAGCCGCTACCTAACTAATCGCGAACCTGGTGAGCAACCAGCGACTCTGATGGACTATTTTCCAGATGATTTTTTGTTAATCGTCGATGAAAGTCATATGACCTTGCCACAAGTCCGTGGTATGTACAACGGTGACCGAGCGCGCAAAGAAGTTTTGGTTGAGTACGGTTTTCGTATGCCTTCAGCGCTAGACAATCGACCACTTACATATGAAGAATTCAATCGGCACATAAACCAGGTGATTTACGTCTCGGCAACACCTAGCGAATATGAGTTGTCTCATAGCCCGGCGCCAGCCGAACAGATTATCCGACCAACTGGCCTAGTCGAGCCAGAAATTATCGTCAAACCTTCTAAAGGCCAAATTGACGACCTAATTGCTGAAATTCGTGAACGAACATTAAATGGTCAAAGAGTATTGGTTACTACTTTAACCAAACGAATGGCCGAAGACCTAACGACGCATTTGCAAGAAATGGACATTAAAACTGCCTATATACACAGCGACATTGACACCCTCGAGCGCGGTGATATCTTGAAGGATTTGCGTAACGGTGTTTACGACGTTTTGGTTGGTATTAACCTGTTACGCGAAGGTCTAGACTTGCCAGAAGTTAGTTTAGTCGCGATTTTAGACGCTGACAAAGAAGGCTTCTTACGTAGCGCCGGTGCGCTAATTCAGACCAGTGGACGCGCCGCCCGTCACGTCAAAGGTAAAGTTATAATGTACGCTGACAACATGACCGATTCCATGAAGCGAGCAATCGCCGAGATGGACAGGCGACGTAGTATTCAGCTTGCCTACAACATCGAACACCACATAACTCCTGAAAGTATTGCCAAAGAAGTGGGTGAGGGCTTAAGAGCGTTGATTCCTAAAAAAGCCGACGATTCTCACAAACTCAACCTGAAAAAGATCCCAGTCGACGAATATCCAGGTCTGATCCGAGATTTAACAGGTCAAATGGAACTAGCTAGCGCCAACCTAGAATTCGAAAAAGCCGCCGAACTTCGTGACCAAATCCTTGAAATCAAATCAAAACTTGTATAAACCTTATAAAATACTTATTGCAAGGACGGACCTTGCATAGGTGTTAATGTAAAAAAGTTATCCACAAGCCCCCCTGTTGCAAGGTCCGTCCTTGCAGGGTACCTTTAAGTGATAAAGAACTAGCTATATACAGTTGTGATGCTTGCAAAATTGCATAAAGTATGCTAATATTATGTTATTGCATTCGATGAAATGCGAGGCCTCATTCTAAGAAGAGCGCACCCGTGACAATTTGTACGTAACTCGTACATGGCGCTATCACCGAATTATTCTCTTGTTTTCTAAATTTGCATTTATATCAAAGGGCTACAAACTAGTCCTAAACCGAAAGGCTATTACTAATGGCATATCAACAACGCACAGGCGGACGTCCAAGTGGCGCCCGAACATCAACTTTTAACCGCGGTCGAAACCGTGGTGGTAGCCGTGCACCTGCCAAAAAATATATCAACCCATCTAAATTTATTAACCACGCCACGCCAAAAGCTGACGAAATTCCTTATGAATCACAGAATAAATTCTCTGACTTCCCATTTGGAAACCAGCTGCAACATAACATTACTAAAAAAGGTTACGAAGCAACAACTTCTATTCAAGATCAGGCAATTACGCCGATTTTGGAAGGCAAAGACGTTATCGGCATTGCTAACACTGGTACTGGTAAGACCGCAGCTTTCTTGCTGCCAATCATTGAAAACCAGACTGGCGAAAATTACCGACCAAGCGTTCTGATTATTGCGCCTACCCGCGAACTGGCTCAGCAAATCGACGAAGAGTTCCGCGTATTTGCGCAGGGACTAAATCTATATTCGGCAGTTGTCGTCGGTGGTGTTCCGGTTGACCGACAGATTCGCGATCTAAAGCGTCGCCCACACTTTATTATAGGTACGCCAGGTCGTTTGAAAGACCTAATCAACCGGAAGTTCATTAAATTGAACAACGTGACTACATTGGTCCTCGATGAAGCTGACCGTATGCTAGACATGGGCTTTCTGCCTGATATTCGTGCAATTGTTAGCTTAATCCCAGATGATAGGCAAACTTTGCTATTTAGCGCGACTATTACACCAGAAATCTCGGGAATTATCAGTAATTTTTCGAAAAACCCGGTCACGATCTCGGTCCGTACTAGCGAAACTAATGAACATATCGAACAAGACGTGATTGAAGCCAGGGATAAAATGCACAAAGTCGAGTTATTGACTGAAATGCTTCGCGGAAACGAATACGATAAAGTGCTGGTTTTTGGTGAAACAAAATTCGGTGTTCAACGTTTGAGTGACCACTTGGATAATAGCGGAATTGCCTCAATCGCGATTCATGGCAACAAAAACCAATCACAGCGCGCCCGAGCTCTGAAGCAATTCAAAGATGGGCGAGTCCGAGTTATGGTGGCTACCGATGTTGCAGCTCGTGGACTAGACATTCCTAATGTTTCACACGTTATTAACTTCGACACTCCACAAAATTACGAAGATTACATTCACCGTATTGGCCGAACTGGCCGTGGTGGTGCATCTGGTCACGCCCACACATTTATCGAAGCTCGTCGCTAACATTTGCAATAAACTCCTTTTCACTAGTACAAACTAGCGGTGATTTACGGTATAATGTAACGCATGACACAGATATCTCGTGATGATGTGCTGCATCTAGCACAACTTTCTAGCTTGGAACTTGCCGACGGTGAAATTGACGGATTACGTACCGATATCAGTAATATCCTAGGATATGTTGAACAATTGAATCAGTTGGATACCAGCGGTGTTGAGCCAACTTACCAGGTCACTGGCCTGAGTAACGTATGGCGAGAAGACAAAGTTATAAATTATGGAGTAACGCGTGAAGAGTTATTAGCTCGATCACGTGAAGTCGTCGATTCTCAAGTGAAGGTTCCAAAGGTACTGTAATATGACAATTTCTGAAACTATAGCCCAGATTAAAGCCACCTCGGCTCGAGCAGTTGTCGAGAATTCGATTCGATTAGCTAATGAAAATAGTGATTATCATGCCTTGTTGAGCTTGACTGAAGACCGTGCTTTGCAACGTGCCGACGAAGTTGATTCAGGTAAAATTACCGGAAAACTTGCCGGTGTACCATTTGTCGTCAAGGATAATTTCTTGGCATTCGGCGCCCCAACCACGGCAGCCAGCAAAATGCTGGAACATTTTGACGCGCCTATGCAGGCAACTTCAGTCGAGAAACTTGAAGCTGAAGGCGCTATTTGTATAGGCAAAGCTAACCTGGATGCTTTTGCCCATGGTGGAAGCACCGAAAACTCAGCTTTTGGGCCGACTAAAAATGCTTTTGATAAATCGCGTGTTGCTGGTGGCAGCAGTGGTGGGTCCGCTGTTGTTACGGCACTAAACATCGTTCCATTTGCATTAGGTAGCGATACAGGTGGTTCAATTCGCCAGCCAGCCAGTTATAACGGCGTCGTGGGCATAAAACCGACTTACGGTACAGTTAGCCGCTTTGGAGTCGTAGCTATGGCCAGTAGCACTGATGTCATTGGTTCAATTACTTCAAATGTTGAAGATACTGAACTAGTTATGTCAATTATGGCTGGACGTGACGAACGTGATATGACGACTTTGCCGGACTTTTTTGAGATTCAAAACGACGTCAAACCAAACCAAAAATTTGGTCTAGTTAAAGATTTTATGTCGAACGATGTAGAACCGGACGTTCGAAAACGAGTCAATGAATACGTTGAGAAACTCCGTGCCAATGGACATACCGTCGAAGAAGTTGAATTACCAATGGCTGAATACTCGTTAGCTATCTATTACATCATCGTGCCGGCGGAACTTTCCAGCAACTTAGCACGTTACGATGGTATTAGGTATGGTCATCGGGCTGAAGGTGTAAAAACTCTGGCAGAACTATACGGAAAAACTCGCGATGAGGGTTTTGTAACCGAGAATAAACGTCGAATTATGATTGGCAGTTATGTGTTATCGAGTGGTTATTTCGATGCCTATTATTTACAGGCCCAGAAAGCACGAACCTTATTAATAAATGAATTCAACAAATTATTTGATAACTACGATGCTTTGATCGGTCCAACTGCACCGACAACAGCCTTTAAACTTGGTGAAAATACGGCCGACCCAATCAAGATGTATCTAAATGATATTATGACTGTACCAGCGTCGCTAGCTGGTATTCCAGCCATTAGTGTTCCAGCTGGGTTTGATGAATCAGGTCTGCCGGTCGGTGTTCAATTAATCGGTCCAATGCGAAGTGACGCCAGTCTGCTTGCCACGGCTCGTTCAATGGAGACTAAATAATGGATTTGACACTGATTTTCTTTCTAGCGGGAATCATTATTATCGGCGCTGTTTTATTTGCGTTGATGAGCTTTGGAAAAAAAGGCGCACATCATCTGAATGTAGAACAATTTCGCGTAAAATATCTTGAAATTGAAAATGGCTTACATAAAGACAAACCGACGACTTATTACATGACGATTATGAATATCGATAAATTAGTCGACCAAGCCTTAAAAGATAAGGGTATTCGTGGCGAAACAATGGGTGAACGCATGAGAAATAGCGCAACATTATTTAAAGATAAAAACGGCATTTGGACAGCCCATAAATTACGTAATCGAATCGCTCACGAAACAGATGTAGTTGTTGGCTATAACGAGGCACGCTATGCGCTGTCTTGCTATAAGAAAGCCTTGAAAGATTTGGGGGCAATCTAGAATGATTGGTGATGATATTTTAGGCAAGTATGACCTGACCGTTGGTATAGAATGTCATGTTCAGCTGGCGACGAAAACGAAATTATTTAGTGGTGCCGACAATGATGAGCGCGACAAGTCGCCAAACAGCGTGGTCAGCCCAATTGATTTTGGTCTGCCAGGCATGCTACCGGTTTTAAACCGTGGAGCAATTGATTTAGCAATCAAGGCCGGCAAAGCCCTGAACAGTCCAATTGTGAAGGTTAGCCGCTTTGATCGAAAACATTATTTTTATCCTGATTTGCCAAAAGGTTATCAGACAACTCAGATGTATCAGCCGATTATCGGACCTGGTGTAATTAATGTTCCACTCGAGGATGGAGATTCTGTTGATGTGCGGATTAATCATGCCCACCTTGAGGAAGACGCCGGTAAATTAACTCATCATGGTAGCTTTAGCTTGGTTGATTTGAATCGAGCTGGTACTCCATTGATTGAAATCGTGTCCGAACCGGATATTCATTCAGCAGTCGCCGCAAAAGCCTATGCCACAGAATTATACCGATTAATGACATACTCTGGCGTTAGTCGTGGTGATTTATACCATGGTAATATGCGCTTTGATGTCAATGTTTCGGCGGCCTTGAAGGACGCAGACAAACTGGGGACACGTAGTGAAGTCAAAAATTTAAACTCATTTCGTAGTGTTGAGCGAGCCGTAGATTACGAATTCCGCCGTCAGGTTGAGATGCTTGAGCGTGGCGAATCGGTTGTTCAGGAAACCCGCGGCTGGGATGAAACCAAGCAAAAAACCATAGCTCAACGAAATAAAGAAGAGGCGCAAGACTACCGTTATATGCCAGACGCCGATATTCCTCCAGTTGTGCTGACGCAGGAAGAGATTGAAAGTATTCAATCGACAATGCCGAATCTGCCACATTTCTACCGCGAGTCATGGAAAACTGTTGGTTTTGATCCGACAGTTGTAAATGCCTTACTAGCCTCCAGATCGGCTGCTGAACTGATTCAACGAGTGCTTGAAAAGAAGGGCATCGCTGCTGCTAAGCGGGTCGGTTTCTGGTTTATTATGGCTCAAAGTGAACTTTTGTACGCAGATGATGTCACTTTAAAAAACGAAATTCCAATCTCGGACGATTACTTCATCGAACTGTCCGATATGGTTGAATCGAACGAGTTAAGTGCAACTGCCGCTAAAGATGTATTCTTTGAAATGCTAAAAAGCACTAATAACCCCCGTGCAGTAGCAACAGAAAAAAATCTGATTCAAGTCAGTGATGAAAGTGAAATAACGGTGGTAATCGACGAGGTATTGGCGGATGTATCATCCCAAAAAGCCGTCGAGGATTTAAAAAACGGTAACGAAAAAGTGATTGGATTTTTGGTCGGACAGGTTATGAAAAAATCTGGGGGTAAAGCCAACCCATCGCTTGTTCAAGAACTAATTAGAAAGCGAGTAAAATAAACATGAAAATGCCAACTAAGGCTATTATTTGTGCTGCCGGACTGGGCACGAGGTTTTTGCCTCAGACCAAAGCTATGCCAAAAGAGATGTTGCCGATAATTGATAAGCCAGTCATACAAATTATTGTTGAGGAAGTCGTAAAGGCCGGCGTCACAGATATTATTATTGTTACCGGCAGTACAAAACGTGCAATTGAAGATCACTTTGACCGTAGTGATGAGCTTGAGTCTGAACTTCGTGAAAAAGGAAAAATTGAAAAAGCTGACAAGATAAAGGCCGTAGCCGAGCTTGCTAATTTCGTTTATATTCGACAAAAAGGATACCCAAAAGGTAATGCTAGGCCAATCTTAAATGCACAACATCTAATTGACGAAGATGAGCCTTTTTTTGTATTTTTTGCAGATGATTTTTATCGTTCAGAAACTCCATGGCCCATACAACTGCTGGATGTTTACAAAAAAACAGGTAAATCTGTTAATGCACTGTTCGAGATTGATAGAAAAGATTCAGATAAATACGGTATCGCTGAGATTGGCGATAAAATTTCTGATAGGGTATTTAAGATTAAAACAATGGTTGAAAAACCAAGTCCAGAAGAAACGCCATCATTGTTTGCCTCGGCTGGTAGCTTTTTATTGACGCCTGACATATTACCAATAATCGCACAGGAAAAAATTGGTGTTGGTGGGGAAATTATTTTAGCCGATAGTTTGAACGAATTAGCTCGCACTGATGAGGTTTATGGTTGCTTTGTCGAAGGTGTCAGACATGATACTGGCGACCCGCTATTGTATCTAAAAGCAGTTGTCGATGTAGCGCTAGAGCACAAAAAGTACGGCAAAGATTTCACCCAATACATCAAGGAACGTTGCGCTGATTTATAGAACAGTGGTAATATAAGCCTAGAAGCATTAATATCAAATAAATTTCAACGAAAGGTTCAAAATGAGTCCAGCAGCCGAAATTCTAGTGGTAATTCTATCAATCGCCTTGGCATTCTTTTTAGCGCTTGGTATTGCATTACTAATCTATCTGATTGTTCTGACGCGTCAAATACGTCGAGTTACCAAAACAGCCGAGAAAACTGTTGAGAACTTCGGTTCAGTTGTCAGCGGGTTTTCAAAGGTGATCTCACCAATGTTCATCGCTGAGATGGTTTCCAAATTTATTAAAAAAGTTAAAAGAGAGAAAAAGGAGAAATAATCATGTCAAAAGGTAAATTCGCACTAGGAGCAATGTTCGGAGCAGTCGTAGGTGTTGTCGCTGGTTTCTTAACTGCACCAAAAAGTGGCAAACAAACTAGGGTAGAGCTGAAGGCCAAAGCTACTGGCGTACAGAAAGATGTTACTGAAAAAGCCAAAGTTGCTGCTGATAAAGCCAATGAAATGGCTATGGAAGTCAAGGAAAAAGCTCAAATGGTTGCCAAGGATGCAACAGCTCAGGCGGAAGATTTGAAGCGACGGGCTGGTAATGCCGTTGATGGTGCCAAAGAAGGCTTCTACAAAAAGTAGATGGCAAAACTAACACAAACACTGGCTGAAAGTGGCGAGCGCGGTGCGCGTCGTCAGTTAATCGAAGAACTTTTCTATGATTTTCATCGCTCCAGAGCGAGGGTTTATTGGATGAACTTTTTCAGGGGCGTATTCTTTGGTTTCGGCACTATCCTCGGTGGAACTGTCGTAGTTGCATTGTTAGTGTGGCTTTTGGGCCAATTCGTTGGTTTTCCGGTCATTGGCGAATACATCAAACACCTAGTCGAAGCCATACAGCACGTCAAATAACCTCTATAAGTCGTTATTACAACAGAAAAAAGCTTCCGCTTTCGGTATACTAGGTTGTATATATGGGGTCCGTGTTAAAACCGTCAGATTATGTTCATTTGCACAATCACACTCATCACAGCTTGCTTGATGGTTTAACAAAGATACCCGATTTGGTTGATAAAGTTAAAGAGATGGGTATGGAAGCCGTCGCTATAACTGACCATGGGACAATGTCAGGCAGTATCGAGCTATATAAAGCTGCCCTAGAGGCGGGTATCAAGCCGATTATAGGTTTTGAGGCCTATGTTGCCTCTAGGTCCCGACATGACCGTGATCCAGCCAAGGATAAGGCTAGGTTCCATATCACCTTGCTAGCGATGAATAATCAGGGCTATCAAAATTTGATGCAGCTAAGCACCATTGCAAACTTAGAGGGCGTTTATTATAAGCCTCGTATCGATCACGAGCTGTTGGAAAAATATGGTGAGGGTTTGATTGTACTATCAGGCTGTTCCAGTGGTGAACTCGGCTATAACTTAAAAAACGATAACTACGAAGTTGCCAAAGAAATTGCATTGTGGTACAAATCGCTTTTTGGAGATAGATATTATCTAGAGATGCAGGATCACTTATGGTCCGAACAGGTTAAAGTCAATAAATACCTAGCAAAGCTATCAGTTGAACTGGATATTCCTCTAGTTATAAGTAACGATGGTCATTACCTAGTAGCTGATGATCAGGACGCTCATGAAATCTTACTATGTGTCGGTACCGGCGCGTTTCTAACAGATGAAAATCGAATGAGTCTCAAAGAATTCGATTTGCATGTCACTGATCCGAATGTAATTATCGCAAAGTATGGCAAAGATTTTCCCGAGGCTATACTTAATACTAAGCGAATTGCCGACCGTTGTAATGTCGAGTTGAAACTAGGCGGAATATTGATTCCAACGTTTCCAACTCCAAATGGTGAATCAGAAAAATCTTATCTAGAAGATTTGGTTTATAGTGGCCTAGCATGGCGCTATGGTGGACTCGACAGAGATAAAGCGTCTGAACTCACAATTGAGAAAGCTAAAAAACACATACCAGCGGATGTTTTAAAAAGAGCAGAATACGAGCTTAGCGTTGTTGAAGGAATGGGTTTTAATGGTTACTTCTTGATTGTTCAAGATTTTATTAACTGGGGAAAGGATGAAGGAATTATTTTTGGACCTGGACGCGGTAGTGCCGCAGGTTCAATTTTGGCGTACGCGCTTAGAATTACCGAACTTGATCCGTTGAAATATGAGTTGCTGTTTGAGCGCTTTTTGAACCCAGATCGTATCAGTATGCCCGATGTCGATATCGATATTCAAGATACGCGGCGTGATGAAGTTATCGCTTATTGTGCCAATAAGTATGGAGTTGGTCGAGTTGCCAATATTGTTACATTTGGTCGAATGGCGGCTAGGGCAGCCGTTAGAGATGTGGCCAGGGTTTTGCAGGTCCCATATAACGAAGCTGACCGCTTTTCGAAGATGATTCCACCACCTGTCCAGGGAAAACATATTGCCTTGAAGACTAGCATCGTAAATGACGCTGATTTGAAAAAAGAGTATGAGACAAATCCGGTTGCAAAGCAAGTTTTTGATTTTGCTATCCGTTTGGAAGGCACGATTCGTTCACACGGTGTTCATGCCGCTGGTGTGGTGATTGCTCCAGATGACATTGTAAAATATGTACCACTTGAAATGGCTCAAAAAGGTGTTATCACTACACAGTATCCGATGGGTCCGATTGAAGAGCTGGGACTTTTAAAGATGGACTTTTTGGGTCTATCGAACTTGACGACAATCAATAACACCCTCCGAATAATCAAAAAAGTTTTTAAAACTGAGATTATCTTAGATGCTATACCACTGGACGACAAGGAGACTTTCGAACTATTGCAACGAGCCGACACGACAGGTGTTTTCCAGTTAGAGTCAGCCGGCATGAAACGTTATTTGAAGGAATTGGTGCCAACAAAGTTCGACGACATTATTGCTATGGTGGCCTTGTATCGACCGGGGCCAATGCAGTTTATTACCAGTTTCATTAAACGAAAACATGGTAAGGAAAAAATTTCGTATTTGCATCCAAAGTTCGAAGCAGCGCTTCAGCAAACTTACGGAATTCTGGTTTATCAAGAACAGTTTATGCAAATTTCGAAAGATTTTGCCGGTTTTACCGGTGGCCAAGCCGATACACTGCGTAAAGCCGTCGGCAAAAAGAAAATTGACTTGATGCGTAAGGTAAAAGCTGATTTCGTCGAAGGCGCGGTCAAACATAGCGGGGCGGATCCAAAACTTGCTGAAAAATTCTGGGCACAGTTAGAAGAGTTCGCCAATTATTGTTTCAATAAATCACATGCTGCTTGTTACGGGCTTATCGCTTATTGGACTGCATATTTGAAGGCGCATTATCCTGAGGCATTTATGGCAGCATTGATGACCAGTGACCAAAATGATATTGACAGGCTAGCGATTGAGATTAACGAATGTAAACACATGGGAATTACAGTCATGCCGCCAGATGTTAATGAAGGTTTCGTCGAATTTGCAATTGTTCCAGGCAAAAAGGCTATTCGTTTCGGTATGGCAGCTGTCAAAGGCGTTGGTGTCGGCGCAGTTGAAGAAATCCTGAGGGCACGTGATTCAGATGGTAAATTTGCTAGTGTCGAAGATTTTGCCAAACGTGTCTCGACCAGTAAATTTACGAAAAAAGCTTGGGAATCACTTATCAAATCTGGCGGTTTCGATAGCCTCGGTAATCGGTCTGATTTGCTGTTCAACTTGGATACGATTCAAGCCTTTGCTAGTAAGTTGCAAAAAGAAGCTCTAAGTGGACAGACCGACTTGTTTGGCGGACTTGGTGATTCGACGGTCCAGCCAACAATGACATTGCAGAAATCCCCGATTAAGCATACTGATAGAGAAAGACTATCTTGGGAACGAGAGTTAATGGGATTATATGTCAGCGCTCATCCACTAGATAATTACGATGCCTATTTTGAAGAACAAACCGTGCCGTTGATGCAGATTACTCCAGAATATGATGGCAAATCAGTGATTGCTGGTGGTCTAATATCTACAATTCGAACAATTGTTACAAAGAATGGAGCCAAGATGGCTTTCGTAGGAATCGAAGATAAAACCGGTGAGGCTGAAATTATTGTTTTCCCAGGATTGTATGAAAAACATGGTGCTGAATTAACCCAAGACACTGTTTTAAGGATAACTGGCAAGATAAATGCTCATGATCGTGACGGAAATTTGGGCTCAGATGCAAAGATTATTGCCGACGAAATTGAATTTATAACCGATAAACAGCTAAGTGAATACCAATCGACAGGTGCAAAAATGAAGAAGCCAAAACCTAAAAAAGTTGAGACCAAACGTGTTACGGCGAAGAATATGCCTGAAACCGTTTCGGCCCCAGTCGAAGAGGTTGATTTGTCGAAAAAACTGTATGTCCACATCAAAGACCCTGATGATCACGATTCACTATTGAAATTAAAAAAGCTTTGTAGTGACTATCCTGGCGAATTTGATATTGTGCTGGTTTTGGGCGCTGATAAAAAGTCGGCTATCAAACTTCCATTTCGAGTTGACACCAATGACAAGTTAATGTCGGAATTAGTAAAAATACTTGGCGAAGATTGCGTGAAACTTAAATAGTTAACTGGTACAGTGCAATTCCTGCAGCAACACTGACATTGAATGACTCTTTTTTACCAGCCATTGGGATTTCGATTATATCATCGCATTGGTCAATTAGCTCGGATGATATTCCATTAACTTCTTCACCTAATAAAAGGACAATTTTTTCAGGTGATTTATATTGATTCAACATTACACTACGCTTGTCTTGTTCGAGCCCAACTACACGAAAACCTTTCATCTTAAAATACGCTAGATCTAGCGTGTCTAAATGTTCAAATTGAACCATCATTTCAGCACCTAGGGCGGTCTTATGGATTTGATCAGTTAGTTTTTCAGCGATATGTGGCAGTCGAGAATCATCTGGCAGTTTTGGATAAGGACTATAACCGCTAAGAATTATTTTTGAAACCCCAAAACCCTCGCAAGTCCGAAAAATAGAACCAACGTTGTGGGTAGAGCGTATGTTATGCGCAATAACTATAATTTCAGGCATTGTTGATATTGTATCATCTATTTTTAAACACCCGATTTCTAGATAAGCATGTAAAAACCACAAGCAATTTGTTATAGTTAGAGTAAATGGATGAAGACCAGATTCAGAAAGACCGTCGTAATCAAGACGAACAAGCGACTTCGCAACGAGCCGCAATCTTAGGCGTTCATTACCTAGATACTCGTTCTGTTGAAAATACAATTCCACTTATCGATAACGTTCTTGACAAAGCTATCATGCATCAAAGTAAAATTATCCCACTTGTTGCCGGCAATGATGGTGCACCGTGGCAGTTTGGTATCACAACCCAAACTCCACAATCCTTTCTAAATAACCTGACAAAACATTATAACGACGATGGAAAAAGTGCTGAATATTTTTTGATCAGCGATACAGGTTATCGGGTTTTGATGGATCGTTATGACCCAGCTGTTAAAGTCGTTCACGAAGATATCACCATCGCCAAAGAAGGTGATAGTAACACTATCGAAGAGGTTAGTAGGTCTCTCAATTCTGTAGGCAGCGATGAAGTATTTGATTTTTTGATTGACCAGGCTGACAAATTAGGCGCTAGCGATATTCACATCGAAAACCAGCGGACAAATATCCGGATTCGTATGCGTATAGATGGTGTTTTGCATCCAGTGGCTGATTTAGACAATGATCGCTATCGTGTTATTCTTGGTGCTTTGGCATCCAGGGCTAATATTTCGACAGCGGCTACCGAACCACAATCTGGACATATGCAAAAAGAAATTACTCGTGATGGTCAAAAACATATATTGAATTTGCGTGTCGAGATGGTGCCGACAATGTATGGCCAAGATGCGGTACTGCGTTTATTTAACTTTGATGAGTCGATGCTAAATTTAGATAGGCTTGAGCTAGGGCCGGATGAAAGAAAAGAAATTGATGATATAGTTAGCCATCCTCGCGGTATGGTATTACTTGTCGGTCCGACCGGTAGCGGAAAATCGACGACACTTTACAGCATGATTAATGCCCTAAATTCGACCAGTCGCAAGATTATTACCCTGGAAGATCCAATCGAATATGGAATTTCGGGTATTTCTCAAATCCCAATCGATACATCTGGCGGACAAAGTTTTGCTGATGGACTGCGCGCGGTTTTGCGGTTAGACCCTGATGTCGTGATGGTTGGCGAGATTCGCGATGCTGACACTGCTAAAACTGCAATCCAAGCTTCAATTACCGGCCATTTAGTATTATCAAGCTTCCACGCCAACTCAACCGCCTCGGCCTTCAGCCGAATGATTGATTTAATTGGCGTAAATCCAATCTTTAGTTCGTCAATTCGCCTGGTGATTGCTCAGCGCCTGGTCCGACGTTTGGATGATTCGACAAAAGAGGCCTATGAACCAGACGAAGCCACGCGTAAGTGGGTCCAAAACGCCTTGAAAGATTTGCCGCCTCATGTTGAAAAACCGGATTTAAACAATTTCAAACTATGGAAACCGGTTGTTAGTGAAGCTTCGCCGTTTGGCTTTAATGGTCGAATCGTGATTATGGAACAAATGGTAGTTAATGAGGAAATTCAGAGGTTTTTGCGTGGAGATGAAACCGATATCCACACTGAGGCAATTGAGGCAGCGGCTCGCAAATCAGGCATGGTTACGCTACTTGAACGTGGTGTTTTGGCGGCACTACGTGGCGAGACTACACTCGATGAAATTAACCGGGCGATTTAGTCATTAACCCTTTGAATAAGTTATATTTTGTGTTATAGTCAATAGTCGACTAAGTTTAATAATCGTAAAAGTGAGTAATGTGATGAGTTTTGAATTAATCAAAAAAGTTAATGAAGCCCAAAAGAAAAGAAAAGTTGTTGATGTTCGCAGTGGCGACACTGTTCGAGTACACCAAAAAATTAAAGAAGGCGCCAAAGAGCGTATTCAGATTTTTGAGGGTGTTGTTATCCGAACCGACCGAAACGATTCACACACTTCACGAATTACTGTTCGTAAAGTTGCTAGTGGCGTTGGTGTTGAAAAAGGTTTTATGATTCATAGCCCACTTGTTGAGAAAATTGAAATTGTACGTCGATCAAAAGTACGACGCAATTACCTTAGTTTCCTGCGTAACCGTAGTGGTAAAAGTGCTCGTTTACAGAACCAAAACTTCGATCGTGAAGGTGTTAACGATGTTCACGACGCTGCAGCCGAAGCTGAAGAGCACCGCTTGAAAGAGCAGGCCAAAGTTGATGCTGAAGAACGTGCTGCTGAAAAAGCTGCCGAAGAAGCTAAGCTCGAAGTTTTGCAAGCCGAAGTTGAAGCTAGGCACGACGAAAGTTAGTAGTTAGTATTTGGTAAATTGTAGATGGTAGAATTATTTCTGCCGTCTATTTATTTTGCTTTTGAATTTTGCCATTTACTATCTACAACCTACCATCTACCATAGTTAAATGATACTTGGCATTGATGAAGTTGGACGAGGGCCATGGGCAGGACCGCTGGTAGTTGGAGCTGTGGTGTTGGGTGGTGTGAAGATTGACGGGCTAACTGACAGTAAAAAACTTTCAAAAAAACGGCGCGAGGTTCTTGATGTTGAAATCAGGGAAAAAGCGCTTGGTTTAGGTTTAGGTTGGGTAACTGCAGAACAAATTGACCAGATTGGACTTTCAGCTGCACTGAAACTTGCCACTAAACAGGCTGTCGAACAAATCAAGACGCCGTATCACGAAATAATCATCGACGGTACCGTCAATTTTTTGATAGGTACGAGTAAAGAAAAATACGTCACTTGTTTAAAAAAAGCGGATTTATTAGTGCCCTGTGTATCAGCGGCTTCAATTATTGCTAAAGTTGCCCGCGATAATTACATGGCAAAGCAGGACAAGATTCATACTGGCTATAATTTCACTAGTCATGTTGGTTACGGCACAGCCGAACATCGTGTTGCGATTGAAAAATACGGCGTCACTAAATTACATAGGTTATCTTTTGCGCCACTAAAAAAATATGCCACCAAAGCAGTCGATACGACCAAATCGATTGGCGATAATGCCAAAAAAGTCGCTACTGGGTACTTAGAAAATATAGGCCATGAAATTTTGGATAGAAACTGGAAAACAAAATTCTGCGAAATAGATATAGTTTCGAAATTTGGTGACGTGATATTTTTTACAGAAGTCAAATATCGTAAAAAGTTGGATCAGGGTGGTGGTTTGGCGGCTTTAACAGCGAAAAAACTTCGTCAAATGAAGTTTGCCTCGGAACTATACACTTCCTCTAAGAAATTATTTGATACAGATCTAAGACTGTCGGCTATTTCGGTTTCTGGTGAACCGCCAGTTGTCGAGGAGTTCTTAGAGATTTAATAACGCTTGTTTGACTGCATCGCTGTCACGCTCGATTGAATCAACACGGTCAGTTATCTCATTGACACCAATTTTGATAACACGAGTTAGTGCTGGATCGGATGATAATGGTTCAAAGAAATCACGGTATTCACGTAGTTGTTTGCGAGTTTGCAGCGACGTTGCTACGTAACGTGGGTAATCATCATAACTTTTATCTTGACCAAAAACTTCATTTATCCAGACCCAATTATCTTGCACCCATTTCCAAGTTAAATCACGACCGAATTTGTTGCGGACCAGGTAAGCAACCCATCTGGCTGTGTCTTGGGTTCTAATAACAGAAGTGTCTTTGATAGTATTTAATAATCGTTCAACTACCTTCGTATCTTTAGTCGACGTCAGACTAGAGCAAATATCTTGTTGAAGCTCACTTGACGTTGTGTTGATATATTTATCCATCAACTTTTCGATTATTGCGTCACTGCCTCGATGTCGAACAATGGTTGATAATACTAAGCATCTTAACTCCGAATACAGGTCTTCTATTTCAGTCGATTTAAACATATCGAAAACATGATTCAGGATATCTGTGTCTTCTGAATAAATCATCAAGCCGATTATCGTGCTTCGCAGTTTAGTGTCTGTTTCTGTTTCGTTATCAGTAGGAGACCAACCTAGTCTTTCAAATTGTTTGCTGGCCAATCTTTTTGCTAGCATTCGCAAAGCTAATTCAGCCGGTTCATCATCGTCTACGAATTTTTTTAGGCCGCCAATCGTCATGCTAATTATGTCCCAAACTGGTTCCGATGTCTCATTTGAAAATGCGTCAAGAATTGACACCAACATTGCACTAGAAATTATCCCAGCATTTGCCAACAGGTTTTGCTCGTTTAAAAACTGTAGTCTATCGACGGGTTCTACTTGGCCAGATTGTATCAAATCTAATATTCGCGAAAGCAGTCCATCGTCGTAATGTGTAATAAAATGGGCGTTATTACCAATATTGAAACGTAGTGGTACATCTTCGGTCACGGTGACATCAATTGAACGTGTATCAAAAATTTGTGGCATCTGCGAATAATTTGAGTTTAGGGTGATTGGCCACAGTGAGTCAGAAGGCTTTGAGTCTTTACTGGTCAACCGTTCTTGTCGCAAGCTGACCTTGTTGTTTTGTCTAGAAACATGTAAGACGGGATATCCTGGCTGAGAAATCCAGGTTTGCATGAATGGCCCAATTTGTTTGTTGCTTGAATTGCTAAGCACTCGCCAAAGGTCGGAAGTTTCGGTATTTTTGTAGGCAAACTCTTTAAAATAGTTATGAAGTCCAGATCGAAAAGCATCTTCGCCGATATAGTGGCATAACATTTTTAGTAGTCGTGCGCCTTTGGCATACACAATTGCACCATCGAACAAGGTACTAATTTCGTCAGGGTGATTTACCTCAACTTGAACTGGCTGAACGCCAGCTAAACTATCACGGTTAAGGGCTAGGATGCTCTCATAACTTGCGAAGTCCAACCATACGTTCCAATCAGGTTCAAGCGCATTAACGGCAGTATATTCAACCAATGACGCGAAACTTTCGTTAAGCCATAAATCATTCCACCATTTCATCGTGACTAGATTGCCAAACCATTGATGGCTTAATTCATGGGCAATAACTGTGGCAATGTAATGCTTTGTTGAAATTGATGAAGAATCTGGGTCGGCCAGTAATGCAATTTCTCGGTAAGTTATTAAGCCCCAATTTTCCATAGCACCTGATGAGAAATCCGGTAGTGCAACATGGTCACATTTTGAAAGCGGGTATGGAACACCAAAATATTCATCAAAAAATTCGATAGACCGAACAGCAATATCGAGTGCAAAGTCTAAACTATTTGCCGACTGGGCAGGTGTTGCCCAAACGTTAACTTCGACACCTGATTTGGTTTGAGAGGTCTTTTTATGAAGATCGCCGATAACCCAAGCCAGCAGATAAGTGCTCATAATCGGAGTTGTTTCAAATGTTGTAATTAATTTTTCATCTTCAATTTTTTGATTGGCGACAGGCATATTGCCAAGGACTTCAACATTCTTTTCGGTCGTCAGAATTACGTCGAATGTGGCTTTAGCCTCGGGTTCGTCAATACATGGAAAAACTTCACGGGCATGATGACTTTCGAATTGAGTAGCTATTAATTCTTTTTTTGTGCCACCATGTTCAAAATAGCATGGGTACATGCCGTGCATAGAGTCAGTAATTTTACCACTAAATTTAATGACAATTATATGTTCACTGCCAGTGCTGTTTGACAACAGTATATTTAATGCGTCATTTTCGCAGAAACTATACTCGGCACTCTTTCCATCGACAACGACAGTCTCGATTTTCAAATCTTTGGAATGTAATGAAATTTCATTGGCACTAAGTTTTGAGTTTCCCATAATCGTAACGATTCCATCAAAACAACGGTCTAGTCTGTCTAGATTTAGAGATAATTTATAACTGTCTGGAACGAATTTTTCGATTAGTCTAGGTACGATTTGCATAGTATCCATTGTAACAGGCATAATACAAGTGTGGCTGATTCTTATCGAATAAGACGAATCATATTGACGGTATTCATTTTCGTCGGCTTTTGTTATTTGATTGTTGTTAATACTCCGAATCAAACTGAAACTTCGGTAGCGAAAAACAGTTCTGTAAAAACGAGTGTTACGGGTCTGGCCATCGATGAACTTGCGAAGTTGCCAGTAAAAGGCCGAGCCCCAAAGACAGGATATACTCGAGAACAGTTCGGCGCTGACTGGAATATGACCAACGGCTGCAACACTCGAAATATTATTTTGAACCGAGATATGACAAATGTAATGGTCGACGAGAGCTGTAACGTGACTAATGGAACTTTAAATGATCCGTACTCTGGAAAAATAATCGTATTCGCTCGTGGTAGCGATAGTAGTAGCGCGGTTCAAATCGATCACGTTGTAGCGCTATCCGACGCTTGGCAAAAAGGCGCTCAACAAATGACTCAATCCGAGCGCGTTACGTTGGCAAATGATCCGCTTGAACTTCTGGCAGTAGATGGACCAACAAATATGCAAAAAGGTGATGGTGATGCTGCCACTTGGTTACCACCTAATAAATCGTTTCGATGTCAGTATGTTGCCCGACAAATTGCTGTCAAAATTAGGTATAAATTATGGGTGACAACTGCTGAACACGATGCAATGACAAGTATCCTAGATAAATGCCCTGGTATGGTGTTGCCAAGTCCGTAAACGTGTTATATACTAGCGACAGTACATTGCATAACGTCGGCCGGCAGGTCGGCTTTTTTAATAGAAATGACAAAGGAGAAATTATAATGGAAGAAATTAACGTTAAACAATTAGTTTTGGCAGTTCACACGATTGCCGAAGAAAAAAATTTGCCGGAAGAAACAGTCCTATCTGTTATTGAACAAGCAATTGCGGCTGCATGGCGACGTGACAATGGCGAACGTGACCAAGAAGTTCGCAGTGAACTAAATATCAATGACGGAACAGCCTCTGTTTTTGTTGCCCGCGAAGTTGTTGAAGAAGTTGGATCAGACGCGGTAGAAATTAGCCTAGCTGACGCTAAAAAAATCAAAAAAGATGCTGTAATTGGTGACAAAATCGAGGAAAAGCACGAAGTTACAACTTTTGGTCGTGTCGCTGCTCAGACTGCAAAGCAGGTTGTTTTGCAGCGCCTTCGTGAAGCCGAACGAGAAGTAGTCTTAGAGGAATTTGAAGATAAAATCGGAACGGTTGTTAATGGTACTGTTCAGCGTGTTGAACCACGAGTTGTTCGGATTGACTTAGGTAAAGCCACTGGTATTATTCCACAAGGTGAACAAATTCAAGGTGAATATTATACAGTCGGTAGCCGAATTAAGGTTTTTATTAAGGATATTGAACGCGATAACCACGGTCCACAATTAATTCTTAGTCGTGGTAATGAACAATTTGTTGAATATCTATTTCGTCAGGAAGTTCCAGAAATCGAAACTGGTGCTGTTGAAATTAAATGCATCGCTCGTGAAGCTGGTCGTCGTACTAAGATTGCAGTTGCTAGTACAGCACCAGGTGTCGACCCAATCGGTACATTTGTCGGTGGTCACGGAACTCGCGTTCAAGCTGTCATGAATGAAATTGGCGATCAGGAAAAAATTGATATCGTTTCATTTGATGAGAATCACGAACAGTTTATCAAAAACGCATTAAGCCCAGCTGAAGTATCAAAAGTTGAAATTGACGAGAAAGCCAAACGGGCGACAGTTTATGTTGCCGAAGATCAACAGTCTATTGCCATCGGTCGTGCTGGACAGAATGTACGCCTAGCCAGCCGTTTAACTGGTTACGAATTGGATATCGAACAAGTCGTCGCAAAGGTTAAACCTGCAGCACCAAAACGACACAAAAACATCGAAGACAGCTTACTAGACGCTGTCAACGAATCCGCCGAAAAATAACACTTTGCAAGGACGGACCTTGCAATAAGGTTTTTATAAGCAATATGTAAGTATTGTTATGAATGGTTAGAAATTAGCACTCTATTGACGAGAGTGCTAATTTTGATATAATTAATACAGAAATCGGACGGAATCAAGATGAATTCATACGATGTAATAGGAGGTATAAAATAGAAATGGGTGATGATTTTGCAGAATTTGTAGCTCGTTTAACTGATAATGCCAGGACGAGCTTGCACCACGCTAATATTATTGCGCAAGGTTACGGCAGCCCTTATATCGGTACCGAGCATATTTTGTTAGGTATCCTGGCGCAAGGTTCGTCGGTTGGGGCTAAAGTTTTGGCTGATAATGGTGTAACCCTTGATAGAGCCCAAGTTGCGCTGAATCTGGCGCCACTGACGGTTATTGTTGGTACCGACTCAAAACGTCTGAGTGAAACTGCCAAGTTGACGTTGAAGATGAGTTGGGATATTGCACAAGAATACCATCAGGATTATTTAGGTACTGAGCATATTTTATACAGTTTGTTGAATCAAAAGAATTCGCGGGCGTCAGTCTTGTTGCGCGACATGAGAGTAAGTTTATCTGATTTGACTGATGGAGTCGAAGAATTTCTTGACCAAAACCGCGAAAGTCTTGATGGTGATGATATGGCTGCTTCGCCTGCCTATCTAGATAAGAAACGAACCAAACAAAAAGGCGCTTTAGGGCTGTTTGGGGTAGATCTGACAGCTTTGGCTAAAGAAGGCAAGTTAGACCCTGTGATTGGCCGTGAACAACAAGAAGAACGTGTCATTACAATCCTAAGTCGTCGGACCAAGAATAACCCGGTATTAATTGGTGAGCCTGGCGTCGGTAAAACGGCAATTGTTGAAGGTTTAGCTCAACGGATTGTCCGTGAGGATGTACCGGACCATTTATTAGACAAGAAAATTATTCAAATTGACCTATCTGGGATGATTGCTGGCACTAAATACCGTGGCGAGTTCGAAGAACGCTTAAAAAAAGTTATCACCGAACTACAACAACAGAAAAACATTATCGTCTTTATTGACGAGATTCATTTGCTAGTTGGAGCTGGCGCCGCCGAAGGAAGCGTTGATGCTGCCAATATGTTAAAGCCAGCTTTAGCCCACGGTGAAATCAGAATGATTGGTGCAACAACTTCTGAAGAATATCGAAAATATATTGAAAAAGATTCAGCACTAGAACGAAGGCTTCAAGCCATCGTTGTACCAGAGCCAAATATTAAGGATTCAATCGCAATACTAAAGGGTCTAAAAGAACGTTACGAAAAACACCATGGCGTCAGCATGAGCGATGAAATCATCGAAGATGCAGTTTACTTGGCCGATAGATATGTCAGTGAGCGATTTATGCCAGACAAGGCAATTGATGTTATTGATGAAGCCGCGGCCCTGGTTCGTGTCCGTAGTGGTCAAAAACCTAGCAAGATACGCGAATACACGAAACAACTCAAGAACTTGAATGAAAAAATGGATGAAGCAGTCTCGGCTGAAGATTATGAACGGGCGGCACTGTATAAAACTAGAATTAGCCAAATTACTACTAAGCTTGAGGAAAGTCGTGAAAAGTCTGGTAGTAAAACTCCAATTGTACTAACTGATGACGATATTGCCAGTGCCATTTCATCAATGACTGGGATCCCAGTCAGGCGAGTTCAAAAGTCTGAGGCTAAACTACTACGAAATCTTGAAAAACATCTATCTAAATTCATTGTTGGACAAGCTGAAGCTGTTGAAAAAGTTTCAAAGTCTATTCGTAGAAGTCGCAGTGGAGTCGCCAGTAATAATCGCCCAATCGGCTCTTTTGTATTCATGGGTCCAACCGGAGTTGGTAAAACTGAACTTGCCAGAGTTTTAGCTCGCGAGGTATTCGGAAGTGATGATGCTCTAATTAAAATTGACATGAGTGAATTTAGCGAGCGCCACAACGCCAGTCGCTTAGTTGGAGCACCTGCCGGATATGTCGGTTACGATGACGGCGGTCAGTTAACTGACAAAATTCGAAGACAGCCATACAGTGTGGTCCTGTTCGATGAAATAGAAAAAGCTCACAACAGTGTATTTAACCTATTACTGCAGATTTTAGAAGACGGAACCTTAACCGACGCTAAAGGTCGAAAAGTAAACTTCAGTAATGCCATTGTCATCTTGACTAGCAACCTAGGCGCTGAGCTTATGATGAAAGAATCAAGCCTTGGCTTTCACTCAACGTCAAAAACCGATGAGAAAAAATTAGACGATTTACATTCTGAAAATGCCGAGGCAGCCGAAACCGCATTAAGTAAGATTATGCGTCCAGAATTGATCAACCGGTTTGATAGTATCATAACTTTCCGAGCTTTGACTCGCGATCAAATCAGTAAGATTTTTGATAATCAGATTGATGAATTGCAGCAACGGCTGGTGACAAAGGGGATTCATTTGGTGATTCAACCATCGGCTAAAAAAATGATAATCAAAAAAGGTTATAGTGAAAAATACGGTGCAAGGCCACTGAGGCGAACTATTCAAGACGAGCTTGAACATTATATTGCTGATGGGATTCTTTCAGGTGCCTATGAAAAAGGCAGTGTTTTGACTGTAGGTGCACGTGGTGATAAAGTTAACATAAGTGTCACAACTGAATCCTAAATCAAAGGGTATAATCTCGACCATGGTCATTTGCTTGATTTTGGTAGTATTTACGATAGCAGTCGTCTTCTTTCGTCAGAGAATTATTGATCAGATAACAGTTTGGCAATATCATCCTACAGCTGAAGTCAGCGGTTTGGTTGATAGGGCTGGAATGAATAGCGATGGCAAATTCTATTATTTTGCTAGCCAACCAAAACTTGATAGTTCGTCAGATTTTAACAGTGAATGTGATCGGGTCGAAAATGTTACCTCAATTCTTGGTTGTTACAGTAATTTACGAATCTATATATATGATGTGACCGATCCACAACTGGATGGGATACGTGAAGTCACGGCTACCCATGAAACCCTCCACGCGATTTATGACAGAATGAGCGACGATGAGAAAACTCAGATCGATGTATTAATAGAGGCTGAATACAAAAAACTATCTACAGATAAGGAATTTGCGGACTTGTTGTCATATTATGCCAAAGCCGAGCCAGGACAGCGTGACAATGAGCTCCATTCAATAATTGGCACCGAAGTGGTGGTTTTGGACCCAAAGCTTGAGGCTCATTACGACCAATATTTTTCAAATCGTCAAAAGGTGGTTGAGTTAAATGCTAAATATAGCTCTGTCTTTAAGTCGCTTAAAGGCCAAGCAGATACTTTGTCAGCTAAATTGGATACTTTGTCGGCTTACATAACCACAAAGTCAGCTGAATATAACAGTGATGTACAAACTATAAATAACGACATCGCTGCGTTTAACGTTCGAGCAGCTAATGGAAATTTTACATCACAGGCTCAATTTAATAGTCAGCGGGCGGCCCTGATACAACAAGTCGCGGATTTACAAGTATTGAGGGCTAGCATTGACGACAGTATTAGCCAGTACCAAACTTTGTTAACTCAATACAACTCTCTTGCTGCGCAGTCGAAAAAACTCTATAGCATCATTGACAGCACGCTCGCGCCAGCTCCAACTCAGTTGAAATAAGGTATACTAATTACAAATGGTGAAAACAAGAACTCAGTTTCAATGTCAAAATTGTGGTGCAAACTATCCTAAATGGAAGGGTAAATGCGATAATTGCGGCGAATGGAATACTTTAGTCGAGCAAGCCCCAGTTGATACTGGAAAATCAGTCGTGGCAAGAAGTGGCAATTCCGGCAAAGTATTGACGGTTCAAACTATGCGCTCTATTTCTGGCAAAGAGTCTGCCAAGCGTTTAAGCACTGGTTTCAGTGATTTAGACGATGTTCTTGGTGGCGGGATACTACCAGGAGGAGTGATTTTGATGGCCGGACAGCCTGGAATCGGCAAAAGTACCTTACTATTACAGGTTTCAGAGCATGTAGCCCGTAGCGAGCCTGTACTCTACGCTAGTGGCGAAGAATCAGCTAGCCAGGTCAAATTACGAGCCGAGCGCCTTGGGGCTGAGAAGTGTGAACAACTTAGCTTTGCAGCCAGCACTAGTGCCGATGACATCGCAGCCACAATTAGGTCCGGTAATTACAAATTAGTCATTATTGATTCAATTCAGACATTAGCGCTTGATGAAATTACTTCAGCGCCAGGTACGGTTTCGCAAATTACCAATAGCAGCAATGTAATTATTCGGGCCGCCAAACAATCCGGCGCGGCGGTGGTCTTGGTTGGTCACGTTACCAAAGAGGGCAGTATAGCCGGTCCAAAAATTCTTGAACATCTAGTCGACGTCGTTTTGCAATTTGAAGGTGACAGATACGGTGGTTTCAAGATTGTCAGGGCGGCTAAAAACCGTTTCGGTTCAACCAATGAAGCAGCGATATTCGAAATGGTCAATGAAGGTTTGAAATTAGTCGAAAACCCGTCTGCTACACTGTTGGCAGAGCGCCAAAATGCCGATGGTTCGGTCGTTTTAGCCACAATTGAGGGTACCAGACCGCTACTTGTCGAGATTCAAGCACTTGTTAATCCGACCAGTTTCGGTTATCCTAAACGTACTGCCAGTGGGTTTGACTTGAACAGATTGAATTTATTAATCGCGGTTCTAGAACGCCGCACAAAGTTAAACTTATCTGACAAAGATATATACATCAACGTGGTCGGTGGCCTTAGGTTGAACGACCAAGCGGCTGACCTGGCAATCTGTATGGCAATCGCTAGCGCAGCAGCCGGTCGAAGAATCGATGATAATATCGTTGTCTTTGGCGAAGTTGGTCTTGGTGGGGAAATTCGATCAGTTCAGTCTGCTGATCGCAGGGTAGCCGAGGCCAAGAAGCTCGGTTTTACCCAGGCAATTGCACCAAAAGGTGTTGCCAAAAATTCATTTATCAAAGGTGTCAGTGATCTTAGAACAGCTCTCATTGACTATTTACAAAAGTAAGGAAATAAAATGGAAATTATAACAATTGCATTGCTGCTGGTAATAGCGGTCGAAGCTACTTATTTGGTAGCCGTAAATACTAAAAAAATATCACATAAAAAAGAGGTCAGACCGATTTTTGTAGATACCTCGGTTTTGATGGATGGGCGAATCATCGCTGTTGCACAGTCTGGATTTATCAATGGTACACTTAGCATCCCACGTTCCGTGATTGGAGAACTACAATTCTTGGCTGATCATGCCGATACTGACAAGCGTGCCCGAGCTAGGCATGGACTTGATGTCGTCTCAGAGTTACAAGCTATGCCCAATGTTAAAGTTGAAATTTTTCAAGATGGCAGTAAGGCAGAAGAAGGCGTCGATGAGCGCCTACTTAAACTTGCCAAGCAATACCAAGGTTCAATCTGTACGATTGATTACAACCTAAATAAAGTTGCTCAAGTTGAAAACATCAAAGTTCTAAATGTTAATGACTTAGCTATGAGCCTACGTATGGCCTATTTGCCGGGTGAAAAAATGCTGCTGGAATTGACTCAAAAGGGTCAGGATGCGCATCAGGCTGTTGGTCATCTGATTGATGGCACAATGGTGGTGGTTGAACATGCCAGTAATGTTATTGGCCAAACTGTCGAAATCGAGTTTATTCGTAGCCTACAAACGGCCGCTGGCAAGATGATGTTTGCTCGGTTAGTCGATACCAAGAAACCGGTTCAGTCTCCTAAAAAGCAATCAAAACCACGTCCGTTCAACGATAATCGCAAGCCTCGTGGCGATGCCGGCAGGAATCAGAATAGTCGACGACCGCAGGTCGATCAAAATCTGGTTAACTTAGTTAACGACCAAAAATAACAACTCTATATACTACTTGGTTTATTTCGGTGTTGTTCCACCTGATGTAGTGTATGTGTAATACGCGCTATCTGTGACAGTTGCTGATACGGGCTGATTATTGTCAGCTGCAGATTTTATTACTCCACGGTAGGTGTAGGAGCTTCCGGCTGGCAAAGTTGCTACCACGGTTCCGCCAACTGATATTTGGACACTTGTTATTGGAAATGTGCCACCTGGAGCTACGGTAACAGTAACAACATAATTGTTAGCTCCGTCTGGTTTAGTGTCAGCTGTTGCTGATGGCATGGTATCTGAAGCTTTGTGGACATCGTCATCGTGGCTGGCGTCATAGCCATCGGGTGCAATGTAGACTGTCTTCTTCGTGACAGGATCAATCATCTTAGTGACATCCAGTTCGATTCTGGCACCGTCAGGCGTTAAGTCTGTGGCAAGTTTCTTGGATACGCGGTCAAATGTCAATTTTGCATTAGTTTGACCCTGAGTTTTACTCCACCATGATGGATAAAGCTCGTTATTAACGGTTTGAATGCCAGACGGTTTTGTAAACCAATCCCCGGATTTCCATAGGCCCTGTGGTACATAAATCTCTTTGTGAGTGTATTCAACAACCTTGGCAATAATTGAACCAGGAATTGACGAAGTACCATTTCGCAGGATAGTTGCGTCAGAGTTACCAAGCCAAACCCCCATAGTGATAGCTGGGCTATAGCTGACCATCCAGATATCTTTGGCGTTTCCACCTTTATCTGACGTACCAGTCTTGGTTGCGGTCCTAACACCTGGTATTTCCATACCAAGCGCATGGCGACCATCAAGTGGTGCACGGGCTACGTCGTCGCTTAGGATATCTGAAACGATATAGGTTGCTTGCGGATCGGCCACTTGAACACCAGCCGTATCTGTCCATTTCTTTAGAACTTCACCAGAGTTAGTTTTAACCTCTAAAACTGTTGATTGAGGTTTGTACATTCCAGATCTAGCCAGTGTAGCGTAAGCGTTAACCAAATCAACCTGCTTTAAACCACATCCACCCAATGCGGCAGCTAGACCGACATTAACTTCATCGCCAACAGTACAGTAACTAGTAGCACCAAGCTTGTGGATTTCATCGATTGTCGTCTTGACCCCTGAAACATACATAGCTTTAACGGCCGGTATATTACGAGATGTCGCCAAAGCGCTACGAATTGTGATGTTTCCCCTAAAGGAGCGGTCGGCATTAAACAGTGGCGCGCCGTATATAGCGTCGATATTTTCGTCTTTTAAAATACTTCCACTGCCGAAGTTAACCATGCCTGTTGGCTGCTTTTGGAACAACTCGGTATAGACCAGTGGTTTTATAGATGATCCTGGTTGTAAATAGGCTACAGCGGCATTATCTTGGCCATAACCTGGCATTGTAAAGTCTCGACTACCCATTAAGGCAATTATCTGGCCAGTTTTTGAGTCTTCAACAGTGGCCGCCCCGTTACTAAAGCCTGCCCAAGCTGGAACGTACGAGTTGAACATGTCGTTCATAGCCTCTTCGAGTTTACTTTGAACTCTAATATCTAAAGTGGTTTTGACAATCAATCCACCTTTACCAACAGTTGCCTTACCAAGGGTTTGCTCTAGCTCGGCACGAACCATCTGAACGAAATGAGGTGCTTTGATGCCGGCATATTGGTCAGCTTCAGGGGTTATATGGTCTAAAATTGGATAAGCCTTGGCTTCATCGGCCTGTTTTCGGGTAATATAGCCTTGATCAACCATATTATCAAGTACAGTATGCTGTCGTTCTATAAGCGCCTTGTGACCAGCTACATTATATGGGTTAAAGTTTGCCGGATTTTGAGGAATTGATGCCAGTAAGGCTGATTCAGCAATCGTCAAATCCTTTGCAGTTTTTCCGAAATATGTCTGAGCCGCCGATTCAGCGCCGTTACGACGGCCACCATATGGCGATTCGTTAAGATATAGGTCCAAAATCTGAGTCTTGTTGTACATTCGCTCAACTTCAATCGCCAAGATAACTTCTTTAATCTTACGCGGAATTCCGGCTAGGCCACGCTGTTGAGCTTCGTCAGCGAAGAATACCTGTTTTACAAGTTGTTGAGTCAGCGTCGAGCCACCCTGAGTACTGCCACCGCCTAGGTTATTGAATACGGCACGTGTTAAGCCCTGCAGGCTGATGCCACCATGTTTGTAGAAATCTTTATCCTCGATAGCGACAGTTGCTTCTTTGAGGTATTTGCTGAGTCCAGCATCATCCACGACTAATTTATAGTTGCCGTCACCCTTGTCTGCCCATAGGACATTTCCGTTGCGGTCTAGGTAGGTTGTAACAGTAGTTTGGACGCGTTTTGCTAACTCGCCAGGTCGAATTGCATCAAGGTCTTTGCGGAAATAGATAAATAACCCGCCAATCAATAAACATAGGACTAATGCGGTTATTCCAACAATCTTCAATGCTTGAATAGCACCATGTTTGGTGAACCAGTATTCTTTCAGGTGTTTTGGACTTAGACGATAGAAGAAGCGTTTAACAGGATTCTTTGGTAGTGAAGCCAAATACTGGGCATGTTTGCGAACGTCAGTCTGGCTTCTGTTTTTTCTGGTATTCGACAAATTAGAGTACAGACTTAGTTTGCGCGATTTGGACTGTTTTTTAGCCACGTAATAATTTCCCCATAAGCATTAATAGCACTATTATACACTACAACGTGGTTAATTTAGTGTGCATCAATAGGTTAACTTTGATATACTACACATCAGATAAACCTAAGAATAACGGGGATAAAATGAAGCTTTCCGAAGAACTAACCTGGCGCGGTTTCGTTAACCAGACGACATATGCCGACATAACCGAACTTGATAACGGTCCCATTTCATTTTATATAGGTGTTGATCCTAGTGCTGACAGTATGACGATCGGTAATATGGCGTCAATTATGATGGTTCGACATTTTATTGAACACGGCCACAAAGCTTTTATGTTGGTCGGTGGTGCGACTGGGATGATTGGCGATCCTGACGGCAAGGCTGCCGAGCGCAAACTATTAACTGTCGATGATATCGCCAAGAACAAAGCTGGTATTGCGCAGGACTACAAAAAAGTTTTAGCCGGACAGGAATTTACACTGGTTGACAACTATGATTGGTTCAAAGACATCAATTACCTCGATTTTCTGCGTGACATAGGTAAAAATGTCCCCATGAGTTCTATGTTGGGTCGTGAGTTTGTCAAATCCCGCCTGGGTAACGACGGAACAGGAATCAGTTATGCCGAATTTAGCTACTCGCTTATTCAGGCTTACGATTTTCTTAACTTATATCGAAACAATGGTGTGACGCTTCAGTTGTGTGGTGCCGACCAATGGGGAAATTGTATTGCTGGCGTCGATTTGATTCGCCGTCTGGAAAACAAAGATGTCAACATCTATTCAACTCCGCTGGTAGTTAATAAATCGACAGGTGTTAAATTTGGCAAATCCGAAGGTGGAGCAATCTGGTTGAATCCTAGCAAAACCAGTGTCTTCAATTTTTATCAGTTCTGGTTGAATCTTGATGATGGCGGTGTGGTTGACTACTTAAAACTTTATACAATGCTACAAAAAGAACAAATCGACGACTTATCTCGTCAATTGTCAGATAATCCAGGTGGTCGGGCAGCTCAAAAAACTTTGGCACACGAAGTCACAAAATTAGTCCACGGCGAAGAGCGAACCGCAGGCGTTGAACGTGTCACTGGTGTGCTATTTGGTGGTGCAGACTTCCATACACTTCAGGAATCGGATTTGAACGAGTTAGCATCTGAAATTCCAGTCGTTGGTTTGAATAAATCACTTGTTGAAGTGCTTGTAGAGTCTGGTCTTGCATCTAGTAACGGTGAAGCCAGACGTTTGATGGAAAGTGGTGCCGTATCTGTTAATTCTGAAAAAGTATTTGAAGAGAAAACCATTGATTCTGTTTCGCTAGTCAAAAAAGGCAAGAACAGTTTCGTTCTTGTACGTTAAAGTCAGGTATAATCGTTAACATGAAAAAACAAGTTATTGCATTCGACCTGGACGACACACTATCAGTAACCAAAACTCCAATGAGTGACAGGATGGGTCAGTTATTAACCCGCCTGCTCGATAAATATGAAGTATGTATAATTTCTGGCGGGTGGTTCCAGCAATTTCAAATGCAAGTTATCGATCGCTTGGTTGCAACACCGCGTGAACTGGCTAGGCTACACATTATGCCTACCTGTGGAACTCAGTATTTCCGATATGATGAAGTAACCGAGAAATGGGTAGAGCAGTACGCAATCAACTTGACCGAAGACCAAAAAAAGCGGGCTATTAGTGCACTTGAATCAAGTGCTAAAGAGTTGGGTTACTGGGAAGAAAAGCCGTACGGTGAAATTATTCAGGACCGAGGTTCTCAGATTACACTTTCCGCCCTAGGGCAAAAGGCTCCGGCAGAACTAAAATATAAATGGGATCCAACTGGTGAGAAAAAGTTTAAACTTCGCGACCTGGTTGCCTCGAAACTGCCCGACTTAGAAGTGCGGGCTGGTGGTACAACATCAATCGATATAACAATGATAGGTGTTGATAAGGCATATGGAATGAAAAAACTGACCGAGGAAATGAATATTGGTAAGGATGACATCTTGTTCATTGGTGACAAATTGCAAGAAGGTGGCAACGACTATCCCGTAAAAGCTATGGGAATTGATACGATTGAAGTCGAGCGATCTGAAGGCACCGAACTAGTTCTTGAAGGTATCCTGGGCGTAACCGATTAATCTTGATACACTGTTAATATGAACTTGGAGTCTCCACTTGAGAACGTAAAGGGTGTTGGGGCAAAAACCGCTGAGCAGTTTTCGTTGTCTGGCATTGAAACAGTTGGTGATTTAATTAACTTTCTGCCTAGAGCCTATGAAGACTACTCGCATGTTTCAAAAATTTTAGGTGTGAAACCCGGCAAGGTTACTATCAAAGCTAGGTGTGAAAAGATTTCAACCCGACCAGTCCGTAGAGGTTTGCGAATTACCACTGCCACTTTAGCTGACGACACCGGTAAATTACAGGCTGTTTGGTTTAATCAACCATATCGCGCCACACAGCTTAAATCTGGTGAGGAATTCTATTTTTCGGGCGAGTTTGAGTTTAATTACAACCGCTATCAATTAACGAATCCCAGTGCCGAGTTGGTCAAAGATTTGCCAGTCCAAGCTGGTCGAATTTTGCCAGTTTATAGGTCGATTAAGGGTTTGAAATCAACATTGGTTCGCAAGATATTGTCAGAACTTCGACCACTTATCACTATGCTACCGGAAACCTTACCGCCGGAAATCGTTAAAAATGAGAAGCTGATTTCTCGAAGTGATGCTATCTTAACTATGCATTTCCCAGACGACATCAAAGAGGTCGAAACTGCACGTGAGCGTTTGGCTTTTGAAGAATTATTCCAATTACTGCTAGCCAGCCAGCTGAATCGTCAAGAAAATGCAAAATTGCAGGGTTGGAATATCCCATTTGATTTGCCAATTGTTGCCAATTTTGTTAGTAAATTGCCCTTTAAGCTGACAACTGCTCAACGGGTAGCGGCCTGGGAAATTATTCAAGACCTAGAACGTAAAACACCAATGAACCGTTTGTTGCAAGGTGATGTCGGCTCTGGTAAAACCGTGGTTGCTGGCCTTGTGGCCTGCCAGGTGGCGCATTTTGGCTTTCAGACGGCCTTAATGGCCCCTACGGAGATTCTAGCATCGCAACACGCAGAAACACTGGCCCGGATGTTGGAACCGCTTGGTGTCAGCGTAGGGCTGTTGACGGGTAGCGTTAAGGGTGTGGCTAGGAAGACTTTATATGAAAAAATCGCTAACGGAACAGTTCAGGTGGTTGTCGGAACTCACGCTTTAATCCAAGATACGGTCAAATTCCACAAATTAGGTTTTGTTGTGATTGATGAGCAGCACCGTTTCGGGGTTGATCAGAGGCAAATGCTTCTTAAAAAGTCTAAACTAATGCCGCATCTGTTAGCGATGACTGCCACACCTATCCCTCGAAGCTTGGCGCTGACAGTCTATGGGGAATTGGATATCAGCATCTTGAATGAGTTGCCGGCTGGTCGCAAACCGATTATCACCAAGACATGGTCGCCGAATAGCCGAGCTCAGCTATACGAAAAAATTGATGAACAAATCGCAGCTGGTCGCCAAGCCTACGTTATTTGCAGCTTGATTGATGACAATCCTGAAAATGAAATAAAAAGCGTCAAAGCCGAGCATGTAAAACTGCAAAACTCTATATTTAAACACCGTAAAATCGGTCTGTTACATGGCAAATTGAAACCAGCTGAAAAAGACGCGGTTATGAAGGAATTCTCCGATGGAAAACTGGATATTTTAGTTAGTACAACGGTGGTTGAAGTTGGTGTTGACGTACCAAATTCCACGGTCATGTTGATTGAAAACGCTGACCATTTTGGCTTGTCACAGCTACATCAATTAAGAGGTCGCGTTGGCCGCAGCGAGCATCAAAGTTATTGCTACCTGGTTACTAGCACCAGTTCAAAACCCTCCGAACGACTACGTTATCTGGAAAAAAGTAATGACGGTTTCTATTTGGCCGAAGTAGATTTGAAGCTTCGCGGACCAGGCGAAATTTATGGACGAGCTCAGCACGGTTCGCTTAACCTGCAAATCGCGACTTTAGCGGATACGAAATTGATGGCCCGCGCACAAAAACAGGCTAAATTGTTCGTACAATCAGGGGCAAATCTGGTACAATATAAGCGATTAGCCGACCAAGTAAAATATTATCAGCGGCTAACAACTCTAAATTAGAAATCAAACAATATGTACGCAGGAACAACAATACGACGTGGTTCGGGCAGAATTGTCGGGGTCCATCAAAAGATAGATCGTGCTGCCAGGCGTCACTTGAAACCGCTTTTACCAGAGTTGGTTTATTTTCCTGCAATCAAAGAAATTTTGAGTTTTGAAGGCAACAATGGACCAGATGGTATTAAGCGTAAGAGTCCATCTGTCGATGAGCCAGAACATTACATAGATCCAAATGACCCAACCTCGAGTGAGCTAATTACAATAATCAATGATCACATTTTTAATCTTGCCAAGTCCTTAAAGTCGAACAACCAAGTGCGGGCTTCGTTTGAAGCGGCTTGGTTGGCTCACTCGGTCGTCGATGGTTTGACACCACCTCATCATTATCCAGTCAGTGAAAAAATTGCGCAGTTATGGAGCGATGCCAAGAATGAACGTGACTCTGTAATTAATCGAAATATAATTGTTGGCGATGGTCTGCGTGACACCTTGTCAAAAAATTGGGAATATTGGGGTCCCGGTGGAGTAATAACAGCGCACGGTATTTTTGAAATTGGTGTGGCTTCGGCTATCTCGACAGAATACTTTCGAAACTTTAAAATCAATAAACGAGATATAACTAAACTTCAAAAAATTGGTTTTGAGACTTTTTACCTGGAATCAGTAAAAAAAGTCTTCGACATGAAGATGTACGAAGAACTTAGTAGCACCGGCTGGACCCAAAGGTTTGCAAAACAAGTCAGAACCGTATTAATTCCAGAGATGATAAAGATGGTTGTTCTGGCTTGGTATGAGTCATTACTTAATGCTAAAAAAATATAGCTATGAATTTACGAATAATTTCAGGTAAATTTGGTGGTCGAACGATACAAGCGCCGGACGGCGAACTAACTCACCCGATGGGCGATAGGGTGCGTGGCTCGCTGTTTAGTATAATCGGTGATGAAATTAAAGATGCAGAAGTTTTGGATGTATTTGCTGGGACTGGTTCATTAGGCTTGGAAGCGCTCAGTCGCGGGGCAAAAAATGCTACGTTTATCGAACGAGACCGCGTTGCCAGTAAAATCCTAGCCGATAATATTGCGACTTTGGGAGTGGGCGAGCAGGCGAGGGCGGTACAAATCGGCGCAAGCACTTGGATTGAAAAAAATCAAGGAAAACTTTTTGACATAATTTTCGCCGATCCTCCCTATAATAACCTTCAGTTATCCACAGTTTCGAAATTATCGGGTATGTTAAAACCGAATGGGCTTATGGTATTATCATATCCAGGTAGAGGTGAATTGCCGACCGTGAATGGAATTGTTGTGGTGGACAATCGTAGTTACGGAACCGCGGCCCTAGCTTTCTACCGCAAATAGCGGTCGTTAGGCCGCTATTTTTATATTTACCAAATTAAAATGAGACCGATTTGGTCCCATTTTTATTTGGTACGCGAGAGAAGAGTCGAACTTCCACGTCCTTGCGGACACTAGAACCTGAATCTAGCGTGTCTACCATTCCACCACTCGCGCACGTGTATTACAAGAATAACGGTTTCTGAAGTGTTTATCAATGACTAATTACTGGGAGAGTATTTTGCGAATTCGGCACCAGAGTAGTCATGATTTAATTGGCTGACGAGTGTTTTCAGGTCAGATTTTTGCTTAACACCTGGGTTCAAGATGCCAAATGGATCAAAAGCAGCTTTGATTTGTTCGTAGAGCATCAGCTCATCTTCATCCAGTTGCGCGTAGGCAGCACTCGATTTCAAGCGACCTTCACCAGCTTCGGCGCAGATGCTGCCACCATATTTGACGACCAATTCAATGTAGTCCGAGATGAGTTTGAAGGTCTTTTGTTTATCACTTACTTCATGTAGCTTAAGAGTTGGTCGGGTATGAACCACGCCATTTAACCACTGAATTTGAAGAGGCAAACTGATATGATGTTTATCGGCTAGGTCTTTGATGGCAACGACAAATTCTTCGCGTCGGTCGGCTGGAATTGATGAGCCATCGATAATTGGTGGTCGAGATTCAGCCTTGGTCGCTGGTTCATTGGTTACGCTACTAACCTCACGGATGACGTTCAACTCTTCGGCAGTGTAGTCAACACTAGTGAATATGGTTGTTTCCAATTTAGACAGTTTCTTTAGTGCTTGTTTCATCTTGTGGTTTCTGGCATGTTCACTAAAGTCGTTCCAGCTGATATAGACGATTGTACCGACTTTTCGATCAAGATAATGTTCAGAAAATGGGTAATGTTTACCGTAATCATGAGCTATGTCGAATAATTCACCATCGATAGTTTCCAAGATAGCCGGTTGTAAGCCAGCCAAGTCATCAGCGGCGTCGCGGGCGACTTCGGCGCTGTCGAAGACAGCAACAATTGTCGATTCATCGCTTCCGTAAAATTCGGTTTTTAGGACAATTTCCGAAATCAAACCAAGCGTTCCTTGGCTGCCGATTAATAGCGGTGTTAAATCAAACGACCCGTCACGAGCTTTAACTTTGGCAATGCCAGTGTAGCCGGTGTTATCCGGAGCGTTATTGGCGATTTTGTCGGCAATAGTTTGCTGATTATCTTCGATAAGGCCATCAATTTTTCGATATATTTCGCCTTCGAAGGTTTGCAAACCTTTCTTTTTATTCAATTCATGTTTGCTGATGCGGTTAGTTTCGATTAAATCACCGTTTGCCAAAACTACTTCTAATCTGGATACTAAATCACCGGTCAGTCCATAGCGACCCGACTTTACGCCACCGTAATTATTGGCGACCGCGCCACCAGCTGTGCTGTAGCGATAAGAGGTTGGAAAAGTGTTAATAACCATACCGTTAGCTTTCAACGCTTCATTTAGGGTGTCAAGATTAACTCCGGGCTGTACATGTACGAATTGGTCTTTGTTCTTCAAGCTGATAAAGATGATATTGTTCAAATGAGCCAAAGTATTAACAATTATGCCTTTGCCGATTGAAGCGCCGGTTTTGTCCGAGCCACCACCACGAGCAGTAATTGGCAAGACATGGCCTTTCTCGGCTAGCTGCCAGCTAAAACGGGCGATTTTGCGTATGTCGTTAGTTACACGGGGATGAGCGACCAATTCTGGAGTAATAGTCAGGATGCTGTCATCGCGCGAAAATTGCTGTCTAACAGATTCGGCGCTAGTGACCTCGCCTAAAATATGTTCATTCAGATATTGCGCAATTTTATTCATATCAAACATCCCCTCAGACTTATATATTTATTCTAGCACAAGCAACATAGTAGTTGGTACGTAGTATATGGTAGGTGGTGAACTACTTTTTTGAAACTTGTGGAAGGAGTAAATAATTGTTACAATAAGTTAGTTACCAAGTTATGCGCGAGTGGTGGACTTATGGTCACATCTTGCATACACAGTACTATGCGCGAGTGGCGGAATTGGTAGACGCGCTAGCCTTAGGAGCTAGTGCCTTCGGGCGTGGAGGTTCAAGTCCTCTCTCGCGTACCATATAAAATAGAGACCATGAATGGCCTCTATTTTATTTGATCGGTGATAGGACTTGGACCTCCACGGCCTATAAATTGCTGAAGCAATTTGCGCGTGGAGGTATCGCTCACTCTGTTCGCTCCTCCGCTCGTTTGCAAAATGAGTAAACTAATTTTGCTGCACGTCGCTTCGCCAAGTCCTCCCTAAGGGCTTATGCTTGCGTAATCTGTATATTTTATGAATAATATCTATAGACAATGTTGCAAAAGAGGATTGGGGAATCGTCTATGGTCGAAAAAGCAATTGATGAATTTATATCAACTGATGATATTGAAGAAGTTTTCAAAAAACGCGAACGATTGCTACGTAAACTTGCCGGGTTCTGCACCGAGGTTGCATCTAGTCGTATCTACGAGCCTGATGCAGGTAAACCACTGATTGGCTCATCCGCCGAATTTATTTATCCAGCACAGGTCTTAAGTGATGTCAAAGAAATTCCTCTAGATATACCGTACGGAGATGGTCCTCATCTACGCATTCATGCTTTTAGGCGAAAATATAACAAAAAGGAAGTCGAAGGCTATCTGCAGGTAAACTATGGGAATATCGAAGGTCAAGCGTATTTAGGTGTTCAAACTCATCCTGACAAAAGTGATACGCCGGCTGCCTTGCGTAAGGCAATAAGTAAAATATTTGAAACTAAAGAAGGCGGGACTGAATAGCATGAAAAGTTCAGAAAAATCAATCGGTTTGTTTGTCGGTACTAACCAGTATGGTGAAGCGGGGCCTGAAATTCAAAAGGACAGATTTCGAGCACTTACACTAGAGCTTGGGCGACTTGGGACACAAATTAGCGTAAAAAAATATACCGAATGCAAAGACGGTATTAATCCAAACGGATTAGTAAAAAAAGAATCATCAATATTCGTATTTCCAACTCAGGATGTGGAACTTTCCAGCTCTACTAACGGTAGCCACGACAAGCTTCCAGACGGAACGATTAAAGAATTTAAGATTTATAAATACGACGAATCATTAGTAGAAGGTAAAGTTGAAGTTCAATATCAAACTGACGGTGGTGAGACCGCAAACCTTTCAGTTATCGATAGAATGACCGAGTCAGAATTACCTAATGATGCAATTGTAGCGATTGATCAAGCGTTTAAAGTTGACGCGTAGCGTCCTTCAGATACAATGAATCTATGAATGAACCAAAAATTGGTGTTGGTCCGCATCCGCAACCTTGGCCGGATGATTCTAAGTATGACAAAGAATTGCTTAAAAACGGTGATACTAGGAACGTAACTGATAAATATCGATATTGGTCAAACGAGGCCATCAAAGCTGATTTGAATATGTCGCGCGTTTCATTGCATGTGGCCGTCGAGAATTGGCAACACGACTTTAATATAGGTACGATAATTCGTAACGCAAACGCCTTCAATGTTGAAATGGTCCATATTATCGGTAAAAAACATTACAATCGTCGTGGTGCTATGGTCACGGATAAATACTTGAATATTGTGCATCATGAATCAGTCGAGTCATTTACTGATAAGATGAAAGCCGAAAAACGCCATATTATTGCTATCGATATTTTGCCTGGTGCCCAAAACTTATCTGAAACAAAATTGCCACCTAAGACTGTCCTGGTTTTTGGTGGCGAAGGGCCAGGTTTAAGCGAAGAAATGCAAAAAGTGGCTGAGAGTACCGTCATGATAGAGCAATTCGGTTCAACCAGATCAGTCAATGTCGGCGTAGCCTCTGGAATCGCCATGTATACTTGGATGCAGCAAAATGTGCTAAAAAAGTCATAATACTTGTATAAAACAGGGAAAAATGTCAGAATTAATCTCATGACAACACTATCGTCACAGCCTTATAAAGGTACTAATGATTATTATCCTGCTGATAAGCGGGTTCAAAACTATGTCTTTTCGGTTTGGCGCAAAGTGAGCGAATCTTTCGGCTATGAAGAGTACAACGCACCACTATTAGAGCCACTCGAAATTTATGCCGCAAAGAGTGGTCAGGAATTGGCTAACGAACAAACTTATTCATTTGTTGACAGGGGTGGCCGAACTGTTGCTATTCGTCCCGAGATGACACCATCGGTCAGCCGCATGGTTGCCGCTAAGAGGCAGGAATTATCTTACCCATGTCGTTTATACTCAATTGCTAACTTCATGCGCTACGAACGCCCACAACGCGGCAGGGAGCGAGAGTTCTGGCAATTGAACGTTGATATCTTTGGTGACGATGGCGTCAGCGCTGAGGCTGAAGTGATAACTATGGCCGACACTATCATGAAAGAATTCGGCGCAAAACCCGAAAATTACGTTATCAAGATAAATAATCGTAAACTGATTAACTTTATGATGGCGCAATACCTGGGGCTAGATGCGATTCAAGCTCAATTTATGGTTAAATTGTTGGACCGAAAGAACAAGATAAGCCAACAGGACTTTTTAGACCAAGCTGCCGAAATATTCGGTGATATGGCCGAATCCGGTTTACAAAAGGTTGAAGAACTACTACGTGCTACCAGTATGGCCGATTTGCCAGCTGAAATACGAGAATGTTCAACCGTTACTGAAGTTCAGGAATTATTCACATTGTTGGAGCGTAACGATGTTAAATCACTAGTGTTTGATATTACGTTGATGCGTGGTTTGGATTATTATACCGGTATGGTTTTTGAGGTGTTTGACACCAATCCTGAGAATAGCCGTTCACTATTTGGTGGTGGTCGTTATGATGGCCTAGTTGGGCTATTTGATGCTGAGCCAATTTCGGCAGTCGGTTTTGCCCCTGGTGGAACGACTATGACCGACTTTTTACAGACTCATAACTTAATACCATCACCGCGCTCCACAACAGATGTTTATGTTGCTTCACTTGGCGATGTCGCTAAAGAGGCTGGCAAATTAGCCCGGGAGCTTCGTGAGGCTGGTATAAATGTTGAATTGGACACTTCTGACCGTAAACTTGATCGTCAGATAAAAATGGCAGTTAAAAAGAATATTCCATTCATGCTGTTTATTGGTGGTCAAGAGGTAGAGAGCGGTATATATACAGTCCGTAATATTGCCAAGTCCGAAGAATATAAAACTAATTTCGAAGATACAGTCAAGGTACTGAAGGAGAATCGATGAAGTCAATAACTAAACAAATTTCAGATACCAAAGTGGTGCTTACAATCGTGCTTGATGCCGAGGAATTGGCAATTGCCCAACAAGTGGCGACTACTAAACTAGCCCGAGATGTCAAAGTTCCAGGTTTTCGTAAGGGTAAAACACCCGTTGAAGTCGCCGCCAAGAATATTGACCCTAGCTCATTACAAGAACAAACTATCGATAATGCTATCAGTAAATCTGTCGCCACTGCTTTTACGGATGCTAAACTTCAGGCTTTGGATCGCCCAGCTGTCGCAGTTACGAAGTTTGTGCCTGGTGAATTGCTAGAATTTACCGCGGAAGTTGAAATCTTGCCAGAAGTTAAACTTGGTAATTATAAAAAACTAAAAGCTGTTGCCGAGAAGGTTTCTGTATCTGATGCAGAAGTTGACGAAACTATCGGCCGAATTCAAGCAAGCTTTGCCGAGAAAAAAGAAGTTAAACGTGCTGCTAAAGACGGCGATGAAACTGTTATTGACTTTGTCGGCAAACGCGATGGCGTTGCTTTCGATGGTGGTACTGGCAATGATTACAACCTTACACTAGGCTCACATCAGTTTATTCCTGGTTTTGAAGAGGGGATTGTCGGTCATAAACTAGGCGAGACCTTTGATATTGACCTGAAATTTCCTGATGATTATCAATCTGAAGCCCTAAAAGGCGCCAAAGTTGTTTTTACTGTCACTTTAAAGAAAATCACAGAGTCAGCATTACCAGAAGTGGATGATAAACTAGCCGCCAAAGCTGGTCCGTTCAAGACTGTCGCAGAGCTAAAATCCGACATTAAACGCGAATTATTGAAGCAAAAAGAGCATGAAGCCGGTGAAAAAATGAAAGACGCTCTTGTCAAAGAGTTAGTTTCTGTCAGTAAGGTCCCAGTTCCTGAAATTTTGGTTGCTGATCAAGCTAAGTCGATTGAACAAGATTTTGTAAACAATCTGATGTATCAGGGCCTGAGCCTTGATCAATACTTGGAAAACAAAGGTTTTAAGTCAAAAGAAAAGTGGCTAGAAACCGAAGTTCATGACGTTGCCATCAAACGAGTCCAAGCTGGGCTAGTTTTAGCTGAACTAAGTAAAACTGAAAAAATCGAAGCTTCAACCGAAGAGCTCGACAACCATGTCGAAATGTATAAGAAACAGTACGCCAACAACCCAGAAGCCTTGAAGCAATTCGAAACTCCCGAAGTTCGCCGCGACATCGCTAGCCGCTTACTGACTGAAAAAACCGTCGAGCGTTTAGTTGAACTTAACTCGAAATAATCCCGTCTCCAGAATTGCAGTCACATTTCCCTCATTAGCACACTCTACGTGTGACCTTTGGTAGCACGTGGCGTTCGGCTGCCTACCGGCACAGTCTTCTGAGTGAAAGCGACTGCAATTCTGTTAGCACTCACTTGCATCGAGTGCTAATTTTGTTTACAATGGATATATGAATAAACCATCGAATTATCTAGTTCCAACAGTGATAGAAAAAACATTTGACGGTGAACGATCTTTTGATATTTACTCCCGTCTATTAAACGAGCGAATCGTCTTTTTAGGTGAGCAAGTTGACGAACATACGGCTAATATTGTCGTTGCTCAGTTGCTGCATCTGGCATACGCTGACCCAAAAAAAGACATCAGACTGTACATTAATAGTCCAGGCGGTGGTATTTACGACGGTATGGCGATTTATGACACCATGCAGTACATTACCCCAGATGTTCAGACTATTGGCATTGGTTTGCAAGCTAGTATGGGCGCGTTCTTACTGTCCAGCGGTGCCAAAGGTAAGAGATTTATGTTGCCTCACAGCAAAGTCATGATTCACCAGCCAAGTAGCGGCACCCAGGGTAAAGTAACTGATATGGAAATAGACCTTAAAGAAGGCATCGCTGTCAAAGAGATGATTGCGGAACTATTGGCTAAAAATACCGGCCAGAAATTACCAAAGGTCAAAGCCGATATGGAACGTGATTACTGGATGACTCCACAAGAAGCGAAAGATTACGGACTAATCGACGAAGTCATCACCAAAGCTTAAATTATACTTGTAGATTTACGATTCAAAGTTTATTATTAAGTTAATGAGTAAACATAATCGCGTTAACTCAAGATTTTATTCTGGCTTTACGATTGTAGAACTGCTAGTTGTCATTGTTGTCATTGGCATTTTAGCCGCTATTACAGTAGTCTCATACACAGGAATTACTCAAAGGGCAGTTGTAGCTTCTATTCAATCAGATCTTTCTAACGCATCTCAGCAGCTAAAGTTATATAACATAGAATACGGGGTATACCCATCAACGATAGATGGCAGTAGTAATTGTCCGACAGGGCCCACGGATACAAAATATTGCTTAAAACCGAGTGGAAATGATTCTTTTACAGACTATGATGTAGATAATTCGACTAGCAATAAATATTTTCATATCATGGTCAGAAATGGTACCACATGTTATGAGATTGACAATAATTCATCTCCAACTTTAAATTCATCATGTGCTTACTCTCCAACCGTCACTATAGGCACACAAGTTTGGATGAAGTCTAACGTGAACGTCGGTACCAGGATCAGCGGCGTGGGAAGTCAATCTAATAACAGTATTCTCGAAAAATATTGCTGGAACAATGATGAAAACAACTGTACTAATCGAGGCGGCCTATATCAATGGGGTGAGGCTGTTCAGTATCAAAATGGTGCTTCGAATACTACTTCACCAAGCCCGGTTTTCTCTGGCAATATTCAAGGAATATGTCCTGTAAACTTTCACATACCAACCGATACCGAGTGGACGACCTTAGAATCATATCTAGTTGATAACCAAGGGACTAAGCTCAAGCAGGGTGGTTCCAGTCGCTTTAACGGTGTACTTGGAGGCGAATTGATTTTCGGTTCAGGTTGGGCTGATGAAGGAGTTTCGAGCAACTTTTGGACTAGTACGCAATCAACCGCATGGAACGCATGGTATCGAAATCTTTGGGATAGCTCCACGACAGTAGGTCGAAGCAATTATACCAAGAATGATGGCTACTCGGTCAGATGTATGAAGAATTAATGTATACATTTGTTTAAATACGGTTTAATCGACGAAGTTATCACAAATGCTTAGCATCTATCAGGACAAATCATCTCAAATATGTTATACTATGTTCAAATATGAGTGATTTGGCCCAGAACTTTGAGGACCTTGTTTTTGAACCTCAGTCGGACTTTTCGGGTGTTCCATTGGAGTTGGGTAAAATAAACCTTATGCTGTGTAAAAACGAAGATGTTGAGCCAGTTGTCCCAAGTCATGGTGAATATAGCTTGAAATATCACGCTGATATTATTTCAAAGATTGTTAACGTTTTTTTAGAGGAAGATTACGTTACTCTGGAGGTCGCAAAACATCGCTCGGACAAATCAATGCAATACAGCTCAGACACTAAAACGGCGTTGATGGAAGCAGCCGGTATGTTTGATTTGATTGATAAACAACAAGAGTTGGAGTATTTTACTAAAATAGATCAAGGGTTTGAACTTTACGAATCCGGTGTTGATCTGGCAAACTTATCGCCAGAACAAAGGCAAACAATGTTAGATCTCGTTGCCGCACGTCAGATTGTCTATTTAACAAATTTAAGACTTGTTCTAGATATAGCAAAAAAATTCAAGAGCGTAACGATTTCAGATGTAGACCTAATAGGTTATGGCAACATTGGGCTTTCGAACGCTGTTGATAGGTTTGATGTGACTAAAGGTAATAAATTTTCTACTTATGCTACCGAATGGATACGACAAGCAATTTTAAGAGCAGTTAGCGACAAGTCTCGTTTAATAAGAATCCCTATGCATCGTCACGAAAAGTTTCGTAAAGTATCTCGGACTATAGATGACCTTGTGACAAAACTTGGTCGTGAAGTGACCGATGAAGAAGCAGAGGCCGCAACTGGCGTTAGTCGTGCAGAGATTTCAGCCTTAATAATAGAAGGTGATTATACTTTGAAGTCGATTGATGCAAAGATTGGCGACGAAAATTCTAATCCACTGGTGGATTACCTGAGTCAGGATGACAGGGATATGGAGTTTTTTGAAAAGCACACAGCCCATACAGCACTGATAAAAGCGATTTTGCTAAAATCTAAATTGGATAATCGTCGAAAAATGGTGCTTGGTTTGCGATATGGTTTAGACTTCGGCGAAAAGGGTGATTTTGAAGTGACATTACGTGACGGCACAACTATTAGTTTCTCTGAGGCAAAATCTCGGGTTGAGCATCTGTCAGATATTTGTTTTAAGGATATAGCAAATATACTTGGGATTCATAGTCAAAATGTAAACGACTTAGAGAAAAGTGCTCTTCAATCTCTAAAGAGAGTAGCGAATGAAAACCATTTTGTGACTGATTGGGAAATGTCTAATTAATACTTTCAAAAAGTATTGACTATTGGCAGTAAAATCCTCATAATACTTAACAAGAAGTAGTGTAGCTTCGGTTATTTGTGTCTTTTCGAATATTTGGCAATATTTGATGAAACCAACCGTCGTTAAGGGAATCTTCGGCGCCAAGAACCCCTATTAACCAACTAACCAAAAAATTATTGCGAGGAGCAGCATAATATATATGGCAAAATCAAAGCCTACTAGCACAGGCCGTGTC